>Ga0307372_10000269_pt1 | contig 92741 bp, 76 predicted proteins | sample OX1MG_FD_202533 | JGI IMG/M metagenome (GOLD analysis project Ga0307372, IMG submission 202533) | Soil microbial communities from Risofladan, Vaasa, Finland - OX-1 | ecosystem: Environmental > Terrestrial > Soil > Coastal area > Acid sulfate soil | place: Finland: Risofladan, Vaasa | collected... | reverse complement strand
TGTCACGAGAAGGTGGTGGCTGGTGGCAGAGCGTAAGCGATGCCCCGGCTACATAGCGACCGGGGCATCGCTTAGGCTCTGCCCCAGCCACCGTGAACGTCTCATTCTCGGCCGCGTGCAGTATAAGCGGGTGGTTGAAATTATTAGACCTTGCTTGCGCCGCGGGTTGGTGCAGTTTGAGAGCATTCCCATGGCCAAAGAGCCGAGCCGCGACGCGAAAAAGGGAACCCTCCGCGGGGAGGGTCATGCCGGCTTGAAAGGGCGATTGGAACGTCTGGATCGCGAGTTGGTCAAATTGATCAACGAGCGGACCCGATTGATTTCGCAGTTGGGAAAAACGGACCAGCCGGTCGATCCTCCGGAACCTGAGGCCGAGGCGACGACGCGCGCGGTGGCGATCAACAAAGGACCGCTCTCGAACGACGCGGTGCGAGCGGTGTTCCGTGAGTTGCTGAGCGGCGCTCGGGCGTTGCAGCGTCCCTTGCGGGTGGCGGTGTTGGGGCCGGGATACAGTTACAGCCATTTGGCGGCGCTCGACCGCTTCGGCACGAGTGTCGAGCATGTGCCGGTGGGGAGCATTGCCGCCGTCTTTGAGGAAGTCAACCGCGGCCACGCGAACTACGGCGTCGTGCCGGTCGAGAACTCGACCGACGGGCGGATCGCCGACACGCTCGACATGTTTACAAAGCTGCGAGTGCGGATTTGCGGAGAGGTGCAACTCCGAATCCATCATTACCTGCTGGGCAAGTGCCCCCGCTCCGAAGTGGCCGAGGTCTACAGCCGCCCGCAAGCGCTCTCGCAATGCCGCAACTGGCTGCTCAAGCACTTGCCCGCCGCGCGGACGATCGAGGTCACCAGCACCTCGACCGCGGCCCAACTGGCCAAGGACAAGCAGGGCGCCGCCGCGATCGCCAGCATTCAGGCCGGAACCTACTACGGACTTGACGTGCTGGCCGAAAAGATCGAGGACAACGCGGCCAACGTCACGCGCTTCGCCGTGATCGGCGACAGTTCGGCGGCGCGGAGCGGACAAGACAAGACGGCGCTGATGTTCCAGGTGCCCCACCAACCGGGCTCGCTTTCCGACGCGATCACGATTTTCAAACGCAACCGGCTGAACCTGACCTGGATCGAGTCGTTTCCCATTCCCCAATCGGACGGTTGCTACTTGTTCTTCGTCGAACTGGACGGTCACGAACAGGAAAGCCGCGTGCGCAAGGCGCTGGCCGCGCTGGAACGCAAGGCCCTGCGGCTGGAAGTGCTGGGGTCGTACCCCAAGAGCCAGCCGGTGGGGTAGGATCGGGCGGACCACGACCCCTGTTTCGTACGCGGCTTGCCCTGGCCCATGGCGAACACGGCGACCATCACCGTTCGTTCTCGGTGAACTTCGAGAAGAATGTGTTCCAATGCTTTCATCCCGACTGCGGTGCCAAAGGCAAACCAGCGATGCTGGCCGGCGCGCGTTCCGTCCTTTCATATTTTTCACAATTCTTTCGCATCTTCACGCCCAGGAAAAGCTATGGTTGCGTCAGAAGCGGGCACCCTATCACTCTGAGAACGCCTATCGCTTCGCCAACGCTCAAGCATTCGTCGCCGGTGCCTTGCCGCGCCAGTTCACGCGACGATCGTCGCGGGCCGCGGCGCGGCCGAAGATGTGTTCGGGATACCCGCGCAGTGGGTCGGCGGAGCGTGGGAACAAGGAAAGGAATCCGATCAGCTTCCAGTGGCCGAGGGGACGGGCGGCTTGGGCTTTGCCATCGAACCGCCGGCGGCGCCGCCGCCGCGCACCTTCGACTTGTTCATCCAGATCAACACCGGCGTGGCGATGTAGACCGTGCTGTAGGTGCCGCTGATCGTGCCGATGACCAAAGTGAAGGCGAAGCCGTGGATGCCCAGCCCGCCGAAGATGTACAGAATCAAGACCACGATGAACACCGTCAACGAAGTGAGCAAGGTCCGGCTCAAGGTCTCGTTCACGCAGCGGTTGACCAGGTCGGGACCCAACTCGGGGCTCTTGCCGCGAATCTCGCGGATGCGGTCGAAAATCACGATCGTGTCGTTGATCGAGTAGCCGATGATCGTCAGGAAAGCGGCGATGATCGGCAGGTTGATCTTGAACGGCTCGATCAGCAATTTGTCCATGAACGGCAAGTTGGCCAGCCAGTAACTCAGCGCCAACGCGCCCAGGGCCACCAGCACGTCATGCACCAAGGCCAACACCGCGGCGAAGCCGAAGCTCACCTGCTGAAAGCGGATCCAGACGTAGAGCACGATCATCACCAGGCTGGCCAGGAGCGCGAAGGTGGCCTGGGCCTGGGTGTTGAACGCCACGCTCGCGCCCACTCGGTTCGACGAGGGGAAGAACGGCTCCTGAGCCAGCTTCCGCTTGATCTCTTTGAGCAACGACTCGGTCGGCTCGCCCGTCAGCCCGATCGTCAACGTCCACTGGGCGAAACGCTTGTCGCTGCCAGCTTCATACTCGGGGTTGTCCAACTTGAACGCGACGTTTTCCGAAAAGCCGCCGGCGACGAGCGCTCGCTTGATCTCTCCGCTCAAAGTGTCGTGATTGACTTGCGTGGGCTTGGTTGTCGCGTCATCAGGGTCGCCGTCGGCAAACGTGAGCGTCACCACCGTGCCGCCGGCGTAGAGATCTCGCTTCGCGCCGGCCTTCTTGGTCGCCGGACTGCCCGCCTGATTCGCAGGCTTGGTTTTTTCCAAAGGCGATTCGTCGATGGTCGCGGCGTCGTCCTGGTTGGATCCAGCCGCCACCAACAGGGGGCTAACGTCCCCCGCTCGCCCCGCGTCGGCATCTGGGTCCAACGCCGCCGCCAACAGGGGGCTAACGCCCCCCGCTCGCCCCGCGTCGGCCTCTGGGTCCAACGCTGTCAACAACAGGGGGCTAACGCCCCCCGCTCGCCCCGCGTCGGCCTCTGGATCCAACGCTGTCACCAACAGGGGGCTAACGCCCCCCGCTCGCCCCGCGTCGGCCTCTGGGTCCAACGCCGCCACCAACAGGGGGCTAACGCCCCCCGCTCGCCCCGCGTCGGCCTCTGGATCCAACGCTGTCACCAACAGGGGGCTAACGCCCCCCGCTCGCCCCGCGTCGGCTTCTGGGTCCAACGCCGCCACCAACAGGGGGCTAACGTCCCCCGCTCGCCCCGCGTCGGCCTCTGGGTCCAACGCCGCCGCCAACATGGGGCTAACGCCCCCCGCTCGCCCCGCGTCGGCCTCTGGGTCCAACGCCGCCACCAACAGGGGGCTAACGCCCCCCGCTCGCCCCGTGTCGGCCTCTGGGGCCAACGCCGCCACCAACAGGGGGCTAACGCCCCCCGCTCGCCCCGTGTCGGCCTCTGGGTCCAACGCCGCCACCAACAGGGGGCTAACGCCCCCCGCTCGCCGCGCGTCGGCCTCTGGATCCAACGCTGTCACCAACAGGGGGCTAACGCCCCCCGCTCGCCCCGCGTCGGCCTCTGGGGCCAACGCCGCCACCAACAGGGGGCTAACGCCCCCCGCTCGCCGCGCGTCGGCCTCTGGATCCAACGCTGTCACCAACAGGGGGCTAACGCCCCCCGCTCGCCCCGCGTCGGCCTCTGGATCCAACGCCGCCACCAACAGGGGGCTAACGCCCCCCGCTCGCCCCGCGTCGGCGCCGTCGGCTTCCGGAGGGTTGGCATCGTCGGGGGGCTTGGCTTCGGTCGCCGGTTTCAACCCACCGTGCGGCGCCAGGCCGCTCCACGTCAAGTGATTGAACGCCAGCCGATGGTCGGCGTCGTTGAAAACATCCTTGAGCGTCCGCTCCACCAGGGTGATGTTCGTTTTCGGGCCGCTCGGCGGTGGATTCGACTCGTCGATTTCCGACATCGACGTCACGATCAGGAAACGATGCCCTTTCTCCTCGTCGCCCAAGTCGACCGATTGCACGGTCACGTCCGGCAAGTCGTTCACCCGGTCGCGGATGTACCCGATTTCCTGTTTCTTCTCGAACAGCACTTGCACCGAAACGCCGCCGGTAAAGTCGATGTCCAATAAGCCGCGGCCGCGCAGGAATACGCCCACCAGCCCGGCGCCGATCAGAAGCAGCGAAAAACTGATGGCCAGCTTGCGCTTGCCGATGAAGTCGAAGTTGGGTTTCTCCATGACCCTCAACATCTTGAGCTGCTTGATCCAGCGGTGTTTTTCGGCGATGTCGAAGATCAGCCGCGTGAAGGTGATCGCGGTGAACAGGTTCATGACGATCCCCAGAATCAAGGTCACGGCGAAACCCTTGACCTGATCGGTGCCGATGAACCAGAGCACGACGGCCGAAATCAGGGTCGTCACGTTGGCGTCGACGATCGTCGTCGTCGCGCGTTCGAAGCCGTTGCGGATGGCCATCCGCAACGTGGCGCCGCGCGAGATCTCCTCGCGCATCCGTTCGTAAATGAGCACGTTGGCGTCGACGGCCATGCCCACGGTCAGGGCCAGGCCGGCCAGGCCCGACAAGGTGAAGGCCGCGTTGAACAGGATCATGAAGGCCACGATCAACAACACGTTCAACAGCAAGGCCAGGTTGGCCACGATGCCGGCGAAGCGATAATAGAACACCATGAAGATCACGACGGCCACGGTCGACCAGATCATCGACCAGACGCCCTTGGTTTTCGTGTCCTCGCCCAGCGTCGCCCCGATGTGCATGCTGCTGGTCGGCTCCTCGCGGAGCGTGGTCGGCAGGCTGCCGGCGGTGAGCACGTCGGCCAACCGCCCGACCTCTTCGGCGGTGAAGCGGCCGGTGATCTGCCCCAACTCGTCGATGCGGCTGCGAATGAAGGGGGCCGAGTGCAAGCGGCCGTCGAGAATGATGGCCAGCTTATGGGCCTGCTTTTCGTCGATCGGGTTAGGCAGGTTGTTCGAGGTCAGCCGGCCGAACCGCTTGGCCCCCGCCGGGTTGAAGCGGAAATGCACGCAGGGCTGGGCGTTTTCGTCGTTGCCGGCCGTGGCGCTGGTCAAGAATTCGCCGGTCACATTCTGCTTGTCGATCAGCACCAGCACTTCCGTCTCGCCCTTTTTGTTCTCGCGAACCGGATGGCCGCGCTGCGACACGATCGAGCCGACCTCGTCGGGCACGACCGGCACCCAGCGAGCGACCACGGTCGTCGCGCCGTCCTTGTCGGCGTCGATGACGTCTTTTTCGTCCTTGAACTGGTCGTCCTTGGCCAGGTTGATGATCTCTTCATCCTCACGGAACTGGGCGTCGGCCACGATGCGAAACTCGAGCGTTCCCTGCTGGCTGATGATGTTCTGCATCCGCGCCAGTTCGGCCTCGTCGGCCATGGGAATGATGATTTCGATTTCGTGCTCGCCATAAGGGCGAACATTCACCTCCTTGAGGCCGTCGGGGTTGACGCGTTTGAGGACGGCGCCGACCAGCTTGTCCATTTCCTTGAAGCTTTTGTCCTTCACCTCGTAGACCAGGATCGCGCCGCCCCCCAAGTCGATGCCGAGCTTGGGTGGCCAACCGCCCAGGGTCGCCGCGACCGAAGCGATGATCGCGAACAACACGATGGAAATCCGCGTGCCGTGATCGGGCATCCTCAACTTCTTGCTCAGGAAGTTGCCCAGCAACATCGGGATGATGAAGATCGCCGCCACCAGCGCCACGATCGACAACACGCGGCCGCTGTTGCCCTTCGGCTTTGACGCGCCTTGGGAACCGGTCGCGGCGTTTGCCGACCCATCGGTTGGGTCCGACCCGTTCGTTGGCGCCGTCCCATCGGTTGAGGCCGACCCGTTCGTCGGGGCCGACGCATCGGTTGGGTTATCTTGCTCAGCCGCGCGTTCCGCGGTGGCGGGTGTATCGTCGCCCGGCGCCCATGCGGCGGCCGGCCCCGTCCAGGTCCATACAAGGGCCGACAGCGCCAACCATGTTGCCGCCGTGACGAACCCCGAGCGCCATCCGCTTTGCGATGCCGACTTGGTCATTTCGTTTCTTTCTTAGGTTCTTTGTCGCCCGCCGGGTCGTCGCCCAACACGCGGGCGATGGAACTTAACGTCATTCGCAGCCGCGTGTTCGACGCATCGTCGACCCGAATGGTCACTTCGTCGGCGTCGAACTGCACTTGGGTCACCACGCCGTAAATGCCTCCGGTCGTCAGCACATGGTCGTTCTTCTTCAGGTTCTTCAGCATCTGCTGCCGCGTCTGTTGCTCGCGCTTGGCCCTGGGTTGTTGCACGATGAAGATGTACATCGCGAAGACCATCAGCGCCATCATGGGCAACTGCAGCCCTTGCCACGGGTTGGGCGGCCCGTCCGCCGCCTGCGCCAACAGGCAACAGCTCGTTGTCAGCATGAAATCCACGACGAATCCCCCCTGAACCGCCCCGAAGGCGGATTTCCACACCGGCCGCAACCTCGCGACCGGTGCGAACATAAACGGCCCGACGGCGCTCGCGCGCCTCGAGCCGAGCGGCCAACGCGTGTCGCCGCGTATCATAAGATGAAGCGGCGTAACGGGCAAGTCCCGTAGCTGGCTTCGCAAGAAGTCAGGCCGTGGACGCGAGCTACGCCAGAATTCTTGCGAATTCTGCTACAGCACAGTGTGTGAGTTCCTCCCCGGACCATGAATAATCCGGGCTAGCCGTTGTACATTTCCCCCTCCCACGCCGCCAGTTTACCCATTTTGAATTCTCCGAAACGGCCCGCGGCAATCGCTTGCCGGGTGGCTGCGAGCAGCCGCTGGTAGAAGGTCAGGTTGTGAATCGAGAGCAGGATCGGCCCCAGCATTTCGCGGGCCATGAACAGGTGCCGCAGGTAGCCGCGGCTGTGGCGGCAGGCCAGGCAGGGACAATCGGCTTCGAGCGGCCGCTCGTCGCGCTCGAACTGCTGATTTCGCAAACGTAGCCGGCCGTGGTCGGTAAAGGCCAAAGCGTTGCGTCCGTTGCGAGTCGGCATGACGCAGTCGAACAGGTCGATACCTCTGTGGACGGCCTCCAGCAGGTCTTGCGGCCTCCCGACGCCCATCAGGTAGCGGGGCTTGTCGGCGGGCAGTACGGGCACGGTGAATTCGAGCGCGCGGTACATCTGCTCGGGCGTTTCGCCGACGCTCAGCCCGCCCACCGCGTAGCCCGCGAAGTCGAGGGCCACCAGTCGCCGGCCACACGAAACGCGCAGCGCTTCGTCCAGCCCCCCTTGGACGATGCCAAAGAGGGTTTGGTCGCTCCGCCGAGCGGCGTTCTTGCTTCGTTCGGCCCAGCGGACGGTACGTTCGACCGCGTCGCGCACCACGTCCGCGGGGCTGGGCAAGGGTACGACATGATCCAAAACCATCGCCACGTCGCTACCCAACGACTCCTGAATGGCGATGGCCCGTTCGGGCGACAAGCTCAAGGCACGGCCGTCGATATGCGAGCAGAACACGGCCGCATCGTCACCGATCTGGGTCAGTTGGGCCAGGCTGTAGAGTTGAAAGCCGCCGCTGTCGGTCAAGATGGGCCCGTCCCAGTGCATGAAGGCGTGCAGGCCACCCAAGGCTTCGACGATTTTCTCGCCCGGCCGCAACGTCAAGTGATAGGTATTGGCCAGCACCATCGCCGCGCCCGTCGCGCGGATTTGGTCGAAGGTCACGCCTTTGACGGCGCCCTGCGTGCCGACGGGCATGAACGCCGGAGTCTCCACCGGCCCATGAGGCGTGTGGAACGTGCCTCGCCGCGCCTGGCTGGCCGGGTCGTGGTGGTGGAGCGTGAAGGTAAATGACACCGGATCAAGAGTCGTTCAAGGTCCAACCGTTGCCCTCTCGTCAGCCTTGCCATTATGCGTTGGTCCCGGCTTTTTTTCAACGTCGCTGCGCGGCACGGCGAAGATTGCCGGCGCAACGGCATCTGTAGGTAGGGAGCGCCCTCGTTGGGTCATTTCACCAAGTGTCCGGCGAAGCGAACGACGGTCGTCGCGTCGTCGTAAGTCCTGTTCTTGTCGAGCCTTTCTCATCTTCGACGAGCGAGGCGATGGGTGCTAACCGCGCGATCCGGCGGTAGAATACCTACCGGGCTAGGAGGTGCAATGATGCCAACACATTATGTGGAACAGCAGGCGATGGTCGAGCACGCGATGCTGAAGCATATTTGCAACGCATTGCGGGTCACGCTCGATTGGAAAGTCGACGGCGGAGATTTCTCGCGACACCTGTCGAGCTTGCGGTTCGTCGCGCAATCGTTACAGCGGCACCTGGACCGCATGATGGCGCTCGAAGAATGCGAAGGGTACATGGATGAGGTCGTCGAAACATGCCCGCGCCTGGCGGAGAGGGTCGAAGCCCTCAAGCAAGACCACGAGCGCTTCCGGCGGGCCGTCCGCCAGATCGTGTCGCGACTCGATCGCCTGGCGCCGACCGATCTGACCGCCTTCACCAAGACCTGCGACACGCTGCGTGATTTGCTCGAAAAACTCGACGAGCACAGCGCCACCGAGACGGCCGTCATCCAGGAAGCTTATTTCCAGGATGAAGGGGGATCGGGCTGATCGTCACCCCGAATCCTCTTCCTTCAGCCCCAGCCGGGCCAGCCACCGGCCGCGCTGTGGTTTCTTTTCCTTGCCGGCGGCGGGCGGCTCGTTGCCGCGTTGGGCCTGAAGCTCTTGCAACTGCCGGTGGCGTTCTTCAATGTCGGCGCGTTGGCGCGCCATCTTGGCGCGCTCGACCGAAAGATCAATCTCGGCCCGACGAAGCTTTTCTTCCCATTCGAGTTGCAAAAGTTGGAGTCGCTCGCGTTCGGTGCGGACGGTCTCGTCGTGGGAAAGCAGTTCGTCGACCGCGGCGACGGCCTCGGGCGTTGGGCCGCCGTTGGGCGACGCGGCCGCCAAGAGCCGCCGCAGATCCTCCAGCTCTTGCTCTTTTTTGACCATCGCGGCGTCGGTCTCGGCGATCACCGCGCGCAGCTTGAGGCGTTCTTCTCGCACGGGCTCGTCGCCGTCGTCTTCCGCGTTGGCCTCCCAGGCGGCCAGCATGCGCCGCTTCTGAGCTTCCCAGTCCATGCCGTCGCCCGCCAAGACGGCGGTCGAAGCCCTGGGTACTTCGGACAGCTTCAGTTCCAACTCGGCGCAGCGCCGGCGCAGTTCGCGAAGGTCGTCCAAGGCTATCTCGTAGCGCCGCTTCATATCGGCCAGATCGTCGGCTTCCACCGCCGCGCCCTCGGCCGCCGCGCCCTCGGCCGCCGCCGCGCGGCTTGCCGCTTCGAGAGCTTCGGTCAACCTCGATTCGAACGATCGGCGTTCGGCGGCCGCCGCGTCCAGGGCTTCCGTCAGGCGCCGTTGGAGCGACTCGCCTTGGTCGGCCGCCGCTTGCAGGCGGCGCTCGGCGACGGCGAACTCCGCCGCCCGCTCCGCAAGCTGCTGTTCCAGCGCCTCGCACTGCCGCCGCCGGCCGTCGAGTTCCGCTTTCCATTCGTCGCGACGGCGATCCAGATCCTTGAGGCGCGCCGCGCGTTGCGCCTTGAATTCTTGCGCGATACGCCGGCGTTGGATTTTCGTCGCTTGCCGTTCGGCGGCGAGCGCCTCGTCCGCGCGCTCGACCTGCGCCGATTTCTCTTGCAACCTTTGCCGCTGGCGCGCGAGTTCTCCGGCGTCCGCTTCGTGTTCTCGCCGCAGCCGGCTCAGCTCGCGCTCTTCTTGGCGCAGCTTGGCCAGCGCGGAATCGAGCTGCCGCCGCCCCTGCGCGAGTTCGGCTTGCCCTTCGGCAACCTCGCTCCGCCCCTGCGCCAACTGCGTTTGTCCTTGCGCGGTGTGACGCTGGTCGCAGGCCAACTCCTCGCCGATCAGCGCCAATTGCCTGGCCAGTTCGGCCTCGGCCTGCCGTAGCCGCCGCTCTTGCGCGGCGACGAAATCCCGCGCCCGAGCGCGTTGCGCCGCAAGGGTGCGAAGCACCTCGTCGCGCGGTTGGCTGTCGGCGTCGGTCGTGGGAGACACGTCTTCCATGGGGAGTCGATTCCTATGCAGTTCTATAGGATACGACTGGCGTCCGGTCAAAGAAGATTGACGGCGGTAGGGGTTGTGAGGGATGAAGGTCTTCTTCAAACGCGGCCCATACCCTATCATGGCCTGATTGCCTCGCCACCGCCAACTCGACGGAGCCTCCATGTCCGACCCTCGTTTGAACCGTCTCGCGGAGATCCTGATCGACCACAGTTGCCAGCTCAAGGCGGGCGAAAAGCTGCTGATCGAGGCCTACGATCTACCCGACCCGGCGTTGGTCTGCCGGCTGGTCGAGTTGGCGGCCGAGCGCGGCGCCCATCCGCTGGTGACCTGGAAAAGCAACACGGTGCTGCGGGCGATCTACCGCACCGGGAGCGAGACGGCGATCGGCCTGGCGGGCGATTTCGAAAAGGCGCGGATGGAGGAGATGGATTGCTACATCGGCATCCGCGGGGCGGCCAACTCCAGCGAGTTCGCCGACGTGCCGATCGAGCAGATGGACATCTACCAGCGGCTTTGGTGGCACCCGGTGCATAGCCAGGTGCGCGTGCCGCTGACCCGCTGGGTGGTGCTCCGCTACCCGACCGACTCGATGGCCCAGGCGGCCAACATGAGCGGCGCGGGGTTCGCTGATTTCTACTTTTCGGTCTGCACGGCCGATTACGCGCAAATGGGCCGCGACCAAGAACCGCTGGTGCGCCGCATGGAGGCGGCCGACCGCGTGCGGATCGTCGCGCCGGGCAGCGACGTTTCGTTCTCGATTCGCGGCATGCCGGTTCGGCCTTGCCACGGGCAGCGGAACATTCCCGACGGCGAAGTCTTCACGGCCCCCGTGCGCGACAGCGTCAACGGCACGATCCGCTACAACACCCCGTCGCGCTACCAGGGTACGGTTTTTCAGGACATCGAGTTCGAGTTCCGCCAGGGGAAGATCGTGCGTGCGACCTGCGCCGGCGAGGAGCGAAAACTGAACCAGGTGCTCGATGCCGACGAGGGGGCGCGGTACATCGGCGAGTGGTCGATCGGCTGCAACAACCGCGTCCGCAAGCCCATGCTCGATACGTTGTTCGACGAAAAGATCGGCGGCTCGATCCACCTCACGCCCGGCAACGCCTACGACGAGTGCGACAACGGAAACCGCAGCCGCGTCCACTGGGATCTGGTGCTGATCCAAACGCCCGACTGGGGCGGCGGCGAAATCTGGTTCGATGACGTCTTGATCCGCGAGAACGGATATTTCCTGCCGGACGACTTGCATGGATTGAACGAGGGGTTGTGAAGTAATGACCACTCACCAATGACCAATGACTTCCTTCGTCACCCACCTTGAAAGCGCGCTCGACGGTACGCGTCTGCCGGCTGGGCAGGTGCAAACCCTGCACCGCGATCGGCCGCTCTGGGTGCGCTACGATCTCGAAGCCGTGGGCCGAGCGTTGACCAAGGAGCAACTGGCCCGCCGGCCGCCGACAATGTGGCGCTACCGCGAGCTTCTGCCGCCGGCTCAAGATCAGGCGGTCGTTTCGCTGGGCGAGACAATGACTCCTTTGATTCCCTGTCCGCGCCTGGGCCGGCGATTCAATCTCGACGACGTGTGGATCAAGGATGAATCGCGGTTGCCCACCGGCAGCTTCAAGAGCCGCGGCCTGGCGATGGCGATCACGATGGCCCGAGGGTTCGGCACGCGGCGCGTGGCGATCCCCACGGCGGGAAACGCGGGCGGGGCGATGGCCGCCTACGCCGCGCGCGCCGAGATGGAGGCTTACGTCTTCATGCCCGCCGACACGCCGGCGATCAATCAGTATGAGTGCCGCCTGGCGGGCGCCAAAACCTTTCTGGTCAACGGCCTGATCACCGACTGCGGCCGGATCGTCCGCGAGGGAAAAGAGCGGCTCGGCTGGTTCGACATGTCGACGCTCAAGGAGCCTTACCGCATCGAGGGGAAGAAAACGATGGGCCTGGAACTGGCCGAGCAGTTCGACTGGCGCTTGCCCGACGTGATCCTTTATCCCACCGGCGGCGGCACCGGCCTGATCGGCATGTGGAAGGCCTTCGACGAACTGGCGCGGCTCGGTTGGCTCGCCGACGAGCGGCGGCCGAGAATGGTGGCCGTGCAGTCAACCGGATGCGCGCCGATTGTGCGCGCGTTCGACTCCGGCCAGCGCTTCGCCGAACCATTCCCCGGCGCGGAGACCATTGCCAGCGGCATTCGCGTGCCGGCCGCCGTGGGCGACTTCATGATCCTTGACGCCGTGCGTGCCAGCGGCGGCCGGGCGGTGGCCGTCGAGGAGGGCCGCATCCGCCAGTGGATGGACTTGGGCGCCGGTCTGGAAGGCATCTCCGTCTGTCCCGAAACGGCCGCCTGCATCGGCGCGCTGGAACGGCTCGCCGCCGAGGGCTGGATCGCTGCCAACGAGCGTGTCGTCGTGTTCAACACCGGCGCCGCGCAGAAGTACCCCGAGGCGATGGCCGTTGACCTGCCGCGAATCGACAAGGACCGACCGATCGACTGGGATCAACTCGCATGCGATTAAAATTCGCCCATCCACCTCCCATTTGCATCGCCTTCGACGAAAAAGAGGTTAACATGGTGTGGGCGGGGAAAGTCCGGCGCCGTTGGCTTTACGATGGGTCTTGAACCAAGAAAGACAAGCGCGACGGTCACGATGGCCTGGGAAATCGTGGACCGTATGGAGCGAGCCGTGGCGAAGGTACGCGAACGTTTGTTGCGGGCGACCGCGGTCCTTAACCATGCCCATGTTCCCTACGCCGTCGTCGGTGGCAACGCCGTCGCCTCGTGGGTGGCCACCATCGATGAAGGAGCGGTGCGCAATACCCGCGACATCGACCTGCTCATCCGGCGCGAGGACTTACCCGACGTCACCACGGCGCTTGAAGAGGCGGGGTTCGTGCGGGCGGAAGTTCTCGACGTGATTATGTTCCTGGATGGTCCCGACGCCAAACCCAGCGAGTCGATCCATCTCCTTTTCGCCGGGGAAAAGGTCCGCGCCGACCACCTGTTGCCTTCACCGGAGCTCGTCGCCATCGACGACCCGGCCGGCTTTCGCGTCGCCACACTTGAGGCGCTTGTGTCCATGAAGTTGCTGTCGAACCGCGACAAGGATCGGACGCATGTGCGTGACCTCATCGGTGTTGGCCTCATCGACCGGAGTTGGCTTGCCAAGCTGCCGCCGTTGCTCACCCAACGGTTGCAAGGAATCCTCGACACTCCCGACGCCTAGCCCGGATTATTCATGGTCCGGGGAGGAACTCGCGCACTGTGCTGTAGCAGAATTCGCAAGAATTCTGGCGTAACTCGCGTCCACGGCCTGACTTCTTGCGAAGCCAGCTACTGGACCATGAATAATCCGGGCTAGTTAGTCCCACCACCAGGCCGCATGGGGCGCGTCGTCGGGCGCGGAACGGGAGCGCCGGCTGCCCAACGCCCCCTTGCGGTCGATCGCAATCGCATCGGGCGTGACCAACTCGCGGAAATCGGCTGTGACACCGCCGCTGACGGCCGCCAGGATCTGCTTGCCGTGTACGACGCGATGGTTGATCACCGTGTCGACCGCCTTGGGCACCGGAAAACGGGCCACCGTGTACTGGTTGGGGTCGCCGAAGCACCGCATGTGCCAGCCAACCTGGTCGGCCAGCCCTTCGGACTTCAACAGCGAAGCGACCAGGGCCAGGTCGAAGACGTTCTGAAGCTCGGCGTAAATCGGGTACTTGGCCGCCAGGTCCGTGAAATGCCTGGTGAAGTTGTGGGCGAATTCCGCGTTCAGCGGGTCGGCGTTGTCCGTGTGGATTTGCTTGCCCGCCGCGGTGAGCATCTCGTTCTCGCCGAGCACTTTGACCCCCTGTCCGCGGATCTCGAACACGTCGCGGTCGGGGCTGGTGAGCACGGCGTCGTAATTGACGGTGAACCACCAGCGGAGCACATCCATGGGCCGCGGCGATTCGCCGGCGGCCATCTGGATCATGCGCAGGTAGCTGGGCACGTCGGCCGTTCCCTCTTCCAATCCGATCCCGATCAGCTTCATGCGGTAGTCGGCCTCGACGATCACCTGGGCGACGCGCGAGTGCCCGTCGATGCCGAAGACACGCACGTCTTGCATGCCGATTTGACTACGAAGCTGTTCCAGCCACTTGCCGCGTTGGCCCGGCTTGAGCGGCTTGGCGCTCGATGCTTCGGCAAACGCGCGAGCCTTGGCCAGGCCTTTCTCGGTGGGATCGATCGAACAGCCGAATTCGCCGCCTGCCAATTCGCCGCCCGCCAATTCGCCTCCCCGGGAAGCACCGCCCCCTGCGGCGTTGAAGTGCCGCGCCAGCACCACCAGGTCGTCGAGTTGCAACACGGGGCGGCCGGTGTCGGCGCCGACGATGCGGTTTTCGCGGTCGTACTTCCAATCGGCGGCCGGACCCGCCAGCACGATGTCGCCCGTCTCGGGGTAGGCGAGCACGTACTCGACTCGCTGCAAGCCGGCGAGCACGAACATGTCCTCGTCCAGGGCGCGGCCCGCCGCCAGCCGCAACTGCGCGGCGCGTTCCAGACGGTTGAGCGACACCTTCCGCGACGGCGACGTCCGCCGGGCGTCGCTGGAGTGAACGGCGCGGCGAGCCGCGCGGCGGAACTCAGCGAGCCGGCTGCCGCCGTCGCGGTCGGTCACCGGTCGAACGACGCCTGTGGGATCGACGTAAACGCCGTTCTGGTACGACTTGATCGTACCCGGACCGCCGGTCTCGTCCCAACTTTCGGGTTTGATCGTCGACGTGATCAGCTCGATGAGTTCTCCAAAATTGTTCATCCCTCCGCCGCCAGGCGCCCCCTCGGGCCGCCCGCCGGAGGGCGTTCGCGTGGCGATGTCGTCGAGGGCCGCGCCGCGCGCCAGGTCGTCGCGCATCGAACCGATCGTCGCCAACGACGCGGCACGTTCTCCGGCGCCGGCCTGCGCCTGGGCGACCCGCTTGAGTAGACCGTCGCGCTCGACCGGATCGGCTAAGAGGCGCGCCTGCTCGAAGGCGGGAGCGAATTCTCCGCAATCCAGTCGTTCCTCCAACAGTGCGTCGGCGCCGGACGGTGCGCCGGACGGGGCGCCCGCGACCGCCACGGCCGCCCAACAACAACCAACGAGTCCCACGAAGCAAACCGGCCGCCACGGAAAGTTGCCGCGGCGCTGACAGCGAAACCAAAGCGAGGCCATGATGACGTTCCCCTTCTTCTTCTCCGACAAACGGGTTGTCCGACAAACGGGCATTCCAACGCACCCAGGCGCCGCCCCACCCAGGATCAGCCTATAGACTCGCACAAGTGCCGTCCGGAAGCAAGAAAAATCAGGACAAAAATCCAACGATCCGCGTCACGGTTAGTCTTGCCGCGGCGACCGTAGCTGGCTTCGCAAGAAGTCAGGCCGTGGACGCGAGTTACGCCAGAATTCTTGCGAATTTCGCTACGGCACAGAGCGCGAGTTCCTCCCCGGACCATGAATAATACGGGCTATAGCCTGGATGCGAAAAAAAAACGGCCCGCTTGCTGCCGCAAGGGGCCGTTTCGGACGACGGATCGATCCGTCGGAGTGGGGGTGAGCCGCCGTGGAGGCTCCCGCGGCGCTTAGTAGTTGCCGCCGCAGGTGGGCTCGGCGCACGACGGCTGGCCGCAAGTCGGCTCGGCGCACGACGGCGCGGCGCACGACGGCTGGCCGCACGTTGGCTCGCAGCACGTCGGCTGGCAGCACGTCGGCTGGCAGCACTTGTTCCGGCTGCACAGCTTGCGGAACAAGCCCCGCAGCCGGTGCTTCTTGCCGCAGCAGGTGTTGCCGCACGTATTGCAGCCGGCGGGCTCGCAGCAGGTCGGCTCGCAGCAGGCGGGTTCGCAAGCGGCCGGCGCGCCGCAGGTGGGTTCGCAAGCGGCCGGCGCGCCGCAGGTCGGCTCGCAACAGGTCGGCTCGCAGCAACCGCGCCTGTGGTGGAACAGGCCGGCGTTGGCGCTATTGGCGCTGGCCAGCACGAAACCGGCAACGGCCAGTAACGAAAAAAACAGCTTCGCTTTCATGGGAGGTCTCCTACGTGGGAGCAGTAAGGTTGAAAAACTAGGGGTTCTAGGCTGCAGCTATGGTGAGCTATCGTCGAACTTTTCCGACCGCGTGAGTTAGGCAAGCCGCTTTCCGAAACTACCAGCCGGACGGGAACTGCCACATCGTCGCAACCTTTGGGTTATGCCGGATTCATGGCGAGAAACCACGGCATGAAAATGGGCGGTTTGCGCCGCTTTTGTCGGAACAATCGGCAACCTTGGAGCAACCGTTACAAACCGCCGAATGAGATTCACCAGACGAATCGGCGGAAAACATGCAACCCCGTCATTCCTTACGACCGACAAATCCATGCGAAAGGGTACAGACGTGAAAACCGTCATTTTCACTGCCACGACGGTGGCGGCGCTGCTGTGCGTAGGCCATCCGTTACGGGCGCAACAGCAAAGCCCGCCCGTCCGACAATGGATGGGCGCCACCCTGGCCGGCAAGTCGTCCCAAACGGCCGCCGACGATGAGTCAACCGGCGACGACGATTCAATCGCCGACGATGAGTCAACCGGCGACGATGATCCAGCCGACGACGAAAACCCCAGCACCGCGTCGCCGGACATTTCGCGCAACGTGCATGGATACCGCTACGCTAGCCATCCAGGGAAGTACGACCCGTGGGGGCAGGGCAGTGGCCAGATGCTCGGCAGTGGCCAGATGCCCGGCGACGTTTTGGCCGACCCCGCCGACGACTCCGATGCCCCGTACACGACCGGCGCCGAGCCGTTCGCCGCCTATGGGTCCGGCGACGACGCCGACAACACGGCCCAAGGCGGCAACCCGGCGTGTTGTGGCGACGGCTGCCGCAAGCCGTGTTGCTCCCCCTTCTGGGCACACAGGAACAGTGTTTTCGCCGAAATGCTGTACCTGCGTCCGCGCGGCGCCGACGTCGCCTACGCCGAAGTCCGCAACGGCACCGACCCGGCGACCGCCGTGCCCTTCGGACAAGTCGCGACGGTCAGTCCAAATTACTCGATCGGCTACCGCGCCGGATTCACCAAGGCATTGAACCGCTGTACGAGCATCGTCGCGACCTATACTTATTTCCAATCGGAAACCAACAGTTCTCTGTTTGCGAACCCGCCTCTGTCGGTTCACTCACTGGTCACGCTGCCCCAGACGTACAACGCGGTCTCCGACAGCCTTGGCGCGTTGGGCCGCTACAACGTTCGCTTTCAGTTCGCCGACGTCGACTATATGCGCCTGCTGAGCGGCGGTGACAACTGGGCCCTGAACTACACCGTCGGCACGCGATACGCCAACCTGCACGAGGCGTTCCGCGAGGCCCAGCCGCTGGGTCCTGGCGTCACCAATGTTGCCAGCAACGTGAACTTCGACGGTCTCGGCACCCGCATCGGCTTGCAAGGCGAACGCAAAGCCAGGAACTGCGGCTTGATGGCCTACAGTAAGGGCTTTGCCAGCCTGTTGGTGGGCACGTTCCGCTCGGGCTACTCCCAGACCAACAATTTCCAGGCGCTCCAGGCCATGGCCGCTTGGAACGACAGCCGCGCCGTGCCGATTTTGGAATACGAACTCGGCCTAGGCTGGCAAAACCGAACCGGCCGGATTCGCATCAGCGGCGGTTATTATTTCGCCGCCTGGTTCAACACGGTGTCGCCCAACAACTTCATGGCCGCCGTGCAAAACAACAGTTATGCCAACAACACCTCGAGCCGAAGCGACACGGTCACGTTCGACGGCTTGACCACCAGGGCCGAATTCCGCTGGTAAGTACTAGCCTGGGGCGTAAGCCCTCGTTGTTCTACGCATCTTTTGATCGCAGGTGGTGAAATGGGAATGTTGGGCAATCAGGGGCTTCTTCGTCAGAGGAATGTCCCGCGAAGAATGTCGTCCGCCCCGAAGGGGCGGTGTCGCGGGCACCGCAGGCCGCCGGAGGCGGAGGCGGCCCGAGGGGCGACACGGGGAAAGGCAGGTAATCCGGGCATCCTGCGTGTGTAGATACGAGCGTGAAACTCCACGGGGCAAGCCCGTGGCCTCCCTGAAGATGTGTAGAACAACGAGGGTTTGCGAACAAAGACGCCTTTGTTCCAGCACGCTCGCACGGTATCCTATGCCGCGCAGCCGTCCAAAATCCCCTTGCTTCCACCTCATCGCCAAGCTCCTAACAGAGGCTCGGATCGTTAAAATCGCGTGAACCGTCAAAGATTGCCGCCCGCCGTGGTCGATACTCCATCGCATTGACCCTTGTTCCCTGCTTCTGTAAGGCCAAGATCGAACAACTTATGGCGATCCAGGACAACCTCGGCTGCCCGTCGCGACCTCCTTGGGCGTCCGCCTCGCCGGCTGACTCCGGGGAGATGAAGTTCGCGTTCTTGATTCATCCCCTCAGTGATGAGACGAAGACCCTGTTGGAGCTTGATCCCAATGGGCACCTGCACCGCGATCACGGCGGCGATTTGTTGAGCTTCTGCGCCAGTCTGCACAAAATGCTGGCACCGGCGCGGCGACGTCAGGCAACCGTCGGCGAGCCGCGTGTTCGCGTGGTGGATGAGTTGTGCGGGCTGGTCTCGGCCACAGGCGCCCGAGCTCACGGACGGTTCTACGAAATCCCCATGGACGCCTGGGAGATTCTGGACGACCCGGGGCGCGCGGTGGACTACATGGAGAAAGCGGTGGACGAGGCCGCCGCCTGGGGCGCGCGGCTCGTGGGACTCGGTTCCATGACGGGCGTGGTGGGCGGGCACGGCACGCACTTGGCCGCGCGCGGGCCCATCCACGTGACGACCGGAAACAGCCTGACCGTGTTCGCCGCCTTGGAAAACCTGGCGCAACTGTGCCTTGAAACCGAAATCGACCTGGCCGACGAAACCGTGGCGGTGATCGGAATTCCGGGTAGCATAGCCGTGGCCGCGGCGAGGCTGCTGGCGCCGCGTTGCGGCCGGCTGCTGTTGGTCGCGAGGAACGCTTCGTCCCGCGCCGTGCAACTCGCCGAACAACTCGACGCCGAACTGTTGTTGGACATCCCCGCCGCGCTGGCCCAGGCCCGCGTCGTGCTTTCGGCCACCTCCTCGGGCAATTGCATCGACCAGGACAAGCTGCAAGCGGGCAGCATCATCGTCGACGTGGCCGTGCCCACCGACGTCAACGGCAACCGGGCGATACGCGACGACGTGCTGATTCTCTCCGGCGGACTGGCCAAGGTGCCGCCCACCGTGCCGCTCGATTCAAACTACCTCTGGTTCCACCAGGGTATGGTTCCGAGTTGCCTGGCCGAGACCATGGTCCTTGCGCTCGACGGCCGCGCCGAGTGTTTCTCGCTGGGGCGCCAACTCGACACCAACGGCATCCTCGCGATCGGCGCCCGGGCCGGCGCGCACGGTTTCGACTTCTCGCGGCTGATATCGTTCGGCTTGCCTTTGGACGATCTGGCCCTGGTCCGTTTCCGCAAGGCGCTGGTGCGCGAACGGTCGGCCGAACGTCGGGCCACGTTACCCTTTGCCGATCCGAGCGTGTCGGCCGCGGCGCCGGTCGCGCCCGACGCAAGCCGATCCGCCAAACTACACGCGCGCTATCTGAACCCCGTGCTGATGGCGATCTCATCCAAGAGCCAGTTCGCCAAGACCTTCGTGCGCGGGGCGGGCACGCGGCTCTGGGATGCAGACGGAAAGGAGTACCTCGATTTCGTGGCCGGTTTCGGCTCGATGAATCTAGGCCACAACCACCCGGCCGTCGCCGCCGCATTGACCGAGGCGATCCAAAAGCAGGCGCCCGGTTTCGCTCAATCGGCGGTGAACCCCTACGCCGCGGCGCTCGCCGAGAAACTCGTTTCGCTCGCCCCGCCCAGCCTGGAGATGGCGTTCTTCGCCAACAGCGGCACGGAAGCGGTCGAGGCGGCGCTCAAGCTCGCCCGCGCGGCGACGGGCCGCGCCGGTCTGCTCCATTGCACACGCTCGTTCCACGGCAAGTCGTTCGGCTCGCTTTCGGTGACCGGCAATGCGAATTATCAGCGGGCCTTCGGGCCGCTCGTGCCCGAATGCCAGTCGATCACCTATGGCGACGCCGGAGCCCTCGAGCGGGCTTTGGCTTCACGCCATTTTGCCGCCTTCATCGTCGAGCCGTTGCAAGCGGAAGGGGGCATGTACCTGCCGCCGCCGGGCTACCTGCGCGAAGCGCAGGACTTGTGCCGCGCCGCCGGCACGCTCTTGATCGTCGACGAGGTGCAAACCGGACTGGGCCGCACCGGCCGACTGTTCGCCTGCGACCATGAAGGGGTTGAACCTGATGCGATGACACTGGCCAAGTCGCTGGGCGGCGGCATGCTGCCGATCGGGGCCATGCTCTGTCGCCGCGACTTGTGGCTCAAGGCCTACGGCACCGTGCAAACATTCGCCTTGCACACCAGCACGTTCGGCGGCGGCAGCCTGGCCTGCGCCGCGGGACTTGCCGCGATGCGAGTGATCGAAGACGAACGGCTTTCGCAGCGCGCCGACCGGCGCGGCGAGCAACTGCGCGACGGGCTGGCCGAGTTGTGCCGCGAGAGCAACTTGCTCGCCGAGGTCCGCGGCCAAGGTCTTCTGGTCGGGCTCGAATTCAAGCCCTTGCCGGCCGCGATCGCCGCGCACTGGAAAGCGCTCGACGCCAGCGGCCTGAACTCCTACCTGGTGGCCAACCTCGACCAGATCGTCGACGGCATGCCGGCCATGTACGCGATGCAAACGCTCTTGAACGAGCACGGCATCTACACCCAGGTCACGCGTTCCAATCCGCGCGTACTGCGGATTCAGCCTCCCTTGACGGTCAGCGCCGAGGAGATCGCCTCGTTCCTGCGCGCCGTGCGGCAGATTTGCGACGAAAGCGAATTCGTGCAGCGGCTGTTCGACGGTGTCGTGGCGAAGACCACGCTGGGCCAGCACCAGGGCGGTCAACGCACCGCCGATCCGGTGCCGGGACGCTTCGTCGCGTAGCGGCGGCTCCTTGACATGCTCAATGCTTAAGTCGAGACTATCGCTATCGTCCGATGGAAATGACGACCGGTGGGGGGCCTTCGGTAGGATCGCCGGACGAAAACATCCGATCACACTACGCCAGGAACGACGACCATGCACGAAACTCTCGTCCAACGTACGACCGTCCCCAAGATCCGCCAGACGAAGCTTCTGATCGACAACCAGTGGGTTGACCCCGTCGAGGGAGGGCATTTCGACGCGATCAACCCGGCCACCGGCGAGAACATCGCCCAAATGGCTTTGGGCACGGCCCCGGATATCGACCGCGCGGTGAAGGCCGCGCGGGCGGCGCTGGAATCGGGCCCCTGGTCGAAGTGCGACGCGGCCGAGCGGGGACGGCTGCTGTACCAGTTGGCGGACCTCGCACAGCAGAACTCCGACGAGTTGGCCGCGCTGGAATCGCTGAATTGCGGCAAGACGATTCGCGATGCGCGTGGCGACCTGCAAGGGGTCGTGAACACGCTCCGCTATTACGCCGGCTGGGCCGACAAGATCGAAGGCCGCACCGTGCCCGTCCGCGGAAGCTTTCTATCGTACACGCTGCGCCAGCCGGTCGGCGTCGTCGGCCAGATCATTCCTTGGAACTTCCCGCTGTTGATGCTGGCCTGGAAATGGGGTCCGGCCTTGGCATGCGGCAACACGGTCGTCATGAAGCCCGCAGAGCAAAGCCCGCTGACCGCGCTGCGATTGGCCGAGTTGGCGATCGAGGCCGGTTTCCCGCCGGGCGTGATCAACATCGTCAACGGTTTCGGCGAAACGGCCGGCGCGGCGCTGGTCGCGCATCCGGACGTGGACAAGATCGCTTTCACCGGGCACGTCGATACGGCCAAGATCATTCAGAAGGCCGCGGCCGAAACGCTCAAGCGGACTACGTTCGAGTTGGGCGGCAAGAGTCCCAACGTGGTCTTCGCCGACGCCGACCTGGACGAGGCCGTGGCCGGAGCGTTCCACGCGATCTACTTTCACGGCGGCCAGTGCTGCACCGCCGGAAGCCGGCTGTTCGTCGAGGCTCCGATTCACCGCGAGTTCGTCGAGCGCCTGGCCGCCAAGGCGAAAGATCGCCGTATCGGCGACCCGCTCGACCCGAACACCGAACAGGGTCCGCAGGTGTCGCAGGAACAGATGGACAAGATTCTCGGCTACGTCGACCTGGGCCGGAAACAGGGGGCCAAGCTGCTGACCGGCGGCCACCGCGTCGGCGGGCGTGGCTTCTTCATCGAGCCGACGATCTTCGACGACGTGCGTGACGAGATGGCGATCGCCAAGGACGAGATCTTCGGGCCGGTGGTCAGCGTCTTGCCATTTGAGGGGGTGGACGAGGTCGTCGATCGCGCCAACCGGACTCAATATGGCCTGGCGGCCGCGATCTGGACCAAGAATATCGACAAAGCGCACCTTTTCGCGCAGCGCGTCAAAGCCGGGACGGTTTGGGTGAACTGTTATCATGTCGTCGACACCACGACGCCGTTTGGTGGCTTCAAGATGTCGGGCCAGGGCCGCGAAAACGGCGAGGCCGCCCTGCAGCACTACACGGAATTGAAAACGGTCACGGTCAAGCTCGGATGACGGCACGTCGGATATCTGGGTCTAGATCTAGAGTTACCGACCCGCTCGGCAATCAGCGGTGCGCCTGCGGGTGCTGCGCGTCCATCGCCCGGCGTTGCACGTCGGGCTCGATCACGCCGAAGGCGGCTTCATGCCGGTCGAGCGTCAACTGCAAGGCATGAAGCATCCGCTTGGCGGTAAAAAAGTTCGTGACGATCCGCTGGGTGACCACGACCGGCTCGGGCGTGTACTCGAACGGGCTGGGATTCGTGCCGAAGTCGACGATCAATTCCTCCGGCGTGCCCGTCACGCGGCAGAAATTCGAGTACGACGCGATCATGTTTGAATCGTCGATGCTCATGGTTTGCGGGACGGCAACCGGCGGGACGTCGGCGGCGGCGCTGGGTGATGATCCTGCGTCAGTGGACATGCCAAGCTCAGTCAGAGAAGGGGTGGATCGACCATTCATGGTGCATCCTAGGGCTGGTTCGCCCGCGGCGTCAAGGGCGGCAATCGAGACGAGGCTCCACCGGGCAAGCCAGACTGGCTCTACCGCGCGACGCCGCTCGATGGGCCGCTCGAATGGTACGTGGCGTATTGGCGCGGACCCGCGTGGCAGATCACTCGATGATGCGGCGCCGTTGCTCACTCCCCAGTCGCGTCACATGAGCGGCAGGACTTCGCCGTCGCTGACGGGGAATGGTCGACCGAGCATGTCGCGAATCTGGGCTCTGGGATCAATGCCCAACGAATGGAAAATCGTGGCATGGATGTCGGGAGGGCCGCAGGGCTGAGTTCTGGGAAAGGCCCCGTGGCCGTCGCTGCCGCCGTGGACTTGTCCGCCCCGAATGCCGCCTCCGGCGAGCGCGACCGAGTAGACGTTCGGATAATGGTCGCGCCCCGCGGCGCCGTTGATACGCGGAGTACGGCCGAAATCGGTAAGCACGACGACCAGCGTTTCGTCCAGTGTTCCGCGATCGGCCAGGTCTTGCAGCAAGGCGGAAGTTCCGCGGTCGAAAACGGGCAGCAGTCGCGTCTTGAGCCGATTGAAGTTGTCGCTGTGCGTGTCCCACATGTCGCCCGCGCCGCCGTTGAGATCGCCCGCCGAGCACAAGACTTGAACGACCGGCACGCCGGCCTCCGTCAGGCGACGCGCCAGGAGCATACTTTGACCCCCGAGGTGGTTCCCGTACGAATCGCGGACTTTCGCATCTTCCTTGTCCAGGTCGTAGGCGTCTTTGATCGCCGAACCGAACAGAATTCCTTGCGCCAGGTCGCGGAAGTGGCTGTAGTTCTCGAAATCGCCGGACTGGCCGATCGGTTTTTCCAACGAAGCCAGCAGACGGCTTCGTGACATGACGCGCTGGCCGTCGACGTCGCCCAGCTTGAGGACTTCCGAGCCGAGCGTTCTGGAAACGCCGCCGTAGGGTTCGCCGCTGGGGGTGCGCAGGACGATCGGGTCATATTTGACCCCCAGCCATCCGCCGTATTCACCCGCTTGCAGCGTGCCGTTATCGACCATCGGGTACGGCAAACGAACGGCGGTCGGCACGCCGCGCGGCGCCGAGCGGAATTTGGAAACCATCGCGGCCAGCGAAGGCCAATCGCTCGACTCGGGGGGAATGTTTCCGGCACGCGGCGGTTTGTGCCCGGTGATGTTCCAATACATGCCCCGGCCGTGCGCCGAATCGTCGTGATGGATGGAACGGATAATGGCCAGTTTTTCCGTTTGCCGGGCCAACAGCGGCATGTGTTCGCTGATGTGGATGCCTGGGGTCGCCGTTTGAATCGGGGAAAACTCGCCGCGCACCTCGGCCGGCGCCTCCGGTTTCGGATCCCATGTTTCGAGATGGCTCATCCCGCCCCAGCAATAAAGAATGATGCAGGATTTCGCTTTGCCGGCAAGTGTCGCGTTTCGCGTCGCCGCCAACGATTGCAACTGCAGGAAGTTGGGCAGGGAGATACCGTACATGCCCGCCGCAGTTGCCAGCATCTTGCGGCGCGACAGACCCCTGGCGGTATTGAACACGGTCATCTCCTCGCCGGCGGCAGGTTCGATAGCGATTCAGACCTTACCCGCCGAAAGCCCTTGGCACGGAATCTCATCAGTTATTCTACCCGATTGATCGACGATCGCCAATGCGATCAAGGGTCATCCGCGGGTATGCGCGTAAGCGAACGGGCGGCGGAGGCGCGGAGAAACGCGATCTTCGACATCCCCACGACGTCTGAGCAAGCCGCGTAAGCGGCGGCACCCCAGCTTGATCTTGCCGTCATCTCCCGGAATGGTTATACTCCACGCGGCCGGGAATGAGACATTCACGGTGGCTGGGGCAGAGCGTAAGCGATGCCTCGGTCGCTATCTAGCCGGGGCATCGCTTACGCTCTGCCACCAGCCACCACTTTCTCGAGGCAAAATGTCACATTGATGGCCGCGTGAAGTATAGCATTCACCACTTGAGACATCGCCGGGCGGAACCGTCAAAAGCGGTCGCCTGAATCGCGGCGCGTAACGGAAAGGATTCCTGGAAATGGCAGTCAGTCTGGCCGAACTGGCGAAATGGGTGGGCGGCGCCGCGCTGGGCGACGGCGGCCTGGCGATTACCGGCGCGGCCACCTTGTCGGACGCGCGGCCGGGCGAGATCACCTTCATCAATTCGGCCGACAAGGCCCAGCGGCTGGGCCAAACAGCCGCTTCGGCCGTGGTCGTGCCCCGTAGCCTGGCGCCCGACGGACTTGCGGCGATTCAGGTCGATGACGTCGCGGCGGCGTTCGCCGCGATCGTGCGCCATTTTCGCCCGCCCCGCGAGGTCCGCCGCGTTGGTGTCAGTCCGCGGGCGGTGCTCCGCCCGTCGGCCCGGCTCGGCGTCGACGTCGACGTGTACCCCGGCGCGACGATCGGCGACGACGTCGAAATCGGCGCCGGTTCGACGATCCACGCCGGCGCGCATGTGATGGCGGGGTGTAAGCTGGGCGAACAGGTGACGATTTTCTCGAACGCGGTGCTTTACGAGAACACGGTTGTCGGCCCGCGCTCGACGATCCACGCCAACGTGGTACTGGGCGGCTTCGGCTTCGGCTACACGCTGGTCGCGGGCCGGCACCAACTCTCGGCCCAACTTGGCCACGTCGAGATCGGCGCCGACGTCGAGATCGGCGCCGGCACCACGGTCGACCGCGGCACCTACGGTGCCACGGTGATCGGCGAGGGAACCAAAATCGACAACCTGGTGATGATCGCCCACAACTGTCGTCTGGGGCGGCACAACCTGATCTGCTCGCAAGTCGCCATCGCGGGCAGCACCACGACGGGCGACTACGTGACGATGGCCGGCCAGGTGGGTGTGCGTGACCACGTTCACATCGGCGACCGCGCCGTGTTGGGAGGGCAGGCGGGCGTGCCCAACGACGTGGCCGCCGACAGCTTCGTGCTTGGCACCCCCGCCCGTCCCGAGCGAGAGCAGAAGCGGATCTTCGCCGCGGTCGCCAAACTGCCCGACATGCGGCGGGAATTCAAGGCCCTGCGCGCCGCCGTGGCGCGGCTCGAAGCGCAGGCCGGCAAGAGTGGACGCAATGCGGCGGCATGATGAGTTGAGCGGGGCAATCAAACGGCGCGAAGAAAAACAGCAGAGGTTAGAGGTTAGAGGTTAGGATTCAAAACCTAACCTCTAACCTCTAACCTCTAACCTCTAACCTCTAACCTCTAACCTCTAACCTCTAACCTCTAACCTCTAACCTCGATGGCGAGCGACGTGCTGACAACTCGAAACCACGACGCCAAGTCGGCCCCGACGCGGATTGGCCTAGTGGCCGGTTGGGGCCGATACCCTTTCGTCGTCGCCGAGGCGCTGCGTCGTCAGGGAGGCCAGACGTATTGCATGGGGGTCAAGGGGCATGCCGACCCGGCGTTGGCCGCCGTTTGCGACGAGTTCGAGTGGATGGGGTTGGGCAAGCTGAACCGCGCGATTCGCTTCTTCAAGCGGCACGGCGTGCGGCGGGCCACGATGGCCGGCAAGATCCATAAGCTGAGGTTGTTCGAGTCGTGGTTCTGGATCAAGCACTTTCCCGATTGGCCGACGGCGCGACGGTTTTTCAAGCACTTCGTGCTCAACCGCCGCGACCGCCGCGACGATACGTTGCTTCTGGCCGTGGTCGAGGCGTTCGCCGTCAACGGCATCGAGATGGTCCCGGCCACCGATTTCGCCCCGGAGTTGCTGGTGCGACGAGGACCGCTCACGCGGCGCGGCCCATCCGCGGCGCAACGCGACGACATCGAATTCGGTTGGCAGTTGGCCAAGGAACTGGGCCGGCTCGACGTGGGCCAAAGCGTGGCCGTGATGGGCGGCACGGCGTTGGCGGTCGAGGCGATCGAAGGCACCGACCAGTGCATCCGGCGGGCAGGCCAGCTTTGCCGCGCGGGTGGCTTCACCGTGGTCAAGGTGGCCAAGCCGCGGCAGGACATGCGGTTCGACGTACCAACCATTGGCCTGGGCACGCTCGAAACGATGGTCGAGGCGGGCGCCGCGTGCCTGGCCGTCGAGGCCGGGCGGACGATCATCGTCGACTCCGACGAAATGATCCGTTTCGCCGACGAACACAAGCTCGCCATCGTGGCGATTGAATTGAGTTGTTGAAAACACCTCCGGAGACCCCGTGCGAATCAAGGGAAAGGTAGAAGAAGAACGGGCGGTACGGCCATCCCGCGGCACGACCACCCACCCCGCGTTCTCCCCACATCAACCCTCCTTTCGCGTTTTTGTCCCACCTCGTCACTCTTGCGACGCGCGGCGGTCTCCGGGGGGATTTTTTACCATCAACGACCCGCTCAATCGTTGTTTTCGACGCCTGCGCCACAAAGCTGGCAGGATCGGCGCCGCCCGCGGCTTAGACAATGGTGGGCCGCCCGCGCCACAACGGCCGGCCGTTGTTACCGGCAACCCCCGAAGGCGGCTTACATCCGGCCCAGCTTGTCGCCGGGTCCGTTGGTTGTAGAAAGGCCGCGGCGGGCGACGATAGTTGTCGTGGTTCATCCCCGCCCTCACGCTCCAGCGGTTGGTTAGCCCGATGCCGAAAACACGACGCCGAACGAGATCCGCGGTCCAATCGCCCTTGGAAACCTATCTGCGGGAAATCAACGAAACCTCGCTGCTCTCGGCCCGTGACGAGCAAGACCTGGCCGTTGCGATCGGCCAGGGAAACATCGAAGCCCGCGACCGCATGGTCCGCGCCAATCTGCGGCTGGTGGTCAACATCGCCCGCGGCTACACCGGCAAGGGGCTGGCCCTGCAAGACCTGATCGAGGAGGGAAACCTCGGCCTGCTGCGCGCGGTCGAGGGCTTCGACCCGGCGATGGGGACGCGATTTTCCACCTATGCCAGCTACTGGATCAAGCAGTCGATCAAGCGGGCGCTGATCAACACGGCCAAAACGATCCGCATTCCGGCCTACATGGTGGAGCTGCTCAGCAAATGGCGGCGGGCGACCGTGCGTCTGACGGAGGAATTGGGCCGCACGCCCACGCCCGAGGAAATCGCGCGCGTGCTCGGTCTGCCGCGGAAGAAGCTGCCGATCATCAAGAAGGCGATTCGGATCTACAACTCGGCGCCGCAAACCGACCAGGCCGAGGCGGGCTGGTCGCTGGGCGAAATGATCATGGACGACCGCGCCAAAAGCCCCGAAGACGAAATGCTCGAGGGGGACGACATGAGCCATGTGATGCGGATGCTGGAGACGATGGACCCGCGCGAGGCCACGATCCTGCGTCTGCGCTTCGGCTTGTCCGACAACGAACCGCGCACGCTCAAGGAAATCGGCGAACAACTCGGACTCACGCGCGAGCGCGTGCGCCAGATCGAAACCGAAGCGCTCGCCAAACTGGCCGAAAGTTTGCAGGGACCGGGCTAGCCCGGCGCGTCAATGTGGCGCGAGCGGAAGGTCGCCACGACCAACTCGGCGGCGGCCTCGACACCCAGCCGCGAGGTATTCACCACCAGGTCGTAGTTCGCCGGGTCGTCGAGATCCTTGTGGAAATAACAGCGGACGAAAGCGGACCAGCGGTCGTGCGTCTCGATCATGATCCGCTTGGCTTCGGTTTTCGACAGGCCATATCGCCGCGAGATCCGGTCGATCCGGTCGCGTTCGTCCGCCACGACGCGCACCGCAAGCCCATGCCGCCGCGGCAGGAAGAACTGCACCCCGCGACCGACGAACACCGCCGGGCCGGCGGCCACCACCGAGGCGACGATTCGCCGCAGGTAGCACACGTAGGTCTGTTGGCTGATCAGACGATGGTTGACGAAGTGCCCCAGCGCCTCGTAGAGCGTGCTGCTCTTGTTTTCGTCGAGCATTTCCACGACGTCGTGATCGACGTGAAACCGCTCGGCCATCAGGTCGACCAGTTGCTTGTCCAACACCGGCCAGCCGAACTGGCCTCCCAACAGCTCGGCCATTTCGTCCCCGCCGGCGCCCATGTGACGTGAGACCACGATGTACGGACCCAACCGCGGTCCTTGCCGCGCCGAACTTTGATCGCGCTCCCGGGCGATCTGCCGCAGGACATACCACGGCAATCCGCTGACCGTAAGCGTCGGAACAGGCTGAGCCGTTTCCAAGTTGAGGGTTTCCAGCATGGCTGATCTTCCTTTCTTCTCTTTTCTTGCGCGCGTCGGGCGGGTTGGTGGGCGGTGCCCACCCTACATCGCCCGAACCCGGCGTTTTCTTGCGCGCGTGGGGTTGGTGGGCGTTCGCCGCTGAAATGAAATGAGAAGCAAGGCTTGTGCCGTTCGATCCGAAGCCGGGGCGATTGCGTTTTTCGCGGCCCATGCCAGGCTCAAAGCGGTTCTGGCCCCATCTTTGCTGAAGCTGGGGCGGAGATCGACGATCTCGGGTCGGAAAAACGCCGCGCGACGCGCCGTTTGACGGCGCCACGTCCGCGATGAAGCGTGAAATGTGCCAAGTTTTGTGGTACGTTGTAAGACGACGACCGTACCAGGATCAACGAACAAACTGGACAGTGCCTGTCCGCGATGGTCATGGTTTGGTCAGCCGCGTCGAGGTCAATTTCAATGAGCACACGGTTCATTCTCAGGATGGCCGCTCCCATGATCGGCCTGAGCATGTTGCTGTTGGCGGTTGGCGTCGTGGCGGCTTGGTACGTCCACAATCAACAGAAAGACAATTCCGAGTTGCTGGCCCGCGACGTTTCGAGCATGCTGACGGCCGAGGACGTTGAAATCGCCATGCGTGAGGTGCGTAGCCGGCTGAACCGGTATTTGCGTTTGGGCGAGCGAAAAAACCTCGACGAGATTCCCGCGTTACGCGCGCACACCCTGAAACTTCTCGAGCAATCCAACCGGTTGGCGCGCAACCCCAAGGAACACGAGTTGGTGGCCAAGGTCGACCGCGGCTGCCAGCGATTTTTCAGCGACGTCGATCAATTGACCGAGCGGTTGCAGCGCGGCGATTCGGCCTTGGCGGTGGGCACCATGATCGACGACCTGATGCAAGCCGAAATCTTCACTCCGGCCCGGGAGTACATCGAGTACCACCGGCAGGTCGTCGCGCACTCCAGCGACGAAAGCCAACGGTCGGCCGACCGGATGGGGCTGGCGCTGTTGCTGCTGGGCGTGTGCGGTTCGGTGGGAGGGCTGCTGGCGGGCTTCGGCATCGCCCGCGGCGTCAGCCGTTCGATCGTGCAACTCAGCGTGCCGGTGCGCGGAGTGGCCGGCAAGCTGAACGAGGTGATCGGACCGATCACACTTTCGGCCGGTGAAGGTTTCGAGGAACTGGAATCGGCGCTGCGCAACATGGCCGAGCATGTGGCGATCGTGGTGGAACGGCTCGAACAGCGCGAATTGGAAGTGATTCGCGGCGAGCAACTGGCGGCGGTCGGCCAGTTGGCGGCCGGTATCGCCCACGAGGTGCGGAATCCGCTGATGGCGATGAAGATCCTCGTCCAGGCGGCGGCCGCGCGGGACGACGGCGCAGGACTGCGCGGCCGCGACTTGATGGTGGTCGATGAGGAAATCACGCGGCTCGAGGAGTCGATTCAGTCGCTGCTCGATTTTGCCCGGCCACCGCAGCTCGCCAAGGCCACCATCGATGTGCGTGGCCTGGTCTCGCAGACATTGGAGTTGGTTTCCGCCCGCGCCGAGCGACAACGGGTGGTCGTCCGCTGCGAGTTGCCGGCGCAAGCGATCAAGGTGGAAGCCGACAGCGGGCAAATCCGGCAGGTGCTGCTCAACCTGTTCTTCAACGCGCTCGATTCCCTGCATGTGGGAGGCGCGATCGAGGTCTGGGCGGTCGCCGATGATTGGTGCTCGATTCACGTCGCCGATACGGGCGAGGGCCTGTCGGTCAAATTGGGCGACCGCATCTTCGATCCGTTCGTGAGCACCAAGGAAACCGGCACCGGCCTGGGGCTGCCGATCTGCCGGCGGATCGTCGAGGCGCACGGCGGCCGCATCACGGCGGTCAACCGGCCGCAAGGAGGCGCCGAGTTCATCGTATGGCTCCCGCGCGCCGCGTCGCCCGTCGTGGGCGGCGCCAAGCCGCCTCGTATCACGGCCGTCACGGCGGCATCGCGCGTGGAGGCCCCGTAATGGCGCGCCTGTTGGTGGTCGATGACGAACCGAACGTGCTCTATTCGCTGGAGAAGTGCTTGAGTTCAAACGCGCTCGAGGTGATCTCGGCGAGCACGGCCAAGGAAGGGCTGCAACTGGTCGAGACGCGAAAGCCCGACGCCGTGATCCTCGATGTCCGGCTCCCCGACATGTCGGGACTGGACGCCTACGACCGCATTCGCCAGATCGACCCGCGCTTGCCGGTGATCGTGATGACCGCCTTCGCCAAGACGGAGACGGCGATCGAGGCGATCCGCCGCGGCGCTTTCGAGTACCTGCTCAAGCCGGTCGATTTTCACCGTCTCCGCGAAGTGGTGCGAAAGGCGCTGGAAGTCAGCCGATTGAACCATGTGCCGGCGGTGTTCGACGTCGAAGCGGAAGAGAGCGACAAGCCGACCGACCGCATCGTGGGCCGCGCCGCTTTGATGCAGGAGGTTTACAAGGCGATCGGGCGCGTCGCCCCGCAGGACGTCACGGTGTTGATTCTGGGCGAGAGTGGGACGGGCAAGGAACTGGTCGCCCGTTCGATCTATCATTACAGCCGCCGCGGCGAGGGACCGTTTCTGGCGATCAACTGCGCCGCGATTCCAGAGGCCTTGCTCGAAAGCGAGCTGTTCGGGCACGAGCGGGGGGCGTTCACCGGCGCCGACCACCGCAGGATCGGCAAGTTCGAGCAAGTCAGCGGCGGCACGATCTTTCTCGACGAAATCGCCGACATGAGCGCCTCGACGCAGGCCAAAGTGCTGCGGCTCCTGCAAGAGCAGCGCTTCGAGCGCGTGGGCGCCAACGAGACGATCCAGACCGACGCGCGGGTGATCACCGCCACGAACAAGAACCTGCAGACGCTGGTTGATGAGGGGAAGTTCCGCCAGGATCTGTACTACCGTTTGAACGGTTTTACGATCCAACTGCCGGCGCTGCGCGACCGCCGCGACGACCTGCCGCTGTTGATCGACCACTTCCTGCGGCAGTTCAACCGCGAGCTGGACAGGAACGTCCGCGCGGTCACGCCCGAGGCGCGGCAGTTGCTTGAAACCCACGGCTGGCCCGGCAACGTGCGCGAGCTGCAAAGCGCGCTGAAATACGCCATGCTCCACGCCACGGGCGAGATCCTCACGGCCGACTGCCTCCCCGAAAACCTGCGTCCCGGACATTCGCCGCCCGCCCCGGCGGTGGCGGCCTCGGTGGCCGGCGCCCTGGAGGTCGCGCAGTTGGTCCGCCAGTTCCTGAAGGACGGGGAGCCGGAGATCTACCGCCAGGTATATGCGGCCGTTGATCGCGTCGTGTTGGACGAGGTGCTCAGGCATGTGCGCGGCAACCAATTGCAGGCCGCGGAGTTGCTGGGCATCTCGCGGACCACGCTCCGCGCCAAGCTCCGCTCGCTGGGGCTGGCGGTCGAGAAATGGCTCTTACCCGACGGCGATTTTCCATTCCGTCGGGGCTCCGATCGCTGAACCGATCGGCTGGATCCGTGACCTTGTTCCCACGCTCCGCCGACCCATTGCGCGGATAACCCGAACACCTCTTCGGCCGCTCCGCGGCCCCGCGATGAGCGAGCGCATGGGCGTTTTCGACAGCTTCCTTCGATGGCTTCCCGCTCCTACGGATGTCGATTGACTACCGTGGTGATTTGATACAGAATTGGATCATGAGCACCGAAACGAAGGAGACGATCGTAATTGACCCACAGTCGCTCGCGGATTGCGAGGCGGTTCTTCGGCACGTCTTGCGCAAGGAGCCGCTTGATCCGGAGATCGCTCGCCGGGTGCATCGGCGGGCCGCGCGGATCACCGAGGAAATCCAGCGAAAACACGGGATCCTGGAAATCGGCATTCCCGCGATCCGCGAGTTCCGTGATCGCCAATGAAACTCGCGCTCGACTCGTCGCTTGCCTTCAAGTCCACCGATCTGATGCCCACGGCATTTCTCCTCTCTTCAACATTACGTTTGGGCGTCTACGACTGCGTGTACATCGCGCTTTCGCAGCGTGAATCATGCCTCGTAGTCACTGCGGATCAACGACTGGGGAGCGAGTCTTGAACGCCGACTGTCACCATTCTCCCGTCTGAAGCTGCTGTTGCACCGCGTCCCACGCGAGCGGCAGCAGGGGCACCGGCGGCGGCACGTCATCGGCATCCAGTCCGCGGCGGCGCGTGGGGCCGACCTCGGCCACTTCGTTCTCCAGCGCGGTCAACCAGGCGGGTACGTCGAGTCCCGCTCCGGAGGGGTGCTCGGTGAATTCGGCGAGTTCCTGCTCCAAGAGGTCGAAGGCGGTCGGCGGATCGCCGCGGCGTGCTTCCTCGATGGCCGGCCGAATCAACGCGCGGACGCGGTCGATGGCCAGCGGCCGGACGAACCGCTCGCCCAAGCGGTCGGCGATCGTCGGCAGCCTGACGCTGTACTGTTCGACCAGTTCACCCAACCGCCGCAGGTGCCAATCGGCGGCCCGGCTCGTGCGATCGGCGACCGCTCGCCGCCAGAGTTCGGCCGCCGCCATGCGGCCGTGCCGCACCAGAATCTCATGGGCCAGCACGACCGGCTTGATGTTCCAGGCGAAACGGTCGTAACCCGCCTTGAGCCGCAGGAAATCCAACAGCACGTAAAGCAACTCGCCCTGGTCCGATTGGGTCGTGGTGCTGTTGTAGTCCTTGAATTCGCCGAAGTTCTCCACGATCGCCTCAATCACCAGGCTCAACTGTTCGACCACCGTGGCACGGGGAACCTGAGCGTCGAGTTCCGACAAGAGCCCGATCTCGTCGGCCGCGTCGCTCGCCTCCAGGCCGTCGAGATAGGCGTCGACTCCCTGATGAAGGATGGCCCGCAGGTTGCCCAGGTTGAAGAAGCGCGGTGTGAACAGGTCGTGGCCATAACGCTCGATGAAGCCGACCAGGGCCTGCCAGCGGTCGTGCTCGGCGACTTTTTCAAGCACGCTCAACCGCAACGAGCGGCTATGCCCGAGCCAGCCTTTGAGCAGCCGCTCGGTCACCATTTGCAGTGAATCGATCAGCTCGGAGTCGGTCGCCGCGATGAGCTCGTGACTTTGGCCTCCGGCCGATGTGGCGCCGGCGGCGCGGGTGTCGCCGGCGGACCTGACCAGCGCTTCGACGATCGCCCGATATCCGACCTCGAACAATCGGTCGAACTCGGTGACCGCTCCTTCCCGGTCGGGGCGATGTTGCTCCATGGCCTGCGCCGTGGCGATCACCTGGCAGGTCTCCGTCAAGAGTCCCAGCCGCGGCAGCCCGCGCAGGAGGGCCAACAGCAGGTGTTGCAGCGTCTGGGCGCCCACGATTTGACCGGGCGCGCCGTGCCGCGACAAGGGCACGTACAAGATGGGTTCGCGCTCAAGCATGAGGCGCAATTGGGGAAACCGAGCGCGCACTTGATCGGCGTCGCCGCGAAACATGGCCCGCAGCACGCCGACGGATCGTCGTTCCCAATCGGCCAGATCCTTGCTCTCGCCGCCGTCGCCGCCGTCGCCGCTGTCGCCGCCGTCGCCACTCTCGCCGCCATCGCCACTCTCGCCACTCTCGCCACCGTCGCCACCGTCGCCGTCGGCGACATGGCAGGCGGCCAGGAGCCAGCGCGCGGCTGACGAGGTTTCGACGCAGGCCGCCACGATCCGCGCCAGCAGCGACTCTTTGAGCAACCGCCGGCGGTCGTATTCGACCAGCGATTCGTGCGTTCCGCGGGGGGCGGGCACGCGGAAACGGTGTATCGCGCGCAGCAGCTTGAACAGTTCGCGCCGGTTCGACACGGCGCGTGAAAACCATCCGCGAAGCATCGCGTCGCGCGCGCGCGTGTCGGTGGCCGACGCCGACATGCCGGAGGCCAGTTTCCAAAGCCGGGCCAACGTCGAAAGAAACGCCAATCGCTGTTCGAGCCGTGTCGCTTCGAATTCCAACTCGAAATCGTTCGCCGCGCTGGGCCCTTCGAGCATGTCGGCATCATGGCCGTCGCCGGTGCTGTCGCGGTAGACGACGTCGTCGTAAGCGGCGCTGAACAAATCCGGGTCGTGCTCCGCGTCCGGCTCGGCTTCGTCGTCGCGGTCGCGCCGGCCGCCCGGCGCGCGTCCGGCGTCGAACTCGAACCGCGGCACCTCCCAGTATTCCTCGGCGTTGGCTTCGAGATAATCGAAGAACTTCACGGTCAGGGGCCAACGTGTGACGGCCGGCCCGAGGCCGCGCAACCATCGATCGGCCAACTCGTGGAACGAGTATTCTCCTTCGACCAGCGGCACTTCGGCGGCCTGTCCCAGCCACTGGATCAAGAGCGCCAGCGCGGCGACGAAATCGCGCTGCTCCAGGAGCGCATCGACGACCAACGCGTACGACTTGGGCGAGGTGAAGCGATCGACGTGCTGGCGCCAGAAGGCCACGTCGCCGGCCGCGGCGCCGGCGCGTTGCCAGGCGCCCAAGGCGTCGGCCACATGCGACGCCGATTCGGCCGCCTCGCGTCCCGATACGTGGGCCACACTCGCCACTTCGAGCGTCGCGAACTGGTCCCACCAGCGCGCTCGTATCTTCATGTCGGCCGCGAGTTTCGTGGCGAGCGGGCCGTCGCCTCGGGCGGCCGCCTCGCCTTCGAGCCTCGCGTAAAGTCCGAACACATGCTCAATCAGATGGATCAACACGTCGACGCGGTGGTCGCGCACGCTGTTTTCCATGGCCGGAAACAAGCTGAACTGGCCCTGAAACCCCAGCACGTTCCACGGATCGACCAGCGCACCGCACTCGATCGCCCGCTGGAGCAGGTCTTCGATTTCCGCGAGCAGCCGCGCGGCGTGGGCAAGCTGCCCGCGGTCGATGGCGTGATGCCCGGCGGTCAGCCGGCCGTTGATCTCGCACAGTAAGCGCGCCGAAGCCACCGGCACGACCTGGGCTTGCCGGCTGCTGGCTTCGGGAAAACCCATCCGCGCGAACAACTGGGCCAGGTGAACATGTTGAAGCTGCACGGCCCGCAAACGGGCCAGGCACTGGTTCAAGTGTTGCCGCGCGCCGCCGAACGGTTGACGAAGCGTCGCCGCTTCGGCCCGCAGTCTCTCGCCGTGCGGCCCCGCGACTCCGGCGAGCAATCGCGGATAGAAAGAGTCGCGGAAGGCGGCGATCCGCGGAACCAGAGTCGCCAAGGTCGTGCCCGAATCGTGCGTGTCGGGACCGCGGCCGCTGACGGCCGAGGCCATCAGCATCGTTCCCGCCAAGACCGCGCCGGCCTCGAACAGCAACTCGTCGGCCGGTAGCGAAACCTGTCCAGCCAGACGCTTGCCAAGGGCCTCGAGCGTCACTTCCTGCAACACGAAGCGGCGGTAGCGCCCTTGATTGTCGATGCGGTGCGGATCCCATTGGCCGAACTGGTAGTTGGGCCGCTTGTTGACCGGATGATCGAAGTCGTAAGCCCGCGGGTCGAGCGCCAGTTCGTCGAGCAAAGCCGGGTCGAAGCATGCCTGCTCCAAGATTTCGGAATCGGTTGCTTCGAGAATCGCCAGGGCCTGCTCGACCAGATCGTGGTACGATCCGCAGGCGACGCCAACTCCCCTCAAGTAGAGGGGGATGGGGCATACCCATTCATGCGCGTAGGGCTCGATCCGTTGGGGGGTCTGGAGCACGGCGACAGGGCGATGTCCCAGGAAGTCATTCAATTGCGCCAGCGCGGCCGGGACGATTCGCTCCGACTCATCCAAGGGGGGCCCCTGTTGGAGCACCGCTTCGCACGCTCGAACCAGGAAGAAAGGGCCGAATAGCGCGTCGGAGCTTTGGTGGCTCAATAAATCGTGATGAAACTCGCGGTAGTGGGGCGACAAATGATCGAACACAAGTCCAATCACCGCTTGGGCTTGCTCGACTTCATCGAACGCGGCCGACGTGCCACGCAGCCGGGCGAGCTGGTCTCGCAGGCGGCAGCCAACTTGTTGCCAGACCCCTTGGCCCTGGGCCGATTCGTCAAGAATCGAGCGGAAAAGGAAATTCGCGTTGCGTTGAAACTTGGGGTCGGCCGTCCCGGACGAGAAGTTCAAATAGCCGAGCATTTCTTGCGCGGCCGCTTCGGATTGTGGGTTGGAACTGCGTGGATCCATCGAGGGAGCCTCTCGTCATACCGATCTGGAACATCAGTGCGGGGTTGTGGTGCGGGCGTCCCGCCTGCGTATCCGGCAGGCAGGCGGGACGCCTGCACCACAAGATTGCCCTTTTGGCGGTTCGTTCGATTTTTATGCTGATTCCAAGGCGGCTTCCGGTTATGATATGATAGAAAGGTTCGTTCGGGTCCGCCATTGGCCGCGGGAGGAATCATGTCGCGAATCGCGGTGGTGTTGTTTGGTATTGGGAGCGTGCTGGCGATCGCCAGTCCCGCTTCGGCCCAGCGTTTGAGAGGCGGGATTATCCCGGAGAACGTCGCCCAGCAACACGGTCTGCACCGGGCCTGGGTGATCCAGGTCGCCGTTGATCCCGGCGTCGGCCGGGTCGACTACGCGGTGCTGAACGACGGCCTGTTGCTGATTCAAACCGATCAGGCCACCTTGCATGTGCTCGACGCCGAAACGCGGCGCACGCTCTGGAAGGCTCAGGTCGGCCGGCGCAGGAGCCCTACGTCGGCCCCCACATGCGGCGCCGAACATGTGATTGCGACCAACGGCGCCATGCTCTACCTGTTCGATCGCCGCGACGGCCGATTGATTTGGGAAAAAAAGCTTGAAAGCGTGCCTAGCGCCGGAGCGGTCATCGGGGCCGGCCGTGTTTACGTGCCGCTGGTGAGCGGCATGGTCGTGGGCTACCGCCTGCCCGAACCGCCGGACGACGAGCACCCGGCCGAGCGCGAGACGTTCGAAAGGGTATTGCACTTCCGCGGCAACGGAATGGCCGACGCGCCACCGATCTTCACCGAGCACTGCGTCGTTTGGGGCACGGACAAAGGCGACGTTTGCGCGGCCACCGGCGACGAGATGTTGGGCAAGTTCCGCTTCCGCTCTCGCCAGGCGATCAGCGCTCCGTTGGCCTACTTTCCGCCCTTCATCTATGCGGCCTCGCGCGACGGCTACGTCTATGGTTTGCGCGACGAACGAGGCCGTAAACGCTGGCAATTCTCGGCGGGCAACCCGGTGATCGAGCGGCCGGTCGTGATCGACGACGCGCTGTACGCGATTTCCGAAACGGGCGACCTGTTCAAGCTGACGCTCGACACGGGCCTGGAGGAATGGTCGGTGAGTGGTATCAGCCGGTTCGTCGCGGCGAGCCAAACCAAGCTCTACATGGTCGACATGGCCGGTCGTCTGGTCATTCTCGACATCGGCACCGGAGCGCGTCTTGGGGCGATTCCAACCGAGTATCTCAAGTTGAAGATCATCAACACTCAAACCGACCGGATCTACCTCGGCTCGCCGTCGGGCATGATCCAATGTTTGCGCGAGCGCGAGTTACTCGAGCCGATCCGGCATACGCTTCCCGAGCTGGTCACCGACGATGAGGAGGCGGGAGACAAGAAGGACGGCGACAAGCCGGCCGCCGAGCCGGACATGGAAGACAAGCCCGACATGCCCGCGGACGACGACGACAATCCATTCGCCGACAAGGCCGCCGCCGCCGCTGGCGAAGAAATGAAGGACGACGAGTAACGCACGCTCGCCGAATTTCTCCTTGTTCCCATGGGTGTTGGTTCGTCACATCCGACAAGGTATAATCGAATTGGCGTTGGTTGGAACGATCAGCTTTTTGTTCAACGACCCTGGAGACGCGCATGACTAGAATTGTCCTTGACGCAACCCTGCGCGATCAATTGTTGGATTTGACCGAGCCCCTCGAGTTGTGCGACGAGTCCGGCACCGTGCTGGGCACGCTCATGCCGGTCATCGACTATGAGGCGGCCGAGCGCGCATGCCCGCCATTGAGCGACGACGAGTTGAATCGACGCAACCAGGGGCCCAGTTACACGACCGCCGAGGTTCTCGCGTACCTGGAGAAACTGTGAACTACCATGTCTGGCGGATCCGATGAGCCAACCGCGTATCGAGCGTGCGATCGTCAGCGTCAGCGACAAGACCGGACTGGCGGCCTTGGCGCGCGGATTGGCCGCGCGAGGCGTCGAGTTGTTCAGCACCGGCGGCACGCGCCGTCACCTGGAAGGCGAAGGACTGGCCGTGCGCGACGTGGCCGACTACACCGGCTTTCCGGAAATGATGGACGGCCGGATCAAGACCTTGCACCCCAAAATTCACGGCGGCATCCTCTTTCGCCGCGACGAGGCGGCCGACCTCGCCGCGATCGAATCGCACGGAATACTCCCCTTCGACCTGGTGGTGGTCAACCTGTATCCTTTCGAGGCCACTGTGGCGCGCGGCGAAGTCACGCGGGCGGAGGCCATCGAGCAGATCGACATTGGCGGGCCATCGCTGGTGAGAGCGGCGGCCAAGAACCACGCGTTCGTCACCGTGGCCACCCATCCCGATCAATACGCCGGCATTCTCAGCGCGATCGCGGCGACCGGCGCGACCACGCTCGAACAGCGGTTTCAACTCGCCGGCGCCGCCTTCGCCCATACGGCGCGTTACGACGCGTCCATCGCCGGTTACTTCGCCCGTCAGGCCGGCGCGCCCGCTGGTCCACGCCAAGCCCAAGCGACCGACGCGCCGCCCGAAACCTGGAGCCTCGAACTCGTTCGTCGCGAGCTGCTTCGCTATGGCGAAAACCCGCACCAGCGTGCCGCGCTGTACGCCGAGCCGAACGCCTCCGGCGCCAACCTGGTCACGGCGAAACAGCTTCAGGGCAAGGAGCTTTCGTACAACAACCTGCTCGATCTCGACAGTGCCTTGGCGATCGTGCGCACGTTGCCGGGCGCCGCCGCGGTGGTGATCAAGCACAACAACCCGTGCGGCGCCGCCTCGGCGGACACGTTGGCCGTCGCCGCGCGGCGCGCGCTCGACGGCGACCCGCAAAGCGCCTTCGGCTCGGTGCTGGCGTTCAACCGCTCGCTCGACCTGGCCACGGCCGAGGTGCTGGCGGAGCCGGGCCGGTTCATCGAGGCGATGGTGGCCCCCGAGTTCGCCCCCGACGCGCTGGCGATCCTCACGACCCGCCCCAAATGGAGGGCCAACGTGCGGCTGATGCGCGTCGGGCCGCTCGAGGTCGAGCCTCCCCGCTGGGACTATCGCCGCCTGGCCGGCGGCATGCTGGTGCAGCAAGCGGACATCGAGGCCGACACCGAAGCCGAGTGGAAAGTCGTGACTCGCCGCGCCCCGACCGACGCCGAATGGGTTGACTTGCGTTTCGCCTGGGCTCTGGTGAGGCACGTCAAGTCGAACGCCGTCGTGTTGGCCAAGGAGCGTACGCTGCTGGGGACCGGCGCGGGGCAAATGAGCCGCGTCGATTCGGTGCAAATCGCGCTTTCCAAGGCCTCCGCGGGCGCCACGGGCGCGGCGCTCGGTTCCGACGCGTTCTTCCCCTTCGCCGATTCGATGCATGCCGCGGCCAAGTCCGGCGTCACCACCGTGATCCAGCCCGGCGGTTCACGCAACGACCCCGAAGTCATCGCCGCCTGCGACGAATACTCGATGGCGATGGTCTTCACCGGCAGACGGCATTTCAAACATTGAACATGCCAACCATCCTCGACGAGATTCTTGTGACCAAGCGGCGGGAGATCGCGGCGGCCAAGGCCGCGCGGCCCGCGTCGTCGCTTGTCGAGCCATTGGCCTCGGCGCCGCCGGTGCGCGACTTCTTCGCGGCGCTGGCGGCGCCGGGTCCGATCAAGCTGATCGCGGAAGTCAAGAAGGCCAGCCCGTCGAAGGGCGTCATCCGCGCCGATTTCGATCCGCTCGTCATTGCGCAAACCTACGAGCGCCACGGAGCAACCTGCCTGAGCGTCTTGACCGACGAGCCGTTTTTTCAAGGATCGCTCGACGATCTGCGCCGGGTCCGCGCCGAGGTGGGGCTGCCGGTGCTGCGGAAGGACTTCATCCTCGATCGTTACCAACTGCTCGAGGCGCGCGCCGCCGGGGCCGACGCCGTGCTCTTGATCGCCGAGTGCCTCGACGACTGCCGTTTGCGAGCCTTGCACAACGAGGCGATCGAGCTGGGCATGACGCCGCTGGTCGAGCTTTACGAGCCGGAAAACCTGCCGCGCGTGCTGGCCGCCGGCGCCACCTTGATCGGCGTCAACAATCGCGATCTGAGGACATTCGCGACCGATCTGGAACACACGCTGCGCATGCGCGATCGAATCCCCGACGACTGCCTGTTGGTCGCCGAGAGCGGCATCCGCGACCGGGCCGACGTCGAGCGTCTCGCGGCCGCAGGCATCGACGCCATCCTTGTCGGCGAGACCCTCATGTCGCGGGCCGACATCGGCGAAGCGGTCGATGAACTGCTGGGAAGAGCGACTCCCGGCGCGCTCACGGAACCGTAACCTGCTCGGCCGTAAAGGGCAGGAGGCGGACGACCGCCACCGCGTCGCTCCGTCAATTGGCGCGCGGGTGCGCCTTTTCGTAGGCCGCCCTCAGATTGGCCGTGCTGAGGTGCGTGTAGATCTGCGTCGTCACCAGGCTCTTGTGGCCCAACAGTTCCTGAACGCTTCGGATGTCGGCGCCGCCGTCCAGGAGGTGCGTGGCGAAGCTGTGCCGGAGCGTGTGGGGCGTCGTGCGGCGGTCAAGTCCGGTCGCGGCAAGGTACTTCTCCAGCAAACGGCCGACACTGCGAGTGGTGAGCCGACGGCCCGATTTGTTCACGAACACGGGCGCCTCGGGGCCCTGGGACTCGCGTGGGTTGATGACGCGGACCTTGAGCCAGCGAGCCAGTGCCTTGGCGGCGAACGAGCCAACGGGCGATAGTCGCTCGCGTTTCCCCTTGCCGCGCACCCGAACGATGCCGGCCGCGAAATCGAGGTCGCCGTCGTTAAGCCCGACGAGCTCGCTCACTCGCAGCCCGGCCGAGTAAAGCGTTTCGAGGATCGCCCGGTCGCGCAGGCCCATCGGCTTGTCGCCCACGGGAGCTTCCAAGAGCGTTCCCAGCTCCACCGACGAAAGGAAGTGGGGCAGCGATCGACTCTTGCGAGGGTTTCGCAGTGGCTTGGCGGGGTTCGTCTCGGTCCAGCCTTCACGCTGGCCGAAACGAAAGAAGCTACGCAGCGAAGCCAGCCGCCGCGCGATGGTGGTCTTGGCGTATCCCTGCTCATGCAGACCCGAGAGGTAGCCGCGCAAGTCGAGTGTCGTCAGCCCGCCGGGTTCCGGCGCGGAGCCGTGACGCTCGGTCAGGTGCGCCGTCAGCGCGTCGAGATCCTCGCGATAGCTCTTGATCGTCAGCGCCGAGGCGTTGCGCTCCACCCGAAGGTATTGCAAGAAACGTGCGATGGCCGTCTGCATGGCCTAGAGAATCTCGTCCGAGTCGGTGGGCAGGGGGAGGTCGAAGCGGCGGGGCCGGGCGTGCGGGGGCGGTGGTTGCGGATGGGCCGCTTCCTGGCGGATCTTCTGGCTCAGGACGGCCGCGTCGTACCAGGTAAAGCTCAACTCGGGGTTCGAGGCGTATCGCCCCAACACCCGCAGCGTTTCGGCGCGGCTGGCGTCGTCATAAAGGAACACGTAGCGCTCCGCGCCTTTGACCAGGGCCAACACGTTGATGTCTTGCGGCACGGCCAGTTTCCTCCTTCCGACGCCGGCCCACGCCTCGCGATCCGGGCCGACCGAGACTTCCCATGGTGCCCTGCGCCCCAGCCTTCTTATCGGCGCAAAGGCAGCCGCCACACCACTCATCGGCCCAAGCCGGCGCGCGGAACGCGCACGAGAACCGATGCGAACATGGTTATCGGCAAAGTCGCCGCGGATTATCCAGTCAAAGATTGGCGTGGTCGGGCACGATCGGCTTCGTGGCGTCGATGCCCAGCGAGGCGAGGCCGGAAATCACAAACGAGATGGCGCAGACGGCGAAGCCGATGTTCCAATTCGGCACTTGGCCCTGCCCGCGGTTGACCCACTCCAAGAGCGGCGGCGAGACGGCGGCGCCGAAGTTGCCCCACATGTTGCCCCAGCCGAGAACCGACCCCACATGCCCGCCGCCGACGTCCTGCATGTAGGCCCATGTGCCGGCCACTCCCAGGTCGGTCGAGAAGGCGACGACCGCGAACGCCGCCGCCACGGCCAAGGGCGAATCGAGCCAGGGAACGACCATGAAGGCGGCCGCCGCCATGAATCGCGACAGCACCAGCGGTAGACTCCGCCCCCAGCGCAGCCCCAGGGCGCGGGTCGCCCGGTCGGTGAGATAGCCTCCCAACAGCATTCCCGCCATTCCCGCGAACAGCACCCAGGTCGTCATCCGTCCGCCCGCCGCGTCGGGCATCCGCTTGGCTTCCTTCAGGTAGCTGGGCAACCAGGTGACCAGGAAAACCCAACCGACGTTGGTCGTGAACTGTGAGACGCACATCAGCCACATGCTCGAGCTGGCAATCAACGGCGCGAAGGGCAGCCCGGTTCGCAGGGGCGGCGAATCGCCGGACGCCGGCCGCCCCGCCGCGATCAGACGGCGCTCGGCCGCGTTCGACCGCGGGTGCCGCTCGGGACGCTCGCGAAACACAAGCCAAAACAGCCCCGACACACCCAACCCGAGCACGCCGTAGCTGAGCATCACGCCCTGCCAGTTTCCGAACGACAGCATCAACCTCGTCGTCAGGTCAGGCGCGATCGCGCCTCCCACGCGCCCGCCCCAGGCGACCACGCTACTGGCAAGGCCACGCTCCGCCAACGGCATCCAGCGGCTCAACAGGGCGCCGCTGGTGGGATAGGCGCCGGCTTGCGCGGCGCCCGTGCTCAAACGGAACACGCACAACATCGCGAACCCGGTCGCCCAGCCCATCAGGGCGGTACACGCCGACCAGCCGGCAATATAGACCACCATCATCGTCCGCGCGCCAAACCGGTCGCCGAGCCAGCCGGTCGGAACCTGAGCGACGGCGTAGGTCCAATAAAAGGCGCTCAAGCTCCAAGCGACCTGCCAATCCTTGTCCAGGCCGAGCGATCGCTTGACGTCGTCGTACTTGAGCACCTCGGCAAGGCAGTTACGGTCGAGGTAAAGCACCACCGCGGCGAGCGTCGTGACGAAGAGTACGCGATAGCGGACACGGGTCGGAGCGTCGTCCGGCCTGGCGCCCGGCCAGACTTTGCGCGGCGACGTTGGTTCCAACGGATTGGCCATCTCACCAATCGACGGCGATCTTGACGACCGCCTTCAGCAAGGCCCCCGTTCCACCCAGGGGCGCGTGGGCGTCGGTGGGAAAGAACACCGCCAGAAAGCCCGGTGGGACGGCGAACCAGCTTTCGGGCGGGTCGGCGTAGAAGGCAATGTCGTTCTCGTCCGAAAACGGCGCTTCGGCGCGTGAGCAATCGCCGCTCGGCTTCCAGCCGATTTCTTCGGCCCCGCCGAGCGTGAGCTGGATGTCGATGTACTTGCGGTGCGATTCGAGCTTCGCACCGGCGCGGCCGCGTCCCTGTTCCCGGTTCATCACCACGAACAGCCGCTCGCCGTCGATCGGCTGCCGCCCGGAGGGCAAATGGTCGAGCGGCTGTGCAAGAAACTCCAACGCCGCGGCAAAGCCGGCATGGAGCGACAAGTAACGCCGCGCGTTGCTAAGACGGTCGAGGATCATGTGGATGGACAGCCTACCTGATTGCGGCGTGCGGTGCAATCGTCATGGTTGGGAGGTTGGGAGATGTTGGGAGATATTCTCCCGATCGTGCTGGCGAAGTGGGGCGCCGGCGCATTACAATCGACTGCCACGCGGAGCGTGGAAACGTGATCAGCGTGGGAACGAGATCAATGACCCATGACCACCCGCATCGCCTTCTTCGGCGGCGTCTACAGCAATTACCTGGCGCTGGCGGCGGCGCTGCGCCACGCGCGCGGCCGCGGTGTCGATGCGATCTATTGCCTCGGCGACCTGGGTGGCTTCGGCCCGTACCCGGATCGCGTGTTTCCGTTGCTCTTCGACCACGGTGTCGTTTGCTTGCAAGGGAACTACGATGATTCGGTCGGCCATGGTCTGGACGATTGCCAGTGCGGCTATACCGACCCGCGCGACAACCACTTCGCTCAGATCAGCTACGGCTATACGTTGAGCAACACGTCGCAGGAAAATCGCCGCTGGCTTTGCGCGCTGCCCAAGCAACTTCGCTTGGAGTTGGGACCGTATCGGGTTTACTTGTGCCACGGCAGCCCGCGGAAGGTGAACGAGTTTCTTTGGGAGTCGACGACCCCCACGCACTTCCTCGACCAGTTGGCCGACGATGTTTCGGCCGACGTGGTACTAGCCACGCACACCGGCATCCACTGGCTGCGCGAACTGAAGCGGGGCGGGCGGTTCGTGAACGTCGGCGTCCTGGGGCGTCCCGAGAACGACGGTCGCACGAACGTCTGGTACACGCTCCTCGAGCACTCGCCGGCCGCCGGACTGACGGTTGAGTTCGTGCCGATCGAGTACGACCATGATCGCCTCGCCCGCGAAATGCAAGCCGAAGGGTTGCCACCTGAATTCCAGCGGACGCTGCTCAGCGGCTGGTGGACGACGTGCCTGGAGATCCTGCCGAGCAAGGAACGGCGGCGGGGAAGGTTTTAGCTTCCCGGCCCACTCGTCATTATACTTCACGCGGCCGACAATGAGATATTTTGCGGGAGAAAGCGGCGGTGGCTGGTGGCAGAGCCTTGGCGATGCCCCGGCTCGATAGCGACCGGGGCATCGCTAAGGCTCTGCCCCAGCCACCGTGAAGTCTATCTAGCGCGCGTGGGCGGGCGGCAAATCCATGATGTCGATCGGCTTGTCGTCGGAGATCAACCGCCGCAATCCGTCGTTTGTCGAGGATGCCAACGTGGAGGTATTGGGCATGCGAATCCGCACCCGCGGCGCGTATTGGGCCCGCGTCACGCGATTTCGCTGGCCGCTCGCCGGCGCACTGTACCCCGCCGGCTGAACCGGGTTGGCTGGCTCGATAGCTTCCGCATCGGGTGCGGCGGCGGTTCGCGGGCTGCGAGCGGGATCGGCGGCGCGCGCCGCCCATCCGCTCGATGAGGGTCGTTGCGAGGCGCGGCCACCGGTGGGAACCGCCGCGCCGTTACCTGGTGATGGGCCGGGTGCGAAGCCACCCGGCGGAGTGTAGGGGCTGGCCGGCGCGGAGTTGTTGGGGACAAAGCCTTGGCTCGACGTCGGTCCTGGGTAGGCGCCCGGCGGGCTAGGGTAATAAGGCGCCGCACCCTGGGCGGGATAGGAGCCGGTGGCCGGGGGAGGCACGGTCGTGCGCGGTAGGAAGGGGTCGTTCGGCCGTTGGGCCGAATGGCACCCCGCCGCCAGCAGCGCCGCGGAGAACAGCACCAGCGGCCGTTTCATCAGACGACTCCTTTTTCCACCGATCGCCACCTAAAACCTGGGGGCGGGAGCATAGCGATTTTCGCACGGGCGTCCAGGCCAGTTTGGTTATTTCCCCGGCAGTTCCCAAACGGGGCTAAAGGGCGATGTGGACGACGCCAAAGCCGCTTCGACGCGCAAGCGGAGCACGAGCGAAGGACCATCGTCGGCAAAATGGGCCGGCGATTCGCGCAGGGTTTTCAGCGATTGCGAGAAATCGCCGACCTCGAAATGCGCGAGGGCCTGTTCGTACCGCTCGCATAGCGCGGGCCAGGTGGGCTCGGCGACGGGCCGCAACTCGTACAGGGTGACCGGTTCGACGATGTTGACAACCCGCACCTGGCAAAGCCGGCGAGTGGCCAGCGAGGCGTCGAGCCGCGCCTGCGTCGCGGCGGTGACCAACATGCCGGCCCGCAGGTGTTTGGTCGCCCCTTGCACGCGGCTTGCCAAGTTGACGGTGTTCCCCAGCGGCCCATACTTGAACTTGCGGCGCGAGCCGGTGTTTCCCACGCGGGCAACGCCGCTGTTGATGCCGATTCCCAGCCGCGTCTCTTCACCCAGGCGCTTGGCCCAGCGCGCGTTGAAGTCGTGCAACGATTGCCACATTTCGACGGCCGCGCGCGCGGCGCACAATGCATGGCCTGGCTGGGCGATGGGCGCCCCCCACATGGCCAGCAGTTCGTCGCCGACGTAATCGACCAGCACCCCGCCGTGGCGGATCACGCAATCGGAGAGCACGTCGAGCACGTCGTTGATCCAGGCCATCGTGCCCGTCGCGCCGAGCTGCTCGGCGATGCGGCTGAAACCGCGGATGTCGGCGAACAACACGCTCACTTCGGTGTCGCGCCCCGCCAGCAAGTCGGGCTGCAACGCGAGTTGCTCGGCCAACTCCGCCGAGAAGAACTGCTCGAAGCGAACGCGCGCCGCGACCGCCTCGCGCTCTTGCTCCATCCGCGCCAAGCCGGCCGCCACGCCGCATGCCAGCGTTTCGACCAGCACCGCCTCGGGCTTGCTGATCCGCATGCCCGCCGACGAACGAGTACCCACGTACCGGTCGCCGTAGAGCGCGCCGATCACGTCGCCGTGACGATCGAGGATCGGCGATGCCACGACGGCCTCGACGTCGGCCAGGCTGTCCCGCATCGCGCCGACGTCGGCCCCATCGCGCCAATAGGTCGCCTTCCGTTGGCAGACGGTATCGAGGATGCGGCGGCTGGGTTGCCATTCGCCCTGCCGGGCGGCCAGTCCGCGCCCCTGCCGCTCGGCCTTCACCATCCAGCCCTTCTCCTCGCGCAGGAGCACGCGGCCCGAATCGAGCCCGACCAGATCGACGACGGCGCCGGCGGCGCGCTCGAAGAAGTCCTCGGAACTGGAGGCGCTCTGCAAGACCCCCGAAACGGTCTGCAGCCACTCGACCAGCGGAACCAAGTCCCGGTCGGCCAACGACGACAGCGGCGGCGCCATGGTCCGCGGCACGCGCGGCGCGACACCCGGCGCCATGGTCGGTTGCGCCAGCGTGTGCAACTCCTGCGACTCGGAAACCAGGGGTTCGACGCGCACCTCGAACAATTCGCGCTCGCCGACCGAGAATTGGCAGGGCGCGAAAAGCTCGCGGTTGGCGCCGGAGGCCACGCTCGTGCCCTCGCGCAGGCGAATGACATTTCTCGTCGAGACGTTGCCGACGCGCACTCGGTCGCCGGCCAGCGGTTCCAAGAGCACGTGCCGCCGCGAGACGCTCATCTCATCGATCCCGGCGATCGGCACTCGGCGGACCGTTTCGTCGGGCGCGTTTTCGAAGAGACGCTCGTCGGAGTCGTGCTGCCGGCCGAGTTCCATGGCGGCGTCGAACTCGCCGCTGTGGAGCAACCGGCCCTTGTGATAGACCATGAACGTCAATTTCGCAGCCACGCCGTCGGCCCTGGTGGGAAGGGTTTCCTTCCTGCCATTCTAAGGGTGTTTGGCGAAAGGAGAAAGCCGTACACGTCTGAGGTCGAAGGTCGCGCTGGCGAAGCTTCAACTCCGACACGCGCGCAAAACATGAACGACGTTTTGCGAGCGCAGGACTCGAAACACGACAACAAGTGGTCCGCCAAATAGAATCCGTCGGCCGCCGTCGCGTGATTCGCCCGCATGTAAGGGATCATTCCGCAGGATCTCGTGGATCCCTTCTGTCGCCTCTGTGATCGCACGCCGCCGGTCGGAATCGGCTGCCATCCATACGGCTGCCAAGTCGTCAAGCGCGGAGGGTTGCCAGATGACGCGGAAAGTCACAGCTTTTCCAGATAGGCGAGAACTTCCGCCGTCGTATACCCCCCGGTTTCCTTTTCACGGCGACGCATCTCTTCTTCCGAGAGCTTGGGCATGGCGCGCTCGACCTGCTCGTAATCTACCGTCGGTACGAAGGTGCCGAGCACTTCTCCCGATGCTGAGCGGAATTCCAATTTCCGCGTGAGGTTCAAGAGCTTGCGTTTCAGGGTCGCATCGACGATGACTTGAGTCATGCTAGTTTCCTGTGGCATGAATGAGCGGCTTGCGAGTCGGTTCCAACGTCACCGCTATTATACCCCGTCGATTGCGACGGACCAACACATTTTCGCGATCACGGGGGCGGGCCGACTCGCCAAGGGGTGCGCAGCACGTTGAGTTGCATCACGAGCTCGTAGTTGAAGGGTTGCGGCGAACTGACGGGCGCCACGGCGGCGACGGTCAAGGTCGTGCGGCGGTTGAAGACCAAGGTCGCGCCCGACGTGAGGTCGACCGTATTGGTATACTGCACGCTGCCCAGCATGTTGGAGAAACCGGTCATCGCGGCCAGGGACTGCGTGGCGGTCACGCCGTGGGTGCGATTGCCCAAGGGCGTGTTCACATGGCACTCGACGGTGGGCACAATACCCGTCAGCCCGCGATTGGTGTTCCGCTTGTAGTAGTACCCCAACCCATAGTCGTTGTACCAGAAGGTCGCGTCGTGGGCCGAAAACGGGGCATCGATCGAGGAAAAGCCGTGTACGAACAGGCCGTCGAAGGCACGCCCGATCGAGCGATAGAACCCCATCCAGGGTTGGATGCTGCCGCGGTGATCGACGCCGTTGATGGTGTAGAGCGGCGTGACGCCCGCGAACGTGGCCGGACCGGTGGGCGTGGTCACGGCTGCGCCGACCGAAAGCACATTGCCGCTGTTCGGTTGAAAGATCAAGGCCCGCTTGTAAAGGAACGTCAGGTCGCCGATGTAGGCGCTGGTGCCGGTCCCGGCGCCGAACGTGCCGATCTGCCCGCCCGGCGCGAAGGGGTCTGGGGCCACGCCCGGATCGACCGTCCAGAACGGGATCCGCATCCCGAACGACGACCGTCCCTCGCCGAACGTGCGTTCGAAGCCTCCCATCTCCTGCGTGAGGCCGGTCGAGTCGCCCACCTGGGCGAAGTAGTTCGAGGTGAAGAAGACGCGGTTGCGGGGCCACGGGCTTTCGTTGTCGGCGATATTGAACGTCCGCAGGTTGAAGGGCGCCGCCAGGTGCCCGCCGTACGGAACGGTGACGCTGACGACCTTCCCCGGAATGATCTCACCGTTGGGCAGGGTGACGTTGGGTGTCGTGACGGTGTTGTTCAAGAACAGCGTGCCTCCGAAGGCGCCGCCGGCCAGGTAGTCGCCGATCATGAACGTGCCGGCCGATTGCGGTCCCGACGCGCCTCCGTACGCGCCGGCAATCGAGCCGAGATCGGGCGCCGCGTCGTTTCGTATTCCGCCCGCGGGGGCGGGGGTTTCACCGGGTTCCTGTTCGGTGGAAGGCCCGATACCGGGCGCGGACGGCGTATCGTTCGTGCTGGGCGCGGGCCTGGCCTTGGGGCGGCGGCAGCGGCAAGGATCGCCGCAACGGCGGCAAGCGTCGCACGCCTTGCGTGGTCGATAGGCCGCGAGGTACGCCGGTGTCAATCGGTCGTCGTCCGTAAGTTCGGGCGTTTGGGCGGAGAGTGCCGACGCGCACGCGAGCATGAGCACCGCGACGGCGGCAGGCATGCGGAATGCGTTCATCGGCGATTTCCCGTCCGGTTCCCGTGTCCAAGGGACGGGAGTTCGCCGCTCAGCGAGAGCCGGTCCATCCCGTATGGTTGTTTTCGGCCGTCCGCGGGAAGCGGATTAAACCTTTCCGAGCGCTTTGTCGCACAGCTCATAGACGTCTTCGAGCGGGAACAGCGGGCCGTCGGCGCCCAAGCGCTCGAAGATCCAGGCCATTCGCTCAAGTTCAGCCCGCGTATCGACCGTGAGGCGAATGTCGGGCCGCAGACCTTGCCAGGTTTGCGGCAACGGCGCGACGCGAAAGCGGCCGGGCGTTTGACGGAAGTAGGGCGTGACGTGTTCGCGGTGCTGGGCGTCGATGGCAAGCCGGGCCATCGTTCGCAGCGCTCCGGCCCGTATCACCTCCGGCACGACATAGGAGAGGCTTTCGATGCACGTATAGTCGGCCCCGATCCGTAGATGCTCGGCGACGATCGCCGCCGTTCGCAGCGGACAATAAAGCGGGTTGTCGGCCGTCGCGCGCACCACGAGGTCGTCGTCGGCCAGACTCTCGCCGGCGGCCACGTACCTCGCGAGCACGTCGTCTTCCGGGCCACGGAAGCAAGCCGCGCCCAACTCGCGGCAAAAATATTCCGTCGCGTCATCCGCCGGCGCGGTCGAGGTCGCGACCAGCACTTCCCACATGGGGGCGCCGGTTTTGAAGGCGGCATGACCCGCCGCTTCCAGCCGTGCGACGACTTGGGCCAGTAGCGGCCGGCCCGCCAAGGGCGCCATGATCTTGCCGGGCAGCCGCGACGAATTCATTCTCGCCTGTATGACGACCCGCACCGTTTCAGTCATCCGCGTCATCCTTGCCGCCCGCTTGGAAAGGGCCACGGATTATAGCGGTCGGCGCGTGTTTCGCGACAGGCCGCGACTCACTACTCACCACTCCACCAACCGCTTGGCACGCCGCCGGCAACCGATTACACTAACATGCCATCGGGGGGTATCCCATTCATTATCTCTCTTTGAGGCAATTGGCATGGCCGTCAAGACGGGCAAAGTAACCGGTCGTAGAGAGGTACACTACGACAGTTACCAGGATCTTTTGAACGACGCCGAGCGGCTGGCCGGCGGGGAGGTCCGCCTGCTGGGCAATTGGTCGCTGGGGCAAATCCTGGCTCACTTGTCGCGGGGGATGGAATTTGCCATCGACGGCATTCCGTACAAGGCTCCCTGGCCGATACGAACGGTCGTGCGGCTTTTCATGCGTCGGCGGATCATCACTCGTCCCATGTCGGCCGGCTTCACGCTGCCGGGCCGAGCGGCCGATTTCCTCGTACCCGGCCCCATCAACACCGACGAGGGCTTGGCCATGCTGCGGGTGGCGATCCAACGGCTGCGCGACGAAACCGAGCGATCGCCCCATGCGCTGCTGGGGGAGATGAGCCTCGACGAGTGGGACAGTTTGCACCTGCGGCACTCGGAGTTGCACATGAGCTTCGTCGTGCCCGTCCAGGCGCCGGCCCGGGCGCCATGACCTCCTCGACGGTTGCCCGACCGCGGTCTAGGATGGCATGGCACTTGGACAATGCGGTAAGGCACCTGGCCCGGCGTTCCGGTGGGGGAGCTCCAACTCTACTCTATCGGCTCCGTCACGACAGCTTCAACCCAGCGAGCCGGCCCCAGGCCGCGGAGCGGTCGACGGTGCGCTTCCACGCGGAGCGTGGGAACGAGGGACCGTAGTCATCACGCTCCGCGTGATGTGGTTTCATCACGCGGAGCGTGATGTCTACGATGGTCGGCCGCGTTGCCATCCTAGCCTTTGAGCGAGCCGCCAGGGCCGCGGAGCGGCCGACGGTGCGCTCCCACGCGGAGCGTGGGAACGAGGGAATCGCGCAACAGCCACCAAAGCAGGCGCGGCTGACGCCGGGCCTGGGCCAGGCAATAGGGAAGATAAGCTCGGCCGTACGGGACGTAAATCCGAACGGGTACGCCAAGCTCGGCCGCCACGTCGAGCGCGGCGCGCACCGGCAGTCCGTAAAGAAGCTCCAGATCGCATGAGGTTCCGCTTGCCCGCAGCCGCTTGAGCGCCTCGGCCGCCAAAGGCGCGTCGTGGCTGGCCACCGCCACATGCCGCGCTCGGCCCGCCAAACGATCAATGACGTTCAAGAAGCCCTCGCGCATGCCGAGCTCCGGCTGCTCGACGTCGCTCCATTGCCCCTTGACCACGCGGGCGATCACACCCCGCGCGATCGCCGACTCGGCGTCGTCAAGGCTCCTTCGCCAGCGGCCGGGCAACGTACAACTCAGCTCCGATCCCGCGCCGGCGAGCGCCGCGATCGCCTGCCAGGTGGCGGCGGCCGTTTCCGGCCCATGGGAATCGAAGTGCAGCCGTACCTGCCGCCGCGCCGCGCGGTGGGCCACTTCACCCAGCAACTCCGGCGAGAATTGCAAGGCGGGCGGCTTGATCGAGAGATACGAGTCGCCGCCCGCCTCGGCGGCATGTTCGGCGCGCCGCGCGGCCAGGGCGTCGAGCGCGGCCAGGTATTGGTCGGCCACGCCGCGCGGCGAGTCCCCTTCGCCGTCCCAAAAGCCCAGCGTCGAACGAAACCCGCGTCCGCCCAGATGATCGGCGACGCGCAGCGCGTCGCCGAGTTCGGGTCCGGCGATGTAGCCGCGGGCGGCGCGCCGAGCAAGCGGCCAAAGGCAGCCTGAAGCGGTTCGCCGCAGGTAGCTCGTCAGCGTTCGCATGCCGCGCGCCCCAGAAGCCGCCGGTATCCCATGGCCGCCGCTTCCCGCGCCAGCGTGGCCGCGCCCCGCAGGTTGGCCGGATAAGCGCGCAACGAGACGCAGGCCCGCTGGTGTTCGGTCCAGACCTGAATCCACGGCTCGACCGTCCCAAGCAACTCGTACCGCGAAAGTCCGGCCGCCACGGCATCCTTGATCTGCTCGACCATCAGCAGGATGCCGGGACTGGCCCGATGGAAGCGCGGATCGTAGCCGATCTTGAGCACCCACAGGGCATCGGCCTGGACCACGCTGATCTGCACGGCCGCCACGTTGCCGCCGATCCGCAGGAAGCCCAATCGCAGGCTGCCGTCGCGCGCGGCGCGGCGTGCGAAACGGCGGTAGAAGGCGGCGCGGGCGGCGTCACGGGCCAAGGCCGTCCCCTGCGCGCCCTTCCAGGAAAGACCCTCGATCTCAAACACGACGTCGAGCAGTTCATCGACGTCGCGCGACGACGGGGCGACGATCTCGCCGGCCACTTCGCCCTGCTCCTCGGCGTGCCGCCGAGCACGGCGAAAGTCGCCGCGGCGGCGCGACGAGAGCCGGCCTTCCGGCGCCGACCAGGCGGCGTCGAGCGGAATGTAGGGGAAGCCGGCCTGGGGACGGACGACGACGCGCCCCCGCCGGCCGTAAGCCCTTTGGATGGCCGCGACCGTGGGCGAATCGGCCGGCAGACGCCCCAGGAAAAGCGGCAATCCACGGCGAGCCAGCTCGCCTGTCAACTCGGCCAAGGCGGCCGCGTCGGCGTACACCAGATCGGCCGGCTCGTAGAGCTTGTAATGGTTCAAGAGTTCCCAGCGGCCGGCCTGAGCCCTGATCAAAGGCGCCGCGGCCAACAGTCGCGCGCCGTCGCACAGCGCGATCACCTGGATTTTCCGCTCTTGGGCCAGGCTCGCGATCGCCGAGCGCAGCCAGGAAAACGACCGCATCGGGTTGGAAGCGGCGGCTGGGCACGTCGTCCAAGCGGCTTCGAGCGCATCGAACTCGTCGAGCGTCCGCGACGTCGTCCAATGCCGCCGGGCCGGCGTGACCTCCGGAATCGTCGTGTTCGGCAATGGGATTTCGACGGTTGCCGTCATGTCGGTCGGTTCACCGCGGATGAATCAAGTCAGGTCTGTAGGGAACGCCCTCCGTGGCGTTCCGTCCATACCAAGCATAGGTCACGATGGCATGTCGTGCGCGCGGCTCAGTTGAACGGCCCGGAGTCCTGGGCGAAGACGTCGCGCGGATCGTGCGGGTAGAAGTAGCGGCCGATCGTGTCGGACAAGACGCTCACGTATTGGCGGCGGAACGCGTCCTCGGAACGGTCTTGGACCGGAATGCCGGCCTTGGGCGGAAAGACGACGTGCGGCATGATCTTGTCGAAAACGATCCGGTCCCGTTCGTCCTCGATCGTCATGTCGAGCACTTTCAGCCGGACCTGCGACTGGCCTTGCCAAAGGGTCTGTCCTTGGCTCAACTCGAATGCTTCCAGTTCGATTCCCAGTACCATGTCGGCTTCGAGGGCGTTGCCGATGTCGGCGAAGTCGTCCTCGCCGCGGCTGTTCTCGTCGATCCAGTTATCGACGTCGCGGGCGGGAATGACCTTGATCCTGCCGCGAAGGTGCGACTTCAGCAATCGGCCGACCTCCGTGGCGATTTCCGTCGCCACGCTGCTGGAACCGAATTGCAAGCTTTGCGCGGGACGGCAGACGATGGCCACCGTTTTGTCCTTGAGCCCGACGTATTCCGGGTCCACGTCGGTTCCCTTGATCAGATAGACGGCCGTGGTCAACATGGTCCGACAACCGCCTTGCGACGGCACGATACCGCCGGCCGCCACAAGGGCCAACAAGTAGCAGCACGTCCGCGAATGAGACCGGTGCATGGTATTTCCTCGTTCCTCTTGAACGAAACTATCGGCCGAAGCTCAGCCGGCAAATCCAGTCGATCAACGTCACCACGACCACCCCCAGGGAGGCGCCCACCAACGCGCGCTCGCTGGGCGGCCGTGTCAGCCAGCGCCCGCGGGCGGCCGAAACCACCAGCCAGGGCCCCGCCAGCGCCGCCACGCCGGCCAGCAAGGCCCCGCCCGAATTCGACGCCAGCGCCGCGGTCCAATTCCCACGCGCCGCATGGGCCCACGAGGTGGTCATGCCGCACGAGGGACATCGCATGCCGAACAGCCAAACGAACGTACACGGAGGCAGGCCGAGTTGCTGGTGCGTGCCGAGCCCGTTCGGGTCCGGCCGCAAGCAACCAGCCACCACCAGGGGCGCCAACCAGCACACGCCCGCCACGGCCAGCAAAAGCCGCCGTCGGACGGAAAACCGGTCGGGCCCGATTTGGACGCTTTGAGTCACGATACGTTGCGGGAAAGGAACGGGAGATTAACCAGATCTTCGCCTGGACGCAAGACCGGTTCAAGCCCCCGCCGGCTGGTGGCAGAGCGTAAGCGATGCCCCGGCTACATAGCGACCGGGGCATCGCTTAGGCTCCGCCCCAGCCACCGTGAACGTCTCATTCTCGGTTGCGGGTGAAGAAGAACTAAACGCCGCCGCGCTTTCGCTTGGCCGCGGCAAGCGGTTTCTTCCTGGCGGCCCGCGTGCGCGCGGCGGCTTTCGTTTCCTCGGCGGCCGCCGGCGGGAGGGCTGCGGCGGTGGCATGCGCCTTACGCTTCACCTTGGGCGCGACGATTGTCGCCACGGCCGGCTCGGCGGCGCGGCTCGGCGAGCGGCGCCGGCGCCCGCTTTTCGTGGCGGCCTGGCCGACTGCGGATGAATCGAGATCGATCCCGAACATGGCGCCCAGGTCTTCTCCGGCCAGGGCGTCGCCTCGCGAGCCCAGGGCGCCGGCGAGGTTGTCGCCCGAGACCGCCTGGCTGACCAGCTCGCCGTGGTCGACGTCGCGGAGCAGAAACAGGAGTTGGGGTTCCTCGTCGAGTCGCGCCGCGACGCCGTAGAGTACGGCGGCGATATGTTTGCACAGTCCGGCCCAGTCGGGGCAACTGCACGACATATGGATTTCCTTGGGGTGCGGAAAAAGGCCGTCCCGCTCGCGCGTCAGCCGCCGCATGACGCCGTCGGAAAAGCGACCGGCCAACAGGTCGAGCAGCGAATCGATCGCTTCCGAGCACTCGGCCTTGATCCGCTTCCAGTCGGCCGGCTTGAGCCGGTCGATCTCGATCTTGACGGTGTAGACCTCCGAGCCGCTGACGAAGGCTTTCACGCGTCCGGGCTGGATGTGCAGGTCGATCACCGACCCGTTGCGAACGTAGGTGCGGCCGCGCGGAAGCCGGTTTTCAAAGTCGCTGTAGCGTTCCAGATTGTCGCACCAGGCTCCGCCCCAGAACGTGCGTGCGATCTTGCGGCCTTCGATATTCACCGGCCGCAGGTCGCGACCCTCTTTCTTCGCCTGCTTCGCCGCGAACTGGGCGGCCTGGGCGCGCCGCTTAGCCACGGGAACATACGGTTTCCATTCCCCCCAGTACATGGTCGACTCCTTTCGTTCGAGACTCCGGCGGCCGCGCCGCGCAGCGCGCAACCAAACGACCACCGCCAGGGTCAAGATAATCCCAAGTCCGCTTTCTTGCCAAGAGCAGCTTGCCGGTCACGATCCGTCGGGCAGTAGCCCAAAGTAGCAGGCACACTCCGTGTGCCGTAGCTTTCCGCCCGCCGACGTCGACTCGCCGGAGGTTACGGCACAGGGGAGGTGCGGCGAAGGCCGTGATTGATGCGGTCGCGACGTCGTGCCGCCCAGGCGGAGGGCCTGATGACCGTTAACCCGGAGTTGATGGCGTCCGCCGATGTGCCCGCGTTCCTAGCCGCTTTTTGAATTCGATGCGCTCATCGCGGTCGACCTCGCGGCTGCGCTCCATCCTGAAACTCCGCTCGAACGCTTTTTTTGGACAGGATTGACCGGATTCACAGGATATGGTCCGACAAATCGCAAAGGATTGCTTTCCATCCTGTTCCTCCTGGTCATCGTGTCTCGCCTTCGCTGGCTGGCCGAAGCGCCTGAAGGAGCTTCACGCGCCTGACCTTACCCCCTATCGCCCGTCTTGCGGGCATGCCCGACTCACCCACCGGTGGTGTAGAGGTGCGGCGAAACGGTCGATTCGACGAGCGAGAGGAAAATGAACACGAACGCCAGGATATGCAGGAAGTCGGCCATCGTCAGCACATGGGTGGCGGCCAACGACGAACTGACGACGTACTGGCTCGCCACAGCGGCGAAAATCGCCCCCACCCCCAGGCCGAACCGCAGGTCGAGGTCGGTGGGCCGGATGAAAAACGCCAGGAATGCGATGCCCGTCGCCACGAACAATCCGAAAACCGGTAGGGGAGTTGTGGCGACGGCTTCGCCATTGACCTGATCGATGGTCTTGGCCAGAATTGCAATAGGGTAAGTGGGACGTTGATCGCGCACAGGAGTACGTCTATGGCCATCTCCCCGGTTCAACCGGCAAGCAAACTGCTAGACAAACGCGCGCTTCAAAAAGCCGTTGCGGATTTGGACGACCGCATGGGTTTTGTCATCGATCCCACGGCAACGGCGGAAAAGGCCCAAGCCATGATGCTGGCGCGAGGCATCCGGCCGGCGGATCGCTTCCTTTCGGCTGATATCATCCGCATGCGCCGCGAGCATGGCGAGGAGTAGCAGCCCGTGGTTTTCCTTCTCTGGGATGCGAGTGCGCTGGCGCAACGTTATGCACCCGAGATCGGGCACCAGACCGTCAACGCACTTTTCGCGGCCGCTTCTCGCGCGCAGATGATCACGACCGTCCTGAGTTATTCGGAGACTTGTGGCGCCCTGGTCCGCAAGCGCAACGGAGGCGCGCTCGACGCAGCTACCTTCTCGGTGGCTCGCTCAGCGTTACGCGCCGAAGTCATTGACGACGCGGATTTCGGCGTCTTGGCCATTGAGTTCGGCGACATGCTTGACGGAATCGACTTGATCGATCGTCACAACCTCAACTCCGCGGATGCCTCGATCCTCATGTCGTTCATGGGTTTCGCTCGATCGCAACCTGTTACGACTACCTTTATCTTGGTCGCCGCTGATCAGCGGCTGCTCCGTGCCGCCCAGGCGGAAGGCCTGATGACCGTTAACCCGGAGTTGATGGCGTCCGCCGATGTGCCCGCCTTCCTAGCCGCTTTTTGAATTCGATGCGCTCATCGCGGTCGACCTCGCGGCTGCGCTCCATCCTGAAACTCACCTCGAATGCTTTTCTTCGACAGGATTGACGGGATTCACAGGATTGGGTCCGACGAATCGCAAGGTAGGGCTGCGCTGGCCGAAACGTGGCCCGCCGCGCGAATCGCGGCGTCGGGCAGTAGCCCAAAGTAGCAGGCACACTCCGTGTGCCGTAGCTTTCCGCCCGCCGACGTCGACTCGCCGGAGGTTGCGGCACACGCAGGAGCGCGGCGAAGGCCGTGATTGATGCGGTCGCGACGTCGACTCGCCGGAGGTTACGGCACACGGAGTGTGCCTACTACATTGCCAGGCCGCACCGGTTTCAGGGCATCGGATCAACCGTCAGCTCCTCACCTGCGTCGCCGTGCGGGGAGGCCGGCGCCAATATGGATTTTCTCGGCGGTTATTGTACAATAATCAACAATCGTGATGCCGGCGCCACGTGCCGGAACGGACAAGGCCGCGATCAGTCGTCTCGAAAACGGCGTTGCCTCGAACCCGACGCTGTTGACGTTGCTCTCGCTGGCCAATGGTCTCGGCAAGCGGGTCGTGGTCAAGCTGGTCGACGACCCCGCCGCGAAACGCAGGCGGACGGGCTGATCCGCACCGCCAAGTCAATACGTCGAATTCAACGTCGAATTCAAGACACGCTGGATTCAGCTAACCCATTTCCCAGACGAGCCTTGCGGTCCACGGCGTTTGCGGCAAATGCCTGGGTGTCTTAATCCGGCGTGGGGGCGGCGTGTTGGCCGACACCGCGCTCAGCCATTCTTTTTCACTCGCCCACTAGCTTCCGGGTACGGGGCATATATACTTATGCCCGGGTCCGACGCCCCCGCTGTTTCGATCGATGAAACGCGCCGCCCCGTTGAGCGTATTTCGCGGCCTCGGAATAGCGCGATGCGGCGGCGATTGAAATCCGTTGGGTCGTCGGCTCGAAACGGCTGCGCAGCGGTGGATAGGGCGCCCTGGGCCAAAACGGAATCTGGTTTCTCTTTTGCGTGTGCGTTTTTTCTTTGCTACATTGACTTCGGACGTGGCATCGTGGACTAATCAGGACGACTCAACGCCGCCAGTTTTCAGCGTTATACATATGGTCAAGTGCCCAGCCTGCGACCTCGAATCGTTGGACTCCGAGTTTTGCGATCACTGCAACTCGGAGCTAGACGAGATTTTCGCGGCCAACGACGCGCCGCCAAACTCGCTTGAATTGGAAGGCGGCGAATCCGTCGATTGTGCCGGCTGGGGCGGCTCTTGGCCCTCTGACCCATTTCAAGGTCTCGTGGTGACTTCCTCGGATGGCCGAACGCACCGCGCTCACGGTTTGAACTCGAAGCGTTGGGCCGAGTTCCAGCCGATGGTCGAGCAACGGTCACAAGTCGAACTTCCCATCTTGCCACGAATCAAAGTCGTTCCCGTCAACGCAGGGGCGATCGTGCTTGCCGAGGCGGGGCAGGGAGGGCCATTTACGTTGAACGGCCACGGGAGCGACCCCGCTTGGCGCGAATGGGTTTCGAGCGTGGCCGCCCTCGTCGATGCCTGTCGAACACTGCACTCGGTGTTGAAGCCGTTGCACGACCGCGACCTCGTTTGGCTGAACTTCGACCCGGAGCAGCTCGAGGATGCAGGCGATTGCATTCGAGTCACCAACCTCGATTTGGCGGTTTACAAGGCATACGAATGCCCGGCGTCGATCCGCATATCCCCGCGCTATTCTCCACCTGAGGTATGCCGATTTCGCGGCGATCAAATCACGTCGGCGACCGATGTATTCCACATGAGCATGTATGCCTACTATTGGCTGGCGGGCCTGCTGCCGAGTGGTTTTCCAGGTCGAGGCCTGGAAGCGTTCGATTTCGAGTTTCCGCCGCTCAGGATTTATAAGCCCAATTTGCCACCCGGCATCGCTCCGGTGGTGGAACGCGGACTTCGGGTAGATCCGAAGTCACGATTTCCGTCAACGCAGGATTTTTTGGCCGACCTCGAGGCGGCAGTCTGGCGCGCTGGGGTCCGGTACGTCGTAAGTGCAAAGGTTCGGCACGAAATCGGTGGCTTGACGCGCGCCGGCCGCGCGAAGACGGCAATGGGGTCTGCGAACCAAGACCAATTCGCCGTCTTCACGGTCCCGGTAAGTGGGCGCCCCCATGCGGTCGCGACTCAAGGCATTGCGCGGCGTATCGTCACGGCCCTCAACCGATGCGCCGACGGGTTCAGGCTGATTTCGAGAACAGTACGGCGTGCTTTGCCCTCCGAAGCGATCGAACGTCCATTCGAGGCGCCGGCGGCGCTTGTATGTGTGCTCGACGGCGTCAGCACTGCTCGTATCGGGAGCGGCGAGAGGGCCAGCCGCATTGCCTGCGACGCACTGGCAAAAACCGCGAGTTCTGAGTTGGACCTATCTACGCGAGCCACCATCGCCGCGTCGCTTTCGCGGTGCTTTGTTGAAGCAGGGACGGAAATCGTCCGAACGGCCATCGACCAAGGCCAACTACCCCCGGACTTTCGCGAGTCCGACGTAATGAGCACTACAGCCGTTGTCGGTTTGCTACATGGCAACGTCCTGCACATTGCAAACGCCGGAGACAGTCGGGCATACCTGATCGAAGGGCCTCTGGCGGAACAACTCACGGTGGACGGCGATGTTCGCTCGACGACTCTGGCGGCGCCAACGCCCCCTGAACACGTCCGAGACATGGGTGTTGAGGCGAAATCATTGCGCTGCTGCCTGGGGGCCTGCCGCCGCGACCCGAACGGAGCCACGGCGACCGACGTTGAGAGATCGACGCCGCAGATTGCCCATTGGCCTCTTCGCCCAGGTGATGTGCTCGTGCTTTGCACGGACGGTCTGGTCGAAGAGGGCGTATTCCTCGGACCGGACGAGGTCGCGGCGATCGTCCGCGACTGCAGGTGCCTTTCTGCTCAAGCGATCGCTGAACGGCTTGTCGACGCCGCGGATGCGCTTCAGCGATTGCCATCGGTTGCGGAGCCGAATGGCTTCGGCGACAATATCACGTGCGCGGTCATCAAGGTCATTGGCGATCCGCCACCAACGAAGGAGAACGGCTGATTATGGCTGAAGAATTCATTCTCGACTGCAAGGTCGACCAACCGCACGTGCTCGCCGGCAAGTCCGAGGACTTGTACGCCCTTGTCACGATCAGGCCGAACATCGCCAAGCTTGGCCCGTTGCTGGAAACGACGACAGCCACCCCGTTACCGGCGCATCTCGTCGTGGTCGTCGACGTGAGCGGTTCAATGAATTCGCTCATTCGCGACGACCCGAACGCGCGCGTGGTTTCGCGGGGAACCTCGGACGGGCGAGACGTCACATTCGTTGAGTCGTCGGTGCCCACCCGTCGCGAAGTAGCCCAACAAGTGGTCGAGCGATTGGCGGCGCAGATCAATGCGAGCGACCGCATGACGCTCATCGCATTCGACCATCTTGCTTACCCATTGGCGAGTTGCGTCTCGGGCGCCGACGCGCGCGACCTCAAAACTGCGGTGGCTGAGCTCTCGAATGCGGGGGGCGGAGGAACATCGATGGGGCGTGGGTTTCAAGCGGCAATCAACGCCCTCGGCGCGGCGCCGATCGCGAACGGAACGTCAAAAGTTGTTGTGCTCACCGACGGAGAGGATCAAGAGCCCGAGTTTGCTGTCGCACAGGCGCGTGTTCTGGCAGAGGAACATCATGTCCCGATCCATGCGTTCGGAACGGGCGATTGTCGCGGCGAATTTCTGACCGAGATCTGCAAAACCACGATGGGGGGAAAGTTCAGCCATATCAAGGACGACACGGACGCCGAGCGGGATCTCGGCGCCGTGCTTCAAGCCCAGAAGAACATTCTTGCGACGAACGTGACTCTTTCCCTCTGGCTCTCCCCTGAACTCTTCGTGCGCGAACTATATCGCACGAAGCCCGAGGTGCTTTACGTTGGCTCCATGAGCCCTGACGCCAGCAACTGCATCGTGCTGCCTATCGAATACATGGAGAAAGGTTCTTCATACGAGTTTCTATTTCAGACAACGTTGCCGGCGCGGGAGGCGGGCCGCCGTTTCCGGATTGCAAAGGCGACGTTGACTTACGATATCCCCGCGTTGGATGTCACTCAACAGAAGTCCGAAGCGAACATTGCGGTGGAATATACCGTTGACGCTGAGCGCGCGATGCTGCGAATCGGTGAAGTTCGTCGCGTCATCGCCCAAGCGGAAGTCCAACGCCAGGTCTTGTTCCTGCAGAGTAAAATAGATGCACTCAATGCCGGGCGAGGGACCGAGAAGGACAGGACGGCGGTGGCCAAGTTGATTGACCTCCTGATCGGGAAATACGAAGACTTCTCTGACCAGGCGAATGCCAATTCCTATCGCAAAATGCGCGACGAGTTCCTGGCAAAGGGAACGATCTCGCAAGAAATGCTCAATCGGTCGTTGGCCGCGTCGTCCAAGGTGGAAGAAGCCGTCGGCGTCGTTGACATCGATGATTTTTGAAGCTCGACACCTCGTCGAACGCGAACTTTCAACCCAAAGTGATCCCCATGGCAGCTCTGGCGTGCGTAGTCTGCGGCGAGCCTCATGCCGCGGAATCGAAATCCTGTTCGTTGTGCGGCACGTCAATCTCCAACGAAGCCAACAGCACAACCGTTCCGGCAAGCCCTGCGGAAGGCCCCTTTGACGCCGCGTTGGATCCGGCTGATTCGTCAAGTGCTGTTTCGCCGCAGTCGGTGTCAGCGGAAGAGGGGCCGCGGGCCGGTGCTGCGAGCGGGAGCCGTGTGTGCCCTGACTGCGACATGACTTATGGGTCGGAATACGCCGACAGCTTCTGCGTTTGTGGCGCTGAACTGCAGGCGCGGGATCTCGCGTCGAGCAATCCGCCAATTCCGGCTAATCCGCCGGCCGTCGCGCCAGCTCTAGCGCAGCGGCCTCCGGCTGGCAGCCCGTGCCTCGTTGTGTATTCCAAGGATCGGCAACCACTTTGCTACCACGTCTTGAACAAGGATGTAGTGATGATCGGGCGCAGTGATCCGGTACGCGGCGATTTCCCGGATCTTGACCTCGCAGAACTCGTTGCGCCGGAGGAGGCCCGTCGGATCTCCCGAAAGCACGCCATTGTATTGCGATCAAGGGAATCCCAAAGCTTCGTCCTTCGGCCGTTGGCCAAGAATACGGGTACTCAGTTCGAACGCGTACTGGCCGCTGACCTTGTTGATTATCCTTTGATCGATGGGAGCCGACTCGTCCTTGGAGGAATCGTGCGGATCAAATTTGAAATTATGAAATAAGTCGTTCAGAGAATTCTCCGCTCCTCCTTCGATTTAGAACGACGCTTGCGTATGGCACGACGTTCAAGCCAAGAGTTGAGCGATTGGCGGGAATTCGACTACCGAAACCGCCGGTTTGTTGAAGCCAAGGTTCCGCGCGGCGCGAACGAGGGCCAAAAATATACCGTGGCTAAGCGCGTCGCAGAGCGATACGAGGTCAAATCGTTTTTTAAGTCGGGAGGCTGTGGTCTATTGCTGAACGGGCTCGATCTCCAAACCGGGGCCGAGGTTTTGATCAAGACAACGCTTCGTTACGACGTCGCGTTTGAAATGAAAGGGCGCGACCGCGAGAATGTCGCGCGGAAACTCAAGGGGCCACGACAGCAGCTTCAGATCGAGCGACGTATCCTTGTGCTGCTCAAGAACGAAGGTTGCAATGCGGTGCCCAACCCCAATGATTACGTCTTCGATTGGAACCCGAGTCTTGAGGGACCTCATATTGACGTAGGTGGGTCTGCCTGGAAGTACGACGACGAGTCGATGCTTTCCTCCGAGCCGTACCTCGTGATGGAGCACATTACCGGCAGAACGGTCGCTGATCTCCTTAAGAAAGAATGCTCGCATGGCGTCTCCGAGGAAAGGGCATTGCTCATAATGCAACAAGTCAGCAATGTCTTGCGTGTGTTGCACAGGCCATTCACAATGCGCAACGCTGCCCGTTGGCAGATAATATACCAGGATTTGAAACCAGAGAACATTCTTGTCGGGCCACACGACCAAGCGGTCGTTGTCGACATGGGCGGTTGCTTTCTACGAATCAATGGCAACCCGAGGGCCCTCGGCGCCAGAACGTCGGGGTACGGCGCGCCGGAATGCGACACCGACAAGGATGGACTCCGCTGGACCGCGGCAGTCGACTCCTACGCTTTTGGCAGCACCGTGTACCACATGCTGACGGGCGTTGAGCCGGCGGAGTTCATGCAGTCAAGGCTCGGAGACGCGGGGCCAAAAGCTGTTCCGCCCGACCGATGGAATTGGGACCTGCTCAAAGGAAAATGCGGCCAAAGCACCTATGACTTCGTCCAACGTTGCCTCGAGGGGTCGCCTGCTGCGCGGCCGCGTGACGGGCAGGCACTGTATGACGAAATCGAGCGATTGCGGAGGTGACCGTGAAACTAACGCCTGGCGCGCGCCTGCACGACCATTTGCGCGTTGAAGGAATCTCTGACAGTCCTGACGGGGTTGTTTCGGGCAATCAGCCGATCTACACGGTGACGGGCACGATCGCCGAAACGCCCTGGCACGGCCTTTACACTGGCAAGAAGATCTTCCGCAACTTCAAGTTCGAAGAAGGGCGGCCGGAAGAAGCCGATTTAGACGAATGCCTCGACGTATTGTTGAAGTCCATCGTTTACACGCGATGCGACGACAGGGAGTACGTCAACCTGCGCCGCGAACAATCGCGCTTCGAGGCAAAAAGTGTCCTCGGGATCCGCGAGACAAACCTGTTGCCGGAGCCCCTCGACGTCTTGAGGCTGCGAAACGATCAGGACCAATTTTCCTTCCCCCGCTCCGGCCGGCTCATCGACAAGGAGCCTGTGCTGGTGTTCGAGAAGATCCACGGACAAGACTTGGCAACCTGGAAGAGGGTCGTGCAGCCGTCGCCGCGCCGAGTATTGCAATTGCTTGCTCGGCTTCTGCAATTTATGCAACAGATGCATGGAAAAGGACTCGTGTTGAACGGCCCTTTCCCGGCGGCGATCTGGGTTGACGAAATGGACGGCCCGCACTACGTCGCTTCCGAGAACATCGTCAACGGTCGAAGCGACGGCGCCTGGCGGGTGATGTTCCCGCCGGAACGATATGCCGAGGGGTTTTTCCCACCCGAAGTGCGTGCCGCTGGCGGCCGTGTCGACGAGCGCTGCGACCTGTTCGCCTGGAGCTCATTGGCGTACTTCCTGTTGACGGGGGACAATCCAGCGAATTGGCAACGGACGTCTGCGGCGCGAGATGTACCGTTCCAACGCGCCCATTTTCAGCGACTTCGCACGGTCCTTCAAAATCTGCCGGCTGTCGACATCGAAGGAGTTGCTGCGTCGCTCGGCGTTGGGGGCCGGCGGTTTGTGCGGAGTTGGCCGGACAGCTTCGTCGACGTCATTGAAGCGTGCCTGGAAGCGAATCCGGACGACCGGCCCTCATCAGTCACCACGATGAGGGAGTGGTGGGCCAACGCTCCGCCAAGTCCAATCAGTTTCGCCTGGGCGATTCCTCTGAATGATGGCACCGTCGAGGTCCTATATTCTCTGGAAGGCGTTCCGGCGAGTGCGCAAGTAGTCGTGCGCTGCGCCGTCGGTGTTGCGCCAAAACAGTACGGCGATGGCGCACCGGTGGCGGAGGCGCGCCCCCGATGGCGGGCCGCCGGCGTCGGGCGCATTGTGATCAGTCCGCGTCTGCCTCGCCCTAGCGGCGGGTTCGGCGTTTTCTATGCCGTATTTTCCAAAGTAACGGTTGACGGTGCAACAGCGTTTTCCAAGCCCACGCTGGCGTCTCAGATCGACGCCAGTCGGACGAAAGAAGTGCTCTCACGAATCGAACAGATGCCGGGTGCGATGGAGGACCCCGATCAGTTGCTCAACGCAGGCGACCTCCCGGCGGCTTTGACGCCGCTGGTGGCAAGCCAGGTGCTCGCCGGCTTGGCGACCGTGCTGCTCGGTTCACGGTGGGGACGAGTAAGACGCTGGGGCATTGCTCTTTTGCGAAACCGCCTCCTGGATTCGATGGCGCCGGCCGAGATTGAGGAAATCTTGTGGCAGTTGGCCCTGCGTGACTCGCGGTTCGACCTGCGGCTCGCGGCCGCGTCCGCCCTCTTGCGGGGCGAACATGCTCCACAACCGGAGCTACTCATCCGTTTGGCGCGCGCCATGGTGGGCGAGAATGTCGATGCGCAGATCCGTGTCGTCCGCAGCCTTCAGGGGTGCGACGTGACACCGCAGGCCATCAACATTGCGGTCGCCATGCTGGAGGGAAACCGGCTCGTCCGGTGCCACGAATGCCAGCAGGACGTGCGCGCAGCGCAAAGAGACGCACATCTGCAGACAGAACATGGCTACGTCCTCCTCGACGATCGGGTATTGCCGCTTGGCGACGCGCTAAAGGCGCTCTGGGAACGCATGTTCGGCGCCAATGACGTCGGTTCGGCGCGTCGCCTTGCCGAGTTGTTCACCGAACGGCGCGGCAAGAACTCCCTCGATGCCCTGGGTGCGGCTTTTGTGGCGCAATTCAGCCTACGATGGCGAGCAAATGGAACAAGCGTAGCCCCGTCATCCCGTGCAGGTCGCGAGACCCAGTTTGCGCATTGCCTGGATGCGCATGAGCTGCTGCGGCGGCTTTGCACGCGGCTCCTTTCACACGACCTGCCCGAACTGCGCAGCCTAGCGCGTGCCGTGCTTGTCCCGCATTTCGCGCGTCGGCTCTCAGCCGAATCCGTGGCCCCCGGAACGTTTCGGCAATCCGTCGACGCGTTGTGCCCTCGGGATGGCCCGATCGTCAAGATCGAGGCTTGCCGCCAGCTTGCCGCGGCCGGCGCGTCGGCCGCGGCCGCGGCGCTGAGTGAACGCGCCCTGGAGCTCGACGTCGAGATAGCGTGCCCGATTTGCGCGAAGAATCTGCCTCGTCGGGAGCTTGGGCGGCATACTCGCCTCGACCACGGCGTGTACGAGTTCCGCGGATCGCGGTACGACTTGGAACAAATCAAGTCTCGCTTGTTGGCCTTGGTTTTCGGCGAGGAGCCCGATCCTGACGCCGCGCGAACCTTGTTCGACATCTTCGACGAGCAGCTTGGATCCGAACCGGCGGTAAAACGACTCGCGGAGGTTGTCGGGGCCACTTCGCGGGCCGCCCACTCCGCGCAGAACCATCACCTACGCCTGCCGGCGGCCGCGCGTTCGTTGGCGATGCTTTCACGGGCGCCTGAATTGGCCGAACTGCTCCTCGCGGGTCGCGTCGCTGACTTGGGTATTCTCATTTTTTCAAACCTGGCCACCGCCCCAGGTGACGCGGCGATTGGCCGACTGGTTCATTGTTTGGGAGAGCCGAAAATACCAGTGGCGTGGCGTTCGGATGCCCTCGCGGCGTTTCTGCGGTTATACGGCGACTCGCATCTACAATCTCGGAACGCCGTGCTGCAACTCGCTAACAGCGCGGGAGCCCCCGAGTCGGCGGTCAAGCTACTCTACGAGGTTAAGAAGATCGTAGGAAAATCCGCCACCCTCCAGAGCGTTTGCTCGGAGATGGAGCGATCCATCGTGGTGAAGTGCCCGAAATGTGAGTCTACGGCGGCGCTGAGCGAAATGCGCAAGCACATCTGGCAGGTTCACGCCCTCGTCCTCGATGGCCGGCTAGCGCGTAAACCGTGGGCGTTCGTCGAGGCATGCATCGACGACTACCTTGGCGACGGCGACACTGAGCGTCTCCGACAAGCGAAGGAAGTGGCCAGCCTCGTGGATCCCGTTGACGGTTCGGCGCTGCTGGCACGCATGGCTTTACGGCGCGGGGCCGGCGACGAAGAGTTGATCGCTGCCTTGGAAGAGCGCGCGGCGAAAGTTCACGCCTCGATTTGTTGCTCGTGCTTTGACCTCGTGCCCTCGCCGCGCGACGCTCCGGTGATGCGCGTGGAGGCACATGCCGGCGGCTCGCTGACCTCCGACGCGTACTCGATTGCCGTCGTCCCGTCAAGGCTTCGTGTCGAGTCTACGATAAGGACGCACGCCGGATCGCCGGTTCATGAACTCGCCGCTAGCTGCCGCACAAAACTCGGCGCCGCCCTGCTTGCCGCGTCCGCACCCCTGGTAGGGGCGTTCCTCCTGCTTCCGATCGTGGGCATGTCGCATTTCCGTGTCATGCCTTTCGCTGTCTGCATGGCCATTGCCACCGCCGCTACGTTCCTTGTCGCGTGCATTTTATATCGGCCGAAGCTCACCACAGGCGTCGATGTCGCGTGGCAATCGATTGTACCGCGACTGCTCGACGCCGAGGACGACCGCGTCGCGAACGCTTTTATCGGAGGCTTAGCCGTCGCCAGCATAGGGCGGGGCGCTGCGCGGCCGCGTACCTCGGTCGTCGATCGTGCCATCGGCAAATACACTGACTTGGTCGTGAGGAGGAAGGCTGCATATCCGTACCTTGGATTCCTCTATCGACTCGCTCTCGTTGACGGAATCCAGTTGCGACACGATGCCGCTGTCGTCGAACTGGTCCGGCGGCTTCTCCATCGGTGCGTCGACGGCGCCATTCCGATCGACTGCCTCGACGGTGCGACGGAAAATGGCGGGCTGCTACGACCCATGCCGCCACGCTGCATGCTTGCGCTAAAGTGGGCCATCTGCGACGCGTACCTCGCGGCGCGCTACTCTCCAGCCGATATATTAGCGCTTTGCGAGCGATCAGCCACTATTCGTACCGTGCTCGCCACAACTCCGACGACGACCAAATCGGTCATTGCGAACGTCGCCGCGATTCGCGATGTGTGGGAACGTCACACAGCGAAGAGATCGCCGGTTCCGGCGGAAACCGTCTTCGACCTGATTCAAAAAGGGGATCTTACCCAAATCGAGCGGTATCCGGATCTCCTCGCCGTCTCGCATGACCGCCTGATTGGGATTGTTGAACGCGGCTTGGTGTTCCACGGCAATTTATTCACTTCGCGACCCGAAGTTTCATGGCGTCCGGTCCATGACTTCGTTCAAACCGGTTGGCAGTACCAGCGAAAGGATGGGGGCCCCGACCGGCGATTCAATCCTAATCCTGCGGTCGGGTATCAGAAGGTCGTCGGGTTTGAACTGTCCGTCGCCGGAAAGACCTGGTCCTATAGTTCGTCGCCCGAGCGATTGGCACATAACCTCAACATTCTGGCCGACATATACTTTGGGGCTGTCCAGCCACTCGCGGCGCAGCTCGCGAGTCAACCCGCGCGCCGTACTCAAATCGCGGGGCCCGAGAGTTCCAAAGCGCGATGTCCGGCGTGCGGACAGTTGGTTCGCTTCGCGGAAGGCCGTACCTCGACGCCCGCGGACGACTTATTCGATGACCATCCCGTCGGAGCCCACGCATGAAATTTGGATTTCGCAAGCCGTCGCTGCGGAAGCGGATCGCGGCGCGGACGTCGTGGAAGCGGTTCGTTCGGCACAACCTGGGCCTCAAGGCGCCGCGGGGCTGGGGATGGCTGACGAACCCGGGCCTATGACCGCTGCGCGGGATACCCCGTGAACGGGGCGGTTCAAAACGCTCAATCAAAAAACCAAGAGACATTCAAGGCGTTTCCAGGATCTCGGGCCAGTCAGCGGCTTTTGCCGCCCTGCGGATCATTCGGTCCAGGCGTTCGAGATCGGTGATGTCCTCCAATTGGGTTTTGATGAACTCGTTCGCCGGGCCAAGCCGTTCCTCACCGACGAGCAGGATGTCCTTCTTCGCCTGTTTTTCCTTGCCCTCGTCGAGAATCATCAGATACGTATCGGATTCTTGCATCACACGAACTCCTCGAAAGATCCTTGCAGCCACATCACGCTTCACGCGCAGCCCCATCAACAGAAGAGAGCTCGTCGATCCTTTTGCTTGGAAAGAATGCCCGGCTTGCCGCCGACGAGGCAATCACTCCGATTGCGGTTGGTTGGCGCCAGCATAGCGCGCACGGCTGTGAAAATCAAACTCGCGAGCTAAACTTCTGGGTGACAGCCAGGGCCCGGTTCGAGGGTCATCGGGCGCACAGGGCCCAGTTGTTGGGCCACGCTGATATTGACCCGCCTTCGTCCATGGGTCACGCTGGAAGACGTCGCCCGACACGCCGCCCCAGTCGATCTCGCCGGCGAAGCCCTTCGCCATTGGGCTGTGAAGTAGTCGCCTTGGAGCCAAACCATGAAATTTGGTTTTCGCATACCATCGCTACGGAAGCGGATCGCGGCGCGGACGTCGTGGAAGCGGTTCGTCCGGCACAACCTGGGCCTCAAGGCGCCGCGGGGCTGGGGCTGGCTGACGAACCCCAAGAAGGCCCTCTACAACCGCATCTACCGCCGCACGACGTTCGGCGTCGAAGACCTGTTCAAGACGCGCCGCCGCCGTTCTTCGGCGGGCTGCCTGGCCGTGTTGCTCGCGGCGCTGGCGCTGGTCGTGGTCGCGGGTGCCCCGATCGCCGCGCTCCAAAGGTTTGCACCGCGGCTCGGCCACCGTGCTATTTTGCCGCGCATGAGTTTTGGGTATCATTAAGTCGTTCGACTCGTGCAACGTAACGGAAGGAGAATATCATGGCCCCCCAAAAATACGCCGTGGAAGAAGTCACCGACCCCGCCGAGGTGACGAGGTTTAATGCGCAATACGAGCAAATGCGCCGAAATGCCGATTGGCTCGAGGCTCATTGGGACGATGTTCTTCCGCAGGCGCATGGTAAGTTCCTTGCCGTTGCCGGGCAAGAGGCGTTCCTCGGTAACTCTGCCGACGAGGCCTGGGCCTGGACCGCCACCGCACACGCGGAGGACCTCGGTGCCTTAGTTCAGTACGTCCTGCCACCGGGAGGGCCGCGGTTCTATGCGAATCGACGGTGAGTGGAGTCTCTTCAGCGATGGCGCGACGCGACCCGTATTGATGGCGGAAATTGCGGGTGGGGACGGCCGCAACGTCGGCCTTCGGATGCTTGTCGACAGCGGTGCCGATTGCACGGTCCTCAGCGCAGATCTTCTGGCGCGGCTCAATCTGCCGAGCCACGCACCGCCGCCGGATACGCGAATACAAGGCATCGGCGGTGAATGCCAGTATGTGGTGATACACTCGGTCCTCGAATTCAAACGGAACGACGGCGGACCGGCATGTGTTCGTGGTGAATTTCTCGCACTCACCGACCCGCTCGCCACGGACTTAAGCGTTCTCGGCCGCGACGTGCTCGACAATTTCGACCTGATCCTCAGTCGAAGTCGCGGAGAAGTGCTCTTGTTGGCGCCGAGGCACCAATACCAGGTGACGTGGGTTTGATCCTAGGTATTGAGACCGCGTCGCGGATGAAACCAGCGCGGCGGTGAGAATCAAACGCGGTGAGAATCAAACAGTTGGGCCGAAATCGCTGCGCGGCCCGCTCGGCGGTTGAATTCCAGGGCTGTCGGACGCACTTCGCCATTGGGTTGTGAAGTAGGCGCCTTGGAGCCCACCCATGAAATGGGGTTTTCGCAAGCCGTCGCTGCGGAAGCGGATCGCGTCGTGGAAGCGGTTCGTCCGGCACAATCTGGGGCTCAAGGCACTGCGGGGCTGGGGCTGGCTGACGAATCCAGCTACGATGGCCTGAATTCTTGCGAATCCAGCTACGATGGCCTGAATTCTTGCGAATCCAGCTACGATGGCCTGAATTCTTGCGAATCCAGCTACGATGGCCTGAATTCTTGCGAATCCAGCTACGGTACGCGGATCGGCGCACGACGTTCGGCATCGAAGACCTGTTCAAGACTCGGCGCCGCCGTTCGTCGGCGGGCTGCCTGGTCGTGTTGCTCGCGGCGCTGGTGCTGGTCGTGGTCGCGGGGGCGTGTTTGGCGGAGATTTCCAGCCGCGAAGCGGCGACAGAGTCTAGCCTGGGGCTTACGCCCTCGTTGTTCTACACATCTTTTGATTGCGGGTGGTGAAATGGGGGCGTTGGGAAATCCCGGTCTCTTCGTAAGATGCCAGGGGCTTGCCCCCTGGAGTTTCACGTTGGTTTCTAGATCGAATGCGGCCGCATCCCCACCGTCCGTGTCGCCCCGCAGGCCGCCGAAGGCGGCCTGCGGGGCGACACAGGGAAAGGCAGGTAATCAGTGGAGCCTGCGTGTGTAGATACGAGCGTGAAACTCCAGGGGGCAAGCCCCTGGCCTCTTTACAAGATGTGTAGAACAACGAGGGCTTACGCCCCAGGCTAAGCTGTGCCGTCCCTTCGGGACTGTCGTCCGACGGAAAACGCAATCCAATCGCCGCCTGGGGCTCGGACTAGCAGTTGACGCTTGGCGCAAGAAGCGGGTGGCCGCGCGGACGTCGTGGAAGCGGTTCGTCCGGCACAACCTGGGCCGCACGGCGCCGCGGGGTTGGGGCTGGCTGACGAACCCCAAGACGATCGCCTGAATTTTTGCGAATCCAGCTACGATGGCCTGAATTCTTGCGAATCCAGCTACGATGGCCTGAATTCTTGCGAATCCAGCTACGGTACGCGGGCCGCCGCACGACGTTCGGCATCGAAGACATCTTCAAGACGCGCCGCCGCCGATCGTCGGCGGGCTGCCTGATCGTGTTGCTCGCGGCGCTGGCGTTGGTCGTGGTCGCGGAGGCTTGTTTGGCAAGCTGGCCTTGATTTCGTGCCGTAGGTACGGAATTCATTCCGTGTGCCGGTCGTCCGACCCTTGTTTTCGGACCTACCGCCAAGGGATTTCAGCGGAAAGGTAGCGGTGTTATCTCCACCATGCCCCCCGGTACTACCACAATCCGCAACTCGTGGCCTGCCAGCAGCCCCATGCCCAGCAACTCCTCGTCGCCCACAGCCGATATCAGCACCGGCCGCCAGCCGCCGCCCCAGGCCACCTCCGCGGCGTAGATATCGAACTGCCGAATGGATCCATCGGCCAAAGTCGCCCCACCGGCCGACTGCCGGGCCAGCCCCAACGCGGCGACCGCCGCGGCCGGCAGCGTCAGCGAGGCGGAGAACCCGGAGTCAACGACTGCGTCCAGCTCCAACGCAGTCCCGCCCGGCCCCCGCACCTGGAGCGGAACGATCGCCTCCCGGCGCGCATTGACCACACCGCGGATCATCGGCTGCGCCTCATCCGGTACGCCGCGGGCTGGCCAACTCGCCCGAGCCAGACTTCGGCCGACGGGACACGGTTGCGTAGCCGCGTGACCGCCCCGTAGTCGTCTTCGTCGAGTTCATAGTCGCCGGTCCCGATGTCGATGGCGACGAACTTGCCGTCGTCCTCGGCCCTGAGCGCCGGCCGCACTTGGCGCTCGAAGACCTCGGCTCCCAGTTGGGCGATTTCTTCTGGGCTGTGGCGTGGTTCGGCGGCAGGCATAGACGCCTCCAGACAGTTCGGGCATTCCTCTTCAGTTTACCACCCGCCGATTTGTTTCGCCAGTCCCGCCTCCGGACGCTCCGGACGTCGTGGAAGCGGTTCGTCCGGCACAACCTGGGGCTCAAGGCGCCGCGGGGCCGGGGCTGGCTGACGAACCCGGGCCTATGACCGCTGCGCGGGATACCCCGTGAACGGGGCGGTTCAAAACGCTCAATCAAAAAAACCAAGAGACATTCAAGGCGTTTCCAGGATCTCGGGCCAGTCAGCCGCTTTTGCCGCCCTGCGGATGATTCGGTCCAGGCGTTCGAGATCGGTGATGTCCTCCAATTGGGTTTTGATGGACTCGTTCGCCGGGCCAAGCCGTTCCTCACCGACGAGCAGGATGTCCTTCTTCGCCTGTTTTTCCTTGCCCTCGTCGAGAATCATCAGATACGTATCGGATTCTTGCATCACACGAACTCCTCGAAAGATCCTTGCAGCCACATCACGCCTCACGCGGCAGCCCCATCAACATCTTACCACGTCCCGGTCGCGGCGCGTAGCGGATGCCGCCGTTCAAGTTCGGGTGCGCCGCCGCCGGGCGCAGCAAGACAATGACGGTCTGCACCGGCACATGGTAGTGGTCGAACAGCGGTTGGTTGGCGCCAGCATAGGGCGCACGGCCGTGAAAATCAAACGCGCGAGCGAAACTTCTGGGCGGCCGCCGCGGCTCGGTTCCAGGGCCATCGGGCCCACGACGCCCGGTTTTTCGGCCCCGCTGATATTGACCGGCCTACCTCCGTTGGTCACGCTGGAAGATGTCGCCCAACACGCCGCCTCAATCGAGCGCGCCGGCGAAGCCCTTCGCCATTTGGCTGTGAAGTCGACACCTTGGAGCCCGCGCATGAAATTTGGTTTTCGCATACCGTCGCTGCGGAAGCGGATCGCGGCGCGGACGTCGTGGAAGCGGTTCGTGCGGCACAATCTGGGCCTCAAGGCGCCGCGGGGCTGGGGCTGGCTGACGAACCCCAAGAAAGCCCTTTACAACCGGATCTATCGCCGAACGACGTTCGGCATCGAAGACCTGTTCAAGACGCGCCGCCGCCGTTCGTCGGCGGGCTGCTTGGCCGTGTTGCTCGCGCTGGTCTCACTGGTCGTGGTCGCAGGGGCTTGCGTGGCAAGGTGGCCTTGATTGGCCTTGATTTCGTGTCGTTCGTGGTTCCCCACCCTTCGACCGCAAGGCTGGTGTCCGGCCTTGGATTAGTCATCTTCGTGGATTTCCGCGATGCCGACGACTTCCACTCGCCGGTCATCATCGGAAACCCGGTAATAGACCCGCAAGGTGCCGATCTCCGCACGGAACCGCGAGTCGCGCAGTTGCTGTCCCCAAACGCGAGGTTTCCGCGCGAGGCGCTGATCGATCTGATTGGCCGCCGCGGAGACCGAGGCACGATCCTTGGTCGTCGTCCAAATCTCCGCCAGGTCAGCCTCGGCGCGCGGCCACCAGACAACGGTGTATCGGCTCATGGCTGGTCCAAGGCGCGCAGCCGCTCCAGCACTTCGGCAGTCGAACGAAGTGGGCCGTCCGGTCCTTCATCGAACCTCGCCATCATACGTTCCACCTCGTGCTCTGGTGGCGCGGGCGTCACGAACCCGATGAGCTTCCCATGCGGATCGCGGACCTGTAAGCCACCATCGGACTGCGCGATCAATGCGGCCTCTGCCGCGTCGACGACGATGTGCGTCATTGGACACCTTTTTCGATAAGCCGACCGGCCCCAAACCTGCCCACATTATATCCCAAACCGGGGTGCCGTCCAACTCTTGCCTGCGCAAAACGGCGAGTCGCGGCCATTCCGCCCTGCCGCAACTTTGAACACGGGCCGCGGCTCGCCTTGGAGCCAAACCATGAAATGGGGTTTTCGCATACCGTCGCTACGGAAGCGGATCGCGGCGCGGACGTCGTGGAAGCGGTTCGTCCGGCACAACCTGAAGCTCAAGGCGCCGCGGGGCTGGGGCTGGCTGACGAACCCAGCGACGATGGCCTGAATTCTTGCGAATCCAGCGACGGCGGCCTGAATTCTTGCGAATCCAGCTACGGCGGCCTGAATTCTTGCGAATCCAGCTACGATGGCCTGAATTCTTGCGAATCCAGCTACGGCGGCCTGAATTCTTGCGAATCCAGCTACGATGGCCTGAATTCTTGCGAATCCAGCTACGGCGGCCTGAATTCTTGCGAATCCAGCTACGATGGCCTGAATTCTTGCGAATCCAGCTACGGCGGCCTGAATTCTTGCGAATCCAGCTACGGCGGCCTGAATTCTTGCGAATCCAGCTACGGCGGCCTGAATTCTTGCGAATCCAGCTACGGTACGCGGATCGCCGCACGACGTTCGGCATCGAAGACCTTTTCAAGACGCGCCGCCGCCGTTCGTCGGCGGGCTGCCTAGTCGTGTTGCTCGCGGCGCTGGCGCTCGTGGTGGTCGCGGGGGCTTGTCTGGCGTCGTAGGGGGGCACCCGGAGCGGCCATTCTAGCATGGGGGGGGCTCGTCGTGGTAAACTCGCTACCGTGACGTATGATCCGCCGCCCAGGAGCCAGGAGGAATCGAATGCTGCAAACGTACACAGCCAAGTACACGAGAATCTCGTCGGGCTATATGGGTCAGTTGGTCGAATGGCCTGAAGTGGTCACCGAGGGGCGAAGCTTGGATGACTGCCGAGAATTTCTTCATGATGCTCTCCGGGAAATGATCGTAGCCTATCGCGAGCAGGACAAGGAGATCCCTCTGGGAGGATCGCTTATCGAACAGATTCCCGTTGAGCTATACGATGTCCGTGAAACGCCGTGAACTGGTCAAGTACCTCCAGGAAAACGGGTTCGGTCTGCTGCGCGAAGGCAAGAAACACGCGATTTACACCAATGGGGAAAGGACGATCCCAGTTAAGCGCCACCGCATGCTTGACCGAATCACCGCCAACCAGTTGTGCAAGCAAGCGGGAGTCGAACCAAAGTTCTGAGATCCGTCGCAGCTTTTTCGCCCCGGGTTTTCGCATACCGTCGCTACGGAAGCGGATCGCGGCGCGGACGTCGTGGAAGCGGTTCGTCCGGCACAACCTGGGGCTCAAGGCGCCGCGGGGCTGGGGTTGGTTGACGAACCCCAGCTACGATGGCCTGAATTCTTGCGAGTCCAGCTACGGACGCGGGCCGCCGCACGACGTTCGGCATCGAAGACCTGTTCAAGACGCGCCGCCGCCGCTCGTCGGCGGGCTGCCTGGCCGTGTTGCTCGCGGCGCTGGCGTGGTCGTGGTCGCGGGGGCTTGTTTGGCAAGCTGGCCTTGATTTCGTGGTTTCCACTTCCGTTTTGGTGGAATTGTGCTAGAATACAAATCGGTGGTTGCCCGGGAAAATGTATGGACCTACGTGACGCCCTGATCGATTGGGACGATCCAGACGACGTACCTGAGCCTTGGAAGTGATGTCATGAAGCCACCGATCAAGCCAAACCGCACGGCCGAGCAACGGGCCGAGGAACGCGCCACGCGCCGCCAGCACGCTACGAACCCGGTTCGCCGACGGCCGGAGGGTGCCATCAATCGGCAGAGTTTCGCGGCGATTCTGAGCCTGCTGGCGAGGTTCAAGGCTATACGTGAAGGCCAGGGATTGACGCTGGCCGAGGTGGCCACGCGGATGGGGATCGACCCGCCGGCGCTGTGCCGCTTGGAAACGGGCAAGGTGCTGAACCCCACACTGGCGACACTGCACAAATGGGCGGAAGCACTCGGCCGGAAACTGGAAGTTGATTTATCGTAATGTGTCAAACCAACCCAGCGGCTTGCCGAAGCGCCAATTCATTCCGTATGCCGGTCGTCCGACCCTTGTTTTCGGACCTACCGCCAAGCATCGGCTGCGCCTCATGCGGTACGCCGCGGGCTGGCCAACTCGCCCGAGCCAGAAAGCAAAGGATTCATCCTGTGGTGAAGGGGGCTGGCCATTGTCATCGATCGTCTTCCAGCCCGAGTTCGCCGAGTGACTGGGCTCGAAGCCCCTTCTTGAACAGGGTTTCCAGCCGCTCCGTCGGAAGAGATTGCAGGCGTTGCCGCACCGGCTTGCTGAGCGGGCCAAAACGTTGTTCCAACAGTTCTCGCAGTAGCTCGCGATGGCCTTCCCGCCGGCCTAGTTCATACGACGATGCTCGCATTTTCTTTACCTCTTCGTATCGCTTGGTGGCCAGTAGCCGGTTGAATTCGTCCCACTCCGACTCTCCATGAAATCCGGCGAGTTTTCCAACACCCCTGGCCCCGAACACCGATGGAACCGCCGCGGCGGCCAACCCGTGCCAACCGTGCCGCGCCGGTTGAGATGGGTTCACACCAGCATAGCGCGCGTGGCGGTGAGAATCAAACGCGGTGAGAATCAAACGCGTGGGCCGAAATCTCCGCGCGGCCCGCTCGGCGGTTGAATTCCAGGGCTGTCGGGCGCACGAGGCTCAAGTTTTTCGCTCAGTCAACGCGATCGAGTCGCTGATGCGGCGGCTGACGGGGAGGAAGGCATTGACTTACGTGACGCCGACACGCGACGAGCGCGGATGCATGGCGGAGATTTCCAGCCGCGAAGCGGCGACAGAGTCTAGCCCGGGGCGTAAGCCGGCGTAAGCCCCAGGAAAGGTGAGCGCCTCCCGTCGTAAAGCCCCGAAGGGGCGACACCGGAGGCGGTTTAACGCTCCCTGTCGCCCCTTCGGGGCTGGACGACATATCATCCAGGCGTCGTTCCTGGGGCGACAGCCCTCGTTGTTCCACACATCTTGTAAAGAGGCCAGGGGCTTGCCCCCTGGAGTTTCACGCTCGTATCTACCCACGCAGGCTCCCCTGATTACCTGTCTTTTCGCCGTGTCGCCCCGCCGGCTGCCAGAGGCAGCCGGCGGGGCGACACGGACGGTGGGGATGCGGCCGCATTCGATTTAGAAACCAACGTGAAACTCCAGGGGGCAAGCCCCTGGCCTCTTACGAAGAAGCCCGTGACACGCCGGGTCGGCACGATTTGTACCCGGCATGAATGCCGGGCCTATGACCGCTTCCTCACCGACGAGCAGGATGTCCTTCTTCGCCTGTTTTTCCTTGCCCTCGTCGAGAATCATCAGATACGTATCGGATTCTTGCATTACGCCCCAGGCTATACTGCACGCGGCCAAGAATGAGACATTTTGTCACGAGAAGGTGGTGGCTGGTGGCAGAGATTAAGCGATGCCCCGGCTACATAGCGACCGGGGCATCGCTTAGGCTCTGCCCCAGCCACCGTGAACGTCTCATTCTCGGCCGCGTGCAGTATAAGCTATGCCGTCCCTTCGGGACTGTCGTAGTGTGACACCGGCCCTCGATCAGGGCTTCACGGGTTCCGGGCAACCCTTCAAATCATCCGTGGTGCGGGCGAGGTAGATGTGGTCGAACAGCGCGGCTTCGCCGTCGCCGGCCGTGAAGGCCAGTCCGTCGAGCGAAAACGGGCCGAAGTCGGCGAACAGGTCGCGCGTCACGATCACCCAGCCGTCGGGGAGCTTGTCGTCGAGCTTGAGGGCCGCCGCTTTGAATCCGTTGGGACTCGGCCCCGCCTCGTAACGAAAGCTCGGGCCGGCGCCGCCCACGGCCGGCCCGAAGGCGCCGTTGGCGGCAAGCTGGAACAGAATGTTCGCCCCGCCACGCTTCTTCCACGCGAAGCGGAGAAAACGGTACTCGCCGTCGCCGGGCTTCTCGACGATCTTCACGCCCAAGCCGGGCAGCTTCAAACGGAACTTCTGATCGGGCGTTACCCGCAGCGCGGCCGTGCCCGCATAGCGGTCGGCCGCGTCGAGCGTGGCCTGCCCGCTCCCTTCCGTCAAAAGCGACAGGAAATGCGGTTCGTCCTCGAACAGCTTATAAAGCGCCGGCGGCGGGCCGCCCGCCACGACGGTGACCGCCACCGGAATCGCGTTCGACTTCACCACCACGGGCGGATTGAGTCGACTTACGGCCACCAGCGAAATGTTGGCGATCGCCCCTTGCGGCGACCCGAACGGAAAAGCCACCGGCAGGACGAACTCGTTCTGTTCCGGCGCCAAGGCGATTTCCGGCGGCGGCAACTCCGGCGGCAAGCCCTCCAGCGTGACAACCACCGGCTGCTTGAACACCCCCAGCCGCGCGAGCTTGCCCGTCAGCTTGCCGCTTTCGCCCGAGCCGGCCTTGGCCTCGACCTTGGCTTCACCCGCCAACTCGATCGTCAAGGGTTGCGCCGTGACCACCCGGCGGGCCGGAGTGACGGCGCTGGCCACCACGGTCGCGCCGTCGGCGGCCAGCAGGTCGGCCTGGATCGCCACGTCGTAGGGAATGTTCGGCAGGTCGCCGGGCACGAGCAACGTCGCCGTGCCGGCCGTTTGCTCCGCGGCGATCACGGGCGCGCCGTCGAGCCGCAGCGCCCGGTCGAGATCGTCCACTTGCTTGTCGACGTTGTTCTCTTTGATGGTCTTTTTCGGAATGATCTGACTGCTCAAAAGCGACAGCTTCACGGCGCCCGCCACGCCGGCGGCGCGCAGCAGTTGAATTTCGGCGGGCATGCCCGCGCCCAAAGGCAGCTTCAGGTCGGCCGACGCCGGGCCCCATGCGACCGCCAACGGAAGCGGCTGGGCGCCGGCCAGCGCCCATTCGCCGCGCAGCCACGGCTGGGGCTTCGACGCGGGCGTTTCCGCCGTTTGGGCCAGCCGCTGAATCGACGTGTTCGCCTCGGTGCTCGCGCCGACCAACGTGGTCAAGAGCGGAGCCATCACCTGGTCGCCCGGCAAAAGCGAGAGCAAGGTATCGGTCGCTCCGGCCGGGATTTCATCGCCGGTCAGTGTCACGCCGGCGGGTAAGCCGGCGATCGAAAGCTTGATCGGCCCGTTATAGCCCGCCCGGTTGGCGCGCACGCGGGCCACGGCCGCGCCGCCGCGGGGCAGCGTCTGGCGGTCGGCGAAAAGCGTCAGGCTGAAGTCGGGCCGGCCCAGCGCCGTGATCCCCAGCCGGTAGACGAATTCGGGCCCCCCGCGGCCGGTTCGCTCCGAGATCGCGACGACGAGCGTATCGACACCCGCGGGCACCGCGAAGTCAAGCCCTGGGTCCGAGGTGCCCGGCCGGTCGTCGTTGCCGGCCAGTTCGGCGCCCGCGGCATTGCGAACCGATACGACGCCGTCCAAAGGCGAACCGAGCCTCGCCGCCAGTACGTCGAACCGAAGCGATTGTCCGGGCGTCACGGCAAGCTGGTAGCGGTCTTCCTCGCGCGGCAGGGCAAGCCGTCCGCTCACGCCCACCGGCGGCGTCACCTTCCGCAACTCGCCCGGCGCCATGGCGGTTTCGACCAGTTCGTCGTAGTCGCTGTAGATCAGCCTGGGACGCGCGCCCGTGAGCAACTCGTCGGCCGGCCAGGGGGCGGGGGCCACGCCGGCCAGCGGCACATCGGCCGACTCGACACGCGCCTCGGCCGGAAGATTCGATGACACGAAGCCGAGCAGGGCCTTCGTGCCGCGCTGGACGCCCAACGGAAAGGGCAGGTCGGCGTAGTGCAACGCGCCGAGCTTCAATCGAAACGTGCCCGGCGCGGCGCCGCGGTATTGCAGGTCGTGCAGCTCGACCGTGTAACGCCCGTCGACCGGCAGCGTGGCCACGATCCGCGGATCGCCGGCCAAAGCGACGACCGAGTAGGAATAGGCCAACTGCACGTTGCGAGCGTCGAGCAAGTGCAGCACCGCGTTGGTATCGACGCCGAGCCGCCGCGCCTCGAGGTCGATGACCACCTGCCGCCCCTTCATGCCGGTGAACGACGTGCGCAGGACCGCGGCCCCCTGCAAGCTGCCGTTCAAGGCGGCGGGCAGGCTCGCCACCTCGGCGGCGAAAGGAAGCTCCGGCAAGCGATCGATCGCGACCGCCAGCGGCGCGGAAATTCCCTGGGCTGTGGCCAGACGGAGTTGGTAAACACCGGGCGGCGTCGCGGCGTCGAGGGTGACGTCGATCCGCACCTCGTTCGGCGCCGCCGGTTCCTTGACCACTTGCTGGGCGATGGGAACTGCCATCACGATCCTCGGCTCGGGCAGCAGGTCGCCGCCGCTGATCGTGAGCGTGGTCGTGCCGCCGGCTTGCAGGCCGCGTAGCGAGAGATTGCCGATCGTCGGCGGGGCCGCCGCGGCTTGCATGGCCCCGTATACGAACGGAACGCAATGAACGATCACGGCAAAAAGTCGATAGCGACGCGAACGGCTTGTCATGGCGACAGCTCAATCTCCTGGTGGGGCGCGAGCGGCGGGAAGGCGGGATGTCGTGGCGTCAGGCGGGTTGGTGGGCGGTGCCCACCTTACGTCGTTGAGATGGTGGGCGGTGCCCACCCTACGTCGTTGAGATGGTGGGCGGTGCCCACCCTACGGATCTTTCTTCAGTTTGGCGTCCCCATTCTCCGGCTTGGCATCGTCGGCGTCGTTCTTGGCCTTGTCGCCGTCCGCCGCCGGCTCGTCGGCGGGCATATCGTCTTCCGGCTTGGCATCGTCGGCAAATGGATCGTCGGCGTCGCCCTTGGCCTTGTCGCCATCCGCCGCCGGCTCCTCGGCGGGCATATCACCTTCCGGCTTGGCATCGTCGGCAAATGGATCGTCGCTCTCGGCCTTCGGTACGTCGCCGTCCGCCGCCGGCTCGTCGGCGGGCATGTCCTCGGCCGGCCTATCCTCGGCCGGCATATCCTCGGCCGGCTTCGCGTCACCGAACGGGTCGTCGTCCCCGTCCGGCTTGGGCTCCCCGTCCGGCTTGGGCTCCCCGTCCGGCTTGGGCTCCCCGTCCGGCTTGGGCTCCCCGTCCGGCTTGAGTTCTTCGGCAGGCATCTCGCCGGCGGGCACATCGCCTTCAGGTTCGGCGCCATCCGCCGGCATATCGTCCGCCGGCGCTTCTCCTTCGGCGTTCGGTTTGTCGGGCGCGACGACCGCGTCCTCATCGGGCGAGGGCTGAACGGTGACGTTCGGTTCGTTCTTGCGAATTCGCTGGTAGCGATCGAACCGTTTCTGTTCGCGCTCCTGGAAGGATCGCAAACGGGCGTCGGAGCGGTATCGCTCCAACAGCGCGCGCGCACGGCCTTGAATTCGCTCCAACGATTTGCTGACGCCGTAGAAACGGTCGGTGTCGTTCATCTCGATCTCGGCCGCGGTGGCGAAGTCGTTCTTGGCTTCCGGTTCGCGCCCCAGCTTGAGGTAACTCAGGCCACGGAAGTAATGGCAACGCGGGTCTTCGCTGCCGCTGTCGATCGCACGGGTCAATCGATTGTAGGCTCCGACATAGTTACCCGAGTTATAGGCGTGAACGCCCTGGCCATACAATTCAGCAAGGGCGTCCTCCTGGGCCATCGCCGGCGGCGCGAACCAAAGCAGGAATCCCCAAGCGAAATAGGGCAGGTGGCGAAGCATGGTGTCAGGCTCCAGGAAGCGGAGAAGCTCGTTTGGGGTGTGCGAAATAGATTCCGAACTTGCCATGATAATCAGGATCTACGGCGATTTCAAGCAAACTCCAGCCCGGATTATTCATCAGCCCGTAGCTGACTTCGTGAGAAGTCATGGTCCCGTAGCTGGCTTCGCAAGAAGTCAGACCGTGGACGCGAGTTACGCCGGAATTCTTGCGAATTCCGCCACAGCACCGTGCGCGAGTTCCTCCCCGAACCATGAATCATCCGGGCTAGCCCGGATGATTCATGGTCCCGTAGCTGGCTTCGCAAGAAGTCAGGCCGTGGACGCGAGTTACGCCGGAATTCTTGCGAATTCCGCTACAGCACCGTGCGCGAGTTCCTCCCTGGACCATGAATCATCCGGGCTAGGGCGCCGGCTTGACCTTCACATTGCGGAAGCGGACTTTGCTGCCCGGATCGTGCGCCTGGAACGCGAAATAGCCCTTCGACAGCTTTCGCGGGCCGGTCACGCCTTCAGGCTCGTCGTATTCGAAAATCGTCTCGTCGTTCACTTTGACGGTGATTTGCTTGCCCTTGACGATAATCGTCTGCGTCCACCAGGTATCGTCCTTGGCGGCCGACTTGAAGACCTTCACCGTGTTGTACAGGCTGCCCGTCTTCACTGGGTCGCCGTGGGTGTTGTTCACTTGCGATTCGTAGCCCTGCTTGGGCCAATCGGCTTCGGGCTTGCTATGGAAGTAAATCCCCGAGTTCCCCCCCTTGTTGATCATCACGTCGGCTTTGAACTCGAAGTTCTGAAACTCCCGCTTGATGTAGAACAGGTGGCTCCGCGACCCCGTGCCGCAGATGCAGCCGTCTTCGACGGTCCAGTTCTTGGGGCTTTCCGTCGGCTCCCAACCGTCGAGCGTCTTGCCGTCAAACAGCACGATCCAGCCGTCATCGGCCGCAAGGCCGTTGCCGTCGGCCGCCCGCTCGCCGACAAGCACCGCCGCGGCCGTCGACAGCGCCGCCAAGACCGCAATGCACAACACCCCAAAAGCCATTTTCCTCATCGTTGGTTCTCTCCGCAGCTAGGGCGCGCCAGGGGCCTTCGGACAACTCCCCGAGGCGCAGGTTGAATTACAGTGTGATAACCGTCCCGCCGGATGTAAACGAAAATCCGGCATGGATCAGCGATTTTAGCTTCGACACGGCCCGTGCAACAGGTATTGCCCTCAGAATCCTCAGAATTGATGGCAGGCGACGCAGGTCGCCAATAGTTCATTGGCCCGGACGTAGCCGTTTCCCCGCGGGTTGGCGTCGGCGTGGCAACCTTTGCAGCAAGCCACACGGACGGTCGCCGAAGGCTCCCCGCCATTCAGGCGGGCCACGATCGAATGAACAGGCGGTGACGCGTCGTAACACGCTTTCCGCGCGTTGTGTTCAAAGAGCCATTGGCTCGGCGTCTGGTCGAGCCGCCACCGTGCCTCGGTCAATCTGGCGTCGGGCGATGTTCCGGCGCGTGGCAACCAGATCGTCAACGCGATCCCCACCAGCACGGCGGCGGCCCAAGGGACGGCCTGCGCACACAACCGCGCCGAGAACCTCATTTGCCGCGGCGCCGCGCCGTGGCGTGGGAGCGGTAGCGGCTCAGCGGAGTCGTCGAATTCGCCGTTCGGCCCGCCATCGGCGTCGGCGCGCCAGTGGCCCCCATAGCTGGGCAACCCCTGGCTTTCCTCGGGCGTCACCGCCTCCCGGAACAGCGCGATCGCCGGACGCAGCGCCTCGGCCAATCGCCGGCATTCGGCGCAGCGACTCAGGTGGCTTTCGACCGCCCCGTCGGAAACCGCGCCGGTGGGAAAGGGTCCACGGGTCAAGATATCGAACACGTCGTCGCAATGGATCATAAGGCACTTTCCGAATGTCGAATCAGTTCGGCCATCCGCACCAGTCCCCCGCGGACGCGGTTCTTGGCCGTTGACAAACTGCACCGCATCGCGCCCGCGATTTCCTCGAATTTCAGTCCGCCGAAGAAGCGCAGCCGTAGCGCGTCGGCCTGCGTGGCGGGCAACCGCGAGAGCGACGCATCGAGCCATGCCGATCGCTCGTCGGCCAGTAGCTTTTCCAGCGGCAGCGGCGCGCCGCGGGCGATGCTTGCGCGCTCGACGGCCGAAGCTTCGGCGCCGGCCGCTTCATCCGACCAGCAACTGACCGACGGCTGCCGCGCCCGCCGGCCGGCCCAACGCCGGCATTGGTTCAGGAGGATGGTCCAAAGCCAGGTGCGGAAGCCGTACTCGAGGCGATAAGTGTGCCGCGACTTGAATGCCGCGAGGAAAGTCTCCTGCACGGCGTCTTCGGCCCAATCGCGGCGTCCCAGGCGGCTACTCGCGACGCGCAACAACGCCGGCTGGTAGCGGCGGACGATTTCAGCGAAGCGTTCCGTCTCGCCCGCCTGCACGCAGGCCATCAGTGCTTGGTCCGAAAGCGCTTGGTCCGAAAGCGCTTGGTCCGAAAGCGCTTGGTCCGAAAGCGCTTGGTCCGAAAGCGCTTGGTCCGAAAGCGCTTGGTCCGATGGCGCTTGGTCCGATGGCGGCGAACTCGCTTTGGTCATTGGCCTGTCCACCCTGCTGGTTCCCGCCGCCGTGCCTCGTCGGCGGCGCCTGGCGACCATTGTGACCTGAACTGCCCTTGTCGGGCAAGCATCCGGCGCGAAAAAAATCGCCGACCCGCCTGAAGGCTATTTCAACGCGCGCCCTGTGCCAGCAACTCCTCGGCCCGCTCGTCGGTCTGGTTGAACCGTTTCTTGGTCAGCTTCAGCTCCTTGAGCACGATTTCCTTGAACCGCTCGGCGAGTCCCAGCCTCCGGCTGAGCACCAGCGCCGCGGCCAACGGCAACTCTTCCAGATCACGATCGACCGTGACGAAATCGAGTAGCACGTAGCCGTAATAGTCTTGCCACGCCTTGCCTGGCGTCGCGACGTCGTTCGAGAGCGACTCGTCGGCAGCGGCCGCGTCGGGCGGGGCGTATTCCTCGAAGAAGCCCCGCGCGTGAGCCAACACGCGGGGCGTCTGGAACCATTTTGGCGATAAGAGGGCGTCGATCAAGCGCCGCGTCAAACCCGCCATGCGCCGCTGGTGCAACAAGTCGAGTTGCGCCATCTCAGGCGCGCCTTCCAGCATCCGGGCGATCTGCGCCGCGGCCCCGTCGCCCTGCTCGACCCACAACGCCAACGCACGCGCGCGGATGTAGCTCTCGGGGTGCGTCATGCCCTCCGTCTTGGCTTGCTCTTGGCTGAAAATCTCCTCCGCCTGGCGGAGGTAGCTCTCGGCATGGACCTCGCTCAGGCCGGTGGAGACCTTGACGAGCACCGAAATCGTGGCGGCCAGATCTTGGGTGACGAACCACGCCCCCCGATCGCAGAAGAGTTCGGCGTAAAGCCCGTGCAACCGCGCGGTCTCCGCGTACGAGGCGGGCGCCGCCGCGTCGTTGGCCAAAGCGTCCAGCATCTGCGACGCGACAAGGTGTTCGCCCTCCCACCCCTCGTTGAGTAGCAGGTGGGCCAACTCGTGCCCCAACAGCGCCTTGAGCTCGACGTGCGAGAGCGACGCCGTCACCGGGCCACTCAAAATCAGATGGGCCTCACCTGGAAGCCCGGCCAGGCAGGCGTTCAACCCTTGCGGATGTTGCGCCTGGTAGAACGTGATGGGCGCCTCCAGACCGAGTTCGCCGGCGACTTCCTCGGCCAGCGCGTAGAGGCTCTCTTGCGTGTGCCGGTCGATGCGATAGGTCGACTTCAGCAATTCGAGCCGCGCGGCCGCCGCTTGCTCGGGGTTCGCACGCCGCGCGGCGAACCATTGCCAGACGGCCGGATCCTCGAACTTCAGATAGTCGAGCACCGATTGCTGATAGGGCAGCGGTCGCAGCGGTCTCGGCTTGGCCGCTTCGTTCATCGGTGGGTGGGTCCGCGGAGCGTGATGACGGTGAGTTTTCCGATCGACTCTTACTTTAATCGAAGAGGCCGTCTCCCTCAAGGAGTCGTCGGCAGCTCCCGCGCGATGGTCACTTCGCGGCGAGCGTTCAATTCGGCCACATGCGGCCCCAGATCGGTCCACGGCTGCAAAACGGATTCCTGGTAAACATCGGACGCGGCGACGTAGGCCGCCTGCAAATCGCTCGCAAAGCTCATCCGGCGAATCCGAATCCGCCGGTCTCGCAGCTCGATGTGGTCGATCACCCGCGACTCCTGACTCCTGTCCGCGCTTGCAAACTCGAATATTCGAGTCAGCCTGATCGGGCATGGGTCGCGTCCGGTAATCAGCCGCCGCTGCAAAAACCGCCGCGCGAGCGAACGGCAGCAGCGGCCTAGGGTCCACATTCCCCAATGAAACACGGCCTGCTTGAGCGGTGTCACGGTCTCGAAACGGACCCAATGCAACGGCCCGGCCACCGTGAGCCGGCCGGTCGGCGTGGAATTCCGCATCTCGATCTCGTTCGCCTCGTCCCATTCCACCGCCCGCTCGAGGTCGTGGCTTTGCGAAACAGCGATTCGTCCGTCGATGGTTTCGACGATCAGGCCGGCATCGGTCGTCGGACGCTGTTGGGGTGTGAAGTGCTTGAACACCCCGCCACGAGCCGCGGAAACGATCGTCCGCGTCTCGCCGCTTTGCCGCACCAGCAGTCGAGCGGCAGGCAGGTACGTCGTCGTCACACGTCGCTCGTCGTCGGCCGTGCAATCCGGCGACCAGTCGAGATAGGCTTCGATGAGGTTTCCCAGGCGGTGGACATACATCCGGTCGTCGTCGAAATAGGCGTGCCGCCCGGCGGCCAGCGCGCGCAGGAAGCCGTCGGCCAGTTGCGATGCTTGTTCATTACAACCCGCCAGCAGCTCAAAGCCGTGAGGATAAAATTGGTATGTTCCGCGGCTGCCGTACTCGCCGCCGAAACTGTCGTCGGGGTGCAGGAACCACCGCGCGAACGCGACCGCCCGGCGCAACGGGGCGTCGAGCAGGCGGCGGCCGAATACTTCGCCCAGCTTCGCCAGGCAGTCGATCGTGACTGTCTGGTAACCGGGATCGGCGCCGCCATATTCATCGAACCACCCCTCGCGATGTTGCCAGGCCAGCACGCGGCGCAAGGCGTCGTCGGCGGCGTTCATGTAATCGGCGCGGCCCGTGATTTGGGCCACGCGCCAGAGGCCGAGGGAAGCCAGCGCGTGATGATTGGCGAGCTTGCCCGACTCGTCGTGATTCATGATCCAGTTCGCGCGGCGTTCGAGCCAGGCGCGGATCGTCGGCGAATCGAGGCCGAGTAGTTGGTAGGCCCGCGCCGCGGCTTGCAGCGAAAAGACCGCCGCTCCAAGGGCGCGTTCAAAGGGGTAATAGTCGTCGCAGGAGCCGTCCATATGGCAACTGCGGGCCGAGAATTCCAGGCCCGCCACGACCAGCTCGCGCACACGAGGATCGCCGTGCCAACGGTTGCCGGGCATTTCATACGCCCAGACAAGGGCCAGCGGCAGCACCCCTTCCTGGTACATTTCGCTGGGGAAGCTGCTCGTGCGATAGTGCCAGAACTCGCGGTCGAAACAGCCGTACGTCATGCGGTATGGATTGCGATCAGCGGCGCCGAGCACACGGGGAATCGAGGCCAGCGCCGTGGTCAGGTAGAGCCGGCGGAGGGCCGGATCGCGCCCCCGTACGCGACGAAGAGACGCGGGGCTGCCGCGACGTGATGATTCGAGCGGGGCACCCTCGCGGCGCGTCGGCGTCTCCGCGTCCGCAGTTCGAGCTTTGGATGCGTTGGCTTTCAACGTCGCCGTCATCTCCTGTGGTGCGCCACGATCACCTCCGCAAGCAACCCCAGCATACAGGTCATGAAGCCCGCCACCAACACGACGATGTCCGATTCCTGCATGCTGCCGGTCGTGATGCGGTTGGCAATCGTCTTGACGAGGCCGGCCGCGATCAGCAGGCCCGAAAGCGGCAGAAAGACCTTCAATGGGCGAAAGTAGAGTACGATCCGCAGCACCGTGCCCAGGTACGCCAGCGTGTCGGTGACCGGATGAAACTTGCTCCGGCCGATCCGCGGCCGGTATTCGGTGGGCACGTACTTCACCGCATAGCCGTTGGTCAAGAAGGCCAGCGTCATCGTCGTCACGCAACTGAAGCCGTCGGGCACCACCCAGAGCCAGGGGAGCATCGCCTCGCGCTTGAACGCCTTCAACCCCGTGTTCAGGTCGGGGATCTGGTGGCCGGTCAGGTAGCAGGCCAGCTTGCGGATGAACCACTTGGTCGGCCGCCGCAGCCAGGGAAGGGTACCCTGCTCGCTGGTCCGCGCGCCGTTCACCTGATCGTACCCAGGGAACCAGGCCAACAGCGCGGGGATCGACGCGGCCGGATAGGTGCCGTCGGCATCGAGCATCACGACGATCTCGCCCCTCGCCGCTCGGATTCCCAACTTGCGAGCGGCGCCGGCGCCGCGATTTTCGTGCGACCGCACGACCCGCACGGGACACTGCCAGCAATCGGCCGCGAACTGCTGGGCCAACTCGGCCGTGCGGTCGGTCGAGGCATCATCGACCACGACGATTTCATAGGCCCGTGGCTCATCGGCCAGCGCCTCGACGATCTCGCCCAGCACGCGCCCGATCGCCTGTTCTTCGTTGAAGGCGGGCAAGAGCACGGTCAGTTGGAGTTGCCGCTCAAGCTCGCTCTCGGGCGAGGCCGTCAACTGGGTCTGCCAACCTTCCATGGTCGGGGCTCCGGAGTGGTGGGTATCTCATCCTGAACAATCGTGGGAAAGAGCTTATACCATAATGCCTTACGACGGACCAAGGCCAGTTGGTCCGTAGCCGGATTCGTGGAAATTAGCCCGGATTATTCATGGTCCCGTAGCTTCCAGGATCATTTTAAAACCACCCCAAACCAGCTAACTAACTACCGTACACCTACGTGTCGTGACGCACAACCGTACCTGTACCGACAAGGAAATCCGTCTCGGCGGATTGCCCGGCTTTAGACGGCTTAAGACTTTCTCGCACGTATCGCGCAGGCGCACCCTCCACGCGGCTGCTTTCGTCGGGTAAAGGTACGGTTTTGCCAGTTTTTTCGGAGCGTGGGAGCGCCCCGGTTATTGGCCATTTGAACGCCGCGAGGTGCGGAGCTGGCGCGTTTTTTTCCGCGTAGCGTCGAGCCGCGAACGACGCTCTAGCATCGTCGCTGCGCAAAAAAAACGATTCCGAAACCCCTCCCAATGCGATCCAAAAGGGCGTGGGGTAAGGCAAAGGGTGGGGAGGCAATTGGATGCCGCTTACGCGGCTGGCGAAAGACGTCATGGGGTATTCGGAAATCGTTTTTTTTCGCTTCGCTGCGTTTCTTTTTTTGCACATGCGTTGCTGCGCAACGTGCGTGCTTTTTGCGTAAAATGATCCCTACCGATTCGTGGGCCGCTCCGCGGACCATGAATAATCCGGGTTAGGGCGGCGTTGGGCGGGACCATGTTACCCATCGCGCCGCTTGACGACCAGCACGGTTCGATCGTGCCGCCCAGCCGCGCCCGCCAGGGCTTCGAGCCGGTCGCGGACCAGGTCGGCCAGCGTGGCGGCCGACGTGTCGAGGTGCTCCACGAGCGACTGGGCCAATGGCTCATCGCCAAATAAATGACTTTCAGCTTCGATCAACGTGCGCACCCCTTCGCTGACGACTAACAGTGCCTCGCCGCCTTCGAGGCTCATGTCGTGCGTGGCGTACTGGGCGTCGGGGTCGAGCCCCAAGGCCAAGGTCGGCGAACCTAGGGCGCGGCAGCCGCCGGCCGAGAGCACGTAACCGCAGGCGTGCCCCGCGGACGCATAACGAAGATGACCGGCCGCGCGAGGCGAACATTGCCGGCCCGTAGGGCCGGGACTTGTCGTCGTGGCGTAGAACAGGCTCGCGCCCCGCTCGCTCGCCGAGCTGGTCCAGAGCGTGCGGTTGACCCGTTCCAACAGCTCCCGCGGCCCGGCGATGTGTTGCGAGTGGGATCGCAGCGCGGCGCGCAGCGCGGCCGCGGCGAGCGCCGCTTCGATGCCGTCGGCAAACGCCCCGCCGACGGCAAAGGCCAGCGTGTCGTCGGATCGCGAGAACCAGTCGTAGAATTCACCACCGACGCCGTCAAGAGCTTGCGTCCAGCCGGCCATGTCCCAATCGTCGCCCAAGGGGGCGTTCCGCGGAATCTGGTTCTGCTGCCAACATTCGGCGGCCGACCATTGTCGCTTGAGCCGCGCCCCCGCGCAGCCTTCGGCCAGGAGCACCTCGCGTTCCAGGTCACTGGCCAGCCGTCCCGCCACCACCTCGGCGATGTGAACTTCCGGGTCGCTGAAAGGCCGCGATTGGCGGCTGAAAACCCAGAGCGTTCCCAGCGGAGTCGTCGAACTGGCGACGGGCACGCACACGGCCGCGGCGAACGGCTCCGGCGGGTTCCACGCCTGGCACGAAACGGCGTCGTCGAGCACCACGGCGTGGCCGGCCAGGGCTTCGAGATCGGCGTTGGCGCGCCCCAGCGGCCGCGCGCCTGCCGTGTAGCGCTCGGCCGGCAGGTTCCAGCAGGAGCGCAGCTTCAATTCGCTCGTCGCCTCGTCGAGCAGGTAGAGTGCGGCCGCGTGACAGCCGATCGCTTCGGCGCCGCCGCGGAGCACGGCGGCCAGCCGCTCGGCCAGATGTCGCTCCGAATTCCCGCGCGGCGCCAACGGCACGCCGGCGGCCAGGTCGGCCTCGCGGTGGCGCAGGGCATGTCGTGTTCGCGTCAATTCGGCCAACAGTTCGGCCACCGCGGCGGCCAGGTCGCTCGCGGCGTCGGATCCCACGCGCGGCGCGCGCTCGCCGTCGTCGTCGTCAAGCAGCTCGATTCCGATGTGTCCGGGAGAGGTTCCGACGCCCGGCTCGACCGGGGCGGACCACAACAGGTCGAGGTCGTGTTGAGTCGCTTTGCCGTCCAAGTAACGCAACGGCCACCCGGTTGCCCGCTCAAAGGCTTGGCAGATATGGGCCAAGCCTGGGAAGGCATCCTCCACCCTGTCGGTGGGCGTTGGAAGCCGTTCGTTGTAGAGCCGAGGATAATTCGGTATCGACTTTGCCACGGACGACTCACGAGGATCGGGAGGAGCACCAGAGCGACGATCGGCTCCCTGACCACGGGCCCGCGCGTCATGGCACGCACCACCGTCAAACTCGGCGCGAGTCTCAAACTCGGCACTGGCGAGCCAACGAACGTGCGACATCCCGCGCAGACCGTCCAGCATCCGTGACCGGTAGGCTTTGACAACATCGGCCGACGAGCGCCTCGATTTGAGTCGGAGTCGGAAAGTGGAGGGATGTTTCGATAATTCGTAGGGTGGTGGCAGTCGGCCGATGGACTCAAGATGCCCGAGGCGATACGATCAATACCGTAGTGCGGCCGGTGCTACGTCTCACGTTAATTGTCCGCCAAAGTCTCACTTTGGCTGAGCGGCGGTTTGGCGAATCTGGATGGAATGGGTGGCCCGCGCGGCGAGGTGGTTGAGGCGCAAGAAAAACGGGCGACTTG
>Ga0307372_10000266_pt1 | contig 93200 bp, 96 predicted proteins | sample OX1MG_FD_202533 | JGI IMG/M metagenome (GOLD analysis project Ga0307372, IMG submission 202533) | Soil microbial communities from Risofladan, Vaasa, Finland - OX-1 | ecosystem: Environmental > Terrestrial > Soil > Coastal area > Acid sulfate soil | place: Finland: Risofladan, Vaasa | collected... | reverse complement strand
GTCTGTGGCGAACGGCAGCGCCTCTCCAGCTCCTGCCGATCCTTCCGCGAAATGCGGACCTCTCTTGCTTCGGGAATCATCCCAATCTTGAATCACGACTCACCTTCCATGAAAAGGGGGTACTAGGTTCCGGCCGCGGCCGTAGTGTTGTCCTGCGGCACACCGTGGTTCCACATGCATTGGCGCATGTAGGCCGGCCGCTGCGCCGGCGCGATGGCGGCGCCGTTGGTCTGCTGCTCGCAAAGCGTCATCTGGTAGCGATAATTGTCGCCGTGCTCGTACCAGCCGCCGTAGCGGTTGCCGTAGGAGTCCTGGATCTGGAACGCGCTGCACCCGCCGAGCGCCAGGGCGAGCACCGCGACAGCGGCATGACGTAACCGGATCATGGCCCGAGTGTAACGGCCGGCGGCGGCCCGGGCCAGAGACACCGCGACGCGGCTAGGGCGCGCGCACCGCTTTGCCGCCGCTGACCACCGCGAGCTCGCGCAAGACCGGAACCGGCGCCGCCATTTCGCGACCGAGGCTCGTGGACAGAATGTCGACGACCTGACCGCGGATGTGCTCGTTGAGCTCATGCGCGAGACGCCGTGCCGCCCTGGCGTCGCCATCGCCGATCGACCGAACCAGCCGGTCGAGAATGCGAAGCGTACCCGCGAAGCGCTCGACCAGCGTTCGGCCGCGACCCGTATGCTGCGCAATGCGCAGCTTGTCCACCAGCATGTGTCGGTACGCGTTCGCGAGGCTGCGGTTGTGCGCCGCATCGGCGATCGCGCCGTGCAGATCGTAATTGGCGCGGATGATGCACTCGGCATCGCGGCGCGCCAAGGCGCGGCGCAGTTCGCGAAGCCGTTGCGTCATCGCGGCGACATCGGCCGGCGTGTGCCGTACGGCCGCGAAATGACAGATCACCGGCTGGAACACGTCCATTGCTTCGTAGTGATCGACGACGTCGATGAACTGCAGCGTCGCCATCTTGGCCCCGCGATTGGGCTCCAGTTCGACCAGCCCCTCGGAGGCGAGCCGAATCAGCGCCTCGCGCACCGGCGTCCGCGACACCTTGAACTGGCGGCACAAGACCGCCTCTTCGAGCGCCGCTCCGGGCTCCAGCTCGAGCGCAATGATGGCGTGGCGCAACGCCGCGTAGACGCGCTGCGCGCCGGTGGCTCCTGCCGCCGGCCGGTGACCGGCCTGTCGCTTGCCGCCGCGGTTCATCGCCATATGTATTTTTATAGTATACATATGACTCGCCTGACAAGAAGCCGGATGTTACGCTTCGATTTCCGCGCGACCGATCCGGACGACAAGGACCGGCGCGCCGTGGGGAGGAACGAGCCATGGCGAACGCGACTTCGACTGCCAAGTCTTCGGTCATGACCGAAGAGCTGATCGCCGCCCGGATCGAGCGGCTGCCGCCATCGGGTTGGTACGCCCGCATGATGCTGATCGTCGGCATGGCGGGATTTTTCGACGCCTTCGACGCCCTGACGATTGCGTTCGTCGTGCCGGCGCTGATCGGCGTGTGGCATCTGGCGCCGCAGGAGATCGGGCCGAAGATCGGCCTGCTGATTGCGATCGGCTATGCCGGCCAGCTCATCGGCGCGATCGCGCTGAGTTACGTCGCGGAGACGTTTGGGCGACTGCGTGTGCTGCGCTGGAGCGTGGCCGTGATCGGCGTGATGAGCATTGCTTGCGCGCTGTCGTGGAGCTACGGCTCGCTGTTCTGGTTCCGCTTCGTCCAAGGCTTGGGCCTCGGCGCGGAAGTCCCGATCGCGGCGACCTACATGAACGAGTTCACCCGCGCGGCGCTGCGCGGCCGACTGATCCTGTTGTTCCAGGCGATCTTCGCCTTCGGCGTCATGGCGACGGCTTTCGTCTCGATCTGGGTGGTGCCGCATCTCGGTTGGCAATGGATGTTCGTCATCGGTGCGTTCCCCGCGCTGCTCGCGATCTGGCTGCGCCGGCTCGTGCCGGAATCGCCGCGCTGGCTCGCTCATAGCGGCCAGCTCGCGGCCGCCGATGCCGCGCTCGCCAAGATCGAAAACACGGTGAGCCAGAGCGGCTACGCGCTGCCGCCGCTGCCGACCGACATTCCGTCGATCGTGAAGGAGACGGTGCACTGGACCGAGCTGTTCGGCCGCGCCTTTCTCGGACGGACCGTCACGGCCTGGCTCATCGCCTTCAGTACGTCATTCGTCGGCTACGGCCTGCTCGTCTGGCTGCCGACGCTCTATCGCACGGTCTATCACCTGCCGCTGAACCAGACCTTGCAGTATGCGTTCATCAGTTATTTCGTCGGCCTGTTCGGCACGCTGGCCGGTGTGCCGCTGATCGACCGCTTCGGCCGCAAGCCGACCTATATCGTGTCGTTTCTTGGCGCCGGCATTCCGTTGCTGTCCCTCTGGATGCTCGGCGCGCCGAGCCTGTCGGTCGTGGTCGTGTTGGCGTCGGTTGCGCTGTTCTTCATCTCGATCCTGCTCGCCGGCATTTACGTCTACCTGCCGGAAATCTATCCGACGCGCATGCGCGCGCTCGGCGCCGGGACTGCGACGGCCTGGTATCGCCTGGCATCCATCGTCGGCCCGCCGGCGGTCGGACTGATTCTCGGCAGCGTCGGGGTCACCGGCGTCTTCGTCGCCTTCGGCCTGGCAGCGGTTTTCGGCGCGGCAATCGTGTTGATGTTCGCGATCGAGACGCGCGGCCGCGTGCTCGAGGCGATCGCGCGCTAGTTGGAATCGCAAAGCTTGTGGAGCTTGTGGAAGGAGCGAGTCAAATGACGAAACCCGGAATCGGCGACCATCGCTATGTCGCGGTCCTGCTGCCCTACGACAACCGGCTCAAGATCGACGAGCAGGCTTATCGCCGCTTCATCCGTTACTTCCTGAGCGAGCCGCGCTTCGTCAAGGATGGCGGCTTGTGCATCAATCCCGAGGCCGGCGAGATCTTCTACCTGACGCGCCAGGAAAAACGGCGCGTCCTCGAGATCGCCATGGAAGAGGCCCGCGGCAAGGTTCCGATCATCGCCGGCACCTGGGCGATCACCACCGACGAGATGGTCGAGACCGCGAAGGACGCCAAGGCGCTCGGCGTCGACGGCATCTTCGTGACGCCGCCGGGCGGCGCGCAGGACGTGACGTCGTGCTGGGATGCCGACGCCTATCCCGAGATCTGGGGCGACCAGATCAAGGCGCAGGACCGCGCCGTCGACTTGCCGATCGTGACCCATCCGGTGGGCGGCGCCAAGCCGCCCTTCTACCCCGGCCTGCCGCTCGGCGCGACGCTGCAGCTCTGTCGCGAGATTCCGAACATCGTCGGCTGGAAGATGACCTACACCTACGAAGGCTTCCGCCTCATCGCGCGTGGCCTGCGCTCGCTCGACCGGCACGTCGCGGTCATGGGTGCATTGGCGTCGAACTTCCACGAGTATCGCGCCGTCGGCGTGTTCGACGGCACGCTCTCCGGGTTCTGGAATTTCGCGCTTGAGCCGATGCTCGACCATCTCGATGCCTGGGATCGCAGCGACGTCGCGCGCGCGACCGCGATCTGGAACGGCGGCCTGGCCGAGCTGCACGGTTACATCGCCGACATGGGCCGGCTGCACATCCGCTACAAGACGGCGACCTGGCTGCGCGGCCTCATCCCCAATCCGTTCATGCGGCCGCCGATGCCAAAGCCGAAGCAGGTCGAGATCGACACGATCTATCGCCTGCTCAAGGCGCTCAATCTTCCGGTGATCGAGCCGAACGACACCAAGATCGCGGCATAAGCGGCGCGGCCGCCCCCCGCACCCGGGCCGCCCTTGCCCATCGATGTTCCAGCGCGGGCGGCGGCGCCACGGGGATGACAAGCGCGCCGCAGTCCCCTAGTATCGCCCGACCAACGACAAGCCGGCCAATCGGCAGCAACAGGGAGGGGAGAGCAATGTTTTCACGGTGGAATTCCGGCGCGATTTTCCGCGCCATGGTCGTCGTGGCGGTGGCGGTCACGTTGACCGTCGCGGCCCCGTTCGCGCGGGCGCAGGGGAAGAAGCCGATCAAGATCGGCTTCAGCATTGCCGAGACCGGCGCCTTGGCCGGCGCCGGCAAGTCGGGCCTGCTGGCGATCCAGCTTTGGGCCAAGGACCAGAACGCCAAGGGCGGCCTGCTCGGCCGGCCGGTGCATCTGATCTATTACGACGACCAGACCAATCCGTCGCTGGTGCCGGGCATCTACACCAAGCTGCTCGACGTCGACAAGGTCGATCTCGTCGTCGGCCCTTACGGCACGGTGCCGATCTCCGCCGCGATGCCGATCGTCATCTCGCACAAGATGACGTTCCTGGCGCTGCTTGGCCTCGCCGTGAACAGCAATTTCCACTATCCCAACTACTTCGCGATGATTCCATCGGGACCGGGCCCGAAAGAGTCCTTCACCAAGGGCTTCTTCGATGTCGCGATGGCGCAGAATCCCAAGCCCAAGACCATCGCCATCGTCGGCTCGCAGGATGAGTTCTCGACTCACCTGACCGACGGCGCGCGGAACAACGCCAAGGCGGCGGGTCTCAAGATCGTCTACGACAAGGGCTTCCCGCCGACCACGACCGATTGCTCGCCGATCATGCGGGCGGTCAACGCGACCAATCCCGACCTGATCGTCGTCGGCACATATCCGCCGGCCGCGATCTGCATGGTGCATGCGCTGAACGAAGTCGGCACCAAGGCGAAGATGTTCGGCGGTGGTTTGGTCGGCCTGCAGTATACGGCCATCAAGGAGCAGCTCGCCGCCGGGCTCAACGGCATCGTCAATTACGACATCTGGGTGCCGGCGAAGAGCATGATGTTCCCTGGCCTCGACCAAGTGCTGAAAGAGTACCAGGCGGCGGCGCCCGGGGCGGGCGTGGATCCGCTCGGCTACTACATGGCGCCGATCTCGTACGCCTACATGCAGATCCTGGCTGACGCCGTCACCGCAACCAAGGGCCTCAACCAGCAGAAGCTCGCCGACTACATCCGCTCGCACACCTTCAAGACGGTGTACGGCGACGTCAAGTTCGGCAAGGACGGCGAATGGGCGCAGACGCGGATGCTGCAGGTGCAGTTCCGCGGCATCAGCGGCAACGGCATCGACCAGTTCAAGGATCCGAGCAAGCAGGTCGTGCTGACGCCGGCGGCGTTCAAGTCGGGCAACGTGATCTATCCGATGCAGAAGGCGGGCGCGAAGTAACCGCGTCCGAGACTTGACGATCAGGCGCCGGCCCGCGGGCCGGCGCCTTTTTCTTTGCCGTCACAGCATCGCGCGCAGCGCCTTGGCGCGCTCGGCCGAGGCCTGCGCCAGGATGTTGGTGTCGTTGCTGGCGAGGATGAAGCGCATCCCCAGGCCGACATAGCGGCGGATGAGCTCGACGTCGCCGATGCCGCCCATGCCCGGCCATTTCTTGTGCTTGGCGCAGGCCGCGATCACGGTCCGATAGGCGGCGACGATGCGCTCGTGATCGAGCTCGCCGCCGATGCCCATCTCGAGCGCGAGATCGTTGGTGCCGATCAGCACGACGTCGATGCCGGGCACGGCAGCGATGGAATCGACGTTGGCGATCGCTCGCGGCGTCTCGACCATCGCCACGATCAGCATCTCGGCGTTGATCGTCGTCGCCGCCTCGCTCGCCTTGACCGCGCCATAGCCGTAATGCGGCAGGCCGCCGACGATCGAGCGATGGCCGAGCGGCGGATATTTGAGATGGTCCACCAGCGCCCGCGCCTCCTCGGCCGAATCGACGTGCGGCATGACGATGCCCCAGCCGCCGGCGTCGAGCGCGCGCGTCGCCATGTCGAACTGGCCGTGCGGCACGCGGACGAGCGGCGCGATGCCGGCATCGAGCGCGGCGGACGCGATCTGCGCCGTCGATTCGAGCGAGCCGGGCCCGTGCTCGAGATCGATGAATAGCCAATCGTAGCCGGCCGTGCGCATCATGCGCGCGATTTCGGCGGTGCGCGCGAAGCGCACGCCCATGCCGAGGGCGAGGCCACCCTGAACGAGGCGCGCGCGCGCCGGATTGCGGGGCTGATCCATGATGGCTCCTAGCGGATGGCGAGCGGATTGACCGGCGAGCCGACGGCGCCGGTGACCGGCAGCGCGGGCGCGACGAACATGAAGTCGTAGTGGTGATCGGCGGCGCAGGCCTTGCCGAGCTCGGCGAGATAGAAGATCTCGCCCAGCGTCAGGCCCATGATCGGAATCGCGATCCAGTGCAGCGGCATGTTGACGGCGTCGGTCTCGCACGGCCGCACCTCGACGCCCCAGGTGTCGGTGGCGACGGCGGCGACCTGCTTCACCTGGAGCCAGTCGAGCGCATCGAAGGCGAGGCCGGGCGCATCGCCGCCGGCATAGCCGTCCCAGTTGCGGTCGGCGAGCTTGCGTTCCATGTGGCCGGTGCGCACGAGCAGATAATCGCCGCGGCCGACCTTGACGCCGAAATGCGCCTCGGCGCGGTCGAGCAAGTCGCGGCCGACGGCGAAGCCGTCCGGCAGCGAGTCCAAACCGATCATGCGCGCGATGTCGAGCAGCACGCCGCGGCCGACCATTTTCTCGCGCGTCTTCTCGATGCCGCATTTGGCGGCACCGTTCGACGTGACGCTGCGGCAGTCGTAGCCGTTCCACATCGCGTTCTCGTAGAAGACGTGGGCGAGCGCGTCCCACTGCGTGCCGCATTGCATCGGCATGATGATGATGTCGTCCGACGCGCGGATCTTGCGGTGGTCGAGCACGCCGGCATAGGCGTCGGTGCCGGTGCGCAACATGACGTGAATCGGATTGAACCGGCCGAGCGCCGGATAATTGGTCTTGCCGCCCTGCGGGCCGCTGCTGTCGTAGGGCAGCGCCAGCGACAGCACCTTGCCGGTCCGCACGCAGCGGGCGGCGGCGGCGAACATCCTCGGGCCGGGTGTGGTTGAGTGTGCCGAGCTCGTCTTCCGGGCGCCCCAGCGGCCCCAGTTCTTGAGCCGGTCGGCGGCCGCGCGGATGTCGTCCATGGTGAGCTTTCGTCGCGCGTCCGCAGCCATTTCCCTCCCCGTTTTCGCATGACAACCACGAGCACGAAGACGTTGCAGGCAAGGCCGCTTAGCGTCAAGCTGCGCCGCCATTCGGCGACCCCGTCTCGGGGGAAAAGACAAGGGAGCGGTGGATGAAATTCGTGACTTTCGGCACTCTGGCCGCGCCGCGGCTGGGCGTGCTCGACGCGGAGCGCGGCGTGCTCGACCTCAAGAAGGCAAACAGCCGTTTGCCGGGCGACATGGTCGCCCTGATCGAGGGCGGTGCATCGGCGCTGAAGGCGGTCAAAGCGGCTTTCGAGGCCGCGCGCAAAAAAAAGGGCGGCGCCTGGACGCCGTTGAAGCGCGCCAAGCTGCTCGCGCCGTTCCCCTCGCCGCGCAAGAACGTGTTCTGCGTCGGCCGCAACTACAAGCTGCACATCCTCGAAGGCGCCCGCGCCCGCGGCGTCGAGCCGACCTTTCCCAAGGTGCCGGAGTTCTTCTCCAAGCCGCGCACCACGGTGATCGGGCCCGAGGCCGGCATCCTGCGCCACGAGAAGAACACCCAGAACCTCGACTACGAGGTCGAGCTCGCCATCGTCATCGGCAAGCGCGCGCGCGACCTGCCGCCGGACAAGGCGATGTCGGCGGTGTTCGGCTACACCATCGTCAACGACGTGACCGCGCGCGACGCGCAGCGGGCGCACGGCCAGTGGTTCAAGGGCAAGAGCTACGACACGTTCTGTCCGATGGGCCCGTGCGTCGTGACCGCCGACGAGTTCGGCAATCCGAGCGGCCATCGCATCGCGCTCAAGGTCAACGGCGAGATCCGCCAGGACAGCAACACGACGGACCTGCTGTTCGACGTGCCGGCGATGATCTCGCATCTTTGCGCCAGCCTGACGCTCGAGCCGGGCGACGTGATCGCGACCGGCACGCCCTCCGGCGTCGCGATGGGCATGACGCCGCAGATGTGGCTCCAGGTCGGCGACGTGGTCGAGGCCGAGGTCGAGGGCATCGGCGTGCTGCGCAACCGCGTCGTCAAGGGCTAGCGGACCGCACCAACGGGAGGGGAGACGAATGCTGACGCTTTATTATTGTCCGGGCGCCTGCTCGATGGCATCGCACATCGTGCTCGAGGAAGGCGGCGAGAAATACGAGGGCCGCAAGGTCAATCTCGCCCAGGGCGAGCAGCGCACGCCCGAATACCTCAAGATCAATCCGCATGGCCGCGTGCCGGCGCTGAAGCTCGACAGCGGCGAGGTGCTGACCGAGAACACCGCGATCCTGCCCTATCTCGGCAAGCGCTTCCGCCTGTGGCCGACCGATCCGCTGGTCGAGGCGCGGGCGCTGTCGTGGGTCGGCTATTTCGCCTCCAGCGTCCATCCGGCGCACGCGCATGTCGGCCGGCCGGAGCGCTACAGCGCCGATCCAGCGGCGCATCCCGGCATCAAGGACGCCGGCCTCAAATCGTTCCACGTTTATCTCAAGGAGATCGACGGCCTCTACGCCGGCAAGGACTGGCTGCTCGGCACCTATTCGGTGCTCGATCCCTACGCCTTCGTCTTCTACACCTGGGGCGTGCGCCGCGAGCTGCCGATGGCGGAATTGAAGAACTATTCCGCGTTCAAGGACCGCATGCTCAAGCGGCCGGCGGTGCAGCGCGTCGTCGAAGACGAGAAGGTGAAGGTCTAGCGCTTCCCGCCGGCTTTGCGCGCCCACAGCTCGTAGGCGCGGCCCAAGACCTTGTCCTGCGTCTCGCGCGCCAGCCGCGCCTCGCCCGGCGTCAAGTATTTGACCGCGCCGAGGCGTAGCGCCTCGCCCTGGAGCCGCGCGTTGATCTCGGCATAGACCGCGCGATAGACCGCGTGCTGCAGCGTCTGGCCGACCGTCACCGAGCCATGGCCGCGCATCAGCGCGACGAGATTCCCGCCGAGGGTGCGCGCCAGCGCGTCGCCCTGGGCGACGCTGGCGACCAGCATGTTGGTGTCGCCCGAGACATCGTTGATGTCCCAGACCGGCACGTCGTCGCCCAAGAATCCGCTCATGTGATAGACCGGCCGTAGCTTCTGCGGCGTGATGCCGAACGGGATGATGCTCGGGCTGTGGCTGTGCACCACCGCCATCACGTCGGGCCGCGCCTTGTAGACCGAGCCGTGGATGAAGCGCTCGAGATACGGCTGCCGGCCGCGCGGATCGACCGCGGTGCCGTCGAGGTCGAACTGCATGATGTCCTTGGACGTGACCAGCGCCGGCGCCATGCTGCGCGCCAACAGAAACCGGTCCGGCTTGCGCGCGTCGCGCACGCTGACATGGCCGAAGCCGTCGACGACGCCCTCGTTGTAGAGGATGCGGTTGGCGACGGCGAGTTCTGCGGCCTGTTTCGCGTCGATCGCGGCCTTGGCCATGTGTCGTCTCCCCCTCTCGAGTTATTCGCCGCGGAACTGCGGCGGGCGCTTGTTGAGGAAGGCGTCCATGCCTTCGCGGAAATCCTTGCTCATGTAGCACATGAGGATGAGGTCCTCACCCTCGCCCGGCGGGATGCGCACCATCAGCCGGCGCAGCGCTTCCTTGGTCGCGCGCAGCGTCAGCGGCGCGTGGCCAGCGACGGTGCGCGCCACCTCCTCCGTGCGCTTCATCAGCACGGTCGGCTCGACCACCTCGGTGACGAGGCCGATGGCGTGCGCCTCGGGCGCGTCGATGAGCCGCGCGTTGAAGATCAGATCCTTGACGCGGCCGTGGCTGCCGACCAGCGACAGCAGCCGCGCGTAGTTGCCCATCGACAGACAATTGCCGAGCGTGCGCGCCACCGGAAAGCCGAAGCGCGCGTTGGCCGCGGCGATGCGCAGGTCGCAGCATGCGGCGATGCCGGCGCCGCCGCCGGTGCAGGCGCCCTGGATCGCGGCGATGGTCGGCTTGCCGCAGGCCTCGAGCGCGCCCAGAACGCGGTCGATGCGACTTTCGTAGTCGAGAGCATCCTTGGGCTTGTCGAACGCCTTGAACTGCGAGATGTCGGTGCCCGAGGCGAAAGCCTTGTCGCCGGCGCCGGTCAGCAGCAGCACGCGCACGGCGCCATCCTTGTCGGCCTCCTGGCAGATCTGCGCCAGCCGGTCGTACATCGCGAAGGTCAGCGCATTGCGCGCCTGCGGCCGGTTGAAGGTAATACGGCCGATGCCGTCCTTGATCTCGTAAAGCAGGTCTTCGCTCACTGGGAATGCTCCGGCCGGGGAAAAGGGCGCTCACTATGCCACGGCGGAGGCGGCGCTCAACCCCCTCACGCTGCCCTTGGCACGGACCGCCCGCGTCGTGGCAGAATAGGCATTCACGCGTGGAGGATGCGATGCCGCTGACCCATCTCGAGCATTTCCTGATCCAATCGACCGACATCGACGCGACGCGCGACTGGTACGTCAAGGTCCTCGGCATGCGCGACGGGCCGCATCCCGATTTCGGCTTTCCGGTGCACTGGCTCTATGTCGGCGACGTGCCGGTGCTGCACATGACGCAAGGCGGCGCCAACGTGCCCAAGGACCGGCTGCGTTATCTCGGCCAGCAGTCGTCAGCGACCGAAGGCAGCGGCGTCATCGACCACGTCGCGTTCCGCGCCACCGGCCTCGAGACCATGATCGCGCATCTGAAAAAGCTCGGCGTGCCGTTCAAGGAGCGTCAGGTGGACAATCAGGCGCTCTACCAACTCTTCCTGTTCGATCCCAACGGCGTCAAGGTCGAGCTCAACTACGAGACCGCCGAGGCGAAGGGCCGCCGCGCCGAAGTGATGGCGACCGACTATCGCTGATCCGGCGCATATCTGCCCCGATCCGGCTAGGCAACCCGCGGGCCGCTCTCTATATTCGGCGGCGCCATTCGAGGAGAAATCAGGTGGGCCGGGCAACCCGCAGGCTGCGCCAGCGGCGCGCGGCGCACGAGCATCGAGCCGAATCGACCGACCGCCGGTCGACGTTCGAGCATGACCATGCGCGCAGATGAGGACACCATGACCGAGGCGAAGCCGTTGATGGCGGGCAAGCGCGGTCTCGTCATGGGCGTGGCCAACGAGCGCTCGATCGCCTGGGCGATCGCGCGCGCGGCGCATGCGCACGGCGCCGAGCTCGCCTTCACCTATCAGGGCGAAGCGCTCGGCAAGCGCGTCAAGCCGCTCGCGGAAAGTGTCGGCGGCGCCGTCGTCGGCGATTGCGACGTCACCAACGAGGCGAACGTCGCCGCCGTGTTCGACGCCGTCGCCAAGCGCTGGGATCGTCTCGATTTCCTGGTTCACGCCATCGCCTATTCCGACGCCAACGAGCTCAAGGGCCAATACGTCGACACGACGCGGGCGAATTTCCTCAAGAGCATGGAAGTCTCCTGCTACTCGTTCACCGACATGTGCCGCCGCGCCGTGCCGCTGATGTCGCAGGGCGGCAGCCTGCTGACGCTGTCGTATATCGGCGCCGAGCGCGTCATGCCGCACTACAACGTGATGGGCGTGGCCAAGGCCGCGCTCGAGGCGTCGGTGCGCTATCTCGCCGCCGATCTCGGCGGCAAGAACATCCGCGTCAACGCGATTTCGGCCGGCCCGATCAAGACGCTCGCGGCGTCCGGCATCGGCGATTTCCGCTACATCCTGAAGTGGAACCAATACAACGCGCCGCTCAGGCGCAATGTCGCGCTCGAAGAAGTCGGCAATGCCGCGCTCTATCTGCTGAGCGATCTGTCGAGCGGAGTCACCGGCGAGGTGCATCACGTCGATTCCGGCTATCACGTCGTCGGCATGCTGGCCGTCGATGCGGCGTCCGACGTCGCTGACATGCTGACGAATTTCAAGCCGAGCCGCTGATCGGCAGAGAACACGATGGCGGGCAACGGCTTCGGCACGATCTTCCGCTTCACCACGTGGGGCGAGAGTCACGGCCCGGCGATCGGCTGCGTCGTCGAGGGCGTGCCGCCGCGCATCGCGCTGTCCGAAGCCGACATCCAGCCGTGGCTCGACAAGCGGCGCCCGGGCGCTTCGCGCTTCACCACGCAGCGCAAAGAGAGCGATCGCGTCCAGATCCTGTCCGGCGTGTTCGAGGGCCAGACCACCGGCGCGCCGATCATGCTGATGATCGCCAACGAGGACGCGCGCTCCAAGGACTACGACGCGATCAAGGACCAGTTCCGGCCCGGCCACGCCGACTACACCTACTGGGCGAAGTACGGCATTCGCGATTACCGCGGCGGCGGCCGCGCCTCGGCGCGCGAGACCGCGGCACGCGTCGCCGCCGGCGCCATCGCGCGCAAGATCCTCGGCGATGGCGTGACGATCCGCGGCGCGCTGGTGCAGATCGGGCCGCATGCGATCGACCGCGCGCGCTGGGACTGGCAGGCGATCGACGCCAATCCGTTCTTCTGCCCCGATCCGCAGATGGTCGAGCGCTGGGAAAGCTTTCTCGATGAGACGCGCAAGGCGGGATCGAGCATCGGCGCGATCATCGAGGTGCAGGCGAGCGGCATTCCGGCCGGCCTCGGCGAGCCGATCTACGACAAGCTCGATTCCGACTTGGCCAAGGCGATGATGGGCATCAACGCGGTGAAAGGCGTCGAGATCGGCGCCGGCATGGGCGCGGCGGCGCTGTCGGGCGAGCGGAACGCCGACGAGATGCGCATGAAGGGCGGCAAGGTCACGTTCCTGGCGAACAACGCCGGCGGCATATTGGGCGGCATATCGACCGGCCAGGACATCGTCGTGCGTTTCGCGGTCAAGCCGACGAGCTCGATCCTCAAGCCGCTCAAGAGCGTCGACCGCTTCGGCAAGGAGATCGAGGTCAGCACCAAGGGCCGTCACGATCCCTGCGTCGGCATTCGCGCGGTGCCGGTCGGCGAGGCGATGATGGCGGTCGTGCTGGCCGACCACCTGCTGCGACACCGCGCGCAATGCGGCTGAGCGCCGGCTGCGCGCCGGCGATGCACCGATGAACGCCGCATTCGGCGCCGCGATCGACCATTTCGAGGCCGGCCGCCTGGACGAAGCCGAAGCCGCCTGCCGCGGCATTCTCGCTAGCGATGCGGCGCAGCCCGACGCGCTGTTCCTGCTCGGCCTCATCGCGCACCGGCGCGGCCGCGACGACGAGGCCGTGCAGCGGATCAACGCGGCGATCAAGCGCAATCGCCGCAATCCGCTCTTTCACAACGCGCTGGGCCTGGCGCAGGCCGCCCGCGGCCGCGGCGCCGAGGCGATCGCCGCGTTCCGCGACGCGCTCGCGCTGGCGCCGCGCTACGCCGACGCCCACGTCAACCTCGGCAATGCGCTGGAAAAGCGCGGCGATATCGCGGCGGCGATCGACTGCTTCGAGCGCGCCATCGCCATCGAGCCGAACCTGGCGGCGGCGCATTTCAACCTCGGCAACGCGCTCCTCGCCAAAGGCGACGCCGCGGCGATCGACGCCTATCGCCGCGCTATCGCGCTCAAGCCCGATTTCGCCGACGCGCACACGAATCTCGGCGTCGTGCTGCGCCGCCAGGGCCAGCCACAGGAAGCCGTCGCGTGCTTCCGACAGGCGATCGCGCTGCAGCCCGACGACGCGGCGGCCTACGACAATCTCGCCGGCGTGCTCGCCGAGATCGGACAGCTCGACGAGGCGGTGGCGGCGAACCGGCGCGCGCTCGCGCTCGGGCCGACGAGCGCCGCGGCGCATTCCAACCTGCTCTTCAACCTGAATTTCGACGCAAGCCTCGACATCGAGGCGCATCAGGCCGAGCGCCGGCGCTGGGCCGCGCGGCACGCCGATGCGCTGGCGCCGGCCACCGCGCCGCGTCCCGCCGACCGCGATCCCGAGCGGCGGCTGCGCATCGGCTATGTCAGCGCGCATTTCCGCGCCTATGCCGCGAGCTACGCCTTCGGCGGCGTGTTGACGCATCACGATCCGGCGCAGGTCGAAGTGTTCTGCTACTCCGACACGCGGCAGGCGGACGCGCTGACGGCTACGTTCCGCCGCGCGGCCGCCACGTGGCGCGACACCGCCGACCTGAGCGACGCCGCGCTGGCCGAGCGCATCGCCAAGGATCGCATCGACATCCTGGTCGATCTCGTCGGCCATATGGGCGGCCATCGCCTGCTGGTCTTCGCGCGCCAGCCGGCGCCGATCCAGATCACCGCATGGGGCGAGCCGACCGGCACCGGCCTCAAGACGATGGATTACTTGCTCGCCGATCCGGTGCTGATTCCGCCGAACGAGCGTGCGCTCTTTGCGGAGCGGATCATCGACCTGCCCGGCGCGCTCGGCTATTGGACGCCGGAACCGCTGCCCGCGCCCGGACCGCTGCCGGCACGCGCTAACGGCTTCGTCACCTTCGGCTCGTTCAATCGCCGCGCCAAGGTCACGCCCGGCGTGCTGCGCGACTGGAGCGCCATCCTGCGCGAATTGCCGACCGCGAGTCTCGTGCTGAAGAACAAGCAGTTCGGCGATCCGGCCGAGCAGACCGAATTGCGTTCCGCATTCGCCGCCGCCGGCCTGCCCGCCGAGCGCGTGACGTTCCTCGGCCAGACCGGCCGCGCCGAGCATTTCGCCGCCTATCGCACGCTCGACATCGCGCTCGATCCGTTTCCGCATGGCGGCGGCATGACGACGCTCGACGCGCTCGCCATGGGCGTGCCGGTGATCACCCGGACCGGCCGCACCATCCCGTCGCGGCTGGCGGCGAGCTGCCTGACCGCGCTCGGCCTGACACAGTTCATTGCAACGGATGCCGCGGGCTACGTTGCCGGCGCGGTTGCCGCGGCGCGCGATCTCGATGCGCTCGAACGGCTGCGCGCGGAATTGCCCGACCGTCTGGCGCATTCGGCGATCGGCGACGCGCGGCGCTATGCCGCCACGGTCGAGGCCGCCTATCGCGCCGCCTGGCAGCGCTATTGCGCACACGCTGCTGCGCCCACGGGATGAACGGTCGAGATCAAGTCACGCCCCCTCACCCTTCCCTCTCCTCCAACTTGGGGGAGAGGGTTGCTTTGGGTTGGCGAAGCGCAGCGGAGCCTTACCCAAAGCTGGGTGAGGGGGAAATGCCTCGGCCTAAACTGACCATACCCAGCCCGACTGCCATTTCGGCGAGGCTCGCCGCCGATTGAAGCCCGGGCCCTTTCGGGGCAAAGTGGCGGCGTCCTGACTCGCCGGGAGGGCGCGTGCGCCGTTTCATCGTCGGATTGCTGGCCGTCATCGGCGCCGTCACCCTGCTCGGCGTGCTCGCCAGCATCGGCCTCGTGATCTGGCTCCACGTCACCGGACCGAGCGTGCCCGAGGCGGCGGTGCTGACGCTCGACGTCGACGGCAACCTGCCGGACGCGCCGCACAACGCCGGCCTGCTGGCGCTGCTCCAGCCGCACGCGACCAGCCTGCGCGATGCGATCGGCGCGCTCGACAAGGCGGGCCGTGATCCGCGCGTCAAGGGATTGCTGCTGCGCATCGGCGGCGGCGATCTCGGCCTCGCCCAGACCCAGGAGCTGCGCGACGCGATCAGCGCGTTCCGCGCCAAGGGCAAGGTCGCCTTCGCCTATGCCGACAGCTTCGGCGAATTCGCGCCCGGCACCCGCGCCTATTATCTCGCCAGCGCCTGCGACGAGATCTGGCTCCAGCCGCTCGGCCTCGTCGGCCTGGTGGGCCTGCGCGCCGAGGAGCCGTTCTTCCGCGGCACGCTCGACAAGCTCGGCCTGGTGCCGCACTTCGACCAGCGCGAGCAGTACAAGTCCGCGATGGACGTGCTGACCAAGACCAAGATGACCGATCCCGACCGCGAGCAGCTGCAATCGCTGCTCGGCTCGATGCTCGACCAGATCGTCGCCGGCATCGCCGACGGCCGCAAGCTGGCGTCCGATCGGGTGCGCGACCTGATCGCCGGCGGACCCTATCTCGCACAGGACGCGCTCAACGATCATCTGGTCGATCACCTGGGCTATGTCGGCGATGCGCTCGACGCGCTGAAGGCGCGCGCGGGCGCCGGCGCCGAGGCGATACGCGTCGCGCGTTATGTCGAGAGCGGCGGCCGGCCGCATGTCAGCGGCCCGCTGGTGGCGTTGATCTATGCCGACGGCTTGATGACGCGCGGCAAGAGCAGCAACGGTGCGCTGTTCGGCAGCGGCGTGATGGGCTCGGACAGCGTGGTGCACGCGTTCCGCCTGGCCGAGCAGGACAAGGCCGTGCGCGCCATCCTGTTCCGCATCGACAGCCCGGGCGGCTCCGCGGTGGCGGCGGAGTCGATCTGGGACGCGGTCAAGACGGCGCGCGCCGCCGGCAAGCCGGTCATCGTCAGCATGGGCGGCGTTGCCGGTTCGGGCGGCTATTACATCGCGGCCGCGGCCGACAAGATCGTCGCCGAGCCGGCGACGCTCACCGGCTCGATCGGCGTCGTCGCGGGCAAGGTCCTGATCGGCGGCTTGCTGGACAAGATCGGCGCCAGCGTCGACGCCGTGCAGACCTCGGACAACGCGGCGCTCTACAGCGCGCTCGATGATTTCACGCCCGAAGGCACCAAGCAGTTCGAGGCGGCGCTCGACAGCACCTATGCCGGCTTCAAGGACCGCGTCGCCCAAGGTCGCCACATGACCGCTGACCAGGTTGAGACCGTCGCCAAAGGCCGCGTCTGGACCGGCGAACAGGCCAAGGGCGTCGGCCTGGTCGACGCGCTCGGCGGCTACGACACCGCGATCGCGCTGGCCAAGGCGGAGATCGGCGTGCCGGCGAGCGGCGACATCACGCTCAAGACGTATCCGCGGCCCGAAAGCGGCCTCGTCGTGCTGTTCAACCGGCTGATGGGCGCCCAGCGCGAGGATCCGTTGGCCATCCTGCCCTCGATCACCGGCATCGCGCGCGAGCTGGCCACGCTGGCGACGCGTCCGGGCATGCTGGTCATGCCGCCGATCGAGATTCAGTAGCGCGTTTCCCGCCTTCTCACCGCTCGAAGCGCGCCACCAACTCGAGATGCGGCGACCAGACGAAGGAATCGACCGGCGCGACATGCGCCAGCGCGTAGCCGCCGTCAACCAGGATGCGGGCGTCGCGCGCGAAGGTCGCCGGATTGCACGACACCGCGACAATTCGCGGCACGGCTGATTCGGCGAGCGCGCCGCTTTGCGCTGCGGCGCCGGTGCGCGGCGGATCGAACACGACGGCATCGAAGCGGGCGAGCTCCTCGCCAGCGAGCGGCCGCCGCGCCAGATCGCGCCGCTCGACGGTGACGCGATCGGCGCTATTCGCGCGTGCAGCCGCCTGGCCGAGCGCCTTCGCCGCCTCGGCATCGCCTTCGACGGCATGGACCGGCGCACGCGCCGCCAGTGCGAAGCTGAAGGTGCCGACGCCGGCGTAGAGATCGGCGACGCGACGCGGCGCGCCGACGGCGTCGAGCACCAATCCGCTCAGGACAGTGTCGGCCTCACCGCTCGCCTGGAGGAAGGCGTCGGCCGGCAGGTCGACGGCGACGCCGGCGAAGACCGCGCGCACCGGCCGACGCTGCGCCACCGGCGCGAAGGCATGATCGGCGCGCCACGATAGCCGCGCGAGGTCCTGCTCGGCGGCGAAGCGCGCCAGCGCCTCGAGTGTTTCGAGGTCGGGCGCCTTCGGCAGCTCGAGCACCACGTCGACACCGGCGTCGCCGAGCGTCAGGCTGGCCGCGGCCGTGCCCTTTTTCGGCAGCAGCGCGGCGGCCAGCCGGCGCAGCGGCTCGACCAGCGCGAAGAGCGCCGGATGCAGCACGTGGCATTCGCGCATGTCGACGATGGCGTGGCTCATCCGGCCGTGAAAGCCGGCGACTGTCGCGCCATCACGCGCCAGCGCCAGCCGCGCGCGGCGGCGCGTGCCGGGCGCGAGCCGCCGCAACGGCGCGATGTCGACCTTCGCGAAGCCGTGCTGCGCCAGCGCGCCGGTGAGCCAGCCGAGCTTCGCCGCCGCATAGGCCTCGACCGATAGATGCTGCAAGGCACAGCCGCCGCAGCTGCCGAAATGCGCGCAGACCGGCGCGGCGCGCGCGCCAGCGGCCAGCAGCGCGACGATCTCGCCCCGCCGCTCGCCCTTCGCCGTCGACAGCTGCACGCGGACGCGATCGCCGGGCGCGGCGAACGGGACATAAACGGTCTTGCCGTCGTGATGCGCAACGCCATCGCCGCGCACGCCGACGCTTTCGATGGCGAGCTCGATCTCGTCCGCCATCAGGCTCGCTCGGCCGCGACGAGGAACTCGACGTTGCCCTCGGGCCCGCGGATCGGGCTTTCGACGATGCCGAGCACACGCCAGCCCTGCGCGGTGAGCCAGGCGGCGATGCGATCGCAGACCTCGCGATGGAGCGCCGGATCGCGCACCACGCCGCCCTTGCCGACGCGATCGGGGCCGACCTCGAATTGCGGCTTGATCAGCGCGACCAGCCGCGCGCGCGGCTTGGTCAGCGCGAGCGGCGCCGGCAGCACGGTCTCGAGGCCGATGAAGCTCGCGTCGCAGACCACCAGATCGACCGGCTCCGGCACCTGCGCATGCGTCAGATGGCGGGCGTTGGTGCGTTCCAAGAGCACGACGCGCGGATCGTTGCGCAGCGACCACGCGAACTGGCCGAAGCCGACGTCGACGGCATAGACGCGCGCCGCGCCGCGCTGCAGCAGCACATCGGTGAAGCCGCCGGTCGACGCGCCGATGTCGAGCGCAACGAGGCCGCGCGGATCGATCCGGAAATGGTCGAGACCGTGCGCGAGCTTGACGCCGCCGCGCGAGACCCACGGATGGTCCTTGCCGCGGACCTCAATCGGCGCGTCGATGCCGAGCGTCGCGCCCGGCTTGTCGAGGCGCTTCTCGCCACTGAACACGGTGCCGGCGAGAATCAGCGCCTGCGCCTTGGCGCGGGTCGGCGCCAGGCCGCGCTCGACCAGCAGTTGATCGAGACGGTGTTTATCGGTCACGTGGCTGCCACGCTGCAGGAATGCCATGCGTGCTTCGAGACGCGCTGCTGCGCAGCGCTCCTCAGCATGAGGTCGATTGGTGATGGCACACGAAAACGTTCCTCAGCCTGAGGAGCCCGCAAAGCGGGCGTCTCGAAGGCCGCACCACGCCGATCCAGCCGAACTGTGACTACGCGCGCGCCGACCGCTCAACGGACGCGCGGCCGAGCGCCACCAGCGCCGTCTGCTTGATGTGGCGCGCGTTGAGGCCGGCCTCGTCGTATTGCTTCGCCGGCGAGTCGTGGTCGATGAAGCGGTCGGGCAGTACCAGCGGCCGCACCTTGAGACCCTGGTCGAGCAGCCCGGCATGCGCGAGGTGATGCAGCACGTGGCTGGCGAAGCCGCCGATGGCGGCCTCCTCGACCGTGATCAGCACCTCGTGCTCGCGCGCCAGGCGCTCGATCAGATCGGTATCGAGCGGCTTGGCGAAGCGCGCGTCGGCCACCGTGGTCGACAGGCCGAGATGGGCGAGCTCGTCGGCGGCCTTGAGCGCCTCCTGGAGGCGCGTGCCGAGGCTGAGGATGGCGATCGAATTGCCCTCGCGCAGGATGCGGCCTTTTCCGATGGGAAGCACTTCGCCCTTCGCGGGAAGCGCGACACCGACGCCCTCGCCGCGCGGATAGCGCAGCGCCGAGGGCGCGTCGTCGATCGCCGCCGCGGTCGCCACCATGTGCATGAGCTCGGCCTCGTCGGCCGCGGCCATGATGACGAAGTGCGGCAGGCAGCCGAGATAGGCGAGATCGAATGAGCCCGCGTGCGTGGCGCCGTCGGCGCCGACGAGGCCGGCGCGGTCCATGGCGAAGCGCACCGGCAGCTTCTGGATGGCGACGTCGTGCACCACCTGGTCGTAGGCGCGCTGGAGGAAGGTCGAATAGATCGTGGCGAAGGGCTTCAATCCTTCGCACGCCAGACCGGCCGCGAAGGTCACGCCATGCTGCTCGGCGATACCGACGTCGAAGCAGCGGTCGGGAAAGCGCTCGGCGAACTTGTCGAGGCCGGTGCCCGACGGCATCGCCGCGGTGATGGCGACGATCTTGTCGTCGCGCTCGGCCTCGGCGATCAGCGCCTTGGCGTAGACCGCGGTGTAGGACGGCGCCGCCGCCTTGCCCTTGACCTGCGCGCCGGTCGCGACATCGAACTTGACGACGCCGTGGTACTTGTCGGCGGCGGCCTCGGCGGGCGCATAGCCGTGGCCCTTCTGCGTCACGACATGGACCAGCACCGGGCCCTCGTTGTCGCTGTCGCGCAGGTTCTTCAGCACCGGCAACAGGTGGTCGAGGTTGTGGCCGTCGATCGGCCCGACATAGAAGAAGCCGAGCTCCTCGAACAGCGTGCCGCCGGTGACCATGCCGCGCGCGTATTCGTCGGCGCGGCGCGCCGCCTTGGCGAGGCCGCGCGGAAAGCGCTTGGCCATGGCCGCGCCGAGCTGGCGCAGGCTGCGATAGGGCTTCGACGACAACAGGCGCGACAGATACGCACTCATCGCGCCGACCGGCGGCGCGATCGACATGTCGTTGTCGTTGAGGATCACGATCAGGCGCGAATTCATCGCGCCGGCGTTGTTCATCGCCTCGTAGGCCATGCCGGCGCTCATCGCGCCGTCGCCGATCACGGCGATGACGTTGTTGCTGCGGCCCTGGAGATCGCGACCGACCGCCATGCCGAGGCCGGCCGAGATCGACGTCGAGCTGTGCGCGGCGCCGAACGGATCGTATTCGCTCTCGCTGCGCCGGGTGAAGCCAGACAGGCCGCCACCCTGGCGCAGGGTGCGAATCCGGTCGCGGCGTCCCGTGATGATCTTGTGCGGATAGGCCTGATGGCCGACGTCCCAGATCAAGCGGTCCGTCGGCGTGTCGAAGACGTAGTGCAGCGCGACCGTGAGCTCGACCACGCCGAGGCCCGCGCCCAGGTGGCCGCCGGTGACCGAAACGGCATCGACCAGCTCGCGGCGCAGCTCGTCGGCGAACTGGCGCAGCTGGCCTTCTTCCAGCTTGCGCAGGTCGGCCGGCGTGTTGACTTGATCCAGGAGAGGCGTCAGGTCATTGCGCAGCAGCGGCGTGCTCATGGTTCTCGCGGAGTCGTTGGTCGGAATCCCTCACCCGCGCCCTGGCGCGGCCCTGATGCGAAGACTAAACACAGAACGGCAAAATTAGCAATTTCGTTGCTTGCCGGAACCATGATTTGGCCTCATTTTGCCGTAGGTTAGGCCCACTGGTCGGCCGGCGATTTCCGCGTATAATGCGCCGCAACACGACGGGCGGCGATCACCGTCTCCCGGAGAGCGAGGTTTTGAATGCGCGTCGTACTGGCTCAGCCACGTGGATTCTGCGCCGGCGTCGAGCGCGCCATCGACATCGTCGAGCGCGCCATCGAGAAGTACGGACCGCCGATCTACGTCCGGCACGAGATCGTGCATAACAGGCATGTCGTCGAGCGACTCAGGGCGAAGGGCGCGCATTTCGTCGACGAGCTCGACGAGATTCCGCCCGGCAGCGTCACCATCTTCAGCGCCCACGGCGTCTCGAGCGCCGTCCAGGACGCCGCGGCCAGCCGCAGCCTGCCGGTGATCGACGCGACCTGCCCGCTGGTCTCCAAGGTGCACAGCGAGGGCCAGCGCTATGCCGCGCAGGGCCGCGAGATCGTGCTGGTCGGCCATGCCGGCCATCCCGAGATCGAAGGCACGATGGGCCGCATCAACGGCAAGGTGCACCTGATCTCGCGCGCCGGGGAAGTCGCCGGCCTCAAGGTCAGCAATCCGCACAAGCTCGCCTTCATCACGCAGACCACGCTGTCGGTCGACGACACCAAGGCGGTGATCGACGCGCTGCGCCAGCGCTTTCCCGACATCGTCGGGCCCGACACCAAGGACATCTGCTACGCCACGCAGAACCGCCAGCGCGCGGTGCGGGAACTGGCGCAGCAGGTCGACGTTGTGCTGGTCGTGGGCGCCGCCAACAGCTCGAACTCCAACCGGCTGCGCGAGATCGCCGCCGAGCAGGGCGTCAAGGCCTACCTGGTGGCCGACGCCGACGCGCTCGATCCCGCCTGGGTCAAGGGCGCCAAGGCGGTCGGCATCACCGCGGGCGCCTCGGCGCCGGAGGAGCTGGTGCAGAACCTGATCGCGCGGCTCAAGCAGCTGAGCGACGTCGAGTGCGAGAAGTTGCCCGGCATCACCGAGAACGTGCGCTTCCGCATGCCCCCCGAGCTCGCCGAAACCGCCGGCTGAGAGCCCCGAACGAGAGAGAGGTCACATCCCGTGTCCGTTCCGCTCAACCAGATGATCCGCGTCGGCGCCTACGTGATGAAGCAGCGCCTGACGGGCGTCGAGCGCTATCCACTCGTGCTCATGCTCGAGCCGCTGTTCCGCTGCAACCTGGCCTGCGCCGGCTGCGGCAAGATCGACTATCCCGACAAGATCCTGAACCAGCGCCTGTCGGTCGCGGAGTGCCTCGAAGCGGTCGACGAATGCGGCGCGCCGGTGGTGTCGATCGCCGGCGGCGAGCCCCTGCTCCACCGCGAGATCGAGCAGATCGTCGAGGGCATCATCGCGCGCAAGAAATTCGTCTATCTCTGCACCAATGCGCTGCTGCTCGAGAAGAAGATCGACCGCTTCAAGCCGAACCCCTATTTCGTCTGGTCGATCCATCTCGACGGCGACCGCGAGATGCACGACCACTCGGTGTGCGAGAAAGGCGTCTACGACAAGGCGGCGGCGGCGATCAAGCTGGCGAAGTCGCGCGGCTTCCGCGTCAACATCAACTGCACGCTGTTCGACGGCGCACAGCCCGAGCGCGTCGCGCGCTTCTTCGACACAATGATGGAAGCCGGGCTCGACGGCATCACCGTGTCGCCGGGCTACGCCTACGAGCGCGCGCCGGACCAGGCGCACTTCCTCAACCGGCGCAAGACCAAGGAGCTGTTCCGCGGCATCTTCCGCCACAAGAACGGCACCAAGTGGTCGTTCAGCCAGTCGGGTCTGTTCCTCGACTTCCTCGCCGGCAACCAGTCCTATCATTGCACGCCGTGGGGCAACCCGACGCGCAACGTCTTCGGCTGGCAGCGGCCGTGCTATCTGCTCGGCGAGGGCTTTGCCAAGACGTTCAAGGAGCTGATGGCGAGCACCGACTGGGACGCCTACGGCACCGGCAACTACGAGAAATGCGCCGAGTGCATGGTGCACTCGGGCTACGAGGCGACTGCGGTGGTCGACGCCGTGAAGCGGCCGCTCAAGGCGCTCGGCGTCGCGCTGCGCGGCGTCAAGACCGAGGGCGAGATGGCGCCCGAGATCGCCCTGGACAAGCAACGCCCGGCCGAATACGTCTTCTCGCGCCACGTCGACGAGGCGATGGAGCGCCTCGACACCGCCGCCGAGTAACGCGGATGTGAACGGAACGCCGGAAAGGCCGGGCCCGTCCCGGCCTTTTTCGTCGGCGGCCCACGACGATTTGCGTGAACGACGGCGGCCACGCCGGCGTAGAATCGCTGCATCCAAGGGAGCGTTCCCGTGCGCCGCATCGTTGCCGCGTCGGTCGTGCTGTCGGTCATTGGTTCCGCGCTGGTCGCGTGCGGCCCCGCGCCCCAGCGCGAATGGCCGATCTGGACCAGCGGCGATATCTATTACAACCTCGAGTCTCCGCCCGCTCCCGGTCCGCGCTAAAGGAGAGCGTCGCCATGGCGAAACCATCGCTTGCCATTCTCATCGTCGCACTGAGCTTCGCGCTCGCCGCCTGTCGCGGCGCCGAGGAGCCGCAGATCACGCACTGGTACGGCGGAACCGCGGTCACGACCGGCGCGTGTACGAGGATCCGACCTGGTATCAGGTGCCCGGCGACAAGTGACGGTGGCTAGGCGTTGTGGTTGATGGTGCCGGCGGCGCTCAGGTCGTAGCCGCCGAGCGTCTGCGCCTTCTCGGCGAATTCGGGCGTGCGGGCGAAGCGCAGCAGCTTCTGCACCGGCGGCTCGAAATAGTCGCGCCGCCGTATCGCCAGGTCGAAGCGCTCCCAGCGCAGCGGCACGAAACCGAGCTTGTGGCGCTGGGCGACGGCGCGCACGGCAATGCCGACGTCCGCCTTGCCGTCGAGGATCGCAGCCGCGATGTCGGTCTCGGTCAGCGCGGGTTGCGTCGGACCGGGCAGGTCTTCGAGCCGCAGCTTCGCCTCGGCGAGGAGGTGGCGCAGCAGCACCTGGGCGCCCGCGCCTTCCTGGCGACGCAGCACGCGGACGCCGCCGCGGCCGAGATCGGCGGGCGATGCGACGTGGCGCGGATTGTCGCGCGCGACGACGAGGCCCTGCTCGCGCTTCGCCCATTCGACCAGCACGACATCGGCGAGGCCGCCGAGCACCTGCACCGCCGGCACATTGTACTCACCGCTCGCCGGATCGAGCAGATGGATGCCGGCGACCACCGCCTTGTTGGCGACCAGCCGCTTGAGGCCGTCCTCGCTGCCGCCCGCCAGCATCGCCAACTCCGAGCCCGACTCGCGCAGCGCCCACTCGAGCAGCGGATCGTGGCTGCCGGCGGCGACCGGCGGCGCCGGATGGAGGTCGGGACCGGCAAACTCGGTCTGCCGCATCACCCAGAGGTCGATTAGCTGGCGCGGAAAGAGCAGCTTCCCGGTGACGCGGGAGCACGGAATCTGCTTGGTGCGCACCAGCTCGTAGATGGTGCGCTCCTTCAACCGCAGGTAATCGGCGACCTCGCTGGTGCTGAGAAACTCGCGCATGAACGCTCTGGCACCAATATGCATGCGCTGCCAGGATTTACGCCAGCACGCACTTCTGGCGGCCCCGTGCAACCGCTTTGCGTGGGCAGGTCCGTGGTATTCCAGGATAAAAAAACTGTTAGCCCTGCGCGCGAATACGCATTACCCAAATAGGGCCGGTTTTCTCATGGAGTGGACCGGCGGGGACAAAAAAGCCAGATACATCTCGGAGGAAAGCCAATGTCGTTTCTCGATAAGAGCCGGACGGTCGCGCCGCCGGGCTACAGCCGGTGGTTGATACCTCCGGCGGCGCTGTGCGTGCATCTCTGCATCGGGCAGGCCTACGCGTTCAGCGTGTTCAACCTGCCGATGACCAAGCTGATCGGCATCACCAAGTCGGCGCCGGGCGACTGGAACATTCCCGAGCTCGGCTGGATTTTCACCATCGGCATCGTCATGCTCGGCCTCTCGGCCGCAGTCTTCGGCCGCTGGGTCGAGGAAGGCGGACCGCGCCGCGCCATGTTCACGGCGGCCTGCTGCTTCGGCGGCGGGTTCCTGATCTCGGCCTTCGGCGTCGCCGTCCATAACATCTGGGTGATCTATCTCGGCTACGGCTTCATCGGCGGCTGCGGCCTCGGCATCGGCTACATCTCGCCGGTATCCACCCTGATCAAATGGTTCCCGGACCGGCCCGGCATGGCCACCGGCATGGCGATCATGGGCTTCGGCGGCGCCGCCTTCATCGCCGCGCCGCTCTCGGTCTGGCTGATGAGCAAGTTCACCACCGCGACGCATATCGGCGTGATGGAGAGCTTCGTCGTCCTGGGCGTCGTCTACTTCTGCTTCATGTGCGTCGGTGCAGTCCTCGTCAAGATTCCGGCGCCGGGCTGGAAGCCCGAAGGCTGGACCGCGCCGTCGACGCCGAAGAAGCTCATCACCGACAAGAACGTCTACGTCTACCAGGCGCTCAAAACACCGCAGTTCTGGTTCATCTGGGTCGTGCTGTGCATGAACGTGTCCGCCGGCATCGGCGTGCTCGGGCAGGCTTCGGCCATGATCCAGGAAATGTTCCCGGGCAAGGTCACCGTGGTGGCGGCGGCTGGTTTCGTCGGATTGATGAGCCTGTTCAACATGGGCGGACGCTTCGTCTGGGCCTCGATCTCGGACTACCTCGGCCGTAAGAACACCTATTTCGTGTTCTTCCTGCTCGGTATCGGCTGCTATTTGTCGGTGCCCTATAGCGGCGCGGTCGGCAGCGTCGTCCTGTTCGTGGCCGCCTACGCGCTGGTGTTCAGCATGTACGGCGGTGGGTTCTCGACCGTGCCGGCCTATCTCAAGGATATGTTCGGCACGCGTTACGTGGGCGCCATCCACGGCATGCTGATCACCGCCTGGTCGGCGGCGGGCATCATCGGCCCGGTGCTGGTGAACTACATCCGCCAGTACAACCTCGATCACGGCGTCCCCAAGGCAGACGCGTACAACAACACCATGTACGTGTTGGCGAGCCTGCTGGTCGTTGGCTTCTTCGCGAATCTTATGGTGAAGGCCGTCCACGAACGGCATCACATGAAGCACGAGCAGGCCGATGCCATGGGCATGGCGGATTAAGGGAGAACGGACATGGCAAGACAACATCAAGCAAGCGACAACGGCATCAAGCTGCTGCTCGCCTGGGGCTTCGTCGGCATTCCCCTCGGCTGGGGCGTGATCCAGACGCTCATCAACGCGATGAAACTGTTCCAGTAATCGTCGTTTCGTCGAGCGGAGGGCCGCCCCATCGGGCGGCCCGTTTGCTTTCGGGGCTAGAGAACGCCGCGCAGCACCGCGAGCGCTGCGCGTAATGCCGCGAGCGCGCGCCGCGTGTCGCGCGCCGTGGCCACCAGGTCGGGAATCTGTCCCGGCTGCCGCAACAACGATCCCAGCACCCGGCCGGGCGCGGTCCGGCCCGACGGATGCAGCCCGACCAGTGCCGCCGCCGGCAGGCCGCGCGTCGCCGGATCGGCGACGGCGCGCAGCACCACGAACGGTTTGCCGGCAGCGCGGGCCGCGCGCGCGACATGAATCGATTCGAGATCGACGGCGACCGCACCATGGCGCGCGTGATGCGCCGCCTTGGCCTGACCCGTCGCGACGACGACTTCGAGGCCGAGCACGTCGCCGGTCTCGGCATGCAGCCCCGCCTCCGCGAGCGCGGCGAGTGCGCGACGATGGAGATCGCGATCGACGTCCAGCCGCTCGCTGCGCCCGGTGATCACCGCGCGCGGCAACAGCAGCGCTCCCGGCGCGAGACGCGGCGCCAATCCGCCGGCGATGCCGAAGCTGAGCAATCCGTCGGCGGCTTCGGCTGCACGCGCGGCCAGCGCATGGCCTCGGACAGCATCGCCGGCGGTGGCAAACGCCTCGATGCCGAAGCGCCGCGCGAGCCGCACCTCCGCCGCGAAGCCGCAGAGCGCCGCGAGGCGCATCACATGCCGTAGGTCGTACGGCGTGCGCCGTCGCGACGCAACGCGCGGTAGCGCGCGAGCGCCCACAGCGGGAAATACGCGCGATAGCCGTGATAGCGGAGATAGAAGACGCGCGGAAAGCCGACCGCCGTGTACCACGCTTCGTCCCACAAGCCGTGCGGCTGCTGCGCCTTCACCAGATAGTCCACGCCGCGCGCGACCGCCGGATTGTCGATCTCGCCCGCCGCCATGAGGCCGAGCAACGCCCAGGCGGTCTGCGACGCCGTGCTAGCCTTGCCTTCGCCGCGCGGCCGGTCGCGCCAGTAGGACGCGCCATCCTCGCCCCAGCCGCCGTCGGCGCGCTGCTTGGTGACCAGCCATGCCACCGCGCGGCGGATCATCGCGTCGCTCGGATCGATGCCGGCGACGTTGAGCGCGCACAGCACCGACCACGTGCCGTAGATGTAGTTGGTGCCCCAGCGGCCGAACCACGAGCCGTCGGGCAGCTGGGTGCGGCGCAGGTACTCGAGGCCGCGGGCGAAGGCGTCGCCCTTGTCGCCGCGCTGCGCCAGCAGCGAGAGACAGCGTGCGCTCACGTCCTCGGTCGGCGGATCGAGCAGCGCGCCGTGATCGGCGAAGGGAATGTAGTTGAGATAATAATACTCGTTGTCGGCGTCGAAGGCCGCCCAGCCACCTGTGCGGCACTGCATGCCGATGAGCCATTCGCTCGCACGCGCGACCGCCTCGCGCCATTTGAGCCGGTCGGCGCGGTCGAGCGCCATCGCGACGACGGCGGTGTCGTCGAGATCGGGATAATGCGGGTTGGCATATTGGAAGGCCCAGCCGCCAGGCCGAACGTCCGGCCGCCACGCCGCCCAGTCACCCGGCAGATCGAGCACCTGGCGCGGCACCAGCCATTCAAGACCGCGGCACGCCGATGCCACGTGGTCGCGATCGCCCGCCTCGAGCAGCGCGTGCGCCGCCAGCGCGGTGTCCCACACCGGCGACAGGCACGGCTGGCAATACGACCGCCCCGGCGCGCGGACCACCAGCTTGCGCAGCGCCGACCGGGCGATGCGCACCGCCGGCTCGTCCTTGGCGTAGCCGAGGCACTCGAACATCATCACCGAATTGGCGATCGCGGGATAAATCCCGCCGAGACCGTCGTCGCCGCTGAGGCGCTCGGTAACGAAGCTCACGGCGGCGTCGATCGCGCGGCGGCGCGGACTGGCTGGCATGTAGGGCTCGACGAGGCGCAGCGCGTCGTCGATGCGGTTGAACACCCAGGCCCAGGGCGAGCCGGAGGCGCGCGGCGGCGCCGCCTGCGTGCCGGGCGCGAACAGCTCGCGCACCGTGACGCCGCGCGGATTCTTCGCGCGCGGCTTCAGCGCCATAAGCACCAGCAGCGGCACGATCACGGTGCGCGACCAGTACGACACCTTGCTCAGATGGAACGGGAACCAGCGCGGCAGGACCATGATCTCGACCGGCATCTCCGGCACCGCCGTCCACGGCAATTCGCCGAACAACGCGAGCTGGATGCCGGTGAAGACGTTGCTGTGCGCCGCGCCGCCGCGCGCGAGGATCGCCGCGCGCGCCCGCGCCATGTGCGGCGCGTCGGGCGGATCGCCGACGGCCTTGAGCGCGAAGTAGGCCTTCACCGTCGCCGAGAGGTTGACGTCGCCGCCGTGGAACAACGGCCAGCCGCCGTGCTCGCCCTGAACGGCGCGCAGATAGACGGCGAAGTCGCGCTGCAGATCGTCGTCGATCTCGCCGAGGTAGTGCTGCAGCAGGATGTATTCGGCCGGGATCGTCGCGTCGGCTTCGAGCTCGTAGCACCAGTGGCCGTCGGCGCGCTGGTGTCCGATCAACGCAGCGGCGGCGCGCTCCACCGCCCGGTCGAGAGTCGAGGCCGGAGCGGCGCACGCGCGGGAGTCGGTCGTGGCGGCGTCGGACATCAGCGACTGGGGCGCGGTTCGAAGGATTGCGAAAGCGGCGCTACCTTGGACCGAGCGTTTCCGGCGCTCAAGGGCTTTTCCGCCGCATTTTCGCGGTCGGCGCCGAGCAGCGCCGCAGCCGAAAAGCCCGACCGGATCGCGCCCTCGATCGTCGCCGGCAGGCCGGTATCGGTCCAATCGCCGGCCAGCGCCAGATTGCGCCAGCGCGTGCGCGCGCCGGGCCGACGCAAAGCCTGCTCCGGCGTCGCCGCGAAGGTGGCGCGGCGCTCGCGCACGATGCGGACCGCTGGCACCGGCTCGGACGGCAGCTCGTAGGCGGCAGCGACGTCGCGCCACAGCGTCGCGGCGAGTTCGTCCTCCGACGCGTCGAGCAGCCGGTCGGCGGCGCTGACCGTGACCGACAGCACGCCGACTTTGCGGAACGCCCATTCCGCGGTGCCGCCGATGATGCCGACGAAGAACGGCGAATCGTCCGGCGCGGCGATGCGATAATGGGCATTGAGGATGGCGCAGTATTGATCGGGCGCGACGAGATCGGGCACGAGGCGCGACGCCACCGGCGCGGTCACCGCCAGCACGACGTCGTCATCGTCCGCCAGCGCCTCGCCGCTGCCCTCGAAATCGAGCGCCGTCGCGCGGTCGTCGGAAAACGCGATGCCGCGCAGCCGCGCGCCGAAGCGGACGACGGCGCCGGCGCGACCGAGTCGCGCCAATGCCGGATCGACCAGCGTTTCCGACAGGCCCTGGCGCGGCACCAGCGGCGTGCACGCTTCGCCGCCGGCGCCAATGCTTTCGGCCAGAACATGCGCGAGCAAAACCGCCGACGCCTGTTCGAGGGGCGTGTTGAGCGCCGCGACCGCGAGCGGCTGCCACAGCCGGCGGAAGATTGTCGTGCCGGGCGCGAGAATATCGGTGACGCGATCACCCGGCCGCGCGCGGCGCAGCGCGAGCGCCTTCAGGTAATCGCCGAGCGTGGTGCCGGGCACCCGCCGCGCCGGCGACGCCATCCACCACGGCACGCGGCCCCGATTGAGCCGCAGCACCCAACGCTCGCCAGTGGCGCGGTCGAGAAAGGGATAGACCGGCACGCCGGGTCCGGTCAGCGTGCCGCGTGCGCCGACGGCGTCGATGAAGCTCAGCGCCGACCGGTTGCCTGCGATGAGCAGATGGTTGCCGTTGTCGATGCGGCAACCGAGCGCCTGATCGAAATAGGAGCGCGCGCGGCCGCCGGCCTGCGGCGCCGCCTCGTGCAGCGTCACGGCCCGGCCGGCCGCGGCGAGCCGCACCGCGGCGGCGAGCCCCGCCATGCCAGCGCCGACGACGTGAACGCGGCCGCTCATAGCAGGCCGTAACGCAGCGCGTACCACAGCTTCAACGGCGCCGGCACGCTCACGCGCGCGTCGATCCGCCGCCAGCCGCGCCGTTCCAGGCGCGTCAGGATGTCGGCATAGACGGCGCCCATGACCGCCGCCGGCCGCATCGTGCCCCGCGGACACACCGCCATGGCGCGTTGCGCCTCGGCGAAACGCTCGTGCGCCATCGCCGCGACGGCGGCGCAGACCGGACCAAGGTTGGGATGCGCGAGCACGGCAGCGGGCTCGCGCGCGGCGATGCCGCTCCGCTCGAGCAGCTCGCGCGGCAGATAGAGCCGGCCGCGTGCGCCGTCTTCGGCGAGGTCGCGCAGGATATTGGTGAGCTGCAAGGCGCGGCCGAGCGCATTGGCGACGCGATCGGCCTGATCGCCGGGCGCGCCGAAGATGCGCGCCGACAGCCGGCCGACGGCGGCGGCGACGCGATCGCAGTAGAGATCGAGTTCGGCGAGCGACGGCGCGCGGATGTCGGCGCGCGCGTCCATCTCCATGCCTTCGATGACGCCGATGAAGTCCTCGCGGCGGAGGGCATAGGTCGTCGCGGCTTCGGCCAGGGCGCGCATCAGCGGATCGCCGGGCTGACCGGCATAAAACGCGTCGACCGCGCGGCGCCAGCCCGCCAGCGCCGCCAGTTTGACGGCAGGCGCATCGTCGCTGTCGGCGATATCGTCGACCGCGCGGCAGAAGGCATAGATCGCGAACATCGCCTCGCGGCGCGGCCTGGGCAAAAAGCGCATCGCCCAATAGAACGAAGTCTTGGCGGCGGCGACTTGCGCCTTGATGTCGGCGCGCTCGCCAGCCGCCGGTTGCGCCAGCGCGTTCACGACCGGCCGCCGCGCACGACGCCGATCAGCGTCGCGAGCACGAAGTCGACCGGGCTGAGCTTGACCCGCATCGCCAGCGGATCGCCGCGCCGCAGCCGCGCGGACAGGCGGGCTGCGAGCGCGACGATGGCGGCGCATTCGCGGCTGAGACCGGGACTCTTCACCGCAGCCGGCAGCGCGCGCGCCGTGGCGATCAGCGCGTCGGTGCCGTCGAGCAACCGGTCGATGACGCGGCGCAATCCCGGACTCGACGCCGCGGCCCGCAAATCCTCGACGCGCACGCCTTCCGCATGGAGCCACGGCTCGGGCAGATAGACGCGATCGAGCCGGCGATAGTCCTCCGCGCAATCCTGCAGATGGTTCAGCACCTGGAGCGCGTCGCACAGCGCGTCGCTGGGCTCCCAGGTGGCGCGGCTCTCGCCGTGCAGGTCGAGCAGCTGGCGGCCAACCGGCGCGGCGGAATAGCGGCAATAATTCATCAGGTCGTCCCAGTCGCGGTACCGCAGCTTGGTCGCATCCTGCTTGAACGCCGTGAGCACATCGTGACAGTGCTGCGCCGTCACGCCGGTGGCGCGCAGGCTCGAGCGCATCGCCACCGCCGACGGCGCGTCGTCGGTCCCGTCTTGATTGCTGGTCGCGCCGTCGAGCACGGCACCCATGCGCTCGAGCCGCCGCACCTTCTCCGCCGCCGGCAGATCGCCGTTGTCGGCGATGTCGTCTGCCTCGCGCGCGAAGCGATAGAAGGCGTGCACGTGCGGACGCAGCTCGCGCCGGATGAGCCAAGAGCCGACCGGGAAATTCTCGTCGTGACGCCCCTTGCCCGAGGGCGTCTCGATTGCGCCGCTCACCGCCGGCTGTGCCATGACACCCGACCTTTCCACTCGCCGCCGCGGCCGCGCCAATGGCGCCATGCCGAGGCGATCGTCGCCGCCAAATAGACCGTGGCGATCACCGGCAGCAACGTGGCGCACAGCACGCTCACGCCGTAAAAGCGCAGCATCGGCACGTAGCTGACGGTCATCGCGATCCAAGCGACGAGCGCGAGCACGGTCGCGAGACCGCCCGCCGGCAGCGCGAAGATCGGCGCCAGGAACGTGAGGCCGAGCGCCACCACCGTCCCGATCAGCATCAGCACTGAGTAGCCGAGCTGGGCGTAGGCGGTGCGCGCGATCATGTTCCAGATCGTCGCAAAGCCCGGATAGACCCGCAGGCTTCGCGTCTCGCGAGTAAATCCGAGCCAGATGCGGCCGCCGCGCTTCACCGCGCGCGCCAGCGCGCAATCGTCGATCAGCTCGCCCTTCACCGCTTCGAATCCGCCGATGCGCTCGAACGCCGCGCGCTGCATCAGCATGCAGCCGCCCGCCGCCGCCGCGATGCGCTTGCGCGGATCATTCGACCACGCGAAGGGATAGACCATGGCGAAGAAGTAGGCGAAGGCCGGAATCATGAAGCGCTCCGCCAGCGAGCGGCAATGGAGGCGGACCATGAGGGAGACGAGGTCGCAGCCGGTCGCGATCCGCGCGGCAAGCTCCGCCAGGTTGCGCGAATGGTGCGCGATGTCGGCGTCGGTGAAGAGGTAGAGCTCCGGAGCGCCGCCCTCGCCCGCCACGCGCACGCCTTCCGACAGCGCCCACAGCTTGCCGGTCCAGCCCTCGGGCAGCGGCCGCGCCGCGACCACGCGCAGCCGGTCGGCCATGCCCAGCGTCGCTGCCGCATCGCGCGCGATCTGCACGGTCCCGTCGGTGCTTTCGTCGTCGACCAGCACGACCGAGAACGCGCCCGGATACTCCTGCTTCAGCAGCGACGTCACGGCCGCGCCGACCGTCGCCGCCTCGTCGCGCGCCGGCACGATCGCGGTGACGCGCGGCCAGGTCTTGGGCGTCGGCGCGGGCTTCGCGATGCGCGGCACCCAGAACAGGCCACGGCCGAGCAGCAGATAGCTCCAAACCAGGAGCGCGAGCAGGGCGAAGAAGCGCACGCCGCTCATCGCGCCATCCCGGCCTGGCGGAACCAGGCGACGGCATCGGCCAGGCCTTCGCGCGCCGGCCGCGGATGATAGCCGAGCTCGCGCTCGGCCTTGGCCGACGAGAAGAACATCTTGTGCCGCGCCATCCGCAGCCCCTCGCGGGTGGCGAACGGTTCGCGCCCGATGAGCCGGCCGAGCACCTCCTCGACGACAGCCACCGGCCACACCAGCGCCGCCGGCACCTGGATCGTGGGCGGCTTGCGGCCGACGACGGCTGCGATCAGGCGCAGGATCTCACCGAGCGTCAGATTCTCGCCGCCGAGGATATAGCGCTCGCCGACACGTCCCTTCTCCTCCGCCAGCAGATGGCCGCGCGCGACATCGTCGACGTGAACGACGTTGAGGCCGGTGTCGACGTAAGCCGGCATGCGGCCGGAGGCGGCCTCGACGATGATTCGGCCGGTCGGCGTGGGCTTGACGTCGCGCGGGCCGACCGGCGTCGACGGATTGACGATCACCGCGGGCAGATTGCGCGCGCGCACCAGGTCGCGCACCGCCGCCTCGGCGAGGAATTTCGACCGCTTGTAGTGACCAATCATGTCGGCAAGCGCGCTCGGCGTGGTCTCGTCCGCGATCTTGCCGTCGGCGCGCCAGCCCAACGTGGCGACGCTGCTGGTGTAGACGACGCGCTCGACGCCCGCCGCGAGCGCCGCCTCCATCAGGCTGCGTGTGCCCTCGACGTTGACGTCGTACATCGCCTGCGGCTCGCGTACCCACAGCCGGTAATCGGCGGCGACGTGGTAGAGCGCGCCGCAGCCTTCGAGCGCGGCGGCGAGCGAGGTCGGCTCGGTCAGCGAGCCGAAGCGCAGCTCGACGGCGAGGCCCTCGACATTGCGGCGATCGCTCGACGGGCGCAGCAGCGCGCGAACCTTGCGGCCGGCGGCGAGCAGCGCGCGGACGACAGCCGCGCCGACGAAGCCCGACGCGCCGGTGACGAGCACGGGCCTGTCGCTTTGAGGCATGGCGATGTCCGGAAGTTGCTCCTAGCAGGCTGCTGAAAAACGTTTTTGGACGCGAGAAGACGCAACATTGATTCGCATGGCGACCAGTTCACGCAAGAACGATTCGCGAGAGGGCTCTCGATGATTCTTATGTTGCGTGATTCGGCTTCGCATCAGAGTTTTTCAGCAGCCTGCTAGACCGCCGCCACGCGCGGCGCGTTCGGCCTGGCGCGGCTGGCGACGAAGCCCGCCGCCGCCGCGCGCGCCTCGCGATCGAGCGCGATGACGTCGTCGAGGCCCTTGATCCGCCGGTCCGGCAGGAGGTCGAGCGACCGCTCGACGATCTCCGCGACCTCGAGAAAGCCGATGCGGCGATCGAGGAAGGCCGCGACCGCGACCTCGTTGGCGGCGTTCAAGACGCAGGGCGCGCCGCCGCCCGCCTCCATCGCCGCCCGCGCCAGGCGGAGCGCCGGAAAGCGCGCCGGATCGGGCGCCTCGAAGGTGAGGCGGCCGAGCTTGGCGAGATCGAGCCGCGGACTCGGCGCCGGAATGCGGCGCGGCCAGCCGAGCGTATTGGCGATCGGCGTGCGCATGTCGGGCGAGCCAAGCTGCGCCAGAACCGAGCCATCGGTGTAGTAGACCAAGCCGTGCACCACCGATTGCGGATGCACGACCACCTCGATCTGGCGCGAGCTCAGGCCGAAGAGATGATGCGCCTCGATCACCTCGAGGCCCTTGTTCATCATCGTCGCGGAATCGACCGAGATCTTGGCGCCCATGCGCCAGTTGGGATGGGCCACCGCCTGCTCCGGCGTAACGTCGCGCATCGCCTCGCGCGGGCGCTCGCAGAACGGGCCGCCGCTCGCCGTCAGGACGATGCGCTCGATCGCCTGCACCTGCTCGAATTCGAAGACCTGGAAGATCGCGTTGTGCTCGCTGTCGACCGGCAACAGCCGCGCGCCGTGCCGCCGCGCCTCCTCCATCACCAGCGCGCCGGCGCAGACCAGCACCTCCTTGTTGGCGAAGGCCACGACGGCGCCGCGCCGCACCGCTTCGAGCGTCGGCGCCAGGCCGGCCGCGCCGACGATGGCGGCCATTACCCAATCGGCCGGCCGCGACGCCGCCTCGACGACGGCCGTCGCGCCCGCCGCGGCGGCGATGCCGGTGCCGGCGAGCGCGTCCTTCAGCGCGCGGTACTGGCGATCGTCGGCAATGACGGCGAGCCTAGCACCGAGCCGGCGCGCCTGCTCGGCGAGGCGCGCGACGTTGCTGCGCGCAACCAGCGCTTCGACGGCGTAGGCGTCGCGATCCGCCTCGACCAGCTCGACCGTGTTGCAGCCAACCGAACCCGTCGAGCCGAGAATCGTCACTCGCCGCTGCTGCGCCGCCGCCATGCTGAAAACCGCTCCCAAGGGCTTTGCCCGTTAATTCGCCAGTTTAACTGATAAAGCGGCGACGGCGCCCGCGTAAAGCTTATTCAGGGCTTTTCTTTTCGGAATGTCATAGTTTAAGGTAGTTGACAGACGTTCTTGAAGCAGAAATTGTGTCCTCTCCCGATGCTGCGATGTATCCAGCTATCTTCCATCTCAGCCGGATTATCGAAGCTAAGAAGAATCTCACTACGATCTGCGATGTCGGCGGATCGGCAGGACAACATTTCTATCAGTTCCGGTCGTATTTGCCAGCCGAGCGCATCGCGTCATGGACTGTGATTGATCTGCCGAAGATCACCGCATTCGGCGCTCACGTCGCATCAGAGCGCGGAGCGGTATCGCTGCGCTTCTCGACCGACATTCGCGCCGCCGAAGGCTGCGATGTGCTTTACTCAGCAGGTGCCTTCCAATTCATCGGCGACCCATTTTTCGCCTCACTTGCTGCGCTATCGGCAAAGCCGCGCCACGTCCTGCTCAACAAGATCGAGATTGCGAGTGACGGTAGCACCTTCCACGCTATCCAATGGCAGCGCCACCAAGGGGGTTACGTCGTTAGCACTTACGGCTTCGATGATCTTTTGTCGCGCATGGACCAGCTCGGATATGGGCTTACCGACCACTGGCGCATCGGTGATTCCGGTCATCATCCAATTTTCAGGGGGCTGAGTTAACAATCTGGTTCGACGGATTCTTGTTCCATCAAAGGTATGAACCTTGCCTATCCGCTTGTTACCCACACCAACCACATCTTGATTCCAGGAAATGTGCACGATTATCCCATTAACACCCACCCACAACGAGATTAGTTCGTGGGCGCAACGCGAATAGACAAACAATCCGTTTACCCAAAACGCCGACGATACTCGTCTGAACGCCTGGACCGCCAAGGCGCAAGAACGTCGTCATACAGAAATTTCGCGATTATATCCCGATCCTGATCAAAGAAAGGTGCCATACAAACGGCCGAATGGTAAATCCAGCCAGCGCGGCAACCAGACGATATCCAAGCCGCATCCGACAACGCACAAAACCGCAACGCATCCCATGGTTGGCGATATGCCGCTTTAAATGCCAAAGCCACCCTATTGGCCATTACCACTATCCGCCCCTTCAACTCAGGAGCGACACTCCGCACCCTCGCCATGGTCGATTCATCACATGGATCTATATTCGGATTTTTAAGAACTCCATCGAATAAATTCCTACACTCGAAAAGCTTCTGAAATTCCCCGTCTTTAAACGGATGCGTCGCAAACCAATTGTTGAACGCACCAGACAAACGCTGAGACGTTGGTGACTGAATATCCAACGCCTCAAAATCCCAGCTCGGCACCGCCTCGAACAACACTATCGGCCTTGGATATCGATCCTTCCAATCTTGCCTGGCATCAACCATTGATCATACCCCACCGCAACATACCGATAATCATAACATGCGAAAAGCTCGCGAAACTTCACATTAAAAAATGACATCCCCATGCAAACCAAAGATAATCTCGCCACCAAAGCCTTCCTCATCGCTAAACACAAGGTGCCCGAACTTTTCACTCGCTGGCGCGCTCCCACGGCCGCAAAAACCTTCAAAAACATCATCAACAACTCCATCCCCAACCGCGACAACCTCAGCAACCTCTTTACACTTCTCGAGGACATCACCAGCTCCCGCCCTTGGGGACGACGGCCATATCTCGACAAACGAGAACCAACCACTCAAACCCAGACCGGTTATCTGGCCCTTGGCCATCTCAAACTCGCTGTATTATTTCTCCTGAGCGATGAACCGGATTTCCACAGCATCGGAAAACACCTCAATAGCGCCGTACAAGCCCTGCGACGCTCCAAAAGCGCCACCCGGAGCCTCCCACAACTCGAAATATCACTGTAGGCGTAAACACCAACCGCTCAGCCAAGCCTTGATGATGGACGTGCTCGCCCGCGCCGACCTGTCTTTCCCGGAAACACTCCCGGACTTCCAGCGACTTTTCCGAAATGACGCGGCCTGTGCCGCCTATCTGGAAAAAGCTCGCTGGACGAACGGCTTCGCCTGCCCCCACTGCAACGCCATCGGCGAACCATTCCGTTTCGAGAACCGCTCCAGCGTACTACGGTGCCGGGCCTGCCGAAGAAACACCGGACTGACAATCGGCACAATCATGCACGGCAGTCACATTCCACTCAGCACATGGTTCTGGGCGGCCTATCTTGTCACCAGCCAGACGCCAGGCATGTCCGCTGTCCAGTTCCAAAGACAGCTTGGCCTGTCGCGCTACGAGACGGCCTTTGGCCTGCTGCACAAGCTCCGGGCTGGCATGGTGCGCCCTGAACGCGACCGGATCGGCGGCCTGCCCAAGGTCCACGTCGAGGTAGACGAGACGTGGGTCGGTGGCCGCCGCCGTAGAGGTGCGCCAGCGCAAGCCGGGGACAAAACTGGACAAGCGGCACGGCGGTCGCTACGCCGGCCGCCTGCGCCTCGCCATCGTCCCCAACCGCAGCGCGGAGTCCTTGTGCGGCTTTGTCGAAGCGGCAGTGAAGCCGAAGGCCATAATCGTCACCGACGACTGGAGCGGCTACGCCAGCCTCCGCACGCGCGGTTACGATCATCTCGCCGTCGTCGAGCGCAAGGACCCCGACGTGGCCGAGGAATACTTGCCGATGATTCACCTCGTCTTCGCCAACCTGAAAACGTGGCTAATTGGCATTCATCACGGTGTTAGCGCCAAACATCTGCAAGCCTACCTCAACGAGTATCAATTTCGGTTCAACCGCCGCTTTTATCCTTTCAACGCCTTCCGCTCGCTTCTCGGCATCGCGGGCAGCGCTGCCTCGCCGACCTTTGAAGAGCTTTACTCGGGAAAATGGCAACACCATACCTGTAATGGGCACGTATCTTAACCAGATAGGCAAGAATCCATAGTCGACCGAATCGACAAACTCATAGCGGCGCCCGACTCACCGGTCTCTCATGCCACCACTGTCCAGGACGCGAGCGTCCCTCATCCACCGCCAGAAACTCAACGCCGCGTATAAAAAACCGCCAATGCTCTCCTGATGAGGATCGAACAGCAACTTCACACTTTCCGCCGGATGCCTAATGTATCCAATCTGACACCGCAGCTTGGGGCATAACGAAAAATCACAGAAGGGTATGGCATTTTCACTCAACCCATATGCGGCACTCACCGCCTGTTGCACCCGATTCGTCACGATAACCATCCGGCCCCGCCAATTTTTCGCCTCCTCCTTCGCCGCGGCAAGATGCTCGGGCCGAAAAAGGTCAAAGTTGTTGGCGGGAACCGACTCCTTAAGCACATTACGCACGTCGAATTTTTCCGCGATCTCACGAGGCTCAAATTTCGCAGACGCAAACACACAAGTGATCGCAGCGGCCAACCGTTCCGTACTACGCGAATCCTCAAACCAAGGCAGAGCGGACGGACCAGCGCCTACCGGAACCGCCTCGCCGACCAGCATTATTTTCGGCGGATCAACCAATTCAACCTGCATTCACAATTCACACCAGCTTCCACCACGTCAATTTCTTCAAAAAAAAAACACAGACCCATCACCCCAGGAGAACCCCATGCTAACCTACGAGCAAGTCAAGCAACAAGCTATCCACCTCGCCAAAACTGACCTCGCGAGAGTCCTCGAAAAACAAGACCTCCCCGAAGCCGCACACGCGATACGAGACTATGACGGCGACTTCGACGGCTTCGCCAGGCTCATCGAAACCCTCCCAGTCGAATACACTGTGCCGACAGATGCCGAACAAAAAGCCATCAAGGTACTCAAATACGTTCTAACAATAATACGCGATCACGATCTCCCGGTAAGCAACATGGAGAAATATCTCATAAAGGCAACCCACTACTTCACGCCAGGCTGCATCGCATAAATCGCAGAACAGTGTCCGGCCGGCGAACGCCGGTGACGTCGCGAATGACCGCCCCGTCACTCAAATTACCAATCCTTGCCATCGTATCCTGGATACGCCATATAAGTAAAATCATTACGCGTACCACGGACAGAACCATGGACAAAACCATCGATCATCGTATGCGGCGCTACCGGTCGACCGGCGGCGCCGCCGCACTTCAAAAAGTCGAAGTTCTCGTGCCGCCGTCCGGCCGCGACAAGATTCTTAAACTGGCCAGCAAACTTCGACGGCAATATCGACAAGAGCAATTCCGCTCTCCGGAACTAAGCAGCCTGTTCCACGAAGCAACGACAATTCACGGGCCGACGTGCCTGTGGAACATCAAGCCGACTCCGACAACCAACGGCCTCCGCCTCATCGCACAACGACTCCGCCAGCACGGTGGAATGACGGCCTGGAACCTCGCGACTAAAATCGAAAGAGCGCTGAACAATGCCACTGGATCACCTACAAAAAGCGATTCTTCGAATTCTTCTCAAGAATCGCTCCCCCGACAGTGTGTTCGCCGGCGGTTCCGTGCTTCACCGCCACGGCCACCGGATATCGGCAGATCAGGATATATTCCACACCGCAGCCGCTGACCTCATCGCAACCGCCGAACAAGACACAAAGTCCCTCCATGCGGCCGGCATGTCCGCCAAAATCACCAGAACATACTCCGGATTCGTCGAAGCCGTCGTCGGCACTGAAGAATCTGGTCGGACAAGATTGCAATGGGTACAGGCCAGCGAATGGAACTTCTTCACACCCGTTCCCGACCCGGAATTCGGCTGGCGTCTCCACATGGCCGATCTCGCCGTCAATAAAGTCCTCGCAGCCGCCGATCGACGCCAAGCCCGCGATTACGTTGACCTCGCATTTATCCACCGCAACATCATGCCACTTTGGCATGCAATGTGGGCAGCTCCCGGAAAAGATGAAGCATGGTCGCCAGCGTCCATTGCCGAACGCATTGCCGCCGGCAACACTTTTCGGCAATCGGACATTGACGCCAAGATCATATCGACGATTCCGGTCTCAGCCAGTGTCATTGCGCAAACGATCCGCGCCGCCATCGACGAGGCCCGAAGCCTTTACAAGACGCTACCGCCGGACACCGCCGGCCGACTGTTTATCGACGACCATCAGATACCTGTCATTGACGCGAAACGTCTCATCACACCTGAAGATGCCAATCACCCGCAAATTTCCACCATCGAAGCCAGACGCGGCGGGGCATGGCCATCCAATCCGACTATCGACAAACTGATGATCGAACGGCTGATCACAAATTTTGGTTACGATGGCGATCGCACCAACAAACCATCCTCGGCTCAAATCAAGCCTCTCGCCTCGGAAATGATGCGGCACATACGGGATTCCGGTTTCGACCGGTAAGGGTCGGACTCGACCAATTGGGTGGCATCATGCGGCACGTTATCAAACCTACATATAGTGGGTGTATGTCTCAACCGGATAGGCAAGGTATGAACTACCTTAAACTGGGACATTCCGTTTCTTTTTCTCTTCAAGCACTTGGGCAACGCGGTCGCGGAGGCGGAAAAGCCGCTCGTCGCGGATGCCGAGCGCCTCGAGATGGTCGGCGGTGTCGAAGAGATAGGTGGCACAGGGACCGAGCGGGCCGCGCGCCCGCGCGATCGACTCGACGATGCGGTCCTCGGGCACGAGGCCGGCATAGCGCGGGTGCGTGCGGTTGATGAGGAAGGCGATGGCCCAGCCGCGGCCGCCCTCCTTGGTGACGGTGCGCACCCAGCGCGGGCAATAGGCGCCGGTCACCATCTCGCGCCGCCACAGCAGCTCGAGCTCGGCCTGGGCGATCGGCGCGGCGACGCGGAAAGCGAGGCCGCGGCAGGCCCCACCGCGATCGAGGCCGAGGATCAGACCCGGCGCCGCGGCGCTGCCGCGCCCGAGATGCGTCCACAGGCAGAAGCGGCGGTGATAGCCGTGCACCGTGGCGACCCGCTTGTCGACGAAGTGGATCATCGGATTCCAGATCAGCGAGCCATAGGCGAAAAGCCAGACGTCGCCGTCGCCATCGGGGCGCCGGGCGAGGATCGCCGCGACCGACGCGCAATGCTCCGCGTCGGGAATGACGCGCACCGACGGATCGAGCCGCTCCATCAGCCGGCGCAGTTCACCGCTCTGCACGGATTCGCGCGTGAGCTTGTGCGTGCAGTTCTTGTCGTCCGATGGCGGATCGCCGGCCATGACGAACGATATAGCAAAGGCCGCCGCGGCTCGAAACGGCGCCCCTTGCAGGGCTGGCACGCGCCCGAGTCGGGCGCTTGACAGGCCGCCGTGGCCCGCCCGAGGCTCCCGGTCCCGGGCCAAAAATGGGGGCGTGATGGCGGAGGTGAGGCTTGAGCGCGCGGGCGACATCGCGGTCATCGCGATCGACAATCCGCCTGTCAACGCGCTGAGCCACGCGGTGCGCAGCGCGCTTGCCGCGCGCATCGACGAGGCGATGGCGGACGCCGCGGTCAAGGCGGCGGTGATCGCCTGCGCCGGCCGCACCTTCGTCGCCGGCGCCGACATCAACGAGCTCGGCAAACCGCGCCAGCCGCCGCTGACGGTCGACATCGCGGCGCAGCTCGACGGCTGTGCCAAGCCGGTGGTGGCGGCGATCCACGGCACCGCGCTGGGCGGCGGGCTCGAGCTCGCGCTCGCCTGCCATTGGCGCGTCGCGGCGCCCGACGCGCGCCTCGGCCTGCCCGAGGTCAGGCTCGGCATCATTCCCGGCGGCGGCGGCACCCAGCGGCTGCCGCGCGCCATCGGCGCCAAGGTGGCGCTCGACATGATCACCGGCGGCGAGATGATCGGCGCGCCGGCCGCGCTCGAAGCCGGCCTCCTCGATGAGCTGGCGACACGCTCCGACGTGCGGGACGCAGCCATCGCGCTGGCGCGCCGCATCGTCGCTGAGAAGCGGCCGCTCAGGCGGCTACGCGACCGCGCCGTCGAATCGGTGCCGTCGGAGCTGTTCGCGCGCGCCCGCACCGAGATCGCGCGCCGCCAGCGCGGCTTCGAGGCGCCGCTCAAGGCGGTCGATGCCGTCGCCGCCGCGATGATGCGCTTCGACGACGGACTCAAGCGCGAGCAGGCGATCTTCGCCGAGCTGCTGCGCGGTCCGCAATTCGGCACGCTGCGCCACGTCTTCTTCGCCGAGCGCGAGGCGGCGAAGGTGCCCGACCTGCCGGCCGACCTGCCGTCGCGCGAGATCGCGCAGGTCGCGGTGATCGGCGCCGGCACGATGGGCGGCGGCATCGCGCTGTGCTTCGCCGACGTCGGTATTCCGGTGACGCTGATCGATACCGAGAAGGCCGCGCTCGAGCGCGGCCTCGCCACGCTGCGGCGCAATTCCGAGGCGAGCGCGCGGCGGCGGAACCTATCGGCGGCCGAGCTCGACAAGCGGCTCGGGCTGATCAAGCCGTCGCTGCGGCTGGTCGACGCCGGCGGCGCCGATCTCGTCATCGAGGCCGTGTTCGAGGACCTGGCGCTCAAGCAGAGCATCTTCGGCAAGCTCGACGGCATCGCCAAGCCGGGCGCGATCCTCGCCACCAACACCTCGTATCAGGACGTCGACGTCATCGCGGCGGCGACCAAGCGGCCGGCGGACGTGCTCGGCCTGCATTTCTTCAGCCCGGCGCAGGTCATGCGGCTGGTCGAGGTGGTGCGCGCCAAGGAAACGGCGCCGGCGGTGCTCGCCGCATCGCTCGCGCTGATGCGCAGGCTGCGCAAACTGCCGGTCGTGGTGGGCGCGGCGCCCGGCTTCGTCGGCAACCGCATGCTGTTCGAGCGCGCACGAGAGGCCGACCGGCTGTTGCGCGACGGCGCGTCGCCGCAGGACATCGACCGCGCGATGGCCGATTTCGGCTTTCCGATGGGACCCTTTGCCGCGGCGGACATGGCGGGGCTCGACGTGTCCTGGCGCATGCGCCAGGCACGGGGGATTGCGTTTCCGGTCGCCGACGCGCTGTGCGAAGCAGGCCGCTTCGGCCAGAAGACGGGCAAGGGCTACTACCGCTACGAAAGCGGCAGCCGCGAGGGCCTAGCCGATCCCGAGACCGAGCGGATCGTCGCCGGCGTGCGCGAACGGCTCGGCGTCACCGCGCGGCCAATCGCCGCCGGCGCCATCGTCGAACGACTGATCTATCCGCTGGTCAACCAGGCCGCCCGGCTCATCGAAGCCGGCGTCGCCCTCCGGCCGGGCGACGTCGACCTGATCTGGATCAACGGCTACGGCTTTCCGGCCTGGCGCGGCGGGCCGATGTTCTATGCCGACCAGATCGGCCTCGAAAACGTGCGCGACCGGCTCGACCATCTGGCGCACGAGCTCGGCGAGCCGGCGCTCGTTCCCGCGCCGCTGATCGAGCGCCGGGTCAAAGAAGGCCGCGGGTTCTACGGCTAACGCTTGCCGTTATACGCCACGCGCCAAAGCGTGCCCGAGCCGTCGTCGCTGAAGATCAGCGCGCCGTCCTGCGCGACGGTGACGCCGACCGGCCGGCCCCAGACGTCGCCGTTCGGCAGCAGGAAGCCGGTGACGAAATCCTCGTAGTCGCCGATCGGCGCGCCGTCCTTCATGCGCACGCGGACGATCTTGTAGCCGGTGCGCGTTGCGCGGTTCCACGAGCCGTGCAGCGCGACGAAGGCATCGCCCTTGTACACGGCCGGAAACTGGTCGCCGTCATAGATCGCGACGCCGAGCGGCGCCGAATGCGGCTGGATCAGCAGGTCGGGCATGAGCACCGCCGACGCGAGCTCGGGATGAGCGCCACGGTGGCGCGGATCGGGATGAGCGCCGATGTAGTACCACGGCCAGCCATAGAAGCCGCCGGGCTTGACGCGCGTCAGGTAATCCGGCGGCAGGTCGTCGCCGAGGCCGTCGCGCTCGTTGACCACGGCGATGAGCGCGTGCGTGTTCGGATCGACGGCGATGTCGGAGGCGTTGCGCAGGCCCGAGGCGTAGACCCGCTTGTGGCCGCCGTCCGGATCGAATTCGAGGATGTCGGCGCGATCGGTTTCCAGCGCCATGCCGCCTTCGGCATCGTTGCTGGCGGAGCCGACGCTGACCAGCAGATGCTTGCCGTCGGCAGTGAACGCGAGCGCGCGCGTCCAATGATTGCCGCCGTTTGGCAGCGCGCGCACGACGATCTCGGGCTTGCCGCTCGCGCGCAGGTCGCCGTTGCGATAGGGAAAGCGGACGACCGAGTCCTCGTTTGCGATATAGACCCAATGCGGATCGGAACCCGGCGGATAGAAGGCGATGCCGAACGGCCGGTCGAGGTCCGCAGCAAAGACCGAGTGCTCAGCCGCGCGCGATGCACCGGCGGGCGCGTGCACCCCCGTGACGCGATCGGCGCCGCTCTCGGCGACGAAGATGTCGCCGTTCGGCGCCGAGGCGAGGAACCGCAGTCGCTCCAAACCGGTCAGGAAAGCGGTGACCGTAAAGCCGGGCGGCGCGGCGAGCGCGACGCCGGCCGGCTGCCGTACGACGCGCGGCGGATTGGCGGCGGAATGCGTGGCGTAAGGCGGCGGCAACTTGTCCGAGATGCGATGAACCGTGCCGGGCCGGTCCGCCTGCGCCCAAGCCGGTTGGCTGTCGAACAGCAAGGCGACGAAAGCCACCAGCACAACAAACACGCGAGGAAGCATTCTCGGTAAGCCTTCCCTTGCGTCATCGCCGGGCTTGGCCCGGCCATCCATGACTTGAAGGCGTGGATGCCCGGCACAAGGCCGGGCATGACGAGCCGAGGGGGCAATTGCGCACGACTGCGTCACCACGTCGTCAAATCTTGAACGCCTCGAAGGTTTCGGGCGCGAACAACTCCTCGGGCGTGAGGCGCCGCTGCGACAAGCCTTGCTCGTGGTGATAGCGCAGGAAGGTGTCGAGCGTGTGGCGGTTGGCGGCGAGGCCGTAGGGCCACCATTCCTTGCCCATGACGCGCTTGGTCTCCTCGAGATGCGCGCTCTGCCACGGCAGCATGGTCTTCTGCGACGCGATCATCTCGAGATCGGCATAGGTGCGCCGTTGCGCCTCGACGAAGGCCTTCATCAGCGACACCGCGATCCAGCGGTCGGCCTCGTAGAGCTCACGGCGCAAGGCGATGACGTGCATGATCGGGAAGATCTTGGTCTTGCGGAAATAGGCCTGCTCGACCTCGACGTAGTTCGGGAACAGGCGCTTCACCTTGTCGGGCTCGGTGTGGAAGGTCGACGGCAGGCGCGGCGCGTAGATCGCGTCGATCTCGCCATCGGCGATCATGCGCGACAGCGTCTGGGTCTGGCCGATCGGCTGAACCTTGAACTTCGCCGGCAGGCTCAGCTTCAGCTTCTCCTCACGACCCGGCTCCTCCTCGCCGCCGGTAAGATAGGTCGGGCTCGCGCAATCGACGCCGTATTCGTCCTGCAGGATGCCCTTCATCCAGACGATGGCGGTGAGCTGGTATTCCGGATTGCCGACGCGCTTGCCGGCGAGGTCCTTGGGCTCGCGGATGCCGCTCTTGGCCGAGATCGCGAAGCAGGAATGGCGGAACATGCGCGAGGGGAAGACCGGAATGGCGACGAAGTCCTTGCGCTCCTTCATCAGCGAGACGCAGTAGGACGACAGTGACAGCTCGGCCGCGTCGAACTCGCGATGGCGCAGCATGCGCCAGAACGTCTCCTCGACGACCAGCGGCAGCACGTCGAGATCGATGCCCTCCGGCCGCACCGTGCCGTCGGCCAGCGCCTTGACGCGATCGTAGTCCCAGCACGCGAGCGTCATCCGCAACTTCGACATGCGTTTTCGTGCCCCCGAAAGAAAATCGGCGCGTTCCGTTCGGCGCGCCCAGCCTCTATCATAGCGGTCCTTAACTCGAAAACGGGAGGGAGATTCCAATGAGCAACGTCACGCTGGCCCAGGCCTCGATCATCGTCGACAAGGCGCTGGAGCACGCCCGCGCGCAGAAGTTCAAGCCTCTGGGGGTCGCGGTTCTGGACTCCGGCGGCCACGTCGTCGCCTTCAAGCGCGAGGACAAGACGTCGATCATGCGGTTCGAGATCGCCTTCGGCAAAGCCTATGGCTGCCTCGGCATGGGCTTCGGCGGGCGCGAGTTCGCGCGCCGCGTGCCGATCGCGCCGCATTTCATCCAGGCGCTGACGGCGGTGTTCGAGGGACGCGTCGTGCCGGTTCCGGGCGGCGTGCTGATCCGCGACGGCGCCGGCGAGATCATGGGCGCGGTCGGCATCAGCGGCGACACGTCGGAGAACGACGAGGCCTGCGCCGTCGCCGGCATCAAGGCCGCCGGTCTCGCCCCCGACACCGGCGAGCCGGCGTGACGGTGGCAACCGTGGTGACATGAACGAGGTTCTCCCCTTCCCGATGCCGCCGCGGGTGCCGCCGGTCGAACCTCAATTGCTCGCCTCGGCGGTCTTCGTGTTCGGCGAATACCTCGACCGGGTCCGCACGGACATGCCGCCGCCGGACGAGAACGCCGAAGCGAACGAGGAGCCGCCGCCCGAGCCCGAGATCGACACCAAGGCGGTGCTCGACCTCTTCGCCGAGGAGATCGGCACCAGCGTGCCGGTGACGCTGGCGCTGTTCCTGCGCGTCACCGCGCTATTCCGGCTGCTGGCGCAGAGCCCGTCGCTGGCGCGCTTCGCGCTCGAGCCCGACAGTTCCGGCGACGCGCTGTCGGAAACCGCGCTGGTGGCGGCGGCGCGGCTCGACCTGCCGGTGAAGCGCGAGGGCGAGGAAGGAACCGCGGATTTCGATCCGCGCGCGTTCCGCGCCGCGCTGGGCCGTGCTTAGGCGGAAGGCGGGTTACGCGCGGCCGTTTTTCTGTCATGGTGGAATCGCGGCCAAACAGGGGGCTTTGTGAAAGCCAATTTCAAGCATGCTGCCGCGCTCGTTGCCGGCATCGCCATCGGCGGGGCCGTCCTGCTGACCGGCACGCCGGCATCTGCCAGCGACAGGGAAGCGGTTCTGGCCGCGAATGCCGGATTCTACGCCGCACTCAACAAGATATTCACGGGCGATGTCGTCCCGATGACGGCGGTCTGGTCGCACGCCGATGACGTGACCTATATGGGTCCCACCGGAGGGTTCGAGCGCGGCTGGAGCACGGTCCTCAAGGACTGGGAAAGCCAAGCGGCGATGAAGCTCGGCGGCCGGGTCGAACCGGCCGAAATGGAACTGATCGTCGGCCAGGATGTCGCAGCCGTGACCGATTACGAAGTGGGCAAAAACACGAACGCCAACGGCAAAGTCGAGCGCGTGAAGCTCAGGGGCACCAACATCTTCCGCAAGGAAGGCGGCCAGTGGAAGATGGTCGTCCATCAAACCGACAAGCTGCCTTATCTGGCCAAATAACGGAGCATCGCCATGTTATCGGAAAAGCAGCAGCGCATGGTGGCGCTGTTCGAGAAGCACGTCGGCGCCGAAATGGCGGGCGATCTCGACACCACCATGGCGACCATGAGCGACGAGCCGCATCTCAACCACGTCCCGACCATGGCCGGAGGTGTCGGCCGTGACGGGGTCCGCGCCTTCTATCGCGACCATCTCGTTGGCAAGTTCTTCCCGCCCGACGTGAAGATGCAGAGCGTATCGCGCACCGTCGGCGAGGACCGGGTGGTCGAGGAGCTGTTCATCAGCTTCACCCACACCACGGTCATCGACTGGCTGCTGCCGGGCGTCAGGCCGACCGGGAAAGCGGTCGAGATGGCGGTGGCCGTGGTGGTCGGCTTCAAGGGCGACAAGATCTCGCACGAGCACATCTACTGGGATCAGGCCGGCGTGCTGGCGCAGGTCGGATTGCTCAATCCGGCCGGCCTGCCCGTGACCGGCGCCGACGGCGCGCGCAAGGTCGTCAACCCGAAACTGCCATCCCGGGCCTACTGAGGCATCCGTCGGGCACGCCGGAGCGCCGTCACGAGTTGACGGCCCATCCCCGCTGCTTGGCCAGCGCGACCAGCTGCTTGACGATCTCGTCCGCCATCTTCGCGCCCAGGGCGTCGACGTTGGCGCCCATGGTTTCAGAGGCGGCATCAGTCGCGGCCGCCATCCCGATGGCGGCTCCGGCGCCGAGGGTTTCCGCGGCTCCGGGCTTGCGGCTGCTTTTCGCCGTGGTGGTGAAGCTTTGCAGCATTTGCGGTTGCGCGCCCGCGGGCTGATAGGCGAATTGGGTGGCGGCCGTGACCTCGCTGCCGCCGGCGCCGAGGCCGATGATGTTGCGCCGCGTTTGGTTGCCTTCGTCGACCACCAGGAATTGGCCGGCGATGCTGAATTGATTGCCGCCGGCCGGCCCGGCGGCTGGCCCGGCCGCCCGCACCACGGTGAAGCCGAGCTTGCCCACCTTTTGCGCCAGGGCCGCCGATACCGCGTCGACCAGCTTGGCGGCGGCGGCGTCCTGCTGGGCCGTCGTGCTGTCGCTGCTGACCAGCCGTTTCATCCGCTGGAGGAGCCCTGGTCGAGCTTCACGTTCGAGGCCGAGACGCCGAAATCATGGATCACGATCACGTCGGGCCGCGCCAATGAGGCGCCGGCGCCATAACTCTCCTTCTGCTGGACATCGGTGCGCGTGCATCCGGCCACGGTGAGCAACACGACGACGCCTGCGAACCAGTGCGCCAGCTTATGCGATGACATATCCATGTCTCTTGTCCCCCCATTGTCATGTCGGAAAAACGCCCTTCTGTGGCCCGAGAACCGGGTGGGGCTCGATCTCTCCTTACTCTGTATTTGCTCTCCGTGACAGAATATCTTCGACCGTGTTCCCGATCAGAGCGAGTTGCCGCTCGGCCTGCGTCGTATCGGTTGGTTTGATCGAGTTGCGGGAAGTTCCGGGCGGCGTACTGATCCGCGACGGCGCCGGCGAGTTCCTGGGCGCGGTCGGGGCCGGAAGGCGCCGCGGATTTCGACCCGCGCGCGTTCCGCGCGGCGCTGACGCGCGAGTGACTATTCGACCGCGGGCGCGCCGCCGGGTGGCGCCTTCGCCTCGCGCAACAGCAGCAGCAGCGGCACCGAGGCAAGCGCGATGATCATGATCAGCATGAAGTCGTCGATATAGGCCTGCATCGCTGCCTGGCGGCTGACCTCGGCGTTGAGCGCGGCAAGGCCCGCGGTGCGGTGAATGCTCCAATAGGCCTGGACATGCGGGCTCGTCAGCGCGCGGTTGAACGGCGTCATCAGCGCGGCGAAGGATTGGTGGCTCATCTGGACGCCGCGCGCGAGCTCGGTCTCGACGAAGGAGATGCCGATCGACGCGCCGAGGTTGCGGATCAGGCTGAAGATGCCCGCTGCCTCGGTCCGCAGCCGCGCGTCGAGCGTGGCGAAGGCGATCGTGGTCAGCGGCACGAACAGGAAGCCGAGGCCGAAGCCCTGGACGATTCCGGTGACGATCACCGGCCACCAATCCATCTGCAGATCGAACTGGCTCATCTGCCAGAGCGAATAGGAGGTGACGGCGAAGCCGAAGAGCAGCATCAGCCGCGTGTCGACCTTGCCCGACAGCCGGCCGACGATCAGCATGCCGATCATGGTGGCGACGCCGCGCGGCGCGAGCAGCAAGCCGGTGGTCTCGGTGGGATATTCCATCAAGGTCTGGAGGAACGGCGGCATCAGCGCCAGCGTGCCGTAAAGCACGACGCCGATCACCGCGATGAAGACGCAGCCGGTGACGAAGTTGCGGTCCTTCAGCAGCGCGCGATTGAAGAAGGGGTGATCGGCCATCGCCGTCCACGTCACGAAGACCCAGAACGCCGCCACGATCAGCCCAAAATAGACGCGTATCTCGGTCGAGCCGAACCAGTCCTTGAGCTCGCCGCGGTCGAGCATCATCTGCGCCGCGCCGACGGCGACGCTCAGCATGACGAAGCCGAAGAAATCGAACGGCCGGCCGCGGCTGGTCGGTGTCTCGCGCAGAAACAGCAGCAAGCCCAGGAAACAGAGAATGCCGAACGGCACGTTGATGTAGAACACCCAGCGCCAGCTGTAGTTGTCGGTGAGCCAGCCGCCGAGCGTCGGCCCGAGGATCGGACCGAGCATGATGCCGGCGCCCCAGATCGCCATCGCCTGACCGTGCTTCTCGCGCGGATTGATGTCGAGCAGAACGGCCTGCGACAGCGGCACCAGCGCCGCGCCGAACACGCCCTGGAGCAGGCGGTAGACCACCATCTGCGGCAGGCTGGCGGCGACGCCGCACATCACCGAAGCGAGGGTGAAGCCGGCGACCGAGACCAGGAACAGCCGCTTGCGGCCGTAGCGCATCGCGAGCCAGCCGCAGAGCGGCGTGGCGATCGCGGCGGCGACGATATACGAGGTCAGCACCCAGGCGATCTGGTCCTGGGCGACGGCGAAGCTGCCCTGCATGTCGGGCAAGGCGACGTTGGCGATCGTGGTGTCGAGCGCCTGCATCAGCGTCGCCAGCATGATCGAAATCGTGATCAGGCCGCGATTGGCGACCGCGCCCTCGCCGGGGGAGGCCATTAGCGCGCCGCGGCGGCCGCCTGCGTCGGCTTGGACCAGCCGAACAGTCGGGAATAGCCGGTGGCGATCTCGACCTCGGCGCTCATGCCGGCGCGCAGCCGATGATCGGCATCGCCGTTGTCGATGACGATGCGCACCGGAATGCGCTGCACCACCTTGACCCAGTTGCCGGTCGCGTTCTGCGCCGGCAGCACCGAGAACTCCGAGCCGGTGCCGGGGCTGATGCTCTCGACGTGGCCCTTGAACGTCTTGTCGGGATAGGTGTCGACATCCACCGTCGCGGCATCGCTCGGCAAAACGTGCGTCAGGTCGGTTTCCTTGAAATTCGCCTCGACCCAGACGCGGCCGGTGGCGACGAGCGCGAAGGCCGGCGTCGCGGTGTTGAGATACTCGCCCACCGGCAGGGTGGCGACGCGCGTGACGACGCCGTCGAGCGGCGCCTTCACCACCGTGTGCGACAGGTCGAGCTCGGCCTGCGCGAGCGCCGCCTTGGCCTGCAGCACCAAGGGGTGCTGCTCGATCTCGGCGTCGATATCGGCGGGCGGATCGGCGGTCGACGGCGGCGCGAGACCGGCCGCCTGCCGGCGCGCGACGTCGAGCGCGTTGCGCGCCTCGTCGAGCGTGGCCTGCGAGGTGACGCGGCTGGCGAACAGGCGCTGCTGGCGGTCGAACTCGCGCTGGCGATAGGCAAGATTGTCGAGCGCCTCGCGCACCTTGAGGCGCGCGCTCGCGAGCTCCGCCTGGGCGCGCGCGACGGCGATGCGGTACTGACGATCGTCGAGCTGGAACAGCACGTCGCCGGTGTGGACGAGCTGATTGTCGTGCACGTCGACGGCGACGACGCGGCCCGGCACGTCGGCGCTCACCGTGACGTTGTCGGCCTGGACGTAGGAATCGTCGGTCGACACCGTGGCGCCGGCCGTCAGATATAGATAAGCGGCAATCAGGAGCACCAGGATCGGGCCGGCGAGCAGCAGTGGCAGCCGCCAGTGCGGCGCATAGCGGCGGAACCACTGCCGCAGGCGCGCCGCCGCGGACTCGCGGGCGAGCGACGTCGGGACGCGCGTATCGGGACTCATGCGCGCGCTCCGTCGCTGCCGCGTTCCGCTTCGGGCGCGTTGCGCTCCGACAGGTTGCGGCGAACCTGCGTCAACAGATCGATCATCCGGTCGCGGTCGGCCTGGCTGATGCCGGTCAGCGCCTCGCCGCGGGTTTCGGCGCCGAGCGCGACGATGCGCTCGAAGATCGGCTTCGCCTTCGCCGTCAGATAAAGCAGCCGCGCGCGCTTGTCGGCGGGATCGGGCCGGCGCTCGATCCAGCCCGCCTGCTCCATGCGATCGACCATGCGCGCGAGCGAGATCGGCTCGAGCTCCAAGAGCTCGGCGAGGCGCGCCTGATTGGTGCCTTCGTTGAGCGCGAGGCGGAACAGCACGTGGCACTGCGCGCGCGACAGGCCGAGGACGCGGGCCTTCTGGTCGAAGCGCTTGCCGTAGACCCGCGCCGCCTCGTGGAGCACGAAGCCGAAGGCGCGCTCGAAATCGTGGGTTGTGGGCATCTGGCAAGTATAATAAGCAAGCTTATTATCGGCAAGGCGCGGCCGGCTGCGGTCCTTGCAACCCTGGCCCTTTCTCAGGGCATGAGGCCGCCGCCGTTGACGTGCAGCACCTGGCCGTTGACCCAGCCCGAGGCCGGACCGAGCAAGAAGAGGATCGGCCCGACCATGTCGGCGGGCTCGGCGACGCGGCCCAACGGCACCAGCCGCGCGTAGTTTTCGAAATCGACGCGCGGATTGGCGTTGGGCGCATCGGCCGGCCGGCCAGTGCCGCCGGTGTGGAACGCGCTGCGCACCACGCCGGGCGCCAGCGTGTTGGCGCGCACCTGCGGCGCGAGCTCGTGCACCAGCGTCTTGGTGAAGTTGGCGACGCCGGCTTTCGACGCGCTGTAGGCCGAGAGACCCGGCAGCGGTCGCGCCGCCAGACCCGACGCGGTGTTGACGATCGCCGGCGCGCCGCCCGCTTCCGCCGACGCCTGCAAGAGCGGCAGCGCGGCGCGGCAGCAGAGGTAGGTCGTCTTCAGGCTGCCGTCGATCGTCTCCTGCCATTCGGCGAGCGACAGCTCGCTGAACGGCACATGACGGTTCGGAAAGCCGGCGAGATTGACCAGGCCGTCGAGCCGGCCGCCGAAGGCGCGCGCCACGCGGCCGAAGGCGGAATCGACCTGCGCCTCGTTCGTGGCATCGAGCGCGACCGCGAGCTTCACGCCAGCGGGCGGCGGCGCCTCTTCGAGCGAACGCGGCAGATCGAGCGCCGCCACATCGAGACCGATGGCCACTGCCGCCTCGACCAGCGCGCGACCGATGCCGCCGCAAGCGCCGACCACCGCGACGTGCGCACCCCTGGGCGGCGCCAAGCGCGCAAAATCGATCTCGGCCATCGCGCTCCTCCCAAGAAAAAGGTCCGGCAAACATCGCCGGACCCGTCGCAAGCGTCAACGCGTTCCGCGTCGCACCGCCGGCGCGTCAATCCAGCGCGCCGGCGTCGTGCGAAGCAAACCTATCCGGCCGCCTCGAGCACCTCGCGCTGGCCCAGTCCCAGGCCCTTGAAACGGCTGTGATAGAGCAGCGTCAGCATCAGCGCGGCGACGAAGCCGATGACGCTGGGGATCGTCCACAGCAGGAACAGGCTCGGCAGCGGCAGGTGCTGGGCGATGAAGTAGCCGCCGAGCAATGGGCCGGCGATCGAGCCGAAGCGGCCGATGCCGAAGGCCCAGCCCGAGCCGTTGGAGCGCACCGCGGTCGGATAGATCATGCCCGACGCGGCGTTGATGCCGAACTGGAGACCGAGGATGCAAAAGCCGGCGACGAAGGCCGAGGCCAGCACCAGCGGCTGCGACGTCTGCGAGAAATAGCCGATGCCGGCGATCGCCGGCACGGCGAGCGCGAACAGCACCGTCACCGGCAGGAAGCCCTTCTTGTCCATGGGCCGCGCCAGCAGCAGGCCGCCGATCGTGCCGCCGAGCTGGACCAGCACGTTGGCGAACTGGGCGTCGTTCGGCGTGAGCACGTGGGTGCGCTGCAGGATGATCGGCATCCAGCCGATCATGAAATAGAAGCCCATCAGGTTCATGCAGAAGCAGAGCCACAGCAGCGGCGTGATGTAGGCGAGGCCGCCCTTGAAGAGGTGGTGCGGCGACAGGCTCCGGCTGGTCTTGCCTTCGTCGGCGATGACGAGCTGCGTGTTCGGGCCGACATTGGCGCCGGGCGCGAGCCGGCGGATCAGCGCCTCGGCCTGGGCGCGCTTGTTGCGCACGACGAGGAACTTGAGCGATTCCGGCAGGAAGAAGAAGGCCAGTACGGCCATCACCAGCGGCGCCACGCCGCCGATCAGGAAGACGACCGGCCAACCGAAGCTCGGCGCGAGATAGACCGCCGTCAGGCCCGGGAACACGCCGCCCAGCGTGATGCCGACGAACATCACGATGATGAGCGTCGCGCGCACGCGGCGCGGCGCGTACTCGGCTGTCAGCGCGATGAGGTTCGGCAGCAGGCCGCCGATGCCGACGCCGGCGAAGAAGCGCAGCGTGCGCAGCGTCTCGAGATCGTTGGCCCAGGCGCAGGCTAGCGTGAAGACCCCGAAGATGACGCACGCGATCATGATCGCGGTCTTGCGGCCGAAGCCGTCGCCGACATAGCCGAGGATCGGCGCGCCGAAGAGCATGCCGAACAGGCTGGCGCTGATCACCGTGCCCATGAAGAGGCCCGGATTGGTGATGCTCCAGGCGTGCATCACCAGCGGCGCGGCCGCCGAGATCGCGCCGATGTCATAGCCGTCGAAGTTGATGATGAGGAACGCCCAGATGATGAGCGTCCACGTGAAGGCGTCGAGCTTGCGGCCGTCGATGATGCCGGCGACGTCGACCGTCGATGCGGAAGCCATGCGATGTCTCCTCCCCAGGGATGGCCGCCTTGCGCCGGCGGTTAAATTGGTTTGACGTGATTATCGGGGGCGTCCGACACCGCGTCAAATTGGGATTGCGCCCACTCCGCAGGCTGGCCGCCGCGACGCAGGCCGGTATATAGTGCGGCGATGCAGATCGTCCTGCCAATCCTGGTCGTGATCGCCATGCTGGCGACGCTCGGCACGCTGCTTTTCGGCGTGTTCTGGATGGCGCGCGGCGGCGATCCCAAGCGCGCCAATGCGATCATGCGCTATCGCATCTGGTTCCAGGGCACGGCGCTGCTGCTGTTCTTCATCTTCATGATGCTCTATCGGCGCTGAGGCGCTGGTGGTCAAACTCACGCGCATCTACACCCGCGGCGGCGACAAGGGACAGACTGCGCTGGTCGGCGGCAAACGCGTGCCGAAGCAGCATCGGCGCGTCGCCGCCTACGGCGCCGTTGACGAGGCCAATGCGGCGGTCGGCCTGGCGCGGCTCCATGCCGCCGACGCGGCCGACAGCATGCTCGGCCGCATCCAGAACGACCTGTTCGATCTCGGCGCCGACCTCGCGACGCCGCATGCCGGCCGCAAGGCCAAGGGCGCGCTCCGCGTGGTCGCGGCGCAGACCGCGCGGCTCGAGCGCGAGATCGACGCGCTCAATGCCGAGCTGCAGCCGCTCGACTCCTTCGTGCTGCCCGGCGGCACGCCGTTCGCGGCGGCGCTGCATCTGGCGCGGACCATCGTGCGCCGCGCCGAACGCATCCTCGCGACGCTGGCGGCCAAGGAACGGGTCAATCCGGAGACCCTCAAGTACCTCAACCGGCTGTCCGACCACCTGTTCGTGCTGGCGCGCCATGCCAACAACAAGGGCCAATCGGACGTCCTCTGGCGGCCGGGTGCCAACCGCTGAGCCGCTCCGCCCTGCGGCTTTTCCGCATGAAATTTCGGTTACGAACTCCTTGCCTTCACCTTGTGCGCGTGCACAATTCCTGCCGCATTGCAGCAAAACAGGCTCGGCGCCCCGATCATGAAGGTTCTCGTCGCCGTCAAGCGGGTGATCGACTTCAACGTCAAGATCCGGGTCAAGGCGGACGGCAGCGGCGTCGAGACGGCCAACGTCAAGATGTCGATGAATCCGTTCGACGAGATCGCCGTCGAAGAGGCCGTGCGCCTCAAAGAGGCGGGCACCGCGTCCGAGATCGTCGCCGTGTCGATGGGCGCGGCGCAATGCCAGGAGACCATCCGCACCGCGCTCGCCATGGGCGCCGATCGCGGCATCCACGTGCCGACCGAGGTCGAGCTCCAGCCGCTCACGGTGGCGAAGCTGCTCAAGGCGATCGTCGCCAAGGAGCAGCCGCAGCTGATCATCCTCGGCAAGCAGGCGATCGACGACGACTGCAACCAGACCGGCCAGATGCTGGCGGCGCTGCTCGGCTGGGGCCAGGCCACATTCGCCTCGAAGGTCAGGCTCAATAGCGGCGCCGCGACCGTGACGCGCGAAGTGGACGGCGGCCTCGAGACGGTGGCGCTCAAGCTGCCGGCGGTGATCACCACCGATTTGCGGCTCAACGAGCCGCGCTACGCCTCGCTGCCCAACATCATGAAGGCGAAGAAAAAGGCGATCGAGCAGCTGACGCCCGAGGCGCTCGGCGTCGACCCGAAGCCGCGACTGCAGACGCTCAAGGTCGCCGAGCCCCCCAAGCGCCGCGCCGGCAAGAAGCTCGGCTCGGTCGCGGAGCTGGTCGACAAGCTCAGGAACGAGGCGCGGGTGATCTGATGGCGGTCCTGGTCCTCGCCGAACACGACGGAAAGAGCCTGAAGCCGGCGACGCACCATACAGTGACGGCGGCGGCGAAGCTCGGCGAGGTGCACGCGCTGGTCGCGGGCGCGGATTGCGCCGGCGTCGCCACGGAAGCGGCCAAGGTCGCGGGCGTCGCCAAGGTGCTGGTCGCCGACGACGCGGTCTATGCCCATCCGCTGGCCGAGGATTTAGCGCGGCTGCTGGTCGGCCTGGCGAAGGCCTATTCGCACGTGGTGGCGCCGGCGACCACCTTCGGCAAGAACGTCATGCCGCGCGTCGCGGCGCTGCTCGACGTCGCGCAGATCTCCGACATCTCGGCGGTGATCGCGGCCGACACCTTCGAGCGACCGATCTACGCCGGCAACGCCATCGCCACGGTGAAGTCGTCCGATCCGATCAAGGTGATCACCGTGCGCGCAACGGCCTTTCCCGCCGCGGCTGCGTCGGGCGGCAACGGCGCGATCGCGAGCGTGCCGGCGGCCGGCAGCGCCGGCCTGGCGCAGTATGTCGGCAGCGAGCTCGCCAAGAGCGAGCGTCCCGAGCTCACCGCGGCGCGCGTCATCGTCTCCGGCGGCCGCGGCCTGCAGTCGGGCGAGAACTTCAAGCTGCTGGAGCGGCTCGCCGACAAGCTCGGCGCGGCGGTCGGCGCGTCGCGCGCCGCGGTCGATGCCGGCTTCGTGCCCAACGACTACCAGGTCGGCCAGACCGGCAAGATCGTGGCGCCCGAGCTCTACATCGCCATCGGCATCTCTGGCGCGATCCAACACCTCGCCGGCATGAAGGATTCCAAGGTCATCGTCGCCATCAACAAGGACGAGGAAGCGCCGATCTTCCAGGTCGCCGATTACGGCCTGGTTGGCGATCTGTTCGAAATCGTTCCTGCGCTCGACCGAGCGCTCGAGAAAAAGCGCGGCGCGGCATAAACGGGGAGCATCCCATGGCGGAACCAGCGACCACGATCAAGATCATCGGCATCATCGGTGCCGGCCAGATGGGCAGCGGTATCGCGCACGTCGCGGCCCTGGCCGGCTATGACGTCTATCTCGCCGATCTCGATCAGAAGGCGCTCGACCGCGCCTTGGGCGTGATCGACAAGAACCTGTCGCGCCAGGTCAAGAGCGGCAAGGTCAAGGAGGCCGACAAGACGACGGCGCTGAGGCGTATCACGACCGGCACGGCATTCGAGAAGTTCAAGGATTGCGACGTGGTGATCGAGGCGGCGACCGAGAAAGAGACGGTCAAGCGCGAGATCTACCAGAAGCTCCTGCCGCACCTGAAGCCGTCGGCGATCGTCGCCAGCAACACCTCGTCGATCTCGATCACCCGGCTCGCCGCGACCACCGACCGGCCCGGCAAGTTCATCGGCATGCATTTCATGAATCCGGTGCCGGTGATGACGCTGGTCGAGCTGATCCGCGGCATCGCCACCGACGAATCGACCTTCGCGGTGATCCGCGAGCTGGCGGTGAAGCTCGGCAAGACGCCCGTGGCCGCCGAGGATTTCCCGGCGTTCATCGTCAATCGCATCCTGCTGCCGATGATCAACGAGGCGGTTTACACGCTCTACGAGGGCGTCGGCTCGGTCGAGGCGATCGACACGGCGATGAAGCTCGGCGCCAATCACCCGATGGGGCCGCTCGAGCTCGCCGATTTCATCGGCCTCGACACCTGTCTTGCGGTGATGCAGGTGCTTTACGAGGGCTTGGCCGATTCGAAGTACCGGCCCTGCCCGCTGCTGGTTAAATACGTCGAGGCCGGCTGGCTCGGACGCAAGGCGGGGCGCGGATTCTACGATTATCGCGGCGACAAGCCGGTGCCGACGCGGTGAACGGCGCGATGTGAGCCGAGGCAGACGTTACGAAGCGGAGCGACCAGGAGCCGCTTGCCGCTTGATTCGGTTCACCAATTCGAAAACGATCGACTAGCTTTTCAGCCGGTATCCGGTCTTGAAGATATACCACACGATCGCCAGGCAGATGGCGAGGAAGACAAGCGTCATCGCCAGACTCACTGCGACATTGACGTCGGCGATGCCAAAAAAGCTCCAGCGGAAGCCGGAGATCAGATAGACGATTGGGTTGAACAGCGTGATAGTCCGCCACGGCTGCGGCAGCACGCTGGTCGAATAGAACGTGCCGCCGAGGAACGTCAGCGGCGTGATGATGAGCAGCGGCACGATCTGCAGTTTTTCAAAACCTTCGGCCCACAGCCCGAGGATAAAGCCCAGCAGGCTAAAGCCGACCGCGGTCAGGATGAGGAAGCCGAGCATCCAGAACGGATGCGCGATATGGATCGGCACGAACAGGAACGATGTCGCCAGAATGATAAGGCCGAGAACGACCGACTTGGTCGCCGCCGCGCCGACATAGCCGAGCACGATCTCGAACGACGACACCGGTGCCGAAAGGATTTCGTAGATGGTGCCGACGAAGCGCGGGAAATAAATGCCGAACGAGGCATTGGTCACGCTTTGCGTCAACAACATCAGCATAATCAGGCCGGGCACGATGAAGGAGCCGTAGCTTACGCCCTCGATCTGGGTGATGCGCGAGCCGATCGCCGCGCCGAACACGATGAAATACAGCGAGGTCGAGATCACGGGCGACACGACGCTCTGAAACAGCGTGCGTCCGGTCCGCGCCATCTCGTACAGATAGATCGCGCGCACGCCGTAGAGATTCATCACCGCTGCCTCACCAAATCGACGAAAATGTCCTCGAGCGAGCTTTGCGTGGTCTGCAAATCCTTGAATTTGATGCCGGCGCGGCCGAGATCGTCGAGCAATGCCGTGATCCCGGTGTGCTCGCCCTTGGTGTCGTAGGTGTAGGTCAATTCCCTGCCGCCGACGGCCAAGGTCAGCCGATAATTCGACAATGCGGCCGGGATTGCATCGAGGCGTTCCCGCAGTTCGAGCGACAATTGCTTCTTGCCGAGTTTACGCATCAGCTCGGCCTTGTCCTCGACCAGGACGATCTCGCCTTTGTTGATGACGCCGACGCGATCGGCCATGTCCTCGGCTTCTTCGATGTAATGCGTGGTGAGGATGATGGTGACGCCGGAGGCGCGCAGTTCGCGCACGAGCTGCCACATGTCCTTGCGCAATTCAACATCGACACCGGCGCTCGGCTCGTCGAGGAACAGGATTTGCGGCTCGTGCGCCAGCGCCTTGGCGATCATCAGACGGCGCTTCATGCCGCCGGACAGCATCCTGATCTTGGCGTCTCTCTTGTCCCATAGCGAAAGCTCTTTGAGCACTTTCTCGATGTGGGCGGGGTTCGGCGGCAACCCGAACAGCCCGCGGGAAAAGCGCATGGTTGCTGGCGGCGTCTCGAAGGCGTCGGTGGTGAGCTCCTGCGGCACCAACCCGATCAGCGAGCGGGTGGCGCGGTAGTCGGCGATAATGTCGTGACTGTCCACCGTGACGGTGCCCGTCGTCGGTTTCACGATGCCGCAGATGATGCCGATCAGCGTCGTCTTGCCGGCGCCGTTCGGGCCGAGCAGCGCAAAAATTTCGCCGCGGCGAATGTCGAGATTGATGTCTTTGAGTGCCTGGAAGCCGGATGCGTAGGTCTTGCAGATATGCGAGACCGAAATGGCAGACATCGTGGCTTCCGCAACCGTGGTGGAACCGCTTTGTAGCCCGTAATCATCCGCAGCGGCGAGAGAAACCCTACAGTCGGCCATGCGTTATCCGCGTATCTATCGAGAGACCCTGTGTTCAGTCCCGTTGTAAGGTGGGCTGGGTCATATCCGAATCGGTTTGGCTGATTCCCCTAAACTGCGGCACCAGACACCCTCCACGCGATGACATTGCAGCGTCACAATTTTTTGGCTTTAATGCCGGGCAAAGGTGGGCCCGAGCCTGCCGGGATTCGGAGGCTGGTTGTCGGTCGCGCTCGATAGTTGTCCTGCCTTGGTGCTCAACGCGGATTTCCGTCCGCTGAGCTACTTCCCGCTTTCGCTCTGGTCGTGGCAGGAGACGGTCAAGGCGGTCTGCCTCGAGCGCGTCAACATCGTCTCGCAATACGACCGCGTCGTGCGCAGCCCGTCCTTCGAGATGAAGCTGCCGAGCGTCATCTCGCTCAAGGCATACATTCCGATGGCGCGGCGGCCCGCCTTCACGCGGTTCAACGTCTTCCTGCGCGACCGCTTCATCTGCCAATACTGCGGCGACGACTTTCCGTCCCACGACCTGACCTTCGACCACGTCGTGCCGCGCTCGCGCGGCGGACACACGACCTGGGAGAACGTCGTCACCGCGTGCTCGGGCTGCAATCTGATCAAGGGCAACCGCGTTCCCGCCGAGAGCGGGCTCTACCCGCGCCATCGCCCGGTGCAGCCGACGACGCGGATGCTGCGCGAGAACGGCCGCGCCTTCCCGCCCAACTTCCTGCACCACTCCTGGCGCGACTTCCTGTACTGGGATAGCGAACTCGAGCCGAGCTGATTCCGCCCGGCCCGATTGCGCGAAGCTAATAGGCGTTGTTGATCGGCACGGTCACGTCGGGAATCACCGACATATCGCGGGGCGAGGTGACGTCCGGATACGGAACCTGGCCGATCTGCTCCGCGGTCGGACCGGTGTCATGGGCCGCCGCGATGTCGCTGTCGATGGCGCGCGTGGTCGACGGCGCCGGCCCTCCGACCGAGCTGCAGCCGGCAAGCGCCGCCGATGTGGCGAAGCACAAGCAGGCGATCAGATTGCGCATGACGATCCTCCGTCCCGACCATCGGGAACCGCCTGTAGCTAGGCAGCGAATATGGCCATACCAGGAAACAAAGTGACGGAATTGCGACGCGGGCGCCGCGCGCCGCGCGCGTCCCGGTTTTGTCACGCCGCCGCGCCGCGGGCGTGCTGAGATGCCGCGATGAACCTGCTGCGCCACATCCGCGCGTGCAACACCTGGGACGCGACAAATTTTCTGCCGCTCGTCCACGGCAGCGTGCGTGTCGGCCTCGTGCGCCGCGACAACGCCGCGCAGCTGCAGCGGTTTCCCGCGGTCTTCGACGTCGGCGCCGAGGCGGTGCGCATCGTCGCCAAGGGCGATCGCGCGCAACTCACGGCGCGGATCGACGAGGCGGTCGAGGCGCTGGTCGTGCACGGCGTCGTCGCCAAGTACCGGCACGAGTATTTCGCCGTCGCCGAGCGCTGGGGCGCGCCACCGCGTTTCGACCTCGACCGCGGCGCGGTACCGTTCTTCGGTGCGCGCGCCTACGGCGTGCATCTCAACGGCTGGCGGCGCGACGGCGGTGCCCTGAAGCTGTGGATCGGCCGGCGCGCGCCCGACAAGATCGTCGCGCCCGACAAGCTCGACAACCTGGTCGCGGGCGGCATCGGCCGCGACCACGGCCTCGCCGAGACGCTGCTCAAGGAAGGCGAGGAAGAGGCGGCAATGCCGCGCGCACTCACCGCGCGCGCCGTGCCGGCCGGCGCGATCTCCTATCGCATGGGCACGGCCAACGGCGTGCGCGACGACGTCTTGTTCGTCTACGACATCGAGACGCCGGCGGCGTTCACGCCGCGCAATACCGACGGCGAGATCGTGTCGTTCGCGCTGATGGACGCGGCCGAGGTGGTGGCGCGCGTGCGCGAGACCGACGACTTCAAGTTCAACGTCAACCTGGTGATCATCGACTTCGCGCTGCGCCACGGCGTGATCGGGCCCGACGACGCCGAGTATCTCGACCTCGTCACCGGCCTGCACCGGCCGCTGGAATAGGCGCGCGCATGCTGATCGAATGCCGCGAATGCCGGGGCAAGGTCAGCACCACGGCGCGCGCCTGTCCGCATTGCGGCGCGCGCTTCTTCGCCTATCCGCGCTGGCGGCGCTGGCTCGTCTACGCGGCAATGCTCGTCGTGCTCGCGGTCTGGTTCGATCCGATCGTGCGTTACGGCTATTGGGGCGCCAAGCAGGCGATCGCCTACGTCGTCAACATCTGGGCGAGCGGCGGACCGTGAGGAGTTAGTCGAACCCCGCCATCGTGCGCGCCTCTGTCGGCGTCTTGCCGATGGCGCGCAGGCCCTTGAGCGTCACCGCCTGGTCGCGCTTGGCGAAGCGTTTGCCCGCCGCGTCGGTCAGCAGTTTGTGGTGGCGATAACGCGGCGTCGGATAACCGAGCAGTGCCTGGAGCAAGCGGTGGATGTCGGTCGCCGCGAACAGATCCTCGCCGCGCGTCACCAGCGTCACGCCCTGGAGCGCGTCGTCGACCGTCACGGCGAGATGGTACGAGGTCGGCGTGTCCTTGCGCGCCAGCACGACGTCGCCGTGCAATGTCGGCGCGGCTTCGACCGGACCCTTGATCTCGTCCTCCCAGAACAGCGGACCGGCCAGCGTCTGCGCCTTGGCGACGTCGAGCCGCAGCGCGTAGGACAAGCCCTGGCGGACACGCGCCGCGCGTTCGGCCGCGGAGAGCTCGCGGCACGTGCCGGGATAGATCGGACCCGACGGACCGTGCGGCGCCGCGGCGGAGGCGTCGAGCTCGGCCTTGATCGCGGCGCGCGTGCAGAAGCACGGATAGATCAGCGCCATGTCCTCGAGCCGCGCCAGCGCCGCGCGATAGTCGGCGAAATGCTCCGACTGCTTGCGCACGCCACCGTCCCAGGCGATGCCGAGCCAGGAGAGATCGTCCTCGATCGCGTCGGCGAACTCGGCGCGGCAGCGGCCGGTGTCGATGTCCTCCATGCGCAGCAGGAACCGGCCGCCGCGTTCGCGCGCGATACCGAACGCGAGCAGCGCCGCATAAGCGTGGCCGAGATGGAGGTAACCGCTCGGACTCGGCGCGAAACGCGTGACGATGGACATGGGCGCAATCTAGAGCGCGGTCCCGCACAAGGCGAGCGTACCCCCTCACCCTTCCCTCTCTCCAAATCGGGGGAGAGGATTGCTTTGAGTTGGCGAGGTGCACGTAGCCATCGCCGCTCGCCGTCATTCCCACGCAAGCGGGAATCCAGAAGCAGCCGCACTACCGCACGCCCTGGGTCCCCGCTTTCGCGGGGACGACGACAGAGTTGAGCGCGTGACAGCCGCGATCGCTTCGTCTATCGCTGTCGCGCCAAAAACGAGGAGACCATGGCCGATCACCCGCATTCGCACGCGCATCCGCCGCATCTGCAGGGCGTCGCGCTGCCGCCCCAATCGGGCAAGCCGCCCGCCAGCGTCGTCGTGCTGCTGCACGGCGTCGGCGCCGATGCCAACGACCTGATCGGCCTGGCGCCGTACTGGTCGCCGGCGCTGCCCGATACCGAGTTCGTCTCGCCGCATGCGCCCTATCCTTACGACATGGCGCCGATGGGCCGCCAGTGGTTCAGCCTGCAAGACCGCTCGCCCGCGGCGATCCTCGCCGGCATCCAGCAGGCGGCGCCGAGCCTCGATCATTTTCTCGACGAGTTGCTCGCGGCGCGCGGGCTCGACGATTCGCGCCTCGCCTTGGTCGGTTTCTCGCAAGGCACGATGATGTCGCTCTACACCGGCTTGCGCCGCGCGCGTGCGCCCGCCTGCATCGTGGGATATTCGGGCGCGCTCGCCGGCGCCGCGCTGCTGGCGAACGAAATTCGCTGCCGGCCGCCGGTGCTGCTGATCCACGGCGAGGACGATCCGGTGGTGCCGTTCATATCACTCGACGCCGCGGTGAAGACGCTCACCGCCGTCGGCGTGACGGTGGAATCGCTGGCGCGACCGGGCCTCGGCCATTCGATCGACGAGGAAGGCTTGCAGCGCGGCGGCGAATTCCTGCGCAGCGCCTTAGGCGGAAAGGCGAACGCGTAGCGTCCACAGGATTCCGTCATTCCCGCGCAAGCGGGAATCCAGGGCCGCATTGCGACCGTCATCCCTGGACCCCCGCTTTCGCGGGGGTGACGCAACGAGTGCGCTACCGCGTCGCCGACGTTCGCTGCACTGTCGGCGGCGGCGGCGCAAGATAGGGATCGAGCTTGGCAGCGGCGTCGGGACCGGTCCAGTCGACGCCGCCCTCGACGCGCCAGACCATGCGGCCGGCGCGGTCGATCAGGACGCTGGTCGGCAAGCCGCGCAGGTGGAACGACTGGAGCGCGTCGTTCGCCGGATCGAGATAGATCGCGAGATCGGCGAGCTTGAGCCGGGCCAGGAACGGATCGACGGCGTCGGCGCCCCGGCGGTCCTCGGAGATCGCCAGCACGGTCAGCCGCGGGCCGAGCTTCGCCTGGAGCCGGTCGAGCGACGGCATCTCCGCGCGGCATGGGCCGCACCAGGTCGCCCAGAAATTGACGAGGACCACCCGGCCGCGGAAATCGGCCAGCGTCTTCGCGGTGCCGTTGCGCGTGGCGAAATGCAAGGCCGGCGCTGGCTGCGGCGGATCGAGGGGGGTAAACTCGAAGCCCGGCTCGGCCGGCTGGCCATCGGCGACGCTCGGCGCGGGTGTGGCGGGCGGCTGCTGGCCGCGGTAATAGAGCAGCAGACCCACCGCCGCAACGCACAGGACGACCAAGACTGAAAGCGCCTTCATGACCCTCGTCATTGCCTTCTCCCGGGCAGCCGCGCCATGAGCCGGCCGCGGCCGCAAGCCGGCGCCAAGCCGCGCAACGCCGCGCGCGGCGGGCGGCTGTCGGGGCATCCGGCGGAAATCATGCAGCGCATCAACGTCTCGATCGACTTCGACAAGCGGCTCTACGCCCAGGATATCGCCGGATCGCTCGCGCATTGCGCGATGCTGGTGGCGCGGCGGATCGTCACGCCCGAGGATGGCGAGGCGATCGCGCGCGGTCTAGAGAAAATTCGCGCCGAGATCGAGGCCGGCAAGTTCCCGTTCCGCATCGAGCACGAGGACATCCATCTCAACGTCGAGGCGCGGCTCGGCGAGTTGATCGGGCCGGCGGCCGGGCGGCTGCACACCGCGCGCTCGCGCAACGACCAGGTCGCCACCGACCTCCGGCTGTGGGTGCGCGACGCGATCGACCATCTCGACCGCCACATGGCGCTGCTCCAGGCGGCTCTGATCGACCAGGCCGAGACGCACGCCGCGACCATCATGCCCGGCCTCACGCATCTGCAGACGGCGCAGCCGGTGACCTTTGGCCATCACCTGCTCGCCTATGTCGAGATGCTGGGCCGCGACCGCGGCCGGCTGCACGACTGCCGCAAGCGGCTCAACGAATGTCCCCTGGGCGCCGGCGCGCTCGCCGGCACGTCGTTTCCGATCGACCGCGAGAAGACGGCGAAGGCGCTGGCTTTCGACCGGCCGATGGCCAATTCGCTCGACGCCGTGTCCGACCGCGACTTCGCGCTCGAGTTCCTGGCATGCTGCGCGATCTGCGGCGCGCATCTGTCGCGCTTCGCCGAGGAGATCGTGCTGTGGCTGTCGTCGCCCTTCGGCTTCATCCGGCTGTCGGATGCCTATACGACCGGCAGCTCGATGATGCCGCAGAAGCGCAATCCCGACGCCGCCGAGCTGGTGCGCGGCAAGACCGGCCGGTTCCTCGGCGCGTTCGCGTCGCTTTTCACGGTGATGAAGGGCCTGCCGCTCGCCTATTCCAAGGATATGCAGGAGGACAAGGTGCCGGTGTTCGAGGCGGCCGACACGCTGGAGCTGTGCCTGACAGCCACGGCGGGCATGGTCGGCGACATCGCGGTCGACAAGGCGGCGATGCGCCGCGCCGCGGAGGCCGGTCACAGCACCGCCACCGATCTGGCCGACTGGCTCACCCGCAACCTCGCCCTGCCCTTCCGCGACGCGCACCGGATCACCGGCGCGCTGGTCAAGCGCGCCGAGGAGCTCGGCGCGACGCTGGCCGAGCTGCCGCTCAAGGACATGCAGAAGATCGAGCCGCGCATCACCGCCGCAGCGCGCGAGATCCTGACCGTCGAGAAATCGGTCGCCAGCCGGACGAGCCTCGGCGGCACGGCGCCGACGCTGGTCGCAGCCGCCGCGAAGGCGGCGCGCGCGCGGTTCCTGGGCGGGAAGAAGGAGACAAAGAAGTGAGGAGACTCCTCGCGCTGATGCTGGCGGCGGCGCTGCTCGCGCTGCCGCTCGCCGCATGCGGCAAGAAGAGCGAGCCCGTCGCGCCCAAGGATCAGCCGCAAACCTATCCGGGACACTATCCCAGTGAGTAAAGCGACGGTCGTGAGCGCACCGGCGCTGCATCCCGACGTGCCCGAGATCGCCTATCGCGGCGGCGAATTGTTCGTCGAGAACGTGGCGCTGTCGCGCATCGCGGCGGCGATCGGCACGCCGTTCTACGTCTATTCATCGGGCGCGATCGAGCGGCAGTACCGCCAGTTTGCCGACGCGTTCGCCGGCCAAGCGGCGCGGCTCTGCTATTCGGTCAAGGCGAACTCGAATCTTTCGGTCATCGCGACGCTGGCCCGGCTCGGCGCGGGCGCCGACGTGGTCTCCGAAGGCGAGTTCCGGCGCGCGCTGGCGGCCGGCATTCCGGGCGAGCGCATCGTCTTCTCCGGCATCGGCAAGACCGAGAGCGAACTTGCCTTCGCGCTCGAGCACGACGTCTATCAGATCAACGTCGAATCGCGCGGCGAGCTCGAGGCGCTGAGCGCGATCGGCGAGCGCGCCGGGCGCGCCGCGCCGGTCGCGATCCGCGTCAATCCCGACGTCGACGCGCGCACGCACCACAAGATCGCCACCGGCAGGAAGGAGAACAAGTTCGGCATCGACCTGGCGCACGCGCCGGACGTCTTCGCCGAGGCCGCGGCGCTGCCCGGCATCGCGCTCAAGGGCCTCGCCGTCCATATCGGCTCGCAGCTGACCGCGATGGGGCCGTTCGAGATCGCGTTCGGGCGCGTCGTCGAGCTGTTCCGGTCGCTCGCCACGCGCGGCATCCATCTCCAACGGCTCGATTTCGGCGGCGGCATCGGCATCCGCTACAAGGACGAGACGCCGCCCACGCTCGCGGATTACACCAGCCTGATCCGGCATCTGACGCACGGGCTCAAGGTCGAGCTTGCCTGCGAGCCGGGCCGCGCCATCGTCGGCAATGCGGGCATGTTGGCGACGCGCGTGCTCTATACGAAGGAGGGCGTGACGCGGCGTTTCGTCATCGTCGACGCGGCGATGAACGACCTGCTGCGGCCGGCGCTGTACGATGCCTGGCACGAGATCGTGCCGGCGACCCACGCCGAGCGGCACGGCCACCCGGTGGCGCAAAGCGTCGTCGGGCCGGTCTGCGAGACCGGCGATGCCTTCGCGCTCGATCGTCCGCTGCCGGCGCTGCGGCCCGGCGAACTGCTCGCCATCCTCTCGGCGGGAGCCTATGGCGCGGTGATGAGTTCCAGCTACAATACCCGTCCGCCGGCCGCGGAAGTCATGGTGCGCGGCGGCGACTTCGCGGTGATCCGCGAGCGGCCGAGCTACGACGATCTGCTTGCGCTCGACCGGATGGCGCCTTGGCTCGCCGGGCGCTGACGACGGAACGAGGGATTTGCGCGACCGTAAGCGGCGCGATTTTGTCACGGGGTCCGATACGCGGCCGCATTTCGCCGCGCGACTGGTGCTGGCGCGCCTCGCACTGGCCTGGGAGCGCATCTGGCCGGCGCTGTGGCCGGCGCTCTTCGTCGCCGGCGCATTCCTCGCCCTCGCCCTGTTCGATATTCCGGCGCGGGTGCCGCCGTGGGCGGCGGCGGCGCTGCTCGGATTCACCGTCGCCGCGCTGATCGTCACGCTGGCGCTCGCCGTGCGCGAGCTGCGGCCGCCGTCGCACGCGGCGGCGCGGCGGCGCCTGGAGACCGCAAGCGGTCTCGCGCATCGCCCGTTGGCCGCGCTCGAAGACACGCTGTCGAGCGCCGACGATCCCGCCAGCGCCGCGCTCTGGCGTGAGCATCAGGCGCGCATGGCCGAAGCGGCCCGCGCGCTCCGCGTCGGCGCGCCGCGCGCCGGCCTGCTGCGCCGCGACCCCTACGCGCTGCGCGTCGCGCTCGGCCTGTTGCTGCTGCTGGGCGCGATCGACGCGGGCACCGACGCGCCGGCACGCATCCTCCGCGCGCTCAATCCCGAGCTCGCCATCGGCGGCGGCGGCGCGCCGGCGGTGACGCTCGACATCTGGGTGAGCCCGCCGCAATACACCGGGCTGCCGCCGCAATTCCTTGCGACGTCCGGCGCCAGCGGAACGGTCGCGGTGCCGGTCGGCAGCATCGTGCTGGCGCGCGTCCACGGCGGCGACGAGCGCCCCGCGCTGGTGGTCGACGGCCACACCAGCGCGATGACGACGATCGACGACGGTGACTACAAGGGCCAGGTCGCGATCACGGCCGGCACGCGCCTCGCCGTCGAACGGGGCTGGAGCACGCTGGGATCGTGGCCGATCAAGGTCGTGCCCGATTTGCCGCCGACCATCGCCTTCGCCAAGCCGCCGCAGCGCACGGCCCAGGGCGCGCTGCATCTCGAATACGACGCCACGGACGATTACGGCGTCGAGAAGGTCACCGCCCTGGTGCGCCGGCCCGACGATCCGAGCGGCCAAACGCTGACGCTCGACCTGTCGCTGCCCGATCGCCATCTCAAGACCGCGCACGGCAGCAGCTTCAACGACCTGACCGCGAGCCCGTGGGCTGGCCTCCGCGTCCGGATCCAGCTCGAAGCCGCCGACGCGCTCGGCCAGACGGGCAAGAGCGAGATCATGGAATTCGTCTTGCCGGAGCGCGTCTTCCACAACCCGATCGCGCGCGCCATCATCGACGAGCGCAAGGAGCTGACGCGCAATCCGAACGACCGCGAGCCGGTGGCCGACGCGCTCGAGGATCTGTCGGCGCGGCCCGCGCTCTACAGCGACGACATCGTCGCGTTCCTCGGCATGCGCACCGCGGCCAACCGGCTCATGCTCGACCGCGATGCCGACACGATCGCCTCGGTGCAGCGGCTGATGTGGGATACGGCGGTGCGCATCGAGGACGGCGGCATGCGGCTCGACCAGGAGGCGCTGCGCCAGTCGATGCAGAGCCTGCAGAACGCGCTGGCGCGCAACGCGCCCGAGTCCGAGATCGACCGGCTGATGCGGCAGCTGCAGCAGCAGATCGACCGCTATCTCCAGGCGCTGGCGCGCCAGACGCAGCGCCAGAATCCGCAAGCGGCACAAGCGCCAGCCGATCCGTCGCAGATGCTGACCAGCCGAGATTTGCAGCGGATCCTCGATCGCGCGCGCGAGCTGGCGCGCGCCGGCGACCGGACGCAGGCGCGCGAGATGCTGGCCGAACTGCAAGAGCTGCTGGAGAACCTGCGCAGCGCGCGGCCGACGCAGATGCAGGGCGCGGCGGGTTCGCTCGACGCGATGCGGGACCTGACGCGCCGCCAGGAGCAGCTGCTCGACCAGACCTTCCGCCAGTCGCGCAACTTCGGCGGCCACCGCAGCACCGCCGGCGCCGCGCAGCAGGACGCGCTGCGCCAGATGCTCGGCAAGATGATGCAACAGCTCGGCCAGAGCGGCGGCCAGGTGCCGCAGCCGCTGCAACGCGCCGACCGCGCGATGGGCAGCGCCGCCGAGGCGCTGCGCCGCGGCGCTCCGGGCCAGGCGATCGGCCCGCAGACCGACGCAGTGGACGCGCTCCAGCAGGCGGCGCGCGCGCTGGCGCGGCAGATGCAGGGCCAGAACGGCGGCGCATCCGGCGACAGCAATCAGCCACAGGTCCGGCGCGATCCGTTCGGCCGGCTGCTGCCGAACGACGACGGCAACGGCGGCCTCGACAGCGACGGGAAGCTGCGCATGGGCAAGGCGCAAGACGACTACGCGCTCGAGAAGGCGAAGCAAATCCTCGACGAGCTGCGCCGCCGGGCCGGCGAGCCAGACCGTCCGCCGATCGAGCACGATTACATCGACCGCCTGCTGCGCGAGTTCTAGGCGGCGTTCGGAATCATACCAAGCCGCGGCAGAGCCGCGGCCGCGCCGATCACGCACTTGACACAGCGCGGCGGGAAATGATGCCGCGGCTCGGCCGTTATGGAACGGGGGCTTCGCCCACCACGACACGGCTCAGCCCATGATGGACGATCGCGAGGAGATTCGCTTCCTGCGGGAAAAGGCGGCGCAATTGCGCAGTCTCGCACACAAGTACAAGCTCCCGCCCGGTAACGAGCTGGTGCGGATTGCGGACGATTTCGAAAGACTCGTGCGCGAGATCGAACGCAAGCCGTCGAGCACCGGCCCGGAGCGCTAGGGATTCTCCAACGTGACGACGACGCCGGTGGCTTCGGCCATCGGCTGGTTATAGGTGGTGTGGAACGGCGCCGTCGCACCGGGCGCGAGCTCGGCGATACCGGCCGAGAACGTCCACGAGGTCAGCGGCTTGTCGTTGGCGTCGCGCAGCGTCGCCTTGAGCATCGGCACGCGCCGGCTCGCCGACGACAGGTTGACGATCTGGCCGTCGATCACCAGCAGCGGCTGGCCGTTCGCGGCCGTGCGGCGCGGCGTCACGTCGCGCAGTTCGAGGCCGGGCCCGAATTCCGGCGTGCTGGCGGCGAGGCCGAGCCGGCTGTAGATGCGCGCCGTTTGCGGAAACGCCGCCATCACCCGGTCGCGCAGGAAGATCGCGCCCCAGCCGGCGCCGGCCAGCAGCAGCAGGAATACGAGCAACACGGTCACTGCGGCACCCCGGCCGCGGCGCTTACGTGAAATCGCCGGCAGGCCGCCGCGCTCGACCATGCCCGGCATCGGCTCGGGCTCGGGTCCGGTCAGCTCGACTCGCGGCGGCGTATCCTCGGGCGGTGCCTGATACCAGGTGTGGCCGCAGCTGCCGCAGCGGACCATGCGGCCCTGCGCGCCGAGCTTCTGCGTCTCGACGAGATAGCGCGTCGAACACGTGGGACAGGTGACGATCATCGCCGCTCCGGTGCCGGCACGCCGCGTTCCAACGGCGGCCGCTTCTTATACCCGGCCGCGCCGCGGCACGGAAGCACGCCGCGGCGGTTCACCACAGAGACACGGAGGGCACGGAGCATCCAAGCCGTCATTGCGAGCGCCGCCCGGCGCGAAGCAATCCAGGCCTCTCTGGATCGCTGCCCGCTTCGCCTTTGGCTCGCGGTCGCGATGACGAATTCCTCCGCGTTCTCCGTGTCTCCGTGGTGCGGAAGTCAACGCAGTCAAACGAATCGCGGCGCGCCATCTTTACCCGCGCGGCCGGCGCATGTCATGGTGCGGCGATGGTGCGCTTCGAGAACGTCGGCATGCGCTACGGCACGGGACCGGAGGTGTTGCGCGACATCACCCTGCGACTCGAAGCCGGCTCGTTCCATTTCCTCACCGGCCCGTCGGGCGCGGGCAAGACGAGTCTGCTGCGGCTCATCGCGCTTGCCGAGCGGCCGTCGCGCGGCCTGGTCTCGCTGTTCGGCGAGGATCTGTCGCGGGTGACGCGCGCCGCGCTCGCGCCGCTGCGGCGGCGGATCGGCATCGTGTTCCAGGATTTCCGGCTCATTCCGCATCTCTCGGCCTTCGACAACGTGGCGCTGCCGCTGCGCGTCGCCGGCGTCGCCGAAGCGAAGCTGCGCGACAACGTGCGCGAGATGCTCGAATGGGTGGGATTGGCCGACAAGCTCGACGCCAAGCCGCCGACGCTGTCGGGCGGCCAGCAGCAGCGCGTCGCCATCGCCCGCGCGGTGGTGGCGCATCCCAAGCTGCTGGTCGCCGACGAGCCGACCGGCAACGTCGACGACGCCATGGCGCAGCGGCTGATGCGGCTGTTCGAGGAGCTCAACAAGCTCGGCACGACGCTGATCGTCGCCACGCATAACGCCGCGCTGGCGCGACAGTTCAGCCGGCCGGTGCTGCATCTCGACGACGGCGAGCTGGGCGCGGCGTCGGCAACGCGGGCGGCGTCGTGACCGGCGCCGGCCTCGCCATTCCGTTCGGCCGCGACGGCAGCGGCCGCTTCCTGCCGGCGCTGACCATGCTGATGGTGTTCCTCGCCGGCCTCGCGCTGGCGGCGGTCATGGATCTGGAGCGCGCGCTGACGACCTGGGACCGGAGCCTGACCGGCACGCTCACCGTCGAGCTGCCGGCCGCGACCGGCGCGAGCGACAAGAGCCTCGACGCGGCCCTCGTCGTGCTGCGCGCGGCGCCGGGAATCAAAAGCGCAAGCCCCATCGGCGCGGCGACGACGGCGAAGCTCGTCGCGCCGTGGCTCGGCACGTCGCTGTCGCCGGCCGATCTCGAGTTGCCACGCTTGATCGACGTGCGGCTCGCTGCCGGCGCGCGACCCGACCTCGCGGCGTTGCGCGCGCGGCTCGCGCAGGCGGCGCCGGGCGCCACGCTCGACGACCACCAGCTCTGGCTCGACGGCCTGGCGCGCTTCGCGCGCTCGGTCGAGCTTACGGCGCTCGCCGTGCTGGCGCTGATCGGCGGCGTCGCGGTTTTGAGCGTGTCGTTCGCGACCCGCACCGGCCTCGCCGTACACCGCGACATCATCGAGCTGTTGCATCTGATGGGCGCGCGCGACGGTTATGTGGCGCGTCAGTTCGAGCGCCAGGCGCTGCGGCTTGCGCTGATCGGCGGCGCCGCCGGCCTGGCGCTGGCCGCGGCGGCGCTGCTGGGGCTGCAATACGCGACCGGCGCGGCCGCGTTCCTCGGCAACACGGTGACGCTGCTGCCGGCGCTGCATCTGCGCGGCTGGAACTGGGCGGTGCTGGCGGCGCTGCCCTTCGCGGCGGGCATCGTCGCCATGGCGACGGCGCGGCTGACCGTGCTCGCCACGCTGCGGCGCCTGCCGTGAGGGCGCTGCGCCAGCTGGTGCTGCTGCTCGGCGTGGCGGCAACGCTGTGGCTCGCCGGCCTGTTCTGGTTCGCCGGCCAGATTCCCGACGCCGTCATCGACAACACCACCCACACCGACGCCATCGTCGTCTTGACCGGCGGCAGCCAGCGCGTCGAGGGCGGTTTGCAGCTGCTCGCCGCCGGCATGGGCAAAACGCTCTTCATCACCGGCGTGTTTCCGGGCGTGCAGGTGCCGGCGCTGCTGCATAGCGCCAACGCGCCCGACCGCCTCGCCTGCTGTATCGTGCTCGGCCATACCGCCGACAACACTGCCGGCAACGCGATCGAGACCGCCGGCTTCATGCGCAAGCAGAATTACCAGTCGCTGCGGCTCGTCACCTCGGCCTATCACATGCCGCGCAGCCTGCTCGAGTTCGCGCGCGCCATGCCCGACGTCACGATCATTCCCAATCCGGTCTTCGCCGGCAACGTGAAGCAGCGCCAGTGGTGGGAATGGCCCGGCACGCTCAGCCTGATCGTCACGGAATACGTCAAATATCTCTCCGCCGTGGTCAGGCCGTGGGTGATCCGCGACGCGCAGGGCGAACCGTGATCGATCTCGATCGAGAAAATCCCCCTCACCCTTCCCTCTCCCCCTTGAAGGGGGAGAGGGTTGCTTTGGGTTGGCGAGGCGCGCGCCGAGCCTTACGCAAAGCTGGGTGAGGGGCTATGACTCGATCGCGACCGACCATGCTCCAGGCCGCACCGTCGTGATCTTCCTCCGCTCGCTCGCGTTCCAGCTCGCGTTCTGGAGCTGGACGGCGCTGCTCGCCTTCGCCGGCCTGCCGTTCCTGCTCGGCACGCGCAGCGGCATGATGCGTTTCGGCACGTTCTGGTCGCGTAGCACGCTCGCGCTGCTGCGCTGGATCGTCGGACTCGATTACCAAGTACGCGGCCGCGAGCACTTGCCCGCCGGACCGGCGATCATCGCGATGAAGCACCAGTCGGCGTGGGACACGCTGGCGACGACGGTGCTGTTTCCCGATTGCGCGGCGGTCATCAAGAGCGAGCTCGGCTGGCTGCCGTTCTACGGCTGGTACGTCGTCAAGGCGGGCTCGATCACCGTCGATCGCGGCGCGGGAGCGCGCGCGCTGAAGCGCATGGTGGCGCGGGCGCAGCGCGTCGCAGCGGCGGGCCGCACCATCGTGATCTTTCCGCAGGGCACGCGCACCGCGCTCGGCGCCAAGCCGCCGTACCTGCCCGGCATCGCTGCGCTCTATCAGCAGCTCAAGCTGCCGGTGGTGCCGGTCGCGGTCAATTCGGGCCTGTTCTGGGGCCGGCGCCATTTCATGCGGCAGCCCGGCACGGTGCTGGTCGAGATCCTGCCGCCGATCCCGCCCGGCCGGCCGCGGCCCACGTTCATGACCGAGCTCGAGCGCAGCATCGAGACGGCGACCGACGCGCTGGTTTCGGAAGGCCGGGCGCGCGGCCGTGGCCCCTGGGGCCCCTGGGGATAGGTCTGGGGATAATCCTGGGGATGGTTGCTCCACCGGCGCTAAGAGTGGGGATAAATCGGGCGACTGGGCTGGCGGGGATGTTGCTCAGTCAGCGCGTCGCGACGATGAACAAGCGGGGAAACCGCAACAACACAGTGCCGTCCGGCTGGACCGAATACGCTTCCGCAAGAAGCGCGCGGTAGCGCTGGAGGAACGCCGCCTGCTCCGGCGATGTCAGCGGCGCGAGGAACGGCCGCAGCGCCGAGCCCTTGAACCACTCGACGACGCCGTCGATGCCGGCGAGCGGATGGCGATAGGTCGTCCGCCAGATGTCGACGCGTGCGCAGAGCGGCCGCAGCAGTGCGTAATACCAATCGACGGCGGCGATCCGCGTGCGCACTTCCGCGCCCGGGATTTTGGTGCGCCCCGCGCCGGACTGCGCCACGCGCTCCATCAGGAGATGGCTCGGCTCGTCGAGATTGTCGGGCATCTGGATCGCGAGACTGCCCATAGGCGCGAGCATGCCGGCGAGCCGCGGCAACAGAGTCGCGTGATCCGGCACCCATTGCAGCACGGCATTGGCCAGCATCACGTCCCACGATCCATCGCCGCGCCAGGCCGCGATGTCGCCGAGCTCGACATCCACCTGCGGCAGGCGGCGGCGCGCCGCGCGCACCATGTCGTCCGATGAATCGACGGCGACGATCGCGGCGTCGGGATAGCGCGCCAGCAGCAGCTCGGTCGAGTTGCCCGGACCGCAGCCGAGATCGACAGCGCGGCGCACGTCGCGCGTCGGCACCGCCGCGAGCAGGTCGCGCACCGGCCGCGTGCGCTCGTCCTCGAATTTCAGGTACTGGTCGGCCGACCACGCGGCGCCATCGCGCGATTTTACGCCGGTTGCGGACGCCAGCGCCATCTCAGCCGCTCCGCGCGCGCAGGAGATCGTGGCCGGCACGTGTCAGCCGCACTTCGCCGCCGCGCAAGCCGGGCGCGCTGCCGCGCACGATCTCGACCAGGCCGCCTTCGACGGCGTCTTCCCACACCGGCAGGCGCGGACACGACGTGCGCCAGGCGTCCATGGTCTCGCCGTAAAGCCGGCGGCGCGCCGCCACCCAAGCGAGAAGCTGGATCAACAACGCATCGGCGGGCGCCGCTTCCGGCCGGACCGGCTCGATTCGCATCATGCCCCGATTCGTACGCCGCGCTCGCACCCGCGTCCAATATATGTTTAGATCATTATCCATATCTTATACATATGCCGATGCCGATCGACCTCCGCCTGCTGCGCTATGTCATCGCCGTCGCCGACGCCGGCAATATCAGCCGCGCGGCCGAACGGCTGCACATCCAGCAGCCGCCGCTGACGCAGCAGATCCGCGCGCTCGAGGCGGAGCTCGGCGTCGCCCTCTTCCATCGCCTGCCGCGCGGCGTCGAGCCGACCGAGGCCGGCCGCGCGCTGGTCGAGGAAGCGCGGGCGATCGTGGCGCGCGCCGCGACGCTGCCGGCGGTGGCGCAGCGCGCCGCGCGCGGCGAGGAAGGCCGGCTCGCGATCGGCTTCACCAGCTCGGCCGCGTTCCATCCCTTCGTCACGCGCGCGATCCGCGGCTTCCGCCAGGCCTGGCCGGGCGTTGCGCTGGCGCTCGAGGAGGACAGCACGGGCGACCTGGCGCGCGCGTTGCGGGAGGAGCGGCTCGACGCGGTCTTCGTACGCTCGTCGGCCGGCGGCACGCCCGAGCTGCTGGTCGAGAAGCTGTTGACCGAGGAGATGCTGGCGGTGTTTCCGCACGGCCATCGGCTCGCGCGCGCCAAGACCGTGGCGCTGGCGGCGCTGGCGCAGGAGACCTTCGTGCTCTATCGCCGGCCGAGCGGACCCGGACTCTACGACGCGATCATCGCGGCGTGCCGCGCCGCCGGCTTCAGTCCGACCATCGGCCAGGAGGCGCCGCGGCTACCATCGACGCTAAGCCTCGTGGGCGCGGGCCTTGGCGTCTCGCTGGTACCGGCGTCGATGCGGCGCCTCAACACCGAAGCGGTCGCCTATGCGCGGCTGACCGGCGCCAAGGGCCTGACCGCACCGCTGCTGCTGGCGACGCGGCGCGGCGATCGCTCGGCGGCGGTGCGGCAGTTCCGCGAGCAGGTGAGGAAAACGCCGGGCGCCGACCGGCATTAAGCAACCGAACCGCGCCGATTACGTTTGGTCAATCGACCCCATCGGCGAGGTTCACGCGTGCGCACATCAGTTGCCGGCATTTGCTGCCTCTTGCTGCTGGCCGGCTGCAGCGCGGTCGAGAACAAGGTGGAGAATGCGAAGGTGGCGATCGGCTCGCCGAGCTACGTCAACCGCTGCGTCGACCTGATGCACCGCGCCTATCCGGACACCGACTTCCGGGTCACCGACCAACACTTCAGCACGACCATGAACACCAGCACGGTCACGGTGCAGGCGGTGCGGCCCGACGTGGCGGCGAACAGCAGCATGCGCGACGTCGGCGCCGAATGCCGCTTCGACCACGGCGTAATCACCGACTTCCACTGGACGAAGAATCCGCTGGGCAAGATGGGCTGAGGCTCGCCGAAGAGCGGCCGAATCCTTGGAACTGCCGCCCCATCTGGCGCTGAAACAAAAAGCGAACTATATTCGGCAAGCCGCGCCCGGAAGCGCGGCGCTTTCGTCATTGCAGGACTCCGTTCGCCATGGCCTCCGTCGCCTCGATCTCGCAGCAGATCTGGGACATGAAGTACCGCCTCAAGACGCCGGAAGGCGGCGCGGTCGACCGCACCATCGAGGACACCTGGCGACGCGTCGCCACCGCCTTGGCCGCGCCCGAGCGCGACAAGGCGCTGTGGGCCGACCGCTTCTATGAGGCGCTCGCCGATTTCAAGTTCCTGCCCGCGGGCCGCGTCGTCGCCGGCGCCGGCAGCGGCCGCAACGTCACGCTGTTCAACTGCTTCGTCATGGGCGCGATCGACGACGACATGGGCAGCATCTTCACGCATCTGCGCGAAGCGGCGCTGACCATGCAGCAGGGCGGCGGCATCGGCTACGACTTCTCGACGCTGCGGCCCAAGGGCGCACCGGTGAAAGGCGTCGGCGCCGACGCCTCGGGGCCGCTGTCGTTCATGGACGTGTGGGACGCGATGTGCCGCACCATCATGAGCGCCGGCTATCGCCGCGGCGCGATGATGGCGACGATGCGCTGCGACCATCCCGACATCGAGGCCTTCATCGAGGCGAAGCGCGCGCCCGGCCGGCTGCGCATGTTCAACCTGTCGGTCCTCGTCACCGACGCCTTCATGCAGGCGGTGAAGGAAGGCGCGCCGTGGGAGCTGAGCTTCGCCGGCACGACCTATAAGGTGATTCCCGCGCGTGAGCTGTGGGACAAGATCATGCGCGCGACCTACGCCTATGCCGAGCCGGGCGTGATCTTCATCGACCGCATCAACCGGCTCAACAACCTCTATTACGCCGAGACGATCAGCGCGACCAATCCGTGCGTCACGGCCGAGACGTGGATTCACACCGCGGAGGGGCCGCGCCAGGTGATGGACCTGATCGGCAAACCGTTCGGCGCCGTCGTCGGTGGCGCGGCGCATGCGTCCGCCCCGCAAGGCTTCTTCGCCACCGGCCGCAAGAAGGTGCTGAAGCTGCGCACGCGTGAAGGCTATGCGTTGCGGCTGACCGCGGATCATCCGGTCCTGGCGGTTTCCGATTTGAGCCGCTATCGCGCGACGACGGAATGGAAGAAGGCGGGCGAACTCGCCGCCGGCGATCGCGTCGTTCTGCACGACCATCGCCGTGCCGCGTCGTGGACGGGCGGCTACGGCGAGGCCGAGGGCTATCTGCTCGGCTTGCTGGTCGGCGACGGCACGCTCAAAGGCGACAAGGCGGTGCTGAGCGTTTGGCGTCGCCGCGACGTCGCCAATGGCGAGCAGCAAGGCGCCGGCGCCGAGGCCGTCATGGCGACGGCGCTCGCCGCCGCGCGGACGTTGCCGCATCGGATCGACTTCGCCGGCTGGATGGCGGTGCCGGGCCGCGACGAGAATCGGCTCGCGCTCGGCGCGGTACGCCAGCTTGCACTCGAACTCGGCATGGCGCCGGGCAACAAGGCGATCACGCCGCAGATCGAGCGGCAATCGAGCGCGTTCTATCGCGGCTTCCTGCGCGGCCTGTTTGACACCGACGGTACCGTGCTGGGATCGCAGGCGAAGGGCGCAAGCATCCGCCTGGCGCAAAGCGATCTCGCGCGGCTCGAAGCGGTGCAACGAATGTTGCTTCGGTTCGGCATCGCTTCGACGATTTATCGCGAGCGCCGGCCGGCCGGGCCGCGCCTGCTGCCGGACGGCAAGGGCGGCGCGCGACTCTACGACTGCAACGCCGACCACGAACTCGTCATCACCAACGACAATATTGGCGTGTTCGCCGAGCGGATCGGCTTTGTCGACACGGAGAAACAGGCGCGGCTTGCCACGATCGCGGCGGCCTATCGGCGCACGCCCAATCGCGAGCGTTTTATCGCCGAGATTGCCGCGATCGAGGCGGACGGCGAGGCCGAGGTATTCGACGTGCAAATTCCCGGCGTCAATGCCTTCGACGCCAACGGCATCTATGTCCATAACTGCGGCGAGCAGCCGTTGCCGCCTTACGGCGCGTGCCTCCTGGGCTCGATCAATCTCGCCGTGCTGGTGAAGGAGCCGTTCACCGAGAACGCGCGGCTCGACATGGACGAGCTCGACCGCCTCGTGCCGCTCGCCGTGCGCATGATGGACAACGTCGTCGATGTTTCACGTTTTCCCTTGGAACAGCAGACGCACGAGGCGCGCGCCAAGCGGCGCATCGGCCTCGGCGTCACCGGCCTCGCCGACGCGCTCATCCTGTGCGGCCTGCGCTACGGCTCGGCCAAAGCGGTGGCGACGACGGAGCAATGGATGCGGGCGATCGAGCGCGCGGCCTATCTCGCCTCGGCGGAGCTCGCGCGCGAGAAAGGCGCCTTTCCGCTCTTCGACAAGGAGAAATATCTCGCCGGCGAGAAGGTGAAGGCGCTCGATCCCGCGATCCGCGCCGCCATCGCCGCCAACGGCATCCGCAACGCGCTGCTGACCTCGGTCGCGCCCACCGGCACGATCTCAATCTTCGCCGACAACGTGTCGTCGGGGCTCGAGCCGGTGTTCAGCTTCAACTACACGCGCAACGTGCTGATGCCGGACGGCACGCGGCGCGAGGAAGAGGTCTCGGACCACGCCTATCGCCTCTTCCGCCGCTTGAAGGGCGACGGCGTGCCGCTGCCCGATTATTTCGTCGACACCCAGGCGCTGGCGCCCGCCGACCACGTGGTGATGCAGGCGGCGGTGCAGAAATACATCGACAGCTCGATCTCCAAGACGATCAACGTGCCGGCCGATTTCCCGTTCGAGCAGTTCAAGGACGTCTATCTCCAGGCCTACGAGCTCGGCTGCAAGGGCTGCACCACCTATCGGCCGAACGAGGTCACCGGCGCGGTGCTCGAGGTCAAGCCCGAGGCCAAACCGCAGCGGCAGACCGAGCTGCCGCTGCCGGCGCCGCAGGCCAGGCCGGCCGACGTCTTCGAGGGCGGCGGCGTGGTCTACATGACGCAGCCGCTATCGCGGCCCGAGGCTCTGCGCGGCCACACCTACAAGGTCGCCTGGCCGCTCTCCGAGCACGCGCTCTATGTCACCATCAACGACATCGTGCAGGACGGCCGGCTCCGGCCGTTCGAGATCTTCGTCAACTCCAAGAACATGGAGCACTACGCCTGGACCGTGGCGCTGACGCGCATGATCAGCGCGGTGTTCCGGCGCGGCGGCGACGTCTCGTTCGTGGTCGAGGAGTTGAAGGCCGTGTTCGACCCGCGCGGCGGCGCGTGGATGGAGGGCCACTACGTGCCGTCGATCCTGGCGGCGCTCGGCAACGTGATCGAGCAGCACATGATCGAAATCGGCTTCATCCAGCCCAAGACCGCCCCCGCCGCGGTCGAGGCCCAGCGCCAGGTGGTCAACCTGCCAGGCCAGGCGGCGGGCTTGCGCCAGTGCCCGAAATGCGGCCAGGCGGCGCTAATCCGCGTCGAGAACTGCGACCAGTGCACGAGCTGCGACTACTCGAAGTGCGGGTGATTTGCGGGATCGTTTCGCGAATTAGAAAAACGGTTCCGCTGCGAGATCGGACTGAAAAATAGGAATGTCAATTCCGAACTTCTCGACGGCTGCCCGCAGCGTTTTCTCAAACCAAGGCGGCGCGAAAGGCGAGATCACAACCTTTCGTATCATGCGCCGTAAATCTATTGGGACACCGACTCCTGCGGTCGCGGATTCGTCTGAAGGAGGTTTGAAGACTCCGCGAACTTCCATTTCATGACTTAGCGACTTTCTTTTCCAGAAAATACGATCATAAGTTCCAGCAAATGATTTCGTGAAATCGACGTATTGAACATGGCCAAATTTGATTTCGAAATCTCTGCTTAACGACGCATCTAACAGGCTGCTGAAAAACTCTGATGCGAAGCCGAATCACGCAACATAAGAATCATCGAGAGCCCTCTCGCGAATCGTTCTTGCGTGAACTGGTCGCCATGCGAATCAATGTTGCGTCTTCTCGCGTCCAAAAACGTTTTTCAGCAGCCTGCTAAGTCCCCGAATTCGGTGTATATGGCCACACCGGCCGAAGGTGGCGGACTATAGAGACGCCATAGCGCCTCAGACTCGCCGGTGTTTTCGTGCCAGCATGTGACGTACGTTTGCTTGACCTCCCGTACTCCTATCGCAGTGATTTCCCTGTAGAGGCGCTGTGTTTCTGTCTCGATCTCGACGTCCGATAGTTTTGGATGATCCCCCGGAACCGTTTCGTACGCGTGACGCAAGTATTCGAGACTAAAATTTCGCCATTCGGGTTCTCTGGACGCCACACCACGTGCGCCTTCAAACCGATCCCCCAGCAAATCCGCACGTGAAAAGTAAAGCGTCTTATCCGCTACCAGCGATACGAATTTTGCGAAGTCCATGTAGCGCCATAGCGGCGTGCTGGGAGTTGGGCGCTTATAATTTTCCCACAACCAATATATGTGGGAAGCGAGCTCCGACATCTCGTCTTTGCAACAGTCTCCTACGTATAAGGGCGAGCCATCCATTGCGTAGCCCGCATAGGCAGCAATTCCTTTCTTCAGCTTTTGCCCACACCGAGAGCAATGATCGTGACTGTAGTGGGTTAGTTTTCTAAGCTCCGCTGTGAACCTGCCAGTGCTCTGCATGTCCAGAGCGCTCCCTACAACGCCACCCGCGTTTCCCATTCGACCGACTCGAACAGCGCGATGTCGGAGACGAGATAAGCATACGGTATCAGCGTCGTCACGCCGAGTTACGAGAGGCCCCCAAAACCGACTTCCGCGTGGACGAAATCTGGCCCGCATAAGGCGAGGACACGGTTCCGACTCACGCCCGCCATATTGCGGGCGGATTTTCACAACCTGATCACCGCTTTCATGGATTTGTCGCTTCGCCGGAGCGGCATAACGCTGTCATGCTTTTCGCGACGATTACCGGGTTCGCCACATCAGTGGTCGCTAACCGCACGTGCCGATCCATCGATAGGGAGGGTACCGTGAACAGCCAGGAAGTCGTGCGACTCAAGACCTGCTCGGCAAACGAATTCGCGTATTGGGGCGTGAAGGACTTCGCTTACATCCGGCGTGTCCTGATCGACGGGCAGCCTGCGATAGCGATCCATGCCGCGAACGGTACGCAACTCGCGGTCCTGGAGACGCTGGCGGCGGCCCAGGTCGCGGCTCTTCAGAACGACTTGGAACCGCTCAGCGTTCACTGAGCGGGCGCACGCTTTCCGCGCCTTGTTACACCACCACCCGCGCCTGCCACTCGACCGGCTCGAAGAGCGCGACGTCGGAGACGAAGCGCTGGCCGCTCAGATCCGAAAAGATGTGGCAGCGGAAGTTGTAGCGCACCTCCATCAGCGTGAAGGTGCCTTCGAAGGTGAAGCTCTGGCCGCCGTCCCCGTCCACCTGCATCCGCGTGCAACGGCGCGCGATCGCGGCGTCCTGGCCAAACATCGCCGGCAGGCGACCGGCAAGACAGCCCTCGCACAACACGTCCTCGAGGCCGACCTGATAGCGGCCGGCCAGCAGCCGATCGACGGCCGTAAAAGCGTCCATGTCCCGCTCCTTCTGAGCGCAGGCAGCCTGCCAGAGTAGGCGGAACGAATCAAGAACGATAAAAAACCGTGCGCTGCGACCGCCGCAAGACCCGCACGCCGCCGACGATCGTGCCGACGGAGCACGGCTGGCGGACGCAGTAGGGCAAGAAGACATGGATGCCCGGATCGAGTCCGGCTATCAAAGCCGCGGGAGCAAGGCAGAGAAACCGGCATGAAGAAAAGTGGGTCGCCGAAAGGCACGTCTCCGTCGCAGCTGATCGACGCGCGAATCAAGGAGCTCGGCGACTGGCGCGGCCAGATGCTCAGCCGGCTCCGTACCCTCGTCAAAGAAGCCGATCCCGAAGTCGTCGAGGAGTGGAAGTGGCGAGGCGTTCCGGTGTGGTCGCACGACGGATTGATCTGCACCGGCGAGACTTACAAGACCGTCGTGAAGATGACCTTCGCCAAAGGGGCGGCGCTGAAGGATCCATCGCGCCTCTTCAACGCCAGCCTCGAGGGCAACACACGGCGCGCCATCGACTTCCACGAGGGCGCGACGATCAACGAGGCGGCGTTGAAGACTCTGGTTCGCGCCGCCGTGACCCTGAACAAATCCAAAGCCAAACGCTGATCCACGAAATCAAAAATTTCCCGTGGGAGCCCGCAAGACCTAGAGCTTGATCGGTTGAGACCGAGTCACGCCCCCTCACCCCTTGCCGCCGATTGAACATGCCCCCGGCATATTCAAGCCAAGCGTCCGGGGGACGCTTGGCATGGCGGCAAGCTCCCCCAACATGGGGGAAAGGGTTGCTTTGAGTTGGCGAGGTCCAGCCGAGCCTTACGCAAAGCTGGGTGAGGGGGACGCGGTCGCCATGTCCGGGCTAAGCCAAAATTAACCATGCGCGGACGGCCGGGCGCCAAAGCTTCCTTTACCGGCCTGCCTTAGAGTCCGCGCATGGCCATCGAGGTGTCATCCGGCAGCGCGGTGCGGCGCGGCGTCCGCACATCCGCCGCGCTCAACGCCGGCTATTGGGCGCTCGCGCTGCTCCCCATCGTCGCGCTGTTCGCACTCACGGCGCTGTCGCCGCCGATGGCGATGAACGACTATCTGAGCGACGACGCCTATTACTACCTGCGCGTCGCGGCCAACATCGCGCGCGGCGCCGGCTCGACCTACGGCAACCTCGTGCCGACCAACGGCTATCATCCGCTGTGGCAGCTGGTGCTGGTGCCGGTGTTCTGGCTCGTGCGCGCGCCCGACCAGGCAATTCCCGCGGTGTTCGCGATCGCGTCCGCGGCGTGGATCGCCTGCGTCGCGCCCTATCGCCGCATCGGCCAGCTGTGCGACGCCGAGGCGCCGTTCCTCGTCGGCGGACTTTATCTCGGCTGGCTCTGCACCTTCGCGCTGCCGGGCGGCGCGGGTCTCGTCTTCCTCGGCATGGAGACGACGCTGGCGCTGCCGATCGCGCTGTGGCTCGTCGAGCTGAGCCTGCGCCGCGCGATCTTCACCGCCGCGCCGCAATCGCCGCGCACGCTGCTGACCATCGGCGCGGTGCTAACACTCCTGTGCCTGGCGCGGCTCGATGCCGTGTTCATCGCCGGCGCATATATCGCCGCGTTTGTCCTCAGCCAGCGGCGGCGCAGCTGGCGCGCAAGCCTGCGCGACGGCGTCATCATGGGCGCGCCGGTCGCGGCGACGCTGTTGATCTACATGGCGGCGAACCAGGTGCTGTTCGGCGCGGCGATGCCGGTCTCGGGCACGGCCAAGGCGCTGGGCGGACCGTTCCTCAATCTCAATCCGCTGATCGCGTCGCTGTGGGGCGCCAGCACCTTGCAGCTGCGCACCATTCCGCTGGGTCTGGTGTTCATCGCCGCGGCAGGAACGGTGCTGGCGCTGGCCTGGCGCAAGACCGGCGACGAACGCAGCGACGCGGCGCGCACGCAGCTTCTCATCGTCGCGGCCGTGCTGCTCGCCGGCACGGCACTGCACCTCATCTATCTCTGCGTCGGCTCGAGCTGGCCGATCTGGGCGTGGTACGGCTATGGCCGCGCGCTCCTGGGCGCGATGGTCGTGCCGCTGGCGCTGACGGCGCTGTGGCGGCGCTGGATTCCGGCGCCGACGGTCGCCGTCGCCGTGGTCGCGATCCTGGCGCTGGGCAGTGGCGTAGTCGTCGCCCGGCGCCTCGCGCTCGGCGACAACCAGGCGTCCTATTGGGTGCACGCCGACCGCGACGCACAGGCGCTCAATGCGCTGTTGCCGAAGACCGCGATCGTCGCGATGGGCGATCTCGCCGGCAGCCTGGGCTATCGCCTGGCGCGGCCGATGGTGCAGATCGAGGGCCTGGTCGAAGGCGCGGAGTATCTGCACCGCTTGCAGCAGCCGGGCGGCTGGCAGATTTATTTCCGCGCGCGCGGCGTGACCGACATCGCCGCCGCCGATTATCGTTTGCTTGCCTGCACCGACGCGACGCCGGGCTGTCACGTCCTGATCGAGCCCAAATTCGGCGCAGGACCGAAGGTGCGCATGCGCGTGCTCGACTCCGATGTGGTGTTCCACGACCGCGACCTCACGGTGTGGCGCTACCGGCCGGAGCTTCAGGCGGCGCACTGAGCTCGCGCGCAACGTCTCGCTTTCGCCGATCACCTGCGCATGGCTGCACCCGGCGCCGTTTGGTACAAATTCATCGAGGCGACCGCCGCGGCGAGGACGGGGAACTGGGCGCAGCCGGTCGCTTGAAGGGGGATACGATGAAGCGCGCGCTGTTTGCCGCCGTCCTGGCGGTTGCCGTTCTGCAATTCATGCCGACCCAGGCCGCCGGATCCTATGACGGGACCTGGAACGGCGCGGTCGAAGGCGCCAGCGGCCGATGCCCGCCGGGCACGATCGTCATGCATATATCCGGCGGCCGCATCCTCGGCCATCTCGCCCTCGGCGCCGGAGTCGTTCCGTTCCGGGGCACCGTTGCCGCCGATGGTGGCGTCAACGCCGGCTACAACTATCCGCAGCACAGCGCGAAAGGCACGCTCACCGGGACAATCACCGGCGATGATTTCGCCGGCAAGCTCGACTCGAGCTACGCAGCGACGAATTCGAGCTGCGTCCGGAACGTGAGCGCCAAGCGGTCTTAGACGATCAACCGCGGCGCCGCTGAGCCGCCGGAGATTCAGGCGCAGGCGCGATAAATCGAAGGGCCATCGCCCGCCCTGGATTCCCGCTGTCGCGGGAATGACAAAACTGTGCGAATGCCCGGAACAAGGCCGGGCGTGACGCCACACGGCGGCAGTTAACCAGGCGACGCGCCGTGCGCGCTCGACCGTGTATCGCGTTCGCCCTATACTTCGCGCATGCGCCGCATCGTGTGGGTGGTCGGGGGGCTGGCGGTCGTCGTCGCCGCGGCGTACAGCGCCTATTGGTATTACCTCGCCGGCTCGATCCGCGAGCAGATGACGCCGTGGGTCGAGGCGCGCCGCGCGCAGGGCGTCGACGTCAAATGGGACGCGGTGCGGATCGGCGGCTTTCCGCTGGCGATCCGCCTGAGCTTCGACAAGTTCGACGCCGCCGCGGTCAGGCCCCTGCCCTACGAGATGAGCGCCGCCGACATTTCGTTCTGGTCGGCGCCGTGGGATTTGCGGCACTGGCATTTCAGCGCGCCCGACGGCGCGCGCGTCGAGTTCGTGCTGTCCTCGGCCGGCTTCGACGCCAAGCGCCTGTCCGGCACGGTGTCGGTGCCGCTCCAGCCCGCCGGCACCGCCGACATCGAGGCCGACGGCCTCACCGGCCGCGGCGTCGCGCAGGGCCTCGGCCTCGATTCGGTGCACGTCGCGCTCCAGCAGCCGGCGACGCCGCCCAAGACCGATCACGATCCGGCGCTGCTGGTGAGCTTCGACATCAAGGGCGCGCGGCTGCGCGCCGCGCCGGCGCCGTTCGGCACCACCATCCAAGACATCGCCGCGACGGCGACGATCGACGGCACGATCGCGCCGGCACCGTTGCCGCAGATGCTCGACGCCTGGCGCAAGGAAGGCGGCGCGATCGACCTGCAAGCCGCGCATCTGGCGTGGGACAAGCTCGACATCGACGCCAAGGGCACGCTCGCGCTCGACGAGGATCTGCAGCCGCTCGCCGCGCTGACCGCGACGGTCCGCGGCCAGAACGAGATCGTCGACGCCGCCGTGCGCTCCGGCGCGATGCCCGAGGGCGACGCCGGCATGGCGCGCACCATCCTCAACATGATCGCACAGCAGGGCGACGACGGCCGCAAGCAGATCCGGCTGCCGATCAGCGCGCAGAACCGCCGGCTCTATCTCGGTCCGGCCGCGATTGCGCGCATTCCGACGATCGACTGGCGGTAACAGTGGAAGCCCCTCGCCCGCAACAGCGGGAGAGGGAGGGGCCTGGCGCGCAGCGACGGGGGTGAGGGCCTGCAGCGCGAAACGCGCGTCTTCGAAACCCCCTCACCCTGCCCTCTCCCCCGAAGACGGGGGCGAGGGAAAGAAAAATAAGGAAAGGCCGCGCCTCTCCTCATCCTTCGAGACGCCACGCGCCCTCAGGATGACGAAGATTTTCAGCCCTTGACGGTCTCGGGTGCCACCTGCGGCGCCTCGGCGCGCGCGAACATGCCGTATTGCCGCTCGACGGCGGCGACGGTGATGCGATAGTCGGCGAAGACGTCGGTGCGGCCGCGGACCTGCGCGCGGCGGTGCTGCGTCTGCTCGCGCCAGCGCTTCACCGCGTCGGCGTCGCGCCAAAACGACAGTGACAGGATCTTGCCGTCCTTGTTCATGCTGCGGAAGCGCTCGACCGAAATGAACCCGTCGATCTTCTCGAGCTCGCTCTTGAGTGCGGCAGCGATGTCGAGATAATCGCCCTCGTGATCCGGCTTGGGCTCGACTTCGAAAATCACGACGTGCATGGGCATCCTCCATTTTTCCTGCGTCATTCCCGCCAAGCGGGAATCCAGGGCCAACAGCACGTCGCACGCCCCTGGGTCCCCGCTTTCGCGGGGGCGACGTCCAAGAGTACAGAAATTACGCCTGTTTGGCGTCGACGATCGACTTGCGGATGGCGCGGGTGCGCGCCAAGACGCGCTCGAGCGTGTCTGCCTCGCCGTAGCGGATGGCGCGCTGCATCGCCGTCAAGTCCTCGGTGAAGCGCTGGAGCATGGCGAGCACGGCGTCGCGGTTGGCGAGGAAGACGTCGCGCCAGAACACCGGATCGGAGGCGGCGATGCGCGTGAAGTCGCGGAAGCCGCCCGCCGAGAACTTGATGACCTCGGATTTGAGCGTGTCCTCGAGATCGGTCGCGGTGCCCACGATGGTGAAGGCGATGAGGTGCGGCAGGTGCGAGGTGATCGCCAGCACCATGTCGTGATGCGCCGGGTCCATCGTCGTCACCTTCATGCCGGCGCTTTCCCACATCTGGCGCACGCGCGCGATCGCCTTGGCGTCGGTGCCGGCGATCGGCGTCAGGATGCACCAGCGGTCGCGGAACATCTCGGCGAAGCCGGCCGCCGGACCCGAAAACTCCGTTCCGGCGACGGGGTGGCCGGGCACGAGATGCACGCCGGCCGGCAGCAGCGGCTTCAATTCGCGCACCACCGCCTGCTTGACCGAGCCGACATCGGTGACGATGGCGCCGGGCTTCAAGTGGTCGGCGATGCGCCGGCCGATGTCGCGGTAGCTCGACAGATGCGTCGCGATGACGACGAGGTCGGCGCCTTTCACCGCGTCCGCCGGATCGTGGGTGACGCGGTCGGCGAGCTTGAGCTCCTTGACGGTATCGAGCGTCGCGTCGCTGCGGGCGCAGGCGACGATCTCGCCGGCCAGCTTGTCGCGGATCATCACCCGCGCCAGCGAAGAGCCGATGAGGCCGATGCCGATGAAGGCGACGCGATCGAAGAGCTGGCTCATGACTTTCCCAGGAACGCGGCGACGGAAGCGACGACTTCGCGCATCTCGGCCTCGGTGCCGATGGTGATGCGCAGGTATTCGGGCAGGTGGTAGACGGCGACCTTGCGCACCAGGATGCCGCGCTGGCGCAGGAAGTCCCACGCCGCGGCGGCGTCCTCGGGATGCTTCGGAAAGCGCGCCAGCACGAAATTGGCGACGCCCTGGACGACCTCGAGGCCGAGCGCCGCGAGCTCGCGCTCGAGCCATGGCCGCCACACGTCGTTGTGGGCGCGCGCCTTGTCGACCGAGGCCACGTCCGCGAGCGCGGCGATGCCGGCCGCGATCGCCGCCGAATTGACGTTGAACGGATTGCGCACGCGATTGAGCACGTCGATCACCGCCGCGCCGGCGGTGCACCAGCCGAGGCGCAGGCCGCCGAGGGCGTAGATCTTCGAGAAGGTCCGCGTCATCACGACGTTGGGCGCCGCGCCGGCGAGCGCGAGGCCCGGATCGTAGTCGTTGCGCACGACGTATTCGGCGTAGGCGGAATCGACCACCAGCAGCACCGATTTGGGCAGACCGGCATGCAGCCGCGCGAGCTCGTCGCGCGGAATGAAGGTGCCGGTCGGATTGTTGGGATTGGCGATGAAGACGAGCTTGGTCTTCGTCGTCACCCGCGCCAGCGTCGCATCGACGTCGAAGGTGAGATTCTTCTCCGGCACGGCGACGGGCGTCGCACCCGCGGTCTGCGCCGCGATCGGATAGATGGCGAAGCCGTGGCGGCCGTAGAGCACCTCGTCGCCCGGACCGGCATAGGCGGCAGCCAGCAGATGGATGAGATCGTCCGAGCCGGCGCCGCAGACGATGCGGTCGGCGTCGAGGCCGTGGTGGCGCGCGAGCGCCTGGCGCATCGCCGTGGCGTGGCCGTCGGGATAGCGGAAGATCTCCTCGGCGGCCGCCTTGTAGGCGGCGATGGCGGCCGGGCTCGGGCCGAGCGCGCTCTCGTTCGAGGCGAGACGGATCGGCTTGGCCATGCCGGGAATGCGGCCTTCGCCGCCCTGATAGGCGGCGATGTCGAGGATGCCGGGACGCGGCGTCGGCGCGGCGGACATGGCGCTCACCGGGCGGCGCGCGCGGCGTCGCGGGCGGCCAGCGGCTTGGCGTAGGAGCCGAGCGGCGCGACGTGCGTCAGCTGCTTGCCGAGGCCGGAGGTCAGCCCCGCCAGGCGCGGATCGTCGACCGCAAGCGGCGCGTCGACGTCGATTAGCGCGACCGAGGAATCGTTGCCGCGCGAATGTGCCAACACGGTGACGGCGACGGCGCCGCTGGCGAGCGCAGTGTTGAGGCCGGCGCGGCTCAGCTCGCCGCGCGTCTCGAGGACGAAGAGACTGCGGTCGCCGACGCCGTTGGCGGCGCGGCCGAGGACGAAGGCGTCGTGCAGGCCGCGCGCATTGCCGCGGCCGGCGAAAGGCAGCCGGGCGTTGACGCGCGGACCGTCGCCGGCGCCGGCGAGCGCGCGCCACCATGGATCGTCGACGCCGTCCGCCGGCACGGCGATGACACCGGAATCGTGGCGGAGTTCAGTGAGCGCGCGCAAGACCTCGCTCGGCGAGCGATAGGCCGTCATCGGCACCTGGCTGCCATAGTGGTCGCGCGCCAAATCCCAGATGCCGGGATCGTCGTCCGGCACCGCGACTGCGACCGAGAAATCCGTCTGCATGACGATCGCCGCGCCCATCAGCTCGCGCCAAAGCCGCACCAGGGCGCCGACCGGCAGCTTGCCGCGGTGGCGTCCGCCGAGGCGGCGCAGGATCTCGGCCTCGCGCAGCGGCACCTCGACGCTGGCGTGCGTGTTCTGCTTGGCGACGCCGATCTCGGCGACCAGCGCGGCGCGATCCATCAGCAGGTCGTGCAGCCGGTCGTCGGTCTCGTCGATCTGCCGACGCAGGGTCTTGAGCGTGCGCGGTTTCCGGGCCATGGCGAATTCGCGGATGCGGGCGTCTTTGATAATTGGTGGGGGGCGCGAAAGCAAAGAAAACATTGACATATTGGCTGCACGTTACCTAGCTAACGCCACGGATTATTTGGATTTTCAGGCTTCGACACCGATGACCAAGCCGGTCGCCGCACCGACCCTCAACGCCCGCGCCAAGCAGCCGGGTCACGTGCTGCGCGTGACCGAGGCGCTCGCGCTCGATTGCGGCGTGCGGCTCGCGCCCTACACCATCGCCTATCAGACCTACGGCACGCTCAACGCCGACAAGTCGAACGCCATCCTGGTTTGCCACGCGCTGACCGGCGACCAGTACGTCGCCGAGCCGCATCCGCTGACCGGCAAGCCGGGCTGGTGGGACACGCTCGCCGGACCGGGCAAGGTGCTCGACACCGAGCGCTATTTCCTGATCTGTCCCAACGTGCTCGGCGGCTGCATGGGCTCGACCGGGCCATCGGACGTCGATCCCGCGACCGGCAAGCCGTGGGGCCTGTCGTTTCCGGTGATCACCATCGCCGACATGGTGCGCGCGCAGAAGCAGCTCGTCGATCATCTCGGCATCGAGCAGCTGTTCTGCGTCACCGGCGGCTCGATGGGCGGCATGCAGGTGCTGCAATGGGCGGCGTCCTATCCCGAGCGCGTGTTTTCCGCGGTGCCCATCGCCACGGCGCCGCGGCACTCGGCGCAGAACATCGCGTTCCACGAGGTCGGCCGCCAGGCGATCATGGCCGATCCCGAATGGTGCGGCGGCAATTACCAGCAGCAGGAGCGCGAGCCGCGCCGCGGCCTCGCGGTCGCGCGCATGGCGGCGCACATCACCTATCTGTCGGAGACGGCGCTGCACCGCAAGTTCGGCCGCAATTTGCAGAACCGCGAGGCGCTGACCTTCGGCTTCGACGCCGATTTCCAGGTGGAGAACTATCTGCGCCACCAGGGCGTCGCGTTCGTCGAGCGCTTCGACGCCAACTCCTATCTCTACATCACGCGCGCCTGCGACTATTTCGACCTGGCGGCGGAGCACGGCGGCGCGCTGGTCAACGCCTTCCGCCGCTCGAAGACGCGGTTCTGCGTCATCTCGTTCACCAGCGACTGGCTCTATCCGACGCGCGAGAGCCGCGAGATCGTGCACGCCTTGAACGCGGCGGCGGCGAACGTGAGCTTCGTCGAGGTGGCGACCGACAAGGGCCACGACGCCTTCCTGCTCGACGAGCCCGAGTTCCACGCCACGCTGCGCGGATTCCTCGACGGCTGCGCGCAGCATCGCGGCTTGCCGGGAGCATGAGCGTGGACGCGCGCGCCTTCAATCCGCCGTCCGAGTTGCGCGGCGATCTGCGGCTCGTCGGCTCGATGATCGAGCCGAGCACGCGGGTGCTCGACATCGGCTGCGGCGACGGCGAGCTGCTCTATTACCTGGTGCACAACAAGGGCGTGGACGGCCGCGGCATGGAGCTGTCGCAATCGGGCGTGAATTCCTGCGTGCGCCACGGCCTCAGCGTGATCCAGGGCGACGCCGACAACGACCTCGAGGATTATCCGTCGGACGCGTTCGACTACGTCGTGCTGAGCCAGACGCTGCAGGCGACGCGCAAGCCGCGCGAGGTGCTGCTCAACCTGGTGCGCATCGGCCGCCACGCCGTCGTGTCGTTCCCGAATTTCGGGCATTGGCGCATCCGGCTGGGATTGCTGATCGCCGGCCGGCTGCCGAGCACGGCGCTCCTGCCCTATCCGTGGTACGAGACGCCGAACATCCACCTGTGCACGATCCGCGACTTCGCGCTGCTGTGCCGCGACGAAGGCATCCGCGTCGAGCGCAGCGTTTCGTTGGACCGTTTCGGCCGACCCTACACCCGCGCGCTCGCCAACCTCATGGCCGAGCAGGGATTGTTTCTGCTGTCACGGACGCGGTGAGGATCAGTGGCGGAAGCCAACGTCATGGCGACGGTTTTGCGCGCCACGACTGTGCCGCGGCGCCGCAGACCGGGATGACGGACTCAGCCGAATGGCCGCCCTTCAGGTAGCCCTCGTCCACCCGCGAGACTGGATCGACGTGTTTCAGGCACTGCTGACCCCGGTGGTCGCAGGCCTAGCCGTTGTCATCGCGCTAGTACCCGGAATCAAAGCTGAGTGATACGTCGGCCCTTGAAGCGGCGCTGGCGGACTTTTTTCTTTCGCCATGCGAAGGGCTGTGCGTTCTCGTTGTAGGCGGCGATGAAGGCATCGATGTG
>Ga0307372_10000262_pt1 | contig 93995 bp, 80 predicted proteins | sample OX1MG_FD_202533 | JGI IMG/M metagenome (GOLD analysis project Ga0307372, IMG submission 202533) | Soil microbial communities from Risofladan, Vaasa, Finland - OX-1 | ecosystem: Environmental > Terrestrial > Soil > Coastal area > Acid sulfate soil | place: Finland: Risofladan, Vaasa | collected... | reverse complement strand
AGCAGATGGCCAAGATTCGCCTCCGGCCCCACCGGTTTCATGGCGAATGGAACTACACCATTTTGTCTGCACGGAGTAGATTTTCAGGATCATAGATGTACGAGTTGTTCCTTAACGAAACCTAAGACTGTTCCCGCCCCTTGAGGGTTTCGATCCCGGGAGGAGTCTGGACCTGAGGACGCCATTTCAAATGTCCACATAAACTTGCGCGCGCCAACCCTCCCTGCATTCTTCCAGGCTGAGTTGGTGGTAAGTAACGGCCTTGATTTGCAAGTTGGTTCGGTGCCGCGCCCGGTTGAATTTCTCACCCCAGGCCCGGCCTGAGGCGGCATGATCGTCGAGGCTTGTCAGTTCGAAATCGCGGAACAACCACTGCTCGGCGTCATGAAGATATAAGATTTCACTCAACCAGTTTACCAGAAGATTGAGCGGATCGGCGCCTGTGACCTGAATGAAAACTTCTTCCCTTGACTCAACCGAGTCCATGTCCACGATCAGATGAAGCATCGCCCGCGCCGCGTTCTCAAACGCTTCCTTGCGGGTGGAACCGAAAGCTTCGAATCCAACATCCGCGGTATGCTCAAGAATCCGAAAAGGAGGTGTCATGCGCCACGCGGCCCCGCCCGCAACGGGTTCCACTCTGAATGCGGGAAGTCACTTGGTTTCCTCTTACCCGGCTTCAGCGGGCCTACCCCTTTATCATACTGGAGAGAAGATGCCCTGTGTAGCAATGAGGCCCGGAGGGGACCGAAGATTCCAAAGTGCCCGAGGAACAGAAAACATTTCCAACGGTTTTCTTAACCATGATGACAGTCGCCCGGCGTGCTTTCCGGATCGTGCGTCTTCTGATGCGAGGCGGGGAAGTTGTTCAACCTTTTATTGAGAGTTACAAAATATAGTGACAACTATTACTGTAGCGCAGATCTATGACCCGCGTCTTTCGCCGCTCATAGAGCGGCGCTACAAAGAACGGCGTCACTATATTTTGTAAACATCAGTAGTTGAGTCCGCCTTGCTGCTTATCATGCCGGCCTAACGGGTGAATGACATTTCTGTTGACGCGCTTTGTTTGCTGAGAGAAGAAAAAAGGCCCGCCACATGGTGGCGGGCCTTGGGAATGGAAACCCTGGAAAAACGTCGTCTTACCTCTTTTTTGCCTTTGCTTTCGCCTTTTTTTTGGCGGCCATAGACCTCCTTCAGACTACATTTACAAACCGGGCATCAGGTCAACAGCTTGTATCCCAATGCTCCTCTACCACACTATATAGGGTTTGTGGAAAACTTTGTCAAGAGAAATCGGCATCCCTCCAGCACCCCACCCGAGAAAGAGTTCGAGGGGCTTTCGGTCCCGAATGTTTTATGGGCGCAGGCTTTCCCGCGGAGCCCCGGTCGTGAGCTATCTGGTGATGCTGCTGCCGAAACTTGGCATGCGCGGCGCCGTGTCCTTCGCCGCTCAGGCAAACAGCGCTTGCCGCCGAGCGGGGCTTCCGGGAGCGCTGTCATTTTAGCCACCCGAAGAAGGTGAAGAGATGTTCGAAAATGGCCGATATATAGGAAATGCGAGAAAGGAGTTTCGCCTGAAACCGAAAAGCGTTTCCAGTCGTTCGTGCGATGTGAATTCTTCCACGCCCCTTGCGACTCGTCCCGGGGCTCCTCTTGCATTCGGAGATTCAGGCGCCACCCGCCATGACACCGGGGACTGCGGGACATGAACCAACAAGGCAAGAGATCTACTTATATTGGCACTCCCCTGCGAGTCCTTCTGGTGACGCTGGGGGTCGTCTTCGTCGCCGACGTGCTGGTCATGTTCCTCCTGCCGGTGCTGCTCCCGGGGGCGCGCCAACTGTCCGGTGCTTTGGCAGACGCCTGCATGCTCACCGTCCTCGTCGTGCCGTTCCTCTGGTGGGTTATTGTGCGGCCTCTGCGCAAGACCGCAATAACGGAAATGGCGCGAAGCGAAGCGAGCCTCAGCCAAGCCCAGCGGGTTGCCCACGTGGGCAGTTGGGAATGGGACATTGCCGGGAACAAGACATGGTGGTCGGATGAAACTTATCGAATCTTTGCGTTGACCCCTCAGACCCTCACCGCCACCTACGAAGGCTTCTTGAATTTTGTCCACCCTAACGATCGTCAAGCCGTAGAGCGGTCCCTGGAGGATGCTCTCCGAACCGGGAAAGCTTACAGCCCTCCTGACTTTTGCATTGTTCGCCCAGACGGCTCCACCCGTTTCGCGCATACGGAAGGGAAAATCATTCGTGACTCGGCGGGGAAACCTATCCGGGTAATCGGCACGGTTCAAGATATCACTGAGCGCAAGCGGGCCGAGGAGGCACAGGCCCGGCTGACCGCAATCCTTGATGCGACGCCTGACTTTGTTGGCATCGCTGACGCCCAGGGCAGGGCGCTCTACCTCAACCAAGCGGGCCGCAAAATGGTGGGGTTCGGCGAGCAGGAGGATGTTTCCGGCTTCCCGATCGCCAACTCTCACGCCGACCGCGTGAGGGCGTTCATTGTCGGTGAAGCGATACCCGCCGCGATACGCAGCGGGTTCTGGAGCGGCGAAACTGCGCTTTTGGCCTCCGATGGAAGGGAGATTCCAGTCTCGCAGGTGATTATCGCCCACAAAGCACCTGACCAAACGGTCAAGTATCTCTCTACAATCGCGCGCGATATCACCGTGCGCAAGCGGGCCGAGGAGGCGGTGAGGGAGAGCGAAGAAAGGTATCGCGACCTGTTCGAGAATGCGAACGATCTCATCCAGATCGTTGCGGCCGACGGGCATTTGCTTTATGCCAATCGCGCCTGGCGGGAGACTCTGGAATACAACGCCGAGGAGATAACGCGGCTTTCGATTGCTGACACGGTGCAACCGAAGTTGATCGATCATTGCATGCAGATATTCCGGCGTCTGATGGCCGGCGAAGACATCGGCCGCATCGAGGTTACCTTTGTCAGTAAGAGCGGGAAGGAGATCGCCGTCGAGGGAAGCGCCAACTGCAAGTTTGTGGACGGGAAACCCGTCTCGACGCGCGGCATTTTTCGCGACATCACGGAGCGCAAACGGGCGGAGGAGTCGCTGCAGGCTTCCGAGAAGCGCTACCGCCGGTTTGTGGAGGGAAACGCCGCCGCCTATATGTGCACCGCGGTGGATGGCCGGATCCTGGAATGCAATGAGTCCATGTTGCGGATGCTGGGTTTTCGGTCGCGCGAGGAACTCCTGGCGGTTCGCGCCGAGGATCTTTATTTGAATCGAGCCGAGCGGGAGACGATGGTCAGCCTGCTCCGGGAACGGAAGGCGCTCAGCAATTATGAAATCACTCTCAAACGTCGAGACGGCATTCCGGTATCGACTCTTCTCAACGTAAGCTTGGTTGAGGGGGAGCAAGGCACCGTCGTCGAGGGAACGGCCATTGACATTACCGCGCGCAAGCGGGCGGAAGAAGCCATGGTGTCGTCGGAACAGCGGTATGCCGATTTGTTCGAGAACGCCCACGACAGCATTTTCATAACCGACTTGTCGGGCCGATTTACGGCGGCGAACAAAGCCGCCCAGCGAATTACCGATTACACGCACGACGAGATCGCAGGCATGACCGTCCTCCAACTGGTCGCCCCGGAATATGTTGAACCTGTCCGGCAGGAGGTGGCGCGGCTGGCCGCCGGGGGCGAGCCGGCAACCCGAGAGTGGGAGATCATCACGAAAGATGGGCGCCGCGTTTCGGTGGACGTGAGCGCGCGCACCATCTACCAGGATGGCAAAGCCGCTGGCACCCAGGCCATTGCCCGCGACATCACGGAGCGCAAACGGGCGGAGGAAGAACTCCGGCTAAAGACCGCGCTGCTGGAGGGACAGTCGGAGACTACCATCGACGGGATTTTGGTCGTCGATAACGAGGGTCACATCGTCCTGGCCAACAAGCGATTTGGCCTCAACTTCGGAATCCCGGATGAACTGCTGAACACGCGAGACGATCTTATCGTGTTCAAACACGTGACGGATAAAGTCGAGGACCCCGAAACATTCGTCGAGAAGGTCAATTATCTTAATAGCCATCGGGATGAAAAGAGCCGGGACGAACTCAAATTCAAGAATGGGAAGGTCTTCGATCGATACTCTGCGCCTCTCGTCGACTCGAACGGCGGGTATCGCGGCAGAATCTGGTATTTTCGCGATGTCACGGAGCAAAAGCGCGCCGAGGAGGAATTGTTCCAGTCGCGGCAGATGCTTCAATCCATCCTGGATACAATTCCCCAACGCGTCTTCTGGAAGGACCGGAACATTTCGTATTTGGGCTGTAACAAGATTTTCGCGATTGACGCGGGATTGAAAGACCCCGCGGAAATCGTCGGCAGGAATGACAATGAGCTTGCTTGGAAGGGGTCCGCTGAACTTTACCGCGCCGATGACAAGCGGGTGATGGAGTCCGAGACGCCCCGGATCAACTTTGAGGAACCACAAAGGCGGCCGGATGGAAGCGAGACTTGGCTCCGCACCAGCAAATTGCCACTGCGTGATCGAGACGGCAAAGTGATCGGGATCATAGGAACTTACGAGGACATCACGGCGGAGAAGCGGGCACAGGTGGAACTCCATCGTGCCAAGGAATCCGCCGAGGCCGCGAATCGCGCCAAGAGCGAGTTCCTGGCCACCATGAGCCACGAGATTCGCACTCCCATGAACGGCATCATCGGGATGACGGACTTGGCGCTCGATACCGATCTGACTCCCGAACAGCGCGAGTACCTCGGGATGGTCAAGGAATCCGGCGATGCGCTGCTGACGCTGATCAACGACATTTTGGACTTCTCGAGGATCGAAGCGGGAAAATTCGCCCTGGACACCACGGAATTCGATCTCGAAGACTGCCTCACGAATACCGCCAAGACTTTTGCCCCGCGGGCCCACGAGAAGGGCTTGGAACTCTCCTACCAGATCCAGTCCGATGTGCCCAAAGCTCTCGTGGGTGATCCCAGCCGCTTGCGGCAGATCATCGTCAATCTTCTCGGCAACGCCGTCAAGTTCACGGAGCGGGGAGAGGTGGTGTTGCGGGTCGAGACGGAATCGCTTGCCGCGAGTGAAGCATGCCTGCATTTCGCGATCAGCGACACGGGAACCGGCATTCCCCAAGACAAACAGAAGATGATCTTTGAGGCTTTCACCCAAGTGGACAGCTCCATGACGCGCAAATACGGGGGCAGCGGCCTGGGCCTGACGATTTCCTCAAAGCTGGTGCGCATGATGGGTGGCCGGCTCTGGGTGGAGAGCGAGCTTGGCAAGGGCAGTACGTTCCACTTTACGGCGCGCTTCGGTGTGCAAAAGGTCCCAGTTCGGATGGAGCCTCGGGAGACGGTGGACCTCGCGGGGATGGCGGTGCTCGTGGTAGACGACAACGCGACCAACCGGCGCATCTTGGACGCCATGCTCCGGCATTGGCTGATGGAGCCTGCGCTTGCGGAGGGCGGGGACTTCGCCCTGGCAACGATGGAACATAACGCGGCTTCCGGAAAGATCTTTCCGCTGGTTCTGATTGACGCCCAGATGCCGGAGATGGACGGATTTACCTTGGCGGAGAAGATCAAGCAGAATCCCAAACTGGCGACCGCCACGATCATGATGCTGACCTCGGTGGGGCAGCGCGGCGATGCGGCGCGTTGCCGGGAATTGGGGATTGCGGCCTATCTGATCAAACCCATCCGTCAAAGCGAACTGCTGCGGGCGATCCTGGAAGCGCTCGGGAAGCCCTCCGGCACGCTCAAGCGGCCGCCTCTGGTCACCCGGCACTCCTTGCGCGAAACGCAAGCCGCGGCTCACATTCTGCTGGCCGAAGACAATGCCGTCAACCAAAAGCTGGCCATGAGGCTGCTGGAGAAAAGAGGTCTTTCGGTTACAGCGGCCGGCAACGGGAAAGAGGTGTTGGCTGCCCTTGAAAAGCAATCCTTCGACCTTGTCCTGATGGATATCCAAATGCCTGAGATGGATGGGTTCGAAGCCACGGCCCTGATTCGCGAGAAGGAAAAATTGACGGGCGCCCACCTTCCCATCATTGCGCTGACCGCCTACGCGATGAAAGGGGACGAGGAGCGGTGCCGGGCGGCCGGCATGGATGATTACATCGCGAAGCCCATCCGGCCCCAGGACCTGTTCAGAGTCATCCATCGTCTGCTGCCCGAGGTTTCCGAGGATTCGCTCAAGGTCATCCCGAGTGTCCCCGAGCTGGCAAAGAAGCGATAGGCACGGGGTCTCTCATCGCCCGCCAATTTCAGTCTGATCCGGTTCCTCGCGCGCTCCTCCTTCTTGCAACCCAGACATGCGCGTTTTCTTCCCCGCATCCAGCCGGATACGATGTGAGGACGCTAAACTCCAGAACGAATTGGGTTTGACCGCCTGCAAAATACTCTGCTATTGTAAACGTTTGTATTTTTTCAGGAACGAATCCTAATACATGGCGAACGTCAAGGTTACCCTTCCTGACGGTACGAGCAAAGAGTTCCCGCAGGGCGTGACGGCGCGCGAGGTCGCCCAGTCGATCGGGCCGGGGCTTGCAAAGGCGGCGCTGGCGGCCAAGGTGGATGACCGTCTGGTGGATCTCACCACTCCGATTGAGGCCAGCGGACCGTTGCAGTTGATTACGCCTGCATCGCCCGAAGGCCTGACGATTTATCGCCATTCGTCCGCTCATCTTTTGGCCGCTGCGGTGCTTGAGCTTTTTCCCGACGCTCATCCGGGCATCGGCCCTCCGACGGATACAGGCTTTTTCTACGACTTCTACCGCGAAAAACCCTTCACTGAAGACGACCTGGCGAAGATTGAAGCCAGGATGCAGGAGCTTGCCCAGGCGGACTTGCCCTACGAACGCGTCTATTTTTCGAAAGAAGAAGGATTAAAGATTTTCGAGCAGATGGGAGAATTCCTGAAGTGCGAGCTGATTCAGGAAAAGGCGGAACCCATATTCTCCGCGTACCGCACGGGGAAATTTCTGGACTTCTGCCGCGGACCGCACATCCCCTCGACCGGACGGATCAAGGCCTTCAAGCTGTTGAGTGTGGCAGGCGCGCATTGGAAGGGCGACGAGCACTCCCACCCCATGCAGCGCATCTACGGTACGGCTTTTTTCACGAAGAAGGAGTTGGATGAGTTCCTTGCCCGCATGGAGGAAGCCCGGAAGCGCGACCACCGGCGGCTGGGCAAAGAATTGGATCTGTTCAGCATCCAGGATGAAGCCGGGCCGGGGCTGATCTTCTGGCATCCCAAGGGCGGCATCATCCGCAAGGAAGTGGAAGACTTTCTCCGCGACGAACTGCTGCGGCAGGGCTATCAGTTGGTTTATACCCCGCACGTGGCGCGGCTGGATCTTTGGAAGACCAGCGGCCACCTGGGTTTTTATCGGGAGAACATGTTCACTCCCATTCAACTGGACGACGCGGAGTACCAGTTGAAGCCCATGAACTGTCCCTTCCACATCCTGATCTATAAGGACGCGCGGCGCAGTTACCGCGAGCTTCCGGTGCGCCTGGCGGAGTTCGGCACGGTCTATCGCTATGAACGTTCCGGGGTGATGCACGGACTGCTGCGCGTGCGGGGCTTTACGCAGGACGACGCGCATATTTTTGCCACTCCGGAAACCGTGGAAGCGGAGGTCGCCGCTTGTGTTGATTTCGCGCTACTGGTGCTGCGCACGTTCGGGTTCGACAAGTTTGAAGTGGAGCTTTCCACCTGGGACCCCGAGAACCGCGCGAAGTATTCCGGTGAACCCGAACTCTGGGAATTGGCCGAGCGCACGCTTGAATCGGCGTTGAAGACGCGCGGCATGCCCTACAAGCGCATCACCGGCGAGGCGGCTTTTTACGGCCCCAAGATTGATATCAAGCTGGTGGACGCGCTGGGGCGATTGTGGCAGCTTTCCACCGTGCAGTTTGACTTCTTCCTGCCGCAGCGGTTTGGGCTGGAATACGTGGGCGCGGATGGGCACGCTCACCAGCCGATCATGGTCCACCGGGCGCTGCTTGGCTCCCTCGAGCGTTTCTTCGGCGTCCTGATCGAGCATTACGCGGGAGCCTTCCCGGTGTGGCTATCGCCCGTGCAGGCGGTGGTGTTGCCGATTAGTGAAAAGCATCTGGATTATGCGCGCAAAGTCACCGAGGAACTGCGCCAGGCTAAGATCCGGGTCCAACTGGATGACCGGAATGAGAAACTCAATGCGCGGATCCGCGACGCTCAACTTCAGCGGGTTCCTTTCATGCTGGTGGTCGGCGAACGGGAAATGAAGGCGGAGGGAGTCGCGGTCCGCCGGCGCGATACCGGCGATGCGGGTTTTCGCCCACTTGCTGAATTCAAGTCCTGGATTCGAGAGCTTATCGACACGAGGGCCAATAAATGGTAAGCTCGGGCTAATGCCGGGAAGAGAAAAGACTTTCCTGACAGCAAGAAGCGCTTAGCTTATCTGTATATAATGGTCCAGAGGACCAGGAGGGCTAGTTTATCAGTAATAAATTTATTCGTATCAATGAGAGAATTCGTGCCCGGGAAGTTCGGCTGATTGACGAAGAAGGCAATCAGTTGGGCGTGATGGTTCCGTTCGAAGCTTTGAAGATTGCCCGAGGTCAAGGTCTTGATCTGGTGGAGGTCGCGCCCCAGGCGACTCCGCCTGTTTGCCGCATCATCAATTACGGAAAATATCTTTACCAGTTGAGCAAGCGGCAGCATGAGGCGCGCAAGCATCAAAAGGCCGCGGGCCTGAAAGAAGTGAAGATGCGGCCGCGAATTTCCGTGCATGATTTCGAAACCAAGCGAAACCGGATGATTGAGTTTCTGCAGGACGGCGCGAAGGTCAAGGCCTCGATTACGTTCCGGGGACGTGAAAACGCCCATCGTGATCTCGGCTGGGGAATGATGAAGCGGTTGACGGATGACCTTGCCGAGACGGGACTGTTGGAGATCGGGCCGCGGATGGAAGGACCTAATCTGTCGGCGATTTTTTCTCCGAAAAAGGTGACGACCAAAGCGGCGCGGTCCGCCGCGCGTCCCGCCGCTCAAAAGGAACCAGCTTCGCCGGCCCGGCCTAAGCCCGCGGCGGTACCGGAAACTTCGGGAGGATAAAATTGGCAAAGGTAAAGTTGAAATTGAAAACTCACAAAGGCGCCGCCAAGCGGTTTAAGCTGACCGCCGGTGGCAAAGTCATGAGCGGGCACGCGGGTGCGCGCCATCTCTTGACCTCCAAGACTCGCAAGCGCAAAAGAAAGCTGGGTTCGCAATCGGTTGTTTCTGATGCCGATGCGCCCCATGTGAAAGCCATGCTGCCCTACGGGCGCTGACCGAAAAGAACCGTGTGCGGCGGCCGGCTTTGATTCCGGGACTACCTCCTTATCCCGGTTCTGCTTTATAATAGCAGTTTGGTTTTGAGAGGTTCGTCCTCAATGGGTGCGGGAAGGCTAACGGCAGGGTGCCTTCACCGCCCCGAAATCCTCTGAAAGGAGCAAACCCATGCCAAGAGTCAAGCGCGGAACTGTGCGCCGCGCGCAACGCAAGAAGCTCTCCAGTCTGACCAAAGGCTACTTCCTCAAGAAGAGCAAACTCTACAAGTTTATGAAGGAGGCCGCGGATCGCGCGGGCCGTTTTGCCTACCGCGATCGCCGACGCCGGAAAAGGGATTTCCGCCGTCTTTGGATTGTGCGGATCGGTGCCGCGGCGCGGCAGAATGAACTGACCTACAGCCAGTTCATGCACGGGATGAAGAAGCTGGGCATAGAGCTTGACCGCAAAGCTCTGGCCGAAATGGCCGCCCGCGACGCCGCAGCCTTCACTGATCTGGCGGGTAAAGCCAAAGCGGCGCTCTCGGCGTAGATCGCATTCGTAGTTCCCGGCGCAACTTCTGAGGGATGTTCCCTGGCAGGAGCGGTTGACGTGCCGCCTCCTGCCCGACCTCCAATGACCATCGATCAAAAAGTCAGGAAACCGCTCAAGGAACTGGATGTCAAGGGTGTCGGTGACATCCAGCGGCTTTTCTTCGAGCTATCCCAGACGTTGGATGGCGAAGCAAACTCACTTGTTATTAAGGGGGCGCGAAGCGAGGCCGAACGCGAACAGATTTGCAAGACCTTTCGCAATCGATGGCTCGGGAGGAAGAGTGGACTGATCGCTCAGGCGGACGAAAACTGGCTTAAAACCGCCGGAACTGACTATAAACGCGACGCCGGTCGATTCTTCAACGCGCTGAGGGCTCAGGTCGAGGAAAAGGTCACTGCGCTGCCAGCCGAGATCCGCCTGCATGTCGGGGTAGACGCGGTGTTTACGGACGCCGGGTCGCCCGATCTTACCCTGCCAGGCCACCGCAGGCCGCGCGGCTCCGTTCATCCCGTCACCCGGGTGATGCGGGAAATCGAAGACATTTTTCTGGGGCTTGGGTTTTCGATCGAGTCGGGTCCGGAGATTGAGTCTGTTTATTATAACTTTGAGGCTTTGAACATTCCTGAAAGCCACCCGGCGCGGGATGATTGGGACACCCTTTACGTCGACTCCCAGACTCTGTTGCGCACCCACACGTCTCCGGTGCAGATCCGGGCGATGGAGAAGCACGGTGCGCCCCTTCACATTCTCTGCCCGGGCAAGTGCTACCGGCACGACAACCCGGACTCCACTCATGCCACCATGTTTCATCAGGTCGAGGGGCTGGCGGTCGATACGGACATCAGCTTTGCGGACTTGAAAGGAACACTGGACTTCTTTGCCAGGAAGTTTTTTGGGGAGAAGATTCGCACCAATTTTTTCCCGAGCTTCTTTCCTTTCACGGAGCCCAGCGGCGACTTGGCGATCAGTTGCGTTTTTTGCGAGGGAGAAGGCTGCCGGGTATGCAAGGAGAGCGGCTGGGTGGAGGTGATGGGATGCGGAATGGTTCACCCGGAAGTGCTCCGCCACGGCGGCATCGATCCGGAGCGATATTCGGGCTGGGCGTTTGGGCTCGGGGTCGAGCGATTTGCGATGATGAAGTATGACATCAACGACATTCAGCTTTTCCACCAGGGCGATGTGCGTTTTCTGGAGCAGTTTTGATACGAATGGAAAGGGCTCGTATTCCAGTCGGAAAAGGATGACTTCAGGCGGGTGAAGGAGAGCTTTTCCCCGCGAGACTTTGCTGATGAAAGTTTCCCTGAACTGGCTTAAAGAGTTTGTGGAGATTCCGGTGGAACCCCGACGGTTGAAAGCGGACCTGATCGGCGTGGGGCTCAATGTGGAATCCTTTATGGCGGCGGGCGACGACTCGATTTTTGAAATCGAGGTGACCACCAACCGCCCGGATTGCCTGAGCCATTACGGAACTGCGCGGGAAGTTGCGACGCTTTATCACATGCGGCTGAAGCGACCGGAGTATGCCCTTCGGGAAGCTGCCGATCCCGCCTCAAGCGAAGCTTCAGTTGAAATTCTCAATCCAGAACTTTGTGCCCGGTATTGTGGCCGGGTGATTCAAGGGGTTCAAGTAAAGCCTTCGCCCGAATGGCTCCAGCGGCGCCTCGAAGCTGTGGGTCAGCGGCCCATCAACAACGTTGCGGACATTACGAATTACGTGCTGATGGAACTCGGCCACCCGCTCCATGCTTTTGACCTGGCGCGGCTGACGGAGCGCAAGATCGTGGTTCGGCGGGCCCAGGCTGGCGAACACCTTCGCACCCTGGACGGTGTGGACCGGACGCTGGGCGCTGATGACCTGGTCATTGCCGATGCGGTGAGGCCGGTGGCGCTGGCCGGCGTGATGGGCGGGGAGGATTCTGAAATCTCTGCGAGTACGCGAACGGTTTTGCTGGAGAGCGCCTGGTTTGAACCCGTTTCCATTCGGCGCACCTCGAAGTCTCAGGGTCTGCATACGGAAGCGTCGCACCGGTTCGAGCGCGGTGCTGATATTGAGATGGCTCGCACGGCGCTCGACCGCGCGGCGGGCCTGATTGCGCAGCTTGCCGGTGGAGAAATCCTGCGCGGCGTGCTGGACGCCTATCCTGCTCCACGGCCGCGCAATCCCATTGTGGTGCGGCGAAGCGAAGTGCAAAGAATTCTGGGAACAGAGGTTTCCTGGGAGGAGATCGAACGTTTCCTGCGCGCTTTGGGTTTTGAGGTCGAGAGACGCGGGACCGACGGGTGGCGGGTGACGCCGCCTTCATTCCGTCTGGATGTAACCGGCGAGATCGATCTGATTGAAGAGGTGGCCCGGCACTATGGGTATAACCGCTTGCCATCACGGGTGAAGCCGGCACCCCCGCGCATCATCGGCAATCGGGAGAGGGAAATCGAGCTGAAAGTTTCAGAGATCCTTGTGGGGATTGGCTATCGGGAGATCATTCCCTCGCCGATGATCGATCCCGACGAGAACGCGCGCTTTACCGACCTTTCTCCCGTGGTCCTGGCGAATCCTCTGAGCCAGGACGCTTCTGCGATGCGCTCATCGGCGATTCCGAGCATGGTTCGGGCGCTCAAATGGAACCTGGATCGCTACCGGAACGACCTGAAACTTACTGAGCTGGGAAGAATCTACACCAGCCGCCCGGAGGGGCTTCCTGAAGAGAAACGAGTTTTAACGCTGGGCTTGACGGGACACCGGCAGCAGGCGAGCGTGCACGGCGAGGAGCGGCGCCTGGATTTCTTTGATCTCAAGGGCGACGTCGAAACACTCCTGGGTGCTTTTGAGCTGCCGGGACTCGCGTTTGAGCCCTCAGGGTGCAGCTATCACGAGCCTGGACTGGGAAGCCGCTTTGTCGCGGGCAAAGCGACGGTCGCGCTTTTGGGCAGACTTGAGGAAAGTCTCGTGCGGCATTATAAATTGCGGCAGGAGGTATGGCTAGCCGAAGTCGATTTGGACCTTCTTTTTAAGACGCCCTTGAGTTGTCGCAGTTTCAGGCCGATCTCGAAATTCCCGCCCGTCGAACGCGACTTCTCGCTGATCATGCCGGAAGCCACGCCTTACCATAGCCTTGAGGCGGCGGTTCGCGGTCTCGGGCTTGAGGAAACGCAAAGCGTCATGCCGGTCGATCGCCGGCGAAGCGAGGAACTTGCAGCAGGAACAATTCCCGGAGGCCATGCCAGTCTGTTGCTCCGGGTTACTTTTCAAAGTCCGACCCACACGCTGTCAAGCGACGAAATTGAAGCTGCAAGCCAGCGCGTCCTTGAAGCTCTTGAACCCTTAGGTGTTCGATTGAGAGCATAAACGCAAAGGGTCGGCAATGGGGCCAAGTCATATGGATCTGAATGAGAGTTTCCAGCAACTGGAAGAGAAAATTTCAAGGGCGGGCGAGGTTTTCAAGCGCGCGGTGGCTGAAAAGCGCGATCTTGAACACGCGCTCGAAAAGCTGAAGTCAGGCTCGATCGAAAGCGAAAAACGCTTTGAGGCCTTGCAGCGTGAGGTCCAACTGTTGCGGCGCGAGCGCGAAGACGTTCGGGTTCGGGTCGAGAAGCTGCTGAGTCAGATCGAGCAGTTGACAAATTCCGGCGCCCCCGGATAATAGCTCGAAGTCCGCGAAATGCCTCGGCGCACACGCGGAATGGCAATAGAGGGAAGGAGGAACATGGCCAATCCCCAGGAGGCAGTCCGAGTCGAAATCTTTGACCAGGAATACCGCGTGAAGGGTAGCCTCGATCCTGAATACCTCGAGGTGCTTGCCCAATACGTGGACGGCAAGATGCGGTCAATTGCAACCCGCAGCCACAATGTGGATTCCGTGCGGGTGGCCGTGCTTGCCGCGCTCAACATCGCTGACGAATATCATCAAATGAAAGTAAAGTGCGAAGGCATCGCGGAGCAAGTGGAACAGAAAGTCGGCGAGTGCAGCGAGGTGCTTGACCAGTTCCTCGATCGGGCTGTTTGAACTCGCGCAGGTTACCTCCGCGCTGCCTGTCTCGAAAGGCCTTGGGCCTCGGTTCCGTCAGGCGATCTTTCCCACGATGCGCTGGAGATTGAAGGAGAGCGTTGCAGGATACGGTTAAAATTCTATACATCGGCGATATCTTTGGCCGTCCGGGCCGGAGAATTGTGAAAGAAATGCTCCCCGAGATCGCGCGGGAGTATGCCCTGGATCTGATTCTGGCCAACGGTGAAAACGCCGCCGCCGGGTTTGGCATTACGCCGTCGCTGGTGGAAGAATTGCTGGACCTTGGGATTTCCGTCCTGACCACCGGGAATCATATTTGGGACAAGAAGGAGATTGTGGCTTACATGGCGGAGCGAGGGGACGGCCGCTTGCTCCGTCCTGCGAACTACCCGAGCCATGTGCCGGGTCAGGGTTTATTTGTGGGCAAGACACGCGCGGGACTGGATTACGCGGTTCTTAACCTCCAGGGCCGAGTCTTCATGCCCGCCATCGACTGTCCCTTCCGAACGGCCGATACCCTGCTGGCGACCATACCGGATTCCGTCAAAATACGCCTTGTGGATATGCACGCGGAGGCGACTTCTGAGAAATTGGCGATGGGCTGGTATCTGGACGGCCGGGTTACGGCGATGGTGGGGACTCATACGCATGTTCCCACGGCGGACGAAATGGTGTTGCCGCAAGGAACGGCCTACATCACGGACCTGGGAATGACCGGACCTTATGGGTCGGTGATCGGAATCGATAAGGATATCGCGATCCGAAAATTTCTCAGCCAGATCCCCGAGCGGTTTGAAGTTGCCAAAAATGACGTCCGGTTTTGTGCGGCCATGGTTGAGGCCGATCCGGAAACGGGACGTGCGGTCTCCATCGAACGAGTTGTCCGGAAATCATAAAGTCTTGTCGGCTGCGCCGGCCAGCGGTGACACGGGCGGGTGCGAGTTGAAGCGATTGAGACCCTATGTTAGTTTGGTAACGATTGTTTGAAGAGTCGCCCGAATCCTTAGGCCTACCGTGAAAACTGGAACCTCGGAAGCCCGCCTGCCTTCTCAAATCGACCTCAAGCGGCTGCCCCAACACATTGCGATTATTATGGATGGCAATGGCCGGTGGGCCAAGAAGCGCCGGTTGCCGCGGATTGCCGGTCATCGGGCGGGCATTCGTGCGGTGCGCCAAGTCGTGGAGGCATGCGCCCGCCTGGGCGTCGGGTGCCTTACCCTCTATGCTTTCTCAGTGGAGAATTGGAAGCGTCCGCGGACAGAGGTCAAGCTCTTGATGAAGCTGCTTCGCGAATACCTGAAAAAGGAAATTCCGGAGCTCAACAAGAATAATATTCGGTTTGGGGCGATTGGAAGGATCAGCAGTCTTCCTCCTGCGGTACAGGAAGACCTTCATACAACCATCGAGCAGACCCGAGCGAATTCCGGTCTGAGGTTGACGCTCGCTCTCAATTACGGAGGCCGCGCGGAACTGATCGACGCGGTGCGAGACCTTGCAACCCGCCTGCAACGCCATGGCACCCTTAATGTCGATGCCATCACGGAAGATGAACTCAGCCGGCATCTTTATACTCACGATTTGCCCGATCCCGATTTGCTGATCCGAACCAGCGGGGAGATGCGCTTAAGCAATTTTCTGTTGTGGCAAGTCGCCTACTGCGAAATCTGGGTGACGGATACCCTGTGGCCCGACTTCAAAGAAGAGGATTTATTCCAGGCGATCGCGGACTTTCAAAGGCGGGAACGGCGTTACGGCGGGTTAGGCTGACCGGGCGGCAAGGGCACTTCATCCCTCCTGCGCGGAACCGTGCGTCCAGTCCTCCCCAGTGGATTCCATGAAGCTACGGATTCTAACCGGCTTACCTCTGGCCCTCGCGGTTGCGTACTTGATTGCCCAGGAGCGGGAATGGCTGTTTGCACTGGCAGTCCTTGTAACCGTGGAGATCAGTCTCCATGAGTTTTTTTTTATCAGCCAACACGCCGGCTTAAAGGGCTGGCCCCTCCTGGGTTATGTGGGGGGAGGGTTGCTATGCTTGTCTCAGTTTGCGGATTTGCGCCGGATGAGCTTTAGCGAATCTCCTACCCTTTTACTGGTAATTCTGGGCATTCCGGCATTAGGCCTTGTGCTGGTCTCAAATCTCAAGGAATATTTATCGAGTTTGGCCTCAACCATGCTAGGCGTCTTTTACGTAGCTTTCACCTTTTCATGGATTGTGCCCTTACGTTTTGCCGAGCCTGCCGAGGGCCGGAACTTGGTACTCCTCTTGTTCGCGGTCGTTTGGGCCGAAGATATCTTTGCGTATGCTGTGGGACGTCTGGCGGGAAGGACCCTATTGGCTGAGCGCATTTCGCCCCGAAAAACGGTTGAGGGAGCGGTTGCCGGCCTTGCCGGAGCGGTTCTGGTGGCCTGGGGATTTACACACTGGTTTTGGCAGACAGCCGACCAAAAAACAGTTATTCTGATAGCAGTACTGGTTGCTGTGGCGGGGCAGGCGGGCGACCTTGTGGAATCTGCTTTGAAGCGGGCTGCGGACCTGAAGGATTCGGGGGCGATTCTGCCCGGCCACGGAGGAATGCTTGACCGCATTGACAGCCTCTTGTTTGGCATCCCGACGCTGTGGCTGGTGTGGAATCTAAAGGATTTTTGGCGGCGATGAAAGGATTGTGCATTCTCGGATCGACGGGTTCGATCGGTCAAAACTGCTTGCGTGTTTTGAGCGGCTTACAGGACCGCTTTCGAGTGGTATCGCTCTCAGCGGGCAGGAATATCGACGTGCTGGCAGACCAGATTGTGGCGTTCCGGCCCAGCGTCGCCGTGGTGGCACAAGATGAATCCATTGAACCCTTGCGGGCGCGGCTCGAAGCCCGCGGTTTCCGCGAGAATGTGAATATTGTTGCCGGCACCGCCGGACAAGTGGAAGCGGCTACCCATCCCGAGGTGGATTTCGTAGTCGCGGCGTCTCACGGCACGACCGGCTTGGTGGCCACCTACCGGGCCATTTGTGCCGGCAAGTCAGTGGGTCTTGCCAATAAGGAAGTTATGGTGGTGGCCGGGGAAGTGATTACGGGGGCGGCGCGGGCTCACGGCGTGGAAGTTCTTCCCATCGACAGCGAGCATTGCGCCGTGCACCAATGCCTCAGGTCTGGTCTCCATGAGGAGGTCCGCCGCCTGATCTTGACAGGTTCCGGCGGACCGTTTCTTAAGGCTCCTCGCAAACAGCTCGATTCTGTGACTCCCGAAATGGCGCTTAAACACCCCGTGTGGAAAATGGGGGGCAGGATTACCATTGATTCCGCGACTCTGATGAACAAAGGCTTTGAAATCATTGAGGCGCACTGGCTTTTCGGCTTCCCCTCGCAGCAGATCGATGTCTTGATTCATCCGGAATCCATCATTCATTCCATGATAGAATTCCAGGATGGGTCGGTAATGGCTCAGCTTTCCGTCGCGGACATGCGTCTGCCTATTCAATACGCACTGACTTATCCCGAACGTCTGTCTGCGAATGGGAATTTGCCGTTATTGGATTTGATCGCTACCCGGCGCTTGAGGTTTCAAAAGCCGGATGAGAAGCGCTTTCCCTGCCTGGCGTTGGGTCGCTTGGCTCTCGAGAAGGGCGGAGCAATGCCTTGCGCTTTGAATGCCGCGGATGAAGTGGCGGTGGAGGCTTTCCTGGCTCGCCGGATTCGATTTTCCGATATCCCGCGTCTAATTGAAGGGGTATTGAGCGAGACGCCCGGGGCGCAGCTAGGCTCCCTGGAAGCGGTCCTGGAATGCGACAAGCGCGCTCGCGAGAGAGCGCGCGAATTGGTGGAGGATATGGCCAGAGCGCGCACTCTGGTGTGAGTAACGGAAAGGTCTGACATATGATTTCAAGCTTCCTCACTGATGCCGTCGTCGTTACGGTGGTTCTAGGAGGCATGGTTTTTCTGCACGAACTGGGTCATTTCCTGGCCGCAAAGGGCTTCGGAGTGCGTGTGCTGACCTTCTCCCTGGGTTTTGGCAAACGGCTGTTCGGTTTTAAGCGGGGTGACACGGACTACCGCGTCAGCCTTTTGCCGCTGGGCGGATACGTGAAGATGGCCGGAGATGATCCGACCGCAGTCCTTACGGGCGATCCTGGCGAGTTTCTTTCCCGGCCGCGCTTGCAGCGATTGGTGATTATCTTGATGGGTCCTGCCATGAATTTCGCCCTGGCCATCGTGGTTCTTGCGGGACTTTACCGATTTCATTATCAAAAGCCGGCCTACGAGGATCAGCCTGTCAAGATCGGCGCCGTGGATCCTCATTCGCCGGCGGCGGAAGCGGGGCTCGATCCCGGCGATGTGATCGTGCAATTTGACGGCGTCAAAGATCCCAAGTGGCAGGATGTGAAGTTCAACGTTATTACAGGGGCGGGGCATTCGATTCCGCTGACCGTGTTGCGCGATGGCAAGCTGATCCACACGGCGCTGACTCCAGAAGCGGAAGGACCCAGCCGCACGGGGCAAGCCGGTTGGTACCCTTATGTGCCCGGAATTATCGAAGAGGTGAGTCCCGGCCAGCCCGCGAGCGAAGCGGGGCTAAAGCCCGGGGATATGATTATGGGCTATGACGGCAATCGGCTCTACTTTTGGCCGCTGATTGTCCAGAAATTGAGGGAAAGTCAGGGCAAAGAAGTCGGTCTGACCGTTTTGCGCGATGGGAAAGAGTTTCAGGTCCAAGTGAAGCCTCAGTACACGGACGCCATGGGGTTAAAAACGTGGCGGATTGGTATTACGATTCGCAATAACGAATTCGTAGTTCGAAAGCTGCCGTTGGGCCTTGCAACCGAGTATGCCTTAAGAGACAGCTACCAGAATTTTCTGCAAACCTTCGACGTGCTGGGAAAAATTGTAACCCGGCGCATGTCGGCCCGGTCTCTTGCCGGACCGATCGGTATCGCCCAAATATCCGGCGAAGCCTACCGGAGAGGGCTGGCGGACTTGCTGATGATTGTCTCCTTTATCAGCTTGCAATTGGGAATCCTTAATTTGTTGCCGATTCCGATTTTAGACGGCGGGCAGATTTTTCTTTTACTGGTCGAAGGTTTTATGCGGCGGGATCTCAGTTTGGAGATCAAGGAACGCTTTGCCCAGGTCGGGATGGTGTTTTTATTGCTCATTTTTGTTTTTGTCGTGTACAACGATATTATCAAAACGATCCGTCCTTCTTGAGCGCGGAGGCATAATCCTGCATCTATTTCTAGGTAGGGGCAAATAACCGTGAACTTCAGCGATAAAGAATATTTTCCCGCAAGACGAAAAACCCGGCCGGTTAAGGTCGGACGCATGACGATTGGCGGGGATGCGCCGATCGCGGTGCAGTCCATGACCAAGACCGACACGCGAGACGTGGAGAAGACCGTCGAGCAAATCCAACAAATGGAGCAGGCTGGATGCGAGATTGTGCGCCTGGCCGTGCCGGATATCGGGGCGGCAGATGCCCTTCCGGAAATCCGCAAGCGGTGCCCGGATTCCATCCTGGTTTCGGATATTCATTTCCAATATAAGTTCGCGCTGATGGCGCTCGACGCGGGAATCGACAAGCTGCGCATCAACCCCGGCAATATCGGCGACGCGGAGAAAGTCCGTACGGTGGTCCGGCGCGCCCAGGAACAAAAGGTTCCCATCCGAATCGGTGTGAATGCGGGTTCGCTGGAACGGCGGCTGCTTGAGAAATACGGTTTCCCCACGCCTGAAGCGATGGTGGAAAGCGCCGAGTATCACATTCGTATTCTTGAGGATCTCGGGTTTACGGATACGATCATTTCGCTGAAATCGTCGAACGTCAAACTGACCGTCGCCGCGTACCGCCTGCTGGCCGCCCGCTGTGATTACCCTTTTCACCTGGGTATTACGGAAGCTGGAACACAGTTCTCCGGGACGGTGAAATCGTGCGTGGGGATGGGCATGTTGCTGGCCGAGGGGATTGGAGACACGATTCGGGTTTCGCTTGCCACGGATTCTGTGGAAGAAGTTCGTGTGGCTTATGAGATGCTGAAATCGCTTGAGCTGCGCAGCCGCGGTCCCGTGGTGATTGCTTGCCCGACGTGCGGGCGCCTGGAAGTCGATTTGTTCAAGATCGCCGGCGAAATTGAGCAGGCGACCAAGCACATCAAAATGCCCCTGAGTCTGGCGGTGATGGGCTGCGCCGTGAACGGTCCCGGAGAGGCGCGGGAAGCGGACCTCGGCGTTGCGGCCGGAAGAGGCAACGGAATGATTTATCGCCAGGGAAAAGCGATCCGCCGCGTGAAAGAAGAAGAAATTGTTCCGGCGCTGCTGGAAGAAATTGAACGTTTTGTGGCCGATAAAGCTGCCGGTCGCCTGGATGCTCCTGAAGAACCGGCTGGAGAGGCGCAAGAAATATCCTCACCTTCAAACCCGCTGGTTACCCTTCGCTAAGGACTATGGTTTCGAGCCTCAACGAAGCAGCGGGCGGAAGCTTCGTCCTTATCTCAAGCAAGCGCCGTTGACATTCGGCCTCCTTCACCGGGTTTTTCCTCAGCATGGCACGTCTTGAAGATCTCAAATTCACTCATCGCCTCTTTATGGAGGGCTACCCTTACCGGTCAAGCGACTGGCTGCCGGGCGCTCGCTTGGAGAAGCCGCTCAGGCAGTGCAGGCTGGCGCTGATCTCCACGGCAGGTCTCTACCTGACCCACCAATCGCCTTTTGACCTGGGGTTCCAAGGCGGGGACTTTTCCTTTCGTGAACTGCCCGGCAACGTGGAGGTTCAGCAACTGAAGATTTCACAGCGCAGTTCGGATTTTGACCGCAAAGGGGCAGAGGAAGACATGAATGTTGTGTTCCCTCTTGACCGCTTCCGGGAGCTTGCCGGGCAGGGAGACATTGCCTCGTTGAATCACCGCCACTTCAGCTTCATGGGATCCATTACGGCGCCAGGGAGGCTCATTTCAACTTCGGCGCCTGAAGTTGCCAGGATGCTGCGGGAGGACCGGGTGGATGCGGTCTTCCTGGCTCCTGTTTGACCGATGTGCCATCAGTCCGTGGGGCTGATCGCAGGCGCTATTGAAAAGGGGGGCATTCCAACCGTGTCGTTGTCGGTTTTGCGGAAAGTCACTGAGAAAGTCCAGCCACCCCGAAGCCTGGTGCTGTCTTTCCCCTTCGGCTATCCTCTCGGCAAACCCCAAGACGTGCAGTTGCAACGTCAGATCATTCGCGCTGCTTTGGCCTTGATCGAGAGTTCAGAGCCGCTGCCCATTCTGCGCGACTTCGAGATGCCCTGACCCGCGGCGGGCGCTGGCCGCAGACGGCCGGGCTGGCGAAAGGTATCACAGCCCGCAATACTCCATGGTTCGTGCTGCCCGAGAACAATTCAAATAAAGCACGAGTTGCTTTTGACATTGTTCGATTTGATGCTGGAAGAAATGATTTTTAGCTGAGGCGCTGAGGGGAAATGTAACCCATGTCAAAATTCGAAGAGTTTGCCTATATGGACGCGACCGCACAGGCTGAACGGGTGCAGAGCGGAGAAGTGAAACCGGCGGAACTTGTCGAGGCTGCCATCGAGCGCGCCGAGCTTTTGAATCCCAAGCTTAACGCAATTGTCACTCCGATGTACGAACACGCGCGCGATGCCGCCAAGGGCTCTTTGCCGGACGGTCCTTTCCGCGGAGTTCCTTTCTTATTGAAAGACTTGGTGGCTACATATGCCGGAGTGCGCATGACCTCGGGAAGCCGGTTCTTACGAGACTATGTTCCTGAACGCGATAGCGAACTGGTCATCAGGCTCAAACGCGCCGGGTTGGTCATTCTGGGTAAAACAAATACGCCGGAGTTTGGAATTCTTCCCACCACGGAGCCGCTTTTATTCGGAGCAACTCATAATCCCTGGAATCTGGATCGTTCGCCGGGAGGATCGAGTGGCGGTTCCGCGGCTGCGGTGGCAGCGGGAATTGTACCCTTTGCGCACGCCAATGACGGGGGAGGGTCCATTCGAATTCCAGCATCCTGCTGCGGGCTTTTTGGCCTCAAGCCCACCCGGGCCCGTAACCCTCTGGGACCGGAGGTGGGCGATATCATGGGAGGCTTGGTGGTGGAGCATGCGGTCACGCGGTCTGTGCGGGATAGCGCCGCGCTCCTTGATGCCACGGCGGGTCCTGACGTGGGTGACCCGTATTGGGCCCCGCCTCCGCGCCGTCCGTATGTTGAGGAAGTCAAGTCCGATCCAGGCCGGCTGCGAATTGCTTTCTCAACAAAGGCTCCCAGCGGCGCCAAAATTCATCCTGATTGTATCAATGCGGTTCATGACGCCGCCAAGTTATGCGTGGAACTGGGGCATGAGGTTACGGAGGCCGCGCCGGAAATCAACGGCCCGATGCTGATCCAGGCGTTTACGACAGTTTGGGCGGCGGGAAGCGCTTCGGGCATCGATGCCTTTGCCTTCCTGACCGGGCAGCCGCCCAAGGCGGAGCAGTTTGAGCCGCTGACCTGGGGGCTCTACGAGATGGGCCGGCAAGTGACGGGACCCGCTTATCTGCTGGCGCAGATGGTCCTGCAACGCATCGCTCGCGACGTTGCGCGGTTTATGGAGAAATACGACGCGTGGCTCACGCCCACTCTGGCCGAACCTCCCCTTCCTCTCGGAACATTCGAGTCAGGGGCGGATAATCCGCTCCGGGGGTTTTACCGCGCGGTGGATTACGTCCCCTTTACCCCTATCGCCAATTCGACGGGGCAGCCGGGGATGTCGGTGCCGCTTTATTGGAATTCCGAAGGCCTGCCTGTTGGCACGCACTTTTTTGGCCGCTTCGGCGATGAAGCTTTATTGTTTCGTCTTGCCGCTCAGCTTGAACGAGTGCGCCCTTGGGCCGACCGGCGCCCGGCAGTTCATGCCTGAATATTCTATGTATGCGGAGTGTTCGATAGGCTGGCGTGCCGCGCAGCCTTAGAATTGCGACTGTGCGCCGTCAGGCCCGAGTCGAGGTGGAAGCCGTTGGGTGAGACTTGCGTCCTTCCAGGGTTTTCAGCAGGCGGAAAAATTTAAGCGCGCGGCGAACGTCGTTTTGGATCTGTTTTTTTAGCGCCTCAGGGTTTGGAAATTTTATTTCGTCGCGCAATCGATAGAGAAATTTAACCTCCATGTTGCAGGCCTCCACTTTCCCGCTGAAATCCAGGAGGTAAGATTCAACCGTGACTGGATGCGTCCCGAAAGTGGGCTTTCGCCCAACGTTTGTCACAGACTGATGAAGTTTGTCGCCCAAGCGCGTTCGCGTAACGTAAACCCCATCTTTGGGAAGCTGTTGTTCGACGGGACCCATATTGAGTGTGGGGACCGTTTGCTTGCGTCCCACCCCCTCGCCGGCCACGATAGGCCCCGCCACTGAAGAAGGCCTGCCCAACATCCGGCCCGCAATACCCACCCGCCCTTCCGCGACCAACTGCCGAATTCGGCTGCTCGACACCTGTTCTCCGCGAATCTCGATCATGGGCAAAGTCTCAACGCGAAAACCACTTTGCTTGCCGAGTTCAAGAAGAGTTTGCGTGTCACCCGCACGACGATGTCCGAAGCGGAAGTTCGACCCTACGTGAACGACAACCGCGCCCAACTTTTCCACTAGAATCCTTTGCACAAACTCCGCGGGCGAGAGACAAGCCAATTCCTTGTTGAAACGCAAAACGAACAGGACGTCAGCGCGTTCCTTCTCGATAAGAGCCATTTTGGTCTCAAGAGGTGTGAGCGCAGCGGGTACTCGTTCGGGAGCGAGGATTTTTGCCGGATGAGGATCAAAGGTGATGACAACGGCGTTGCCCCCCGTTTCACGCGCGGAGCGCACCACGCGCTGCAGCAGCCTGCGGTGGGCCAGATGAACGCCGTCAAAATTGCCGATGGTCACCGCGCTTGAGTGAAGCGGTTCGCGCAATTCCAAGAGGTTTCGAATAACTCGCATATCCTAGTCCAGCTCGATCTTCAGGCCGTCGTAGGCCAGTTGCACGTTGGGAGGCAGCTTGGCATTCGTCTCCTCATGATTCAGTTCATGAGCAATGTGCGTGAAATACGCCCGGGAAGGTTTGAGGCGCTCCACGAGGCTGAGGGAATGCTCGACGGTGGAATGTGTCGGATGCGGCTTGTATCGCAACGCATCGAGAATCAAGACGTCCAGTCCCTCAAGCAAAGGAAGCGTTTCTTCTGGAATGGTGCTGAAGTCCGTCACGTAAGCGGTTTTCCTGAAGCGAAAACCGAGAACGGGCAAATTTCCATGGAGAACGGTTATCGGAATCACCCGTTCCTCCCACAGATCGAAAGGACCGCCGATCAGATGAGGATCGACTCTCAGGATTCCGCCGTAGGCGTAAGTCTGCTCAAAGATGTAGGTGAAAATGCGGCGCAGGCTCTCCATGCAGCGTGTGTCGGCGTAAATCGGAATGGGGGTCTGCTGCCGGAAAAAGAAGGGGCGAACGTCATCAAGGCCTAGAACGTGGTCGGCGTGGGCGTGGGTAAAAACAACGGCATCGACACGCTCAATCTTTTCTCGCAAAGCCTGAGCGCGGAAATCGGGTGTGGTATCAATCACTATGGTCCGTCCCGAGTATTCGAGCAACAGGGAGGGCCGGGTACGCTTGTCGTGGGGAGCGGGTGACGTGCAAACGGAACAGCGGCAACCGACAATCGGAACTCCTGTGGAAGTGCCCGTGCCCAGGAAGGTCAGTTTCATTTGTGCTTGCTTACCCGTTGCTTCTGGACCTCAACGAAGCTCATCCGGAGTTCATAAAGAACCTCATCGAGCAGCTTAGCCTCTTCCTCGGAAAGGTTGCCGTGGGTTTTTTCCTGCAAGACTTCGAGGAGATCAATTGTCCGGCGGCCATTCGCCAGATCGGGCGGAAGGTATTCTCCACCGGGTCCCGGAAGCAATCCTAACTGAAACATTGCGGTGGTACTCAGATAGGATACAAGCGTCGCAAATCGTGCAGAATCTTCTGAAAGCGTTGGCTCTGACTCCAGAACGGCCGATGGACTGGCATCCTGCTGGACTTGGCTCCGTGGTTCAGGCTCTTGCCCGCGCTCGGCTTGGCCCGCAACGCGCTCTCCTTCGCTGGTGAAGGTGCGCCGATCTACTACCTTAAAACCTGAAGATTCATCCTTTTCCTCCGCCATCGTAACCCTCTCTGTATATCAAGACTTTTTTATGAACCCCAGACTCCGGACATGATCGGAAACAATTAGTGTAGCAACAATCTTGCTGCCCAACAAGGGAGGTGCGCCTGGAGCCTATTGCCCTTAATTTGTCGGGCTTGTTAGAGTAAATGCTTTGACATTTTAGATGATGGGCGGGGAGGGGAGGCGCAGTTGGCTGGAGAATCGTTACCGAAGCTGGTGGAACTGATGGCTCATTTGAGAAGCCCTGCGGGATGCCCCTGGGACAGGGCTCAGGATTACGACAGCGTCAAGGGCCTGCTGCTTGAGGAAGCCTACGAGGTGATTGACGCAATCAACCAGCGGGACTTTGCGGGAGTCGAGGAAGAACTCGGCGACCTGCTCTTCCAGGTGGTGTTTTATTCACGACTGGCCGAGGAAGACGGCAAGTTCGATATCGACCGAGTCATCGAGGGCGTTTACGAGAAGCTCATGCGGCGGCATCCACACGTTTTCGGTGATAAGCACGCCCGCACGCCGGAGGAAGCGCTGGAAAGTTGGACCGCCGTCAAAGAGCAGGAACGCGGATCGAACTCCCGAAGATCCTCCGTGCTTGACGGCATAGCCTCAGCGCTCCCGTCTACCTTGGAGGCCTACGAGCTGGGGTTGCGAGCTTCGGAGGCAGGATTCGACTGGCCCAAGCTCGATGACCTTCTGGATAAGGTGGAAGAAGAAGTGCATGAGTTGCGGGAGGAACTCGGGTCCCAACAAGAGCAGGCCAGGCTTGAAGAGGAGCTTGGCGACTTGCTCTTCGCCGTGGCTAACGTGGCCCGGCAGATCCGCTCTGACCCGGAGAGCTGCTTGCGCGGAGCAAATCAGAAGTTTCGGAGGCGTTTCCAGGCGCTGGAAGAGGAAGTGGCCCGGCGCGGGAAGACGGTCCGGGAATGCACGCCGGAAGAACTGGACGGTATTTGGGAGATGCTCAAGGCGCGGGAAAATCGCTTATGAAAATCGACCGCGTCGAACTGCTTGAACTCCGCATGCCGCTGGTGCACTTTTTTGAGACGAGTTTCGACCGAACCACCAACCGGAGAATTGTTCTTGTTCGCGCGGAAGCGGAGGGCCTGGCCGGGTGGGGCGAGGTCACGTGCGGTGAAACGCCCTTTTACAGCTACGAGACCCCTGACACGGCCTGGCATATCCTGCGGGACTTCTTGATTCCCTGGGCTCTTGAAAAGTCCTGGAATTTGCCCGCGGAAATCGCCCGGCGCTTCGAGCCCGTGCGAGGCCACAACATGGCCAAGGCGGCGCTTGAAAATGCGCTCTGGGATATTGAAGCGCAGCGCCAAGGTCTGCCGCTCGCCCGGCTTATTGGCGGGACGCGTGAAGAGATTGCTTGCGGCGTTTCGATCGGCATCCAGAACTCACCGGAAGAATTGCTCGAAAAGATTCAGCAGGAGATGGAGGCCGGCTACCAGCGCATCAAAGTCAAAATCAAGCTGGGATGGGACGTCGGAATCCTTGAGAGGATTAGGAGCAGTTTTCCTGGCATTCGCCTGATGGCGGACGCTAACTCTGCGTATACTCTCGCGGACTTGCCGCATCTGAAGTTATTGGATCAATTTCACCTGATGATGATCGAGCAGCCTCTCGGCTGGGATGATTTAGTAGACCACGCCTGCTTGCAGCGTGAAATAGAGACACCAATCTGCCTGGACGAGTCGATTCATAGCGCGCAGGACGCTCGAAAGGCCATTGAAATCGGAGCCTGCAAAATCATCAACGTGAAGTTGGGCCGCGTCGGCGGCTATACGGCGGCTCGCGAGCTCCATGACGTGTGCCTGGCCAGGCAGGTTCCCATCTGGTGCGGAGGCATGCTCGAATCCGGCATCGGGCGCGCCCACAATATCGCCATGTCTTCTTTGCCGGGTTTTGTCCTGCCGGGAGATGTTTCTGCCAGCCGCCGTTACTGGCACCAAGACATTATTGAACCCGAAGTGACGGTGACCGCTAGGGGCACGATCCCGGTTCCGAAGCAAGCCGGCCTCGGTTATACGCCGAACCTCGCGCGCATTGCGGAGGTTACCGTGCGAAAGGAGTTTTTTGATAGCCGCACCTGACCTCGCTGCCGAGCGTCCCAAGACCTAATCTTTGCGCCAACGCCATCGTCTGATGCACCTTGCCATGCTGGCTGCCGTTTCCTGCTGGGCGGCCAACATGGTGGCGATCAAGGAAGCTACTACGGCCAGGCTGTGATGGGGCGAGGCCGAAGGCGTTTGGGCAGGACTAGGGCGAGGATCATCCCCAGTAAGAAACCGCCCACATGGGCCCACCAGGCGACGCCGCCGTGCGTGGCGGACTCAATGGCCAGCATCTGAAAACCTGCAACGAACTGAATCAGGAACCAATACAGAAGAACCAGCAAGGCCGGCAGTTGGACCGTCCAAAAGATAATGAAAAGCGGGATCAAGGTGGTGATGCGGGCGGTCGGGAAGCTGACGAGATAGGCGCCGAGGATGCCGGCAATTGCGCCGCTCGCGCCAATGGTGGGCACTCGCGAGCCGGCGTTGAAGATGATGTGGGTCACCGCGGCCCCAAACCCGCTGAGGAAATAGATTGCCAGGAACATGCCATGGCCGTAACGGTCCTCAATGCTTCGCCCGAAGACAAAAAGGAAAAGCATGTTGCCGATCAAGTGCAGCCAGCCGCCGTGGATGAACATTGAGGTGAAGACCGGGACCATGAAGCCTGCAAGATTGGTGATGATGATCCCGTGCGCGGTGGTATAACGGGCTGGGATGAGTCCGAAAATGAATACAAGCTGGTTGATCTGCGGGCCAAGTGACAGCTCGAATATAAACACCGCGGTGTTGGCGGCAATCAGCGCCAGAGTCGAGAACCAGAAAGTCTGGCGTCGAATATGGTCGTTCAGCGGAATTGGAACCATGCGGATGGCATTCTAACCTGACAGCCTTTTCCGCCCAAGAAAATTCAGAAAGCGGAGCTTGGCGATTTTTGTTTCCGCCAATCGATTGAAGAGCCGGGGCGCTTTGAAGGCTGAGCATTTCGATCTCATGGGGCGTTGACCTTGGTTCCGAGCGTTCGATATACTGCTGGCAGTGAAATCGAGGGCGCATTTCCGGTCGGTATTGAGCCCCAGGATGTTGCGACCTATCTTTGAGCTATCTCTATCGCCCTCGAACGGGATTCGATGAAGCCAACTCCCTTAATCAGAGAGTTAACAGCGATCATGGGGCGCGAAGGCGTGCTCTCGATCCCGGAAGATTTAATGCTTTACGAATACGACGCGCTTTCCGCTTTGCGCACGCCTGACGCTGTTGTCCTTCCAACCACCACAGAACAAGTCGTCCGGCTGGTCAAGCTGGCGGCAGGGAGAAAGATCCCCATCGTCCCTCGGGGCGCCGGGACGGGGTTGAGCGGCGGCGCCGTTGTGACCGAGGGCGGAATCGTCATCAGTCTGGCCCGGATGAAGAAGATTCTGGAGATCGATCTCGAGAGCCAGCGCGCTCGCGTGCAGCCGGGCGTTGTGAACACGGACCTTTCTCTCGCGGTCGCGGACGACGGCTATTACTATGCTCCTGATCCTTCCAGCCAGAAGGCCTGTACGATCGGCGGCAACGTTGCAGAAAATTCCGGCGGCCCGCATACGCTGGCTTATGGCGTGACCACCAATCACGTCCTGGGTTTGGAGGTGGTGCTGCCCGATGGCGAGGTTATCCGCACGGGAGGAAAGTGCTGGGAGACGCCGGGTTACGATTTGACCGGCCTCGTGGTAGGTTCGGAAGGGACCTTGGGCATCGTGACCGAAGCGACCGTCCGGCTGACGCGCAAGCCGGAAGCGGTGGAAACGATGCTGGCGATTTACGAGCGCGTGATCGACGCCACGCGGACCGTGGTGGCCATTACTTCCCAGGGAATCACCCCGGCAGCCTTGGAGATGATGGACGGTTTCACGCTGCGAGCGGTGGAACAGGCGACGCACGCGGGGTATCCCATGGATTCGGCGGCGGTCCTGCTGATTGAGGTCGAAGGATTGCGTGAGGCGGTAAGCGAACAGGCGCAGCAGATTGAGGCCGTGTGCGGCAGGAACCGCGTTCGGACGGTCCGGCGAGCCAAGACGTCCGAGGAGCGGGCCTTGCTCTGGAAAGGCCGCAAGAATGCTTTTGGAGCTTTGGGGCGCATCAGCCCCAATTATTATGTTCAGGACGGGGTGATCCCTCGCACCCGCCTTCCGGAGATGCTCGAGTATATCGAGGAAGTCGGACGGAAATACGATCTGCGAATTGGCAACATCTTTCACGCCGGGGACGGCAACTTGCATCCGCTTCTGATGTTTGACGCTCGCGACCGTGACCAATCCCAAAGAGTGGTCAAAGCCGCGCAAGAAATCATCACTCGGTGCGCTGAGCTGGACGGCTCGATCACCGGCGAACACGGAGTGGGTGTGGAGAAGAACGAACTGATGCCGCTGATTTTTTCGGAAGAAGACTTGGAAATGCAACGACGCGTCAAGGGATTGTTCAACTCCACCGGATTGTTTAATCCCGGGAAGGTCTTGCCGACCGGCAAAATGTGCGGAGAGATTCGTGTTCAGGTCGGTTCGGGAGCGTAAATTGGCGACTGCGGTTGATGCTGTTCGGGCGGGACTTGCGAATATCGTCGGGGACTCCCAAGTGGTGTGTGAGGAAGGGGCGTGCGCGGATGCAAGCGTCGATGGCAAGCTTCCGCGCTGCGTGGCGTATCCCGCCTCAGCAGAACAGGCGGCCCAAGCGCTGAAGTTCGCCGCAGAGAACAGCCTGGGCGTTATCGCCTGCGGGGGCGCCAGCAAGCTTGGCATTGGGAATCCTCCCAGGAAGTACGACATCGCTTTATGCCTGCGCGACATGAAAAAGCTCCTCCACTACGAACCGGCTGATCTGACGGTGGGCGTCGAAACAGGAATAAAATTCCAAGGCTTCCAGGATCTTGTCCGTCGTGACGGCCTTTGGCTTCCGCTGGACCCGCCGGGAGGCGAACAGGCTACCCTTGGCGGCATCGTGGCCGCCAACGCCTCAGGCCCTCTGCGCCACTTGTATGGCACGCCGCGCGATATGGTGCTGGGCATGAGGATTGCGACCACCGAAGGCAAGGTGATCAAGACCGGCGGCCGTGTGGTCAAGAACGTGGCGGGGTACGATCTTGGAAAGCTGATGATCGGGTCGTTCGGTACTCTGGGCGTCATCGTGGAAGTTAATTTGAAGCTTTTCCCTATCCCGGCGGAGCGAGAAACTTTTATCCTTTCTGCGGGCACTCTGGGCATCGCCAGAGATTTGCGGCGCAGCATTCTGAATTCGCCGCTGGAACCCGCCAGGTTGGTCCTTCTGGATGCTGAGGCCTCCAAACTGATCCGTCCGGCCGCGCTCTTGGATTCGGCGGCACGCGAGCCGGAAATCTGGGTTGAAGCGAGCGGAGCGAAAGCCGTGATCGAGCGCACCCGGAAAGAGCTCGATGCATTGGGCCGCGCGGTAGGGGCCAAAGTGCAACCGTGCGACCAGGAAAGCAGCCAAGCTAGCTGGCGTCTGATCTCCGACTTCAGCAACTGGTTTCGCATAACTTCTCCTGAGTCGGTTGTGCTGAAGGGAACGATGCCGATTTCGAACGGCGAAAAGTTTCTGAGCCTGGCGCAACAGGAAGCCGAGAGCGAGAAAGTCAAAGTTGTCAGCATCAGCCAGGTTGGCGCCGGCGTCATGTTTTTTGGGCTGAGCGGTTCCAAAGGGGTCAATCCGATGGTACCCTTGGTGACTCGGCTCAGGAAATCCTTGGAGAAACTGGGCGGTGTGTTGACGGTGGTTGCGGCTCCTCCTGATTTCAAGGCGCAAGCCGATGTGTGGGGAACGCCGGGAAGCGGCTTCAAAATGATGCAGAAGCTTAAGGCGACTTGGGACCCCAAGGGAGTTCTTGCTCCCGGCCGATTCGTGGGCGGGATTTGACCGGTTGCTGAAAAAGTCGATGCCGTCATGCTGAGCCCGTTCGCCCTCCGCTCGCGAACGGCCCTGAGCCCTTCGGCTTTGCTCAGGGTAAACTCCGCGAAGGGGCGCAGGGTAAACGCCGCGAGGAATCCGCTTTCCGCTCAAGGCAAACGCCGCGAAGGATCTGATTAAGAGATTCGTATAAGGAGCCGCCCCGGCTGGTTCAACATGATTGAAATTGAGGACAAAACGGCTGCCCGGCCCAGCGCTTATGGGCCGGGCGAAGCTCCCGAATGGGAATTCTATTCCAAGTGTATCCATTGCGGCCTGTGTCTCAACGCATGTCCAACGTACCGCGAGCTTGGCCTGGAGATGGACTCGCCGCGCGGGCGCATCTACCAGATGATTCAGGTCGAGCGCGGCCGGCTGCCTCTCGGAGAAAACTTCGTGCGGCATATCGACCTGTGCCTGGACTGCCGCGCCTGTGAGACAGCGTGCCCATCCGGGGTGGAGTATGGCCGCCTGGTGGAGACCGCTCGCGCTCAGATCGATCGGTACTATCAACGCTCGCGGCTGGGAACCTGGGCGCGGCGCTTCTTTTTCCACCGCCTCCTGCCCGATCGGAAAATGCTGGAGCGCTTCGGCAATCTTCTCTGGGTCTATCAGAGGTCCGGAATGGAAAAGTTGTTCTTGCATTCCGGCATCCTCAAGCTTTTGCCAAAGCGCCTTGAACGTGTGGCCCATCTTTCTCCCCGCATGGAAAAACCATTCTTCACCGGGCAGTTGGGCCGGGTGGTCAAGCCCCGCGGCGAGCCGCGATATCGCGTGGCGTTTTTTGCCGGCTGCATTGCGAACCTGGCCTTTGCCCGGCTGAACGAGGCGACGGTTCGGGTGCTGGTCCGCAACGGGTGCGAGGTCGTGGTCCCGGAGGCCCAGGGATGCTGCGGCGCCCTGCACGTCCATGCGGGGATGCGGGGATTGGCCCGGAAACTTGCCAAGCAAAACATCCTGACTTTTTTGGACGGCGGTTATGACGCGTTCATTACCAACGCGGCAGGCTGCGGCTCGGTGCTCAAGGAGTATCCGCTGCTTTTCGAACACGAGGACCGGGAGTTTTATGAGCGGGCCTGCGCTTTCAGTTCCCGTGTGCGCGACGTGACGGAGTTTCTGGCCGGCATCGAATTCAACCGGGATTTCAAAACGCTTCAAGCGCGAGCTACTTACCAGGACCCATGCCACCTGGGCCATGCGCAGGGCATCCGGACGGCGCCCCGGCGGCTGATGGCCGCCATCCCCGGCTTGCAGCTCGTCGAGCTGAAAGAATCCGAGGTGTGTTGTGGCAGCGCGGGAATTTATAATGTGGTCCATAATGAAATGGCCGAGCGGCTTCTCGATGCCAAGATGCGGCGCGTTGACGAGACCGGGGCGGAATTGATCCTGACCGCTAATCCCGGCTGCCTTCTGCAATTGCGGGCGGGCGTACGGCGGTCCGGACGAAAACGCCGCGTGATGCACGTGGTTGAGTTGCTCGATGAAGCCTACGGTGGGCAAGACGCCAGCTGGGGCGTTACAAGCTGACAGATCGCGAAAGCCACGCAGAGCAAGCGGGCGAGGTCCGTTCGAAAGGGATTGACCCTTTGCCTGGTGCCCGCCAGGACGCCCGGCTGATTGCGCCCTTGGCGTTTTGCGATATTTCACAGTTTTAATCTCTGACCCATTATCAAAGAGGAGCTGAGGATGAGCGATAAAACGGGAACCGCACAGGAAAATCTGGAAGCTTTGTTGAAGGAGGTTCGGAGCTTTCCGCCTTCTGAAGAATTTCGCCGCCAGGCGAACGTCTCGGACCCGAAAATCTACGAGGCGGCGCGGCAGGATCTGGAAGGGTTCTGGGCGGAAGAAGCGAAGCGCCTCGACTGGTTCGAACCTTGGAGCAAGGTGCTTGAATGGAACGTGCCGTGGGCGAAGTGGTTTGTGGGCGGCAAACTCAACGTCACTTATAACTGTGTCGACCGGCACGCCAAATCCTCCCGCCGCAACAAGGCCGCCATTATCTGGGAAGGTGAACCGGGGGACACGCGCACTTTGACGTTCGAAGCCCTGGAGCGCGAAGTGAACCGCTTTGCGAACGCCCTCAAGGCTTTGGGAGCGCAGAAAGGCGACCGGGTGGCGATTTACATGGGCATGGTGCCGGAGCTTGCCATCGCCATGCTGGCCTGCGCCAAGATTGGCGCGGCGCACAGCGTGGTGTTTGGCGGATTCTCCGCTGAGTCTCTGCGGGAGCGGATCAACGACGCGCAAGCCAAGATTCTGATTACCGGCGACGGAGCGTGGCGGCGAGGGAGCGTGGTGCCGCTCAAGTCGAGCGTCGATGAGGCTCTTACTGGCACACCCACCATTGAAAAGGTGGTGGTGGTGGAGCGCGTGGGCAAGGCGGCGCAGGTTCGGATGAAACCTGGCCGCGATTTCTGGTGGCACGAGCTTGTGGCGAACGCTTCCGACCAGTGCGAGCCGGAGCCCATGGACGCCGAGGACCTCCTGTACATCCTCTACACCAGCGGCACCACGGGAAAGCCCAAAGGAGTGGTTCACACCACCGGCGGCTATCTGCTGGGAACTTCCACCACGCATCGCATGATTTTCGACATCAAGGAAGACGACGTCTACTGGTGTACGGCGGACATCGGCTGGGTGACGGGCCATTCGTATATTGTTTACGGGCCGCTCGCGAACGGTTGCACGACTTTGATGTATGAAGGAAGCCCGGATTTTCCGGACCGCGGGCGATTCTGGTCGATCGTGGCCAAATACGGCGTCAACATTTTTTATACGGCGCCCACTGCCATTCGCAGCTTTATGCGCTGGGGGACGGACTGGCCTGCTAAGCACAACCTCTCTTCGCTGCGCTTGATTGGCACGGTCGGCGAGCCCATCAATCCCGAGGCGTGGATCTGGTATCACCAGAACATCGGAGGTGAGCGCTGCCCGATCGTCGATACCTGGTGGCAGACGGAAACCGGCATGATCCTGATTACTCCCTTGCCCGGACTGACGGCGACCAAGCCGGGTTCCGCAACGTGGTCTTTTCCGGGTATCGAGGCGGAAGTGCTGGATGACAAAGGCCAGCCGGTGGGGCCGGGCGCGGGAGGATACCTGGTGCTCTCGAAACCCTGGCCGGCTATGTTTCGAACCATCTATGGCGATCCCGACCGCTACGTCCGGCAATACTGGTCGCGCTACGAGGGCAAATATTTTACGGGCGACGGAGCCAAGGTGGATGAAGACGGCTATTTCTGGCTGCTGGGCCGCGTGGATGACGTGATGAACGTTGCGGGCCATCGAATATCCACCTATGAGGTTGAGAGCGCGCTGGTGGACCATCCGGCCGTTGCGGAAGCCGCCGTTATCGGCAAGACGCACGAAGTCAAGGGGCAGGGCATCGCCGGATTCGTCACGCTCAAGGAAGGTATCCAGGCAACGGACGCGCTGAAGGATGAACTCAAGCAGCACGTCGCCAAAAAGATCGGGCCCATCGCGCGCCCGGACGATATCTTCTTCACCTCCGAGTTGCCCAAGACGCGCAGCGCCAAAATCATGCGCCGCCTGCTGCGCGATATCGCCGAGGGAAGAGTTCTGGGCGATACCACCACGCTTGCCGACCCCGCCGTCACCGCGCGGCTGAAGCGGCAGTACGAGGAGGAAGGGAAGGCAGAGTAGGCTGGAGCTTCTGGCATCATCGGTCCGTGCGCTCCGCCGCGGGTGAAAGTTTCGACTGCTTTCTTAAGGGGCGGGGCAGGCACCTAGCGGGGACTTTGGGCGCGCTCCTAATTTTCGGTTCGTTTTTTGGCCTCGTACCTGTTTTCAACAACTTGGCTAGCTTCGTTTTCGGTTCGTTTTGGCTGTTTTTTCCACAGCGCCCGTGTGTTTTCAACAAGTTGGCTAGCTTCGTTTTTGAAAAAAAGAATTCTTTTTTTATTTTTAGCCTCTCAATCGCTCTTTTCCATATTTTCCCATAACCCAGCGCGCTTCTTGTAGCACGGTCCCTGGCGGCCTGCGGCTCTTGCGGCCCTATCGTCACCGCACGCGGCGGAGCTTCTGCCGCGGGGTGTCCAAAGAACCCGCGGCACAGACCGCAGTGCCGCGGCGACCCAGCCTCGGCCGGCCCGCGGTAAGCAACGGCTAGAATGCTAGCATAGCACAGTAAATTTGTCAAGAGATTTGTGCGTGGCGCGGGCTGTAGGGGCCGTGTCCTTTCGCTTGCGAAGCAACGCGGGTGGTGCGGACCTTTTTTTTTCGCGAGATCGCAGACGCCCGACAGCGAGCACGTGCGCCATCCGGCGGACTAGCCGTCATCCTGAGGAGTCCGTCAGCGGACGGACGACGAAGGATCTGCTTTGCCATACAAGCCTCCGCGCAGTCTCTCCACATTACGTTCTGCGAAGTCTGAAAAGCAGATTCTTCGGTTGTCTGCCGACAGGCTCAGAATGACGTGACGCGAGGCGGGTGAGGAAGGTGGCTGCCGGGGCATCGACTCGCTCCGGAAAACAACGGATAGTATGTGAAAAGCATTGCACCCCCAAGGGGTGGCACAGGCACTTTCGTATTGCCGCTTAAGTTCTTCCTTTTTAAGAAAATAAACCTTGACAAGCAATTCTGCTGGACATATATTCGGTGGTCAGAAGTGGTCATGAGTAGAAAAAAGTGTAAAGGAAGTTCTGTTTTAGTCGATCCGTAATGTTATCTGAGCCACTGCCATGCTGCGAGGAAATTATCCAGCGACGATGGACCCTAAAGGCCGGCTCAAGATCCCGACGGCCTTCAAAACGTTTCTCGACGAACACTACGGCCGGGATTTTTTTGTCACGAGTTTTGAAGGCGCGAGCGTCAAGGTTTATCCCTTTGCCGAGTGGCAAAAGATGGAAGACAAACTGGCAGCGTTGCCTTCCACGGACAAACACAAGAAGCGTTTTCTCGACCGGGTCAATTACTGGGGGCAGATGGTGCAAATGGACGGGCAGGGCAGGGTCTTGAGTCCCTCGCTCCTGCGGGAGTCCGCGGAGATGAAAGGCGAGGTTGCGGTGATCGGACACCTTCAACACCTGGAGGTCTGGAACATGGAGCGCTTCCGCGAGCACCTGGAGCGCGAGCCGTTGACCGACGAAGACCTCGAGGCCTTGAGCAACTTTGGCATTTAGATGAACGAATCCGAACGCCACCGGCCGGTGATGGTCCGGGAGGCGCTGGAGTTTTTGAAGGTTGAGCCGGATGGAACTTACATCGATGCGACGGTTGGAGCGGGAGGGCACGCGGAACAGATTCTCAAAGTGCTCGAGGCGGGGAGCGGCAGGCTGCTGGGCATTGACCGCGACCCGAACGCGCTCCGCATCGCGCAAGAGCGTTTAGCAGGTTTTGGGGAGAGGGTGAAGCTGGTGGAAGGGAATTTTGCCGAAATCGATGCCTTGCACGCCGGGAGCCTCCTTCCTCCCGCCGCGGGGACGCTGGCCGATCTCGGGCTGAGTTCGATGCAACTGGAAGACGCCGAACGCGGCTTCAGTTTCAGCCGGCCGGGACCGCTTGATATGCGCATGGGCGCTGGCGAGCTGACCGCGGAAGAGATTGTGAATTACACGCCGGAGCGTGAGTTGGCTGATTTGATTTTCAAGTTTGGAGAAGAGCGCCACTCGCGCCGCATAGCGCGAGCGATTGTGAAGGCCCGTCCGTTTCGATTAACCACCCAGCTGGCGCAGGTGGTGACGCGAGTGATCCCCTCCCGGGCGGGCCTCCACCAAATTCATCCGGCGACGCGCACCTTTATGGCGCTGCGGCTGGCCGTGAATCGGGAACTGGAGAACCTGGAAATTTTCCTGGACAAGGTTCTGGCGGTGCTCGGGCCCGGCGCAAGAGTTGTGGTGATCAGTTTCCACTCGCTGGAAGACCGGATCGTGAAGGAATCCTTCCGGCGCTGGCAGCGCGGCGGCCAAGCTCGCATCCTGACCAAGCACGTGGTGCGGCCGGCGGTGGAAGAGGCGCGCGAGAATCCGCGCTCCCGCAGCGCCAAGCTGCGCGCGGCAGAAAAGTTATAAAAACGGCACGGGCGGTCCCGGAGCGTCGCGCTGCGAAGCGCCACGCCCCCTCGGATGCCGCCCACCAGGGGAGGACAGATTTATGGCTACGGTAGCAGCAACCTTTCCCGGCGCGAAGCGCCGTCCCCGGAACGAGCCCGCCAGCGGACGCGCTTCCTATCCCGAAATCTATTTCGTGAAGCATATCGACAATTCCCGTCTGAAGCGTGAAGTTGATTTGGGGAAAAGCCGGGAATGCTTCAGCCTGCTGGGGCTCGGCACCGTGGCCTTTGTTTTCATCATGCTCTTTGCCTGGCAGCACTTTCAGTGTGTCCGGTACGGTTATGGGATCGAGCAACTTAGGGAAAAGCAGGCCGCCATGGAGGAGTGGAACCACGCCCTGAAAATGGAATGTGCCTCCCTGACCGATCCCGGGCGGATCGACACGCTGGCGCGCACCGACCTGGGCTTGATCCCGCCCAAAGCCGACCAGATTATCCAAGTGGGCAATCCTACGGGGACTTCTCCCCAGCCTTCGGACGTCGAATTCGCAGGGAACCTTCATGCTTCGATCAAAATCCCCAGCGAGAGGTAAATGGCACCGCGCGAGAGGCGAACCCAATCAACATCCGACGCAAAGCCCTTGATGGCCAAGCGGAGCCTGCTCCTGGCCGGGTTGCTGGGAGTCTGGATCGTGGCCATTGTTTTTCGCCTGTACGACCTTCAGGTCATTCAATACGTGCAATTGCTGAGGCGCGCGGACCGGCAGCAGCAGCGCACGGTTGAGATCGCTCCCAAACGGGGCACGATCTATGACCGGCACCTGCACCCGCTGGCGATGAGTCTGGCCGTGGATTCCGTGTACGCGGTCCCCTCGGAAATCACGGACCCCGGCATGGTGGCCGGGCTTGTGGCGCCGATCCTGGGTGTCGATGCCAAGGATTTGGAAGGGCGCTTCAAGACCTACCGAACCTTTTGCTGGGTGAAGCGGAAAATCACCTCGCAGGAGTCAGCGCGGGTCCAGGCGCTCAACCTGAAGGGCATTTACTTCCAGAAGGAGACAAAACGCTTCTACCCTGACGGCGATCTGGCGGCCCAAGTCCTGGGCTACGTCGGCATGGATGATAACGGACTGGGAGGCGTGGAATATGAATTCAACAAACAGATCAAGGGCCTTCCGGGCAAGGTCCTGCTGACCTCCGACGCGCGGCGGCAGTCCTTTCGCTCGACCGAGTGGCGCGGCGAGCCGGGCGAGAATGTGGAACTGACGCTTGACGAAGACATCCAGTACATCGCGGAGAAGGTGCTGGCCTCGACGGTTACCCAATACCATGCCGCTGGCGGGACGGTCATTGTGCAAAACCCGAATACCGGCGAAATTCTGGCGATGGCCAGCCAGCCGACATTCAATCCGAACGATTATCAGGAATCCCCGCCCATCGACCGCACGAACCGCGCCATCGGGTGGATTTACGAACCGGGCTCGACGTTCAAGGCGGTGACCCTCTCATCGGCCATTGATGACAGGCTGGCAAGGCCAACCGACCTGGTGGATTGCCAGATGGGCTCGATTTTGCTGGGCGGCCGCATCATCCATGACGATCACGATGTGATCCGGCACGAGCTTGCCGGCCCGCTCACGCTGAGCCAAGTGCTGATGTACTCGAGCGATGTCGGAGCGGTGAAGATGGCGCTGCGGCTAGGTGAAGACCGGTTCTACCACCACATCCGGGAGTTTGGCTTTGGCGCCAAAACCGACGTCAGCTTGCCGGGAGAAGAGGAAGGGCTTCTGATGCCCCCGCGGCGCTGGTCGGGGGTGTCGATTGGCGAATTTGCCATCGGGCAGGGAGTGGGCGTTACGCCGTTGCAGATGGTCGATCTTTATTCTTCCATTGCCAACGGCGGAGTGCTGATTGAGCCTCGCATCGTGCAGGAAGTTTTTCGCGGGCAGGACCGTGATCTTGTTCCTGCGAGCCTCGGCCGGCGGGTGATCAGCACCGAGACCGCCGCGGCTATGCGCGAGATGCTCGCCGGCGTGGTCGAGCACGGGACGGGAGTCTCCGCGCAAATGAATGGATACTCGGCGGGGGGTAAGACCGGGACCGCCCAGAAAGTTGACGCGACCGGGCATTACTCCCACAAGGATTACGTAGCTTCTTTTATCGGTTTTGCTCCTGTCGAAAGACCGGCGATCACCATTCTGGTGGTCATCGATACTCCGGTGGGGGCAATCTATGGGGCGGAAGTGGCAGCTCCAGCGTTCAAGTCTATCGCAGAGCAAACTCTGCGTTATCTGAACGTTCCGCAAGACAATCCCTCCAGGTCACTGCAACTTATTTCCCGCAGCCTCGCCAAGTCTCCTCGAAATAAAGAGGGAGATGAGGAGGAGAACCTTCCAGTAGACGTTGAACGCACCGGAGCTGCCACCCGGCCCATAGAACCAGTTTCCTTTTCAGAATGGCCCGCCGCTGTTTCCAAGGGAACCGTCCTGTTGGACGACGGTCCCCTGCTGGCAGTTCCCAATTTTACGGGACTGTCGGCGCGACGAGTCAGCGAGCGGTGCCAGTCGCTTGGTTTGGGAATGGACATGTCAGGCTCAGGCCTGGCGGTTGAGCAGGATCCCGCTCCCGGGACACGGGTGCGGGCGGGTTCGAGCGTTCGGGTGCGGTTTGCACGCTAAGTGGGTGGCCACGGCGTAACGTAAGGGTGTTGCAGCAGAGGGGCGCGGAGAGTTCCGTAGTGGAATGCGCCAATGTTATAATGCGAGTGAAAGATGAAATTGGGCGAGCTCCTCGAACGAGTCCTGCCTGTCGAAACGGGGGCGGACCAGAAAACCGAGGTCGCCTCGCTTGCGTACGATTCTCGCCGGGTGACGCCAGGGTGCGTTTTCTTTGCCATCCAAGGCGAAAAGGCTGACGGGCATCGGTTCGTCGCGGAAGCCTTCCAGCGGGGAGCGGTAGCTGTCGCGAGCGAGCGGGAAGCGCCGGAAGGACTTGCCGCCCGGTGGATTCGAGTTCAGGCGATCCGGCCCGCACTGGCGCAGGCTGCAAGAAAATTTTACGATTACCCCGACCTCAAGCTGCGGCTTATCGGCATCACGGGGACGAACGGAAAAACCACTACAGCTTATCTTCTGAACAGCATCCTCCAGGCGGCGGAAATCCAGACGGGGATGTTTGGAACCATCGAATACCGGCTGGGCGACCGCGTCATCCCTGCCCTTAACACCACGCCGGAATCGCTCGATCTTGTGGAGTATTTTAACGAGTTGGCGGCGAAGGGCTGCAAAGCGGCGGTGATGGAAGTTTCCTCGCACGCTCTCGCTCAGGAGCGGGTTTGGGGGCTGCATTTTTCAGCGGCGGTTTTTACCAATCTCACCCGCGACCACCTGGATTATCACGGGGATTTCGAGCATTACTTTGCGGCCAAACGGCGGCTTTTTGAAGGGGAGGGTTCTGCGGCTCCTGAACTGGCGGCGATTAACACTGACGACCCGTGGGGCCACCGGCTGCTGGACTTGACCGAGTCCCGGCAGATTACTTATGGGCTCGAGTCGAGCGCGCAGGTCCGGGCCAAGCAGTATTTCGAAAGCGCCTCAGGCTTGTCCGCAAGGATTGCGACCCCGCACGGGGAAATCGAAATTGCATCGGCGCTGCTGGGCCGAGTCAATTTGATGAACATCCTGGCCGCCACGGCCACGGCCGTGGGGCTGGGACTTGCGGGAGAAAACATTCAGGAAGGAGTGCGGCGCTTATCAGCCGTTCCGGGCCGCTTCCAGAAGATCGACGAAGGCCAGCCGTTCCTGGTTGTGGTCGACTATGCTCATACCGACGACGCGTTGCAAAACGTCCTTCAGGCGGCCCGTGATCTCACGAAGAACCGCCTGATCGTCGTTTTTGGGTGCGGGGGCGAGCGCGACCGCACGAAGCGCCCGGTGATGGGGGAGATTGCAGGACGCTTGAGCGACCTCGCTATCTTGACGTCCGACAATCCGCGCGGGGAGGACCCAATTCTGATCATGAATGATGTGCTGGTAGGCTTGCAAAAAACGGGAAAGCCTTACGTGGCGGAAGTAGACCGCGGAGCCGCCATCCGGAAAGCGCTGGAAGAGGCCCGCGATGGCGACATCGTGGTGCTTGCCGGTAAGGGACACGAAACCTGCCAGATCTTAAACGGCCGAACGATTCCCTTTGATGACCGCGAGGCGGCAAGGGCCGTCTTGCGGGACTTGGGCTTTAACGCCGAGACGCCGGATGGGAAGAACAAGAATTCCCGCCGACCGTGAGCGGGCAGGACGTTGATGCGGAACAAACTGAAGGTAGAAAGCGATGCGACTAGCGCTGCGTAAGATCGCGGAAATCCTGGGGTCGCGCCACCCGGCTTCTGGCCGGGTGGCGCAGGGCTATTCGATTGACTCCCGCCGCATCGAGCGGGAGCAACTGTTTTTCGCCATCCGGGGCCGGCGCTTCGATGGACATGAGTTCGTTCCTGACGTTTTGGAACGCGGAGCGGCAGGAGCAGTGGTTGAAAGGAAGTTTTGGGAGAATTCATCCCCGGAGATCCGCGAGTCGATCATTCCGGTTCAGGATACGACGGAAGCGCTGCAGCGCCTTGCCCGCGGGGTACGCCGGCTGTGGGGTGGACGGGTGGTTGCCATTACGGGAAGTATGGGGAAGACGACGACCAAAGAAATGATCGCGGCGCTTCTTGCCAGCCGCTTCTCGGTCCTTAAATCGCGGGGAAACCTCAACAACTTTTACGGGTTGCCGTTGGCGCTGCTGGACCTGGAAGCGTCGCACGAGGTGGCGGTGGTCGAACTCGCGATGTCAGCGCCTGGCGAGATCGCCCGGCTGGCCGAGATCGCGGAACCGGATGTCGGGGTGGTGACAAACGTCGCGCCTGCGCACCTGCAGTTTTTTGATTCCGTCGATTTGATCGCAGAGGCGAAACGGGAATTGATCGAGGACCTCAATGCCCGCCGTGGAAGCGGGATTGCGGTTCTAAATTTTGACGATGAGCGAGTGCGGAAGTTTGAGGATGGGTTTGACGGAATCGTGCTGACCTTCGGACTGGGGGACGGGGCGATGTTCAGGGCGACAGAGGTTCAAAGGTGCGCCGCCGGCGGGAGCAGCTTTCGGGTCAAAGGACCCAACATGGAAGCTGAGTTTGCCTTGCCGTTGCCGGGCGTCCACAACGTCGAGAACGCGCTGGCGGCCGTGGCGGCGGCGAGCGTCTTTGAGGTTCCCGTTCGGTCCCTTCAGGAGACGCTTGGAAGCTTTAAAAATTTGTCGCAGCGGGGTGAAATTCTTACACTTGGAGACAACATCCTGGTTCTTGACGACGGCTACAACTCAAACCCGCGCGCCATGGAGCGGATGATCGAAATGCTGGCGGGGTGGGCCGGAGCCAAGCGACGGATCGCGGTGGCCGGAGAGATGCTGGAACTGGGTCCAACTTCACCGGAACTGCACCGCAAGGTCGGCAGAAAGCTGGCAGAAACCGGCATTGACCGGCTTATCGCCGTTCAGGGAGACGCCCGGTTCTTTCTGGAAGGGGCGCTCGAGGCGGGCCTGGACCGAGGGCGAGCCGTGTTTTTTCCGGATGCTTCTGCGGCGGGCAAGTACTGCCAAACGCTCCTCAAGGCGGGCGACGTCGTGCTCGTCAAGGGCTCGCGCGGCGTCAATCTTGAAAAGGTCATCGAATTGCTCAGAAGCTCCCTAAGCTCTCGTTCCGGTGTGTGCTCAGAAATTTCTGGGAAAATGGTCTGATAAGCCTTCATGTTCTATTACCTTTATCTGAAATTTCACACTCAAATTCACCTCCTCAACCTTTTTCGATACGTTACTTTCCGAACCGCTTACGCGAGCCTTACGGCGCTTTTCCTCTCGTTGTTTCTGGGCCCCTACTTGATTCGGAAGCTCAAGCAGTTCCAGATCGGTCAATATATCCGGGAGGACGGTCCCCAAACGCATCAGGGCAAAGCTGGAACCCCCACGATGGGGGGAGTTCTGATCAACCTTTGCATCATTGTCCCAACCCTGATGTGGGCTGATTTGCGAAATCCTTTCATCTGGCTTGCGCTGGGGGTCACCGTGGCCTTTGCGGGAATAGGCTTCTGGGACGATTATCAAAAACTGAGGCGGCGGCAAAATCTGGGATTGACGGCCCGCACGAAGTTCCTTCTCCAGATACTGGTCAGTTTTGTTTTCGGGGTGATTTTGGTGGTGATGGCCGCTTGGGGCCTTTACTCGACGGCCATCGTCTTTCCTTTTTTCAAACGGATTCATCCCACCTTTGCAATCCCGGCCTTGCTGCAAAACTCATGGACCTATCCCCTTGCTTTCCTGCCCTTCCTTGCCTTTGTGGTTCTCATTCTGGTGGGATCTTCGAATGCGGTCAATCTCACGGACGGATTGGACGGCCTGGCCATCGGCTGCATTGTGGTGGCCGCTTCGGCGTTGACGGTGCTGACCTACGTTTCCGGGCACGCCGTTCTTTCCGAGTACCTCGACATTGAACACTTGCCCCACGCGGCCGAATTGACCATTCTCTGCGGCGCCATGGTCGGCTCCAGCCTGGGATTCCTCTGGTACAACGCTTACCCGGCGGAGATTTTCATGGGCGACGTGGGATCGCTATCGCTCGGAGGCGCCATCGCCGCGGTGGCCGTGATTATCAAGCAAGAGCTTCTGCTTCCTTTTATTGGAGGCATCTTCGTGATCGAGGCTCTTTCGGTGATTCTTCAGGTCGGCTCCTACAAGCTGAGGCGGAAACGCATTTTCAGGATGGCGCCCCTTCACCACCATTTCGAGCTGCAGGGATGGAAAGAATCGAAAATCATTGCGCGTTTCTGGATTGCCGCCTTGATCTGTGCGCTTTTTGCCCTGACGACGCTGAAGTTGCGCTAGAGCCAAAGACCATTTGACGGGGAGAATTTATGCGCATAAAATGCGCATAAATAGCCGATGGGACGACCGAAATCGTTTCGTAATCCGACACGGGTCAACTTGACCCTGGACCGCAAGACGCTCGATACCGCCCGCCGGCTGGCCCGGCGCGCCCGCCGCTCTCTTTCGATGGTCATTTCTGAAATCCTGGATGACCATTTTCATCGCAACGGCCGCGGAAGCTCCCGGAGGATTCCGTGATGGACATCCGCGGAAAGAACATCCTGGTGGTGGGCCTGGCGAGGACGGGGCTGGCAGCGGCGCGCTGTTTGGTCGAGCGCGGGGCGGTCGTGACCGTGACGGATTTGCGCCCACCGCAGCTCTTTTCGAAAGAGATTCCTGAACTCCTCGACCGGAAAATCGGCCTGGAGCTTGGCTTGCACCGCGAGGAAACTTTTTTGCGGCAGGATGTGGTGGTGGTAAGCCCCGGTGTGCCGGCGGACCTTCCGGTGCTAAACCTGGCGCGGCGGAAGGGAATCCCTGTGGTTCCGGAGATCGAGGTTGCCAGTTGGTTTCTTGAAGGACGGCTGGCGGGCATTACGGGGACGAACGGGAAGACCACCACCACAGCACTGCTCGGGAAGATCCTTGAGGACTCGGGCTTCTCCACCTTTGTGGGCGGGAATATCGGGGTGCCCTTGCTTTCGGCTCTCGATCAAGTCCCGCCGCCTTCGATGGTGGTCTCTGAGCTGAGCAGCTTTCAGCTTGAAACAATTCACTCCTTTCGGCCCCACGTGGCGGTGCTGCTGAACCTTACCCCCAACCATTTGGACCGTCACGCTGACTTTGAGGCTTACGCCGCCGCCAAAGCCCGGATCTTCGAAAACCAGACGGAAGAGGATTACGCGGTTCTGAATGCGGACGATGACCAGGTTATGAACCTGGCGCCGGAAATCCGGAGCAGGAAGATCTGCTTCAGCCGGCGCCGGGAGCTTGCGGAGGGCGTCTTCATCGCCGGCGGGAAGATCCAATACCGCGTCCGGAACCTGGAAGCGGATTTGATGGAGACGCGAGACGTTCGATTGCGCGGGGAGTTTAACCTGGAGAACGTGCTTGCCGCTGCTGCCGCGGCGTGCGTTCTGGGAGCGGAGTTCGCCTCCATCCGTCGCGCCGTCCGGGAGTTTTACGGCGTCGAGCACCGGCTGGAGTTTGTGGGGGAAATGCAAGGCGTGGCTTTTTACAACGATTCCAAAGCCACCAGCGTCGACGCGACCCAAAAAGCGCTCTCAACTTTTGAACGGGGAGTCCATTTGATTTTGGGAGGCAAGGACAAGGGAGCGCCCTATGCGCCGCTCGGGAGCCTGCTCAAAGACCGGGTGAAGGAGATTCTGGTGATCGGAGCCGCTCGCGAGCGCATCAGAAATGAGCTGGCCGGGGCCGTGGACATTATCGAGGCGGTTGACCTTGAGACCGCCGTCCGGAGAGCCTTCGAACGCGCGGAGACCGGGGACGTCATTCTGCTTGCTCCGGCGTGCGCGAGCTTTGACCAGTTCGAAAATTTTGAACACCGAGGCCGGGTGTTTAAGGAGCTGGTTGAGCGGTTGGCCAAGGGAAATGCGGGAAAACCTGGGATTCGGAGGCCGCAAGCAGCCGGGAACCCTGAGGGAGAGAAGGCCGAAGCCACCGCCGTAAGTTCCTCAGTGCCGGCGTTTGGCGGACCTCAGCTTCCATCCAGCGGGCCGCAGGAATCTGTGCGCCGGGAGGCTGCGAGGGTGGCTCGGGTGGTCCATCCTCCTGTTGAGCAGGAGACCTTTCGACTGTCAACGCCGCGAGAGCTGGAATACGTCTACGAAGTAAGCGCCGAGGAGACTCCCCCGGGGGCCCGGCTCGATTTCGAGGACGGAGCCGAAGAAGCGGCTCTCGACCCAGGCGACCTGACATGCCCGCAGGAGGTTGAGGATGAAGTTTTAGCATTCGAGGTTCGCCCCTCCTCGGGTGACAAATTGACAGGCGAGGCAAACGAGCGAGGCGGCGCAGCCCCAGCCGGTTCAGGGAAACATTCAACGCCTCGCGGGACGGAATAGCCGGAGAATGGCGCGACAACTTGAGGCCGATAGAGTGTTGTTTGGAGTGGTGATCGTCCTGGTCTTATTCGGGATCATCATGGTTTTCAGCGCTTCCGCCGTGATTGCTTTAGAACAGCATCATTCCAGCACCTACTATCTTGCCCGGCAGGGCGTGTGGGCGGTTCTGGGACTCCTGGTCATGGTGATCATGATGAATGTGGATTACCGCCACCTCTCGAATCCCCTGGTGATCTTCCCCGCGCTGGGCCTGCAAGTTCTGATGCTTTTTGTAGCATTATGGTGGGGCCCATCCCATAATACCCACCGCTGGCTGCACCTTGGCCCGGTCAGCTTTCAACCTTCTGAGTTTGCGAAGATCGCCGTCATTATTTTTCTGGCTTACTTCCTCGAGATGCGCAAGAAGGAGATCGGTGACTGGAAACGTACCCTGTTACCCATCGGATTAGTCATGGGAATCGACGCTCTGTTGATTCTGCGGGAGCCGGATTTTGGAACGACTCTGGCTCTCACAATGATTGTGGCGGCCATGCTCTTTGCGGCAGGTTTGCCGCTGGTCTATTTTGGCTACGGATTGCTCGCAGTTTGCCCGGTGATCATTCTGCTGGTCGTTCACGTCGGATACCGGTACAAACGCATCCTGGCATTCATGCATCCTTACGCAGACCCGCTGGGAGCGGGATTTCAAATCCTCCAGTCGTACATAGCGGTGGGAACGGGTGGAATCTCAGGGGTGGGCCTGATGGAAGGGAAACAGAAGCTTTTTTTCCTTCCCGAGCCGCAAACGGATTTCATTTTTGCCGTGATCAGCGAAGAATTGGGGCTTATCGGGGCAATTGCAGTTCTGGTTCTGTTCGGAGTCATTCTGTGGCGGGGACTGCGGGCCGCCGCGCGCTGTTCAAATGATTTTGGCCGGCTGCTGGCCATTGGTCTGACCGTCATGGTGGTCGGCGAGGCTCTGGTGAACATTAGCGTGGTCATTGGCTTGCTTCCCACCAAGGGCATTCCGCTGCCGCTGGTCAGTTACGGAGGCTCATCGCTGGTGATGACCCTGCTGGCGATCGGGATTCTGCTGAATATATCTCAGAATACAAGTTAGGCGCCCGTGGGAGCATGACACCGGGCTTAAGGATGGATCATCAGAGCGAACACACGCTGGCGGGAAAAGGGGCGGCCACGGCGGTTGACGCCGCCAGGCGGCCGGGCGGTTCCATCCGCGTCCTGATGGCGGCGGGAGGAACGGGCGGACACATCTTCCCGGCTCTCTCGGTGGCGGAGGAATTGCGCGCACGCTCCGGAACTGCGGGGCCGGAGGGAGTGGCCTACGAAACGGTGTTTGTTGGAACTGGCCGGGGACTTGAAGCTCGTCTGATCCCGCAAGCCGGCTACTCCTTAGAGACCATCAAAGGGGCGGGTCTCAAAGGCATCAAGGGGTGGAAACGGTTTCTGAATATGGCAGTACTACCCCAGAGCGCTTTTGAGGCCGGGAAGGTCCTCCGCGACTTCCGCCCGGACGTCGTCGTAGGAATGGGCGGGTACATTTCGGGGCCTGTAATGTTGGAGGCCGCGCTCACGGGGATTCCAACCTTGCTTTTTGAGCCAAACGCCGTTCCGGGGTTTACGAACCGCGTCCTGGCGCCCGTGGTACGACTGGCGGCCGTGGGATTCGAGGAAGGGCTCGCGGTGTACGGGTCAAAGGCACGCTTCACCGGGCATCCGGTCCGCCGGGAGTTTTACCAGATCGCGCCCAAACTCCATGCCGCCCCTTTCACGGTTTTGATCGCGGGTGGCAGCCAGGGAGCCCGGGCACTGAATCAATGCTTGATCGAAAGCCTGCCTTTTTTCCAGGCGGAGAGCGGGGACGAGGTGAGATTTATTCATCAGACGGGCGAGGCAGATTATAATGTTGTGCAGGCGGCTTACGATAAAAAGGGCATCCGAGCTGAAGTTAGTGCGTTCATTGATCATATGGCGGAAGCCTTTTCGCGGGCGGACTTGATGGTTTGCCGTGCTGGAGCCACCACGGTGGCTGAATTGGCGGCCGCAGGTAGGGCCTCAATCCTGGTTCCTTATCCTTCCGCCACGGACCAGCATCAGTTGCAGAATTCGAGAGCGCTTGAACGCGCCGGTGGAGCGCGGGTTATCGAACAAAAGGATTTGACGCCGCAACGCCTGGTGAAAGAAATCTTGAGTTTGCTTCGCAATGCCCAGGATCTGGGCTTGATGGAACAGAAGGCCAGGAGTTTGGCCCGGCCGGGAGCCGCGCGGCACATGGCGGATTTGGTCGAAGAATTGGGCAGAAGAATGCAGAACGCATAAAGGGGCCTCGGATTCCGGGAGGCTGATTAAGGGAATTTCTTATGTTGGGAAAGATCCGCAGAATTCATTTTGTCGGCATCGGCGGCATCGGGATGAGCGGCCTTGCCGAAGTGCTGCTGAACTTGGGCTTCAGCGTTTCCGGCTCTGACCTGAAACACACCGCGGTGACCCAGCGGCTGGTCCGGCTGGGCGCGCAGGTTTTTGAAGGGCATGCGGCGGCGAATGTTGGCGATGCGGAAGTGGTGGTTGTGTCGTCGGCCGTCCCGCCGCAAAATCCGGAGATCGTTTGGGCAACGCATCACAAGATTCCGGTGATTCCGCGCGCGGAGCTGCTGGCTGAACTGATGCGGTTGAAATTTTGTGTGGCCGTAGCCGGTTCGCACGGAAAGACCACCGTGACTTCCATGGTGGCGGTGATGCTGGCGGAGGCCGGCCTTGACCCTACGGCGGTGATTGGCGGGCGGTTGGACGCCTTCGGATCAAGCGCGCGGCTGGGTAAAGGGGAACTGATGGTGGTGGAGGCGGATGAGAGCGACCGTTCGTTTCTGTACCTGCTTCCGACGCTGGCGGTCGTAACCAACATCGACCGGGAACATCTCGATCACTACGAGAACCTCGACGAGATTGTGAACTCCTTTGCTTCTTTCGTGAACAAAGTTCCTTTCTACGGAGCTGTTATTGCGTGTGTCGATGCGCCTTGGCGAGGACCTTTGGAGACCCTGTTGCCGCGTCTTCGCAGGCGTGTCGTAACTTATGGCATCGAGCCCGGAGCCGACGTCGCGGCCCGCAACCTCGACCTGGAATCCGGGAGTTCGAGTTTTGATGTGGATGTGGACGGGACCTTTTTCGGGCGCTTCACGGTGAATATTGCCGGCCGTCATAACGTCCAGAACGCTCTCGCCGCGATCGCGGTGGGGCGCGAGCTGGATTTGACCCCGGAACAGATTCGCGAGGGTCTGGAGCATTTTCGCGGCGCGGACCGGCGTTTCCAAATCAAGGCGGAATTAGACGGCATCACGATCATCGACGACTACGGGCATCATCCCACGGAAATCAAGGCAACGCTCGAAGCGGCGAAGCTGCACGGAGCGAAACGTATCTGGGCCATCTTTCAACCTCACCGCTATACCCGAACAAAATTCCTGATGGATGACTTTGCCCGAAGCTTTGAGGTGTGTGACAGAGTTTATGTGCTGGATATTTATCCTGCCAGCGAGCCGCCCATTCCCGGGGTGACCTCGGAACGGCTGGTCGAAAGAATGTCTGAACTTGGCTTCACGCGCGCGCGGTATCGGGCATCGGAGGCCGCCGTGATCGAGGAGGTTTTGGCGGAGGTTAATGCCGGGGACCTGGTCCTGACGATCGGCGCTGGTAGCGTGTGGAGAATTGCGGATGTGCTGGTGGCGGGGTTGAGCGATCGCGTGACCCGCGTGGGTGGAGTGAAAGCCTGATGCTCTCGAAGGCTCTGAAGGAAGAGGTTTCAAGTCGAGTCGAGGCTGCGGGAGCGAGATGGCTCCCCGGTGAACTTATGGCCGGGCATACCTCGCTCAGCGTCGGGGGGCCTGTTGACGTTATCGAGATTCAAGACGCTTTCTGTCTGCCCCAGTTGGTCGAAATCCTCCGAGAATACAGTGTTCCGTGGAGAATCATGGGCGGAGGGAGCAACTTGCTTGTCGTGGATGAAGGCCTTGACGGCATCGTGCTGCACCTGGCGCGCGCCCGGAAAGAACTTGAGTTCCAAGAAAATCGCGTCGAGGTTCCTGCCTCCCAAAACCTTGGAACGACGGTGATGGAATGCGCCAAACGGAATCTTGGGGGCATGGAGGGCCTGATCGGGGTGCCCGGAAGCGTGGGCGGGGCGCTTCGAATGAATGCCGGCGCTTATGGAACGCAGATCGGAGACGTTGTGCAGTCCATTAAGGTCTTCCGCGGCGTAACAGGGCGGGTGGAGACGCTTCAAACAGGCGAGATGCGGTTCGAGTACCGTCACACGGGTTTCGCTCCTGACGACGTTATGCTCTCGGTTCTGCTCGAATTGCCGGAACGCCCCTATAGGGACATCCTTGAGCGGGTGAAGCAGTGCAATCAAAAACGCCGCGCCTCGCAGCCCGTGAACGAAAAGAGCGCGGGGTGTATTTTCAAGAACCCTCCAGGGTACTCGGCGGGCAAATTGATCGATGAATTGGGGCTGAAGGGAACGCGCCTGGGCGGAGCGGTGGTGTCTGAACGCCATGCCAACTTTCTTGTGAATCGCTTCCAGGCGACGGCGTCCGACATTCTGAAACTGATCGACTTGATCCGCGAAAGGATTCTTCAGGCCTACGGGGTGGAACTCGAGGAGGAAGTTATTATTTGGCGCGACATAGCAAAACTGCAGTAAGGTCTCTTAAGACAAGAACTCGGCAGGAACCGGCCGATCGAAAAAGCGGTATCTGCTTGAGCGGTGGCTATGGCTATGTTAGAGACTGAGGACGAAACGGGGGGCAACGAAAGAGAACAACCGAACGCCACACCTTACATGAGACGTTCGCGAGTGGTAACCGTGCGCCGCAGCCGGTTTCCGTGGGATGTTCGGCGGGTTGTGCGCTGGGCGGTCATTGCAAGCCTCATTTTGCTGCCACTGGGTGTGGCGGGGTATCTTTTGGCTGTCTATGCGCTTAACTCTCCGCGCTTTCAGTTGAACTCTGCCGGCGACGTCACGGTGGTGGGGAATCACTATGTTTCGAGGGAAGAAATTTTGAGCGCCTTGGGAGTGCCGGTCCACAACTCCGGTTCGGGGATCAACATTTTCAGGCTGTCGCTCGAAACCAGGGAAAAACAAATCAGTGCCATCCCGTGGATCCTTTCGGCGGTGATTGTGCGATCTTATCCTCACCACCTGGCCGTCTACGTGACGGAGCGCGAGCCCGTGGCGTTTGTCAACGTGGAGAGCCAGATCAAGATGGTGGACCAGAAGGGTGTCCTGCTCGACACTCCGGACAAGAGTCACTTCGATTTCCCGATTATCCGGGGGCTCGATTTACAGGCGGACTCAGCCGGTCGGAAATCCCAGATTGACCTTTATCGCGAATTCATGCGGGAGATTTCGGATAAGATGCCGGGTTCGGGATGGATGGTTTCCGAAGTAAACTTGAACGATCCGGGCGACCTGCAGGCGCTTCTGGTGCAGGGACAGGAAACGCTCCTGGTCCACTTCGGACACAGGGACTTTCTGGGGCGATTTAAGAATTTCCTGACCGTCCTTCCGGAGTTGCGCAAAACCAATGCGCGGATTGATTCTGTAGACTTGCGTTACAACAACCAGGTTGTCGTGAATCCGGAAGGGCAAGGCTCCGGGGCCTCTCCGGCAACCAAAACCAGCACCGCCGGCAAGGCGAAGAAGACATAGGAACTCCTTGGCACATAAAGAACAGGCACTAATCGGACTCGACGTGGGAAGCAATAAGACCTGTGCCTTGGTTTGTTACCCCACTGAAACGGGAAGGCTCGAGGTCTCGGGCCTCGGGGTAGCTGAATCTCGAGGATGGCGCAAAGGCGTTATCGTCAATCTGGATGCTGCGGTGCTTGCGATCAAAAAGGCGGTGGAAGCGGCGGAAGCGGCCGCGGGCATCCCGGTTGATACTGCTTACGTGGGCGTCGGCGGAGCGCACATCCGCGGGGTCAATGCGCGAGGGGCTGTGACGGTGGCCAATCGCGGCCATGGGGTGACGCGAGATGAAATTCGGCAGGTCATTCGGACCGCCCAAAACGTCAGCCTGCCTCCCGACCGGGAGTTACTGCACGTCCTGCCTCAAGAGTTCCTGCTCGATTCGCAAGACGGGATTCGCGATCCTATGGGAATGGTGGGCGCACGCCTGGAAGCCAATGTCCACTTAATTACGGCTTCAACCTTGGCGTGGCAGAATATTGTCACTGCCGTCAACCGTGCAGGGGTCGAAATCCCGGACAGCGGAACCGTTTTCGAGCCCTTGGCTTGCGCTGAGGCTTGCCTGACGGCGGACGAGCGTGAGCTGGGAATCGGGTTGATCGACCTGGGGGCGGGATCGTCGGATTTGATCGTGTATCAGCACGGAAGTGTCCGCCATACGGCCGCAATTCCGGTTGGCGGAGACCATTTTACCAACGACATTGCCGTGGGCCTGCGAACCCCCATCCCGGAAGCCGAAAAAATAAAGCGGCTATGGGGGAAGCAAACCTCGGGGATGCCGGAATCCGCGGCCCTGGAAGTCCCCAGCGTTGGCGAGCGCCCGGCCCGCATCGTAACCTATGCGCGGTTGCGGGAGATTATAGAGCCTCGGGCGACGGAATTGCTGGAGCTGATTAAAGCCGAGCTGGACTGCGTGGACCGGGAGAGTCAGCTTGGGGCGGGGCTGGTTCTTACCGGAGGCGGGGCGAAATTAGGGGGACTGGCGGCAGCGGCTGAACAGATTCTGGGGCTTCCGGTTCGGATCGGTTGCCCCATGAACATGGAAGGTTCCGGGGAAGTCCTCCCTGACCCGTCCTATGCGACCGTCGTGGGACTCGTGGCGTATGGAAAGCGAATGCAGTTATTGCGGGATCAGCGAAACAAAGGTTTGATGGGGAAATTGTGGGGAGCGTTGCGAGGGCCTGGAAACTGATGATTTGCCGGGAACGTTTAATTGCCACCGTAGGGAGCGCGTATGACAGATAACGGAAATGGTGAAGGACTGCGGGTCGATTTTTCTGACAATATCCGCCGCGGGGCCAAAATCAAGGTGATCGGGGTCGGCGGAGGGGGTGGAAACGCCATCAACCGCATGATTGCCGCCAAAGTTGAAGGGGTCGAGTTCATGGTGGCAAACACGGATCTCCAGGCGCTTGAGACTTCGAAGGCTCCCGTTAAGATCCAACTGGGCGCCAAGCTGACCAAGGGCCTTGGTGCAGGAGCCAATCCGGACGTTGGCCGGGCCGCCGCACTCGAGGATACTGAAAAAATTATCGAGGCGCTCGATGGGGCGGATATGATTTTTGTGACGGCTGGACTCGGCGGGGGCACCGGCACGGGAGGCGCTCCGATTGTGGCGAGCCTGGCGCGGGAACTCGGCGCCCTGACCGTGGGGGTGGTGACCAAACCGTTTGCGTTTGAAGGGCGTCGAAGGATGACTCAGGCCGAATTTGGCCTCGCGGAATTGGGCCAGGCTGTGGACACGGTCATTTGCATTCCCAACGAACGCCTCATGCAATATGTGGATAAAGGAACCAGCTTCTTCGAGGCCTTTCGGATCGCGGACGATGTTCTGCGCCAGGGCGTCCAGGGCATTTCCGATATCATTACCATCACGGGAATCATCAATCGTGACTTTGCGGACATTAAGACCATTATGGAAGGCATGGGTTATGCCGTGATGGGAACTGCGGTCGGCAGCGGGGAAAACCGTGCTGTCGATGCCACCAACCGGGCGATTGCCAGCCCGTTGCTTGAAGATGCCTCGATTGACGGCGCACAGGGTATCCTCTTGAACATTACGGGATCAAGCGCGTTGACTCTTCACGAAGTGCATGAGGCTTCCAGCATCGTTCAAAAAGCCGCCGCCGAGAATGCGAACATTATTTTTGGTGCGGTCCACGATGAATCGATGGAGGATTCCATCAAGGTGACGGTGATTGCTACGGGAATCAAATCGGAAAAGATGGGCCTGAAACCTGCCGCCGGCCTTTCGCCCGCCCTGCGAACCGCTCAGCAGAGTGTCAAGAACATTAAGTCGCGGCGGGAGAAGCTTCCTGTTGAGGCTCCGCCGGAAAATGCGACCGTAGAAATTCCGAACGACGACCTGGACATTCCGGCCTTTATGCGCCGGCCGCTGCGGAAAGGAACAGACTGAGAGCAAGCAAGTAGCGCGGACCTTTAGATCCGCGGTTCTTAATCGGTGAGTGTCAAAAGCCGCGGACCTAAAGGTCCGCGCTACCCGCTGCTGTTCGGGTGCGTCGGCGCAGCGAAATGGGCAACGAACCCGCGAGAATTCAGTTCATCTGACTCTGCTTTCTGCACATTGAATTCCCCTGCCGCCGCAGTCCGCCTGAGGGGCGGAGAGGTTCAGGCCTCATGAAATCGATCAACCCAGACTTGCGAGCAGCCTACGCCGAGTGTCGGCGGCTGGCGCGGCGCCACTATGAAAATTTCCCGGTCGCCTCGCTCCTGGTGCCTCAGGACCGAAGAGACGCCCTGGCTGCCATCTACGCCTTTGCCCGCGCGGCAGACGACTTCGCGGACGAGCCGGGCGTGGAAGGACGGTTGGAGTTGCTTGCTGACTGGCGCCGCAGGCTCTATGCATGCGCTGAAGGAGAAGAGAGCGATCCAGTGTTTCTCGCTCTTGGCGATGCGATCCGCACGTACAACCTCAGCGTGGCCAACCTGGACAATCTGCTCCGCGCCTTTGAAGCGGACGTGCGACAATATCGCCACGAGGATTTCGCTTCTCTCATTAACTACAGCAAATACTCTGCCAATCCTATTGGACGCCTGGTTTTGGAATTGTTTGGGCACCGAGAGCCGGAGCTTATCGCCTATTCAGACAACATCTGCACCGCGCTCCAGCTTACCAATTTTTGGCAGGACGTCCGAGTTGACTTGGAGCGCGATCGAATCTCCTTCCCGATTGAGGATCTTGCCCGGTTCAACGTTTCTCTGCCGGACCTCCAACGCTGGGGGCTCGAAAGCCAGAGCGAGGCGGGTCCGGAGATGGACCATCGTTGGCGTGATTTGATGGCTTTTGAGATCGGGCGAACGTGGGAGTTCTATGTGAAAGGGAAACCGTTGCCGGATAGGGTCGTTCCCGAACTTCGCCGCCAGCTTCGGCTGACCTGGCTGACGGGCACCGCAATTTTGGCCAGAATCGAAGCTGTAAACTACGATGTGTTTCGCCGGCGTCCAAAGCTGAAATGGTTTGACTATTTGCGGCTGTATATCAAAGCCCGTCAGTCTATCTCTTCCGGAACTGCGGAACGCGCGGCCGAAGTTGAGGCCGGCCAAGAACGCCGGTCATAAAAGGGAAGGTTGCAGAACACGGCCTCTTGATCGATGCCGGCCAACTCTCCCTAACTTCATGACATCACCATTCCATGTCTGAGGAAGTCATTATTATCGGCGGCGGTTTTGCGGGGCTGGCCGCGGGCGTGGCGTTAGCCGAGGCAGGCCGTCGCGTGCGGCTGCTCGAGCAAAAGCCTTATCTTGGCGGACGGGCGCGCTCCTTCCAAGAAGCGACGACCGGCTCCGTTGTGGACAACGGCCAGCACCTATTAATGGGGTGTTACCACGCAACATTGAAATTCCTCGAGACCATTGGGACCCGCGACACCATCAGTTTTGGACCCCAATTGCGCGTGCAATTCCTTGACCCGGGAAGAAAAGTTACGGAGCTTCGGTGTCCTGATTTGCCTTCACCCTGGCACCTAATGGCCGGAGTTTTTCTTTCCAGCAGTTTTTCCTTCAGCGAAAAGCTCGACGTCCTGCGAATGGGCAGGGCTTTGCGTTCTGGAAAAAGCTTACCTGCGACCGCAAGCGCCACGGACCGCCTTACGGTTGAGGAGTGGCTCGCGCGGCTGGGCCAGTCGGAGCGTCTGCGGCGGAACTTCTGGGACCTCCTCTGCATTGCCGCAATGAATGAAGACCCGCGGATCGCTTCGGCGGTTTTGTTCGAGCGCGTTCTGCGCCGCGCGTTGTTTACCTCACCCCTGGACTCGCGCCTGGGTGTTCCTCGCAAAGGTCTGAGTGAGTGCTACACGGATGCCGCCACCCGAACCATTCGCGGCCGGGGCGGGCAGGTTGAACTCCGCCGGGACGTGCGCGGGTTCCTCACCTCTGAGGGAGCCTGTAAAGGCGTCCGGCTCGGCGATGGCACCGTGATCGAGGGAGATACGGTTGTGAGCGCGGTGCCGTGGTACGTGTTCCCTGGGCTTCTTCCCCCGGACACGATGAGTTCAGAGCCGTTCTTTTCGCGCCTGCTAGGGTTCCAGCCTGCGCCGATCATTTCAATTTACCTGTGGTTCGACCGCCCGGTGACGACGCTCGATTTTGCGGGCCTGCGCGGAACAACCATCCAGTGGCTTTTCAACAAAGGCCGGCTTATGGGGACCGGCGAGAGCTACATCTCACTGGTCCTGAGTGGGGCGCACGAGCATATCGGGCGGTCCAAAGACGATTTGCGCGACATGGCGCTTCGCGAGCTCGCTTCTTTGCTGCCCGAGGTTCGGGACGCCAAGCTCGTTCACTCGCTGGTGATCAAGGAACGTTTTGCAACTTTTTCCCCCTGCGTGGGGGTTGAGTCCATGCGTCCATCCGCAGGGACTCCCATTCGCGGACTCTATCTTGCCGGCGACTGGACGGACACGGGATTGCCCGCCACCATTGAAGGCGCCGTCGAAAGCGGATACACGGCCGCTCAGAAGATATTGCAACAAGACTGAAGAGCTTCGATAGGGTAGAGTGACGAGCTTGCTTGCTCGGTGCGTCGCTCCGCCAGCGTGCGTTTATGCGTTTGTTGCCATGGCTGCCCGGCGGTTCTCATAAAGCGGGAATCTGGCAGCGAGCGCCTCAGCCTCGGCCCGAACCCGGCTCAGCACCGATTCATCCTCCAGGTTGTGGAGCACTTCGGCAATCCAGCGCCCGATTTGCTTCATCTCGGGCTCCTTCATGCCTCGGGTGGTGACGGCGGGAGTGCCAATGCGGATGCCGCTCGCCACCATGGGAGGGTTGGGATCAAAGGGGATGGCGTTCTTGTTGACCGTGATGGCCGCTCGCTCCAGGCTCTTTTCAGCCTGCTTGCCCGTAACTTGCTTGGAGAAAACATCGACCAGCATCAAATGGTTGTCGGTGCCGCCGGAGACAATCCGGAAGCCTTCGGAGGCTATGGTTTCGCAGAGCACTTTGGCGTTGGCGATGATCTGCGCCTGGTATTCGCGGAATTCGGGCTGAAGCGCTTCATGGAAGCAGACAGCCTTGGCGGCGATCACGTGCATGAGCGGGCCGCCCTGAACGCCGGGGAATACAATCTTGTCGAGGTCTTTGGCAAATTGAGCCTTCGAGAATACGGCGCCGCCGCGAGGACCGCGCAGCGTCTTGTGGGTGGTTGTGGTGACAAAGTCGGCGTGCGGGAAAGGGCTGGGGTGCAGCTCTGCCGCCACCAGGCCCGCAATGTGCGCCATATCGACCATCAGCAGCGCGCCGGCCTGCCTTGAGATCTTTCCGAACCGCTCAAAGTCCAGGATTCGCGGATAGGCGCTCGCGCCGGCCACAATCAGCTTGGGCCGATGCTCCATGGCCAAACGCTCGAGCTCGTCATAGTCGATGGTTTCCGTCTCCTTGTTGACGCCGTAGGAAACGATCTTGTACATTTTGCCGGAGAAGTTCAGCGGGTGGCCGTGGGTCAGGTGGCCGCCGTGGGCAAGGCTCATGCCGAGAAGCGTGTCGCCGGGTTGGAGGACCGTCATATAGACAGCCTGGTTGGCCTGGGCGCCGGAGTGTGGTTGAACGTTGCAGTGCTCGGCACGGAAGAGCTTCTTGGCGCGCTCGATGGCGAGGGATTCCGCGACGTCCACAAATTCACAGCCCCCGTAATAACGCTTGCCGGGCAGCCCTTCGGCATACTTGTTGGTCAGAACGGAGCCCAGCGCTTCCAGCACCGCCTCACTGACAAAATTTTCAGAGGCGATCAGTTCAAGCGTTTTGGCCTGGCGCTCGACTTCGTGGCCAATGGCCTGAGCGATCTCGGGGTCCACCTCAGCGAGGCGGCGCGTACGAAAAGACAGGGTCATGATATTTTCTCCAAGCCTTATGAATTTTGGATAGCAGTGATACCCCGGACCTGATAGAAGCGACGGTCCACCTTTGGAAAGAGATTAACAGCCAAGCCAGCGCCATGACGGCTCAAAGCAGCTTCTCTTGTACAGGCCCGCGGTAACGATCCGTAGCGCCGACGCCCAACTTTCCTTCAAACATTCATTTTATCGGACGCGGCGGGTGTTGGCAATTCCTTGCGGGTTGCTGAAAATTTCCCGGTGGGATTTCTGACGGAGCTGCCGGGCAAAGTCGCGGACTGCGGCATCAGGACTTTCCCGTATCGCTCGGTTGTTACTCCCCTCTGCGACCCTCTTCGCTTTTTCCGAGTTGCTCGGTTTGCGTGGGATTCTTGCGTGCGACTGCCACAAGAAACTAAGCAGAACCTTGTCGATTAATTGGGTGGACAAATGTAGCGCCGCCGTCCCGGCGGCATTTGCCGGCAAGATGCCGGCGCTACGTGCGATTCGGCTGTCCGGTTATTTCTTGGACACTAGGTTGTTGACAGGATTGGAGGCGCGGGGGAGAATCGAACTCCCGCATAAAGGTTTTGCAGACCTCTCCCTTACCACTTGGGTACCGCGCCAGAAAATTGGAGCGGGAAACGGGATTCGAACCCGCGACTTCGACCTTGGCAAGGTCGCACTCTACCACTGAGTTATTCCCGCTCGAAAAACCAGACAGTTACCTTACCAAAAAATTATAGGAACCGGCAGGGCACCGTGTCAAGCAATGTACTCTTTGGTAATGGGGTAAACTGGCTTGAAATGACGAATGGAAGCCCCATGCGGCCGGGTAGTTTGCTAGAATCGTATGTCGCGCTTGGAACCTTTGTTCAAATTTAATCTTTGTCCGTTCTACGCCAGAGGAGAGGAAGACCGCCATGCCTGATCGATCATCTTTGCGAGTTTTTGTTTCAGTCATTGTTTTATGGGCATTCGCTTTGGTGGGCATCATGACGTCTTGCGAAGGGAAACAGCAAACCGGGAGGAGCACAGAGACGGCCACCCGTAACCCTGCGCCCGTCGAGGCGGCAGCAGGATCTCATTCTACTCTCATCGGGATGCAGTACGAAACTTGGTTTACGCCTCATAACAACCGGGCTTATGACACGGCCGAAGCTATTCCAATGCTTGGCAAATACAGCTCGTACAACGTGGCGGTTTTGCGCAAGCACGAGGAATGGTTTGAGGACATGGGGATCAACTGGCTGTTACTGGATTGGAGCAACATGTTGTGGACGAAGCCCGCGTGGGAAGAACACAAGGGCGCCACCCGGGAGTTGGAAGAGACCACCGATCTGCTGTTCAAGACCTACAGCCAGTTGCAGAAAGAAGGCCGGCATCCTCCCAAGCTGGTTATCATGCTCGGCCTCGAGAATGGGGCTCCGGTTCCGCAAGGGGTCGAGAGGTTAAACGGGATTATTGCCTGGCTCGACAAGAACTTTTTGGACAAACCCGCCTACAAGGATCTCTGGCTCGATGACCATGGGAAACCGTTGCTGACTATTCTGTTCAACGTCGGGCTGCCGTGCCAGGAGATTGCCCGGCAGACGGCCGGAGTGGTGGCGCCGCGCTGGACCGTTCGATGGATGGGGTCGCAACTTCAGAATACGCACGTGGAAAAATGCGGGTTCTGGTCGTGGATGGACGGGCCGATCCGCCAGGTGGTGACCTACGGTGCGAGTGGCGCGGAAGAAGTCGTGGTGACCCCTTCCAGTTTCCCCATACCGGGCGGCTGGCTGGATCCCCGGGCGGTAGGCCGAGACCATGGGGCTCCTTACCTGGAAAGCTGGAAAGTCGCCTTCGAAAGTCGTCCGGAGTTTATTCAAGTCCACCAGTGGAATGAATTTGCGGGGCAGAAGGAAGGCGAAGGCTTTGGTCCCCATCATGACATCTACGGCGACGAATACAATCTGGAACTCAGCGACGATATTGAACCTACCGACCCGCACAAGTGTGCTTACCGCGGCTGTGGGGGCTGGGGCTACTATTATATGAACCTGACCACGGCTTTGATCTCGCTCTACCGGCACGAGACTCCCGGCATCACCGTGATGGCGCTATCAAGCCCCTTCAAGCCGGGGGTGGTGAAGAAGCCGGTGCTGCATTTGGATTGGGAGACGATCGGCCAGCCGCCCAGCAGCTACACCCTCCGCCTCGATGGGAAGACGGTGGCCAAGAATCTCCATGGCGACAAGTACGCCTTGGACCTGCTCCACGCGCGGGCGGGCAAGCACAAGGTGACGCTGGTCGCGAACGGCGTTCATACCTACTTCGATCTCTCGCCCGAGAAGCTAGCGAAAAAATCAAGCACGCCGCTACCCGTAACGTCGGCCATTGAATTCACTTATTCGCCGGGCCGTTAACGGGAAAAGCAAGCGCAGAGTCTCTCAACACCGAGACTCTGCGCTTGCTTGCTGGATCACCGAGGTTTTCATGATCGTCGAACTCTCCGGGCCTCAATCGGGGGGACGAAACCCTGACGAAAATGTTCCTTGCCTGGCAAAAGGCTGCCCCCTGCTTTACTCAAACAGTACGATGACATGGGGTCCTACCTCCGGAATTGTAGTCATAGGGCCACCGCCATGGCGCTCGCTTTGCAGGGGGCGCCGCTGTGGCCACACCTGGGTGGCCCTTCGGCCCACGCCGGCATCGCCGGCAATCGTAATCGTCACGTTTCGGGCAGGGAGGTCCGTTTCCCAGTTCACCAGATGGAGCACGTGACGCTTGTGGGCGCGCTGAACATTCAGTCCCGCCCAAACTTTTTGAGAAGCCTCCAGCGTGCAGGGAGGATTAGGCGCGAGAAAACGGACGGTGTTTGCAACAAGCTGTCCGACCCAGTAAACGCCCTCCGAACATTCACTCTGCCAGGCGGACTGGCCAAAAATTGATCCGGCAAAGTAGACGGTTTTGCCTTTTCCGAAAGGGTTGATCCCGACCGCCGCTCGCTTTGTAACATGCCATGGCGAATTCATCGGCGTCCCCGCATCGTCAATCAGCGGCGCCGCAGGCTCGCCGGCAATGGCCCGCACGTAGGTTGAATCGCCGGGAATGATCAGGTTGGTCGGCGGCAGGTGCTCAAAAATCGGATGCCGCAGCCGGGAAGGATCGAGGTAGGTTGGCCGTTTCAGGTTCTTTGTTTGGACCGCATTGTTGGGCGTTTCGTCAATGCGGATCCCCAGCACATCACCGAGAGCAAAATCGTGCCGCGCGTTACCGTCGGTATCGAACAATGACGTTTCAGCCGTAGCCAACAGGCACCCGCCATCCTTAACGTAGCGGCGAATGGCGGCGATTTGTTCGTCGCTCAGGCAAGCGGCATTGGGAAGAATCAGCAGCCGATACGATTTCAGAAACTCCGGCTTCAGATTCCAGTCCGCGACAACCTCGTGCTGGACGTGCAGCGCGTCCAGCATCCTGAGCGCCCCGATGAGGTCGCTGGAATGGCACCCGCGGTCGGACCGGCCCCGGTAATACATCGTGGGTTCGCTGCTGACCACGCCCACATATTTCAACGGTTCGGCTCCCACCACGTAGGGCGTTTTTTCGCGAATTTCTTCGTTGATAACGCCCCAGGATTTGACGAAGTACGGGTCGGGTTTTCCATTGACCGACGTGCGGTCATACCGGTACGGCAGGCCGCCGATCCCGAGAGTCCGTCCGACTCTTGCCCGTACCTCGTCAAGGTTAAACGGATCAAGAATCGAATATGTGTTCTTGAAGGTCACCCGGAACGGCTTGGGGTATGCGATTCCCCGGGTCCAGTCGGCAAATTCTCCCGTGCTGCCCGCTTCGGTGAAGACGTAATCGGTTTCCTGGTCCAAATGTGGAGGCTCGGGGATAAAGCTCCCCCAGCCCGCGCGGCCGGGCATCGCGATTTCAGGTCCGGGACCGTTAAAGGTAACTTCAACCCGAGGGTCTCCTTTTTTTACAGCGTTCCGGAGTTTACGCCAATAGTTTTCAATCTGTTCAACTTCCCAGCGAAGGGTGCCGCGCCAATCGGGATCTTGGTCGAGCGACGTGGGGTAATCCCGCCCCATCTTCTGTTTGAATTTCTTTACCGTATATTCGGATTGCCCATACTTCAGGAATGTTATGCCGTCGGCGAAAAAGGCATCTCCCCCATAGGCGGGAATCAGTTCGTGGAGGACTTGGACGTACCAGTCCGAGGCCGGGGAATTGGGGTCAGGATGGTAACCGCCGTAGGCCGCTGTAAATAACTCTCCTTTCGGCGTCCTCATTCCCCAGGAAGGATGCTGGTGGATCAGGTCGTCAGCCCATATCGTCGGAACGTAAAGTTCCATGGCGATGCCTTTTCGATGGCCGAGATCAATCATCTTTCTCAGGTAATCGTACTTCAGTGTGGGATGTCGAACCCCCACCTTGCTGTCATAGAACATGTAGCCGGAAATCGACATGCAAAAGACCATCAGAGAGTCGGCGCCCATTTCGAGAAGGTCCCGGATCTCCTCGTCGACACTGAGGTTGGAGTAATTGGAAAGCGGCTCAACATGGTTTTTGAGTTTATCGACCCAGTTAAAATCGAAACAGTATTCCCGGTATGCTTTTGAAAGACGGGGTACCGAGGATTCACCAGGCGCCGCAGGTTGACGTGGTGTCGCTCCTTTAGCGGCGTGCAGTGCCCGGGCCACTTTGCTGCTGAGAGCCAATCCGGAAAGTCCAAAAGCAGAAAGCTTTGAAAACCGACGCCGATCCATCAGAAACCCCTGTCTCTTATGGTTGTTGATCCTCTTTACCCAAGCTCAAGGAATGGAGGGCTACTAATAACACAAGCTGTCCTTAAGATTCAACTCTAGTTTTTGCGCTGCCCCGCGTCCGGCGCCCGCGGGAGACTTGGCTTGACTTTGCCGCGTCCTAGGCTAGGCTAGAAATGTGGGTATGCAGGCCCGGGGCGCGATGTGGTGCTGGCTCGGGTTCCCCTCACCCACCGCTTTGCTGTCCTCCCTCTCCCACAGGGCGAGCGCTGGAATTCATTAAGAGCCGGTCGCCGCGGTTGGGTTCTTTCCGACCGTGGGCTTTTTGTCGAACCCACGGTTCATTCAAAAAGCGAATTAACCGTGAAAAGAGCGCTCGGCAGGCAAGAGGGTTGCACCGTCCTTTGCGCAACCCTCGAAGACGTCCGGCAACTTGCGGGCTTAGTGCTGCTTGAGTCCCACGGTGGTCGAATGGGATAGGCTTCCACTAGTTCCCGTGATGGTCAGAGTGTAGTTACCTTTTTTCACGTTGGTCGTGGTCACCGAAAGCGTCGTAGAGGTTGTCGCCGGATTCGGACTAAAGCTGGCTGTTGCCCCCGACGGCAAACCGCTAACGCCGAAGCTTACCGAGCCTGTAAATCCGCCCGAAGGTGTTATCGTAACCGTGTAATTGGCGGTGCCATTGCCCCGGAGACTAACGCTTCCCGGCGAGGCGCTGAGAGAGAAGTCGCCCGAAGAGGACTGGGTCACCGTGAGGGAGACGGAAGTCGAATGCGTCAGAGTGCCATCGGTGCCGGAAACGGAGATGGTGTAGGTGCTGGCTGCGATGGAACTCGTTGTGGTGATGGACAAGGTTGAATTCACCGAGCCGCCCAACGGCACCGTAACGGACGCGGGGGAAAAACTGCAGGTGGCGTTAGTCGGGCACCCGGAGTAGCTGAGGTTGACGGTTCCGCTGTAATTGTTCACGGACGCGACGGTAAGGGTGTAGCTGGTGCTGCCGCCCGGGGCGATGGTTTGGGACGATGGGCTGGGCGTGAGCGAGAAATCGGCTCCCGTGGCGCCGCCGCTACAGCCCGGAAAACTGAACTCGCCGATGACTGTTTGCCACAGGTAATCAAAACTAAGGACGGGCGGCGTCACGTACTCGTTGGTGTACCAGAAGGTGCAGTCGTCGGTAGGATCGACGCTGACGCTGGAGTAATCACCCCAGCGGCTGTAACCTCCCTGATAGCTCTGGTTGCTGCCGTTGTAGAGCCGCTGTTCCTGTTCCATGTAGGTGTCGGTGCCGTTCAGCGATCCCGTCACCGCGATGCCCGGGACGCTGGTCACGCCGGAAGTGCTGTAACCGAGCCCCAGGTCTCCGTTCTTGTCCTGCGCGATGCTGCCCATCCAACGGTAGTAGGTCGCGTCGGGACTGAAAGTGCTTTCCTTATAAACCGAGAAGGGCGGCGGGCCGCTGGGGTTGTTGCGGATGGCATACCAGCGAATGCCGGTCTGCTGGCCGCCGGAGTTGACTTGCACCGACTGGTTGGCCACCAACTGCTGGTAGGCGCCGTAGTTTCGATAGGAAAGCCGGTACATCAGCCGGTCGCCGAGCGAGTCAAGGAGCTGGGTGGTCCCTGATTGCGGGATGCAGGTGCCGCCGCCGCAAGCCTCGTAAAAAGCGTTCACGGTCAAATCGGCTACCGCGGTGAGCGAGTTGCCGTTAAGCTGATAAAGCCTGAGCAGGTTGCCTGAAGTCGCGGTCAGATTATCCTCAAACTGAAGAAAATAATCGGGCCCGGCTCCGCTGGGGGGAAGCGTTGTTCCTTCCAGGTCCGCCGGCAGGATGTTGTAAACGGTCGAGTCGGTTCCCGGAGAACAGGTGAACGTGATGGTAGATGGGGAACCTGTCACATCGCTGCGCGGCAGGCTGCAGGCCTGCGCGCCTGTGAATTGCAATGTGCTCCCGTTACTCTTAAAGATATTCGCCGAGAAATAGATCCCATCGGACCACACGGCGAGCTTGGGGTAGTCGGGCAAGTTTGAGCCGAAGGCGATGTCGTAGAGATCATAGGCGCCGGTGGCGTTCGAGGTTTGGGAGATGGCCATGCAAAGGTGGTTGTCCGTAAGATTCGCATTATAGGCGAGTTGGCTGATGATCCAGCGCTGGTCGAGTTTGTCGTAAAGCCCGATTGGGTCGCCACCGTCCTCGGATGAGCAGACGCTGCTGGTGAAATTCCCGAAAAGGTTTGTGGCCAGATCGCCTTGCACGAGCAAATTTCCCGAGGTGTCGAAGACGCGGTAGGATGTGTTCACAACGCTTAAAATTTGGGTTTGAGGACTTGTTCCAGTTGAGTTGATGCCCACCGAAAGGTTCTCATCGGGTGGAAGGTATCCCGAAAAGGTGAAAGCCTGGAAGACTTTTCCGACCGTGAATTGCGAACTGGGGTAGGAACTCTGCAGATCGGCGTCCGACCAGTTTCCTCCCGTCGGCGCCGCGCCCGCCGGACCACCCGGTCCAGCTTTCTTTGGCTGCCGCAGAGGAATCACCCGCGCCGGACCTCGAAACTTGGGATGCGTCGTTCCCTGATAAGACGTCAACGGCCGCGACGTGGCGTGGGCGACGGAAGGCAACTCCACCGGGCCTTGCGGATTCTGAGCTTTCACGGGGAAGCAAAATCCCATGAGTAGATAAACACCCAGCGTAAAAGCCAGACTTAAATTTCGCGTTTTCATATTTCCCCTTCCTGCCTCGCAGGCTTTGCTTAAGAAGACAAATTTAGTGTGCAATCGCCCAAAATTGTTTAACTTCGCCCCGCGATTAGCCTGCAATTCCACGGATAGTGCTCCCGAGATGCCGACTTGCGTCGCGACCGATGAAGATCTGCCAGACTGCTTTACCCGTTGAAGGCGCCCCGTTGATATTTAGGTACTTAAATAATAAAGCAAATAGATTGGCGGGACTATAACACCATGACCTCTGCAAATCAAGAGTTTGTTGTGGCAATCATTCAGCCGCTGGGCCGCGGGAAAGCCCGGGCCCTTATGGGTTTAGGAGGATGGCTTTTGGGAGATTTCTGTAATAGTCTGCTCTAAGCGAAGTTAAAAGGCCTTCGAAGAGGTTCTCTATGCGGCGCAGATCCTTCTTTGGCAGTGTCTTTGCCGGCTTAGCGGCCATCACGGCTCACGGCGCGAGAGCCCGTAAGCTAAGAGCAGGTGATATTCCCCGCCGCCCTTTTGGGAAAACCGGCGAAAAACTTACCGTCATTGGACAGGCAGGCGGGCGATACCCGTTGATTTCCTTTGAGGAGGCTAAGGCAATCACGTTGCGAGCCTATGACTTTGGCATCAACTATTTTGACAATGCGCACGGCTACTGGAGCGGCCGGTCCGAGGAAGTCTACGGAGCTGTTCTTTCGCCCTTCCGCAAGGAGGTGTTCATCACCAGCAAATCGACCGAGCGAACCCGTAAAGGAGCGGAAGCGGAGTTGAACCTTTCCCTGAAGCGCTTGCGGACCGATTATCTCGATCTCTGGCAGATTCATGGGGTGAGAGAAAAGGAAGAAGTGCAACAGATCTTAGGTCCGGGCGGAGCGATCGAAGCTTTTGAAGCGGCCAAGAAAGCCGGGAAATACCGGTTCATGGGATTTACGGGCCACCATGATCCTTACGTTCACCTGGAAATGCTGCGCGCCTACGACAAGTACGACTCAATCCTGATGCCGCTGAATGTGGCGGACCCCGGTTACTTGAGTTTCGAGAAACTGGCGTTGCCGGTGGTGGTGAAGCGCGGAATGGGCATCCAGGGCATGAAGAACTTTGCCAACGCCAAGCTGCTGCAATCCTTCAGTGCTCAAGAATGCTTGAACTACGTACTCAGTCTGCCGATCAATTGCACGGCCGTCGGCTGTACCACCATCGGCCAATTGGAAGATGACGTTCGCATCGCACAGCAGTTCAAGCCTCTGTCCGCCGGGGAAATGGAGGGACTCCGCAAACGCGCGGAAGGCCTCAAGGGTCCTTTGCTGGAAGACTGGAAACGCAATACGGAAAGCCGTGCCGGGAACTCCATCCGTCCAGACGCGGGCCTCCGCCACGGCTGACTGTAGCGGCGGGTTCATCCCGCCAACGAGTGGCGGCGTCGCGGCGGGGACACCGCCCCCACAAAAAACGTAAGATCGGCGCTCATAGAGCGCTGCTACAGGACCCCTCACCCGGCCGCTCGCGCGCCCACCCTCTTCCTTCGGAGAGGGTAAGAATCTATTGAGAGAGGGTGTCGTGGCGGGTTCATCCCGCCCAGCGAGTGGCTTGGAATCAAGTTGTATCGAATCCACGAGTGACGTACTATAAGCACTCGGTTCAAGAAGGGCGTGACGTTCAATTGCTCTTGAAAGTTTGACTCCGCGTGCGGAGCATTGTCTGGGCACTGCCGGGCGCTGGCAGCGTTAGGGTGAGCAATCTTCGTGGGGCGGTGGAGAGCGGGACCGGCGAGCTGCCGCAGGGGGAACCATCCCGCACAGGATCGTGCCGTCACGGAGCGTTTGCGAATGCCGAAGCTTAAGGGGAGAACGGTAAGCGAATCCGAGGTCGAGATGGTGGAAGTGGTGCTGCCCAATGACACCAATCCGCTGGGCAGCATGCTGGGCGGCAGGGTGATGCACCTGATTGACATTGCGGGGGCGATTGCGGCGCATCGACACTCGCGCAGCGTGGTGGTCACGGTGTCGGTGGATAATCTGGACTTTGTGCTTCCGATTCGGGTGGGGCAGCTCATCATCCTGCGCGCCCACGTGACACGGGCATTCCACACTTCAGTGGAGGTAGGCGTAAAAGTATACCGTGAAGATTTCATTACCGGCGAGCGCCGGCAGACCAGTTCGGCTTTTGTCACCTACGTGGCTTTGGATCAGCAAGGACAACCGACCAAGGCGCCTCCTGTGATTCCACGAACCACGGAGGAAAAGCAGGAGTACCGGGAGGCTTTGGCCAGGCGCCGTCACCGTCTGGCGGCAGCCAGCCGGGCACATCGTCGCTACTTCGAAAAACAAAAACGAAAACAATAAGGAGCCGGCGGAAACCAGGGCCAGCCCAATCCGTAGCCTGTCCGGGCGCTGGCCAAAGAGGCTGCTTTGAGGAGGCATCGATGAAGAACAAACGCACTAAAATTTTTACGGGAACCCCTTGGGAGTCTAAAGTAGGCTATGCCCGCGCCGTGCAAGTGGGGGACACGGTCTTCGTGTCAGGCACCACAGGAATAGACCCCTCCGGAAAGGTTCTTGCGCCAGGCGACGCTTACGCGCAAACCGTCCAGGCGGCCCGCAACATTGAGAACGCCTTGCAGCGGCTGGGGCTGGGCCTCGAGCATGTGGTTCGCACGCGGATCTATCTGACGGATATGGATCGCTGGGAGGAGGTGGCCAAGGGGCATGTTGAATGTTTTGGAGAAGTGCATCCGGCCACCACGCTGGTGGGAGTCTCCCGCCTGGTTGACCCGGAAATGTTAGTTGAAATTGAAGCGGTGGCGGTGGCTTGAGAAGAGTGTTGCGCTAGATGGCACTCGATGAAGGCGCCGATTTTCCGTGTGAATGCGCAGGGTCCTGTCCGTCATAGCCGTTCCGGGCTAACCGCCTGCCTTTTGCCATTGGGCGATATGGGTGGGGCGATCTGTGCCCGGCTTCACGGGAGGGCCTTTGAGGATTTCGGGGACCCTGGGAAACAGAGTCAAAGCCTTTTGAACCTGCGGATCGCCTTGAATCTCAACTTGGTTTCCTGATGCGAGCCCGAAAACGAGGTTGAAGATTTCTGCCTTGATTCTGATTTTCAGGTAATCCTGATCCCGAGCCCAATACTCCTCCGGTGCCCGAATCCGCTGGTCCGTGAGAAAATCTCGAAATTCCGACAGCAGGGTTGAATCGACCTGGAAGGATTTCTCCACCTTGCCATGGAATGCGAGATATTGCGAAGCAAAGTCCGTAAAACGCCCTCCCTGGCTCAGGAATGCGATCCACGGGTCGAGGCGGCGAGCGGGGATTTCGACGTCAGGAGTTATTCCTCCGCCGGCTGAAACGGGTCTTCCGTCGTCGGTGTGGAAGTGGGATTCTTTGCCGAGTCCCGGGTCATTCGTGGCCAGTGCGGTGCCGGGTAACGGACGCTGAATTGAACGCCCGCTGGGCGTGAAATATTGGGCAATGAGAAGCGCCAAGCCGGTCTTGTCGGGCAGAGGAAAAATGTTTTCGACGACCCCCTTGCCGTAGGTCGGTTCTCCGGCCAGAACCGCGCGGTCATGTTCCTCAAGAGCGGCGGCGAGCAGCTCGGCGGCGCTGGCGGTTTGGCCGTTGACAAGCACCACCAGCGGCATATCGAAATGAACCTTTGCCGGGGCGGTTTGGTAGCTTTTCTCGGCCTGCGCGCGTCCCCGGATGGTGAGGACCAAAGCGCCGGGCTTCAGAAACAAACCTGCTACGCCCACCGCGGAATCGACCAGCCCGCCATGATTGTTCCGAAGGTCCAGCAGAAGCCCTCGCAGGTTTGAGCCCCCCAGCCGTTCCAGGGCCTCTTCCACTTCCTGGGTGGTTTTTTTCTCGAAGCCTTCGATGTGGATATATCCAATTTGCTGCGAGGGGAAATCAAACGCGCTGTCCACGGTGGGCAATGCCACCTCGGCCGGTTTCAGTTGCACATCCTGAGCCGCGATTTTGCCGGGATGCAGGACCTCCAAGCGTACGGGATGTGACCGCGAGCGGCGCAGGAGTTCGATGAGGGACTGAAAATCGAGACTTTCGACGAGTTCGCCGTTGACCTTCACAATCTGGTCCCCGGGCCCCAGCCCCACTCGCCAGGAAGGCGAGCCTTGGGCTGTTTGCAGGACCAGCACTTTTCCAGGCTGCACGTAAAGAATCGACCCGAATCCCAGCGCCTCGCCGCGCGTCTGCTCCTGGAGCATTTCGAATTGCTGCCGGTCGAAAAAGGCTGAAAAAGGATCAAGCTGGCTGAGCATGTTGCGGATTGCCCCGTCAAAAATCGCGTGGTCCGGATCGATGGGGTCAGCGTAGTTCTTTTGCAGCAGGCCGTAGATTCGGGCAAACTTCAGGGCTCCCTGAGTTGCCGGGTCGGTTGGCGGGGAGGTTTGAGCGGCAAGAGCAACGGCAAACCAAACCAGAAATCCTGCCAGCAGAAAAGTTTGGAGAAACGGCCGCGCGCAGCGTAATTTCTTCCTGTTGTCCATTCTCCAGTATACCCCAGGGGAGATTCATGCTGGAAGGCAAGCCCCCGCGCGAGCAATCGCCGCTGCTATTGTCAATTCGAGTGGCGCTTCGATAACCGTAAGAATCCATATCTTTTTCGCGAAACGATCATCAAATTGATCCACTCACCAAACCTTGAGTATAAGAAGCTTACGATGAAGACTCGGGATGTGGCATAGAATTGCGGCCCAGGATTTCCTCTATTTCCTTAATTCTCTTCTTTCTCCGTTCAACCTCTCCGCGTAAGAGCGCTGTCTTATCCGGTGTCTGCATCGCCCTTCCGATCGAAGACAACAAAGAAAATGTCTCTGTAAATTCATTATGTTTAAGTTCTGCCTCTTTCAACGCTACCTCATCCTCAAGACGTGATTTCTCCTGGGCGAGTTCGATCCATCCGACCACGTTCCGCTTTTGCTCTCGTTGCACTTCCAACAGGCTACCGATGTCCACTATATCGCGTTTCAGCCGTTCGATCTTTGCTCTCCGAATGTTGTCTCCGCTGGTCGCAAATCTCACCTTTGCCGTTGCCAGCTCGTTCATCCCTAGATAGTGGCCGTCACTTTGCAGCAGTGGTTGTAACTCAGCTTCGAGTTTTTTCGTTCCTGCATCAAAACCAGAGAGGGGTCAACCGTACTATGCGAAGCAGACAGTCTTTGCATCTCGATAAGATGATTTTTCTTCAGCAGTTCAATTTGGCGGCAACTTGCATCAAAGACGGCGATTATCACGATAACGAGAGAGCCAACGATCCAAACATACCAATGCCATTTCGGAAGGTAGTTTAAACGGTAGAATCCCTCACTCCATTTTGCAGGGAAAAATGGTAGAAGCGTGCCTACAACGCCAAGCAGCAACCACATCACAGCCACTATCTTGAAAATCCAATGGCTGTGCAAACCACGCCAAAATTGCCATCTTGTTTGCAGGTAATCTATGCTTTCCAATTACATACCATCCCTTGCATGAGGTATATAATCGCCCAAGCAGCGCTTGCCGGCGAGCGGCGGCACAAAAAAGTTGTCACCATATTTTGCATCTGTTACGAGTTACCGGCTTGCAGGCGGCGGAGCGGACGTTCGCTGGCGGACGGCAGCGAGCGCACGCAGGGCGGCGGCGGCGACGTTTCCATCCCGGTCGTGTGAAGCGCGATCGAGCGGTTGAATGCTGGTGCTGTCTCCCGAGTACATAAGGACGTTGCACATCTCCCGGCGCACGTCCGTGTTGCGGCTGTCCATATAGGGATAGAGCTTGGCGAGAAACGCGGGGTCTCGCGCCAGCTCCGTCAGGTAAGATTGCGCGATATCGGCTCTCGACCCCGAGCCTAAATCATTGACCAGCGAGCTGAGGTAATCGTTCCGGCCCAAAGAGGTGATCGCGAACTCCATCGCCAGCCTCACCGTGGCGTTCTTCTCGGCAGGGGCGGCGCGCAGCAAGTCAGGGAGAGCCGGCTGGTATTTGGAGCGCGCCAAACCTTCGGCGGCCGAGATTTGAATCGAATTGTCAGTATCCCCCAGAGCCTTTGAGAAGAGCGGTCCTGAAACCGGGTCGCCGACATAGGCCAGACCCTGAAGCGCTTTTCCCCGTGTTGCCTTATGTGGGCTGTTCTCATACATCCACTGAAGTTTAGGAACGGCGGCGCGCGTGCGGAGGATTCCAACGGTGACGGCGGCATCCTGCTTGACGTTCCGGTTGGGTGAATCCAGCAAGTCCATCAATTTCGGTCCCGCGGAAGTATCCTTGATCTTGGCCAGCGAGTTCAGAGCTTCGCGGGCCAAGTCGGGGTCCGAGGAGTGCGCGGTGGCCACCAAGTCGGGGACTGCCGGCTTGGCCAGCAGAACTCCGAGGGCGCGGGTCGCTTCGCGCGAGGCTTTGGGATATCGAGTGTCCATCATGACGCGGTCGAGCGCGGCGATGGCGCGAATGTCCACTGCCGTGCCAGGGGGCACCTGCAGATTGGTCTGAACAAAGGCGCTTTTGACGCTGCGGTATTGTTTCTCCATGAAGCCCATGAATCCCACCCCGCTCTTGGGAGTCTGGCCCGTGTAATAGCCTTCAATGCCTTTGACGGCGAGCCACCGAACCTCATCGTCGCTGTCGGTTGTGGCTTGAATCAGCGCGTCGAGCGACTGCCGAACCCGAATTGAGGCAAGAGCGATTACAACTTGCTGGCGCACCTTGGCGCTCGAATCGCTGAGCGCGGCGGTGAGCGCCGGAACCGCGGAAGGGTCGCCGCTTTGCCCGAGTTCACGCGCGGTCTTCGCTCTGATCTTCGGGTCGGGATTCTTAAGGTCTTCGGTTTCAGAAGCGGCTCTTGATGTTCGGGCCGGGCTCGCGCCTGAGGCTGCCGCCGGCCTCGAAGTCATGGCAAAGGAAAGAACCAGGAGATTCATAAGCAATAATGGAGACGCCTTCGCTATTCGTCGCAAGTTACCCTCACCTCTGATTACCCGGTGTGCGTCAGCACTTCCTGTAGCTACATCCTGTATTGTACAGGTCTCTCGTGGACTTTGAACCAGGAAAGCGCAAAGGCCCTATTTCTTTGAACCGGCCGCGACGGTGCGCGGTTATTCGGATGGACCTTCCCGAGAGCTGAAACGAATATGCTTTTCCGGCTAAACAGGTTGCGGAAAAAAGCTTTGGAGCCTGTCATCCTGAGCGAAGCGAAGAATCTAAGTTCTTCCGTTTCAATGTGACAGACAGATGCTTCGCTCCGCTCAGCATGACAACATCGACTTTTTCAGCAACCTTTAACGGCGGGCAAATGCCCAATGAGTGCGCAATGAGGCAATTCTTGTGAGAACATAGCATGACCAGGATAGATGAGGGTGCCAATTGGGGGAAGATTCCATGAATCTCACGAAAACTTCCTGAAACCAGAATGGCGACGGACGAGCAGGTAAGAAAACACCGTGGGGATAGGGGCGGTCGGGAGAGAAACCATGGAGGTCTTGAATGGCTAAAATCACAGCGTTGTTCTGGGATGTCGGCGGGGTTCTTTTAACCAATGGCTGGGACCGGCATGCCCGGCGGCGGGCGGTGGAAAAATTCAAACTCGATTGGGAGGACTTTGAAGACCGGCACGAGCTTGTGGCGACGCGGTTTGAGACCGGACGATTGACGCTCGAACGCTACTTGGAAAGGACCATTTTCTATCGTTCGCGCAATTTCGGGAAAGAGGAGTTTAAGGCGTACATGTTCGCGCAATCGAGCCCGATCGAAGGGACGCTGGATTTGGTGGGACGGCTGGCGCGCACAAGCCGGTATCTTCTGGCAACTCTGAATAATGAATCGAGAGAACTCAATCTCTATCGCATCGAGCATTTCGGATTGCGAAAACATTTTAGCGTTTTCATCAGTTCCTGTTTCCTGGGTGTTAAGAAGCCTGACGACGAGATGTTCCGCCTGGCGCTCGATCTGAGCCAGCGCGCGCCGGAAGAGTGCGTGTTTATCGACGATAGGGAACTGAACCTCGAATGCGCCGGCCGCTCCGGGTTCAAGACTTTACACTTCCGGAACGCCGCCCAGCTCGAAAGCGAGTTGCGCGAAGCGGGTCTGGAGTTTTAAGCAGTCTCAGCCGGAACGATAAACACTGAGGTCTGAAAGTTTCCCCCTGTTCCGGCCGCGCACGGGAGGGATCCCCAGCAGGCTGCTGAAAAAGGCTGTCTCTCATCCTGAGCGAAGCGAAGGGGCTCAGGATAAACTCCGCGAAGCATCTGATGTGTCTTCCTGAAAATGAACAAAGCAGATACTTCGCTGCGCTCAGTATGACGTCGCGCGCGTAGGTTTAATCCGCCTTCTAGGGGTTCGGAAGTTCGGAAGCTTCCTTCCCTGATAATTTCTTGAGCAAAGAGGGAAGTTGCTGGCTAAAGGCCGACCGCGCGAGAACGATGTCGCATCCGGCCGCGCGCGCGGCTTGTGCCAGGTCGGCCTGAACGTGCGAGAGAAACGCAACCACAGGAACACTACGCGTCTTCGGATCTCCCTTGAGGGCATTTAACACGTCGATTGCCGCACCCGAGCGATGGTTTAAGTCAAGCAGAACGGCTGAAGCGCCGCCGCTTGCGAGAGAACTCTCAAGGGCATCCGGATGGACAGCCTCCACGGCCACGTTCAATTGCAGAGCTGTTTGTTGAATCTTTGCGAGGAAGAACAGGTCGTCAACCACTGCCACAATTCGATCTGCCATTCAATTGTTTCCTTCGTAAGACTGGATGTGTCCCAGGCCGCACAACCGTATATGCTCAGGGGCAATCCAAATCTTAACGCAGCACGCCCCGGAAGGCCACCTGATGCGGTGTGGCTTGCCTGTAACCCATGCGGAATAATTCCCGCCTCAAAAATCGAAAGCGGGAATGGTCTGTCGGCTCGAAGGCCATCGAAGAACACTTTCAGCTCTTTAACCAGCCGCGGGCTTGCGTTGGATCGGAGGGTTTCGATCGAATATTGGAACTGCACGAGGAAGACTTGGAAAGCATCTGAAATCCTTTACCGTCCCGTCTTCCGCCTTCGTCCAGAATCGCCGGGGAAAGAGCGGTGTTCGTCGTGCTCCCGCACTCGATCCTGCTCCGCGCTGTTGACACCGCGCAACGCCACCCCCTAGAATCGCCAAGGGATACATGCGATGCGTTCAGGACCCAAAGAGGCGGTGCTCTTTCCTGGTCTAAGGCCGGCGGCGGACGTCTTGTCTTTGATTGGCAACACTCCGCTCGTTCGTCTGAGGAAACTCGCTGCCGACCTGCCCCATGTCGAGCTTCTGGCAAAGGCCGAGTGGGTTAATCCCGGTGGATCGGTAAAAGTCCGCGCTGCGTGGAAGATCATCGTGGAGGCCGAACGGGCCGGGTTGATGACTCGCGACAAGATTCTGCTGGACTCGACTTCCGGGAATACGGGGATTGCCTACGCGATGATCTGCGCGGCGCGGGGGTATCGGCTGAAGCTGTTCATGCCCTCCAACGTCAGCGTTGAGCGCAAGCGCATCCTTAGTGCCTATGGTGCGGAAATCGTTTACACGGACCCGCTGGAAGGCTCGGACGGAGCCATCCAGCAGGTGCGCGAGTTGGCGTTAAAGGAACCCGAGACTTACTTCTACGGCAACCAGTATGACAATCCGGCAAACTGGAAGGCCCACTATCAGACGACCGCGCCGGAAATCTTTGAGCAGACGGAAGGGAAGATCACGCACTTTGTTGCGGGCCTCGGGACAACTGGAACTTTTGTGGGAACGGCGCGCCGGCTGAAGGAATTGAAGCCGGACGTCCGGTGCGTCTCGGTCCAGCCGGACTCTCCGTTTCACGGGTTGGAGGGCTTGAAGAACCTGGCGTCGGCCATTGTGCCCGGCATTTATGATGCTTCACTCGTCGATGAGAACATGGAAGTTTCCACCGAAGGTGCCTATGCCATGACGTTGCGCCTCGCTCGCGAGGAGGGCCTGCTGGTGGGGGTTTCCGCCGGCGCGGCCATGGTGGCGGCGCTCGAAGTCGCCCGGCAGGTCCGGCAGGGAGTGGTGGTCACCATTTTTCCCGACAGCGGCGACAAATATTTGAGCGAACGTTTTTGGGATGATGTTCCGAGCCGCTAGTTTGACTTGTGTGGAATAATTCGAGGGCCTGTTGTCCTCGTGAACCCAGTCTCAGCGATGAATATATGGCTATAAATTTCAAGCCTGATGAACTTAAGAGCATCCGAGCTCACGGTGCGCGCGATTATCCCAGCGAATGCTGCGGGATTCTGCTCGGACACGCGGACGGGGAATGCAAAGAGGTTTTCGAGGTGGTGCCGCTACGGAATCTTCGTCACGATCCCACCCGGGCGCAGGAACTCCTTCCGGTGCATGACCCCAGCCGGGAATCCGAAAAAAACCGTTTCCTGATCGATCCGGAGGATCAGTTGCGCGTGGAAAAGGACTCCCGGCAAAGAGGTTTGGATGTTTTGGGGTACTACCATTCCCACCCCGACCACCCCGCCCGGCCCTCAAATTATGATCGCGAACATGCCTGGCCGTGGTATTCTTATGTTATCCTGTCGGTTGAACAGGGTGAGCCAAAGGACGTAACCTCGTGGGTGCTTTCGCTAGATCGGTTGCGCTTCGAGGCGGAAGATTTAAAGCTGCTGTAACTTAAGGCTTTGGCTTACATCTAAGTGGAACGATGGGGTAAGCGTCCCAAGCTTGAGGGGTTTCCTTTTTACTGTTTTTGAGGAGAACGAATGGCAGTAAAAGTTGTTATACCGACTCCCTTGCGGCAATTCGCGGGGAAAAAGGACTCAGTAGATATCGACGCAAGGACTGTCGGAGAAGCACTTGCCGGGTTAACGTTGCAGTTCGGGGATTTGCGCAAGCATCTCTTCAACGAAGAGGGTAAGCTCCGCAGCTTTGTTAATGTTTACGTCAACGATGAAGATATCCGGTTTCTTCAAAAGGACCAAACCCCGGTCAAAGAGAGCGATGTCATCAGCATCGTGCCCTCCATCGCAGGTGGTTTAATGATTTGTTGCATCTGTAGTTAGCCTGGGTTCCGCGAGCGGAATCCCGGGCTAATCCCCCCAAGTTAAAACTCAACCTTTAAGACTACGGTAGAGAAGAATCCCAAGGGCGATTTGGCAACGAATCAAGACCATTTGGTCCATATTAGGAAGAGGGAAAAAGAAAATGCCAACATTAACGTCAGCTCCAACATTGCAATTGAGCAATGATGAAATCCTTCGCTATAGCCGCCACCTCATCATGCCGGAGGTGGCCATGGAAGGCCAGCTCAAGCTGAAGCAGGCAAAGGTGCTCTGCATCGGAGCGGGAGGGCTAGGCGCGCCGCTCGCGCTCTACCTGGCTGCTGCGGGCGTGGGCACGCTGGGCATGGTCGATTTCGACGTGGTGGATTTCACAAATCTTCAGCGCCAAGTCATTCACTATACCGACGATGTCGGCCGCCCCAAGCTCGAGTCGGCGCGGGAAACCATCCGCAATATCAATCCGAATGTGGAGGTGGTCCCTTACGAAACGCACCTGACTTCGGAGAATGCGCTCGACATCTTCAAGGATTACGACATCGTTGCCGACGGCACCGACAATTTTCCTACTCGTTACCTGGTGAATGACGCTTGCGTGCTGCTGGGCAAGCCCAATGTTTACGGCAGCATCTTCAGATTTGAAGGGCAGGCCTCGGTTTTCTATGCCAAGGAGGGCCCGTGCTACCGCTGCCTCTATCCGGAGCCGCCACCGCCCGGCCTTGTCCCCAGTTGCGCTGAAGGCGGCGTGCTGGGCGTGCTGCCGGGGATTGTGGGCTCAATTCAAGCGCTCGAGACGATCAAGCTGATCCTCGGTAAAGGGAAGTCGCTGATCGGGCGATTGCTCCTGTTTGACGCACTGGGTCTCAAGTTCCGGGAACTCAAGCTGCGCAAGAATCCGGAGTGCCCGGTGTGCGGAACTCACCCAACCGTGACCAAGCTGATCGACTACGAACAGTTCTGCGGTATCCGAGGAGAAGAGCACGTGCCTGAAACCAATGTTCCTGAGATCACAGTGAAAGAACTGAAGCAGATGATGGACGAAAAGAAGCCCTTCGTCCTGGTGGATGTTCGTGAGCCGCATGAGTATCAGATCTGCCGGATTGACGGCGCCAAGCTGATTCCGCTGGGCGACGTCCCGAAACGGATGCACGAGCTGAACTCCGCCGACGATATTGTCGTCCATTGCCGCTCCGGCGTGCGCAGCGCGCGGGCTGTGGAATTTCTGATGAAGTCGGGATTCAAGAAGATCCACAACCTTCAAGGCGGCGTTCTTGCCTGGGCCCGTGAGATCGATCCCGCCATGCCGAGCTATTAATCGGCTTTGGAGTCCCATCGCTGTCTGCCGGGGCAATTCAGGAATTGTCCCGGTTTGAACGCCGGGCGGCAAGACTTCGGAGCGCGTCGATAAAGGCACCTGCCGCGGGCGTCAGGAATTTCCTTTTGGCGCGCACAATGCCGACCGTCCGGGTTGGCTCAGGCGGGGCAAATTCCAGCAGGCCAACATCGCCGTTGCGGTAGCGGGAGCGGGCGATTTCCGGCAGAAGGGTTACTCCCGCCCCGGCCGCCACCATGGCCATCAGAGTGTCAAACTGCCCTCCTTCGAAAACGACCTGCGGATTCAGGCGCGAGCGCTTGCAGACTTCCAGCACGTCGTCCCGGAAGCAGTGTCCGTCCTTCAGCAGCAGGAAACGCTCGCGTCCCACTTCATCAAGCCTTAACTTGCGACGCCTTCCGTACAGGCGGTGCTGTTTGGGAACGGCCAGCAGCATCCGGTCGCGCATGAGAGGCTCGGCGACGAGTTCCGGCGCCTCAACTGGAAGGCTCAACAGCGCCAAGTCGAGTTCGCCTTCGCATATTCCCTTCAAAAGCCCGTGCGTTAAATCTTCCACCACGTTGACGGTGATGCCCGGGCAGGCTTGTGAGCATCTTGCCAGGGCTTGCGGTAAAATGTAGGGTGCGACGGTTGGAATGACTCCCACAAAGACGGGCCCTGTGTGCAAGCCGAGCATGGCGTCAACGTCTCTCCGGGCGGCTTCGAGATTACTCAACACGCGCCGCGCGTGTTCCTGGAAGCGTTCGCCGAAGGTGGTCAGCCGGATGTGCCTTCCCAAGCGATCGAACATCTGGACGCCCAATTCGTCTTCCAGCTTGCGAATCTGTTGGCTGAGCGAAGGCTGCGCAATGCGTTCATGTTCGGCGGCGCGGGTGAAGGAGCCGAAGCGGGCCACGGCCAGGAAGTAACGGAGCTGATGCAGTTCCATATCATCTGCCTATGGAAATCATAGGAATTATATCTTTGACCTATGGGGACGGGCAAGCGAGACTTGGGTTGAAACGGACTGATCCATGACCGAACAACTCGGGGCCTGCCTTGGGCAGCGTCCCGAGAAAATCCAATCGTGTCGAGTGTGAAAGGAGAAACATTATGGCTCGAGTCGCACGTGAAGTGGTGCAAAAGGCTGGCGTTGACGTTGACAAACTTCTGGATATGCTCGTCCGCAACGCCTCAGCGGAACTGACAACCTTCTACTACTACACAATCTTGCGCGTGAACTTGATCGGCTTGGAGGGCGAGGGTTTGAAGGAGATTACGGAGGACGCCCGCATTGAGGACCGCAATCACTTTGAGGCTCTGGTTCCGCGAATCTACGAACTGGGAGGCCAGATTCCCGACGACATGAAGGCGTTTCACGATATGTCGGCTTGTCCGCCGGCTCACCTGCCCAAGAATCCGAGAGACGTCAAGGCGATGCTCGAGATCCTGGTCAAGGCCGAGCGGTGCGCGATCGGCGGCTATAACGCCATCTGCAACATGACTTTCGGAAAGGACCACCGAACTTACGATCTGGCACTCGGTATCTTGCACGAAGAGATTGAGCACGAAGCGTGGTTCTCCGAGTTCCTGGGCGAAGGGCCCTCGGGACACTTCCGGAGGACGGGAACGGGTTTCTCAAGGAATTCACCTTACACTTCCAAGTTCCTTATCCCGTAGGATGCGAACCTCGGAGCGGCCAGTGTGATCGCAGCAGCTAAGATGGGCTGAGGGCGCGGAGATGAGTGAGCCTGTGCGCCCTCCTAACTTCAGAAGGGAGGTTTTCATGGCATTGAAAGTGGGGGATGTGGCGCCGGACTTCAATTTGAAGTCGGCGACGGGCGCGACCCAGGGTGAGTTTAAGCTTCCCGGGCAGAACGGCAAAAAGGTGGTAATAGTTTTTTACGCTTTGGACTTCACACCCGTTTGACAGAATGAGCTGTCGGCATTCCAGGCGCAACTCGCCAAGTTTGCCGGCTTAGGCGCCCAGGTCGTGGGCGTGAGCACGGATAGCGTTTTTTCCCATATTGCCTTCCAAGAGTCCATGGGAGGTATTGAATTTCCCTTGGCGACAGACCGCTGGCCTTACGCCGCCGCCGCAAAAGCTTACGGCATTTTTCCGCCAAGTAAGCACGAGATTCCGTTTGTGAACGATCGCGCGATCTTCATTGTGGATGAGAACAGCAAGGTGGCGTGGACGAAGGTTTACGAGTTAAGGCAACTGCCCGATGTTGACGAAGTTCTGGAAGCGCTCGGAGGTATTGCCTGAACCAATTCGTGCGGCTGCTTTTTGTTTAGGCTTTGGCCGGCGGCGCCGCCTCGCTTGAAGAGACGACATCGCGCCGAAACAAGGGCCGGCGGCCGCCGTTCTCGGAAGATGCAGGAAAGGGATAAACTGCGTTAGGGACATGACCGATGAATCTGGCCGCTCTTGTTGCGAAATACGTCGACGCTGCGGGTGGTTTCGGCCGGCCCGTTCACCTTTCGTTCCTGGGGCTCCCCAGAGCGGAGACCGAAAACATTATCTCCGCCTTCGATGAAGATTATCAGGTCAGCCGCTACTTGTTGCTTTCACGCGAGAGTGATGAAGCCCTCAGATCTCTGCCCGAAGAGGACCGAACATACGTCATCAACGGGCTGGAGTGTTCCCACATCAGCTTTCAGCCGGATGTTCAAAAGCTTTTGTGAAATGTAAGGCGAAGGGTGTCCAGGACAGGAAGCAGAATCTTGCCCGGACCTTGCACTGAAGCAGCAAGGAACATTGGCTCTACTGATGGTTGCAAAATATAGTGACAACGGCCACAAAGTAAAGATGTCGCTATATTTTGCATCTCTCAATAAGCCGGCAGCGTTAGCTCACCTCGGCGAAATGGGCGGCGGCTGTCTTCGCCGCCCATTTCTGCCCCTTCTCCTGTTAAAAGGACCGGCGATGTCATAACTGTCTGCGGTCACGATGAATATCACGGGCCTGACGGACAAACCGGCGCTGATCGTGCCTGAGTACGTGCCGGTCGGCTCTTGCCTGCCAGCTATTCCGGCCGAATTGCTGGCGGTCGGCCCGTAAGCTGCGCTGGTCCCGATAAATATGGCGCTGAATGTGGCGGAGATGCTGCCGGTCTTGATGCATGTCCACTCGGGCGCCCACTCTTGATCCATAAAAGCCCTGGGCAAAGGCTGCGGGTGCGGCTGCGAGCAATCCAGCCAGGGCAGCCAACAAGAGCCATTTTCGTGTATCCGCGTTCATATCATCCTCCTTTGGTTGTGCATTCGCTGCTCCTGTTGCGTAAACCCGCAGTAAGGAAAAAAGTTTCGGAAACCGCCGGTCGCGCAGTCTGTATCAACTTCTAATGCTGCCCTGGCAGAAGATTTCCGCGCGGCGCTGGGGACACCGGTCGAAAACCTTGCTGCATGATGATAGAGTCGAGTTTATGATAGAAATCATTGGACAGAGAGGACCTCGAATGAAAGCCGTCGTCTACAGCGCCATCATGCTATGTCTGCTCGCGGTGCCGGCCCTGGGGCAGCATCCGGCTCAAGAAAAGCCGAACCCGCTCATCGGCGGCAAGCTGATGTATGTAGGCCGAATGCCTGAAAATCTTGACGCTTGGATCGTCGTCGATCTTCGCACCTGGGGAAAATACAAGCCCACCCGAGATTCCGAAGGTGTTGATCTCGTCATGGAAGCCCATAAGCCCGAAACAAGCGTGGAATATGAAATGCGACGTGGTATTCCTCAGCCCAAGAGAGTTGAGAAACGACGCGGGTATAAACCGGTCATGTTTTCGATTATTGTAACGGACTGGGTTACCGGCCAACCCGTTTGGCAGGCGGATATTCTCGATAGAAAACAGAAGAAAGGACAGCGTGAAACGACCGCCGGGTCGCACAGCGAAATTTATGCCAAGGGGTTTTCAACCCAAGAACTCGCGGAGGAAATCCTCAGAACACTTCGATCCTATGTGAATCAACTACCTTCAGAGAAAGGGACCGCCGGCGGTCCGACACCCCATTCATGATGAATTCTGCTGAGTTTCATTTCCTGAGGGCGCAGCAGAAAGAATACGCGAAGATGAAATCTTATGAAAGTTGCTATAACTGGATCGACGGGGTTATTCGGCCAGGGGCTCGTTCGGGTCATTGAAACCCGCCACACGGTTTTTTCGATAAGCCGGACGGAAGCCGACATCACCAAATTCGACGAGGTTCGGTCTGCTTTCTTGAAACTGCGCCCGGACGTGGTCATCCACGCGGCTGCAATCCCCAGCCCCGACGTTTGCGAGGCGAACCCTGCGGTGGCCTATCTGGTCAACGTGCACGGCACGCGCCACGTGATGGAAGCTGCAAGCGAAATTGGCGCCGCACTCGCTTATATCTCGACCGATGCGGTATTCGATGGTGGAAAGGATCGTCCTTATTCGGAAGTTGATCCCACGATCCCACGTACTGTCTACGGGCGGACGAAGCTGCGCGGCGAGCAGATTGTTGCGAGATTGCCGAGACATTGGGTCTTTCGGGTTCCCATCCTTTTTGGACCGGGGAAAACGAATTTTATTGAAAATGGGCTTCGATCCATAGCGGCTGGCAAGGATTACGTGGTAGCGAGCGACCAGATGGGTTCGGCAACGTATACGTTGGATACCGCGGAGAAAATCATGGAGGTTGTAGAAAGCGGACGCTGCGGACTTTACCACCTTTCGAATCAGGGAGCCTGCACCCGATACGAACTGGCAAAGCACGCCGCGGAGGCTGCGGGGCTTGATGCCTGCAAGGTGGTCGGCGTGCCGTCGGACCTGATGGGCCGGCGGGCCAAGCGGCTTAAATATGCCGTCATGGAAATGCGAGCCTTAAAAGAGGCTGGGTTTCCTCTCCCTCGATCCTGGCAGGCAGCCCTGGCGGACTACCTCAAATCCATACTTCCTCTCTGAAGGCTCCGAGGCTCTCCAGCATGGAATAGCATCGTAATTCACCCCATCAAAAGATCTTCAGCGGGCAAGAGCGGTTCTTCTGCTTCCCCTTCGGCAACACCAGGCGATTGAGAGCGAGCACAGTGAGCCGCCCGGTGTTCCAGGGGTAACCGGAAAGACATCCGAGATGTTTGCGGAGATTGCAGCTTTGGGCCGCAGCGGAAGATCCTGCTTTAATCACTACTCGACGGATTCGTGAACTGAGCATCATGCCCGGGGAAAATGCGTCCACCCTGTGCCAGAACTTGCTCCCGGTCGCGACGGGCTTGCTCGCGGTTGTGAGGAATCATGGTCAAGATGCGATCGTCGTTGGTGCGGCTGAGGAACGCGTCGCCGGCGATGATGGTCGGCTGCGGGCCATCGGGAATGATGATGGAGACATGTCCGGGGACATGGCCCCAGGTGATGAGCGTGTCGAAGCCGTCAGGCAAAGCGTGCTGCTCAATCCAGCGGAGTTGACTTCGTTTTCCCAGCCGATTCAAATCCCACCAGCGCAAGGTAAATCTCCGCATCTGAGGTATGCGATCTAAAACGGGTTGATAGCTGGGCATCTCCGGATAGTACTTCAATAGCAGCTTTTCCCAATGCTGTTCATCCCCAAAATCGGAATAAAGCGAACAACACCAGTCGTACGATTCTTGCGAACCATAAATCGCGCTGTTCGGGAAAAGCACGTTGTTCAGAACATGATCGATATGAAAGTGGGTATTGATGACGATATGGATATCTGCCGCACACAGCCCACGCTGCTCCAATGCCTTCAGGAGCAGGTGCGCTTCGTGGGGCATGCCGGTGTCCACTACGGTGTGATGCTTTCCGTTTGACACCAGGACGGAGGTGGCCGTTCGCCAATTTCCCGCCAGCAGAACATCCGCTTTCCATTCCGAGGTTTTCATTTTGGGCCTTTAATGAGTTTCTATTTTAACAGGAGGAATTGCAGGTTGGGCGGATAAAAGAAATTCTATCGGCCCGGGTGATTCGCTGGAGGTGCGCAGCTTTTTAGCCCTTCTCCGGCCCGCTGGCGTGCGAGCGAGGACCGGATTGGGAGGAGGTATCGGCAACCTTTGGGGCGTGCAGTGGAGCAGCGCTATCGGCTAACCTTTGCCTGCTTGCTGGCCAAGGTTCAGGCGGTCCTCCAAAACTCCCAAGATATCCGATTGGGTCAGAACGCCTTCCAACTTTCCGGTATTCGATGTTACGAGGAGAATATGCCGGCGATTCTGGCCCTTCAGCAAGCGCAAGCCTTCCATGAGATCGCTCTCCGCAGAAATCTTAACCGCGCGAGGTTCCACGACCTTGCGAACCGGCGTTTGAGTCCATTGGCTCTGATCGATTTTCCCGAGCGACCCGATCGAGACGGTGCCCAGCAATTGGTCGCCATCGTAAACCGGGAAGTCGGTAGGGTGATGTTGACAGAGAACAAGGTCCGCCAAATCCTGCAAGCTTGAGGAGGCTTGAACGGCCACGACCTGTGTGTGCATCACCTCCCGAACAGGGATGTCGCCCAGCTCTTGAAGTCTGACTCCTTCATGCCGGCGCTGGTCCCCCGAGGCCGAGGCTTCACCGGAGACAGCATAGGCGACGGCAGCGCCTACCAAAGCCGGAATAAGGTAAGCGTGGCCGCCGGTAGCTTCCGCGACAAAGACAACGGCGGCGAGAGGGGTTTTGTATCCACCGGCAATAAATGCCGCCATTCCCACGGCGGCATAAAGGTCTACCGAAGAACTATGAACGACGGACTGGCTAAAGGCCGCGCCCAAAGAAGCCCCGCTCAAAAACAAGGGGACAAACATTGCGCTGACTCCGCCGCTCGCCAGGGAAAACAACGTTGCGGCAAGCTTGAACACTCCAAACAACGCGAGCTCCAGGGCGGTATGCTGTCCCAGGAGGATTTTGTCGACCGCCTCGTAGTTGGGTCCGAGGGGGATCAGTGAGCCCTTAAAGAGTGAGACAAAAACCAAGCCGCACACGCCGGTCAATAGACCGCCTATTGCCAGCTTAATCCAGTGGGGAACCGGACAGCGGATGGCAAACTCGCGCGCGCGCCGGTAAGTAATGTCGAAGACCATCGTGATCAGGCCGCAGAGGAGACCCAGGACCGCAGACCAGACCAGGTCCTTTCTGGAAAACGACGATGCGCCGGCGAAGTCGAAGAGCGTCCGTGAACCCAGAAATGAGATCAGGGTTGCATACGCAACGACCGAGGCGATGAGCGACGGAAGGAGGGCTTCATGAGCCAGGTCGTCTTTGTAGGGCATCTCCAGCGCGAAGACCAACCCCGTCAAAGGCGCGCGAAAGACCGCTGCCATGCCTGCCGCAGCTCCGCTGATGAGCATGATGCGACGGTCGCGCGGCTCCAGGCCGAAGCGTCTGAGCCTGGTCCAGAGCCAGGAGCCGATGGCGCCCCCGCCGTAGATGCTGGGACCTTCGAGTGCGGCGCTCCCTCCGAAGCCGATGGTCGTGATCGCCGCAGCAATTTTGGGGACGAAGGAACGCATCTTGATATCGCCCTGGCGCTCGTGATAGGAGCGGATAATTTCTTCAGTGGAGTGCTCATTGGGGTTGGGAGCGAAGTGCTGCATGATGAGGCCGGTCAGGATAAACCCCGCGAGCAATCCCGGGATGATGGCCCAGTGATGCCGGAGGAAATAGGCCAGTAAGGGGGGCCACATCTCGTCAAGAATGATGACGGCAATTCCCGTAATGACCAGCCCTACCATGACCCCAATCAGGGGAGCAACCACCAGCCACTTGTGAAGGTCGCGGGAATATGTTGCGGCGAGATCCTCGTGCACTAATCCCATGTACTTTCGGAAACGGGGACGGTTCAGGATTTTGGTGGTGAGCATTTTCATTACATTGAAAGATCTGTTCAGTTACGAGCAGCCTGAACTTGGCGTAATTCCTGAACCGGCGCCTTTGCCGGGTCGGAAGCTCAATCCGGCCCTGAGATTACCCGGGCCTTTGAGTCTTGGGCTTTTTGCGGGCTTGGAATTCCCGACCAGGATTTGGGCCTCGGGTTCCAGCTTTTCCCGGAGCTTGTCCGCTGACTTTGGCATGGGCGTCCGATGCATTCAGCATTCCTTGTTCGAACCGCTTGACTTCTTTTTGGTGCAGCTGTGAAAGTTTGGCAAGAATTCTTTCTCCTTTTGGCAAAAGGTATACGCGGACGAACCGGTGGTCGGTTGCGCTGCGGTCTTTCCGAACCAGCCCCCGGCGTTCGGCGCGCTGGACGAGGCCTACCACGGCATTGTGGCGCTCCTGCAGGAATTCAGCGAGTTCGCTGATGGTGGCCCAGCCGCGCCCTGTAAACCCTGCGATTCCGAGGAGGAGCTGATGTTGCTGGGGCGTCAGCCCGCACGACCGCGCAGCCTTTTCGCTGAAGCGCAGGAATCGCCGGAGCTCGTATCGGAAGGCGGCAAGATGTCGCAGACTGAAGTTGTCGGCCTGAGCGACGGTTGAGCGGGGGCGAGACTTGTTCACGCTACAATTATATCACAATGTGATGTATAGTGAATTTGCTGCCCGATACGAGGCGACGGGGCGTTTGTTGAAGACGATTGTTGACAAAAGCGCGGGGGTCGGGTCATGATAAGTAGGTTAAGGCGTATTAACTTGAGGGGTATGAGGGTGAAGACTTACTTTTTGAAGGCTCGGCACGGAGAAGTACGGTGGCATCTTGTGGACGCCGAAGGGGTTGTCCTGGGGCGTTTGGCGGCTCGGACCGCCAAGGTTCTGATGGGGAAGGATTCGCCCGATTGGACGCCCTTTGCCGATCATCGGGAAGGGATTATCGTGATCAATGCCGAAAAGGTACGACTGACGGGCCGCAAGCTCGACCAGAATTTCTACCGGCATTACACCGGTTATCCGGGCGGGCTTCGGGAAATTTCCGCGCGCGGGCTTTTGGATAAAAAGCCGGAAGCGCTGGTGCGCGAGGCGATTCTTGGCATGCTTCCCAAGACGCGCCTGGGTGCCCGGATGGGAAAGCGGTTGAAAGTTTACGCGGGAGCGGTCCATTCGCATCAGGCTCAGAGGCCCGAGGCGATCAGCCTGGGTGCGTAGAAAAATTTTCAAGATTTTGCTGAAGGAGTTGCAGTGACAGAGCTAAGCCAATATTGGGGTACCGGGCGGAGGAAGACATCCGTCGCACGGGTCAAGATGCAACCCGGCACCGGGAAGATTCAGGTGAATCACCAGCCTATCGAGCATTATTTCCCCTCCGAGGTCTTGCGCGTTGAGGTTCGCCAGCCCCTCGTGTTCACGGAAAATGGCGACAAGTTTGACGTGGCAGTGAACGCTGGTGGCGGAGGTATTCACAGCCAGGCGGGGGCTGCCAAGTTAGGCATTGCGCGCGCCCTGATTCTATATAATCCCGAGTTGCGTCCTCGCTTGCGGCAAGGTGGTTTTCTCACTCGCGATCCCCGCGCCAAAGAGAGAAAGAAGTACGGACAGAAAGGCGCCCGCAAGAAGTTCCAGTTCTCGAAGCGGTAACTCTGGCAGACTTTGGATCTTGAGGCCTGTGCCCGGTTCAGGTCGCTGAAAGTCCCTGATTTTTAGAAGTTGGAGGAGATTTGTCGAACATTACAATGAAAGAGTTTCTGGAAGCTGGCGTGCACTTCGGCCACCAGACCCGCCGTTGGAATCCCAAGATGAAGGACTATATCTATGGGGAGCGCAACGGCATTTATATCATCGATCTCCAGAAGACTCTCAAGCTCTTCAAAGAAGCCACGAAGTTTCTTGCCGAGCTGTCTCGTGAGGGCAAGACCATTCTGTTTGTAGGAACCAAACGGCAGGCCCAGGAGGCGATTGCCGAGGAGTCCAAGCGGTGCGGGATGTTTTACGTCAATCACCGCTGGCTGGGCGGATTGCTAACGAATTATGCGACCATCCAGAAGTCGATCCAGCGTCTGAGAGAATTGGATGAGATGAGCCAGGACGGCCGGTATGATCTGCTGACGAAAAAAGAGGTCCAACGATTCGAGCGCGAGCGGAAACATCTGGAACAGAACCTGGCGGGGATCAAAGATATGCCGGGTTTGCCCGACGCTCTTTTTGTGGTTGATTCGAGCAAGGAAGAAATTGCCGTGCTGGAAGCGCGAAAACTAGGCGTTCCGGTGGTGGCGATTGTGGATACGAATTGCGACCCGGACGTCGTGGATTATGTGATTCCTGGAAATGACGACGCGCTTCGTGCGATTCGGTTGTTCACTTCCCGGGTTGCGGACGCCATTATGGAAGGGCGCCAGCAGGCCATCGAAAAGCAGATGGAAGAAGAGAAGATTGCGGCGGAGAAGGTTGCTGAAGAGCTTGAAAGGCAGCGGGAGGCGGAGGCCATCGCTTCCGGTGAGCGCGAGGCGGCCGTTTCGCCAGAGGGGTTCGAGGGGGAAGAAGATTACGCGAACGATGTGGAAGGGGCTGTGCCGGTAGACTCGTCGGTGATCGAGGCCGCTCAGCAAGATGCCGATGGGCGCGTTCGTGTGCCCAAAAAGAGGAGATTCCCTGGAAGGCCCCGCGGCCAGCGAACAGAAGACGAGAACGACCCGACGTTTGACGGGGCCGGGACCTAAGGATTCACGCAAGAGAGGATTGCGATAAAACGGTAGGCGAGGTCGGCAACTCCGCCTACCTTTTTCGTGTCTGGAGGATGTGAGGACAGGATGGCAGTGTCACTGGAAGCAGTCAAGAAATTGCGCGAGATGAGCGGCGCGCCGATGATGGAGTGCAAGAAAGCCTTGGACGAAGCGGGAGGAGATCTCGACCAGGCCTTTACGGTTCTGCGGAAGCGCGGGCAAGCGGCGGCCGCCAAGAAGGCGAGTCGCGTCGCGACCGAGGGTTCCGTCGGAGCCTATATCCACGCTGGCGGGAAAATCGGCGTCATCATCGAAGTCAACTGCGAATCCGATTTTGTGGCTCGCAACGCTGAATTTCAGCAACTGGTTCACGACCTCGCGATGCAAATCTGCGCGACTGCCCCGCGCTTCATTTGCAAAGAAGATGTGGCTCCCGAATTGCTGGAGCGGGAGAAGGAAGTTTTGCGGGCCCAATCCGAGACCAGCGGCAAGCCGGAAGCTGTTATGGCGCGCATCGTCGAAGGAAGGCTTGGTAAATTTTTTGAAGAGAACTGTCTTTACGAGCAACACTTCATCAAGGACAGTGCAGGAAGTCTGACGGTCGGTGAACTGGTCGCCTCCAAAGTGGCCAAATTTGGAGAGAATATCATGGTGCGGCGATTTTCTCGTTTCAAGGTGGGTGAAGGGGCAAGCAAGCTGGAGACGGACGGAGCCGCAAGCTGAGTGTTTGGCAGGAAATTTAGCAAGAGACGTGAATCGCGCCATGAGTGAGCCTGTTTTTCGACGGATTCTTCTTAAGTTGAGTGGGGAAGCCCTTATGGGGTCCCAGGGCTTCGGCGTTGATCCGGCCGTTGCGGCGCGGATCGCCTCGGAAGTAAGCGAAGTGCGGGAAATGGGCGTCCAAGTCGCCATCGTTGTCGGGGGCGGCAATTTCATTCGCGGAGTGGCTGCGTCGCAACACGGGATTGACCGGGTGGTTGCCGATCATATGGGGATGCTGGCCACCATTATCAATGCCCTGGCGTTGCAAGACGCTCTGGAAAAGGCGGGGTCGCTTACCCGTGTGGTGACGGCGCTGGAAATTCGTGAAATTGCAGAACCGTTTATCCGCCGCCGCGCCGTTCGCCACCTTGAAAAGGGACGCGTGGTGGTTTTGGCGGCGGGAACGGGGAATCCTTATTTCTCGACGGATACTGCCGCGGCCCTGCGGGCTATGGAGATCAAAGCCGACGTGATTTTGAAAGCAACCAAGGTCAATGGGGTCTATGACGCTGATCCCGCCAAGGTGGCGGACGCCAAGATGATTGCGAAGATCAATTACCTGGAAGTGCTCTCCCGGGGACTCGCGGTGATGGATACGACGGCGGTTTCGCTGTGTATGGATAACAGCTTGCCGATCATCGTCTTTAATTTGACGGTGCCGGGCAACCTGAAACGCGTTGTGCTGGGAGAAAAAGTCGGCTCCCTCGTAGCCGCTTAAAGCACCGTGGTGAAGGCCGTTTCCATGATCAAAGAAACGATGGAAAGTACGAAGGCGCGGATGACGAAGGCGATCGAAGATTTGCGGCAGGAACTGACCACCCTGCGGACGGGGCGGGCCTCCGTAAGTCTTTTCGACCACCTGCGGGTCGATTATTACGGCGTTCCGACGCCCTTGAGCCAGGTGGCGACACTGGGAACTCCAGAGCCTACACTTGTGACCTTACAGCCTTGGGATCCCACCTTGCTGGCGGTTCTCGAAAAGGCCATTCGCTCTTCCGACTTGGGATTGAACCCCGTGAATGACGGGAGGATTTTACGGGTGCCGATTCCTCCGCTGACCGAAGAGAGACGAAGGGAATTGGTGAAGCACGTCCATAAAGTGCTTGAGAATCACCGCACCGCGATCCGGAATATTCGTCGCGATGCAAACGAGGAGTTGAAGCGGCTGCTGAAGGACAAGAAAATCTCCGAAGACGATGAAAGACGCGGCCTGGAGAATGTCCAGAAGCTTACGGATGAGTTCATGGGGAAGCTCGACGAACAGGGAAAGAGCAAGGAAACTGAAATTTTGGGGGCGCACTGACCCCGTTTTAGCGGATGAATCTTGACACTGACGCATTCGTTTGGTACATTTAGAAGGTTTCGAGCGCAGCGAGAGTTTTCATAGGGTGTGGAGGGTGGCGCAGGGAGTCTGCGACCCGGCCACACAGAGAGAGAAAGATGCCCACATTCAACCAATTGGTTCGTCGCGGCCGCCGGGTGCAGCGTTACAAAACATCCAGCCCGGCGCTCCAAGGCTCACCGCAAAAGCGGGGTGTGTGCATCCGTGTTTATACCCAGACACCCAAGAAGCCGAACTCGGCTTTGCGGAAAGTGGCCCGTGTGCGGCTGACCAATGGATTTGAAGTGACGACTTATATTCCGGGCGTAGGTCACAACCTCCAGGAACACTCCATCGTTCTGATCCGGGGTGGCCGCGTCAAGGATCTCCCTGGTGTTCGCTATCACGTGATTCGCGGAACACTGGACTCTGCGGGAGTGACCGACCGGCGTCAGGGACGATCGAAATACGGGGCAAAGCGCCCCAAGACTTCCTGAGCGTTTCCTGCCTGGTTTGTACAGAGGTGGAAGGGAATGCAAAGGAGAATAAGGATAACGGTATGCCGCGTAAAGGTTATGTTGAGCAGCGGGAGGTAGGGCTAGATCCCTTGCACGGGAATGAACTCGTGCAGAAGTTTGTTAACTGCATCATGTACGGCGGCAAGAAGTCCAAGGCGCAGAGCATTGTTTACGATGCCCTCGAACTGATCAAGCAGCGGTCAAGCGATGATCCGCTGAAGATCTTTAAGAGGGCCCTGGACAACTCAAGGCCTGCGCTGGAAGTTAAGAGTCGCCGCGTGGGCGGCGCTAATTATCAGGTGCCGGTGGAAGTGAACCACAAAAGGCAGGCTTCGCTGAGCATTCGCTGGATTATTGGCTATGCGCGGGGGCGCAGCGAAAAGTCGATGGTGGAAAGACTTGCCGGCGAGCTTTTGGACGCTTCGAATAATCGCGGGGGTGCCGTCAAGAAACGCGATGACACTCATCGCATGGCTGAAGCCAATAAGGCTTTTGCTCATTACCGCTGGTAACCCCGGATAGCCGGGGTCAACACGGGCAGGGCGGGAGGTGGTTCGGCCTCGATCCACGATCCGCTGTGCGGGTCGTATCCAGCGACCCCCCCTATGCCAACTGGATATGAGAGCTTGACCTTGCCTTGAGGCGGAGGTCAAGACGGATTTTTGTCAGACAAAAGAGATTATGCCAAGACTTGTACCTCTTGAGAAAACCCGGAATATCGGCATCATGGCTCATATTGACGCCGGTAAAACCACCACGACGGAGCGGGTCCTGTTTTATACGGGGATCACGCACAAGATGGGAGAGGTGCACGAAGGCACAGCCGTCATGGACTGGATGGAGCAGGAGCAGGAGCGGGGCATTACCATCACCTCGGCCGCCACAACCTGTTTTTGGAATGACCACCGCGTTAACATTATCGACACGCCGGGTCACGTGGATTTTACGGTGGAAGTTGAAAGGTCGCTCCGGGTTCTTGATGGAGCGGTTGCCATCTTGGGCGCCGTGGAAGGTGTTGAGCCGCAAACCGAAGCGGTGTGGCGGCAAGCCGACAAGTATCGGGTTCCGCGGATGGTTTTTGTGAACAAGATGGACCGCGTGGGGGCTGATTACGAAGCCTGCATCAGCCAGTTGCGATCGAAGGTTCACACCAATCCCATCCCCATCCAATGGCCAATAGGTTCCGAAGATAATTTCCAGGGAGTCGTCGATCTCGTTACCGAAAAGGCGATGGTTTGGAAAGAAGAAACCCTGGGCGCAAAATATGACCTTGAGGAAATTCCTCAAAACTTGGTGGAAACGGTCCGCCAGCACCGTGAGAAAATGATTGAGGCCTTGGGAGAGGTGGATGACGGCATCCTGGAAAAGTATGTTCACGGTGAGCCGATTTCCGCGGGAGAGCTTCAGGCCAGCCTCCGGCGCGCCACCATTGCTCTGAAGGTGGTGCCGGTGCTGTGCGGTTCGGCGTTCAAGAACAAAGGCGTTCAGCTTTTGCTCGATGCCGTTGTGGCTTACCTTCCGTCTCCTGTCGACATCGCTCCTATCGAAGGCGTGAACCCCAGAAACGAAGAGCAGAAAGTGGTAAGGCCGCCGGACGATAGCGAGCCGTTTTCCGCGCTAGTCTTCAAGATTATGAGTGATCCTTTTGTCGGGCAACTGGCCTTTATGAGGGTTTATTCGGGAGCGCTGCGAAGCGGGGATACCGTTTACAATCCCCGGCGCGACCGGCGCGAGCGCATCGGCCGCCTGCTGAAGATGCACGCAAATAAGCGTGAGGAGATTAGCGAGGTGTTTGCCGGCGACATTGCGGCCGCGGTCGGACTGAAGAGCGTCTCGACAGGCGACACGGTTTGTGCAGAGTCGGATCCGGTTGTCTTTGAGGCTATGGAATTCCCCGCGCCGGTGATTTCGGTCGCTATCGAACCCAAGACTAAGATTGACCAGGAAAAGCTTGCGGGGGCCCTTGAAAAGCTAACCCAGGAAGATCCCACCTTCCACGTCCACACAGACCCGGACACCGGCGAAACGCTGATCTCCGGCATGGGCGAGTTGCATCTTGAAATCCTCGTGGATCGCATGATGCGGGAGTTCAAGGTGGGCGCAAACGTCGGTCGTCCTCAGGTGGCTTACCGGGAGACGATCAAGGCGGCCGCCGAGGCGGAGGGCAAATACATCCGGCAAACCGGAGGCCGAGGGCAGTATGGCCACGTTTTTCTCCATGTTGAACCCTTGCCCCATCCCGATCTTGCCGCGATTGCCGAGGTCACCAAGAAGAAGTCCACCAACAAATTTGATCCGGAGCTTCAGTTGCTTTTTATCGATGGGATCGTGGGTGGATCGGTCCCTCGCGAGTACATCCCGGCGGTCTACAGCGGAGTTCGTGAGGCCATGGAAGGCGGAATCCTGGCTGGTTACGAGATGACGGGAATTCGAGTCGCGCTAACCGAAGGGTCATACCATGAAGTGGATTCTTCTGAAATAGCGTTCAAGATTGCAGGCTCCATGGGCTTTAAGGAAGCGGCAAGGAGAGCCCGCCCCATTCTTCTAGAGCCGGTGATGAAGGTTGAGGTTGTGGTTCCTGAGGAATATATGGGCGATGTGCTGGGGGATCTCAGCGCTCGGCGCGGGCACATCGAGAGCATGGAAAAGCGCGGCTCAACGCAAATTATCCGGACTACCGTGCCCCTGGCGGAGATGTTCGGGTATGCGACGGATCTCCGTTCGCGCACCCAGGGACGCGCATCGTATTCAATGCACTTCTCGCGCTATGAACCGGCTCCGGCTTCGATTTCAGAAGATGTTGTTGCCCGCGTACAAGGGCGCGCGGTTGGAAAATAGCGAAATAGAAGCAGATCTCAAGTTCTCGAATTCCAAATAGTGAGGCAATAGAGGCCATGGCGAAGGAAAAGTTCGACAGATCGAAGCCGCACATGAACATTGGGACGATCGGGCACATCGATCACGGGAAGACGACATTGACGGCGGCGATCACGAAGGTGTTGTCGAAGGACAATCCGAAGA
>Ga0307372_10000261_pt1 | contig 94214 bp, 77 predicted proteins | sample OX1MG_FD_202533 | JGI IMG/M metagenome (GOLD analysis project Ga0307372, IMG submission 202533) | Soil microbial communities from Risofladan, Vaasa, Finland - OX-1 | ecosystem: Environmental > Terrestrial > Soil > Coastal area > Acid sulfate soil | place: Finland: Risofladan, Vaasa | collected... | reverse complement strand
CGAGGTCGGTGGCCACAGCGGCCACCGCCGCGGCAAAGTCGGTGTTCTCCTGGGTCTGGAGGGGTCCGAGCTCGACCATGCCCGGGGTCACCACGACTCGCCGCATGGCGTCGGCGCCGAGACGCCCGAGTGTCGCCAACGCGGCGCGCGCACCCGCCGGGTTGGCGTTGTAGGTGTCGTCGAGCAGGACGAATCCGCCCGGGCTGAGCGTCTGCTCGAGCCGGTGCGGAGCGCCGGGCAATGTGGCCAGACGTCGGACCACGTCATCGGCGGGAACACCAAGCTCCAGCGCCACCGCCACGGCCGCGGCGACATTGCCGGGTCGGGCGTCGAAGGGGATCGCGTGGGCGATCTCGACTCCTCGAAAGCGTACCGAAAGACAACCGCCGTCTTCCAAGACACAGACATCGGCGTTCATGTCGCTGGCCGAGACCCGCCACACCCGTGTCCCGGACAATGCACGGGCCTCTGCCAATGCCGCCAAGCGGTCGTCGTCGATCACGAGAATCGCGCTGGCGGCGCCGACGAGTATCTCGGCCTTGGCTTCGAGGACACGATCCTCAGAACGGAAACGCTCCAGGTGCACCGGGCCGATGGCGGTGATCACCGCCACGTCGGGTCGGATCCACGAGCACAGCTCGGCGATCTCCCCGCGGCCGTAGGTGCCCATCTCCGCCACGAAGACCTCGGTACCGTCGGCCAGGTGCTCGTTCACGGCTCGGGCGAGCCCGGCGCGATTGTTGAAGCTGGCCGGGCTGGCGACGACTGACCGGGTGCCCGAGACGAGATGGGCGACGTATCCCTTGGTACTCGTCTTGCCGAACGAGCCCGTGATGGCAACCACCGTGGGCGCCACCCGTCGAAGGCGCGCCGCGGCACGTGCCACGTGGGATCCGGCGAGACGGCGCTCGATCGGTGCCATGAGAGCGCAGGCCAGGTCCACCAGGGCCGGCACCGCCAACGCCGCCGCCGACGCGGCCACCGGCCCCTGCCCGGCCACGATCCCACCTGCCACCGCAACCGCCTCAAGGCCCGCCCACACCAGGGCCAGGGTGCGCAATCGCCGGGTCCACGCCAACGGTGACGTCCGGCCCCGCAACGACAACCCGACCGGGCCCACGGCGATCACCGCGGCCGTTGCGAATCCGCCCGCCGCCCAACGCGACGAGGCCAAGAGTCCCGCCACGGCGATGCCCAGCCCGACCAGGTTCACCGGGACAGCGACCCACCAACGCAGGGCGAAGCGAGTCGTGGCGTCGACGAGATAGTGCTCACGCTGCGCCACTCGCAACCACCGCGGCCCGGCCGCGACGATCGACAACCCGCACGCGGCTTCGACGGCGGCCCGCAGGATCACGAGGCTCGGGCCAATGCTCGGTCCACGGCCCCACGCAACTCGGCCGGCGCGGTGAGAGGGAGGAGGTGACCGGCGCCGGGGCACAACCTGAGATTCGCGCCAGCAATAGAGCCCGCTAGGGCGCGGGCGCTCTCCACGGGCACATCCGGGTCGTCGTCGCCCCACACCAGCTCGACCGGGCAATCCAACGCCGCCAAGGCGTCCTCGTAGCGCTCGTTGACCAGACGCACGAGAACGTCGCGCATCACGCCCTGTGCGGCGCGGTAATCGGCAGAGCCGTAGCGCTGACGGGCCCGATCCATCCGCGCGTCGCCCACCAGATGGGCCCGGTGCATGGCCCGTGCCACCCGATAGGCGGCGGGGGGACGACGAGCCCGTCCCGCTCTCGGGATGAGCGGCGCCCCGGTCAACACCAGAGCCCGCACGAGCTCGGGCCGCGCCGCGGCCAGGCGCACCGCCACCCGACCGCCCAGGGAGTGGCCCACCAGAACGAGTCCGGGGCCGGGCCGGGGCCCGACCACCTCGTCGAGAAGCCGGGCCACGGCTGCGGCGTACTGGACCGATCCCCAGGCCTCGGGGGGGGCCGGGGTGGCTCCGAAGCCGGGGAGGTCGGGGGCCACGGTGGACAGCTGTCCAGGCGCAGGGTCGGGGTGGGGGGAGGAGTCGGGGCCGAGAGAGGCTGCGAAATCAGCATGCGTCCGGCCCCACCCGTGCAGGGCCATCACCGCGGGGGGCCCGTCGCCCCAGGTCTCGCCGTACAAGGTCCCACCGGCGAGCGACCGCAGCACCTCGGGGAGGCTACCCCCGAGGTGCCTGGCCTCGGCCCATCCCCCGCGCTGTGACACCTCGCCGATACGGTCGCCGCGGTGCCCAGCTCCCCCTCTGGCGTCGGCGGTTCGCCGGAGTTGTTGCTGGGTCTCACCGTGGCCCAACAGCAGGCCGTGACGTCGTTGGAGCCCTCGCTGTGCGTCCTGGCGGCGGCGGGCTCGGGCAAGACGACGGTCCTGGCGCGGCGGGTGGCGCGGCGAATTCTCGACGGGTCGGCCCAGGCCGAACACTGCCTGGTGGTGACCTTCACCCGGAAGGCCTCACGTGAGCTGCGTGACCGCCTCGAACGGCTCGGTGTCCCCGGTGCGGTCTCGGCCGGGACGTTCCACGCCCTGGCCTTTGCCCAACTGCGCCGACACTGGGTGGACCGAGACATCCGCCCTCTTGTGGTCATGGACGATCCCGCCCGCGTGGTGCGAACGGCGCTCGGCCCTCGGGCGCAGCTCAAACCGACACAAGTCGCCGCCGTGCTGGGCGAGATCCACTGGGCGCAGGTGAGCATGGTCGGTCCCGACGACTACGGCGCGGCGGCCCGGGGCGCCGATCGCGACACCGTGCTCGGGCGGTCCCACCACGACCTCGCCGAGGTCTACGCCGCGTATGTCGCCGAGAAGGCGCGACGCAACGTGCTCGATCTCGACGACCTCGTGGCGCGGTGCGCGTCCCTGCTGGAGGAAGATCGAGCCGCCGCCGCGGCCCAGCGGTGGCGCATCCGACACGTCTTCGTCGACGAGTTCCAAGACGTCAACCCGGCCCAATGGCGCCTGCTCAAGGCGTGGCTCGGCGACCAGAGCGATCTCTTCGTCGTCGGCGACCCCCGCCAGGCCATCTACGCCTGGAACGGGGCCGACCCCACCCTGCTCGACCGCCTTCCCGAGCTCCTGCCGGGGACCACGGTCCTGCAGCTCGACGCCAACCACCGGTCCACGCCCCAGGTGATCGTGGCGGCCAGGGCGGTGCTCGGAGCGGATCCGGGGAAGGCGTCGCGCCCCGACGGACCGTGCCCGGTGGTCGACGGTTTCGACGATGACGACGACGAGGCGGCCGCCGTCACACGGTGGCTGCGCCGCGCCCACCGCCCGGGGCGACCCTGGTCGCACCTGGCCGTCCTGGCCCGCACCAACGCCCGGCTCGACCCCATCGCCCGGGCCCTGGAGCGAGCCGGGATCCCGTACCGGATGGGTGGGGACGCCAAAGAAGCCGCCACCGCTCGACGCGCCCTGGCCGAGCTCCGTCGAGCACCCAAGACCCGGCATCTGCGCAGTGCGCTGGCCGAGCTCGTCCTGACCCGTCAGGCTCGCGCCGACGAAGAGGGACAGACCTCGGGAAGCGACGACGGACCTGAGTCCGAGCTTGGCCTTCCTCGTGCCCTCGCCCAGCTCGCCGACGAGCACGCGCTCGAGTTCCCCGATGCGACCGTGGGTGACTTCCTCGACTGGATCGTCGCCGGGGGGGACTCGAGCATGGAGCTCGACCCCGTCGACGGCGTCGAGCTGTCCACCTTCCATCGCTCCAAAGGACTGGAGTGGCCGGCGGTGGCCGTGGTCGGGCTCGAAGACGGCATGGTTCCCATCATCTACGCCACGACCCGCCAGGCGATCGCCGAAGAGCGTCGGCTCCTCTACGTGGCGCTCACCCGGGCCGAAGACGAATTGTGGTGCTCATGGGCGCGCACGCGCCGGGCCGGAGACAGGACATGGCGATGCGACCCGTCCCCGCTCCTGGCGGCCGTGGCCGAGGCGAGCCGCGACAGCGCCGAGGTCCCCGACACCGAGGGGCTGTCGGCGCGGATCGCCTTGCTGCGGACGATGCTGCCCGAACCCACCGACCGTGCCAGCTGAACCTTGTCGTCAGTCGGCGATGTCGACCAACACCGGTGCGTGGTCGGAGGGCTGTTTCCCTTTGCGGGCGTTGCGGTCGATGAGCGCATAGCTGACCCGGTCGGCCAGGGGACGACTCACCATGACCAGGTCGATGCGCAAGCCCATGTGCTTGTGGAAATTTCCGGCTCGGTAGTCCCACCACGAGAACAATTTGTCCTGGTCGTAACAGAGGCGGAAGGCGTCGACGAGCCCCCACCCCTCGAGGGCCCCGAGGCGCTCGCGCTCGGGCCCGGTCACATGTGTCGACCCGACCATGGTGGCGGGGTCCCAGACGTCACGGTCATCGGGTGCGACGTTGAAGTCCCCGCACACCGCCACGTTGTCAGTCGGCTTGGACGTCCGCTCGAGGTAGGCGAGCAGTTCGCCGTACCACGCCAACTTGGCGTCGTAGTGTTCGCTCGGGACCTCACGGCCGTTGGGCACGTAGACGCTGTGGACCCGAACCCCGGCGCAGGTGGCCGCCACCAGACGTGCTCCCTGGTCGTCGCCAGGGCCCTCGAATCCCCGGGCCACGTCTTCGAGACCCACGCGACTCACGATGGCAACGCCGTTCCACCGCCCCTCGCCGTGTGCGACCGACTCATATCCCAGTGCCGAGAACGCCATGGCGGGGAAGGCGGTGTCGGCGAGCTTGGTCTCTTGCATGCACAAGACGTCGGGCCGCGCGTAGTCGATCCACTCCTCGACCCGCGCCTGACGGGCGTTGAGCGAGTTGACGTTCCAGGTGGCGATGCGCACGTCGGTCCCTTCAGACTCAGCTGTCCACGATGACGAAGAGAAGGTCGGCCTCACAGGCGAGCTGACCGTCCACCAAGGCGCGACCCCGACCGGTGCCGGCGCGCGCCGAGAGCCTTCCCAAGGTGACTTCGAGGTCGAGGGTCTCGCCGGGCACCACCTGACGACGGAACCTGGCCTTGTCGATTCCGCCGAACAACGGGAGCTTGCCTACGAACCGTTCGTCGGAGAGCACGGCGATACCCCCCAGCTGGGCCAGCGACTCGACCATGAGCACCCCGGGGAGCGTGGGGCGGCCCGGGAAGTGTCCGGCAAAGAACGCTTCGTCGCCTGTGAGGTGCCAGCGGCCCCGAGCCCGCTGGCCCGGATCGAGCTCGATGACCTCGTCGACCAGCAGGAACGGCTCTCGGTGCGGAAGGACGTCTTCGGGTCGCAACACGGCCGCCGAGGTTACCAACGTCGAGTTCGGCCCTGTCCCGGCGAGCGTCCCGGTTGGGACGAGAAACGGCTTACGGGTACCCGGTGCAGGCCGCGGTGTTGGGCGAACCCGTGGCCAGCTGGCAGTTGCCGGCCGCGACCGTGAACGCCGCGAAACCCCACTGCGAGGTGCCGGGGTTCAAGTAGTACGGCGGTGACAGGTAGAGGAGGCGCTGGTCGTACTGGTAGTTCTTGGCGTAGCCGCTCGCGATCCCACTGCCATTGAAGGTCCCCACCGGCCCGCGCCAGTCCTGGTCGATCGTGCCGTTGAGGTTGATGGTGCCCAGCGGGTTCCCGGTGTCGTAGTTGTTGACCAGGAAGGAGTGGTCGAGCGCCAGGAGGACGGCATCGATGTAGGGGTCCTGCAGGTCACAGGTCGGTGTGCCCGCGCCCAGGGTTTGCGAGCAGGTGCTCACGTTGGCGCCCCTGTTGTTGACGGGGTGGTTGATCTCGACGTAGTTGTTCGCCACCAGGCCCAGCACGTCGGTCGACGGCGCCGCCGGGGCGGCCGTGCACGTGCCGGCGGAGACAGCGTCCGCATAGCAGATGTTGCCGTCGATAACGATGTTGTTGGCCGAGCCGATCGTCATGGGGGAGTTCACCGTCCCCTGGACGATGGCGTCGCCGGCGGTGACACCACCCACACCGGTCTCGCCCGCGTTGACCAGGGGGTTATAGGTCTGGCCGTTGCACTCGGTGACGCGGCGCGAGTTCGTGATCTTCTGACACGTCTCGACATAGACCACACCATTGGCCGGGACGGGCACCGTCGTGGCGGGCGAGACCGGCAGACAGACATTGGCGGTGTTGGCGGCGGCGTTGAGCGCGTCGTTGGACATCGACGTCCCCGGTGCCCCGGCGGGCGTGCCCGTGGGGGTGTCGGGGCTCGTGACGGTCATGTTCGATCCGTTGACCACGATGGTGGTGGGACCCTCGTAGAGGCAGCCGTTCGAGGCGGCCTGGGTCGCAAGCGCAGAGTTGTCCGTCGGGATGGGCTGGACTCCCACGTTGTCGGCCTGCGTCCCGGAGATGCTCGGTGTCCCCGAGCACCCCTGGCCCTCCAGATACATCTTGGTGGGATCCGCGGTCTGGATGTTCTGGAACTTCGGGCTCCCGCACACGAAGATCGTGTCGTTGACGAAGAGGTTGCCCGTGAGCGAGTCGGCGCTGATGAAATCGACGATCTGGCAGTTGTTCCCGAGCGAGTTGGGGCCGTTCCAGTAGTAGTCACATGTGGGGGTGCCGTTGTTGCCGTACTGGTTCACCACGGCCGGATCGATCTGGTCGTAGTTGATCCAGAGGACGTTCAACAAAAAGCCGTTCAGCGGCTTCAGCGTCACCAACGCGGTCTGGTAATTGTAGCTGTTGGGATACCCGGCGGCACCCACGACGTCGATACTCAGGTTTCCGGTCGCGGTGTTGATGACGGGGTTGTCGATTAAGAACCACGCCGGGGGCCCGTTGGCCGCGCCGCTGCCCGGCACCGAGTTCCACGTCCCGAAGGTCAGCGCGCTGCACACGCTCGACGCGCCCGTGAGCGTCGAATTGCCTATGGTCGTGCCCGAGCCATTCACGAACCTGGCGCTGCAGGCCGCGAAGTTGGCATTGGCGTTCACTGCATACTGATACTCGTCGAGGCCCGACACCATGGCCCGGTAGGCCTGGTGCTGGATCACGTCCTTGGTGACGATGGGGAACTGCTGGAACGTGTTCTGGACGAGGACCACGGTGCCCAGGGTGAGCACGAGGATGATGCCCAGGACCAGGGGCATGGTCTGCCCACCCTCACCACGACGCGACCGCATGCGCAACTTGTGAGCGGCTGTCACCACTGCCCTCCTGAGCTCGAGCTTTGGGTGCACCATCATCCGACCGCGGCGTTGTATTCCGGCGAGAAGAGATACGCCTGGGACTGGTATCCCGTGGGTTGGCCGCCGGGGTTCCTGGTGGCCTGGAGGTTCAAGGCCACACCCCCGATCTGACTGGTTTGGGTCGCCGAGCACGTGCTGTCGTAGACCGATGTCCCCGATGTCACGCTCCCCGACAGAGCGCTGACGGTGATGTTGCCCGTCGTGCCCTTGGCGTAGTTGTTGCCGGCGGTCACGGTCTGCGCCGAAGACCCCGTTCCGACCACGATGGAATCTCCAGTTGCGATCGCGCTTTGAAGCGCGTTCACTTTGAGCGTGGTACCCGAGCTGGTGGCGCTCACCGTCGTCGGTGGGGAGTTCGGCACATTGGTCAATGAGCTGTCATAGATTGCCGCCGTGTTGGCAGCGGCCGCGGTCAGCGCGGTCACCGTGACGCTCGTCGAAGTGGAGGCCGCCGCCGCAGTGGCGGTCACAATTTGGGCGTTGGGGCCCGAACCGATGAAGATGGTGTCGCCCACCGAGATCGCCCCGTGCGGTTGATTCACCTTCAGAGTCGTCGCGCCGCTAGACGCAGACTGCGAGAGGGTCGTCGTGGGCGAGCTCGGCGGGGGCCCGCCGCACACTTCGCCCCCTTGGAGGTTGTACGTGAACACGGGGCTCCCGGCGGTGCCGTTGGTGAGGAAGTTGATGAGGAGGAACGACTGCGTGGACGTGCCATAGACACACGCCGTGCCGGAGGACCCTGTCATCGGGCAGGTGTTGGCGTTGGCGACGTACAAGTTGACCTGGAATGTTCGTACCGACCCGGCCGTGGCAACCTGCATGACGACCTTCTCGGGGCCGGTGGACTTCCCCGTGTTGGCGTAGAACGTCACGTTGTTGGCGTTAGCGCTCGAGAACGGGTTCGTCGACGACGACGGCGACACCGCCTCGTGCACGTACCGGGTCGCCACCTCCGAAGCAAGTACCAGCTGGTCCACCGATTGGTAGGTGTTCTGCACGATGTTGCTCTCCCGGAAGAACACCGGGAGCACGGGGAAGGCGGCTGCCAGGACGATCGACACGACCAGAACGGTGAGGAGCGTCTCGACCAACGTGTACCCGCCCTCGTCGGGCCCGAGGCCCGACGTGGCGTCGCTCATGGCCGGCAAGAAGAGTTTCATGACGCCGCGTGTCATGTCACCACCACCGGCACCGATGTCCCGTATGGGTAGAGAGTGCCGTTGTAGGTGACTCCGGTCGTCCCCATCACCATGGAGAACGACGTATTGGAGTTGTTGGAGGGGTCGTTGACCACCACGGTGTAGGTCTGGTTCATGATGGCGGTCTGGGTCGTGTAACTCGTCGTCGACCCCACGGTGGTGGGAGTGGCGCCCGCCAACGTGAAGACCTCGCCACCGGTCTTGTCGGCCGACGGACAGCCGTCACCGGGTGCGGCGGCGTCGTTGATCGTGGCCGTCGCCGTCGGCGTCGCCGAGAAGGCTGCGCCAGCCGTGCGGGTGGCCGTGATCGCCAAGGTGTTCAAGCCGGTGATCGGGACTGACTCGGCGCCTTGGGGCGAGAGTGAGAACGGCGTCGGCGCATCGGGCTGTTCCTTGGTCACCGAGAGCACGGTGACGCAGTCGCCGTACCAGACGGTGTAAGGCGCAGTGAAGGGGAAGAGGGGCACCACCGTCGTATTGGAGCCATACGGGACGACGGTGTTGATTCCCGATGGAAACGAGCTGGCGCCGTTGGCCACCGTGATGGGCATGCCTGCGGCCACCGGAGCTCCCGCCGATGGGCTCAATGTCACGGTGCCCGACTCGTCGAAATGGAACGTGGGGGCGAAGGCGGGGAGCCCGGCGGTGGCGACGTTGACCGACGTCGCGCTGGGGTTGGCGAGCTCCAGCCAGTCGATGTAGGACGGCCCCCCGCTGGGGCCGGCCAGGCTGATGTTGTACTTGCCTACCGGCTCTTGGAGGTAGACGCATCCGTTCTGGTCGGGGTTGTAGGCAGTGGTGACCCCGGTCGACTGCGGGGTCACGTTCACGGCCACATTGATGAGGTTGGTCGTGTCGGCCGGCGGCTTGGTCGGGTCGGCACCGACGATCTTGATCGACAAGAAGCCGTCACCGGGGATGATGGTGCCGTAGGGCGGTTCGATGATCGAGGTCTCGCCCATCGACTGCCCGTTGCCCCACTTGACCGTCATCGTGGCCCGGATGACCTGGGGAGGGTTGCCCGACGTGCACAGACTCGGCGTGTTCCCGGTCCCGGCCCACTCCAGGTGCGACCAAACGGAGTAGTCGATCCCGCCGACGGAGATCGGGTTGGCGGTCAGAAGGACGTTGCGCGAAATGTTGGCTTGGAGCGACGACAGGGTTGCGTTCGACGTGATCTCGAGGTACTGCTCGGCCAGTTCCGCCGCGGCAACTTTTTCTCGGTTGAAGGCGGCCTGCTTGACGACGGTGTCGACGAGGAACGAGCTTGCCACGAGGACGAGGAGCAAGACGGTGAGCGACATGATGACTTCGAGGAGCCCAAACCCACCTTCGCCCCGCCTGGGCTGGCGCCCAACCCTTGCCATCGTTCGTCCTCCCTGTCCCCTCGCACCGGCTCGGGGGTACCACAGCCCCTCCGTGCGAGGGTTTGTGGCTGCATCGGTCGCGACCGTCGATCTCGGGTTCGTCCCCGCCCTCACGACGGTGCTGAGCCAGGCACCACCGGCGCCTGGCCCTGGACTTCTGAGATCCGGGTCGTGGCCTTTCGCCACCCCCGAAACATCGACACAATCGGCGCCGATCTTGATGACACGTTGAGAAAAAACGTGCCCGATCGTCGCTGTCCAGGGCCTCGGCCCGGTGGCTCTTACGCCCGGGTCGGCCAGGGGTCGTCGAACTCGGCGGTGCTGTACCGAGCCTGGGAGTTCTTCCAAGACTCACCGTTGCCGGTGCGGGGCGCCTCCATGATCAAGACGCCCTTGGCACTGTGGCGGGGCAGGTGAAGGCCGATGCGGCCAAGCGTGTGCTTCAGTTGCATGGCGGGTTCCTCGTGTCCTCTTTCGAACCCTCCGGAGCTGGGAGATGGTCCACTCGGCCACCCCGGCTGGAGGTTCCTCGTCCGCTGCTTTCCCGCCCGAAATGTCGGCACTAAGCGTGGCAAATCTTGAGACGCCAGCCACTTATTGTGGCAATGGAGGGCGGGCGGGGCTCAGCGAGCGAGACGCTGCGGCGCGATCTCCGGCAGGGCGAGCTCAGCACCACGGCGCGCCGGGTCGAGGGCCACGAGAACGAACTGACGCTCTTCCCCACGCTCGAGAGCCTCACGGGCCCGGCGCGGCGCGGGCACGGCCAGCCCGGCGAGCGGCACGTAACATTGCATGCCCCCGACGTCGACCATGGCGCCGTGCGACACGAACGAGGAGACGGTCCCCTCGACCTTCGACGCGATCGGGTGCTCGGACACGAAGGTCAAAAAGGTCAAAGGGTCGTTGACCGCGGGAGGTGGCCCGGACCGACGCCGACGACTCGGCTCGGGCGCCTCAGCATCGGCATCGGGGTCCACCGCCTCGACGGTGGCCACGTCGATGGCGGCGCGCACGTCGGGTGCGGTGGCCCGACGACCACGTCCCCGCCGGGTTCGAGATCCGGTTGCGGAGCGAGGCGACACCTCGCCGCCGTCATCGACTTCCGAGGACATGGTCGGCGCCTTCAGGACTCCTGGCGTCTTCTTCGCCTTGTCGGTCTTGCGCGCCGGCTCTGTGGTCTTCTTCGCCTTCTTGCCCGCCTTGTCGGATTTGCCCGGCTTCTCCGCCTTTGTCGACTTCTCGGATTTGCCAGTCTTCTCCGCCTTCGACGCTTTCTCGGCCTTGGCGGTCTTCTTGGCGACGCGTGGGCCATGGCCCGCGGCGGCCACGTCGTCTCCGGCTTCGGACAGCGCCGCCTGGACGGTGGCCGACTTCGCCGAGCTGACCGCAGATACGCCGCCAGTAATCTTGGCTGCCTTGGCCGATTTGGCGGCCTTGGCAGTCTTGGACGAGCCCGCCGCCAGCGCGGCACGGCTCCGTACCCCGCGCACGGGGCTGCGGGGGGTGAAGATCCACCCCACACCGGGCACCGGCTTCCCGCCGATGAGTCGGTCCTCGTCGAAGAGCCAGGGGTGCTCGGCGTGGAACTCCTGAAAGGAGTCGTTCGACAACACCCGTGCCCCCACGCGCTCGGCCACCCGGAGCAGGAAGGCGTCACCACGACCTACCGCCCCCGCCGGGGGCGAGACGAGCTCGGCATGGGCGACCGCCTCGTCGAAGGCCTTGCGCTCGGAGGGATCGATCCGGTGGCCGAAGGTGGCGTCGACCACCACGATGACTTCAGTCCCGGCGAACTCGGCCTGGAATTGCCGGACGGCGTCGTCGAGCTGGGCCAGGCTCGGAACAGAGCGGCCCTCGGTCGCGATGTTCGATCCGTCCACGACGGCGTAGGAGGGGGCCATGTGGGGTCCAGTCAACCATCCCACCGCCGGAATCTGTCCGACCCTCCTCCGGGGCACCCCGCCGGGTCCGGCGTCCACCGTAGGATGCGGCCATGGCCGGCGACCTGGGCGGAGAAGTAGCCGAAGTCCTTCAAGCGATGATCCGTAACGCCTGTGTCAACGACGGGACGCCCGAGTCCGGACACGAGCAGCGCAACGCCGATCTCCTGCGTGACCTCTTCGACGGGCGGGGACTCGACATGGAGCTCTACGAGCCGCTGCCGGGCCGCACCTCACTGGTGGCCAAGCTCGAGGGTCGCGACCACGACGCCCCCGCGCTCACCCTTCTCGGGCACACCGATGTCGTCCCTGCCAACGGGGAGGACTGGCGCCATGACCCCTTCGGCGGGGAGATCATCGACGGCGAGGTGTGGGGCCGCGGTGCGGTGGACATGCTGAACCTCACGGCGTCCATGGCGGTGTCCTTCGCCCATCTGGCCGATGAAGGATTTCGTCCCGAAGGTGACCTCGTGTTCATCGGTGTGGCCGACGAGGAGGCCCTCGGGAGCCACGGCGCGCAGTGGCTGACCGAGAACCGGGCCGATGAGGTCCGCTGTGACTACCTGATCACCGAGGCGGGCGGATTCCCCATGGGGAGCCCGGGCGGTGTCCGTCTCCCGGTCATCACCGGTGAGAAAGGTGCGTTCTGGTGCACCATGACCGTGCGCGGTACGCCCGGCCACGCGTCACAGCCCCTTCGGACCGACAACGCCTTGGTGAAGGCGGCGGAAGTGGTTCGCAGGCTGGCCGAGCACGAGACACCCGCCGACATCCACGACGCGTGGCGGCGCTTCGTGGAGGGTATCGGCCTCCCCGCTGAGTTCTCGGGCCCGTTGCTCGACGCCCAGCGCATCGGCGAGTTCTGCCAGTCCCTGCCCCTACTCGGACTGGCCCGCCAAGCCCATGCCTGTACCCACACCACCATGGCGCCCACCGTCTTGCAGGCGGGGACCAAGGTGAATGTCATCCCCGACCGTGTCCAGCTCCAGGTCGACATCCGGACGCTGCCAGGCTGGGGGCAGCCCGAGGTCGAGGCCATGATCAATGACGCCTTGGGCGACCTGGCCGGCGACGTCGAATTGACCTGGAACAGCGTCGACGTGGCGAGCACGTCTCCGACCGACACCCCCCTGTGGGATGCCCTCGAACGCGTGGCCCGGGCCTCGTACCCCGACGCCCGCTGCGTGCCCTTCCTGACCGTGGGCGCCACCGACGCCCGCTTCTTTCGGCGCCTCGGTACCGTCGCCTACGGGTTCGGCCTCTTCAGTGAGCAATTGTCGTTCGAACAGTACGCGGCGATGTTCCACGGTGTGGACGAGCGGGTCGACATCGCCTCGCTCGGGCTTTCCGCGGCGCTGTGGGACGGGCTCGCCCGCCAGTCGCTTCGGTGAGCTCGGCGGGGGACGCCGAGACCCCGTCCATCGCGGCGGTCCTCTTCGACTTCGGGGGCGTCATCACCGACAGCCCCTTCGACGCCTTTCGACGCTACGAACGTGACCATAGGCTGCCCGACGGTTTCATCCGCTCGGTCAACGCCTCCAACCATCTCGAGAACGCCTGGGCGCGCCTCGAGCGCAACGAGCTCGGCTTCGACGCGTTCTGTGACGCCTTCGAAGCCGAGACCCTGGCGGCAGGAGGCCGCATCGACGCACGGGACCTGTTCGCCATGTTCTCAGGACAGCTCCGTCCCGAGATGGTCGAGGCCGTGCGGCGCTGTGGCGAGCACTTCAAGACTGGGCTCCTCACGAACAACTTCGTGACCCCGATCTCGGGGTCGGGCTACTCGGCGCTGGCCGAGGTCCTCGCCTTGTTCGACGCCGTGGTCGAATCCTCGGTGGTCGGCGTCCGCAAACCCGACGAGCGCTTCTATCTCATGGCCTGTGAGGCGCTCGACGTCGCACCTCGCCAAGCCGTGTTCCTCGACGATCTCGGGGTCAATCTGAAACCGGCTCGGGCACTGGGCATGGCCACCATCAAGGTCACCGACACTTCCAGCGCCTTGACCGCGCTCGAAGCGGTCATCGGCATCCCCTTGCGCTGATCGATCAGGCGAAGGCTCGGCGCAGGAGGTCTTCCTGCTCGAGGTGGTGCAGCGCCGCGCTCCCCGTGGCCGGGCTCGCCGACTCGGCTCGGCTCACGTGGGTCAAGGTGAACCGCTCCCGCAGGAGACGGTGCAGACGTCCGTGCGCGTACGACCAGGCCCCCATGTTCTCGGGCTCCTCTTGGACCCACACCACCTCGTCGGCGTCGGGGTAATGGGCGAGCACCGAGGCCAGGGCCTCTTCGGGCCAGGGATAGAGCTGTTCGACCCGGACCACGGCCACAGCCCCGGGATCGACGCCGGGGTCCGGGAGCGCCTCGGATGCCCCGAGCAGAGCGTCGCGCCGGGCCATGGCTTCGAAGGCGACCTTGCCCGAGCACAGAAGCACCCGTTGCACCGTGGCGGCGTCGACCGGGCGCGCCGCTCCGTCCCCACGGTTGTCGCCACCGTCGGCGCCGCCCATGGTGGCCGGATCGTCGAGCACCTCGGCGAACGACCCCACGGCAAGCTCATCGAGCCCTGAACGCGACTGGCGCGCCCGGAGCAGGGACTTGGGCGTGAGGACCACCAGGGGCTGTCGACCCAGGCCGCGCACCTGCGAGCGCAGAAGGTGGAAGTACTGGGCGGCCGTGGTGGGTTGGGCAAGGCGCATGTTGTCGCGTGCGGACAGGGTGAGGAAACGCTCGATCCGTGCCGAGGAGTGCTCGGGGCCTTGACCCTCGAAGCCGTGCGGCAGCAACAGGACGAGGCCGCAACGCTGCCCCCACTTGTCATCGGCGGACACGAAGAAGTTGTCGATGATGATCTGAGCTCCGTTGGCGAAGTCTCCGAACTGTGCCTCCCATGCCACCAGAGCATCGGGGGATTCCACCGAGTAGCCGTATTCGAAGCCCACCGCCGCGTACTCCGAGAGCAGCGAATCGTGGACGCCGAACCTCCCGACGTCGTCGCCGTGCAGATGGGCGAGGGGGATCCACTCCTCTCCCGTCCGGTAGTCGACGAGCACGGCGTGGCGCTGGCTGAAGGTGCCCCGTCGGGTGTCTTGGCCCGAGAGCCGGACATCGGTGCCCTCGACCACGATCGATCCGAGGGCGAGCGCCTCTCCGAGCGCCCAGTCCACGTCGCCGGCCGCCACCATCTGGGCCCGCTGCTCGAACTGGCGGAGCAACTTCGGGTGGACGGTGAAACCTTCGGGCACCGTCGTGGCCGCCACGGCCAGGCGTTCGAGCTCCTGGCGCGCCACCCCGGTGGACATCGCCAGGCTCGAGGCGCGGCGCGCCGGTGGTGCGGGCAGGACGGTTGGCTGGGGCGGTGCGGTCTGGCGCGTCTCATCCAACGCCACCTGCAGACGGGCCCCGAAGTCCTCGAGGGCTCGCTCGGCCTCCTCGACGGTGATGTCGCCACGTCTGACGAGCGATTCGGTGTAGAGCTTCCGGACCGAGCGCTTGCCTTCGATGATGGCGTACATCCGGGGCTGGGTGTAGCTGGGATCGTCGCCTTCGTTGTGACCGTGGCGCCGGTAGCAGACCAGGTCGATCACGACGTCTTTGTGGAACGTCTGGCGGAAGCCAAAGGCGAGGCGCGCCGCGCGCAGACACGCTTCGGGGTCGTCACCGTTCACGTGGAAGATCGGCGCCTGCACCATCTTGGCGACGTCGGTCGGATACAACGACGAACGGGCCGACTCGGGAGCAGTGGTGAACCCCAACTGGTTGTTCACCACGACGTGGATCGTTCCCCCCGTGTGGTAACCCGACAGCTGCGAGAGCTCGAGGGTCTCCGCCACTACGCCCTGACCGGCGAAGGCGGCGTCGCCGTGAACGAGCACCGACAGCACGTCGAGACACCGGTCACCGCCGAGCATGTCCTGCTTGGCCCGGACCATGCCCTCGACGACGGGGTCGACGGCCTCGAGATGCGACGGGTTCGAGGCCAAGGTGACGGTGAGCTCGGATCCTGCCCGAGCCACGAACTTGCCCGAGGCCCCCTTGTGGTACTTGACGTCCCCCGAGCCCTGGACCGAGTCGGGGTCGAGGTCGCCCTCGAACTCGCGGAAGATCTCGCCGTAGGACTTGCCCACGATGTTGGCGAGGACGTTGAGCCGACCGCGGTGTGCCATGCCGAGCACGGCCTCGCTGGTCCCCGCTCGGGCACACTCCTCGAGGATGGTGTCGAGGACCACGATGGTCGACTCCGCCCCTTCCAGGCCGAACCGCTTCTGCCCCACGTACCTGGTGTGGAGGAACCGCTCGAAGGCCTCCGCCGCGTTGAGCCGGTCCAGGACGTGGCGTTGCTCGAGGGGGTCGAGCGCGGTGGGCACGCCTTCGGTGTGCTGCTGGATCCACCGCTTCTGCTCGGGATCCTGGATGTGCATGTACTCGATGCCGAGTGTCCGGCAGTAAGCGTCGCGCAAGAGATCCAGCGCCTCCCCCAGGGTGAGGCTGTGGCGACCCGCCAGCCCGTCGACCACGAACTCGCGGTCGAGGTCCCACAAGGTGAGGCTGTAGGTGGTGGGGTCGAGCTCGGGGTGCAGCGGTCGGGGCTCGGCCGAAAGTGGGTCGAGGTCCGCGATCAGATGACCCCGCACCCGGTACATGTTGATCAGGCTCTGCACGTGGACCTGCTTGACCAACCGCATCTGCTCGCTGTCGCCGGCATTGACATCGGCCTGCCAGCGGACCGGCTCATAGGGCACGTCCATCGCCGCGAACACCGACTCGTAGAAGTCGTGTTGTCCCGTGAGGCATTCGGCCATGTAGGTGAGGAACATCCCTGACTCCGCGCCCTGGATGATCCGGTGGTCGTAGGTCGACGTCAGGGTGACGACGGGCCCGACGCCGATCTGGGCCAGGCTGTTGCGGTCGGCGGCCTGGAACTCGGCGGGATATCCGAGGGCCCCCACGCCGATGATGGCCCCTTGGCCCGGCATCAGCCTCGGGACCGACTGCATCGTCCCCAGGGTGCCGGGGTTGGTGAGCGTGACCGTGGCGCCGGCGAAATCGTCCGGCGTGGCCTTGCCGGTGTGGACCTTGCGCACGAGCTCCTCGTAGGCGATCACGAATCCCCGGAAATCGAGCGCCTCGGCCGCGCTGATCACCGGGACCAACAAGGTGCGCGTCCCGTCGGACTTCTCGAGGTCCACCGCCAGTCCCAAGCCGACGTGGTCGTGGTGGATGACCCCGGGCTTGTCCGTTCCGTCGACGTCGGCGACGAAGCTGGAGTTGAGCGCAGGGACCGCCTCGAGAGCCCGGACCAGGGCGAAGCCGATCAGGTGGGTGAAGCTCACCTTGCCGCCCGAGGTGCGGGCCAAATGCTGGTTCACGATCGACCGGTTCACCTCGAGGAGCTTGGCCGGGACCGTCCGCACGCTCGTGGCGGTGGGGACCGTGAGCGATGCGGCCATGTTCTGCGCAATTCGCGCCGCTGCGCCTCGAAGCGGGGACGCCACCGGCCCGCTCGCCGGGGTCGTTCTCGATGGTGTTGTCGCCGGTGTTGTCGCCGGTGTTGTCGCCGGCATACTCGGAGCTGTAGTCGAGGTCGGAGCGACCGATGGCGCCGGTTCGGTGACGGCGGGGGGCGCGGTGACCGGCATCGCCGCGGTGGCCACGCCTCCGGGGACGTAGTCGGCGAAGAACTCGCGCCAGCTCTCGCTCACCGACGAAGGGTCGTTGCGGTACTCCTCGAACATGTCGTCGACCAACCAGGCATTGGGCCCGAACGCGCCACCGAACGACGGGCTCGAGGCTCTGGCCTGGTCTTGTGGCATCACGACGATCTTACCGGGGGCACCTCGTCGGAGAGCCCCATCCCGACGAGGCATTAGCCTTGCGCACCATGTTCGTGGCCATTGCGGGGATGGAACCGGGCGGGTGCGGGTGATCGGGCGTTGAGCGCGCGCCCCGACGGCCTCCACGTCGTCGACCACCGAGACGACACACCCGGTGCCACGCCCACGGTGTTCCTCGTCCACGGTTCACTGGACCGGGGCGCGTCCTTCGCGCGCACCGTGCGGCGTCTCGCCGATCTCCACGTCGTGACGTACGACCGCCGCGGCTATCACCACTCGCGCGCCATGCCCTTGGCCCGCTCCCTCGAAGCCCACGTCGCCGATCTCGTGGTCTTGGTGGGCGACGGGCCTGCGGTCGTGGTGGGCCACTCCTACGGCGGTGACGTGGCGCTCGGCGCCGCGATCGAGGCTCCCTGGGCCATCAGGGCCGTGGGCGCTTACGAGCCGCCCCTCCCCTGGTGCGACTGGTGGCCACGGCGCACTGCGTCGAGTATCGCCGACGAGGACCCCGCCACCTTCGCCGAGGGGTTCTTTCGGCGCCTGGTCGGCGACGCCGGGTGGGACCGTCTCACCGACCAGGCGCGTGCCGATCGCCACGCCGATGGCCCCGCCCTCGTCGCCGAGCTCTCCGACCTCCGCCGCCACGGCAGCCCTTTCGATCTGGGCCACTTACGGGTCCCGCTCGTCCTCGGGCGTGGCGGTGCGTCGATCCCCCATCACCGGCGTGCCATCGACGCCTTGGCCGAGCTCGTCCCTGATGCCGAGGTCATCGAGATCCCCGGCTCAGCCCACGGTGCGCCGCTCAGCCATCCCGACGCCTTCGCCGCGTTCGTTCGGCGCGTGGTCGAGAGGTCCATGGGCGCGCCCCGCCCGGGGTGAGACCCGAAACCGACGAAGACCGGCCTCAGGCCTGGACGGCGCGATGGGTCTCCGCCCACGACCGTGACGCCTCGACGTCGACGTCGTGGGGAAGCCCGAGCACCCGCTCGGCGATGATGTTGCGCTGGACCTCGGCGGTGCCGCCCCCGATGGTGAGCGCTCTCGAGAAGAGATAGCCCTTGGCCCACACCGGGGATGGCCACGAGACACCGGCACCATTCGACGCTGCGCCTGACGCCTCAGCCCTCGCGTTCGGATTAGACGTCGCGCTCTGGGCGGGCCCGGCGTCGGCCAACATGCCGAAGGTCCCCGCCATGGCCTGGGCCAGCTCCATGATCCGCTGGCCGTGGTCATCGGCGAGCGCCTTGCGGACCGACGCCTCGGGGCCCGGGGTCCGGCCCGCCACCGCCGCGCTCACGGTACGGAGCCGGATGAGTCGGAGCACCTCGCCTTCGATGAACACTCGGGCCAGGCGTTGGCGCAACCCGGCGTCGCGCACCGGGCCACCGCGCCGGACGATGTCGAGGAGATCGCCGACAGTGGGACCCTGGCCCCACAGCGCCCCCTCCCCCGACAACGAGACCCGCTCGTTGCCGAGGGTCACCTTGGCAAGCCCCCAACCGCCGTTCACCTCACCCACGAGGTTCTCCGCCGGCAGGCGGACCTCGTCGAGGAACACTTCGTTGAAGGCGTGGTCGCCGGTCATGTCGACGATGGGTCGGATGGTCACGCCGGGCGCGTCCATGGGGCAGATGAAATACGAGACACCCCGGTGCTTGGGGACGTCGGGCTCGGTGCGCGCCAGGAGGATCCCCAACGCCGCGATGTGAGCGAAGCTCGTCCACACCTTCTGGCCACTCACCACCCACTCGTCGCCGTCGCGCAGGGCCCGGGTCGAGAGCCCAGCCAGGTCCGAGCCCGCGCCGGGCTCGGAGAACAATTGGCACCAGATCTCCTCGCCCGCCAGTAGCGGCAGGAGATAGCGCTCCTTCTGGGCCTCGGTACCGGCGTGCACGAGCGTCGGGCCCGCCCATCCGATGCCGATCTGGTTGAAGGGTCGTCGCACCCCGGCCCGACGCATCTCGTCGTCGATGACGAGCTGAGCGATCGGATCAGCCTCGAGGCCCCACGGGCGCGGCCAGTGCGGCGCCACATACCCCGCCGCGGCGAGCTGACGCGGCGAGGGATCGGGGTTGGCGTCCAGCCAGGCCCGGAACCCGGCGCGAGCGGGGTGATCGTCTCCGGGCAGGGCGAGGTCCACAGCGAAGCAGCGTAGGCTGCTCGAGTGACCGATTGGAACTTCGCCGACGTCTGGGAAACCGTGGCCGAGACCGTGCCCGACGGTCCCAGTGCCATCCACGGCCAGCGCCGCCTCACGTGGGCCGACACCGAGCGGCGCGCCAACGGCGTGGCTCAGTTCCTCCTCGACCTCGGCGTGGCCCACCAGGACAAGGTGGCCCACTATCTCTACAACGGTCCCGAGTACATGGAGTCGACCTTTGCCATCTTGAAGGTCGGGCTCGTCCCGGTGAACACCAACTACCGCTACACCGACGACGAGCTCGTCTATCTCTGGGACAACGCCGATGCCGTTGCGGTCATCTTCCACGGCGCCTTCTCGGAGCGGGTCGCCGGATTGAAAACCCGCGTGCCGCGCGTCCGAGCCTGGTTGTGGGTGGACGACGGCACCGACCAGTGCCCGTCGTGGGCGACGCCCTATGAGGTCGCGGCGGAGAACGGAGCCCCACGTCCCGCCGCACCGTGGGCCCGCTCGGGCGACGACATGTACTTCCTCTACACCGGTGGCACCACGGGGATGCCCAAGGGGGTGATGTGGCGCCAGGACGACCTCTTCGCCAAGCTCAACGCCGGCAACCTCCTGCGCGTGCCCGAAGACGGGGGCACCGACGGTGTCCGCAAGACCATCGTGGGCCCGGGCCCCCTCCATCTCCCCGCCTGTCCTCTCATGCACGGCACGGGGGGGTTCACGGCCATGGCGGCCATGACCGTGGGCGGGTGCATCGTGACTCTCACGAGTCGCCACTTCGATGCCGTCGAGCTCCTCGACACCGTCGATGCCGACAACGTCAACACCATCGCCATCGTGGGCGACTCCTTCGCCAAGCCCATCTTGCGGGCCCTCGACGAGCATCCGGGCCGATGGCGACTCTCGACCCTCCTGGCCTTCGTGTCCTCGGGTGTCATGTGGAGCGAAGAGACCAAGCGGGGCCTGCTCCATCATCACCCCAACCTGATGCTCATCGACGCCTTCTCGTCATCCGAGGCGATCGGGATGGGGACGTCGGTGTCGAGCGGCACCGCGGCGGAGCACACGGCGCGCTTCACCTTGAGCCCTGATGTCCGCGTCCTGGACCCCGAGTCCAACAAGGACGTGACCCCGGGCTCCGACGAGGTCGGGGTGCTCGCCCTCGGGGGCCGCAACCCCGTCGGCTACTACAAGGATCCCGACAAGTCCGCCGCCACCTTCAAGGTGATCGACGACGTCCGCTATTCGGTCCCCGGCGACTTCGCCACCGTCGACGCCGACGGGGCCATCCATCTGCTCGGGCGCGGGTCTGTCGTCATCAACACCGGCGGCGAGAAGGTCTTCCCCGAAGAGGTGGAAGAAGTCTTGAAGCTCCACCCCGCCGTAGCCGACGCCGTGGCGGTGGCGATCCCCGACGAGCGCTTCGGTCAGGTGGTGGCCGCCGCGGTCGAGCTCCGCCCCGGCACGACCGCCACCGAGCCCGAGCTCATCGCCCAGGTCCGCGCTCGCCTGGCCGCCTACAAAGCCCCCAAGCGCGTCCATTTCGTGGAAAGCATCGGGCGTTCCCCGGCGGGCAAGGTGGACTATGCCCGCCTCCGGGCCGAGACAACCGAGTGGGCCGCGACCCCCACCTGAGCGACACCACCGCGCCGCAGACCCCCTCGCTCGGCGCCACGGCCCAGTGGCCTGTGGGCGCCGTCTCGGCCGGCGTCGTCCGGCGCCGACCTGACGACAGCACCACCGAGGTCGTGGAGCACGCCGGCGACATCGACGCATCCTTCGCATGGGCGTCGGTCACCAAACTGCTCGTGGCCCTGGCCGTCCTCGTGGCGACCGAGGAGGGCATCCTCGGCCTCGACGACCCGGCCGGGCCGCCGGGGTCGACGGTCCGTCACCTCCTCGCCCACGCCTCGGGTCTCGGCCCCGACTCGACTGAACCTCTGACGGCGCCGGGACGACGACGGATCTACTCCAACGTCGGCTACGAGCTGCTCGCCGACGTCCTGGCGCGCGCCTCGGGCATGCCCTTCTCCGACTACGTCCGCACCGGCGTGGTCCTCCCTCTGGAGATGACCGGGACCGAGCTCCCCCCCCGGTCCTCGCCCGCGTCAGGGGCGCGTGGGTCACTGCGCGACCTGCTGGCCCTGGCCGGCGAGCTCCTGACCCCGCGCCTGGTGGCACCCTCGACCCTGGCCGATGCCACGTCGGTGGCGTTCCCGGGCCTGGCCGGCGTCTTGCCCGGCTTCGGCCGGTTCGACCCCTGCGACTGGGGGCTCGGCTTCGAGATCCGTGACGGCAAGGCACCGCACTGGACCGGAGCCCGCAACGCGCCGGAGACCTTCGGCCACTTCGGCCAGTCGGGCTGTTTCGTCTGGGTCGACCCCGAGGCGCAGCTGGCCTGCGCCTCGCTGTCTGACCGGGACTTCGGCCCGTGGGCGGTCTCGGCCTGGCCGACCCTCGCCGATGACGTCCTCACCGTCTGGTCGCCACCGCGCGCCACCGTGGAGACACCGGGGACCCTCGACCCGGGGGCGCCAGCGAACCTCCATTAGGCTGCCGCACCGTGAAAGGCGTGATCCTGGCAGGCGGCAGCGGCACCCGGCTGCACCCGCTCACCCGCATCACCAACAAGCACCTCCTGCCCATCTACGACCGGCCCATGATCAGCTACGCCATCGAGGCCCTCGTATTGGCGGGGATCAACGAGATGATGCTCGTGACCGGTGGCACCCACGCCGGTGAGTTCCTCCGACTCCTCGGCAACGGCCACGAGCACGGCATCGACCGGCTCAGCTACGCCTATCAGGACCGGCCCGGGGGCATTGCCGAGGCGCTGGGACTGGCCGAACGGTTCGTGGCGGGTGACTCGGTCCTCGTGATGCTCGGCGACAACATCGTGGAACGCACCTTCCGCCCCACCGTCGAGCACTTCGCCCACCAGGGTGGCGGCGCCCGGATCGTCCTCACCGAAGCCGACGACCCCGCCCATCTCCGGCATCTCGGCGTCCCGGAGTTCGACGCCGATCGTCGTATCACCCACATCATCGAGAAGCCCGAGGAACCCCCGAGCAACTACGCCGTGACCGGGATCTACTGCTACGACCCTTCGGTCTTCGAGGTCATAGGCACCCTCGAGCCCTCAGGGCGCGGCGAGCTCGAGATCACCGACGTCAACAATTACTTCGTCGAGCAACGCACCATGTCCTACGACATCCTCGACGGGTTCTGGGGCGATGCCGGCGAGTCGATCGACGCCTACTACGCCGTCAACGACTTCGTCCGGGCGAACGGCGCCAACAAGGGCTGATCGACAAGGGCCTGAGCGACAAGGGGCTGAGCGACACCTGCCGGACCGGATCCGGTCCTGATCAGGCGTCGAGGAACCGCCGGATCCCGAGATAGGACCCGAAGGACCCGATCACGACGCCGATCAGCACCACCACCAGGCTCGTGACGATCACCTCGCCCGTCGGCATCCGCATCTGGTACCAGATGTTCCCGGTCTTGATGTTGGCGAAGCTGTCGAGCAGGAAATGCAGCGAGAACACCGTCAACGACGCGAATAGTGCACCGAAGAGGCCCTGGGCCACGCCTTCGAACATGAACGGCACCCGGATGAACCAGTTGGTGGCGCCCACGAGCTTCATGACCGACACCTCTCGTCGTCGGGCGAAGATGGCAAGGCGGATGGTGTTGATGATGAGCACCGAGGCACTCAGCAACAAGATGACCGCCAGCACGACGAAGACCAATTGCAAGATCCGGCTGACCGTCTGGATGTTGTGGATCGTCTTGGTGGGCACGGCCACGCTCTTCACGCCCGGGAACTTGTCGAACTGACGGGCGATGGCGAGCGCCTCGCTCGGGTTGTCGAGCTGGATCCGCAACGAGGCGGGCATGGTCCCGACGTTCAACACTTGGAACTCCGGAGGTGTGAGCAGATGATGGGCCTCGTTGAGGTCATAGGCCTGGGACCGGTAGGTGATCGTCCGGACATAGGGAAGCTGCTTGACCTGATGCTCGACGGCATCGCGCTGGGACAGCGCGATGTTGGGGTTGAGCCAGACGATGGCATCGACCCCGTGCGCCCACTGGGTGGTGGCATGGGCCACCCCCTGGCGAAGCAACAGCGAGGCGCCCACGAGCGACAGCGACACGCCGACGGTAAGCACCGCGGCGATGGTCATGAGTCGGTTCCGCCACAGGTTCGACGCCGTCTCGCGTGCCACGTAGTCGAAGGAAACCGGCACCTCAGTGCGCGCCCTTCTGGAGCTGGTCCTCGGGAGCCATCCCGGCCGGTGCCATGCCGTAGACACCCCGGGCCTGGTCCCGCACGAGCGTCCCGTGGTCGAGCTCGATGACCCTCCGGCGCATCTGGTCGACGATGCCGGCGTCATGGGTAGCGACCACCACCGTGGTGCCGGTCCGGTTGATCCGGTCGAGCAGCCGCATGATCCCCTGACTGGTGGCAGGGTCGAGGTTCCCGGTGGGCTCGTCGGCCAGGACCACGAGGGGACGGTTCACGAAGGCCCGCGCCACCGCCACCCGCTGCTGCTCACCACCGGAGAGCTCTCCGGGGAGGCTGTCGTGCTTCTTCGACAACCCGACCAGATCGAGCACCTGCGGAACCTGGAGCGCGATCACGTGCTTGGGTCGCCCGATCACCTCGAGCGCGAACGCCACGTTCTCGAACACCGATTTGTTGGGAAGCAACCGGAAGTCCTGGAAGACACAGCCGATGTTGCGCCGGAGGTAGGGAATCCGCCACTGGCTGAGATGACAGATATCGCGTCCCGCCACCCAGATCCGGCCGTCGCCAGGGTCTTCTTCGCGCAGGAGCAGGCGGATGAACGTCGTCTTCCCGGACCCCGACGGGCCCACGAGAAAGACGAACTCGCCTTTGTCGATGTCGATCGACACGTCGCGCAATGCGATCGAGCCGCTCTTGTATGTCTTGGTGACGTTCTCGAAACGGATCATCGAGTGAGTCCTCGGCGGCATGCCCCAACCGCCATCGGCCGTTGTGGCACACGAGGGCGCCTCGACTCTACCAGTCGCGCTTCACCGCTCACAGGTCGGCTGCTCGGCACCATCTGGTCGCCCACGGGTGGTCCCTAGTCGCCCACGGGCCGACGGCGACGCAATTCGGCCTCGATGAAGGCGTCGATGTCCCCGTCGAGCACGGCCTCGACGTTGCCGGACTCGTACCCCGTGCGGTGGTCCTTCACCATCTGGTACGGCGCCATCACGTAGGACCGGATCTGGCTCCCCCAGGCGTTGTCGGCCTTGGGGCCCGACAACTCGTCGAGCTCGGCCCGTCGCTCGGCCCGCTGGAGGTCAACGAGCTTGGCGGCGAGGATCTGCATGGCCCGGGCCTTGTTCTGGTGTTGGCTCCGCTCGTTCTGACACGACACCACGATGCCGGTGGGCAGGTGTGTGAGCCGCACCGCCGAGTCGGTCTTGTTGACGTGTTGGCCGCCCGCGCCCGAGGACCGGTAGGTGTCGACCCGCAGTTCCTTGTCGTCGATGGTGATCTCGGTCCCGGCGTCTTCGAGGAACGGGGTCACGTCGACGGTGGCAAAGCTCGTCTGGCGACGGTGCTGGGAGTCGAAGGGCGACATCCGCACCAACCGGTGCACACCCCGCTCCGCCGACAACAAGCCGTAGGCGAACCGGCCCTTCACGATGAAGGTGGCCGACAACAGTCCCGCCTCTTGACCCTCGGTGGTCTCGTCCACCTCGAATGCGAACCCCCGGCGCTCGGCCCACCGGAGATACATCCGCAGCAACATCTCGCACCAGTCCTGGGCGTCGGTCCCCCCCGCACCGGCGTGGACTTCGCCGATGGCGTCGCGTTCGTCGTATTCGCCCGAGAACAGCGATCGGAGCTCGAGGTCCGACAGTCGCTTGGTGAGGTCGTCGATCGACTCGGTGAGCTCTCCGAGGAACGAGTCGTCGGACTCGTCGATGATGAGCTGATGGAGCTCCTCGGCGTCGGACAATTTGGCGCCGAGGTCCTCCAACATGAGGATGTCGTCGTTGACGGCGCTGAACTCCGAGGTCACCGTCCGGGCCACATCAGGGTCGTCCCACAGGTCCGGGCGTGACACCTCGGTCTCGAGCTCGGCCCGACGCTCCCGCAGACGCTCGAGGCCCAGATAGCCCTCGGCCTCTTCCAGTCGTTTCCGTAGCGACGCCAGCTCGGACCGAAGGTCGCGCTGGTCACCCGCCCCGGCGGGCTCAGACCGCGCCATGACAGAGCTTGAACTTCTTGCCGCTCCCGCACCAGCACGGCTCGTTGCGCCCGAGCTTCTCGGTGGGGGCCTTCACCAGAGGTGCCTGGGTCTCCTCGTCGGCCATGTGCCGGGGCGAGACCTGGCCGCCGGGGACCGACATGCCGCCCATCTCCAACCCGGTGGGCACCCCGGCGCCGGCCGCGGCCACCTCGGCGGGAGCCACAGTTCGCATGGCCTCGAGGAGGCTCGCCCCCTGGACCGGGTCGTCGGCCGCCTGGTAGCTGGCGTGGGAGAGATCGGGCTCGGGAGCGGGCTCGGCCACCACCTGGACGTGCATGACGTAGCGCAGGTAGTCGTCGTCGATGGCGTCCATCATCTGGCCGAAGATCGAGAATCCCTCGCGCTGCCACGCCACGAGCGGGTCCTGCTGGCCCATGGCCCGGAGGTTGATCCCCTCCCGCAGGTAGTCCATCTCGGCCAGGTGGTCACGCCAGCGCTGGTCGATGATCTGCATCATCACCTCGCGCTCGACGGCGCGCGCCTCGTCATCTCCCCCCGGGAACGCCGCGTCGCGGGCGTGATACGCGTCGAGTGCCTCGGCCAGGAGGCTCTCGGCGATCTGCGACGCCGTGACGGCTTCGGCCAGGTCCTCGACGGTGAACCCTGTCGGGTAGTACTGCGTCACCTCGGCCAGCAACCGCTCGAGCTCCCATGCTTCGGGGAATTCACCGGGACACGCCGACTGGACGAGCTCGTCGATGGTCTCCTCGAGCAGTTCCTCGGTGTGCTCGCGCAGGTCCTCGCCGTCGATGACCTGGAGCCGGCGCGCGTAGATGACCTTGCGCTGCTCGTTGAGGACCTCGTCGTACTTGAGGACGTCCTTGCGGATCTCGGCGTTGCGACCCTCGACGGTGTGCTGGGCCCGCTCGATGGCCTTGGTCACCATCTTGGCCTCGATGGGCACGTCGTCGGGTAGGGTCCGGCCCATCACCCATTGCATCGCACCCGTGGCGAACAGGCGCATGAGCTCGTCCTCGAGCGACAAGAAGAACCGGCTCTCACCGGGGTCACCCTGGCGACCCGATCGGCCCCGGAGCTGGTTGTCGATGCGCCGGGACTCGTGGCGCTCGCTGCCGAGCACGTAGACCCCGCCGAGATCGCGGATCTGGTCGCCTTCCTCGCCGCATTCCTTCTCGAACCGGGCCAGCAGCTTCTCGTACTCCGCGGTACCTTCGTCGGTGTCGAGGTCGAAGCCCTGGCCGATCGCCTCGTGGCGGGCCAGGCCCTCGGGATTGCCGCCGAGCAGGATGTCCACACCTCGACCCGCCATGTTGGTGGCCACCGTGACGGCGTGGAGCCGGCCGGCCTGGGTCACGATCTCGGCCTCTCGGGTGTGCTGCTTGGCGTTGAGGACCTGGTGCGGGATGCCCCGGCGCTCGAGCAGTTTGGAGAGCTGTTCGGACTTCGCCACCGAGGCCGTGCCCACGAGCACGGGTTGTCCGGTCTCGTACCGCTCGACGATGTCGTCGACGACGGCCGCGAACTTGGCATCTTCTGACTTGTAGATGAGGTCGGGCTGATCCGCCCGCACCATGGGCACGTTGGTGGGGATGGGCACCACCGGGATGTTGTAGGTGGTGGCGAACTCGGCCGCCTCGGTCTCTGCGGTCCCGGTCATGCCCGACAACTTCTCGTAGAGCCGGAAGTAGTTCTGGAGGGTGACCGTGGCCCAGGTGTGGTTCTCCTCTTTGATCTGGACCCGTTCCTTGGCTTCGACGGCCTGGTGCAGGCCGTCGGACCACCGCCGGCCTTCGAGGGTCCGTCCGGTGAACTCGTCGACGATCTTCACCTCGCCGCCGGCCACCAGGTAGTCCTTGTCGCGCTGGTAGAGCTCTTTGGCCCGCAGCGCCTGGGTGAGGTGGTGGACGTAGTTGACCGACACCATCTCGTACATGTTGTCCACGCCCACCTGGGCCTCGACCTTGGCCACGCCCGCCTCGGTGGGATAGGCGATCCGCTTCTCCTCGTCGACCTCGTAGTCCTCGTCGCGCTTCAAGGTCCGCACCAGCCCCGCGAACTGGTAGTAGAGCTTGGCCGACTCCGACGCCGGGCCCGAGATGATGAGCGGCGTCCGGGCTTCGTCGATGAGAATGGAGTCGACCTCGTCGACGATGGCGTAGACATGGCCCCGCTGGACCATGTGCTCGCGCGACCGTGCCATGTTGTCGCGCAGGTAGTCGAACCCGAACTCGGTGTTGGTGCCGTAGGTGACATCGCACGCGTAGGCGAGGCGCTTGTCCTCGAAGTCGGGGAGCTCGGGGCTCACCCGACCGACAGTCAGACCGAGGAAGCGATGGACCTGGCCCATCCAGTCGGCGTCTCGCATGGCCAGGTAGTCGTTCACGGTGATGACGTGCATGCCCCGGCCCGACAGGGCGTTGAGGTAGACGGGAAGGGTCGAGACCAAGGTCTTGCCCTCGCCGGTCTTCATCTCGGCGATCCACCCGAAGTGCAGCGCCATGCCCCCCATGAGCTGCACGTCGAAATGGCGCTGGCCGAGCACCCGCCACGCCGCCTCGCGCACGGTGGCGAAGGCGTCGATGAGTAGATCGTCGAGGGTCTCGCCGTTGGCGATCCGCTCTTTGAAGTCGACGGTGCGATGGGCCAGGTCGTCGTCCGACAGGGCTTCCATCTCGGGCTCGAGCTCGTTGATGAGGGGAACGAGCTCTGCCAGCCGGCGGACCTTCTTCCCCTCGCCGGCCCGCAGGACGCGCGTAAAGACACTCATGACGCCGGGAGTCTACTGCCGGGCCATCTCCGCTCAGGGCCACGACACGCCGCCCGATAACGCCGACGTGCTGGCGCCGACGGTCGATTGGCCTGCTCAGAGGCCTGAGGTCACTCCTTGGGCGCCGTGTGGGAGCGACGCGGGTGGGAGCGTCCCACCAGCTTTCCCTTCAACCGCTCGACCTGGTGCTCGAGCTTGTCGACGACCTTGTCCACCGCCACCGGCACCTCGGCGGCGGCCGCTTTGGCCCGCAGGGTGTGGCCGTGACCGGTGATGGTGACCTCGCAGACCTTGCGCCCCGACCCCGGGGCGTCGCGGTCCTCGGACAGGCGTACTTCGGCCCGCTCGAGGACCGGGGTCAACCTCCCGAGCTTGGCCACCTTGGCCCGGGCCAGGGCCCGGACTTCTTCGGGCGCGGTCTCCTTGTGACCTTGCACGGCGACGTCCACCGCGGCACCTCCTTCAGGCCCTGGGTCAGGGGCACCCTTCCCCGTGGGCTGAGATGTTCGATGCATGTGGACCGCGTCCGGCTGACCTGGTCTTTGTCCCCACACTCGCCTGCAGAGGATGTGGCGGCCCGGTTGTCGGCGACGGCACGGTTTGACCCGGTCCGCCCGACGACACCCACGACGGCCTGCGTCGATCCTTCTCCGTCGAACACCGAGAGTCGGTGCCCCGACAGGCAGGGCTTACTTCTAAGTCGCACCATGCTCAGCAACCATGAGTTGCCTTACGTGGGTCGTTTCGCCTGCGACTGGCCTCGACTTGCAACCACAGACCCGGACGCGATCCACGATGACAGCGTACGCCTCTGTGTCTCAAATGTCTCGGGGTCTCGAATGTCTGGGCGGTGTCAGGTCCCGGTCTGCCAGGAGCCGAGGTACTCCTCCTGGGCCGCGGTGAGGCGGTCGATGTCGACTCCCATCGTCTCGAGCTTGAGCCGGGCGATCTCGGCGTCGATGGTGCGAGGGACGTCATAGACACGCTTCTCGAGTGTCGCCGCGTTGGCCATGACCCACTCCGCGGCGAGGGCCTGGTTGGCGAAGCTCATGTCCATGACCGCAGCCGGGTGACCCTCGGCCGCGCTCAGGTTGACGAGCCGCCCCTCGGCGATGACGAGGATGCGCTTGCCCCGCACCGAGAACTCCTCGACCATCGGTCGGACGTGACGGCGCTGGCCCTCGGACATCTCGCCCAGGCTGATGAGGTCGATCTCGATGTCGAAGTGCCCGGAGTTGGCGACGATCGCCCCGTCCTGCATCCGCTCGAAGTGCTCGGCCCGCAAGACGTCACGGTTGCCGGTCACGGTGATGAAGATGTCGCCTTCCGCCGCGGCCACCTCCATGGGCTCGACCCGGAACCCGTCCATGACGGCTTCGAGGGCCCGCAGCGGGTTGATCTCGGTCACGATGACCTGGGCTCCGTGGCCGCGCGCCCGGCTCGCCACACCCTTGCCGCAGTAGCCGTAGCCGGCGACCACGACCCGCTTGCCTGCCAGCAGGACGTTGGTGGCCCGGATGACACCGTCGAGCGTGGACTGCCCTGTGCCATAGCGGTTGTCGAACATGTGCTTGGTGTCGGCGTCGTTGACAGCCACGATCGGGTACTTGAGCGCACCCTCGGCTTCCATGGCCCGCAGCCGGATGACACCGGTCGTCGTCTCCTCGGTCCCGGCCAGGATCTCTGACACCTGGTTCGGACGGGTGGAGTGGATCCGTGACACCGTGTCGCAGCCGTCGTCCATGGTCATGGTGGGGTGACGGTCGAGCAGCGCGTCGATGTGCGAGTAGTAGAGCTCGGAGTTCTCACCTTTGACCGCGAAGGTGGGGATGCCCTCGTCGCGCACCAGGGAGGCGGCGACATCGTCCTGGGTCGACAGTGGGTTCGACGCGCAGATGAGGACCTCGGCGCCTCCCGCTTTGAGCGTCCGAAGCAGGTTGGCGGTCTCGGTGGTGACGTGCAGGCACGCCGCGATGACCGCGCCTGACAGGGGACGCTCCTTGGCGAACCGCTCCCGGATCGATGTCAGCACCGGCATGTTGGCGTCGGCCCATGCGATGCGCTGGTGACCGAGATCGGCGAGACCGAGATCGGCGACGTCGTGATCAGTGGCGGACGTGGACATTGTCTGCTCCTCGTGCTCCTCGTGTGATTGACAGGCTGTGTGGTCTGGGCCCAGCGGGCTTTTCGGGCCCTGCGGAAGTCGTCTATGGCTCGAGTAGTCGCCGTTTCAACTCGTCGAGAACCGGCACCGGCCCCGGGTCGATGCCTTCTCGGGCAGCGAGCTGGAGCGACACGAAGTCCCCCACGAGCATGAGGTCGAGCAGCTGTGCCAGGTCCCCCTCACCCTGGGCGCGCACCTCGATGATGTCAGCTACGACCTCCCGAAGCACATCCGAGACGAAGGCGAAGCGCCGGGCCAGCTGGGGATGTTCGGCATCGTGACGCAGGTTGATGAGGGTGAGGACCTGGCGGGTGACGTCGCCGTGCTGGCCCCAACCGGCGATCTCGTTGTGACAGACCTCGGGGTAGACAGCCGCAAAGGCCGGTGCCTTGGCGTTCTCGTTGACCTGGGCCTTCCACCGGATCGCCGCGGCGGCACCCACGGCCTGGGCACCGTGGATGAGAGGGATCGTGCGGCCGATCCGACGGGCCACCTCCTCGGCGGTGCTCCCGGGCTGGACGAGCCGGTCACGGCGGTACTTGAGCTGGTCGACCGCCAGGGCCACCCAGGTGGCGGCGCCGGGGAAGAGCCCGATGTCCTCGAGGACCACGAGAGGCGGGATGGCCATGGCGCCGAGGGCGGCGCGTGGCTGGGGGATGGTCGTGGGCACCGCCACGACAGGGGCGCCCCACTCCTCGGCCAACCGACCGAGCTCGCCGCCGGCGGTGACCGCCACGAGGCTCGCCCCGGCATTGGCCGCTTCGCCAGCCGCTTCGACGGTCTCCTCGGTGTTGCCCGAGAAGGAGATGGCGAAGACCAGTGACCCCCGGCCCACGAAGTCGGGGAGGTCATAGGACTTCACCACGGTGATGGGCACGGGGACAAAGGGCCCGGCCACCGCCACCATGACGTCGCCGGCCAACCCGCTGCCCCCCATACCCAGGACGACGACGTTCTCGACGTATTCGCGCTCGGGCAGGCCGTCGAGACCGTGCGCGGCACCCACTGCGGCGGCCACCTGTTCAGGCAGCCCCGCGGTCACCTCGAACATGCCGAGCGTGTCGAGCACGCCCTCGCCTGTCATTTGTCGGTACCGGCACTCAGTGTGCTGGCAACGCCCGTGTCCTTGGCTTTCGCCATCAGCCGTTCGTGTTCGCTGTCGTCGACGGCGGTGGCCTCGTCGACGAGCATCACGGGGATCCCGTCGCGCACCTCGTAGCTGCGGTGCAGGCGCGGGTTGTAGAGCCGATTCTCGTCCTCGAAGTACAGGAGCGGGCCCTTGTCCTCGGGACAAGCCAGCACCTCAAGTAGCAGAGGGTCCAATGCCATAGGTCGTCATGCTCCCAACGTCGGTCGTCTGTCTTGGGTCGGTCGTGTGTCTTGTGTCTCGGGTCGGTCGTGATTGCTCAATGTGGCGGAGGCCCTCCACCGGGGACCTCGGCCACGAGCTCGAGGAGCTCCGCGCTGTGACGGTCACATTCGGCGGGAGATGATGCCTCGACGTTGAGTCGGAGCAACGGCTCGGTGTTCGACGGGCGAACGTTGAACCACCAGTCCTCGAAGTCGACGGTCAGCCCGTCGGTGCGGTCACAGTTGAGACCCTGGGCGGCGAAGTGCTTGGCCAGCGACTCAACGGCGGTGGGGGGATCGTCTACCTCGGTGTTGATCTCGCCGGAGTCGGCATACTTGCGATAAGGGGCGAGCAGCTCCGAGAGAGGCACGCCCGCCTGGGAGAGCTCCTCGAGGACGACCATCGCCGCGATGAGTCCGGAGTCGGCCCGGTAGTTGTCCATGAAGTAGTAGTGCCCCGAGTGCTCCCCGCCGAAGACCGCACCGGTGTCCACCATCACCTGCTTGATGAACGAGTGCCCGACCCGGGTCCGCACCGCGGTGCCGCCGTACTTCTCGATCGTCTCGGGGACGATCTTCGAGCAAATGAGGTTGTAGAGGACCGTTGCGCCGGGATGCTTCTCGAGCATGGCGCGTGCCACGAGCGCGGTGGTGAGCGAGCCCGAAACCGGCCGGGCCTGTTCGTCGACGAGGAAGACACGATCGGCGTCCCCGTCGAAGGCGAGTCCGATGTCGGCCTTCGATGCCAACACCGCCTTCTTCAGGTCCGCGAGGTTCTCCTCTTGAATGGGGTCGGCGGGGTGGTTGGGAAACGAGCCGTCGAGCTCGCCGAAGAGAATCTCGAGCTCCACGGGCAGACCCTCGAAGGCCTTCGGCACCACGAGGCCCCCCATGCCGTTGGCCGTGTCGGCCACCACTTTCAGGCGGCGCAGGGCCGAGGGGTCGATGAACGAACGGACGTGGATGGCGTATTCGTCGAGCAGCTCGCGCTCTTCATAGCCGCCGGTCTCCGGTCCCCGGTCGGCACCCGAGACCAGTGCCTCTTGGGCTTCGTCGCGGATCACGGCCAGCCCGGTGTCCTGGCCCACAGGTTTGGCGCCGGCCAGACACATCTTGATGCCGTTGTAGCCGGCGGGGTTGTGCGAAGCCGTGAACATGGCCCCGGGGGCGTCGAGTCGACCCGAGGCGAAGTACATCATGTCGGTCGAGGCGAGCCCAAGGTCGATCACCGTGGCTCCGGCGCTGCGGGCCCCGTTCGCAAAGGCGGCGGAGAGTTCGACACCCGACTCCCGCATGTCGCGCGCCACCACGATGCGGCTCGTGCCCACGAACTGCGCGAAGGCCCATCCGATGGCACGACAGCTACGGCCGTCGAGCTGCTCGGGCACCGTCCCGCGCACGTCGTAGGCCTTGAACACGGCATCGAGTGCGGTCATGGCGTTCCAAGTCTACCTGGTCGCCTCCCCCTGACCCGGTGCTTGGCGACCTCGGCTGCTACTTGGCGGCTCGGCTACTGGAGGTCGGTCCGGATGCGCTCGGCATCCGCGTAGGCGGCGTGAAGGTCGACGCGAGCGTTGGTGGCGTCGGTCCGTCCCGCCAGGAAGACCTGCCAGTTGCCCGGGAAACCGTAGGGCGTCTGCGCCAGCATCTGGGTCGACTCTCCGTTAGTCGCACTCTGCGCGGTGGACACCTGGCTCTTGAAGTCGTTGAAGGCAGCCTGCGCCGCAGTCACATCCTTGCCGGCCGCCTGCGCGTTCGAGATGGCGGTGGCGATTTGGGGCTCGAGGTGGACGAGCACACCTTCGATGTAGGTCTCGTCATCGAGCACGACGGTCAGTCGCGTCTGGGGCGTCATGACCACGTAAACGCGGTAGTTGTAGACCATCGAGTACGCCACGGCCCGCAGGCCCGCGCACGTGACCGCCGACTGCGCTTGGGTCTGCAGCGCCTGGATGCCGGGAAGCTCCACCCTGGTGATGTCGTTCTGGAGCGTCTGTCGGTCACCGGTCGTCAAGTGGTTGGCAGCGTTGTTGGCCGCGGCCGACAACGCGTTGAGCTGCGCGACCCGTCCCGCCAGGTCTGCCTCGACGACCTGCTGCGCCGATCTGAATGTCGTCGGCGTGCATCTCGGGCTCGATGCTTGGGTGGCGGCGGTGGTCGATCCGTTTGTCGTGGTGGTCGACGGGGCTGCGGAGGCCGCGCCCGGGACCATCACGACGAGCCCCACCACCGCACTGGCCGCAACTGCGCCGGCCGTCATGCGACGTCCGAGATTGTGCTTCATCTCAAGAATCTCCTTGCGGGTGGTTCAGGTCGGAGTTCGCTGTGTTGAGGTTGTTGTCCAACGCCCCGAGATCGGCGGCGACCTGATCGAGTGTCTGTGTGCTGAGCGCATTGGAGGGTGCGGTTGTCGTCGGTGTGCCACCGGCCCGAGGCGAACCTGCCGGGGTCGCCACGGTTCGGGGCATCGTGGTGGTGGACGTCGACGGCAACGCTGTGGTGGAGGTGACCCGGGCCACAACGTGCGACGAGCTGCCCGCTCCGCAGGCTGCCAATGTCATGGCCACGCTGCTGAGCAGTGTCGCTGTGACGAGCCTCGGTGTCTTCATCTCCATCCCTCCTCGTGCGCCTCGGTCCGCAATGGCTTTGACCGTTGACCCGATGTCGGCCCTCTGAAGCGGCCTTTGCCTTTTGGGCCTGACCGAATCATCGGCCCAGGGCATGTGGGAGCCGTGTGGGAGAAGTTAGGGAATGGTGATCTGTCTCTGGGAGATCTGTCTCTGGGAGATCTGTCTCTGGGAGATCTGTCTCTGGGAGATCTGTCTCTGGGAGATCTGTCTCAGGGAGATCTGTCTCTGGGAGATCTGTCTCAGGGAGATCTGTCTCAGGGAGATCTGTCTCAGGGAGATCTGTCTCAGGGAGATCTGTCTCTGGGAGATCTGTCTCAGGGAGATCGGTCTCAGGGAGATCTGTCTCAGGGATAGGCGAAGCGGCGCCAGATGAGCATGCCCAATACCACCAGGCCCGCCAGGCTCAACAGCATGCCGAGCTTGTCGGGACCGCTGGCGCCGTAGCTGAGGGTGACATCATGGGACGTCGGCACGACCACCATGAGATTCGGCTCCGACCGCCACGGCCCGAGGGCCCCGGTGGCGTGCCACGAGGGGAAGTACGACACCCGCACCAGGACGGGCACACCCACTCGACTGACGTGGAAGCTGACCTCATCATCGGTGGAGTGAATGGCGGAGACTTTCACGGCGGGGAGCGCATGGTGCTGCGCCGGGGCCACGCCCTTGGGAGCTCGGGTCCACGACGCCAGGCCACCGGCCACCATTTGCTGTGACCACTTCGAGGGATCCGCGTACCAGCGTTGGGACACCGGGAGCCACGACGCCTGGGCGGCCCCGACCCCGGTGAGGACGTCGGGGGTCTGGGTCAGCGGCGTCACGAGCGACGAGTCGTGGACGAGGTAGATCTTCCACGTGGTGATGATGGTCTGGCCTTGGTAGACGGTGTTCCATGGTCCTGTGGTACCGACCAGGGTGAGGGCGGGGTCGGTGTCGGCCTGGTCCTGGATCGGCGGCGAGGTCGCCATGAAGTACTTCACACCCAACAGCTGGAGGTGCTTGATCCCGAGCGGGACGTTGACCGGCCCGTAGACGATGCCGGTGGTCGAGGGCACCATGGCTTCGGACGGCGACACCGACAACTCGGCCTGGTTGATGAAGTGGTACGGCGTGGTGGTGGCCGACTCGAACAACAAGCCCTCCATGGAGTCGACACAGCCGTTGGTGTAATTGGGCAGGAGCATGGGAGCCATGGGCGTGCCGAAGCGGTTGAGGTTGGCGTTGTACTCCCACATGGCCCGTCCGCACCCGTACTTGGCCGTCACCTTGTCCATGGCCGGGACGATGCCGTCGTGCATCTCGGCCCATCCAGCCTTGCGTTCGACGCCGGAGTAGTTCCATTGTGCCCACCCCGCGACGTTGCTGGAGCGGACATTGACCGGCCCGAGCCGGTAGACGGTCCCGGGCGTGACAAGCAGAGGTGGCAGGACCACCAACGCCGAGATGGCCAGGGCCACGAAGGGCACCACCAGCGCCCCCGGCGCCCAGGCCATACGTCGGGGCGGACCGGGGTGGAATGCAGGGGGCCCGGTGGGCGCCATCCATCTCGCCTGGCCCCCGAATCCCCCGGCGGGGTAGCCGGGCGCCGGCGTTTGGGTCTCGGGGTCGGCGGTGTCGGTCGGCGCGCTCAGGTGCGTCCCGACTGGTGCCGCCGCGGGCACGACACGGGGAACGAAGGTCGAAAGATGCCCCCCGGTGGCGAATGCGGGGGTGGGCCCGCCCGGGACCGCCACGGCGGGCACCTCCGGTGGTATCCAACGCAAGGAGCTCCTGAGGTCGCGCCATCCCCGCGCCGCGGTGATCAAGAGCTCTGCCACCCCGTAGCCGGCGATCAGGTAGACGCACAGCCAGAAGATCGGCAGGACGCGTGTGTTGTACAGCGCGCTCTGGGGCGCGAAGCGGACGAAGAGCGCGGCGGCGATGCCGGACACGGCCACCATGAGAACGGTCCGATTGAACCGGACACACGCGATGATCACACCGACGATCCCGATGATCAGGGCCCAGCGATCCGCCACCGGCATCAACAGGGCTCGGAACGTCGTCACGTTCTGCCAACCCATGGTGGTGCTGTAGGCCTGCTCCATCACGAAGGGGACCGCCCACCACGCCACGAGGAGGAACGAGGTGCCCACCACCGATGCCAACCACCACAACCGTCGGCGGGTGGGACCGAAAAGGATCACCGCCGCACCCGCGCCGACGAAGCAGAACAGCGTCGGCACCAGGTGACAGAGCACGCACGTCGAGAGCAGGATCACGGCCGGGATTCGCGACCTCCCTGTGCGCAAGCCTCGAATCACGACGCCGAGGAATACAAGGGCCACAGACAACCCCAGGGAGAAGGCGTACTCGCCCGCCATGGTCGAGTAGAGGTTGCCCCCGTAGATGGTGAAGGTCTGGTCGAAGAGAAACGGGAGCGTGAAGGCGGCGAGGACTGCCGGTCGGGGCCGCTCCATGCCCACCAGACGGCCGAACGCCCACGCCGCGATGGGGAGGGTGATCGAGCCCAGGATGGTGATGAATTTGAAGGCGATGTCGAAGGGGATGACGTAGCCGAGGATCGCCGCCAGGGTGTCGGGGAGGGGGAAGTAGAAGGTGTTGAGGGGCAACCCGTCATAGGCCCCCGGGAACCACCCCGTCACGTGCCCGTGCAGCAGCAGGTTCGTCTTCAGGAACTGGGCCAGGCCGAAGTGGGCCCCGGTGTCACCCCCGGTCGTCATGGTGTTGGCCAACAGCAGGGCCGGGTCGCACTGCCAGATGACGACCACGATCACGGCGGCGACCACCATGAAGGTGGCGACGGCAGGCGCAGACGGTCGTCGCATCAGATCCATCGTGCCCGAAATGCGGGCCCAAGCGGCACCGCCGGGGTCGATTTCAGTGCAAGACGCCGGCCACGGAGAGGATCGCCAACAGGTTGAAAGTGCCGTGGGCGAAGATCCCTGGCCCCAGGCGGCCGAACTTGTAGGCCGTGAGGGCGAGGATGGCCCCGAACGCGGCCAGGCCCAGGAGCTCGAGGAGCTCGAAGTGAGCCAGACCGAAGATGATCCCGTCGGCCACCGCCGCGATGGCCACGCCGAGGACGGGCCCCGCCCCCTTGAAGACCCGGAGCAGGGCCCGCAGGACGAGACCCCGGAAGAACATCTCTTCGATCACGGGCACGACCACCACGGTCAGGAAGGCGATGACGGCCAGGTCCGACCCGGGGAACCCGCCGGTGAGGTGTTGGGCGGGCTCTTTCAGGCGTTGGTCGAGATGGGGCACGACGTGCTCCAGGGGGAGATAGAGCAGCGGCAGCAAGAGCAGTTGACCCCCGAGCCCGATGACCGGCCCGATGAGAACGTCCCAGGCGCGCACCTTGAGGCCTATGTCACGAAGCACGTGCCCGGTCCCTCGGACCCGGCTGGTCAGGACGACGGCACCCACGAAGCCGAGCCAGAGCCCGACGAGCCCGGTCACTTCGACCCAGGCCGGCGGGACGGGACGGGTGGCCAATTGCGCGATCTCCGAGGAGTGTCCGGTGGCGGCGGCCACCACCAGCAGCAGGATGCTGCTCGCCAGCTGGCCGACGACGAACCCGAGCCCGGCGAACACGAGCCACGCCCCTGCATCACGCCGGGTCCGAGGCGGGGACTCCCCCACCTCGCCCTCCCGGCGCTCGACCGGTGGGTCCAGGCCGGATTCCAGGGCGTAGGCCGGGTATGCGGGTGCGGGCAGAGGGGTTGCTGGGGGCGCCGCGCCGGGCCTCGGCTCTGCTTCGTTCGAGCCGGGCGCGGTGCTCGCCATCAGGTGAAGGTTACTGATCACCCGCCTGCGAACGATCTCGCCCATGCGTGCATGGCCGGGGGCCACGGCGCGTACCATGGAGAAATGAGTCCCCCCTCTCTTCCCGACCGCCGTTCGGGTCGTCCCACCCCAGGTGGGACGGGTGGTCCCGCCTCGGGTGGGTCCGGCGGTCAGGCGGCGTCGGGGGGTGACCAGAGCTGGCGCTGGGTCTTCGCCCTGCTCATCGTGGCTGTCATCGCCGTGCTCATCGTCCCGGCCCTGGTCAATCATCCCAAGGTCCAGAAGATCTCGTACAAGCCCTACCTGCAGAAGTACGTCGAGAAGCACCTGGTCGCCACGGCGACCATCGACAACACCACGGGGATCATCACCGGGAAGCTGAAGCAAGGAAATCAGAGCTACTCGGTCCAGGGACCCGACCCCTCGCTCGAGAGCGACGTGGCGGTGATGAAGAAGGAGATTGCCACCGTCAACTTCAACACCCCCACCCAAAGCGCCTTGGGCCAGTGGCTTCCCACCATCCTCATCCTGGTGGCCTTCGTCGGCATCTTCTTGTGGATCAGTCGGCGGGCCCAGGGCCAGATGTCGGGGATCATGTCGATCGGGCGCTCGCGCGCCAAGCTCTACACGACCGAGCGACCCCGGACGACGTTCGCCGACGTGGCCGGCTACCAGGGGGTCAAGGTCGAGATCAGCGAGGTGGTGGACTTCTTGAAGTCGCCCCACCGCTTCCGCGACATCGGCGCCAAGATCCCTAAGGGCATCTTGCTGGTCGGCCCCCCCGGCACCGGCAAGACGCTGCTGGCCCGGGCGGTGGCGGGTGAGGCCGGGGTCCCGTTCCTCTCGGTCAGCGGGTCGGACTTCATGGAAATGTTCGTCGGCGTCGGGGCCAGCCGCGTCCGTGACCTCTTCCAGACCGCCCGCAAGCAGGCACCCGCCATCATCTTCGTGGACGAGATCGACTCCATCGGTCGCAAGCGAGGGGCGGGGCTCGGAGGCGGCCACGACGAGCGGGAGCAGACCCTCAACCAGATGCTCTCGGAGATGGACGGCTTCGACCCCGCCGAGGGCGTGGTCATCATGGCGGCGACGAACCGCCCCGACATCCTCGACCCCGCCCTCTTGCGGCCGGGTCGCTTCGACCGTCAGATCGTGGTCCCCCTCCCTGACCTCGAGGAGCGTCTGCCCATCTTGAAGGTCCACTGCAAGGACAAGCGCATCGGCGACAACGTCGACCTCGAGCTCGTGGCACGGGGCACGCCGGGCATGAGCGGCGCCGATCTCGCCAACCTCGTCAACGAGGCGGCCCTGCACGCCGTGCGACGGGGCTCGCACCAGGTCGACCAACAGGACTTCGAGGCGGCGCGCGACCGGGTCCTCATGGGTCAGCGACGCGAGAGCCTCGTGCTCTCCGAGCCCGAGAAAGAGCGGGTCGCCTTCCACGAGGGTGGTCACGCCGTGCTCGCCTATGTGCTCGAGCACGCCGACCCCGTACACAAGGTCACCATCCTTCCCACAGGACTGGCACTGGGTGTGACCCAGCAACTCCCGATCGAAGAACGCCACATCTATCCCCGCGACGTGATCGAGGACTCGCTGGCCGTGCGCATGGGTGGCCGTGCCGCCGAGCTCCTCGTCTACGGCGACCTCTCTACCGGTGCCAGCAACGACCTCGTCGGCAACACCGAGCTGGCGCGCAAGATGGTGCGCGAGTGGGGCATGAGCGAGGAGCTCGGACCCATGGCCTGGGGCTCACAGGGCATGGTGTTCCTGGGCGAGGACCTCCTCCACTCCCGTGACTACTCCGAGGACACCGCCCGGGTGGTGGACGCCGAGATCGCCCGGATCCTCCGCCAACAAGAAGAGCGCGCCATCGAGTTGCTCAGTCGCCACCGCGGCGGCCTCGACGCGGTGGCAAGGGCATTGCTCGAACGCGAGACGCTCGACGGAAGCGAAGTGAGCAAGCTCGTCGACACCGCCTACGGTCGCCCCGTCCACGAGGCCAGTGTCATGGCATCGCACTTCACGACCGCCAACGGTGCAGGTGCGGGCTCCGATGTCAGCCCGTCGGGCAACGGCGCCGAGTCCGAGATCCCGAGCACGACGCCCGAGCCCTCCGGCTCGACCACCGCCAAGCCCGACTGAGGCACAGCTCCGACCGACGCTTCGTCGACAGGATTGCGGTCTCAGGCGGGGGCGAACGCCGGCACGACCACGATGCCGGGCTCCGCCACGGGCAGCGCGTCGAGCTCGACCGCCACGGGCTGATTTGAAGAGACTTCGAAGGGAACCGTCCCGAAGGGCGCCCCGGGATTGGGCCCGATCACGAGGGGCGATCCCGCCTCCACGCGTCGGGCCCGTTGGCCGGGGATGGCGCGTCCGGTCGGCGTCACGATCTTGATGGTGGCGGGTCTGCTGCCGAGATCGACGACGGCCAGTGACCACGCCGCGCTCCCGGGCGCCACGACGGCAGGAAGCAGCCAAGACTTGTTTCCGCCCGGCACGCCCGACACGTCTCCGATCTCGGGGACAGAAGCCGGCGAGCCCGCCGGCGCCACCACCGTGCGACTCACCACGATCCCTGTCCCGGTGCTCGAGAACGTGAGCGAATACGGGACCCCGACGGGGATCCGGGTCTGGCTCTCCCCCGTCAACGTGACGAGGGACTGCGCGGGGATGTGCATCGCCAACGGCTCGGCCCCCGCTCCTTGCGACAGCCCGATGTCAACTGACACGGTGGCGGGGCTCGTTGTCGGGTTCAGGACGTGGAAGGAAACCGTCGCGCCCGGGATGCCGGTGCTCTGGGGAAAGACCCACTGCGACGCCGTGGCCGGGCTCCCCAGCGTGAGGGAGATCCCTCCACTGCCGACGGTGCCAGAGGATTCGAGCTCCGTGGCCACGATGGCACCAGACAAGGTGGACACCTCGGTGGCCACGGCGCCGTCGTCAGGGTCGTGGTCGCCGATGTTCTCGGTCACGAGTGACCCCGGTGCGATGTCGACGCCCTGATAAGCGGCTGGCGCCAGGTAGCCGGCCTTCGACGACACGAGGGAGATGTTCACCACCGCGTCGGTGGCAGCCGGATTGAACAGCGAGAGGACCAGGCCGCCTCCTTGTGCCGTCGCGCCGTGCGCGAAGTACCAATTGGTGGCGGTCGATGGCGCGCACGGCGCCATGCTCCATCCGAGCGGGCTCTGGACCGACTCCGACACCCCCACACCGCCACCATCGAGCACGACGGCCGCGGCGACGAAACTCGTCGTCCCGAGCTGGTCCGCCCCCACCGTCACCTGACCGTCGGTGGGTACCGTCACCGACACCGTGTGCGCCCCTGTCCACGGTGCGGGCTGCGAGGCACCCGCGGCGAGCGCGGCCAACGCCGTCAATGTGCCGAGCACGGGATGGTGTCCGGCATTGGTGAGCACGATGGTGGCCGGTGCACCTCCTTGTCCGCCGGTCCCGCCCGCGCAGAACCACGCCGAAGATTCAGTGCCGGCGATCGGTGCCAGGCGTAATGTCGACAGCGCGGTCGCTGCGACGCCGTTGGGCACAGGGGTACGGGCCACGATCCGGTCCGAGATCCCCGTGACTATCAAGATGGCAATGAGCACGACGATCATGACAGCGCGCCGCAGCGAACCGGTCACGTCACCACCTCGCTGATCGGCCCCGACAGCTCAGAGCCCGACAGCTCTGAGCCCGACAACTCTGGGCCCGACGACTCCGGACTCGGCTCGAGGAGTGATGCGGTCGTATCGGAGTCGACGGAGTCCTGTCGGACTCGTCCCTGACGCCGTCGTCTCGCTCCTCTCCCTCCTATGGGGTCCCACCACCAGTCGAGCCACCAACGCCGGCCCGCCAGAGCTGCCGCCACGGCGATCCAGGCAGCGGTCTCGATGCCGATCTCGAGGCCGTGGGCCCACGATCCGACGAAGGCAACGGTGACCTTCTCCGGTCGCGGCACGTGGAAGGTCGCCGCGTACCCAAAGGCGGTCGTGGCGGGCACGGCAGCGCCATTCGGAGTGTTCAGCTTCCAAGCCGTGGCGGGCGCCACCGCGTCGAGGACAGTTCCCGCTCGCACCTGACCCGTGACTCTGGTGGCTCCCGTTGCGCCGAACAGTGCGGGACGCCAACCCGTCAGCCGGGGATCGACCCCGGTGACCGCCGACGCGGCCGACAGCGGTCCGCCGGCCGCGCTGCGGATCGCCCGCAGAGGCAACGCGCTCGGGTCGAGAAATACGTCGAAACCACCCTGGGAAATGATCTGGCGCAGGTCGATCTGCGAGGAGAGGGCGCCGAGCAGGTCACCCGGGGCGGGATGCGAGATCGGGGTCTGGAGGCCAGGGATCGATGGCGCCAGGCTGTCGACCACGACGACGTAGCGCACCGCGTAAGGAGCGAGCAGCCGACCCAGTCGGACAGTGGCATGGCTGCGGGCGAGCCGGATGCCGTGGCCGATGGCGGCGGCCTTCCCCGGCGAGGCGCCGGGCCACAGGCCGGTGATGTCGGGCAGCCCGTTCTCGCTCACGCTGTAGGCGAGCCCCGGGGTCAGCTCCCATCCGTTGCCCGGCAACACCCGGGGGTCACCGAGCCACAACACTCGGAAATTGCCTTGGGCCTTGGTGGCCGACATCCACGTCGTCGCTTCGGCGTAGCCCGACGGGACCAGGTCCCATCGTCCCCCCAGAGCGCCGACGAGCACCGGCAGCATCCCTACCACCGCGGCGGCGGCCGCGGTCACCGCAGCCGCCTGGCGCCAACCGAACCGGTATCCGGGGAGATCGAGCTGGAATGCCGCCACGCCCAGGCCGATGGAGAGCGCCATGCCGACCCCGGCCGGCACGAGCAGCACCTGCGGCGCGATCGACACCGGACCGAGACCACCTCGTCCCGCCAACCAGGCCACGGCCCACGCCACCACGGCGATGGACCATGCCCGGCCGGCCCAGGCCAGCCGGGTGCGGGCACCGATGAGCAACGGCAACGCGGCGGCGGCCAAGACGGCCCATCCGAGAGCGGCGTCGCCGATGGGTCCGACCGCCAGGCGCAACAACTCGCCCCACCCCGCACCCGAGGACGAGGCCACGGGCACTCCGGCCAACGTCTGCCAACGGGCCGGGCCGCCCAAGATGGCGAAAGACCACGGCGCCAACAACAGCACGGCGACAACAGTGGCTCCTGCTGCGGTTCCGGCCACGCGCCCGGCGGGGCGCAATCCGGCCGCGCCTTGCGACACGACGTGTCCGAGCGCAAGGCCCAATGCCACCACGAGGGTCACGACCGCGGCCGAGGGAGCCAGCGACGTCACGAAGGCGTCAAGGAGTCCGAGGGCGAGAATCGATCCCGCCGGGGAGTGGCGCCATGCCCGGGCCGAGCGCAAGGCGGCGGCGCGGTGGATGGCCCGAGTGATCACCGGTATTTGGGCCGGTCGCCCGTGGCCCGAGGCGGAAGAGACCGACGCCGTGGCACCGAGATCGGAGGGCTCGCCGCCGCCGGCGTCGTCGTCGGGCATCGCTTCTGCGAAGGGATCGACGCGCGATGCCTGGCCCAGAAGATGGACGATCCACGGGCACGCCGCATACAGGACCAGCCCGTCCCAGTGTCCCGTCGCCAACGCGTCGTAGGGCACCGGGAGGCCGAGATAGACGACCGTGGAGACCACCCGGGCCCACGCCGTCCCGAGCGGTCGGGTCAGTCGGGCCATCCCCATGGCGCCCACCGGGATGCACCCGAGCACCACGATCTTCTCCAGCAATCCCATGCCCCCGAATAGCAGCATGCCGGCGAGCCCGAGAATCCCGGTGGCCGGCGTCGTCGGGTCGGTCGTCCCCACCCCGCTGGGTTGCCAGCCCGAGACGAAGCGGTGCATGAGCGTGCTCCACGACGGCATGGACAGCAGCTGACCGACGACGGGGAAACCCGATCCGAACAGTTGGCGGCTCCCGAACACGACGACGAGGCCGGCCGCCAACCACACCAACCACCGTGTGGAGGTGGCCGGTCCCTGGGCTGCTCCCGCGGTCACCTCGGTGGTCGTGGTCCGGCTCGCATCGGCCACCGGCGCCTCGTCGGGGAACGGCTCGGAGGATGACTCCTGGACCTCGCGGTGAGCACCACCGAGGTTGGCCGCCTGCAGGCCGTGGGTGACGGCCCGCCGGACATAGGCATTGAGCCGGGCACTTCCATGGAGCTGCAGCCGCCGCACGGTGGTGTCGTCGAGGCGTCGATGAGCCCGCACTGCGGCGCGCCCCGCGCGCAAGGTCCGACGGTGGGCGAAGTTCCATTGCCACGCCTCGGCGACCACAGTGGCGCGATCGCGATGGCGCGCCACGACCGCCACCACGAATTCGGCCAAGGCGAGCAGCGCGATCTGCGGGAGCACCCGGGCCAGATGGAAGGGCCCGTACGCCTTCAACGCAGCGTGCAACTCGTGGCGACGCTGCAACGCCTGCAGCGTCACCCGGGGCTGGCGCCCGTGGGCGCCCTGACCCCCACGGCGTCGTCGGCGCCACTCCCCGGCACGTGTCGCAGCACCGGGGGGCCCTGTGACCAGGACCTCGGGGACCCCGTGTGCTTCGGGGACCCCGTCTTCCTCGGTCACGAGGTGTTGGTCGGTGACACCGTGATTGTTGGGAACCCCGTGCTCTGGGTCCGGACCGTCGGCACCGGTCCATGTGTCGAGGAGGAAGGAGACAGCATCCGAGGCCCCGGGGGCCTCGGATGGGAGTTGCCCGGGAAGGCTGCGCTGCCCGCTCGCCAACATCTCGCGGTGTCGGACGCGCGCCCCCGGAGCCACGACCACCCTGGCTCCGAAGATCTGGGCACGCCAGCACAGGTCGAGGTCCTCTCCCATGACGAAGATCTCGGGATCGAACCCGCCCAGCTCCGCGAACAGGTCGAAGCGCACGAGCGTGCATCCACCGGGCGCGAGAAAGACGTCTCGCACCGCGTCGTGCTGGCCGTGGTCGATCTCGCCGGGCTCCATCCGGTCGACGACGGCGCCACCTTTGTCCACCGCCATCCCGACGTGGAGCAACCGGGTCGGGTCGTCCCAACTGACGAGCTTCGGCGCCACCACGCCGGCATTGGAGCGAAACGACTCCTCGACCAAGATGTGGATGGCGTCGGGGTCGGGGGCAACATCGTCGTGACAGAACAACAGCAACGACGCGCCCTCCACCATCGTCAACACTTCGTTGGCCGTGGCCCCGAAACCCTTGTTCGTCGGCATCAGGCGAACAAAAGCCCCAGGAAGCACATTCGCAACTCGCGGCGTGGGATCGACGGTGCTCGCCGCGTCCAGGACGAGGACCGACAGTTCCGGGTAGTCCTGCGAGGCGAACGCCTGCAGCGTCTCCTCGAACCACTCGCCAGGGTTCCAGGTGACGATCACAGCCACGACCGGCGGAGCGATATGGGTCTCCATCAGGGCCCAGAGGCTACCCGTCACTCCCCTTCGGCCCCCAGGCGATCCCGGCCCGTTCGACCCGGTCGCCGGTGCAAACGGGGAGGCGGAAGCAGTGCTTGCAACTGTTAGCAGAGCCCTGTACAATAGCTAGCACGAAGCCCCTCACACCCCCGCTTTCAATAGGAAGGACCCATCAGATGCCCGAATTCAAAGATGTCACAGACGAGATCACCAAGACCGCACGTGACGCCGCCTACGTGGTGGTCGGACTGGGCGTACTCGGGTTCCAGCGCGCGCAGGTCCGGCGCCAGGAGCTCCAGAAGCGCCTCACCGATCGCAGTGCGGTCCAAGGTCACCTCGGCGACGTGCGTGGCGAGGTCACCAAGCGGGTCAAGGACGTCGACGAGGCCGTCGAGCAGGTCATCGGCCGCATCGAGGCCACGCTGGCCCCAATGGAGGAGCGCCTCCCCGTCCCCGCCCGCGACCTGGCCAAGCAAGCCCACGCCCAGGCCCGCGAGGTTCGTCAGCAGCTGCGCAAGCTGATCCTCCAGGCCGCCTGAGGCCCACCCACCACAGATCGACCGTCAACGGCCGCCTCGCGTCATGCGGGGCGGCCGTTGCGCGTGTGGCGTTCGAGGCGACCGGGCCGCTACTCGACGAGACGTGGCCTAGGCGGCGCGATCGCTCCACTGCTCGAGCACGTCGAGCAGGGTCTGATCGAGGCTGAGGCGCGGTTCCCAGCCCGTCGCTTCGCGCAGCTTGGTGAAGTCCCCCCGCACCACGGGGACGTCGACGGGCCGGGAGAGAGCCGGGTCGAGCTTGAACTCCAGCTCCACCCCCGCCAGGCTTTGGAGTTGCAACGCCACGTCCGCGATGGCGATGTCCCGTCCGCTGCAGACGTTGTAGACCTCTCCCGCCACACCTCGCTCGGCGAGGAGTCGGTAGGCCCGGACCACGTCGCGCACGTCGGTGAGATCACGCCGGGCCGTCAGATTCCCCACCACGATGCTGTCGGCGCCGCTCCGGCGCGCCTCGACGATCCGCTGGGCCAGGGCGGAAACCACGAACGCCGAGGTCTGGCCCGGCCCCACGTGGTTGAAGGGGCGCATCCGCAGGACCTGCATGCCGTAGGCGAGATGGGCCTGGACCCCGAGGTACTCCGCAGCCACCTTGGAGGCCGCGTACGGCGTGACCGGGGCGAGCGGGGCGTCCTCGGTCACGGGCAAGAGGTCCGGGGGAACGGCGCCGTAGACCTCGGCGGAGCTCGTGATGAGCACTCGGGGAGGATGCGGGCACGATCGAGCCGCATCGAGCACGAACAGGGTCCCGATGGCGTTGACCCGGAGCACCTCCGAGGCGTCGGTCCAGGACCGACCCACGTTGGAGAGCGCAGCCAGGTGGTAGACGACATCGGGGACGGCCTCGACCATGGCCACGCGCAGAGCGTCGGCGTCGGTGATGTCGACCTCGTGGTCGATCCCCACCACCTCGTCCCCGCTCTCGGCGAGATGCCTGGTCAACCAAGAGCCGACGAAGCCTTTTGCTCCGGTCACCAGGGCACGCACGCGCCGAACCTTACCGGGGACCGGCGCCTGGCCCCGGGGACGACGGGCCGGTTCGTCGCGCCGCCCACCGGTAGGCAGACACGTGCTCCTCGGCGCTGCGGGCCCAAGTGTGGCCGGCCGCCACCTCCACCCCCAGACGTCGACGTCGCTGCACCGCGGCGCCGGCCTCGAGGGCTTCGGCGAGGCCGTCGGTGAGCTCGGACACCGACCCTGGCGCCACCAGGACCGCCGCACCGGCGGAGACCTCCGCCATGGCGGTCCCCGCCGTGGTGACCAGCGGCGTGCCACAGGCCAGAGCCTCGAGGGCGGGCAGGCCGAAACCTTCTTCGAGTGAGGGATAGGCGGCGACCGCAGCGCTGCGCAGCAACGCCGGCACGGCGTCGTCAGGGACATATCCGGTCCGGATGATCCGGTGGGCGAAACGGGCGTGGTCGACGGCCCTGCGCACCGCCTCGGTACCCCACCCGGGCCGGCCGGCGAGGACCAGCGACAGATCGGGGTCCTTGTGCGCAACGCGGTCGAAGGCGGCCACGAGGTCGGGAACCGCCTTGCGGGGCTCGAGCGTTCCCACGAACAGGACATAGGGGGCCCGTACGCCCAGTCGGCGCAACTGCTCGTCGTCGGGCACCGTGTCGTGGTGGTCAGGGCTGTCGTGTCCCCTCGAGGCGCTCGAGATCGCCGGCTTCGGTGAGAAGCGATCGTGATCCACGCCATGAGGAACGACGAACACCCGGCCCGTGGGCGCGCACAGCTCACCCAGGCGCTGCGCGGTGCGATGACTGACACAGACGATGGCATCGGCGCGACGCGCCGCCACGCGGATGGCCCGGCGGAACACGATCACCTTGCTCCGCTCGTGCCACTCGGGATGGTCGAGGAAGGTGAGATCGTGGACCGTGACCACGCACGGGAGGCGGGAGTGCTCGGGCATCGTGTAGTGCGGCCCGTGGTGAACGTCGACCGGCTCGGCCCCGAGCAGCCCCGGGAGTCGAAGTTGCTCCCATGCCAGCCGGATGGGCCGACGTTCGGGCGCGCCCGCCCGCACCGTCGAGGCGTTGGCGCGCGGGCCCAGCTCCCCCCAGCGCGTCCCGTCGCGACGACGCGACCACAGCGTGAGCGCGACGTCATCGCGGGCGAGGAGGGCGGTGACGAGGTCGATGGTGTACCGGCCCGCTCCGACGGGCTGGGCCGGGACCGCACTCACGTCGATCGACACCGCCAGCCCGGGGGCGTTGCTCATAGCAGCGATCTCCACAACGCCACGTGGGCGCGCGCCGCCGACTCCCAGGTGAGACTCCCGGCCCGCGCCCGGCCGGCTTCGGCCAGACGCGCCCGGAGGTCGTCGTCGGTGGCCACCTGCACGAGGGCCTGAGCGATGTCTTCGACGCGGGTGGGATCCACTTCGAGCGCGGCACCGCCGGTGGTGGGCAGCGGGCTCGACACCACCGGTGTGCCGTACCGCATGGCCTCGACCGGCGGGAGCCCGAAGCCTTCCTCGAACGGCACATAGGCGAGCAGTCGAGCACGTGCGTACAACGACGCCAAGGTGCCATCCCCAACCCGACCGGTGAACACGACGCCCTCCCCCGGTTCGAGCTCGGGACCCCATCCCGGCGGTCCCACGACCACCAGCGGCCAGGTCCCGGGCAGCGAGCGCCGGGCGGCGCCGTAGGCCTCGAACAACCGAGGCAGGTTCTTGCGGGGCTCGAGCGTCCCCACCGACAGGAGGAAATCGCCTCGCACCCCGAGGCGTTGGAGGAGGGCCTCGGCCTCGGCGTCGTCACGGCCGCGCAGGACGTCGGAGCCGAGCGGGATCACCGAGACCGCGCCCTGCGGCGCGCCGGCCTTGACGAGATCCGCGGCCACGGCGTCAGAGGGCACCACGAAATGCGACGCATGACGAAGCGCCCGTCCGAGCGCGGCCTCGTGCCAACGTTGGCCCCGACTCGGATAGTCCTCGGGCCGGTGCCGCCAGGCCACGTCGTGAATGGCGACGACCTCGACACATCGGCGACCGTCTCGTGAACCTTTGACCGGCGGCACCGCCACCGACACCGAGTGCACGAGATCGAAACCCCCCGGCGCGTGCACGACCGCCCGGTCCCACAGGCGCGTGAGCAACGGGCCGGGCAGACGCGAGGTGATGACCCGATGGCCGAAGGCCTCGAGCGGGTCCGAGCCGCCGCCACTCCCGACACGACCGCGACCACCAACACGACTCGCATAGAGCGTCACCGAGGGGAGCTCGACCTGGGCCTCGTCCAGTCTGGCCAAACCACCGAGCAGGCCCCGAACATAGGTCCCGATCCCGCCCGGCACCTGGCGCCGGAGCTGTTGGGCGACGAGAAGCACCTGAGCGCGGCCACTGCCGACGTCGTCCATACCGGCTCCTAGCGGGCGCGCGCCGCGTCGGAGTAGAGCTCGGCCAGGCCGGAGCCGCACTCCTCCCAGGTGAATCGCGCCGCCCGCCGCCGTCCCTTGTCGATCAACGCGCTGCGCCGATCGGCGTCGGACAGGACCGAGACGAGCGCCTCGGTGAGCCCGTCGACATCGCCGGGCCCGACCAGCACGGCCCCGTCGCCGACGACCTCGGGTACCGCACCGACCGCCATGGCCACCACCGGCACGCCGGCGGCCATGGCTTCGAGGGGCGGGAACCCGAATCCCTCGTAGACCGAAGGAAAGGCCAGCACCTCGGCCCCGCCCAGCCAGCCTCCCAAGGCGTCGTCGTCGACAAATCCCAACTGCATGACCCGGTCCCGACACCGAGATGCCTCCAGGGCTTCGTGAAACCCATGGGCGCCCCATCCCTCGGCGCCGGCGATCACGAGCGCCACGTCGGAATGGGCTTCGACGACCCCACTGAAGGCCCGCACGAGCCCGGGGTAGTCCTTGCGGGGCTCGATCGTCCCGATGGCCAGGACATAGCGCGACGTCCCCGGGGGCAACGAACGGTCGAGCGCCGTCGACGACGCCGCAGACACCGGGGGCACGCCGTGGTACACGACCCGCACCCGTTCGGGCGCGACACCGAACTCCGCCACCACTTCGTCGGCCACGAACTGCGAGGGGGTGTGCACCCAGGCCCCGTCCGAGACGGCGCGCCGAACCATGCCCGGGAAGCCGAGGGAGCTGCGGTCACAGAGCTCGGGGTATCGCACCATGGTGAGGTCGTGCACGGTGACGATCCGGGCGGCTCGCCGTGTGGGCGGGACGACGTAGTTGGTGCCATGGACGACGTCGGCAGGCCCCACGAACCATTCCACCGCCGGGACCGGCAGGTGCGCCCATGCCAGATGCAGTGGACGGGCGGGCATGGCCCGCTGCCGGACACCGATCCCGGCGGGCACGAGCGGCGGGAGGCGGTGGCGACGGCGCCAGGTCACCGCGAAGGCGTCCACATCGAGCTCGCCGGCGTTGGCGAGTGCACCCAGGGCACCCTCGCAGAATCGACCGACCCCCGTTTTCGTGCCGAGCAGCGGTGTGGCGTCGATGGCCACCCGGAGGCGCTCGCTGTGAGGTCGCGCTCTCGCCGGCACCGGTCGAGCCTTGCACACCGGGAGCTTGGACCACGCCCTCGGACCATTAGCCTTGCCCCGTGATCACCGCCCTCGCGGGAGGAGTAGGTGCCGCCCGCCTGCTGCGCGGCCTCGTCCGCGTCGTCGCGCCCGGTGAGGTGACGGCGCTGGTCAACACGGGCGACGACACCGAGCTCCACGGCCTCCACATCAGCCCCGACCTCGACACGGTGACCTACACCTTGGCCGGGTTGAACGACGACGACCGCGGCTGGGGCCTCGCCGGGGAGACCTGGACCGTCATGGACAGCCTCGAGCGACTGGGCGGCGAGACTTGGTTCCGCCTTGGCGACCAGGACCTCGCCACCCACCTCTTTCGCACCCAGCGACTGTCGACGGGAGCAACGCTCACCCAGGTCACCGCCGAGATCACCGAAGCCCTCGGCGTGTCGGTCCGGCTCCTGCCCATGTCCGACGATCCCGTCCGCACCCGCTTGACGCTCGTGGACGGCCCCGAAGTTTCGTTCCAGGAGTACTTCGTGGGTCGTCGTCACGCCGTGGCGGTCACGTCACTCCGCTTCGTCGGGGCCGAGACGGCCCGGCCCGCTCCCGGCGTGCTCGGCGCGATCGCCGATGCCGAGGTCGTGGTGGTCTGTCCGTCGAATCCCATCGTGTCGATCGGGCCGCTGCTGGCGGTGCCGGGCATCGCCGACACGCTTGCAGCCCGTCGTTCCGAGGTGGTGGCGGTCTCCCCCATCATCGCCGGGGTGGCGTTGAAAGGGCCCGCCGACCGGTTGATGGCCGAGCTCGGCCACGAGCCGACCGTGGTGGGGGTCGCCCGGATCTACGCAGACGTTGTCGGCACATTGGTCATTGACGAGGTCGACGCCGCGTCGGCAGAGGCGATCGAAGCCTGCGGCGTCCGATGTGTCGTGGCCCCGACCGTCATGCACAGCCCCGATCACGCCGCCACCCTGGCGTCACTGCTCCTCGACGCGGGCCGCCCCTCGGGCGCAACCTCGGGCCGCGGCCGGTGAGCGCCACCGACTCGGGAGGTCAATCGACCGCGCCGTCACCTGCGTCTGCACCAAAGGCGAGAAGCCTGACCGTGATCCCTGTGACGGGACTGGGTGAGATCCGAGCCGGTGACGACCTCGCCTCGCTCATCGCCGAGCTCGTCACCCTCGTCGACGGCGACGTGGTCGTGGTCACCCAGAAGATCGTCTCCAAGGCCGAGGGGCGCATGGTTCGCATCGACCCCGACGACCCCGAGGACCGGGTCCGGATCATCGAATCGGAGTCGGTGCGCGTGCTACGACGACGCGGGGACCTCGTGATCTCCGAGACGCGCCACGGCTTCATCTGTGCGAATGCCGGAGTCGACCTCTCCAATGTCGAGCACGGCTGGGCCGCGCTGCTGCCCGAGGACTCCGATCGCTCGGCCCGGCGCATCCGTGACGGCTTGCGAGCCGCCACAGGCCGAGAGATAGCGGTCGTCGTGTCCGACACTTTCGGCCGGGCTTGGCGAAAGGGTGTCGTCGACGTGGCCATCGGGTGCGCAGGCCTGGCCGCGGTCGTGGACCTCCGGGGCACCGCCGACGCCACGGGGCGCGACCTCATGGCGACCGAGGTGTGTGTGGCCGACGAGGTGGCGTCTGCCGCCGAGCTCGTCATGGGAAAGGCGAGCTCGGTGCCAGTGGCGATCGTCCGGGGCATCGAACCGGCTTGGCTCCGTCGGGGATCGGTGGCAGGTGACATCCTGCGCCCACCCTCCGAAGATCTCTTCCGCTGAGCCGACCCAACAGGCGACCCAGAACAGGCGCCCCGGGAGCCGGCCCAACTCAGAGGGGGTGACTCAGGTGCCGGTCCGGCGCCTCGTATAGGCGAAGACTCCGTCCACGCCTGCCTCGAGCTCGGTCCAGGCCTTCCAGCCAAGATGGATGCCGGCGCGTTCGGGGTCGAGGGAACTGCGCTGGATCTCACCCGCCCGAGCCGGAGCATGCACAGGCGAGCTCGCCGACCCGGCCCGCTCGCCCATGACGCGGGCTAGTTCCTTCACCGACACTTCGTTCCCGGTCCCGATGTTGAGCACAAGGCCGCCGCCGCGCGTGGCGGCACGGACGAAGGCATCCACGACGTCGTCGACGTAGACGAAGTCACGGGTCTGCTCGCCGTCACCGAAGATCGTCACCGACTCGCCGCGAAGCAGCTTGTCGGAGAAGATGGCCACCACACCTGCCTCGCCGTGAGGGTCCTGGCGCGGCCCGTAGACATTGGCGAGTGCCAGGGCGCAGAACTCGAGCGAGTGCAACTCCCGGTACGCCACCAGGTAGTCGATGGCCGCCATCTTCGAAACGCCGTAGGGCGAGAGGGGCCGGCGGGGATGGGACTCCTTCACGGGGAGCTCCGATGGATCGCACTCGCCATAGAGCGTGCCGCCACTCGCCGCGAAGGCGACGCGCGCCGTTCCCGCCGCCCGGGCGCCCTCGAGGACCCGCAACGTGCCCAGGATGTTGACATCGGCGTCGAACACGGGGCGTTCCACCGACACCCGGACATCGGCCTGGGCGGCGAGGTGGAAGACCACATCGGGGCGGCGCCTCCCCATCACTTCGACCAGCTCGTCGGACCGGACGTCGAGCTGATGGAAGGTGAGCGCGTGCGAGGCCGACGCCCGGGCGTCGGCCAGGTTGCCCAGCGAGCCCGTGGACAGGTCGTCGACCACGTCGACGGCGTGTCCTTCGGCCAGCAGGCGGTCCACGAGGTTGGACCCGATGAACCCAGCGCCACCGGTCACCATCACCTGCATGTCGGTCCTCCCGTCACGATGCCATCTCCGCCGGCACCCGGGCGTCGGCCAGGCGCGTCCCCTCGGGCACCGCGACCTCGTCGCCGACCACGGTCACGGGCAACACCTCACACCCGGCCGCCACCACGCAGTCGTGGCCGAGGATCGACCCGACCACCCGGGCCCCCTCGCCGACGCGCGCCCCGGGCAGGAGCACCGAGCCCTCGACGTACGCGCCACGTTCCACCACGGCGCGCGCCCCGATGACACTGGCGGTCACCACGGCGTCATGGGCGATCTGCGAGCCCGCGCCGAGCAGGCTCGGTCCGTGCACCTCGCCCCGAACCACGGGCGCGCCGAGCATCCACACCCCGACCGACACCTGCCGGGCGCCCGGCGCCGGAAGTCCCGGTCGACTGCCGTCGAGCAGGTCGGCGTTCGCCTGTAGGTAGGCGGCCGGCGTCCCGGTGTCGAGCCAGTAGGCGTCACTCGCCATGGCGTAGACCTCGCCGTGCGCAGCGAGGGCAGGGAACGTCTCGCGTTCGATCGACACGCGCCGCCCGGCGGGGATGCGCTCGAGGACCTCGGGCTCGAGGACATAGGTCCCGGCATTGATCAGGTTGGTGGGCACCTGGTCGGCGGGTGGCTTCTCGACGAACTCGATGACCCTGCCATCGGCGTCGGTAGGGACCACACCGAACCGGGTGGGGTCGTCGACGGCCTTCAGATGGATCGTGGCGGTGGCCCCGTGGGCACGGTGGAAGGCCACCAACGCCGAGGTGTCGACATCACTGAGGACGTCGCCGTTCACCACGATGAAGGTTTCGTCGATGCCGGCATGGCCGGCCGCGAAGGCGATGGCCCCGGCCGTGTCGAGCGGTTCGGGCTCCACGGCGTAGTCGAGGCGGACCCCGACGGCCTCGTGATCGGGATAGGCGGCGAAGAAGGCGTCGGGACGGTAGCCGAGCGACAAGACGACCTCGTCCACGCCATGCGCCCGCAGATGGGTGAGGACCCGCTCCAGCATGGACACCTCCGCCACGGGCAGCAGTTGCTTGGGCGTGGTGTTGGTGAGCGGACGGAGTCTCGTGCCCTCGCCACCCACAAGGACGACGGCCTTCACTTCGTGATTGTCGCCGAGGTCACGGTTTCGTGGTGGCCGTGGTCGACGCCTTGGTCGTCGCCGTGGTGCGTGTCGGCGACGGTAGGGTCGAGGCGGTGGTCGCCGTCGAGGCCGGCTTGGTGGTGGCGGTGGTCGATGAGCTCGGCGCCGTCGTGTTCGGCGCAGTGGTCACCGTGGTGGGTGCGGTGGTCGACGGGCTGCTCGTGGCCGAGCCGGCCCGGTCGGTCAGCATGGCGGTGATCGAGGATGGCTTGGGGATCGACGCACCAGAGGGCACGAAGGCGACGGTGATGAGCTGCCCGTCGGCGAGCTTGATGGCGGTGGGGTCGTGAGAGACCGTGGGATTGTTCGAGCCCGGGGGCGTGAAGCTCGGCCACACCTTGATCTGGAGCTCGGCGACCTTCCCGGCGTCACGGGTTCCGGTCGGGCACTTCTCACCGTTGGTGTACTTGGGCGCCCCGGGGATCTGCAGCGAGTTCGTGGTGAGCTGCAACTTCGGATAGGTGGTCACGAAGCGGGCCAAGGTGGCGTTGTTGCCGGCATCCTTGGCCGTGGTGGGCGCCACCTGGATGACGCCGTCACCGTCGGTGCGGATCCCGGGGATCGGTGACTTCGCCGCGTTGGGGTTGGCGGGCAGGTTGGGCGCGGGCTTCCCACAGACGTCGAATCCGAGCGCCTGGTACCAGTGGGCGCCGATGGCGGGCTGCACCGACGGAGCAGGGTGCTGGCGCTCGTAGCGGCTGTAGACGATCAGGGCCACGCCGAGCAGGCAGATCATGGCCAGGCTGGAATACCACTTCATGGGTCTCTGCCCGCGGTAGCTCCGCCCTCCGCCGGTGGCCCCGGCGCGCGCCACCCATTTTCCCGTATCTCCCCTGGCCATGATCGGGCGCCAACCCTACTCGGCCCGGCGAGAGGCTCCGTGCCGCGCGCTCAGGGCCTGCCTGACGCAGAGGACGCCGAGGCGCAGCGCCAGGAAGACCGCCGTGACCGGCAGCACCAGCCGCCGCCAGCCCCGCTCGGTCCGGGCCGCGAAGCGGAACACCGAGCGGTGATGGGCGACGAGCATCCGATACGGGTGCCGGGCCGTCGAGATCCCTTGGAGATGCGTCACCACCGCGCCCGGCACGAAGCACACACCCCACCCGGCGCGCCGGGCCCGCCAGCACAGGTCGGTGTCCTCGGCGTACATGAAGTACGACTCGTCGAACCCGTCCAACTCATCAAGGGCGCGCCGCCGGGCCAGGAAGCAGGCACCTGACACCCAGTCGACGTCGGTGACCTCCTCGGCGTCGACGTACCCCAACCGGTACCGGCGGGTGAAGCGGTTGGTGGGGACGAGGTCACCGAGCAGCGCGTGACCGGCCGCGTCGAGCAGCGAGGGGAACCGCCGAGCCGAGGGATAGCGCGTCCCGTCGGACTCAAGGATCCGGGGCCCCACGATGGCGAGAACGGGGTCGGCTCCGAGCACGTCGACAAGCGTCGCCAAGGCCCCTCGGTGGACGGCCACGTCGGGGTTGGACACGAGCACGAGGTCCGACCCGCTCACGTCGATGCCGCGGTTCGCCGCGGCCCCGTAGCCGAGATTGGTCCCGGTCTGTACCAACCGGACGGCGTCGTCGGCGGCGACGAGGTCCTCGATGGACCGGTCCGACGACGCGTTGTCCACGACGATCACATCCGCGACGCCCTCGGCGCGCAACGTCTTCACGCATTGCACCAACGCCTCGCCGGCTTCGTGGTTCACCACCACCGCCGAGACCCGTTGCCCTATCGAAGCCCGTTGCCCGATCGAGGCCCGTTGCCCGATCGAGGCCCCTGGCGCGCCGTCTGAAACCTCAGGTGCTCCTGCGGCCGGTGCCGGAGTCCTCGGTGGCGCCACGTGCGGTCAGATGTGGCGGATGAACCGGTAACGGACGAGGGCGGTGAAGGCACGAACGCCGTCGCGCCAATCGAATTTGGTTCCTTCCGACGGGTCGCGGCCGGTGTAGGAGACCGGGACCTCGTAGATCCGATACCCGCGGCGCAGCACCTTGGCCGTGATCTCGGGCTCGAAGTCGAACCCGTCGGACTCGATGGTGATGGCGTCGAGCACGGCGCGGTCGAAGAGCTTGTAACCGGTCTCCATGTCCGACAACGTCGACCGGTACAGCACGTTGGCGGTGATGGTGAGGAGTCGGTTCCCGAGCCATTGGGTGGGCCGCATGGCGCGCCCCGCGCCGGTGAAGCGACTGCCGTAGACGACTTGGGCTTTTCCCTTCATGACCGGCTCGAGCAACTTCGGCCAGTCATCGGGGTCGTACTCGAGGTCTCCGTCCTGGATGAGCACCAGCTGGCCCCGCGCCGTCTTGACCCCGGTCCGCACCGCCGCGCCCTTGCCCTGGTTGGTGCTGTGGGTGACGATGCGCACTGTCGAGTCCTCCAACGCCGACAACACCTTGCCGGTCCCGTCGGTCGACCCGTCGTCGACCACCACGACTTCGAGGTGCATGGGGAGGTCCACGGCGCGGATGCGGCGCAGGATCTCGGCGATGGTGTTGCGCTCGTTGAACACCGGCACGATGACCGACAACGTCCGGTACCTCTGCTCCGCCGCGGCCGCCAGGTCCCCGACGACGGGGTCGCCCGCCACATCGGCAACAGCAGGGTCGGTGACGGCATAGAGATCGGGCTTGGACAATTCGGCGCCGTGCACGTCGTCCATCATGGCCGACCTCCGGCCCCGCCGGTGGCGAAGAATTCGGCGGTCCGGCGCAGGCCCTCTTCCAGAGCCACGACCGGCTCCCATCCCAGCTCACGACGGGCCACGGTGATGTCGGGGCGCCGACGGGTGGGGTCGTCGGTGGGTAGCGGCTCGAAGACGATCTTCGAGTCCGACCCCGTCAACGCCAAGACGGCGTGGGCGAGGTCGAGCACCGTCAGCTCGTTGGGGTTCCCGATGTTGACCGGCCCCGTGAGCGTCGAGTCGAGCAGGGCCAGGATCCCCGCCACCTCGTCCTCCACGAAGCAGAGACTGCGCGTCTGGGACCCGTCGCCGTAGACGGTGAGGGGGCGCCCCTCGATGGCCTGGACGAGAAAGTTCGACACCACGCGCCCGTCACCGGGGCGAAGCCTCGGGCCATAGGTGTTGAAGATGCGGACGATGCCGATGTCGAGGCCCTTAGCCCGATGCGTCGCCATGGTGAGTGCCTCGGCGAATCGCTTGGCCTCGTCGTAGACACTGCGGGGTCCCACCGGGTTCACGTTGCCCCAGTACGACTCGGGCTGGGGATGGACGAGGGGGTCGCCGTATACCTCGCTGGTCGAGGCCAGGATGAAGCGGGCCTCATGGGCAGAGGCGAGGGCCAAGGCGTGGCGCGTCCCCTCGCTCCCCACGGCCAGGGTCTCGAGCGGTCGGGCCAGGTAGTCCGGCGGCGAGGCGGGGCTGGCGAAGTGGAGCACCGCGTCGACGTCACCGTCGACGACGATCCCTTCGCTCACATCCGCCACCACGAGCTCGAACTCGCCTTCGGCGCTGAGCGAGTGCAGGTTGTCGGCCACGCCGGTGGAGAGATCGTCCATCGCCACGACGCGCTCTCCCCGGGCCACGAGGGCCTCACAGAGGTGCGAGCCGAGGAACCCCGCCCCACCCGTGACGACGACGCGGCGTCCGCCCGGGGCACGACGGGCCGTCACGGACGGCCCATGGCCACGTAGGAGAAGCCGAGGCGGCGCATGGCGGCCGGATCGAGCAGGTTGCGGGCGTCGATCACGTTGGGCTCGGCGAGGAGGTCGCGGACCTTGGTGAAATCGAGCCAGCGAAGCTCTTCCCATTCGGTGAGGACCACTGCACATGCCGCGCCCTCGCACGCCGCGTAGGCGTCGGGGAGGATCTCGACACCGGTGGGGAACTCGGGGACGGGCCCGTGCACCGTGGGGTCGAAGGCGCGCACCGTCGCACCCTCGGTGACGAGCCTGCGGACGATCTCCACCGCCGGTGAGTCTCGCCGGTCGTCGGTGAGGGCCTTGAAGGTGAGCCCCCACGCCGCCACGACCGCCCCTTGGAGCGTGCCGCCCACCGCGGCGCGGATCTTGGTGATGACCGAGGCCAGCTGGGCCTCGTTGGTCTCGATGGCGCCGCGCAGCAGCGAGAAGTCGTAGCCCGACTGCTCCCCGATGTAGATGAGGGCCCGGGTGTCCTTGGGAAGGCACGAGCCTCCCCACCCCGGGCCGGGTCGGAGGTAGTCGAAGCCGATGCGGTGGTCATAGGCCATGCCGAGCAAGACGTCGCGGACATCGGCACCGACCGCCTCGCACAGGTTCGAGACGGCGTTCACGAAACTCAGCTTGGTGGCGAGGAAGGCGTTCGACGCGTACTTGATGGTCTCGGCCGTGGCCGCGTCGGTGACGATGAGCGGCGCCTGGGTCGACGCGAACAAGGCACCCACCCGCGCCGCCGCGGCCCGGTCGTCCGCACCCACCACGATGCGGTCGGGATGCAGAGCGTCATTGATGGCCGTCCCCTCGCGGAGGAACTCCGGGTTCGACACCACTGCCACGTCGGGGCGGTCGAGGAGCTGCTCGACCAGGATCGTCGAGCCCACCGGGACGGTGGACTTGTTCACCACGACGGCCCCGCGCTCGAGGTGCGGTGCGATGTCGACGACGACTGCCTCGAGGAAGCTCACATCGGCGGCCCCGTCCGCGCCCTGGGGGGTGGGGACGCACAGGAAGACGAAGTCCGCGCCCCGTACGGCCTCGGTGGCCCCGAGGACGAACTTGAGCCGACCCGAGCCGAGCCCGCCGATGAGGATGTCGCCGAGGCCCTCTTCGACGATGGTGGGCTCGCCCCGCGACAGCTGCTGGACCTTGGCGGGGTTCGACTCGCCACAGGTCACCCGGTAGCCCAGATGGGTGAGGACCACGGCGGTGGTGAGCCCGACATACCCCGCCCCGATCACGGCCGTGGTCACCTCGTGCGGTTCGGTCCTCGGCGGGGTCACGGTGCCTCCTTCGCCGAGGCCCCGACGGGCTCGGTCGCCGCCAACAAACGGTCGAGGGCGTCGCGCCAGTCCGGGAGGAGCGCGATCCCCATGAGCCGGAGCGCGGCGTTGTCGAGAGCCGAGTTGGCCGGACGCGGCGCGGGACGAGGGGGATCGAGCTCGGCGGTGGTGATGGGCTCGACCCGCCCGGGGTCGTGTCCGGCGGTCTCGAGGACGGCCCGGGCGAAGTCGTACCACGAGGTGACCCCGGCATTGGTGACATGGAAGGTACCGGGCAGGCGCTCGGTGCCGAGCAAGGCCAGGATCCCGGCGAGATCGGCGGTGAAGGTGGGGCTGCCACGCTGATCGTCGACGAAGCGCATGGTGCCGGGCTGTGACGCCAGTCGCAAGACGGTGCGGACCATGTTGGCGCCATGGGCGCCGCACACCCACGACGTCCGGACGACAGTGGACGAAGGGTCGAGCTCGAGCTCGCCGCCGAGCTTGCTGGCGCCGTAGACCGACCTCGGGTTGGGTGTGTCCCATTCGAGATAGGGGCGCGGCGAGGTGCCGTCGAAGACGTAGTCGGTCGACACGTAGACCACGTGCGCGCCGACGCGCCGGGCCGCCTCGGCGACATGGCGGGTCCCGAGCGCGTTGACCCAGTAGGCCCGGTCGGGGTCGCCCTCACAGGCGTCGACCGCCGTCCACGCCCCGGCATGGATCACGACGTGGGGGCGGACTCCTTCGAAGATCGTCTGGACGGCGTCACGATCCGCCACGTCGAGCAGCGCATGGTCCGCGGCGGTCACCTCGCACGCAGAACGCAGCCCGAGCCGGCCCGTGGCAGGGTCGTCGGCGCGGCCCCCCGTCGGGACCCGGCCCGACAGAGCCTCGACGACGTCGGTGCCGAGTTGTCCGCCCGCGCCGGTCACGAGCACCTTCATGGCGTCACACCCCCGTCATTCGCGCTAGCGCGAACGAGATGGGCCCGAGGAACTGCCACCCGTTGAGCCCTCGCCCGAGGCATCGTCTCCCCACGAGGACTCGACCACCGGGGCGCGGTCCATGAGGGGCTCCCACCAGGCGCGGTTGTCCGCGTACCAACCGACCGTCTCGGCAAGGCCCTCGTCGAACCCGATGGTGGGCGTCCAGCCGAGCTCCTTGGTGATCTTGGTGCAGTCGAGGAGGTATCGCCGGTCGTGGCCGGGACGGTCGGGGACGATCTTCTTGAGCGACTGGGGCTTGCCCAGTGCGGCCAGGACGGCGTCGGCGATCTCCTCGATGCTCGCTTCGATCCCGCTGCCGACGTGGTAGGTCTCGCCCATCCGGCCGCGCTCGAGGACGGCCTCGATGGCACGGCAGTGGTCGATCACATGGAGCCACTCGCGTTGGTTGCGGGTCGACTCGTAAAGCGGCAGGGGTCGGTCGTCGAGGGCGTGGGCGGCGAAGAGCGGGATGACCTTCTCGGGGAATTGGTAGGGCCCGTAGTTGTTCGAGCAGTTGGTGATGGTGGCGGGGAGCTCGTAGGTCTCGACATAGGCGCGCACGGCGTGGTCGGCGCCTGCCTTCGACGCGTTGTAGGGGGTGCGGGGGCGGTAGGGGTGCTCCTCGGTGAAGGCATCGTCGGAGTCGAGGGGGAGGTCGCCGTAGACCTCGCAGGTGGAGATGTGGTGGAAGCGAGCCACTTCGGCGTGGCGGGCGGCCTCGAGCATGGCCTGGGTCCCAAGGACATTGGTGCGGAAGAACCGGCCCGGATCGAGCACGGCGAGGCTGTTGTGAGACTCGGCCGCGAAATGGACGATCGTGTCGATGTCATGCGCACGCAGGGTCTCGAGGGCGAGATCGGAGTCGCAGACGTCGCCGTGGACGAAGCTGATCCGGTCCTCCACGTCGACCAGGTTGGGGCGGTTCCCGGCGTAGGTGAGGGCGTCGTAGGCGACCACGACGTCGTCGGGGTGGTGTTCGACCCAGTACCGGACGAAATTGGACCCGATAAAGCCGGCACCCCCGGTGACGAGCACTTTCATAGTTGGTCAATGGTAGACGGTGGGCCAAGCGACACCCGTCGAGCCGGAGCCGTTTTCGGTGGTGCGAGGGGGATTTTGGGGGTGGGCGGGTCTCAAGCCTGGTCGCGCAGGTGGACGACGTCCCCCGCGGCGATGGTCCGCAGGCAGGCTCCCACGTCCACCATGAGGTGGCCCTCCAGGGTGATGTCGGTGGCCGTCCCGGTGAAGACCTCGTCGGGGAGCGAGACCCGCACGGCCCTGCCCACCGTCACACAGCGACGGCGGTACTCCGAGGCCAACCGGCGGCGACCGTCGCTGTCGGCCAGGTCCACGAGCCGACCTTCGAGCTCCTCGAGCACCAGCCCGAGGACGGCCACGGGCTCGGGTGCGCTCCCCGCCTCTCGTCGGATCGACGTAGCCGGAGTGGCAAAAACTTCCGGAGCAACAAAGACAGCGGGAGGAGCAGCGGGTGTGACGTCGGGGGTGGTGTCGGCAGGATCGTCGGGGGGTGGCCAGCCGACATTGAGCCCGAGGCCCACCACCACCGCGCTCTGTGCGGGCGCGCCGTGCTCGACCGCTCCTGCAGGTAGGGCTTCGGCCAGGATCCCCCCCAGCTTGGCGTTGCCCACCAGGAGGTCATTGGGCCACTTGAGAGCGGGGACGACTCCCGCGCCCCGTTCACAGGCCGCCGCCGCGGCCAGCGCCACGGCCACCGTGCAGAGATGGAGCTCGTCGATCCGAAGGATGGGACGGAGGAGGATCGAGACCAGCAGATTGGACCTCGGTGGCGCCTCCCATCGGCGCCCGAGCCGACCCCGGCCCGCGCTCTGGTAATCGGCGACCGCCACGGTGCCCTCGGGGGCCCCGGCGCGCGCCTCGCCGAGGAGGTAGCGGTTGGTGGAGTCGATCTCGGCGAAGCGCCGGATGGGCCCGAAGCGGGTTCGGGCCGGCGCCGCCACCTCGGCGAAGAGCGGCGCCACGGACATGGCACCCACCCTACGGGCCGTGCCAGTGTGGTAGTTCCTCTGCTGAAAGGTCTTGCGTGTTCCAGAAGGTCCTCATCGCCAACCGCGCCGAGATCGGGGTGCGGGTCATCCGCACCTGCCGCGAGCTGGGCATCGCCACCGTGGCGGTGTACTCCGAGCTCGACCGCGACGCCCTGCACGTCCGGATGGCCGACGAGGCCTATCCCCTCGGCGGCCAGAGCGCGGCGGAGAGCTATCTCAACACCGAGGCCATCCTCGAGGCCATCACCCGGAGCGGCGCCGACGCCGTGCACCCGGGCTACGGCTTCTTCTCCGAGAACACCGACTTCGCCCGGGCCATCACCGCCTCGGGGGTGACCTTCATCGGCCCGCCCCCCGAGGCCATCGAGATCATGGGCGACAAGATCAGCTCCCGGCGCGCCGCGGAGGCCGTGGGCGTGTCGGGTGTCCCGGGTCGGACCGAGCCCATCACCGACCCCGCCCAGGTGACCGAGTTCGGCACCACCCACGGATGGCCCATCGCCATCAAGGCCGCCTACGGCGGTGGGGGCAGGGGCATGAAGGTGGTCTCGTCGGCCGACGAGGTCGCCGAGGCGGTGGAGTCGGCCCAGCGCGAGGCCCAGTCGTACTTCGGCCGACCCGAGATCTACGTCGAGCGGTATCTCGAATGGCCCCGGCACATCGAGATGCAGATCATCGCCGACACCCACGGCAACACCTTGTGGCTCGGCGAGCGCGACTGCTCACCGCAGCGGCGCCATCAGAAGCTCGTCGAGGAGAGCCCCGCCGCGCAGTTCCCCGACGAGGTCCGGCGGGCCATGGGCGAGGCTGCGGTCACCGTGGCCAAGGCGTGCGGGTACGTGAACGCCGGCACCGTCGAGTTCCTCTACGAAGGCGGCGAGTTCTTCTTCTTGGAGATGAACACCCGTCTCCAGGTGGAACACCCCGTCACCGAGTTGGTCACCGGGCTCGACCTCGTCGAGTGGCAGTTGCGGGTGGCCGCGGGTGAACCGCTCGGGTTGTCTCAGGACGAGGTCCAACGCAACGGGCACGCCATCGAGGTCCGGATCAATGCCGAGGACCCCGCCGGCGGTCGGTTCGTCCCCTCCCCCGGCACCATCGCCACCTTCCGGGCCCCGGGAGGACCGGGGGTCCGGCTCGACGCCGGGTACGAGGCGGGCGACACCGTGAGCCAGTTCTACGACAACCTCGTCGCCAAATTGATCGTGTGGGGCCAGGACCGGGAATCGGCCCGGCGCCGGATGCTCCGGGCCCTCGACGAGACGGTGATCACCGGCGTCGCCACCACCATCCCCGCCGACGTCCTGATCCTGTCGCATCCCGACTTCATCGAGGGGCGGCATTCGACGAGGTGGGTGGAAGACGTCCTCGACCTCGCCTCGCTGGCGCCGGCGGCGCCGGTGGGGGCTCTCACAGCTGATGGGGATGACACCGGGCCCCGGGTGCTGCGCGAAGTGACGGCGGAGGTCGACGGGCGGCGCTACGAGGTGCGGCTGTGGGTGCCCGAGACCTCCAACGGCGGCGGTGACGGCGGGCGGGGCAGCGGTCGACCCCACAAGCCGAGAGCGGCGCTGGCGGGATCGGGGTCGGGATCGGTCACCGCGCCCATGCAGGGGACCATCGTCAAGATCCTCGTGGCGGTGGGCGACGCCGTCGAGGTCGGCGAGACGGTGTGTCTCCTCGAGGCCATGAAGATGGAGAACGCCATCACCGCCGAGAAGGCAGGGACCGTGGCCGAGGTGAAGGTGGCCTCGGGTGATTCGGTGGGGCCCGGCGACGTGATCGCAGTGATCGAGTGAGCGACGTCGCGGCGGCCAAGGCCAGCGCGCGTCTGGCCGCCGAGGACCTCCAACCTGCCCTCGTCGGGTTGAGCCGGGCCATCCACCACGAGCCCGAGCTCTGTTTCGAGGAGGTCCGCGCCGCGCAGCGTGTGGGCGACATGCTCGACGAGGCCGGCTTCGCGGTGGAACGGGGCCCCTTCGACCTGCCCACCGCCGTCCGGGGACAGGTGGGATCGGGTCCGTTGTCGATCGTGATCTGCGCCGAGTACGACGCTCTCCCGGCGGTGGGACACGCCTGTGGGCACAACCTCATCGCGGCGTCATCGCTCGGGGCGGGGATGGCCTTGGCGGGTGTGGCCGACGACCTCGGGTTGACCGTCACCGTCCTCGGCACGCCGGCCGAAGAAGGTGGAGGCGGCAAGGTCCTGCTCCTCGAACGGGGCGCCTTCGAAGGCGCCCACGCCGCGATGATGGTCCACCCCTGGCCCGAGGACCGCCTCGTCGCCACCTGCCTGGCGGTCGATCATCTCGAAGTCCACTACCGGGGGCGGGCCGCCCATGCCTCGGCGTCTCCGGACCAGGGTGTCAACGCGGCCGACGCCATGGTGGTGGCCCAGGTGGCCATCGGGCTCATCCGCCAGCACCTCCGTCGGGGCGACCAGGTCCACGGCATCGTGACCAAAGGTGGCGACGCCCCCAACATCGTCCCCGAGGAGACATTCGGGAGGTTCATGGTCCGGGCCCGGACCCTCGAGGACCTCGCTGTGCTCCGCCCGCGCATCGAGCGCTGCTTCGAAGCGGGCAGCCTGGCCACGGGGAGCTCGCTCGAGATCACCGACCTGGCGCCGACGTACTCGCACATGGTCTCCGACGACCTCCTCCTCGAGGCGTGGCGGCACAACGCCGAGGAGCTCGGTCGGCACTACACCGCCGACGAGGGGGCCGAGGCCCGTCCCACCATCTCGACCGACATGGCCAACATCTCATTGGCCTTGCCCTCGATCCACCCCATGATCGGCATCGAGACGCGCGGCGCGGTCAACCACCAGGCCGAGTTCGCAGCGGCCTGCCTCGGTCCCTCGGCCGAACAAGCGGTCTTCGACGGTGCGCTGAGCATGGCGTGGACGGCCATCGACGCCGCCACCGACCCCGTGCTGCGCGACCACCTGCTCACTCGCGCCAGCTGAAGCCACCGCCCATGGTCCGGTGCGGGTCGGGCGGCGGTGAGTTGCTTCGCCGTACGCTGCTCCACCATGGGGAGGTCCTTCATGTGGTGGCCCGGCACATACACATGGGCACGACGTCCCAGCCTCTGGAGTCGTCTCACCAAGGGTTTGGGTGAACGGGGCGAGCGCCTTCTCTCCAAGGGAATGACTCCTGAACAATCGTTGGAGATCGCTCAGCGAGTCCTGGTGGAAGCGGTGCAGAAACACGGGCCCGATGACCGGTTCACCGTCAACGCCATGTGGGAGGTGGCACAACGTCTGGACCACGCAGGACGCCAAGGTGAGGCGCTGATCCTTCGCCAACAGATCGTTGAACGCATGCGCGCCCATCTGGGCGAGGAGGATCTGGAAACGCTCAGTGCCGAACAGAGGTTGGCCGCCTCTCTGATGAAGAACCACAGATCACCAGAGGCACGGCCTTTGCTCGAGCATGTCGTGAGGCAACGGACACGCCTGCTCGGGTGTGACCACCCGCAGACTGTTTCGGCGATGCAATGGCTGGATCGTGCGCAAGGGCAAGCTGGTGATCAATAGGCGGGACCCCGCCGCTGAGGTGAGCCGTCAGCTGGGCTGGTAGACCCCGAAGACCTCGCGCAGGACATCGGAGACTTCGCCCAGGGTCGCCATGCGACGAAGCGCTTCGCGCATGGGGACGAGGAGGTTCTGGGTGCCCCGTGCCGCCGTGGCGACATCGGCCAGAGCGGCGTCCACCCCGGACTGGTCCCGCTCGGCCCGCACCCGGCGGGTACGCTCGATCTGGGCCTGCTGCTGGGCGGGATCGATGGGGAACACCTCGGTGGGCTCGGCCGCCTCGTCGGTGAACTTGTTCACGCCCACCACGATCTTCTCGCCGTCGTCGACGGCCTTGGCGAACTCATAGGCAGCCATCTCGATCTCGCCCTGCATGAACCGGGCCTCGATGGCCGCCACCGCACCGCCCAGGTTGTCGATCCGCTCGAGGTAGTCCCACGCGCCCCGCTCGACCTGGTCGGTGAGCTCTTCGACGAAGTAGGACCCCGCCAAGGGGTCGACGGTGTCGGGGACGCCGGACTCGTACCCGATGACCTGCTGGGTCCGGAGCGCGATCTTGGCCGCGTTGGTGGTGGGGAGCCCGAGGGCCTCGTCGAAGCCGTTGGTGTGCAGGCTCTGGGTCCCGCCCAGCACGGCGGCGAGGGCCTGGAGGGTGACCCGCACGATGTTGACCTCGGGCTGCTGGGCCGTGAGTGTCGACCCACCGGTCTGGGTGTGGAACCGCAGCAGCTTGGACCGCTCGTCCTTGGCCCCGAACCGCTCGGTCATGATCTTGGCCCACATCCGCCGGGCCGCCCGGTACTTGGCCACCTCTTCGAAGAGGTTGTTGTGCGCGTTCCAGAAGAACGACAACCGGGGCGCGAAGGCATCGACGTCGAGCCCCGCCGTCAACGCCGCCTCGACGTAGGCGATCCCGTCGGCGAGGGTGAAAGCGATCTCCTGGACCGCCGTCGACCCCGCCTCGCGGATGTGGTAGCCGGAGATGGAGATGCTGTTCCAGTTGGGCATCCGCTCGGCGCAGTAGGCGAAGGTGTCGGTGATGAGCCGCATCGAGCTCCGGGGCGGGTAGATGTAGGTGCCCCGGGCCACGTACTCCTTCAAGATGTCGTTCTGGATCGTCCCGCCCAGCGCGTCGGCCGCCACGCCCTGCTCGTCGGCCACCAACTCGTAGAACAGCAGCAGGATGGCGGCGGTGGCGTTGATGGTCATCGAGGTCGTCACCTTGTCGAGCGGCAGGCCCGCCAGCAACAGCCGCATGTCGGCGAGCGAGTCGATGGCCACCCCGACCTTTCCCACCTCGCCCTCGGCCCGGGCGTGGTCGGAGTCGAGCCCCATCTGGGTGGGGAGGTCGAAAGCGCACGACAGACCGGTCTGGCCCGCCCCCAGGAGGAACTTGAACCGCTCGTTGGTGTCCTCGGCGGTCCCGAACCCGGCGTACTGCCGCATGGTCCACAACCGGCCCCGGTACATCGAAGGGTAGATCCCCCGGGTGTACGGCGCCTGGCCGGGCTCGCCCAACCGGGTCTCGGGGTCCCAGCCCTCGAGGTCGGCCCGGGTGTAGACGGGCTTGATCTCGATGCCCGAATCGGTCCGTCGCACCTCGTCGCCCACGCGTCCCAGGTTACGGACTACCGGCGGCCGACGCCCAGTCCCGGGCCTGCCATGGGCCCGGTCTCAGCTCATATCGCAGAGCTCGTTCAGGCCCGTGCGGACCCCGACGGCGCCAGCGCGTGGGGCATGCACAGGTCGTCGTACTCGGCGATCACGATGGGCCCGGCGTTGTCTCCGCAGGCCGGGCACTCCGGGTCACGACGCACCTTGAACGTCCGGAAGGACTCCTCCAGCGCGTCATAGGCGAGCAACCGGCCGACGAGGGGATCGCCGATTTGCAGCAGCATCTTGATGGCCTCGACGGCCTGGATCGACCCGATGATGCCGGGCAGCACACCGAGGACACCGGCTTCGGCACACGAGGGTGCGAGCTCAGCAGGCGGCGGCTCGGGGATCATGCACCGGTAGCAGGGCCCGTTGTAGGGGTCGAACACCGTGGCCTGGCCCTCGAACCGGAAGATGGACCCGTGGACGACGGGGATCCGCTTGAGCAGGGCCGCATCGTTCACGAGATAGCGCGTGGGGAAGTTGTCGGTGCCATCGACGATGAGGTCGTACCCGTCGATGATGTCGAGGATGTTGTCCGCGCCGAGTCGTACGTCGTAGGTGACCACGTCGACGTCGGGGTTGAGCCCGGTGAGGGTCTTCTTGGCCGAGTCGACCTTCCGCTCGCCGATCCGGTCCATCGAATGCAGGATCTGGCGCTGGAGGTTCGAGGCGTCGACCACGTCCATGTCGATGATCCCGATCGTCCCCACCCCGGCCGCGGCCAGGTAGAGCGCGGCGGGAGAGCCCAGACCCCCCGCCCCGAGGAGCAGGACCCGGGAGTCGAGCAGCTTGAGCTGTCCCTCCTCCCCCACCTCGTTCACGAGCAGGTGCCTCTGATACCGGTTGCGCTGCTCGGGGGTCAAGGTGCGCGGCGTCTTCCAGGGACGGCCCTCGTCCTTCCAGCGGTTGAACCCGCCGATGAGCGAGACCACGTCGGTGTAGCCGAGGTCGGTCATGGTCTTGGCCGCGAAAGCCGAACGCACGCCCGCCGCGCAGTACACGACCACAGGACGCGCCTTGTCGGGGATCCTGCCCTCGACCGAGAACTCGAGCTGGCCCCTGGGAAGGTGCAGCGCGCCGGGGATGGCACCTTGCTCGTACTCATCGGGCTCGCGCACGTCGAGCCACACCACGGCGTCGTCGTCGAGGCGCGGCTCAACCACGTCGGCCTGGGCCTCGCGGATGGCCGACCTGGCCTGGGTCAACAGCTCTCTCGCACTGGCCACGACGTCTCACGACCTTCCCGGTTGCTTCGACGGCACCACTTCGCCGCCCACCCTTAAACCCTACCAGTGGGGTCAACATTCCCATGGCCGGTCGGTTGGTCCTGGGGGCGGTCGGTCCTGCGTGGCGGTCGGTCTTGCGTCGGTCGGTAGGTTGCACGTCCATGGAGCTGGGCGAGGTCGTCCGCCGGCGGAAGATGGTCCGGAGCTTCTCGGGCGAGCCTGTCCCCGCCCCGTTCCTCGACCGGGTGCTGAACCTGGCCTGTCGGGCGCCCTCGGCGGGGAACACCGGCGGGTGGGACGCCGTGGTCCTCGTCGGGCCCGACGAGACGGCGCCGTTCTGGGACGCCACCACCACGGCAGACTGGCGGGCCCGGTCCCGGCGTTGGCCGGGCCTGGCCCGGGCTCCAGTCGTGGTGGCCCTGTTCGTCGACCCCGACGCGTACCGGGCCCGCTACGCCGAGCCCGACAAGCACAGTCCTACGAGTGCAGCGCGTCCGATCGAGGGCGAATGGCCTGTGCCCTACTGGTTCGTCGACGGCGGCTTTGCGCTCATGACCATGCTCCTCGCCGCCGTCGACGCCGGCCTCGGTGCCTGTTTCCTCGGGAACTTCCGGGGCGAGGACGCGTTGCGCGTCGCCCTCGGTGTTCCCGAAGACCGACGCTACGTCGGAGCCGTGCTCGTGGGTGCACCGGGTGGTGGCGACCCACCGTCGTCGTCGCTGGCCCGGGGAAGCCGCAACGTTTCTGAAGCGGTCCATCGCGGCCGTTGGTGAGTCCCGCACACGACTGAGGTCATAGGCTGGCGTTCGTGGCCGCATCGCTGTTCCCCCCGGCGACGGTGACGTTCCGTCGAGGTCTGGAACCTCCGTCCCGAGATGGGCCGGGCCGTGCACCGCCTCGTGGACGCCGCCTACACGCCGCCGACCACGACGTCGAAGGCAGCTACAACGCCCAGGAACAACTGGCCATCGAGTACGCCGAGCGCTTCGCTCTGGACCATCTCGGCATCGACGACGCCTTCTTCGCCCGACTGGCCCAGTCCTTCACCGACGCCGAGATCCTCGACCTCACCATCTGCCAGGCCGCATTCCTGGGCCTGGGCCAGATGCTCCGCCCCCTCGGGATCGACGAGACATCACTGCTCGACGTCTGACTACCCCGCCGCCCCGGCTCCTGTCGGCTCGCGGCACAACCGCGGACCGACCCGCCCCGACACCAGGGTGATCTGCACGAGCCAGAGCACCCCGATGTACAACGGGAAGGTCACGACCGGCGCCGAGACGTGCTTCACCGTGAGGAGCGTGATCACGGCATTGGCGAGCGACCCGATGTAGATGCTGCCGCTCTCGGATTCGGGCCGTCGCCACGACTTGATGAGCGTGGGCACCCCGGCCAGCGCGTCGGCCGCCACGGCCGCGCCCAGCGCCACGAGTCCTTGTCGGGTGACGACCCAACCGATGGTCCCACCGATCGACAGCGCGCCGCAGCTGTAATCGAGAGGGCCGAGATTCCACACCGACTTCGGGTTGACGAAGGATGCCGCGAACACGACGAGCGGCCCGAAGCCGACCATGAAGGTGAGCAGCGACCGCAGGCCCACCCCGTCGTTGATCTCGACGGCCAACGCCAAGAGCGGCGCGAGACCCCACAACAACCACGTCACCCGGTTGGGTTGGTTCCGCCCCCGCACAGTGTCCACCACGTACAGCGCCTGGCCGACGGCGCTGATGGCCGCGCCCAGGAACACGAAGTGGACGTCGATCACGAGCCATCACTCTGCCCCAGCGACTGCCCCGCCGCGTGCGACTTCCAGATCGAGGTCAGCTGGTCAGTGTTCCCGGCGCCCAGAGTGACTCGGTGGGTGTCACCGGCCCGGGATCGTCCTCGACGACCTCGAGCCCGGGTGGATCCTCGAGCTCGGTGTCGTCCTCGGGCGGGTCATCAGAGACCTCAGAGAGCACCGCCACCACGGCCTGGCCTTCGAGGAGCGGCCCCTGCGCGTATTCACAGCCGAGCGCCCGCAACGTGGCGACCTGGGCCTCGGACTCGACGCCCTGGGCCACCACGGTGAGCTCGAGTGCCCGGCCGAGCTCGATCAGGCCCCGCACGAGCGCCGCGGCTTCTCGGCTCAGGGTCTGCGCCCGAGCATCGGGTTCGGCTTCGAGCGCGGCCGGATGGTTGGCTCCCGGTTCGGCTGCGCCGGTGTCTTCGCCGAGGGCGGCGACCAAGTCGGGAGCAAGCTTCAGTCCCGAGATCGGCAACCGCTGAAGCAACCCGAGATTCGACTGACCAGAACCAAAGTCGTCGAGCGCCACGACGACGTCACGCTGGTGGAGCTCGCGCAGGTTTGATTCCGTGGATCCGAGCGCGGCCGCCGAGGGCTCGCGTATGTCGAGGCCGAGCACCGACGGAGTAAAGCCGTGTGCGGCGGTGAGCTCGTCGATCATGGTGACAAGGGCCGGATCGGCCACCAATGAGGGGGCCACCTTCACCCACACCCGGAAGTGCGCCGCCAAGGTCAAGGCGCCGTGGCGGACACGCAGATCCGAGAGCGCCTGGTCGAGCACCCACCGACCGATCGGTACCGCCAACCCTGCTTCGTCGACAAGATCGAGCGGCGCCTGGGGTTGATCGACCTCGGGCCCCGGTTGGCTCCACACCAAGATCGCCGACTCGCTGATCGCCACTCCCGACTCGAGGTCCACGATGTCCTCGTACTCGAGGAGCAGGCCGTCCTCATCGAGCGCCACCCGGAGGTCCTGGCGGTTCTGGCTGCGGACGACGACGTCTTCGCGCATCGAGGGGTCGAACAGCTTCGACGACCCCCCACCCTCGTCCTTGGCCCGCCGCATGGCGAGCGTGGCGTCACCCAAGAGCGTCTCGAGGGTGGGCGCGTCGCCCCGGGCGTCCTTCGGCGACGTGACGACCACGCCGATGCTGGCCGACAGCTGGACCTCGACCTTGTCGACCCTCGTCGGCCGGCTCAGGTCCTCGAGGATCCGCCCCGCCATCTGACAGGCGAGATCCGACGACGCCACGTAAGGGCACACCAACACGAACTCGTCACCGGCGAACCGTGCCACGGTGTCGGAGCGCCGTCGCGACGCCGACAGCCGCGCCGCCGCCTCGTGGAGCAGGTTGTCCCCGGCGCTGTGGCCGTAGAGCTCGTTCACTTCACCGAACCCGTCCAGGGCGACCACGAGCACCGCCAGCGCGGCACCGTCCTCACGGCACCGAGCCATGGTCTCGTCGAACCGCTCGTCGAGCATGGCCCGGTTGGGCAGACCGGTGAGCTCGTCAGGGCGAGAGGGCTCGTCGACGGTCTCGGGACCCGGGAGGATCGCACCCAGCCCCTTGCCGAGGCCGCGCCGACGAGACACGACGGGCCGCTTCGGCTCGCCCTGCCCCCCCGTGACGTCGTCCATCAACTCCGTACTCCGATCCCTGCGAGATCACATCGACCCGCTCCACCCACCGGTCGCTCACCGCGGTGTCGACACCGGTGTGGTGCACCTTCGACGTCCAGCCCGTCCCGCAGGCTGACCTGCAGATTCATTGCGCGTGTCCTGCTCACCGACGGCACAGGCACACCACGTCGATCCTAGGCGTGGCGCTGCGCTTAGTCGGACGCGGTAAGAGGGTGACGTCGACTTGCACAACAGACCCTCGTGTGAAGGCGGGAGAGCTCGACGAGTCGACCACGGGGCCTTCGTGAGGCGGCCGTCGGCGCGCGCCAACGATCGGTGTTCAGCAGGTCATCCCGGGTCGTCTTTGGGGCCGCCCCGAGATGTCATCAGAGGTGGTGGGCGCAGGTTTTCGAATCGTGACGGAACCTGAGAGAGCGTGGTCAGCGGGCTGTCACCCAGGGTGAGCTCTTAAGCGCCTCGGCGCCGATGCCGACAACCAATGTGTGTCGAGCCTCGAGACGCGTCCTCGCGTCCTGCTCCGCCGGATGCCCGTCGCGGGCACGTCTGCCCTGGTCGGGCTGGTCACTCTGGTGGCTCTGGCCTTGGTGGTCCTGACCGCGATCGAGCCCGCCCCGGCCCGATCTGCCACCCCTCTTGCGGCGGGGTCAGTTGGATCGCGCCCGGCGATCGGCTTCCTTCACCCGCAGGCGGTGGCCCCCACGACCACGGCTCCCCCGCCGGTGACGACCACCGTGGCTCCGCCCACCCTTGCCCCCCAGGTTTCTCCTCCCCCCACTCACCCTCCGGCCCCGCACCCGACGACTCCCCATCCGACGACTCCACCGTTGGTCCCGTTGGCGTCGCACCCCATCCTGCCGCCCAACAATCCGGCCGCGAACTTCGCCGAGTCCCCGAACTTCGCGGCGACGTGCCGATCCTGGGGCAACCAGTCCCCGCCGTGCATCTCCGCCACCACTCAAGCAACCACGGCGGCACGGGCCCACGAGGGTCTGGGCGCGATGGTGCTCCCGTCGAACTACGCCGCGCTCACACCGGGAGAGCAACTCTTCGTCCTCACCGACATCGAACGCGTCGACCGGGGACTGCCTCCGGTCGTTGGGATGGTGGCGCAACTCAACTCCAACGCTCAGAACGCGGCCGCGACCAACACCGACCCCACCCCGGTGTCGGTGCCACCCGGCTCCACCGTGATGAGTTGGGCCTCGAACTGGGCCGAGGGCGCGGGCCCCCTGGGGTCGAATTACAACTGGATGTACGACGACGGCCCGGGGTCCGGGAACATCGGCTGCACCGCCAGCACCCCGAGCTCGTGCTGGGCGCACCGAGACAACATCCTCGGGTACAGCCCATCTGAGGTGGCCGCGTCGCACGGTGTCCTGGCCATGGGGGCATCCGAGGCGACGCTGGCCTCCGACTCGCCGTGGACAAGTGACGCCATCCTCATCGTCCTCATGACGGGGAGCCCCACCTACACCTACACCTGGGCCCAAGCCCAAGCAGCGGGAGCCCGCTGAGCCCACGGCGGTCAGATCCCGACGCAGCTTGCCAGGAAAGTCTCGAGGAGGGCTGTGTTCCGCCGGATGTGGATCTCATCGCTTTCGTCTCTGGTGATGAGGAATGACGGGCAGAACGCATCTTCGGTCCCGCAGAAGAAGTGCGGTGACCCCTTCACCCCCCGGGACTGACCGTCTCGCCATTCTGCGCGCACGGCCTCATCGTCCTGAGGACCGCAGTCGCCGATCCCGTGGGCATCGGCCACATCGTTGAGCACGTCGGCACTCGAGATGTCACGGCCCTCCTCGAACAGCGAGTCCCGCAAGGCAAGGCTGACCGCTTCGTCCACGCTGTCGCTGTGACGATAGGCGGCAGCGGCAACAGCCAGCGCCGGGAGCGAGGTCCGGGGGAAGTGGGCGCGGTCGAATCGAGCAAAGAGGTTCGGCGCAACCTGGGCGCGCAAGATGTCGACGTGCTCGGCGGTGGCTCTGGGATCAAGTGGTGCCCCGTTGACCAATTCGAGGGGCCACGCCCTCACTCGCATCACGATGTCATCCCGTCCCATCTGATCCCGTCGCCGGACGAGCGTACGAAGACCGACGTGACTGAACGGACACCAGATGTCCGCGTACACCTCGATCATCGCCACGGATGGACACTACGCCTCACAAGGGTGGGCAGAACCTCGTTGGGACGGCGGTGAGGTTGGCGGCAAGGTGCGGGCGCGATGGTGCGGCCGTCCCGTCCCGTCAACGTGAGCTGGAGCAGAAATGTCCGTCGTTCCCGTCCCCTCCGTCCTTCCCCCCACCCTGCGCCCGGTGCCCGACCATGTCGTCGAGAATGCCGTCGAGGCTGCCGTAGAAGCAGCTGTCAACGTGCCAGTGCCGGCCCCGGAGGTCGAGTCCATCCGGATCGTGGGGTGGCCCGACCCGGTCATCGATCGCTTGGGCTACGACCCCCGCTCGCTCTACGTCGAGACGTTCTGGTTGGGGATCCTCGGCCCGACATGCACCTGGCTCATGAGACGGTTCGCGGCCGGGCTCGACGACAACCCGGTCGGCTTCGAGCTCGACCGGGCCGACACGGCCCGCTCCCTCGGCCTCGGTGACCGAGCCGGACGCCAATCACCGTTCCGCCGTGCCCTCTCCCGGTGCGTGACCTTCGAGATGGCCAGACCGGAAGGGCCCACGACCTTGGCGGTCCGCCGTCGGATACCCCCCATGCCTCGCCGTCATCTCCAACGCCTTCCCGACTCCCTCCAACAGCGACATGCGCAGTGGATGACGCCGGTCCGTTCGTCGCCCGCACTCGAAGAAGCCCGACGCAACGCCCGGCGACTGGCCCTCGCCCTCCTGGCATCGGACAACACCCGACCCGAGGTCGAGCTCCAACTCGTCCGCTGGCAGGTCCACCCCGCCATCGCCCACGAAGCCGCCCAGTGGGCTTGGGCCTACCGGGCCCATGAGGCCAAGGCCGGCCGTCCCTCCTGAGCCGTATGGTCTGGATCGTCGGGCCTCGCACTCCACGTGGTTCTGTCGCGCCCCCGAGTGGTCACTGGTCTTCCAGACGAGTGACCGGCGGTTCACGGCGGTGACGCCGAGCCGAAACAGAGCGTTCACGTCCCAGCCGTAGTCTGGGAATGTGGCGACCTTTTTGCTCCGGGTGGAGCTCCCCGACAGGCCGGGCGCACTGGGCGCGGTCGCCAGTCGGATCGGTGCGGTGCGCGGCGACCTCGTCGCGGTCGAAGTCGTCGAACACCGCGACGGCAAGGCCGTGGACGAGTTCGTCGTCGAGCTCGCCGATGGTGAACACCTCTCACTTCTCCTCAGCGAAGTGGCCGAGGTCGACGGCGTGGCACTCCAAGACGTCCGGCCCGTGTCCGGTCGACGCCATGACCGCCGACTCGAGGCCTACACCACCGCGCTCATCATCCTGAGAGAGCGCACCCCCCAGGGCGTCCTCGGGGCGCTGGCGGCACGGGTCTGCGCGGAGCTCGACGCCACCTGGAGCGCGGTCCTCGACGTCGAGGGTCTCTCGGTCATCGCCTCGCAAGGTCGTCCCCCCGCCACCCAATGGCTGGCCGCATCGCTCACCGAAGCCCGCGTCGCGACCGCGGCCGCCGACACCGCCGACCTTGTCCACACAGACACCGCCGACACCGGTCTTCGCCCCATCGGTCCCGAAGGCGGCGACGTCGGGTTCGTCGAACTCGTCGCCTGGGATCTCGTCCTCGCCGCAGGACGCCCCGGTTGGCGTTTCGGCACCAGAGAGCGCGTCCATCTCGTGGCCCTGGCCCAGCTCGCCGATGCCCGGTGGGCCGACATGACCGACCGGGACCCCGGGGTCACCCACCCCGGGCGCGCCAGCTGACGTCTCGCGCCTTCGAATACCGACCGGGATCGCGTCCGGGATCAGTCCGAGCCGTAGTGCTCGAGCAGCTCGAGCAAGGTCCGCACCCCGAAGCCGGTCCCACCCTTGGCGAGGATCCCGCTGTCCTCGTCGGACCGGGCCGGACCGGCGATGTCGAGGTGGACCCACGGCACATCCTCGACGAACTCGGCAAGCAACAACGCCGCCGAGATGGCACCGGCCTGTCCCCCCTTGCCGACGTTCTTCATGTCCGCGATCTCCGAGTCGATGTGCGACCGGTACTCCTCGGGCAGGGGCAGCTGCCATGTCCCCTCGCCGGCTCGCTCCGACGCGGCCCGCACCCGGCCGATGAGACCTTCGTCGGAACCGAACAACCCCGCGATCGACATCCCCAACGCCACGACACACGCTCCGGTGAGCGTGGCCAGGTCGACGATGGCGTCGGGCTCGAGCTCGGTCGCCAAGGTGAGACCGTCGGCCAGCACGAGCCGACCCTCGGCGTCGGTGTTGAGCACCTCGATGGTCCGACCGTTGCGGATGGTGAGGACGTCGCCGGGCTTGGTGGCCCGACCTCCGGGCATGTTCTCGGTCGTGGGCGTGATGGCCGTCACCCGCACCCGCACCCCGACCTCGCCACATGCGGAGACCGCGGCCAGCACGGCGGCGGCTCCACTCATGTCGGTCTTCATGGTGACCATCCCGTCGGCGGTCTTGAGCGACAGCCCTCCGGAGTCGAAGGTGATCCCCTTGCCCACCAGGACCACGTGCGGCACTTTGCCGTCCACGGTCAACGGGTCGGCCGGCTCGTAGGAGATCTTCAGCAACCGGGGAGGCTCGGCCGATCCCCGGGCCACGCCGAGCAGCCCCCCCAACCGCTCGTCGCTGATCCTCTGCTCGTCCCAGACCTCGGTGGTCACCCCGGGACGACCGGCGGCGTGCTCCTGCGCCGCTTGGGCAAAACGCGTCGGTGTCAGCGAGCTGGGTGGTTCGTTGATCAGGTCTCGGGCCAAACACACCGCATCGGCCACAGCCACCCCCCGCCGCGTCCCTTCCGCCAGATCGCCGGTGTCGATGCCGACCCCGGCCACCACGAACCGCTCGATCCCACCCCCCTCGGTGTCCCGCTTGTGCGACACGAACCGGTACGCAGCGAGGACCGCTCCTTCGACGACGGCCTGCACCGTGCCCACCGGTGTCCCGGCCTCTTCGACGACCGAGCCGGGAAGGATCAGGACCCCCGCCCCGGACTTGCCCCCGACCCGCACCAGGGCCGCGGCGGCCCGTCGCATGGATCCGGCGTTGGTCTCCTTGCCGCAACCCACGAACACCACCGCGGGCGCCTCGGCGCCGAGTGACCCTTGGGCGCTGTGCTCTCCCACCACCACCATGGTCTGGCCCACCACCACCATGGTCTGGCCGACCTTGCCCTTGAACCCCCGCTGCCGGGCCCGGCCGGTGTCGAGCCCGGTGTCGAGCCCGTCTCCTCCCACACTGACGACCACACCGGTCGGGACCCCAGGCGCGACGGCGGGGCCGTCGGGCGTCTCGACCACCGGGATCCCCACCACCGCCACCGAGACATCGGCGGCGTCGGCCACAGAGGCGGGATCACCGGCGTCAGCCCAGGCCACCTCGACCAGCCTGGACCGGGGGAAGACCACCGCGGGGCTCATGCCGCACCCGCGCCGGCGCCCGCGCCCGCCGCGCCGGGAGCTTGGCCGAGCGATCGCGACACGATGTGCTCGCCCTCCTGCCACCGAGCCATCGTCCACAACAGGTCCGACAACCGGTTGAGATAAGGGCCCACCCGTGACCCCTCCACCGGCGACCCGCTCGTGAAACCCCTTTCGGCTCGCCGCACCACGGTCCGGGCCACATCCAACGCGGCAGAGACTCGGTTCTGTCCGGGCACCACGAACTCCTTGGGCATCTCGAAACGCTCGTTGAGGTCGTCGATGTGTCTCTCGAGCCCGACCACCATCTCATCGGTCACCAGTGACGCAGCCTCCACCAACTTGTGCCGGTTCTCCGGGGCCGTCGCCACCTCGGCCATGAGCACCCACAAGTCGCGCTCGAGGTCGAGAAGGAGGCTGTCGAGCTCCGATCCGGGCCCGGCCTCGGCGCGCGCCAACCCCAACACGGCCTGGGCCTCGTCGACGTCCCCGTTCACGGCGATGGGGGGGGCGTCCTTCGGGACCCGCCCCCCGTAATACAGCCCCGTCGTGCCGTCGTCGCCCTTGCGCGTGTAGATCTTCACCACGGCGCCGCATGCTAACCGCCTGCCCCTCCCCCCCACCGACCTTCGTCCCACCACCGACTGGTGCCGGACACGGTCTCCCCCCAACGCCTTCCCATCCACGACCCGGGACACCGGGGCGGGACCCGAACCAGCCCGCCCCGGCACCGGCAACGGGCACCAAGAACTCCCCTCGCCAGGAGGGAGAAGCCGACCACCGGTCGTAGACTGTTCGGATCGTGGACCCGACTGTGGAGCCCCACCCGTCCCCTCCCCCTGTCCTGGCGCACGGCGCCATGGCCATGGACGAACGCGGCGCCGCCTACCTCGAGGCCACCCGGACCCGGGTGGTGATCTTCGACGGCGCCATGGGCACGTCCCTCCAGCTGGCCGACCTCTCCGCCGAGGACTACGGCGGCCCCGCCCTCGAGGGCTGCTCCGAGGCCGTGGTCCTCCACCGGCCCGACGTGGTCAAGGCCATCCACCGTTCCTTCCTCGACGTCGGCGTCGACGTGGTCGAGGCCAACGCCTTCGGGGCCTTCGGGGTCGTCCTGGCGGAGTACGACCTCCAGGACCGGGTCGAGGAGATCAACGTCACCGCGGCCCGCCTGGCCCGCGAAGCCGCCGACGAGGCCGCCTCGGCCGCCGGTGACGGTCGGATGCGCTGGGTGGCGGGGAACCTCGGTCCCGGCACCCGCTTCCCCACCCTCGGCCAGATCCCCTACCTCGAGCTCCGTGACGCCTACCAGGAACAAGCCGCCGCGCTCATCAAGGGCGGTGTCGACCTCATCATCATCGAGACCGTCTACGACCTCCTCCAGGCCAAGGCCGCCATCAACGCCTCGAAGCGGGCCATGGTGGCAGCGGGCCGGCGCGTCCCGCTCCAGGTCCAGGTGACCATCGAGCTCACCGGCCGGATGCTCCCGGGCACCGAGGTCGGCGCCGCGCTCACTGCGCTCGACCCCATGCGCCCCGACGTCATCGGGCTCAACTGCGCCACAGGCCCGGCCGAGATGGGCGAGGCCATCCGTTATCTCACCCAACACGCCCGGTTGCCGGTCTCCGCCCAACCCAACGCCGGGCTCCCCTCGGTCGTCGACGGCAAGATGCACTACGACCTGACCCCGGACCAGTTGGCGGATCATCTCGAGCGGTTCATCACCGAGCTCGGTGTCACCGTCGTGGGCGGCTGCTGCGGCACCACCCCCGACCATCTCGCCGCCGTCGTGGCCCGTTGTCGAGACCTCGTCCCCGCGCCCCGCCCCGCCTCCTCGATCGAACACGAGCCCGGCGCCTCGTCGATCTACTCGAACGTCGCGTTCCATCAAGACACCTCCTTCCTCGTCGTGGGCGAGCGGACCAACGCCAACGGGTCCAAGAAGTTCCGCGAGGCCATGCTGGGCACGGACTGGGACACCACCGTGGCCATCGGACGCGACCAGGTGAAGGAGGGCGCGCACGTCCTCGACGTCTGTGTCGACTACACCGGCGCCGACGGCGTGGCCGACATGACCGAGGTGGCCAGCCGCCTCGCCACCCAGGCCAGTGTTCCTCTCATGGTGGACTCCACCGAAGCACCCGTGGTCGAGGCCGCGCTCATGTGGATCGGGGGCCGACCCATCCTCAACTCGGTCAACCTCGAAGAAGGCGACGACCCCGGCACCCGGCTCGACAAGTTCCTCACCCTGGCCCGCGAGTACGGCGCGGCGGTGGTCTGCACCTGTATCGACACCGAGGGCCAGGCCCGCACCGCCGATTGGAAGGTCCGCGCCGCCACCGCCATTCGCGACATCGCCGTGGACCGCTACGGCCTCGAGCCCTCCGACCTCATCTTCGACCCCTTGGTCCTCCCCCTCTCGACGGGCATGGAGGAGAGCCGCCGCGACGGCATCGAGACCCTGGAGGGCACCCGCCGGATCAAGGCCGAGCTGCCCGGGGTCTTCACCATCGTCGGATTGTCCAACGTCTCGTTCGGGCTCAACCCCGCCGCCCGTCACGTCTTGAATTCGATGTTCCTCCACGAGCTCGTCGGGGCCGGGCTCGACGCGGCGATTGTCCACGCGGCCCGGATCATCCCCTTGTCCAAGATCGACGACCGTGCCCGCGAGGTCTGTCTCGATCTCATCTACGACCGCCGCTCCGAGGGCTACGACCCCCTCCAGGAGCTCCTCGGCATCTTCGAAGGCGTCTCGGCAACCTCGGCGGTGGCCGAGGACCGCACGGGATGGACCGTCGAGCACCGCCTCGAGCAGCGCATCATCGACGGCGACCGCAACGGCCTCGACGACGACCTCGCCGAAGCCCTCGGGTCCGGCCACGGCGCCCTCACCATCGTGAACGACTTCCTCCTGGCCGGGATGAAGACGGTGGGCGAGCTCTTCGCCACCGGCGAGATGCAACTCCCCTTCGTCCTCCAGTCGGCCGAGACCATGAAGGCGGCCGTCTCCTATCTCGAGCCCTACATGGAGAAAGCCGACCAGGGCGGCAAGGGCACCGTGGTCCTCGCCACGGTCAAAGGTGACGTCCATGACATCGGCAAGAACCTCGTCGACATCATCCTCACCAACAACGGCTACGAGATCGTCAACCTCGGCATCAAGGTGAACATCGGTGAGATGCTCCAGGCCGCCGAGGACCACAAGGCCGACGCCATCGGCATGAGCGGCCTCCTCGTGAAGTCGACCCTCATCATGCGCGAGAACCTCGAGGAGATGAACACCCGCAACCTGGCCCACATCCCCGTCTTGCTGGGGGGCGCGGCCCTGACCCGCAACTACGTCGAGCGCGACCTCCGCTCGGTCTACGAAGGCCGCCTCTTCTACGGCAAGGACGCCTTCGAAGGGCTCCGCACCATGGACCGCCTCGTCGAGATGAAGAAGACCGGCGAGGAGGACCCCGCCTTCGGCCGCGAGCAGGGTGGTCGCAAGCTCCCGCCCCGCAAGTCCCAACTCCCGGTCGACGAGACCGTGGTGGCGCCGCCCCGTGCCCCCACCGTGGCGGCCGACAACACCGTCTTCACCCCCCCCTTCCTCGGGTCCCGTGTGGCCAAGGGTATCGCGTTGGACGACATCGCGTCCTATCTCAACCTCACCGCCTTGTTCCGCAACCAGTGGGGGTATCGCCCCGCCCGCGACCACCAGGGCGTCGCCGAGTCCGACGCCGAGTTCAAAGAGCGCGTCGGCGCGGAGCTGCGCGAGGAGCTCGACAAGGCCAAGGCCAAGGACCTCCTGGTGCCCCAGGTGGCCTACGGCTACTACGCGGCGAACGCGGTTGGCAACGACGTGGTGCTCTTCACCGACGACTCCCGAAGCACCGAGCTCACCCGCTTCACCTTCCCCCGCCAGAAGAAAGAGCCTTGGCTCTGCATCGCGGACTTCTTCCGGTCGATCGATTCAGGTGAGCCTGACTACGCCGGGTTCCAGGTCGTCACCATGGGATCGGCGGTCTCGATCGAAGCAGCCCGCCTCCACGCCGAGAACCAGTACGTCGACTACCTGAAGCTCCACGGCCTCGGTGTCGAGATGGCCGAGGCCCTGGCCGAGTACTGGCACCACCGCATCCGCGAGGAATGGGGATTCGCCGACGAGGACGGCCCCACCTTGACGGGGTTGTTCCGCCAGCAGTACCGCGGCGGCCGCTACTCCTGGGGATATCCGGCCTGTCCCGACCTCGAGGACAACGCCAAGGTGGTCGATCTCCTGGGCGGCGACCGCATCGGCGTCACGGTGTCCGACGGATTCCAGATGCATCCCGAACAGACCACCGACGCCATCATCTGTCCCCACCCCCAGGCCAAGTACTTCGTGGCCTGATCGGGTTGTGCGTAGGCGCGCCACGCGTACGCGTTACGCGCTACAGCGGTCCCCGAGCCACGGTCGCTGGCCGTCGAGCGCGTAAAGCGCCACGGCCACGGTGTCCTGCTGGGGTTTCGTGGCCTGGTCGGGGGGCACACCGACGAGGTACGGAAGCCCGGCTGCCCTGGCCGCGAAGTTCCACGTCGACTGACTGAACTGGAAGGCGCCCATGTAGGTCCCGCCCGGAGACACCGCGCCGTAATTCCCCCGCGATTCGGCTTGCACCACGCACTGGAGGAACGGTGGGAGGGCGGGGTCGGAGATAGGCGGTCCCGCCGGAGCGCCGGCACCTGGGTTCGCGCCGGGACCGGCACCTGGGTTCGCGCCCGCACCCGCACCCGCACCCGCACCTGGCTTGGTGCCGCCCCCAGTCGATTTGGATCCTTTTCTCTGAGCGGCAGCCACCGCCGCCTTGGCCGCGGCGTCCAGTGCGTGGGTCTGCGCTGCGACCGCAGCGGCCAGCCGGCCCGTCACCAGGCTCTGCTCGGACTCCATGGCTTGCACAGTGCTCGTCGCCTGATTCAGCGACGTGGCCTGCTGTGTCTCGTCGACCTGATCCTTCGCCTGTTGTTGGCGCAACGTCGACTGTTGGTTCTGAAGCGTGTCCTGCGCGCTCTGGAGTTGGCTCAGGGCCGTCTCGATGTTCCCGGTGGCGATGGAGTTGTACTCGTTGGCCGACTGCACCTCTTCGGCGTTGCCCTCGAATAGACCCGCGTCGGCACCGGACAACTGTCCGCCGTTCATATACGAGGTGATGGCCAATTGACGAACCTGCGCGGTGTCGGCGTCGTAATGCTGTTGGTCGAGCACGAGTTGTTGGCCCACTTGTGCGATCGCCTGGGTGTCCGCCGCGACCTTGGCGGAGTCCACCGAGTACTGCTGCTGATAGGCGTCAGCCTGCAGCTGCTCCTGCACCAACTTTTGCTCGATCGCCTTCGCCTGGGCCTTGAGATCGCCGACCTGATTGGCCGCCGCGGGGCGCGACGCGATGACGGTGAGAGAGCTGGTGGTCGCGAGGGTACAGAGCAGCGCGGCAGTGACGATGCGTGAGCTTCGCCCTTTTGCTGCGCTCCTCCTCGTCGCGTGGTTCCAGGCGCGAGACACCCTGCGAAGGTAGCTGTCGATGGGAACATTGACAAACCTAAACGGCGCTCACGCTGGTTTCAGGCATGGTCACCAGCCGCAATCCGACATCGGCTTCGTCCTGCCTACTGTCGGGATCTCCGCCGCTTCTCATGGGGGTGAGGCGTGCTCAGCACACGTCGGTGAGTGAGATCACGTCTCGCAAAGTGTTCGTTTGATGGCCACTGTTGTGCGTCTGTGGTGTGAAGAACTCACTGTCGGTAGGTACCTTCGAAGTCAGCGACCGTGTTGCTCATTGCGCGCCCGAACCTCGAGCGCCGATCCGGACGGTGATTTCCGACACCGGTCCAAGAATGGTGCCGAACAAAGGAGTCCATACATGACACTCGATCTCCAGGAACGTCCCTTCAATTGGCGTGAGAGGACAGTCCAGCTCGCATCCGAGCTCGAGCGTGCTCACGCCACGATGGAAGAGCTCGGTGCCGCCCTCGATCGTGGCGACGAAACCTCGGCTCGTGACATGGCGCGTTTCGCGCACGATGCCGTCGGTTCTGTCGGGTACGCAGTCAAAGCGCTCCACAGTGAACAGCCGCCGACCGAACAACTGGACAAGCCCGACGCCATCGGGTCGACCCTGGCCATCGGAGGATCGGGCGTCGCCACCATCGCACTCGATGTGATGGTGACCGCCATGCTGGCCTTGGCCGCCACCGACGATGGCGAAGACACCGACTTCCTCATCGGTGCCTGTCTCGATGCCGAGAACGCCTACGAGGTCGGGGCGGCCGTAGTGGCCGCCGCGCCGCATGGCGACGTCCCGGCCATGCTCGATCTGCGCCGGGCCTACGACACCGATGGCTCGGTCGCGCTGCGCACACGCGTCCTCAGAGCCCGACGGCGCGTCCGTGCCATCCGAGACCGCGTCACCGCCGAAGCTCGAGCTTCCTGAACAAGCGGCGCCTGGCGCTGGCGCGCTGGCCGTCGCCTTCTTCGAGATCCGCGACGGTCGCATCACCAAGATCACCGACTTCCGCTGCCCCAGTTGGCCAAGCTCCCCGGGGTCGCAGAGGTCTGCCGTCGTCCCCGCCATCGTGGCGGCTCGGGGCGAGACGGCGGGCCAGCTCCTGCGCACCCGGTAGGGAGGTCACATAAGGTTCCTCTGAGGACATTCAGTGGGTCGTCACGGGTGGAGTCCCGGAGACGCAGCACGTTTTGCGACGGGAGGTGCCCCTCCATTGGATCCCTACATCGTCCTGGGCAGCGCGGTCATTGGGTTCCTGGTGGGGATGACCGGCGCCGGCGGGGGCGCGCTCATGACCCCGATGCTGATCCTGCTCTTCGGGGTGAAGCCCTCGACGGCCATCTCGAGTGACCTGGTGGCTGCGGTCGTCATGCGTCCCATCGGAGCGGCCGTCCACCTCCGACGCGGGACGGTGAATCTCCGACTGGTCGGTTTCATGATGTCGGGGTCGGTCCCGATGGCCTTTCTCGGCGCCTATCTCCTTCATCTCATCGGCAACGCCAACGCGGCCGAGCACAACGTCCAGATCGCCCTCGGGGCGGCCCTTCTCGTCGGCGCCGCGGCCATGGTCCTGCGGTACGGCCTCGACCGTCGCTCCGGGCAGACACGCCAAGGTGTCGTCCACAACATCACCCTCCGTCCGCTGCCCACGGTGTTGATCGGGATGATCGGGGGCATCATCGTCGGGATCACCTCTGTCGGTTCGGGATCGTTGATGGTCGTCTTCCTTCTCTTTCTCTATCCGATGATCGGGGCCAACCAGCTGGTCGGCACCGACCTCGCCCAGGCGGTTCCCCTCACCGCGGCGGCGGCCCTGGGCGCCCTCGCCTTCGGACACATCGAGTTGTCGGTGACCACTTCGCTCATCGTCGGCAGCGTTCCGGCCGTCCTCGTCGGTGCGTTCCTGTCGTCGCGAGCGCCGGACCGCTACGTCCGTCCGGCCATCACCTTCGTGATCTTCGCCTCGGGGCTCAAATACGTCGGTGTGGGCACCACCGCCCTCGGCTGGGTGCTGTGCTCGGTTCTGCTCCTGGCCGGTTTGGTCTGGGTCGTGACTGCCCGACCCTGGCAGAAGGACGCGGCTGTGGTGGTGTCTGTCGGCGAAGACGGGCTGTCGGCGGTTTCGCCGGGACCGGACTAGTGGTGCGAGGAGGTCGTCGGTGTCCGAGTCGATCGAAGCGATGGAGAGCCTGGCGCACCAGCTGCACAGCGCCCTGGAGGCGGCCGATCTCTCCTCCTTCAGTCACCTCCTCGACCCTGGCGTCCGGTGGGGCGCGCCCGACGCCCGGGTGCCCTCGTGCCGAAACCGGGATCAGGTCCTGGCCTGGTACGAGCGAGGCCGGGAGTCCGGAACCCGAGCCGACGTCACCGAAACCGTCGTGCTCGGTGACAAGATCCTCGTCGAGTTGTCCGTCCGAGGCCCCCGGGGGGCGGATACCCCGGGCGGGGTGGCGCCACGCTGGCAGGTGCTCACGGTGCGCGGGGGACTCATCGTCGACATCGTCGGCTTCGACAACCGGTCCGACGCTGTGGCTCGCGCCGGAGTGACCTCGGCGTAACTGTCGTTCCCGGCGCGACGGGTCCGACCCGCAGCAGGGCTCGTTACAGCGCCAGGGTGGCTCCCCCGTCCACGACGATGGTGGCCCCGTTCACGAATCCGGCGTACGCCGAGCACATGAAGGCGACGACCCGGCCGAAGTCGGCGGGATCGCCCAACGTTGCGCTCGTGCCACCGAGCTGTCGCATCCGCTCGGTGGCGTGGGGTCCGGGGCAGACCAGGTTGAGGGTGATGCCGCTGCTCTCACCGGCGAGATCGGCCGCCGCGGTCTTGGCCCACGCCCGCAGGCCGCTCCGAGCGGTGTTGGACAGGGCGAGCCCGGGAATGGGCTGGACGACCGAGTACGACGAGATGCAACACAGTCGCCCCCAGCCGCCGGCCCGCATGTGGGGCAACGCACCCCGCACGAGTCGCACCGCCGAAAGCAACGTGACTTCGACGGCGGCCCGGATGGCGTCGTCGTCGAGCTCGAGCGCACTCGCCGGGGGCGGGCCTCCGGCGTTGGCCACCACGATATCGAGACGGCCGAACCGCTCCATCGCGGCCTCGATGAGCCGGTCGGGCGCCGAGGGATCGGCCATGTCGGCCACGACGGCGAGGACTTCTGTGCCCCGCCCGGCGATGGCCTGCTCGGCTTCTCGCAGCGACTCCGCGTTCCGCGCGCACACCACGATCCGGGCCCCGTCCTCGGCGAGCGCTTCGGCACTGGCCCGTCCCAACCCCCGCGACCCGGCGGTCACGAGCGCGACCTTGCCCCGGATGCCCAGATCCATCAGATGGGGCCCATGAGACGGGGCCCACAGATCGGGCCCATCAGATCACCGCGAGGGAGTGGTCCACGGTATTGAGCGGAACGGCTCCGTCTTCGCCCACGACGACGATGTCCTCGAGCCGCATCCCGAACCTCCCCGGGAAGTAGATCCCGGGCTCGACGGAGAAGGCGTGGCCCACGACCAGTCGCGTCTCGTTGCCGGCCACGACGTAGGGGTCCTCGTGCTCCTCGATCCCGATCCCGTGCCCGGTCCGGTGGATGAAGTACTCGCCCAACCCGGCCTCGGTGATGACGGCCCGGGCCACGGCGTCGACGTGCTCGGCGGTGACTCCCGGTCGCACCGCCTCCACCGCGGCCTGCTGGGCGGCCAGGAGCACCCCATAGGTCTCGCGCACCTCGGCTCCGGGCTCGCCCACCGCCACGGTCCGGGTGATGTCGGAGCAGTACCCGACATCACCGTCCACCACGTACTCACCACCGAAGTCACACACCACCGTGTCGCCCGGCTCGATGACCCGCGCACCAGCTTCGTGATGCGGGCTGGCCCCGTTGGGCCCGCTCCCCACGATGGCGAAGTTCACCCGCCGGTGCCCTGCCGCCAGCAGCCCCATGCTCAGCGCGTCGGACACCTGGGCCTCGCTCCGGCCCGCCAACGGGATCTCGCCCTGTTGGAGCACGACCGCCACGCTGTCCGCCGCCTCCGCCGCGGCCTGCAACGCCGCGATCTCGCTCGTGTCCTTCACGGCCCGCAGCGGGGACGTGACCCGCGACGCCGCCTCGAACTGCGCACCGGGCAACCTCGCCTGCAGGGCCAACACCGACGTCGCCCAGGCCCGGTCCGAGATGCCGTACCGGGCCTGGCCCGCATGGGCGAGGATCCCGACTGCGAGCCCGATGGGATCTTCGGTCTCGGCCCAGGGACGCACCTCGATCAGCCCGTCGGTCTCGGGCACCCGGGGGGCCTCGAGCCCGGGGACGATCAACACCGCCTCGCCGTCCCGGGGCAACACCAACAGCGTGAGCCGCTCGAGCGGCATGGCCCGATAGCCCGTGAGCCAGGGCAGGTCCGCGCCGTGCGACAACAGCAACGCGTCGACTCCGAGCTCGCCCATCCTCCCCCGCACCCGCTCGAGCCGCTTCGCCCGGGCTGCCTGCTGGTCGCTCATGCCGGCACCACGGTCGATCCCGACCCGGCCGCGGCAGCTGCCCCTCGGGCGTGGTAGCTCGACCGCGTCAAGGGCGAGGACTCGACATGGCCGAACCCCATCTCCTGGCCGATCCTTCCCAGCGATTCGAATTCCTCGGGCGTCCACCACCGCGCCACGGGGAGGTGCGCCGCGGTCGGACGGAGATACTGACCGAGTGTGACGATGTCGACGCCCACGGCCCGGAGATCGGCCAGCGCACCGATCACTTCGTCCCGGTCCTCCCCCATGCCGAGGATCATGCCGGACTTGGTCACGAGCCCGGCGTTCTTGGCCCGCGCCAACACCGACAGACTCCGTCCGTATCCGGCCGAAGGCCGGACGGCGCGCTGCAGGCGCGCCACGGTTTCGAGATTGTGGTTGAGCACGTCGGGACCTGCCCTGAAGATCGTCTCCAAGGAGTCCCCATCCCCCTTGCAGTCGGGGATGAGCACCTCGACCGCCGCAGTCGGCCGTCGACGCCGGATGGCCCGGATCGTCGCCGCGTACCCTCCCGCTCCCCCGTCGGGAAGGTCGTCCCGGGCCACCGCCGTCACCACCGCGTAGGCCAGGTCGAGTCGCTCCACCGCCGCCGCGACCCTTTCGGGCTCGTCGGCATCGAGGGGCTCGGGGTGTCGGGTGTCGACGAGGCAGAACCCGCAACTCCGGGTGCACCGCTCACCGTTGATCATGAACGTGGCCGTCCCGTCGGCCCAGCACTCGAAGATGTTGGGACAACCCGCCTCCTCGCACACTGTCACGAGGCCGAGGTCGCGCACCGTTCGCCGCAGGCCGAGGAACTCGTCGCCCATCCGCACCGGGACCCGCAGCCACGGGGGCTTGCGGGAGTTCCCGGCCAGACCCGCTCCGGGGTCGACCCCCGCCTGGCCCAACCGGATACGGAGTCGTTCGCCCGGGACCCGCTCGGCGAGAGCCTCCGGTGGAGATCTCCTGGCCTGTGTCGGCCAGGCCACGTCCTGGCGCTCGAAGAGCCCGTCTTGGGCCCACACCTTCACGGCGAGGCCCACCAGGATGTCGGCCACCTCGCGCATCGACACGTCGACGCCTTCCGCCGCCACCGACGTCACCGCCTTGTCCGCGATCCCACACGGCACGATCCGGTCGAACCAACCCAACTCGGGGTCGACATTGAGCGCCAGCCCGTGCATGGACCGTCCCCGCGTGACCCGCACCCCGATGGCACAGATCTTCCGAGGTGCCGCGCCCTCGGCGTCCACCCACACACCGGGGTAGCCGGCCAACCTCCCACCATCCAGGCCGAGGTCTGCCAGCGTGTCGATCACCACTTGCTCGATCGCGTTCACGTGCGCGGGCACCGAGCGCGGCGCGGTGGGAACGTTCACCACGGGATACCCGACGAGCTGTCCCGGCCCGTGATAGGTGACATCCCCACCCCGGTCACTGGCCACGAGCTCTGCACCCACCACAGCCGGGTCGACGAGCACGTGCCCCCGATCGGCGTGCGCCCCCAACGTGAACACGTGCGGATGCTCGAGAAGCAACAGGTGGTCGTCACGACCCCGGTCATGCAAGGCCCGCTGCAACGCGTACGCCTCGCTGTAGGGGACCCGACCGAGCCATCGCACCCGAAACATCTCCGACCCCTGATCCCGGCGGCTCAGAGCTCGGCGGCCCAGTCGTGCGTTCCGAGGATCTCGGTGACGCGCGCCACGAACGCCGCTGCATACGCCCCGTCGACGGCCCGGTGGTCCCATGCCAGGCACAACAGCCCGAGGGAGTGGATGGCGATGGCTTCGGACCCGTCGGGCTGCACCACCACGGTGGGCCGACGCTTCACCCCGTCGGTGGAGAGGATGGCGACCTGCGGCTGGTTGATGATCGGTGCGGTGAGGAACGTCCCGAAGGGTCCCGCGTTGGTAATCGAGAACGTCCCGCCCGAGATGTCGTCGGCGCTGAGCTTCTTGGTTCGGGCCCGGTCGGCGAGCTCCCGGATCCGACGCGCCATGCCCCGCAGCGTGAGCTCCTCGGCGTGCTTCACCACCGGCACGATCAACCCGTTGTGATCGAGGTCGACGGCGAATCCCATGTTGAACTGATGGTGCACGATGAGTGAGTCGTCTCCGACCGACGCGTTGAGGTGCGGCCACTCGTGCAACGCCTCGACCGTGGCCCGCGCCACGAAGGGCAGATACGTGAGCCCAAAGCCCTCCTCGGCCCGGAACTGCCCGCCATGCGACCGCCGCACCCGCTCGACCTGCTCGTAGTCGGCTTCGAGCACGACCAAGGTGTGTGGGCTCGTCGCCTTCGACCGCACCATGTGCTCCGCGGTCCGCCGACGGATGTTGGTGAAGGGGATGATCTCGTCGCTGCCGGCCGTGGGTGCTGATGCGGTTGTCGCGGCGGCGGTGGGCGTCGTGGCGGTTGTGGCGGCCGCGGCGGGCGTCGTGGGGGCCGGTCCGGGCGACGAACCAGCTGTCCGCGTGGCGGGAACCCCACCGGCACGGCGACCGTCGATAAAGCTGAGCACGTCCGAGCGCGTGACCCGACCCCCGAGGCCCGTCCCGGTGATCTCCGCCGGGTCGATCCCATTGTCATCGAGCAACCGCCGCACCACCGGCGACAGGATCCGGTCTCCCCATTTCCCCGGTCCGTCGGCGGCCACTGCGGCTGGCATGGCCACCGCGGGAGGCCCGACAGGTGTGGCGACAGGCGCCGGAGGGGCGGGCGGTGGCGTCGCTGCGGGAGCGGGTGCGGGTGCGGGAGCGGGGCCGGGAGCGGGTGCGGGAGCGGGAGCGGGTGCGGCGGGCGGGGCGGCGGCCTCAGCGGGGGCCGGGGCGGGAGCAGGTGCCGATGCAGCGGCGCCGTCGGCGCTCACGACAGCCAGCACCGTGCCGACATCGACGGTCTCGCCTTCTTGGACACGGATCTCGGCCAATGTCCCCGCCGCGGGGGAGGGTACTTCGGAGTCGACCTTGTCGGTCGAGACCTCGAAGAGGGGCTCGTCGCGAGCGACCGCCTCCCCGACCGCCTTGAGCCATTTCGTGATCGTGCCCTCGGTGACGGTCTCGCCGAGCTGGGGCATTGTGACATCAGCCAACGTGCAGTCCCCTTCCGGTGAGCGCCAACACTGTCTCACCGAACGCCTCTGACAGCGTGGGATGCGGCTGGATGAACTGCCCGATCTCCTCGGGAGTGGCCTCCCAATTCACCGCCATGTACCCCTGCCCCAATTGTTCGGTCACCCAGGGGCCGACCATGTGGACACCGAGGATCCGGCCCGCCCGGCCGTCAGGGAGCCGCTCGGCGACCACCTTCACCAACCCGTCGGTCTCCCCCACGATCCGGGCCCGGCTGTTCCCGCCGTAGGGGTCCTTCTTCACGACCACCTCGATCCCCGCCTCTTGGGCCTGCGCCTCGCTGAGCCCGGCGAAGGCGACCTCGGGATGGCAGTAGATCGCCCACGGCACCCGGGAGTACTCGACCGGGAAGGACGGCTCCCCGAGCATGGCCTTGATGGCGAGGATCCCCTCGGCGAACCCAACATGCGCGAGCTGCGGCGTGTTCACCACGTCACCGACGGCCCAGACACCTTCCGCCGCGCTCCGTTGGTACTCGTCGACGACGACATACCCCTGCTCGTCGAGAGTCACCCCGGTCCCCTCCGCCAACAGCCCGTCTGTGAGCGGTCGCCGACCGACCGACAACACCACGGCGTCGACCGTGACCGACTCCCCCTCGCCGAAGCTGACCGTGGTTCCCGACCCGTTCGGACTGTGCCCGTTGACCTTCACACTGGTGTGGACGTTGATCCCACGCTTCCGAAACGACCGGGCCACCACACTGACCACGTCGCTGTCACACCCCGTCAGCAACGAAGGCAGCGCCTCGAGCACGGTCACCTGGCTGCCGAGGTCCGAGAACATCGACGCGAACTCACACCCGATGGCGCCCCCACCGATCACAACCAGAGACGCGGGCAGCGCATCGAGCGCCAGGACCTCGTCAGAGGTCAGCACCGACCGACCGTCGACCTCGAACCCGGGGATGGTCCGAGGCACCGACCCCGTGGCGAGCACGATGTTCCGACCGGTGATCTCGACCGATCCCCCCGGTCCGGCGACCTGCCCCGCACCGTCGCCGCCCACGGGATCGATCCCTACCCGGTGATCGGGAAGCAGCGTGCCGATGCCGTCGAAGGTCACGATCCCCCGACCCTTCATGAGCCCGGCCAGTCCCTTGAAGAGCTGGTCGACCACCTTCTGCTTCCGACCTTGGCTCACCCCGAAGTCCACCACGGGCTGCCCGGCCTGGACGCCGAATTCCTTGGCCCCCTTCACGGTCCGCACCACGGACGCCGTCTCGAGGAATTCCTTGGCGGGGACACACCCTCGGTGCAAGCAGGTACCGCCCACCTTGTCCCGCTCCACCACGGCGACCTTCAGCCCGGCCGCGGCGCCGTACAGCGCAGTGGCGTACCCACCCGGGCCCCCGCCGATCACGACGACATCGAACACATCGGTGCCATTCACTTCGCTATTCACTTCAGCCGTCGCAATCACCTCCGTCGTCTTGGAACACTCCCAGACCACTCTCTTGTTCCGCCGAGAGTCTCACGTCGGGCACTCTCAGCTGCTCCGGGAGAGACTTCCAGCCTAACGGGCACCACCCCTCGTCATGAGCTGGTCCAGGGTCAACCGGAACCGGGAAAACCGCACTGACGGGAGCCGACGTGGCCAACGGTCGGATGACGCAGCGGAGCGGGGATCAGAACTCTGGTGGCAGGGGCAGGGGGCGACGGCCGGCGAAGCCGTCGTCGGGAAAGTGCCACCACGCCAGCTCGTCCTCGCCCAGCTGCCAGCACAGCAACACCTCCCGCCCGTTGTGCAGCGCGGTGAAGTCGATCAGCCCCCGCTCGGGGTCCCGCAGGATGATCCCTTCCTCCTCGAGCTCGGCGAGGGCCTCCTTGGCGTCGAAGGACACCGGCGCCTCCGACATCGGCGGAGTATCAGGGACCTCCGGCTCCCCGGGCGGAGACTCGGAGGCGGTCCATCCCGAAGGGTGTGATCCGGCCGGCGACGACGGCGGCTTCGGGGGCCCGGCGGGCGACGGGGCACCGGGGAGCACGGCGTGACCATTCCCCCGCGCCGAGACGACCAGGTTCTTCGCCCGACGGATCACGCCCAACAACAACCGCAGCCGGGGGATGTATGCCTGGGCCTCCTCGACCGTCCAGTACCGCACCCCTCGTCCCAGACGACTACGACGAGGCCGGGCCGCGGCCGCCCGAACCGCCCGTGCCGCCGGTCATCCGATCGAGGAACCCCGAGAACCGCTCCCGGATCAGGTCGGGCAGCACCGACGTCGCGCCCAGGGGCTCGAACGCGTCCGACGCGCCGACCAAGACCCGGTCCTCGTCGTCGGTGAGCTCGATGTCCGCCGCGGCCGCGTTGACCTCGACCTGCGCGGCCGAGCTCGCCCCCGGGATCACGACCACGTTGGGCCGCCGGATCAACCACGCCAGTGCGATCTGCGACGCCGTGGCGTGATGGGTCTCCGCGATCTGACGTAACACCTCCAACAGCGGCCCGGCCCGACGCAGGTTCTCGGGATGGAAGGCGGGCGACGCGGCCCGGACCATCCCGCTCGGCCGGTTCTTCTCGTCATACCTCGCCGACAACAACCCCTGCGCCAACGGGCTGTACCCGATGATCAACCGGTCATTGGCCTGGGCCCACGGCAACAGCTCCTTCTCGGGCCTCCGGTCCACCAGGCTGTAGCGCACCTGGTTCGACAGCACCGGCCGCCCCAACGCCTCCTGGGCCGCTTCCCAACGCGCCAGTGA